>MCHG01000012.1_pt1 | contig 210025 bp, 207 predicted proteins | sample 787351 | NCBI WGS metagenome assembly MCHG01 (sample SAMN05430296, study PRJNA330682) | permafrost metagenome | biome: Cold desert; feature: permafrost; material: soil; isolation source: enrichment culture inoculated with soil incubated with H2/CO2 at 20 degrees... ... | reverse complement strand
CGCCTCGGCCCGGCGCGTGCTCGCCGCCGCCCTGGCCGCCGGCGGCCGCGCCCCCGAGGACGTGGTGCGGATGCTGGACGAAGCCTCGCAGGCGGTCCAGTTCAACCGCGACCTGCTGCAGACCACGCTCGACAACATCGACCAAGGCGTCAGCGTGGTGGACGAGGACCTGCGCCTGACCGCGTGGAACCGGCGCTATGTCGAGATGTTCGACTTGCCGCCCGGCTTCGTCCACGTCGGCCTGCCCATCGCCGCCGTCTATCGCCTGAACGCCGAGCGCGGCGAGAGCCCGCACGACATCGAGGCCTGGGTCGAGCGGCGCCTCGAGGCCCTGTCTCGCCGCATCCCCCACGACCATGAGCGCGAGCAGCCCGACGGCCGCATCCTGCGCTCCTCGGGCGCCCCCATTCCCGGCGGCGGCTACGCCACCAGCTATACCGACATCACCGCCCTGCGCCGCGCCGCCCGCGATCTGGAAGAGGCCAACGAACGGCTGGAGGCCCGCGTCGCCGACCGCACCGAACGGCTGGAGGAAGCCCGTCGTCTGGCCGAGGACGCCACAGCCTCCAAGACCCGCTTCCTCGCCGCCGCCAGCCATGACCTGTTGCAGCCCCTGCACGCCGCGCGCCTGTTCATCGCCGCCCTGAAGGAAGAACCGGCCCTGGCGCCGGGCTCGCCGGGGCGCGGACTGGCGACCAACGCCGACCGCTCCATCGACAGCGCCCACCGCCTGCTGACGGCCCTGCTGAACCTGTCCAAGCTGGAGGCGGGCGGGGTCCAGCCCGCCGTGGCCCCCCTGTCGCTGGACGCCCTGTTCGCCGAGCTGCGCCGCGAGTTCGCCCCCATGGCCCGCGCCAAGGGCCTGCGCCTGACGGTGGTGCCGTCGGGCCTGTGGGTCGCCTCCGACCGCGACCTGCTGCGCTCCATGCTTCAGAACCTGGTCGGCAACGCCATCCGCTACACCGACACGGGCCGGGTTCTGGTCGGGGCGCGGCGCGACGGCGAGACGGTGCAGATGCTGGTCTGCGACACCGGACGCGGCATCCCCGACGCCGACCGCGAGAGCGTCTTCGGCGAGTTCGTGCGCTTGCCCGGCGCCCCGGTGGACGAGCCCGGCGCAGGGCTGGGTCTGGCCATTGTGCAGAAGCTGTCGGACCTGCTGCGCCATCCGCTGTCCATGGCGTCCCGCGTCGGGCGCGGCACGACCTTCCGCGTCAGCGCCCCGCGCGCCGCCGCGCGCCCTGTTCCCGCTGTTCCAGTCGAGGGCGACGCCCGCCTGCCGCTGGCGGGGTTGCGGGTGCTGTGCGTGGACAACGAACCGGCCATCCTCGACGCTTTGACCGCCCTGCTGAGCCGCTGGGGCGCGCAGACGACCACGGCGCGGACCGTGGCCGAAGGGGTCGCCGCGCAGGGGCCGTTCGACGCGGCTCTGGTGGACCTGCATCTGGGCGACGGCGCGGACGGGTTGACGGTGGTGGACGCCCTGAGGGCGCGCGGCCTGCGCCGCATCGGGCTTGTCACCGCTGACACCCGCGAGGGGCTGAAGGAAACGGCCACGGCGGCGGGCGCGACCCTGCTGCCCAAACCGGTCAAGCCGGCGGCGCTGAAGGCGTTTCTGTCGCGTTGATCGTGTTCCTTCTCCCCTTGTGGGAGAAGGTGGGCGCCGGAGGCGCTCGGATGAGGGGTGTCGGCGCGACATTTCGAATGTCTGACGGACCCGCGACGACAACCTTCAGATGAGGTGCTGACACCCCTCATCCGTCAGGCTCCGCCTGCCACCTTCTCCCACAAGGGGAGAAGGGATTCAGAGATCGATCGACTGAGCCAAAATCACCGCTTGCGTCCGGTTATGCACCCCCAGCTTGCGGAAGACGCTGGTCAGGTGGGCCTTGATGGTGGCCTCGGTGACGCCGAGGTCGAAGGCGATCTGCTTGTTCAGCCGCCCGGCTCTCAGGCCTTCGAGAATGCGTAGTTGCGAGGGCGTCAGGCTGGCGATGCGGGCTTCCAGATCGCCTTCCTCGGGACCGGGCGCGCCGACGTCGGGGGCCCAGCTGTCGCCCGACAGGATGGCGGCGATGGCCTCGACCATGATCGGCAGGGCGGCGGACTTGGGGATGAAGCCGGCGGCGCCCAGCGTCAGGGCGCGACGCACAGTCGGCGGCTCCTCGCTGGCCGAGACAACGGCGACGGGCACGGCGGGATATTCGGCGCGGATGCGGGTCAGGCCCGCCATGCCCTCGCTGTCCGACAGCTTCAGGTCCAGCAGCAGCAGGTCGGTCGCGCCTTCGGCCAAGGCCGCCTGAACCTCGGCCAGACTGGCGCATTCCGCAATCACGGCGCCGGGTGCGGCCTTTTCGACGGCCGATCTCAACGCCGCCCGAAACAGAGGGTGGTCGTCGGCGACGACGATGCGATCCATGAAAATCCTTCCCGCACGCGGTTCTTTTTCGGGTCGAGGCCGCGCTGTGACGACACCATGCCGCGCCTCGACTTTGGTCGAAACTAGACCAATGGCTAATGGCCGCATACCGCCCCCGCGCGGAATGCTGCGGTCTCGAGGTTCGCATCAGACGCACCCGGGAGGAAATGACATGGGAAGATACCGCCTGCTCGGCGGCGCGGCTGCGGCTGCGCTTCTGTTTGCGCCCGGCGCCGTCCTGGCCCAGGACGCCAATGCGGCCCTCGAAGCGCGCATCGCCCTGCTCGAAGCCGAACTGAACAGTCTGAAATCCGAGGTCGCCGCCGCGCGAACCCAGCAGACGACCCAGTCGCAGGCCATGGCCCAGGACATCATCCGTCTGGAAACCCGTCCCGCCGCCACGCCGGTTTCGGCCCCCGCCGCCCCGCGTGAGGAAGGCTTCCGCATCGGCGATCACACGGTCAAGTTCGGCGGCTTCATCAAGGTCGACGCCATGGCCTCGAACTATTCCGGCGGCGACCCGGCCAACGGCGACGCCCTGCGCGAATACCACCTGCCCGGCTCCATCCCGGTCGGCGGCGCGGACGAGGACACGGCCACGGACTTCAACGCCCGCCAGACCCGTTTCTGGCTGACCACCGACGGCCTGGTCGGCGGCCACAAGGTCGGCACGCGGCTTGAGATGGATTTCCAGAGCCTGCCCGGAACCGGCGACCAGCGCATCACCAGCGCCTCCACCCCCGCCCTGCGCCGCGCCTTCGTCACTATCGACAACTGGCTGATCGGTCAGGAGTGGACCAACTTCCAGAACACCGCCGTCCTGCCCGAGTCCGCTGATTTCGTCGGCGCCGCCGAGGGCACGGTCTTCGCCCGCCAGGCCCAGGTCCGTTACACGCGCGGTCCCTTATCCATCGCGGTCGAAAACCCCGAAACCACCGTCACCCCCTTCGGCGGCGGCGCGCGGATCATCGCCGACGACAACAGCCTGCCTGATCTGACCGCGCGCTATGCGATCAGCCGCCCCTGGGGCGACCTGCAGTTCGCGGGTCTGCTGCGTCAGCTGAAGTATGAGAACCCGGCCAGCAATATCGACGGCACGGCCACCGGCTGGGGCCTGTCGGCCTCGACCAAGATCAAGGTCGGCGCCCAGGACGACATCCGCCTGATGCTGACCGGCGGCGAGGGCATTGGTCGCTACGTCGGGCTCAACTTCTCCAACGACGCGGTGCTGGACGCCTCGGGCCAGCTGGACGCCATCGGCGTGATCGCCGGCTTCGCCGCCTATCGCCACGTCTGGACGCCGGGCTGGCGCTCCAGCCTGATCTGGTCGGCGCAGAGGGTGGACAACGACGTCCTGCTGACCGGAGCGAGCGCCAACCGCTCGGCCCAGAGCCTGCACGCCAACCTGATCTGGTCGCCGGTCACGGCGTTTGATGTCGGGGCCGAACTGATGTTCGCTGACCGCAAGCTGGAGTCGGGACTGGACGGCGACATGACCCGTCTGATCCTGTTCGCCAAATACGGCTTCTAAAAACAAGAAACTGGGAGGAAAGCGCGCGTGTCCACCGAACCGGAAATCTATCCTGTCCCCGCCGACCTGGCCGCCCGCGCCCACATGGACCGCGCCGGCTATGAAGCGGCCCGGATCGCCGCGCGCGAGACCCCGGACGCCTATTGGAGCGAACAGGCCAAGCGCCTCGACTGGATGACCTTCCCGTCGAAGATCAAGGACGTGTCGTTCAACAAGGAAGATTTCCGCATCCGCTGGTTCGAGGACGGGGTGCTGAACGTCTCGGCCAACTGCATCGACCGCCACCTGCCCCACCGCGAAAACGATACGGCCATCATCTGGGAAGGCGACGAGCCGACCGACAGCGAGCACGTCACCTACGGCCAGCTTCATGACCGCGTCTGCCGCATGGCCAATGTGCTCAAGGCCAACGGCGTCCGCAAAGGCGACCGCGTCACCATCTATCTGCCGATGATCCCCGAGGCCGCCTACGCCATGCTGGCTTGCGCGCGGATCGGCGCGGTCCACTCGGTCATCTTCGGCGGCTTCTCGCCCGACAGCATCGCCGGGCGCATCGAGGACTGCGGCTCGACCTTCGTCATCACCGCCGACGAGGGCTGCCGCGGCGGCAAGAAAGTCCCGCTGAAGGCCAATGTCGACAAGGCGCTGGAAAAGGTCTCGGGCGTCGACGGCGTCCTGCTGATCCGCCACACCGGGGCCGAGGTCGGCTTCGTCGAGGGCCGGGACCGGGACTATGAGACTGAGGCGGCGAAAGTCACCGCCCACTGCCATCCCGAGCCGATGCAGGCCGAGGACCCGCTCTTCATCCTCTACACCTCGGGCTCGACCGGCAAGCCCAAGGGCGTGCTGCACACCACCGGCGGCTATCTGTTCTGGGCCAGCTACACCCATGAACTGGTCTTCGACTATCGTCCCGGCGAGGTCTTCTGGTGCACCGCCGACGTGGGCTGGGTGACCGGCCACTCTTATGGCGTCTACGGCCCACTGGCGAATGGGGCGACCACCCTGCTGTTCGAGGGCGTGCCCAACTATCCGACCGTCAGCCGTTTCTGGGAGGTCATCGACAAGCACAAGGTCGAGATCTTCTATACCGCCCCCACCGCCTTGCGCTCGCTGATGCGCGAAGGCGATGCGCCGGTGAAGGCGACCAGCCGCAAGAGCCTTCGCCTGCTGGGCAGCGTCGGCGAGCCGATCAATCCCGAGGCCTGGCGCTGGTATCACGAGGTGGTCGGCGACGGTCGCCTGCCCATCGTCGACACCTGGTGGCAGACCGAGACCGGCGGCGTCCTGATCTCGCCCCTGCCGGGCGCGACCGACCTCAAGCCTGGCTCGGCGACCAAGCCCCTGCCCGGCGTCGAGCTGCAGATCGTCGACGCGGAAGGCGGGGTTCTGGAGGGCGCGACCGAGGGCAACCTCTGCATCACCGACAGCTGGCCGGGCCAGATGCGGACGGTTTACGGCGACCACGCGCGCTTCTTCGACACCTATTTCTCGACCTATCCGGGCAAGTATTTCACCGGCGACGGCTGCCGCCGCGACGCCGACGGCTACTACTGGATCACCGGCCGGGTCGATGACGTCATCAACGTCTCGGGCCACCGCATGGGCACGGCCGAGGTCGAAAGCGCCCTGGTCCTGCACGACGATGTGGCCGAGGCCGCCGTGGTCGGCTTCCCCCACGACATCAAGGGCCAGGGCATCTACGCCTACGTCACCCTGAACAAGGGGGTGGTCGCCACGGACGCCCTGCGTACGGCTCTGGTCGCCCAGGTGCGCCTCGAGATCGGCCCCATCGCCGCCCCCGACGTGATCCAGTGGGCGCCCGGCCTGCCCAAGACCCGATCCGGCAAGATCATGCGGCGCATCCTGCGCAAGATCGCCGAGAACGAACTGGGGGCGCTGGGCGACACCTCGACCCTGGCCGACCCTTCGGTCGTCGATGACCTGGTGAAGAACCGGGCCGCCTGACGACCACCCCCGCTCTCCCCGGAGCAAGCGGCCGGCGTTCCGAAAGGGGCGTCGGCCGTTTCGTTATTGGAACCGGAGCCGCAGCGGCGCTAGACAACCGGCGACAGCGAACAGGAGCAGACCATGAGCGGAACCGTCCTCATCACCGGCGCCACTTCGGGCATCGGACAGGCCGCGGCGCGCCGCTTCGCCTCCGCCGGCTGGAGAATCGTCGCCACCGGCCGCCGCGCCGAGCGGCTGGACGAACTGGTCGCCGAACTGGGCGCCGACGTGGTCCATCCCCTCGTCTTCGACATCCGCGACGAGGCCGCCATCGACGCCGCCCTGGACGCCCTGCCCGAGGGTTTCCGCGACATCAATGTGCTGATCAATAACGCCGGGCTGGCGCTGGGCACCGCCGCCGCCCAGGACGCCGATCTGGATCAGTGGCGTCAGATGATCGACACCAACATCACCGGTCTGGTCACCATCACCCGTCGCCTGCTGCCGCGCCTGATCGCGCGCAAGGGCGCCATCCTGAACATCAGTTCGGTGGCCGCGACCTACCCGTACAAGGGCGGCAACGCCTATGGCGGCACCAAGGCCTTCGTGCGCCAGTTCTCGCTGGGCCTTCGCTCCGACCTGCACGGCACCGGAGTCCGCGTCACCTCCATCGAGCCCGGCATGACCGAGACCGAGTTCACCCTGGTCCGCACGAGCGGCGACCAGGCGGCGTCGGACGCCCTCTATGGCGGCGCCCAGCCTATGACCGGCGAAGACATCGCCGAGACTCTGTTCTGGGTCGCCACCCTGCCGCCGCACCTGAACATCAATGCGCTGGAGCTGATGCCGGTCAGCCAGTCCTTCGCCGGCTTCCAGGTGGCGCGGGACTGACCTTTTTTCCGTCATCCTCCGGCAAGCCGCGCAGCGGCGCTGACCGGGGGACCCAGCGGCGCCCGGAGGGCGAAAGAGCTAGGCGCCGCGCTTGCCGTGAAAATCGCCTTCGGCGCCGCTGGGTCCCCCGGTCTCGCTCCGCTCGTCGGAGGATGACGGAAGCAAGAACCTGCCGCAGCTTCGCCGCTTCCGGGATGACGCCATGAGGCCTAAACTCCCCCCATGGCCTCGCCCGCAACCGAAACCGAGCTGAAGTTCCGCCTCGGGCCGGGCGCGGTCGTGCGCCTGTCGGGCCACCCGGCGCTGCAAGGCCCGCAGAGCAGCCAGGCCCTGCGCTCGGTCTATTTCGACACCCCCGACGGCGTCCTGCGCGCGGCGGGATGCGGCCTGAGGGTGCGCACCACGCCGGACGGCTTCGTCCAGACCCTGAAGCGTCAGACCGCCCCCGGCCAGACCGCCCGCGACGAATGGGAAGTCCCCGTCGCCTCCGAGGCCCCGGACCTCGCCGCGCTGAAAGCCACACCGGCGCATAAGCTACTGAAAGACCGCCGCGCCGATCTGTCGCCTCGCTTCGCCACCACGGTGGTGCGGCGCATCCGCATGGTCGAGCTGGACGGCGCCCTGATCGAAGCCGCCTTCGACGCGGGCGAGTTGTCAGCCCCAGACCCGGAGGGGCGCGACCGCCGCGAGCCCATCTACGAGTTGGAGCTCGAGCTGAAGCGCGGCGACCCCGCCGTCTTATTCACCCTGGCCCGACGTCTGGCGCGCGACCTGACCATCGTTCCGGTGTTCGAGAGCAAGTCCGAGCGCGGCTGGCGCCTGGCCGAGGGGAGCAGTCGCGCGCCCCGCCGCGCCACGTCCACGCCCCTGTCATCCGAAGCCACGACCAGCGACGCTTTCCGCACTATCGCCATGGCCTGTCTGGCCCAGGTCTCGGCCAACGCCGAACTGCTGCGGGTCGTGCGCCGTCCTGAGGCGGTGCATCAGCTGCGCGTGGGACTTCGCCGACTGCGCGCCGCCATCGGCGTCTTCAAGCCCCTGCTGGCCGAGGCGGATCGCCGGCGCATCGAAACCGAGTTGAAATGGCTGGCGCAGGAATGCGACGCCGCCCGCGATCTGGACGTCTTCATCAGGGACGTCTTCCACCCCGCAGCACTGGAAGCGCCATTCGCCGGTCTGGCGGTTCTGGGCCGGCATCTGCTGGGGGCACGGGGTCAGGCCTATGACCGTGTCCTCGCCGCCATCGCGTCGCCGCGCTACGCTCTCTTGATGCTGGAGACGACCGCCTGGACCGAGACGGCGGCCCTGCCCGATGAACCCGTCGCCCCCTTCGCCTCCAAGGCCCTCAGCCGCCTGCACCGTCAGGTCGAGAAGCGCGCCCGCGACCTGACCGATCTGGACGCGGAGGCGCGGCATCACCTGCGCATCCGCGCCAAGCGCCTGCGCTACGCCGCCGAGTTCTTCGCCGACCTGTTTCCCGCGCGCCGACGCCGCAAGCGGTATCTGAAGGCGCTGGAACGGATGCAGGACTCGCTCGGCGCGCTGAATGATCTGGCCGTCGCCCGCGATCGAATCCCCGGCGAGGCCCATCTGGACGACGCCGAAGTCGCCTTCGCCGCCGGTCGCGTCATCGGTCGGCGCGAGCGCGACGAAGCAGCCTTGTTGACCGCCTCAGTCAAGTCCTGCCGAGGTTTGCAGGATACGAAGCCCTTCTGGCGCGGTCGCGCGAAACGTCAAAAACGGTCGTAGTCCACATTTGTTCTCCTCGCCAGGAATGAGAACATCTTGTGAACCAGAACAAACCATGCACATAGTCCGGCTCACAGAGGGAGCGGGTCCTGGCGGGTCTCTCCCAAAGCCCAGAATGGAATCATGGCAAGGGAGAGAAAACCAATGGCACAGGCGGCATTGAAGCTCGTGGGTAAAGAAGACGGCGATAAGCAACGCGCTCTGGAGGCGGCGATCGCGCAGATCGATCGCGCCTTCGGCAAGGGCTCGGTAATGAAGCTCGGCAAGGCCGGGGTGGTGGCCGAGATCGAAAGCGTCTCGACTGGCTCGCTCGGTCTGGACATGGCGCTCGGCATCGGCGGCCTGCCGATCGGCCGGGTGATCGAGGTGTTCGGCCCTGAATCCTCGGGCAAGACCACCCTGGCCCTGCACACCGTGGCTGAAGTCCAGAAGAAGGGCGGCGTGGCTGCCTTCGTCGACGCCGAGCACGCACTTGACCCGGTCTATGCCCAAAAGCTGGGCGTCAACCTGGACGACCTGCTGGTGTCGCAGCCCGACACCGGCGAACAGGCCCTGGAGATCGTCGACACCCTGGTGCGCTCCGGCGCCGTCGACATCGTGGTCATCGACTCGGTTGCGGCCCTGACGCCGCGCGCTGAAATCGAAGGCGAGATGGGCGACAGCCTGCCCGGTCTGCAAGCCCGCCTGATGAGCCAGGCCCTGCGCAAGCTGACGGCCTCGATCTCCAAGTCGAAGTGCATCGTCCTCTTCATCAACCAGATCCGCCACAAGATCGGCGTCATGTACGGCTCGCCGGAAACGACAACGGGCGGCAATGCGCTGAAGTTCTACGCCTCGGTCCGCCTCGACATCCGCCGCACCGGCGCGATCAAGAACCGCGACGAGGTCGTCGGCAACACCACCCGCGTCAAGGTGGTCAAGAACAAGGTCGCCCCGCCGTTCCGCGAGGTCATCTTCGACATCATGTATGGCGAAGGCATCTCCAAGCTGGGCGAGGTCATCGACCTGGGGGTCAAGGCCGGGGTCATCGACAAGGCCGGCAGCTGGTTCAGCTATGACTCCACCCGCATCGGTCAGGGCCGCGAGAACGTGCGCGAGTTCCTGAAACAGAACCCCGACATGGCCGCCGCCATCGAGGCCGCCGTGCGCGCCTCGACCAACAAGATCGCCGACGAGCTCCTGGGCACGCCGGAGCCTGACGAAGGTCAAGACCTGGAAGGGTGAAACTGAAGGGCTGATCCAGCCCTTCCGCCAGCTTCTCCGTCCGCCGTCCCCCGCGACCCGCCAACGACCCCGCGGGGCTCGGGCCGGACGGAGCAGGCCCGCCCGATCCGCATCGGGCGGGCCTCTTTTTGTCTGTGGCCTACAGTTTCCGCTCATCCCCGCGGAGGCGGGGACCTAGTGAGAGCGCCAGACCGGCTGGATATCCCTCAAGCGAAGCCCCTTGAAGCCAAAGCACTGGGTCCCCGCCTCCGCGGGGATGAGCGGACTTCTTGAAGTCTGCCCCTCTTTTCTCATCGTCTCGGCTGTTCTCGGCCCGCCCCACCGGGCAAACTCGGCCGTGAAGAACGGAGCCCGCTATGACCCTCGCCACCGCCGACCTCTGCGACGCCCATCCCGATGTGGTGAAGGTCTGCCACATCCCATTCCGCAGCTTCGGCCAGGTCACGGCCTTTCACGGGCCGATCCGCACCCTCAGCGTTCTCGATGACAACGCCCTGGTCCGCCAGGCGCTGGAGCGGCCCGGTCAGGGCGCGGTTCTGGTGGTCAACGGCGGCGGATCGCTGAAACGCGCTCTGGTCGGCGACAACCTGGCCAAGCTGGCCCTCGACAACGGTTGGGCCGGGATCATCGTCCACGGCGCCATCCGCGACAGCGCCGTCATCGACACCATGAACGTCGGCATCAAGGCCGTCGGGACCATCCCCCTGCGCGCCGACCGCGACGCCATCGGCGAAGTCGACATCCCCACCGCCTTCGGCGGCGTCATCTTCACGCCAGGCGACTGGCTCTACGCCGACGCCGACGGGGTCATCGTCTCCCCTCATCGTCTGCACGATTAGAACCCGCCCTGTCCCAAAAGCGCCGCCCGGCCCGCATGATCACGCGCCAGTGATGCGCTCGGCGCAAAATCCCTATATGACGCCGGTTCCGACATTCTCCCCGCGCGCCCGAACTCCTTAGAGCGATACGCCATGACCAGCCTGAAACAGATCCGCTCCACCTTCCTCGACTACTTCGCGGCGGACGGCCACGAGAAGGTGCAGTCGGCTCCGCTGGTGCCGCAGAACGACCCGACCCTGCTGTTCGTCAACGCGGGCATGGTGCCGTTCAAGGACTATTTCACCGGCGCGGCGACCCCGCCCTACAAGCGCGCCACCTCGTCGCAGAAGTGCGTCCGCGCCGGGGGCAAGCACAACGACCTGGACAACGTCGGCTATACCGCGCGTCACCACACCTTCTTTGAGATGCTGGGCAACTTCTCGTTCGGCGACTACTTCAAGGACCACGCCATCGAGAGCGCCTGGGGGCTGCTGACCAAGGAATTCGGGCTTGATCCCAGCCGCCTGCTGGTCACCGTCTATCACACCGACGACGAAGCCTTCGACATCTGGAAGAAGATCACCGGCTTCTCGGACGACAAGATCATCCGCATCCCCACCGCCGACAACTTCTGGGCCATGGGCGACAGTGGTCCGTGCGGTCCGTGCACCGAGATCTTCTACGACCACGGCGACCACATCTTCGGCGGCCCTCCCGGTTCGCCGGACGAAGACGGCGACCGCTTCGTGGAGATCTGGAACAACGTCTTCATGCAGCATGAGAAGGAGAACGATAAGATCGTTCGCGACCTTCCCAAGCCCAGCGTCGACACCGGCATGGGTCTGGAGCGCATCGCCGCCGTGCTGCAGGGCGTCCACTCCAACTATGAAGTCGATCTGTTCAAGAGCCTGATCGGCGCCTCGGAAGAGCTGACCAGCACGAAGGCCGAGGGCGAGCGCGCCCCGTCCCACCGCGTCATCGCCGACCACCTGCGCTCGACCGCCTTCCTGATCGCCGACGGCGTCACCCCGTCGAACGAAGGCCGCGGCTATGTCCTGCGCCGCATCATGCGCCGCGCCATGCGCCACGCCCACCTGCTGGGCGCCGCCGACCCGCTCATGCACCGTCTGGTGCCGACCCTGGTCCAGGAGATGGGCGAGGCCTATCCCGAGCTGGGCCGCGCTCAGGCCTTCATCGAGGACACGCTGAAGCAGGAAGAGATCCGCTTCCGCACCACGCTCGGCCGCGGCATGAACCTGTTCGATCAGGCCACGACCGGCTTCAAGGCCGGCGACATGCTGGACGGCCAGACGGCCTTCACCCTGTACGACACCTACGGCTTCCCGCTGGACCTGACGCAGGACGAGGCTCGCCGTCGCGGCTTCTCGGTCAACGTCGATGGCTTCGAAAGCGCCATGGAAGAGCAGCGCGCCCGTTCGCGCGAACACTGGACCGGCTCGGGCCAGACCGCTTCGGCCGGCGCCTGGCTGGCCCTGCGCGACCAGCACGGCGTGACCCAGTTCACCGGCTATGACAGCGAAACCGGCGAAGGCCAGGTCGTCGCCATCCTCAAGGACGGCGTGGCGGTCGAGGCCGCCGAAGCCGGCGAAGTGGTCGAGGTCGTCCTCGACAAGACCCCCTTCTACGCCGAAGGCGGCGGTCAGGCCGGCGACAAGGGCGGCTTCGTCTGGAGCAACGGCGAAGGCCGGGTGCTGGACACCAAGAAGCACGCCGACCTGTTCGTTCACACGGTGCAGGTGGCCCAGGGCGCGGCCCTGACGGTCGGCGCCGTGGTGACGGCCACGGTCGAGGTCGGCTCGCGTCCGACCACCCGCGCCAACCACTCGGCCGCCCACCTGCTGCACGCTGCGTTGAAGAACGTGCTGGGCCCCCACGTCGCCCAGAAGGGCCAGATGGTCGATTCTGAGCGCATGCGCTTCGACTTCAGCCACAACGCCCCCCTCACGGACGAAGAGATCGCCCGCATCGAGGACGAGGTGAACGCGGTCATCCGTCAGAACCTGCCGACCACCACGGCGCTGATGCACCCCGAGGCCGCCATCGAGGCCGGCGCCGTGGCCCTCTTCGGCGAGAAGTACGGCGACGAGGTCCGCGTCCTGACCCTGGGCCAGGCGCTGACTGGCGAGGGTGCCTATTCGGTCGAACTGTGCGGCGGCACCCACGTGGCCCGCACCGGCGACATCGCCCTGTTCAAGATCGTGTCGGAAGGCGGCGTCGCCGCCGGCGTGCGCCGCATCGAGGCCCTGACCGGCGAGGCCGCGCGTCAGTTCCTGCTGGCCCAGGCCAATGTCGCCCGTTCGCTGGCCCAGAGCTTCAAGATCCAGACCGCCGACGTCCCGGCCCGGGTCGAGGCCCTGAGCGCCGAACGCAAGGCGCTGGAGAAGCAGGTCGCCGACCTGAAGAAGCAGCTGGCCCTGGGCGGCGGCGCGGGCGCCAATGCGGCCCCGGAAGAGATCAACGGCGTCAAGCTGATCGCCCGCGTCCTGGACGGCGTCGACGGCAAGGGCCTGCGCGGCGTGGCCGAGGACTTCAAGAAGCAGCTCGGCTCGGGCGTGGTCGCCCTGGTCGGCGTCACCGACGGCAAGGCGGCCGTCACCGTCGCCGCAACGCCAGACATGGCCGGCAAGGTCAATGCGGCGAACCTGGCCCGCGACGCCGTCATCGCCATGGGCGGCAAGGGCGCCGGCGGCAAGCCCGACTTCGCCCAGGGCGGCGCCCCGGACGGGTCGAAGGCCGAGGCCGGTCTGGAAGCGATCCGGGCCGCGCTGAAGGGTTAAGGCCTTCTCGGCGTTGAAACAGGAAAGGGCGGCGCATCGGATGCGCCGCCCTTTTTTTCTTTCGCCAGATCACCAACAACCCGCTCATCCCCGCGGAGGCGGGGACCCAGTAAGAGCCTCACGCACTATCCTTAGCTGTTGGCGCTTGAAGCCAAAGCACTGGGTCCCCGCCTCCGCGGGGATGAGCGGGTATTATTTACTCCGGCGCGCTCAGATCAATCCCCGCCAGTTTCCAGCCGAACAGGTTGCGGCGCTTCATCAGCAGGGAGACCTGCTCGTCCGGCTGGTCGTCGCGGGTCAGGGTAACGGCGAAGGTGTCGAGGTCGCGGTAGCCCCAGGACTGGCGCACCTTCTTGCTCTCCGGCTTCGGCCCGACGTCCGGTTCTACCTTGGCCAGATCGGGCTTGGGCGCCTGGCCTTCCTGCACCATGACCGCGATGGCCTGGGGCGTGACGAAGGCGTCCACCGCGCCCGACACCAGGGTCGGGGCCAGCAGCATGCCCAGGCCCGAAAGACCGCCCAGACGATCGTCCTTGCGCATTTCAGCGACCATGCGGGCGCTCAGCTCGTCCTTCAGGCTGGCGCGAAAGGCCGGAAAGTCGACCTGACGCTCCAGCGCCCGTTCGTCGCCCGTCTTGGCCGCCTGCACCAGCGACCGCGCCGCCAGCAAGGGCGATGCGGCATAGGCCAGGACGAACACCGCCACGGCGGCGCCCCCCAGTCGAATGATCAGTTTCTGGTTCATCGGCCCTCCCCTGCCTTACGAACGCGACGGGTAGGCGACATGTTGCACCACGACCCCCGAAAATCCCCAGGGACATTAAGGGCATGGTTCGTGGAGGGGCTCAAGCGCGGCGTTAATGCTTGGCGTTCATTGCGCCCCCTCCCGCCGTCATCCTCGGGCTTGACCCGAGGATCGAGCGCAAGGTCGCACTCAACCTCACCCACGTCGCGCAGGCGGACAATCCGATCCTCGGGTCAAGCCCGAGGATGACGGCGGTTGGGATGGACAGCGCCCAGTAGAAAGGCCCGCCGGATTTCTCCAGCGGGCCCATTCTTGGTGCGTAACGCGCTCAAGCAGCGCGAAGCGCGGTAGCGCCCTTAGCCGATGTTCGGCAGGGCCTTCTTCAGGTTCTCGGAGACCTTGTCGAGGAAGCCTTCGGTGGTCAGCCACGACTGCTGGTCGCCGACCAGCAGGGCCAGGTCCTTGGTCATGAAGCCGGCTTCGACCGTCTCGACCACGACGCGTTCCAGGGTGGCGGCGAACTCGGCCAGGTCGGCGTTGTCGTCCAGCTTGGCGCGGTGCGAGAAGCCGCGCGTCCAGGCGTAGATCGAGGCGATCGAGTTGGTCGAGGTGGCCTCGCCCTTCTGATGCTGGCGGTAGTGGCGGGTCACGGTGCCGTGGGCGGCTTCCGATTCCAGCACCTTGCCGTCCGGCGTCATCAGCACCGAGGTCATCAGGCCCAGCGAGCCGAAGCCCTGCGCCACGATGTCCGACTGCACGTCGCCGTCGTAGTTCTTGCACGCCCAGACGAAGCCGCCCGACCACTTGATAGCCGCAGCCACCATGTCGTCGATCAGGCGGTGCTCATAGGTCAGGCCCTTGGCCTTGAACTCGGCGGCGAACTCTTCGTCGAACACCTTCTGGAAGATGTCCTTGAAGCGGCCGTCATAGGCTTTCAGGATGGTGTTCTTGGTCGACAGATAGACCGGATAGTTGCGCTGCAGGCCGAACGAGAAGCTGGCGCGAGCGAACTCGGTGATCGAATCGTCCAGGTTGTACATGCCCATGGCCACGCCGGCCGAGGGGAAGTCGAAGACCTCGTAGTTCTGCTCTTCGCCGTTGGCGCCGACCCACTTCATGGTCAGCTTGCCCGGACCGGGAACCAGGAAGTCGGTGGCCTTGTACTGGTCGCCGAAGGCGTGACGGCCGACGACGATGGGCTGGGTCCAGCCCGGAACCAGACGCGGCACGTTGGAGCAGATGATCGGCTCGCGGAAGACGACGCCGCCCAGGATGTTGCGGATGGTGCCGTTCGGCGACTTCCACATCTTCTTCAGGCCGAACTCGGCCACGCGGGCTTCATCGGGGGTGATGGTGGCGCACTTGACGCCGACGCCGTGCTTCTGGATCGCGTGGGCCGCGTCGATCGTCACCTGGTCGTCGGTGGCGTCGCGGTTCTCCATGCTGAGGTCGTAGTAGTCGAGGTCCAGGTCCAGATAGGGGAAGACCAGCTTGTCCTTGATCATCTGCCAGATGATCCGGGTCATTTCGTCGCCGTCGATGTCCACGATGGGGTTGGCGACCTTGATCTTGGCCATGCTCTGCCTCTGTCTCTCAATCTGGGAAGGAATATCGTGCGGGCGGTATAGCGAGGCGCGGGCGCGGGCGCAAAGGGTCAGGGGCCGCAAGCGCCTTCCTGTGCGCAAAGGCCCCGATCCGACTTGAACCGGAGGCCGGCTTGACCGTTCATGGCGTCCCGCTCCTGTCGCCGGAAACGCCGCCCATGATGCTTCGCAGCCTGTTGCTTACCGCGTCCGCCGCCCTGGCCCTGGGGGCCTGTCAGGAAGGGGCTTCGACAGAGCCGACCGCCTCGACCGCCGTCGCAGCGGCGCCCGCCTCCCGCGACGCCGCGATAGCCACGGTCAAGACAGAGACCCGCAAGTTCCGCGACTGGCTGGTCGTCTGCGACAACGGCAACGCCTGCTCCGCCTTCGGTCCCGCGCCCGACGGTCAGGGCGGCTGGGTGCGCGTCAGCCTGGGCGCCGGTCCCGACGCCCGCCCCGCCGTCTCCGCCGGCTTCTGGGGGGATCAGGAAGAGGGCGGCGCCGGCCCCTTCACCCTGACGATCGACGGCCGCGCCTTCCCCGCCGCGCAGGCAATCGACCCCTCCAATGATCAGGCCTACGCCGGGATGATCGAGGGCGACGCCCTGCCGGTTGTGGACGCCCTGGCATCAGGCCGCCGCCTGACCCTGTCGCAGGGGACGGAGAGCACGCCCATCTCCCTCTCCGGGGCCGCCGCCGCCCTGCTGTGGATCGACGAGCGTCAGGGCCGCCTGAGCACGACGACTGCACTCGTGCGGCGCGGATCGAAGCCCGCCTCCACCGTGCCCGCCGCCCCGGCCCTGCCCGTGGTCCGCCCCGCCCCCGCGGTGGCCCAGACCAACCTGCCCAAGCCCGTCCTGTCCGCCGCCTTCGAGGCGCGGGCCGACGTGAAACAGTGCCGCGCCGACACCGTCCAGAGCCCGAACTTCCAGACCGCCGTCACCGTGGACCGCCTGTCGGCGGATCAGGAGTTGTGGGGCGTGCCCTGCTCGTCGGGGGCCTATAACTACAGCATGCGCTATTTCCTGACCGGCCCGAACGGGGCCGGTCCGCAGGCCCTCAGCTTCCCCACATCGCGCACGCCCGACGACGAGGTGGTGGACAGCGAATATGACCCCGGCAGCCGCACCCTGCGCGGCTTCAACAAGGGGCGCGGCATCGGCGACTGCGGCATCGACTCGCTCTGGGTCTGGACCGGCCGCGCCTTCGTCCTCGCGGCGGAGAGCGAGATGCGGGAATGCTGGGGCGTTCCGTCCGACCAGTGGCCGACGACCTGGCGCAGCCGCTGACATGAAAACGGCCCGGATGCGGACATCCGGGCCGGTCTTCAGTCGATACGGCCCCTCAACCCCGCATCTGGGCTTCCAGCACCGCCAGCGGCAGCGAGCCGTTCATCAACACCTTGTCGTGGAAGGCGCGCAGGTCGAAGCCGGGCCTAGCCTCGGCATCGGCCCGCAGGCGGGCGATGACCGTGTGGCCGACCTTGTAGGAGCAGGCCTGGCCCGGCCAGACGCAGTAGCGGTTGATCTCGCTGTTCGAGGCGTCCAGCGGCTTGGCGCCCGAGGCCGCCATGTACTCGACCGCCTGTTCGCGGCTCCAGCGCTCGGAATGCAGGCCGGTGTCGACCACCAGACGCACGGCGCGGAACAGGTAGGACATCAGGAAGCCGACGCGGCCCAGCGGGTTATCGGCATAGGCGTTCAGGTCGTTGGCGGCGACCGCCTCGGCGTACAGCGCCCAGCCCTCGTTGTAGGCCGAGAAGCCGCCTGCGCGGCGCCATTGCGGCAGTTCGCCCGACTCGCGTTGCAGGGCGACCTGCAGGTGGTGGCCCGGCGAGGCCTCGTGATAGGTCAGGGTCGGCAGGGCGAACTTGGGCCAGTTCCCGCTGTCGCGCAGGTTGATGTAGTAGGCGCCCGGTCGCGAGCCATCCAGCGGCGGCCCCTGATAATAGCCGCCCGGCGCCCCCGACTGGATCGACACCGGCACGCGGCGGATCTCGACGTGGGTCTTGGGCAGACGACCGAAGACCGTCGGCAGTTTCGGCTCCAGAGCCGCCACCTGCTGGTTCAGCCACTGCAGCAGTTCTTCCTTGCCCGCGTCGGTGTTGGGGAAGAGCTGGGCCGGGTCCTTGTTCAGGGCCTGGATGCGTTCGCCGACCGTGCCTTGCGTATAGCCCTGGGATTTCAGGATGGCGTCGATCTCGGCGCTGATCTCGGCCACCTGTTCGCGGCCCATCCTGTGGATCTCGGCGGCGCTCAGGGTCGTCGTCGTGTTGGACTTCAGACCGTTGGCGTAGAAGGCCTCGCCGTCGGGCAGACGCCAGACCCCGGCGTCGTGCGTCGCCTGCGGGCGGATGGCCTCCAGGGCCGCGACCTGACGGGCCAGGGCGGGCTTGATCTGCTGATCGACGATGGCGGCGGCGCGGGCGTCATAGCCGGTCAGGTTGAGGGCCGCGGTCTTGCGGACCAGCGACTTGATCATGGCCAGGTCGCCGGCGGGCGTGTCGCGCAGGGTGCGCACCTGGGGCAGCATCCGGTCGATGATGAAGTCCGGCGGGATGACGCCCAGACCGGCGTCCTCGCGCACCTTGTCCGTCTCGCCGTCCAGCACCCCAGCGAAGGCCGACAGGCGCGACAGGAAGGCGTCGGCGCCCGCCGCATCCTCGATGCGGTGCTGATTGTCCATGAAGTCCGGCGTCTCGAAATAGGCGCCCGACAGCTGGGTCACGACATAGGGCGACGGACGGCCCGGCCCCGCGCCGTAAGCAAAGCGCGAGGTTTCGGCCGAGGTCTCGCGCCCGAAGGCGGCGATGGCGTAGTTCAGGGCGCCAGCTTCGGAAAGGCCCGTCTGGTCGAAGGCGCGTAAGCTCGCCCAGCGGCTGATCGCCTTGTCGCGGTCCCTGCGGATGGCGTCGGGACCGGCTTCGCTCAACTGGGACGACAGACCGGCGCGTGCGCCCTTGTCCAGGCCCAGGTTGGTGGCGCGCTCGGGCGACTCGTCGATGTCGGCCTCGAACCAGCCGTCCAGCAGGGCGTTCAGGCGCGCATCCGCGTCATTGGCGGCGGCATGGGCCAGAGACGGCGCGACGGCGGCCGTGGCGGCGGCGGTCAGCAACAGGCGGCGGCGGTCGATCATGGTCTTACTCCCCGACGAGGACGGCGCGACGCCGCGCGCCCCCTCATACTCAGACAGTCGTCGGGCCGGCGCGCCCGGAGTTCAAAAGGCCTAGGCCGGCGTCCAGGCGTTCATGGTCCGCTCCAGCACCGTCAGCGGCACGCCGCCCAGGTTCAGGCCGGTGTCATGGAAGCCCTTGATGTCGAAACGGTCGCCCAGACGCTTCTTGGCGTCTTCGCGCAGCTTGACCCAGGTGGTGTGTCCGACCTTGTAGCTGGAGGCCTGACCCGGCCAGACGCAGTAGCGCTCGACCTCGGTGGCGATGCTGGATTCCTGATCGCCCAGGGTATCGACCATGTAGCGGATGCCCTGCTCGCGGCTCCAGCGCTTGTGGTGCAGACCGGAATCGACGACCAGACGCGCGGCGCGGAACATCAGCGACTGCAGATAGCCGATCTGGCCGAAGGGATCGTTCTCATAGGCGCCGATCTCGTCCGCCAGTTGCTCGGCGTACAGACCCCAGCCCTCGGAATAGGCCGAGAAGCCCATGACCTTCATCAGCAGCGGCGTATCCGGTTGCTCCTGCTGCAAGGCGATCTGGAAGTGATGCCCCGGCACCGCCTCGTGATAGGTCAGGGTCGGCAGGGTCCACTGGGGCCATTCCGCCGTGTCGCGCAGGTTGATGTAGTAGGCGCCCGGACGCGAACCATCCAGAGCCGGCGACTGATAATAGCCGCCCGGCGCCCCGGCCTCGGTGGCCTTGGGCACGCGCTTGATGTCGCACGGTGACTTGGGCAGGCGGCCGAAATAGTCCGGCATGCGCGCCTGCATGGCGACCATCTGGGCGTTCAGCTCCTGGATCAGCTCGTCCTTGGCCTCGTCCGTGTTCGGATAGACGAAGCGCGGATCCTTGCCGAGGGCGGCGATGCGCTCGCCGACCGTGCCCTGGGTCATGCCTTGCGCCTTCAGCAGGGCGTCGGCGCGGGCCGAGATGTCCGCCACCTGCTCCAGCCCCATCTGATGCACCTCGTCCGGCGTCATCGACGAGGTGGTGAAGTATTTCAGGCCGAAGCGGTAATAGTCCTCGCCCTGCGGCAGACGCCAGACGCCGCCGTCGTGGGTCGCGCCGGGGCGCACCGCCTTCAGGGCGTCTGCCTGACGCTGGATGGCCGGATAGACCTCGGCCGTCAGGATGGCCTGAGCGCGCGCGGCCCAGTCGCCGGGGATGTTCTTCTCGGCCGCGCGGCGCGCCACCGACTGGCTCATCACCGAATCGGCCGGGGCCGTGCCGGTGATGGCCGCCATCTGGGTCAGGGTGCGGTCGATGACGAAGTCCGGCGGCACGGCGCCGGCGGCGAAATCGGCCTGCATCCGCTCATGCTCGGCGTCCAGACCCTTGGCGAAGTCCGACAGGCGCGACAGGTAGGCGTCGGCGTCGTCCGCCGCCTCGATGCGGTGCTGGCTGTCGAGGAAGTCGGGGATCTGCTGGTACGATCCCCCCAGCTGGCTGACCGTATAGGGCGAGGGGAACATGCCCCCGCCATAGGGGAAGGCGTAGCCCTCCTGCACCGTGTCGCCGAAGAACTCGAGCGAGTCGTAGTAGGTCTGCTCGGTGGCCGTCAGCTGAGCCTTGTCGATGGCCTTAACAGCCGCCATGCCCTCATTGAACTTGGCCTTGTCCGCATCGATCTTGGCCTGGGAGCGATCACTCAGCTTGAAGCGGGCGGCGGCCATCGGTCCCCGATCCATGCCCAGAGCGGTCAGGGTCTCGGGGTCGGACAGGATCATCTCCTGCGCGATCTTGTCCAGCAGGGCAAGGAACTGGGTCGAGGCGGGCCCCGCAGGGGCGGCTGCGGGGGCCCCCGCAGCCTGGGCCAGGGCGCGTGCGGCGCCGGAGGTCGCGAACGCGCCTCCAAGCGCAGCGGTCATCAACAGGCGGCGACGGTCCATCATCGAGGCTTCCTCCCAAAAGCAGTTGGGAAGGACACTATCGAAGCGACACCGCCCCGCAAGGCGTCACCGTCACGCGGCGGATGAAGTTTCGTCCACCCGCCGCCGTTGGATCAGATCAGTCGGGCTGGACGTGGGCCTTGAGGCAGTCCCGCACGGCCTTCTTCAGGTCGCCGGGCGCATTGGGTTCGTCCACACCGTCGGCGGCCAGCACCGCCTTCATGGCGGCGTCCAGACCCTTGGGCAGGGCCGCGATCACCTTCTTCTGACCCTTGTCATGCAGGCAGAAGCCCACCTCGCTGCACAGGGCGGCGAACATTTCGTCGAAGTCCACGTGGTCGAAATTGGGGGCGGCGTCGGTCATCGTTTCAGGCTTTCAGGCGGGTCGCATGGAAGGCCACGTGGTCGTCCACGAAGCTGGCCATGAAGAAGTAGGAGTGATCATAGCCCGGCTGCATCCGCAGGGTAAGCCGCTGTCCCGCCGCCTTCGCCGCCGCCGCCAGCAACTCCGGCTTCAACTGCTCGGCCAGGAAGGGATCGGCGTCGCCCTGATCCACCAGGATGTCGTCGAAACGGCCCGCCGCCGCGCCGCCTTCGATCAGCAGGGCGGCGTCGTGTTTGGCCCACTCTGCGCGGTCCTCGCCCAGATAGGCGGACAACGCCTTCTCGCCCCAGGGACAGCGCGTCGGCGACGAGATGGGGGCAAAGGCCGAGACCGATTTGAACAGGTCGGGGTGGCGCAGGGCGAGCGTCAGCGCCCCGTGGCCGCCCATGGAATGACCGAAGATCGAACGCGTCTTCGTGGTCGGGCATTCGGCGTCGATCAGGGCGATCAGCTCGTCCGTGACGTAGCTTTCCATGCGGAAGTGCGGCGCCCAGGGCGCTTGCGTGGCGTCGACATAGAAGCCTGCGCCCTGCCCCAGGTCATAGGCGGGGTCGTCGGCCACCCCTTCGCCGCGCGGGCTGGTGTCGGGCGCGACGATGATGACGCCATGTTCAGCGGCGGCCTTGTAGGCCCCGGCCTTGGTGGTGAAATTATCCTCGGTGCAGGTCAGGCCCGACAGCCAGATCAGGACCGGGAACGGCCCCTCGCCCGCGGGCGTGAACACTGACAGGGTCATGGGCGTGCCGGTCGTCGCGCTGTCATGCTTCAGATAGCGCAACGTGCCGCCGTGAACGGCGTGGCTCTTGGTGGTTTCCATCAACTCAGACTCCTGAAGATCAGTCAGGCCAGACGCGGGCCATGAAGGCGTCGTCCAGTCGGCCGCCGTCCTTCGGGAAATAGCTGTACCAGTCGCGCGGTATCGGCGGGTTGGCCCCGGCGGGCGGCGCGCCGCCGCCCCAGGCCTCGAAACCGACGCCGACCAGGATCGGTCCCTCGCGCACGGCGGGGGCCGGCACGGCCTCGACCGCCTTGACCACGGCCGCGACAGTTTCCGCGCTGGCGGCCGGCTCGCCGGTCACGACCCACGCCTTCGAGCGCCCGCCCGGCTTGACCATCAGCAGCAACATGCCCGAGGCGCCGGCCTGGGCGGGGGCCGCGCGAATCGCCCCCTCAGCCGCAATCGCCGCCGCATTGACATAGGGCGACAGGGCCGCGACCTCGACCCGCGCCTTCATCACCGGATCGGGCAGATAGAGAACCACGTCCTTGCCCACCCAGGCCTCGGCGGGGGTCTCCGCCGCCACGGGCGCAGGCTCGCGATTGCAGGCGGCGAGGCCCATGACGACCGCAAGGGCCATGATCGACGCGGTCGCCGCCTTCTTCATCGTTTCAGTCCTCAGCCCGGCCGGTGAACGGCGCAGATCTTGTTGCCCGACGGATCGCGCAGATAGGCCAGGTGCATCTTGCCGAAGGGGGTGTCGCGCGGACCCGCCGGGTCCTCGATGGCCGTGCCGCCCGCCGCCACGCCGGCCTCGGCGAAGGCGACGACCGCTTCCGGGCTGGCGGCGGCGAAACCGATGGTGCCGCCGTTGGCGTGACAGGCGGGCTCGCCGTCGCGCGGCGTGACCACGCCCAGCATGCCGCGCGGCGTCATGTACCAGACGCCCGGCCGGGGTTGGTCATTGTAGGCGCCGGGCTGATGGCCCAGGGCGCCGAGCACCGCGTCATAGAATTTGTGCGACGCCTCGACGTCGTTGGCGCCCAGGGTGACGTGCGTGAACATGATCTTCCTCCCGATGTGACGCCCGGCCGGTTCGCCGGGCGCCGCAAGCTAGGCTTGGTCAGTTTCGTTTGGCAACGTTCTTTTAGAAGACGATCACCGAGCGGATGCTCTTGCCTTCATGCATCAGGTCAAAGGCCTCGTTGATGCGTTCCAGCGGCAGAGTGTGCGTGATCATGGGGTCGATCTCGATCTTGCCGTCCATGTACCAGTCGACGATCTTGGGCGTGTCGGTGCGGCCGCGCGCGCCGCCGAAGGCCGAGCCCTTCCAGACGCGGCCCGTGACCAGCTGGAACGGACGGGTCGAGATCTCCTTGCCCGCCTCGGCCACGCCGATGACGATGCTCTCGCCCCAGCCCCGGTGGCAGGCTTCCAGCGCCTGACGCATGACCACGGTGTTGCCGGTGCAGTCGAAGGTGTAGTCGGCGCCGCCGCCGGTCAGTTCGACCAGATGGGCCACCACGTCCGAGACGTCCTTGGGATTGACGAAGTGGGTCATGCCGAAGCGGCGGCCCCATTCTTCCTTGTCTGCGTTGATGTCGACGCCGACGATCATGTCGGCCCCGACCAGCTTCAGCCCCTGGATGACGTTCAGGCCGATGCCGCCCAGACCGAAGACCACGGCGTTGGCGCCCGGCTCGACCTTGGCCGTGTTGACCACCGCGCCCACGCCCGTCGTCACGCCGCAGCCGATGTAGCAGGCCTTGTCGAAGGGAGCGTCCTTGCGGATCTTGGCGACGGCGATCTCGGGCAGCACCGTGTAGTTCGAGAAGGTCGAGCAACCCATGTAGTGGGCGATGGCCTGACCCTTGTAGGAAAAGCGCGAGGTGCCGTCCGGCATCAGACCCTTGCCTTGGGTCGAGCGGATCGAGGTGCAGAGGTTGGTTTTGCGGCTGAGGCACGACTTACACTGGCGGCATTCCGGCGTGTAGAGCGGGATGACGTGGTCGCCGACGGCGAGGCTGGTCACGCCCGGCCCGACCTCGACCACCACGCCCGCGCCCTCGTGGCCCAGAATGCTGGGGAAGATGCCCTCGCTGTCCAGACCGTCCAGCGTATAGGCGTCGGTGTGGCAGACGCCCGTCGCCTTGATCTCGATCAGCACCTCGCCCGCGCGCGGGCCTTCCAGATCGACCTCGACGATTTCGAGCGGGCGTTTGGCTTCAAACGCAACAGCGGCGCGGGTTTTCATGGTCTTGATCCTTGGGACGTCTCTAACGCTCGCCGCACGGCGGCTCGCTGCTTGAGAGACAGAAGGCTTGAGTAGTGAATTGGCGTCTGTTCTACGCCGGTCGCGGCGGGGCGGATATGGCGACAACCGCAAAACATTATTGTCGCACCGCAACAATCATGATCGAACGTCCCGATGAGCCGCTGGGACGGGATCGACGAATTCACCGCTGTCGCCGAACAGGCCAGCTTCTCGGCCGCAGCCCGGCGCCTGGGCCTGTCGACCTCGGCGGTCAGCCGCGAGATCGCCCGGCTGGAGGATCGGCTGCAGACCCGCCTGCTGCATCGCACCACCCGCCGGGTCGAGCTGACCGACGCGGGCCGCGACTTCCTGGCCCGCTGCCGTCGCCTGATTGACGAACGCGACGAGGCCCTGGCCGCCGTCCAGCCCGATGATCAGGCCCCGCGCGGCCTGCTGCGCATGACCTGCTCGGTCTCCTACGGCGAGCGCTTCATCGCCCCCGCCGTCAACGCCTTCGCGCGCCAGAACCCGGAGCTGAGGATCGAGCTGGATCTGGACAACCGGCTGCGAGACCTGGTCGGCGACGGCTATGATCTGGCGGTGCGGTTCGGCCACCTGACTGACTCGCGGCTGATGGCGCGGCGGCTGGCCTCGCGACGACTGATCCTGTGCGCCAGCCCCGACTACCTGGCGAGGCGGGGCGCCCCGCGCGACCTGTCCGAGATCGCCAGCCACGACGGCCTGATCGGCTCGTCCGAGCAATGGCGTTTCACCGAGGCCGGGCGCGAAGTCAGCCTGCGCCCCACCGGCCGCTGGCGCTGCAACTCCGGCGCGGCGGTGCTCGACGCCGCCCTGCAAGGCCTCGGCCTGTGCCAGTTGCCCGACTTCTACGTCGCCGAAGCTCTGACGTCGGGCGCGTTGGCCTCCCTGCTCGACGAGGCCCGCCCGCCCGACGAAGGCGTCTGGGCCGTCCATCCCCACCCCCGCCACGTCCCGCCCAAGGTCCGCGCCATGATCGACTGGCTGCATGACAGCCTGGCTAGCGCACAAAGGAGCCCCGCATGAACCTCGTCGTCCTGACCGGCGCCGGCGTCTCGGCCGAGAGCGGCGTGCCGACCTTCCGCGCCTCGGACGGGCTATGGGAGGGGCATCGTATCGAGGAGGTGGCGACGCCTGAGGGATTCGCGGCCAACCCGGCCGTGGTGCAGGATTTCTACAACCAGCGGCGGCGGCATCTGGCGCGCGTGCAGCCCAACGCCGCGCACCGAGCTCTGGCCGATGTGGCGGCGCGGTGGGATGGCGACTTCCTTCTGGTGACGCAGAACGTCGACGACCTGCACGACCGGGCGCACCTTGAACGGCCGCCCGCACCGGGCTTCGAACTGATCCACATGCACGGTGAACTGAACAAGGCGCGCTGCACCGCGTCGGGTGTCGTCTGCGACTGGACCGGAGATCTGGAAGCTGAGCACGCCTCGCCGCATCACCCGCAGGGGATTATGCGGCCGCACATCGTCTGGTTCGGGGAGATGCCGCTGGAGATGGAGCGGATCGAGGCGGTCTTGGAAAGGTGCGACCTGTTCGTCTCCATCGGCACCTCCGGCGCGGTCTATCCGGCGGCGGGCTTCGTCCAGTCGGCGCGGATGGCCGGGGCGCGGACGGTGGAGATCAATCTGGAGCCGACGCAGGGCGCGCGCCTGTTCGACAGAGGCGTCTATGGCCCCGCCACCGAGGCCGTGCCGGGGTTCTTCGCGGACCTCTAGGCTCGCGGTCCGAGCAGGATCACCCCCGCCCCGATCAGGCAGACCGCTCCGCCAACCAGGTCCCAGCGGTCCGGCGTCGTCTTCTCGACCAGCGCCATCCACGCCAGCGAGGCGACGATATAGACCCCGCCGTAGGCCGCAAACGCCCGCCCCGCCGTCTCGGCCGGAACCAGGGTCAGCAGCCAGGCGAAGGCGATCAGACTGATCACGCCCGGAACCAGCCAGACCGGCGACCGGTCCAGCTTCAGCCAGGCCCAGAAGGCGAAGCAGCCGCCGATCTCCGCCAAGGCTGCGAGGGGGTAGATGAGGGCGAGCTTCACTCGCCCTTCTTCGCTTCCGCCGCGCGCTTCTCAGCCAGCTTGGCCAGCACCCGGCCGCGGCCCTTGGCGAGGGCGTGGATGGCGCCGCGCATGGTGGCGACCTCCTGTTCGGTGAAGGCCGCGCGGCCCAGCATGACGCGCAGGTTCTGGCTCATCGACGGCTTCTTCTCGGGAGGATGGAAGAAGCCGCCGGCGTCCAGCTCCGCTTCGAAGTGTTCGTACATGCCTACCAGCAGTTCGTTCGAGGCGGGCGGATCGCCCTCCCGGAAGCGCGGCGGGGGGGCGTCAAGGATCAGGGTGCGCCACTCATAGGCGTTGATGGCCACGGCCTGGGCCAGGTTCAGCGAATGGTGCTTGGGGTCGATCGGGATGGTGGTGATCCCGGCGCACAGGGCGATGTCGGTGGTCTCCAGCCCCGCCCGCTCACCGCCGAACAGCAGGCCGGTCTTCAGGCCCGACGCCGTGTCGTCATAGAGGATGCGGGCGCTCTCGCGCGGGGTGCGCACCGGCTGGCGCGTCTCACGCGGGCGGGCGGTGGTGGCGAAGACGGTGTTCAGGTCATGAACGGCCTCGGCCACGCTGTCGAAGACGCGCACGCCCTCCAGCACCCAGTCCGCGCCGGAGGCGGTGGCCCAGGCGCGCTCCTGGGGCCAGCCGTCGCGCGGCGTGACCAGGCGCAGTTCCGACAGGCCGAAGTTCGCCATGACGCGAGCGACCGCGCCAATGTTCTCGGCCATCTGGGACTTGTCGAGGATGACGACGGGGGGCGTGAGTTCAGTCATGGGGCGGTCTTTAGCCCTTCTCCCCTTGAGGGAGAAGGTGGCCCGTAGGGTCGGATGAGGGGTGTCGGCGCGACGTTGGACAGGAAGCCCTCAGCCCAGCTTCCTCGCACCCCTCATCCGTCAGGCTTCGCCTGCCACCTTCTCCCTCAAGGGAAGAAGGAAGCGGGATCAGTCCTCGCCGATCATCGAGGTCCAGGGGTCGACCGCGCCGGCTTCGACCTCGGCCACCTTGACGGCGGGCCAGCCGATGGAGGCCGTGCCGCTCTCGCGCCAGCTGAGGATGATCAGGTCGCGCAGTTCCGAGGCGCCAGCCGCCAGACGCTCGTTGACGAAGGCCGCGCCGCGCGGGTCGGCGTCCTTGAAGCCGCCCGCCTTCTCCAGATGGTAGAAGGGAATGACTGTGCCCAGGGTGGTCTTCAGATAGCCGGCGGTGCGGGCGCGCAGGTCCAGGCCCGAGACCTGAGGCTGGCTCATCGCCGCCTCGACCGTGTCCAGACGAGCGACGCGCGAGGCGAACTCGCCCTCGAACACGCCGTGGGTGCGGCGCGAGTTGGTGAAGCCCTCGGGATTGGGATAGTCGCCCCATCCGTTGAAGTGGATCGACAGGTGGTGCGGCTGCGAGCCGTCGCCGACATAGTGGGCCAGGACGCCGATGTCGCGCAGGATCAGGGCCTCGCGGCGCTCGCGGTCGGCGCGGTACCAGGCCTTCTTGCCGGGATCCATCTCGCGGCCCTCGGCGGCGGTCAGCACGCGCCAGTAGGCGAAGTCGCGGCCCAGGTTCTGATAGGCGTCCATCATGGCGTAGGGCAGGTAGCCGACCTCATCGATCTTGAGCCCCGCCTGGACCAGGGCCGTGTCGAAGTCCGACTTGAGACGCGGCAGGGCGTCGATGGAGGGCCCCTTCTCGTTCATGGCGAAGCCGTTGTCGTCGAAGTCGATGAAGTGGGCCGTGTCGCGCTCGCGGTCATGCGGCTGGCCGCCCCCCTTCCAACGGTCGGGCTCGCGCGCCAGTTCGCCGACGTCGGCGATCGAGGCCGGGGTCCGCAGGAAGGCCGGCAGGTCGTCGCTCAAAGCCCGCATGGCCGCGACGCCGATCAGACGGTGGCCGGTATTGCCCCAGGCGTCGACCTGAACGGCGGGAGCCGCGACCAGCATCAGGGCGGCGGCGGAGATCATCAGGCGTTTGACTTGACGCTTCATCGGAGGACACCGGCGGAAAATTTCGAAGGGAAACGACCGCTTATCCCATTCCCGGCCCCGCCTCCACCCATACGGTCCACGACGTGGCCGCACGATCACGCCGACGTTATCTTAAACCGAAACACAGACTTTCTTCGCAATAAAGTGTTACACGAGCAGACTTAGGTGTTAACCGGATAGCTGATCCCATCAGTATAGAAGCCAAGCCTCACGAATACTGAATTCGGTGCTGCCACATATGCTGTGACATTTAGACGATATGCTCATGGGCCTGTGGACTAATCGAACAATGATCGTGACGCAGGGCCGCACCTGATCTCATTCGCCGCGTTTTTGCCACAATTGGAGATCAGAAACCCGTTGCCGGATCGTGTCGGGACCGGTGCTTCCTGAGTTTGTTCGATGCTGAACACAGCCGCTGCGCTTGCCATGTTCTGGGCGATGGCCTTCTCCGGTTCCGGAGAGCCTCAGCCCTATGAAGCCGTTGTCGCTATCGATACGGCTGCAGTGGAAACCGCCGTAGCGGATGAAAGTTCCATCGATGCCTCCGCCCTCTCCGCCGAACAGGCCGAGCTGATGGCGGGCGATCCCGACTGGCGCGCCTCGGCCCGCCTCTATCACGCCGGCGGCGGCGGCGCGACGGGCAACGACTCGCTCGGCTGCCGTCCGATCGCCATGCGCACGGTCGCCGTCGACCCCCGCGTTATCCCGCGTCGCACCAAGTTGTTCATCCGCGAAACGGTCGGCATGCGCCTAGCCAACGGCGAGGTTCACGACGGCTACTGGTACGCCTCGGACACCGGCGGCGCGATCAAGGGCGCCAAGATCGACCTCTATACCGGCCACGGTCGCGGCTCGATGCAGCAGGCCCGCAGCCTGAACATGAAGACCCTGACCATCGCTGACGCCGGCGATTTCGACGGCTGCCCGCCCGCCTGGCAGACGGCTTCGAACTAAGAGCGACCTATCCCGCAGACAAAAAGGCGACCGGAGCGATCCGGTCGCCTTTTTGCTGTTCGGCTGCTCGTCATCCCGGAAGTCCGCAGGGCTATCCGGGATCGCAGCAAACTCGGCGTCCTGAGCGCCCCCCGCTCTACGCCTTCGGCTGCGGCCGGGATGACGGATGCGGACTAGAACCGTCTTTTCCCGCTGACCGTCTCGAAGAACAGCCGGAAGTCGCCCATCAGGCTCCACAGCGGATATTGGAAGGTCGCCGGCCGGTTCTTCTCGAAGAAGAAATGCCCGACCCAGGCAAAGCCGTAGCCGACCAGCGGCATGGCCAGCAGCCACCAGGGGTTTCCACTCCAGGCAAAGGCCAGGAAGGCGGCGATCACCAGCCCCGTCCCGACCACATGGATGCGGCGGCAGGTCCGGTTGGAATGTTCGTGGATGTAATAGGGATAGAAAGCCGCAAAGGAGGCGTATCGCTCTCCAGGGTCGCGGCCAGTCTGAGGATCGCCTGCGGTCATGGCCGCAGCCTGCCCCCGGATCGAACCGGGGGCAAGTCAGCGATCATGGATCAGTCGAAGCGCTTGCCGGGCTTGCCGGCCTTGTTGAACGGCTTGGCGCCGGCCGGTTTGCCGCCCGGCTTGAAGCCGCCCGGCTTCGCGCCGAAGGGCTTCTTGGCGTAAGGCTTGTCGCCGTCCGTGCGCGGGCCGCGCTCAGCGTCGGTGCGCGGGGCGTAGGGCTTCTTCTTGAAGTCCGGGCGCGGGCCGTCGCCGGTGCGCTCGTCGCGGTTGAACGGCTTCTTGGCGAAGGCCGGACGGTCGCCGCCACGGTCGTCGTCGCGCTTCTTGAACGGCTTCTTGAAGCCGCCGCCGCCGCCCGGCGTCGGAGCTTCCGACGGGGTGATGGTGACGTCGTCGCGCGGGCTGTTCTTCAGGGCGTCGCGGAACAGGCCTTCGTGGGTCTTGGCGATCTCGAAGCGGGTCTCATCCGGGAAGGTGCGGATCGCGCCGATTTCCTTCTTGGTGATGTGACCGACGCGGCAGATCAGCGGGATCAGCCATTTCGGGTCGGCGTTCTTGTTGCGGCCCACATCCATGCGGAACCAGACGACTTCGTCGGCCTGCAGGCGGTCGCCCGGCCACGGGGTCGGCGAGAAGTCCTCACCGCCGCCGGCGGCGCTGCGGTCGCGTCCGCGCGGCTGATGGATTGCGCCCGGATCGAGCAGGTCTTCCGGCGCTGGCAGGTCCTTCTTGATCACGCGGATCAGGGCGGCGGCGATTTCGTCGGCGGTGCGCTCGCTCATCAGGCGACGCGCCAGCACCATGTCCTCTTCGGTCACGGCCTGTTCGAAGATGTCGCCGCCCAGCAGGCGGGTTTCGTCCTTGGCCAGGATTTCTTCAGCCGTGGGGGCGCCGGCCCAGGTGGCGTCGACGCCAGCCGAGTTCAGCAGCATCTCGGCCTTGCGGCGGCGCGTGTGCGGCACCAGCAGGATCGAGACGCCCTTCTTGCCCGCGCGGCCGGTACGGCCCGAACGGTGCAGCATGGTCGCCTTGTTGATCGGCAGTTCGGCGTGGATCACCAGGCCCAGGTCAGGCAGGTCCAGACCGCGCGCGGCCACGTCGGTGGCGACGCAGACGCGGGCGCGGCCGTCGCGCAGGGCTTGCAGGGCGTCGGTGCGCTCGCGCTGGCCCATTTCGCCGGACAGGGAGACGGTCGAGAAGCCGCGCTCCAGCAGCGACGACTGCAGGTGACGCACGCTGTCGCGGGTCGAGCAGAAGACCAGGGCGCCCGGCGCTTCATAGAAGCGCAGCACGTTGACGACAGCGTGCTCGATCTCGTTCGGGGCGATGCGCAGGGCGCGGTATTCGATGTCGCTGTGCGGGGCGCTGCGGTCGACGGTGTCGATGCGCACGGCGTCGCGCTGATAGCGCTTGGCCAGCAAGGCGATGTCGCGGGCGATGGTGGCCGAGAACAGCAGGGTGCGGCGCTCGGGCGGCGACTGCTCGAGGATGTATTCAAGGTCCTCGCGGAAGCCCATGTCGAGCATCTCGTCGGCCTCGTCGAGCACCAGCACTCTCAGCGCCGACAGGTCGAGGTTGCCGCGGTCGATGTGGTCCTTCAGGCGGCCGGGGGTGCCGACCACGATGTGGATGCCGAAGTTCAGCGCGCGAGCTTCCTTGCGGGCGTCCATGCCGCCGACGCAGGTGGTGATCTTGGCGCCCGACTGGCCGTACAGCCATTCCAGCTCGGCCGAGACCTGCAGCGCCAGTTCGCGCGTCGGGGCGATCGCCAGCATCAGCGGCGCGTCGGCAGGCCCGAAGCTTTCATTGTCGCCCAGCAGGGTCGAGGCCGCCGCCAGACCAAAGGCCACCGTCTTGCCCGATCCGGTCTGGGCCGAGACCAGCATGTCGGCCTCGCCGTGGCCATCCAGAACCGCCGCCTGGACGGGCGTGGGCTCAGCATAGCCTTTGTTGACGAGAGCGCGGTCTAGCGCGGGGTGGATCGCGGGAAAGGGCATATACGACCTGAAAAAGAGCAATGCGGCCGCCGAAACGACCGCGCCCGGCCAAGGCAAACAGCCGGCCGGGCGAGGAGAAGACCGCCTCTATACACCAATATTGGCCCCGATGCGGCGTGTTTCCGGAAAAAGACCGCCGTTCACCACGCTTGTTCAGGCGACATTGACCGCAAAGCCACGATCCTGACCGTCAGCAGAGTTCGGATTTCGCACGGAGCCCGCCATGATCCCGCCCCTGAGCATCGCCGCCGCCGGAATGCAGAACGCCGCCAACCGCTTCGAGGCCAGCGCCCGTCGCACGGCCTCTGGCTCGCTGGATGATCTGGCGGTCGAGGCGGTCGAGCAGATCCGCGCCAAGACCGACTTCGCGGCCAATGCTGCTGTCGTTCGCACCGCCGACGAAATGGTCGGAACCCTGCTGGACGTGCTGGCCTAACCCTATTCCGCTCATCCCCGCGGAGGCGGGGACCCAGGCTTTGGCGGCGAGCGCGGCGTTAAACAATTGAGCGTGGCGCGCGTGGCGCTCACTGGGTCCCCGCCTCCGCGGGGATGAGCGGGTGGTTGCGGCTCACCCCGCCTTTTCGGGCAGACGGAAAAAGTCGATGAAGCGGGCGAAGACCTCGCGGTCGCCCTCGATGGTGATCGCCCCCTCGCCTTCCAGCGCCGCCAAAGGAACCTTGCCGTAGATGGCGGCGGCTACGACCGGCGGAGCGGCGCGCACCACCACGTCGCCATCCTCAACCGCGCCGCGCCGCGTTGTGATGACGCCGTCCGCCACCGTCACGACCATGCGATCCTCGTCCATCGCAAAGCCCAGGCGCATGGCCGCATCTCCCGCCCGCCCGGCGTCGAACATGGTCTCGAACGACTGCATGATCGAAACCGCGCTGATCGGCAGGGTCGGGTCGTGCAGGGGCGAGCGCGCGGCCCAACGGCCCAGCACCATGAAGACCGGCTTGATCTCATAGCCCCAGTCGGTCAGCTCATAGACCTGGACCGAGGCGGGCGGCGGCAGCTTGCGGCGCTGGACGATGCCCGAGGCCTCCAGCCCCTCCAGCCGCTGGGTCAGGACGTTGGCGGACAGGCCGCACAGGTCTTTGCGCAGGTCGCTGAAACGGCGCGGCCCCATCATGAGTTCTCTTATCACCAGCAAGGCCCAGCGCTCGCCGATCAGGTCGAGCCCGTGCGCCGCGCCGCAGGCGTCGTGATAGCGGCGCGATCGACCGACAGGCTCTTTAGTTACTTTTTCTAACTTCATAGTTGACTAACATAACATCGAGACGCAAGACTTGCATCATCAGAGAGAGGGAGAACGCCATGTCAAAGATGATTTTCGTCAACCTGCCGGTCACGGACCTGCCCCGCTCGGTCGCCTTCTACGAGGCAGTGGGCGCGACCAAGAACCCGATGTTCTCGGACGACACCGCCGCCTGTCTGGTGTTTTCGGAAACCATCCACGCCATGCTGCTGACGCACGAAAAGTTCTCCAGCTTCACCGACCGCGCCATTCCTGACGCGCACAAGACCGCCCAGGTGCTGATCTGCGTCTCCGAAGACAGCCGCGACGCCGTCGACGCCGTGATCGACCGCGCCGCCAACGCCGGTGGTCAGGCCGACCCCAACGCCACCCAGGACTATGGCTTCATGTACGGTCGCAGCTACGCCGACCCGGACGGCCACATCTGGGAGGTCATGTGGATGGACCCCGAAGCCGCCGCCCAGGGTCCCGAGGCCTTCGCCGCCCAGATGGGCGGAGGCTGAGTCATGACCGACAAGATCATTCCCTGCATCTGGTACGACCTGGGCCAGGCGAAGAAGGCGGCGGAATTCTATGTCTCGCTGGGCCTGCCCGACAGCCGGATCGACCGCGTCGCGACCAGCCCCGCCGACAATCCGTCCAACCCCGAGGGCGCCGAGCTGGTGGTCGAGTTCACCCTGGCCGGACGACCCTACATGGGTCTGAACGGCGGGCCGATGTTCCCCCAGACCGAGGCCGTCTCCTTCATGATCATGACCGATGATCAGGCCGAGACCGACCGCCTGTGGAACGCCATCATCGACAACGGCGGACGCGCCAGCGACTGCGGCTGGTGCAAGGACCGCTGGGGCGTGAACTGGCAGATCACCCCGCGTCGCCTGATGGCCTTCTTCAGCGACCCTGACCCCGCCCGCGCCAAGGCCGCCTTCGAGGCCATGATGACCATGAAGAAGATCGACATCGCCGCCATCGAGGCCGCTGCTGACAAGGTTGGGTGAACGGCCAAGCTAAGCTTTCCGCCTGCCCTGTCGCTTTCGACCAAGACACGACCACCGCCCGCCCCTGACTATCCGCCCCTGCCCCAGCAAGCCGCCGCGCGGCGAGCGATAGGGGCCAACAACAAAGAGGAGACGACCATGAGCTATGTCACAGGCTTCCTGACCCCGGTGAAGGCCGAGAACAAGGACCGCTATATCGAGTCCGCCCGCGTCGCCTGGCCCCTATTCAAGGGCTATGGCGCCCTGGCTCAGGTCGAGAACTGGGGCGTCGACGTGCCGGACGGCAAGGTCACCAGCTTCCCCATGGCGGTGAAGCTGGAGGACGGCGAGGTTGTCGTCTTCTCCTGGCTGGTCTGGCCCGACAAGAAGACCGCCGACGACGCCTGGGCCAAGATGGAGAAGGACCCCGCCATGGCCGACATGGACATGCCCTTCGACGGCAAGCGCATGATGTGGGGCGGCTTCGAGACGGTGTTCCAGAACTGAGCGAAACGCTTTCCTCCCCACCCTGTGGGGAGGGGGACCGCGTAGCGGTGGAGGGGGCGGCGCGAGTTAGACGCTCACGCGCCCGAGACGGACAGGCCTGCGCCGCCCCCTCCGTCACGGCGCCATGCGCCGCGCCACCTCCCCATGAATGGGGAGGAAAGTCAGGCTCGAAACGAAAAAAAGGGCGGCTCTTGCGAGCCGCCCTTTGTTTTTCGTGGATCAGCTGTCCAGGAAGCTCCGCAGCTTCCGCGACCGGCTCGGGTGCTTCAGCTTGCGCAGGGCCTTGGCCTCGATCTGACGGATGCGTTCGCGGGTCACGCTGAACTGCTGGCCGACTTCTTCCAGGGTGTGGTCGGTGTTCATGCCGATGCCGAAGCGCATCCGCAGAACGCGTTCCTCGCGCGGGGTCAACGAGGCGAGCACGCGGGTCGTGGTTTCGCGCAGGTTCGACTGAATCGCGGCGTCGATCGGCAGGATCGCGTTCTTGTCCTCGATGAAGTCGCCCAGGTGCGAGTCTTCCTCGTCGCCGATGGGGGTTTCCAGCGAGATCGGCTCCTTGGCGATCTTCAGGACCTTGCGGACCTTCTCCAGCGGCATAGCCAGCTTCTCGGCCAGCTCTTCCGGGGTCGGCTCGCGGCCGATCTCGTGCAGCATCTGGCGGCTGGTGCGGACGATCTTGTTGATCGTCTCGATCATGTGCACCGGGATACGGATGGTCCGCGCCTGGTCAGCGATCGAGCGGGTGATGGCCTGACGGATCCACCAGGTGGCGTAGGTCGAGAACTTGTAGCCGCGGCGGTACTCGAACTTGTCGACCGCCTTCATCAGGCCGATGTTGCCTTCCTGAATCAGGTCCAGGAACTGCAGACCGCGGTTGGTGTATTTCTTGGCGATGGAGATGACGAGGCGCAGGTTGGCCTCGACCATTTCCTTCTTGGCCTGACGGGCTTCACGTTCGCCCTTCTGGACCGTCTGGACGATGCGGCGATAGTCGTCGATCGGCAGGCCGGCCTCGGTCGCCACGGCGGCGATGTCGGCGCGGATCTTGGCGATCTGGGCGGCTTCGTTGTCGCTGAACTTGGTCCAGCGCACGCCCATTTCCTTGACGCGCTCGGCCCAGTTCGGGTCCAGCTCCGAGCCGAAGTAGGCTTTCAGGAACTCGGGACGCGAGATGCCGTAGCTGTCGGCCAGACGCAGCAGACGCCCTTCCAGACCGATCAGACGCTTGTTGATGGCGTAAAGCTGCTCAACCAGGGCCTCGATGCGGTTGTTGTTCAGCTTCATCGTCTTCAGACGATCCGAGATCGTCTTGGTCAGCGTCTCATAGGCCTTGTGGTCCTTGGCGCTGAGCACCTCGCCCTTCAGGCGGGCCTCGACCAGCTTGTCCTGCAGCTTGCGGAAGGCGCCGAAGTCTGCGGCGATCGCGTCCAGGACTTCCATGACGCCGTCGCGCAGCTCGGCTTCCAGCGCCGAGATCGACATGCCGCCGCCGTCGTCGAAGTCGTCTTCGTCGTCGTCGTCGCTCTCAGGCTTTTCAGCCTCGCCGGCGGCGGGGGCGGCCCCCGGCAGGGCGGCCGGCGGCTGGTTGTGCGGCAGCGACGACGGGTTGAGGATGCCGTAGGTGGCGTCCAGGTCGATCACTTCGCGCAGCAGGATGCGGTTGTTGGCCAACTCCTCGCGCCAGACCATGATGGCCTCGAAGGTCAGGGCGCTTTCGCACAGACCCGAGATCATGGCGTCGCGGCCGGCTTCGATCCGCTTGGCGATGGCGATTTCGCCCTCGCGGCTCAGCAGTTCGACCGAGCCCATTTCGCGCAGGTACATGCGCACGGGGTCGTCGGTGCGGTCGTAGGCGGCCTTGGCCGGGGCCTCGGCCACCGAGGTCTCGGCGGCGGCGGCCACGTCGGTGCCGGTCGATTCCGCGGCGTCTTCCTCGGCCTCGACGACGTTGACGCCCATCTCCGACAGCATGGCCAGCGTGTCTTCGATGGCGTCGGGGGTCACTTCTTCGCTGGGGAGGACCTTGTTCAGCTCCTCCATCGTGACATAGCCGCGCGCCTTGGCCTGCTTGATGAACTTCTTGACGCCGGCGTCCGTCAGATCGAGCAGGGGCCCGTCGGTATTGGCTTCAGTGTCCTGCGTCTCGGTCTGCGCGCTCATTCAGTCAGTCTCCACGACCGCTCGGGGGTGATCAGTCCCCTGCGGCGAAAATACAACGCCCGGCAACTTCGTTAGTTACGAAGAAGCCGCGTCTTCCCAAATCGTTCCGGTCTTGATGGCCCGTCGCAAAGCATCGCGCTCGGCTTTCACCAAGGTGAAGGCCGAGTTATCGAACGCCTGATGGGCGCCCGACTTTGCTGACGCCAGCGCCTGCTCCAACGCCGCTACGCGGGTCAGAGCGTCAAACGCTTGCGACCACCGGATCCTCGCCTCGCCGAGGGGCTTGTCTGCAGCCAGGAAGGGCGCGCCGGACTTTGCCGCCGCCTTCTCGACCTCGTGCATCAAGGCATCATGACCCGAGTGGGCCAGATGGCGTCGGATCGCGGCAGAGTCAAGGCTCTGACCGCCAAACCGCAACCGAACCAGTTCCTGCGCCAGCCCATCCAGCGCCGGATCGCCGAACCCATGCCGGGCGATGGCCTCCAGATGGTCGTCCATCCGCTCGGGATCATCGACCGCGCCGTGGGCCAGGGCCGCCGCCACCGGCTCGATGGAGCGCGACAGGGCGTGCATGGCCTGGGCGCCCTCGGCCGTCTGACCCAGCTTGGGCGGAGGCCCACGCCAGCGCCCGCCGGGACCGGGGCGACCGCCGCCCTGGAATTGCGACGACTGTTGCTGTTGTTGCTGACGAGGGAACAGGGCGTCGAACCGCTCGAACAGGTCGCGGCGGTATTGTTCGGCCAGATCCTTGTCCTGAATGGCCGAGGCCGCCTGACGCAGCCGCCCCTTCAGCCCCGCCTTGCGCTCGGGCGTGTCCAGCGGCTCGGCCTCGGCCTCGCGGCGGAACAGGACCTCGACGAAAGGCCGGGTCTCGCTGATCGCGTGGCGCAGGGCCGGCGCCCCCTTGTCGCGCAGGATGTCGTCCGGGTCCTGACCGGCCTCCAGCAGGGCGAAGCGGAACGACCGCCCCGACTTCAGCAGGGGCAGCGACCGCTCGATCGAGCGATAGGCGGCCCGCAGCCCCGCCGCATCCCCGTCGAAGCACAGCACCGGCTCGGCCGAGACCCGCCAGAGGCGCTCCATCTGTTCTTCGGTCAGGGCCGTGCCCATGGGCGCCACGGCCGGCAGGCCCGCGCGCTGGCAGGCGATGACGTCCATATAGCCTTCGACGACGATGATCCCCTGCTCGCCCTTGCTCTCGGCCCCCAGGATGCGGCGCGCCTCGGGCAGGCCGTAGAGGGTGGCTCCCTTGTGAAACAGCGGGCTTTCCGGCCCGTTCAGATACTTGGCCCGGTCGTCGGGGTTCATGGCCCGCCCGCCGAAGCTGACGATCCGCCCGCGCGCATCCAGAATGGGGAACATCAGCCGGTCGCGGAATCGGTCATAGGGGGCGCCGCCGCTCTCCGGCGAGATCAGCATCCCGGCCTCGACCAGATCGCCCGGCTTGGCCCCGCGCTGGATCAGGGCGTTCTTCAGCCCTTCGCGGTCGTTGGGGGCGTAGCCCAGACCGAAGCGCTCCCACTGGTCCTCGGGCAGGCCGCGCTTTTCCAGATATTCACGCGCCGCCTTGCCGACCGACCGGCGCAGATTGGCGGCGAACCACTTCTGGGCCAGGTCCATCCAGTCGGTCAGGCCCTGCTTCTTGGCCTCGCGCTCGGCGGATTGCGGGTCCTCGGCGGGCAGTTGCATCCCCGCCTCGCCCGCCAGCCGCTGCACCGCCTCGACGAAGCTGAGCCGCTCCGTCTCCTGCAAGAAGCTGATGATGTCGCCGTGCTTGCCGGAACTGAAGTCGTGGAAGAAGCCCTTGTCGTCATTAACGAAGAAGCTGGGCGACCGCTCCTTGGAGAAGGGGCTGAGACCCACATACTCGCGTCCCTGACGCTTGAGCTTCACCGTCCGTCCGATCACGTCGGACGGGCGAAGGCGGGCCTTCAGTTCTTCAAGGAAACGATCGTCGAAACGCACGATCCCAGACACTCCGGCGCGATGACCAGGGGAAGGGCCTCCGCACCCTCAGACATGGGCATCCCCGGTTCTGTTTTCCACAGCCTGTGAAGATCGAGGAGAAGTCCGTCGCTTTCAGAGGTCGCCTACTTCCACGCCTCGCCCGTCCGGCCCAGGGCCTCGCCCAGATCATAGACGGCCTGCATCGACTCTTGGCTGAAATCGAGGCTGTCGGCGCCGTCGAAATCCTCGGGGATGGCGGCGACCTGGAACTCCAGCCCGTTGCGGCTGGCGAAGGCCCGATTGGCGGCGATAGTGGCGCGCAGCTGGCCGCCCAGCACCGCGTCCAGACTGCGGGTCAGGACGGGAATGGCGGCGTCGCGGGTGACGGCGAAGCGCGGCGCGTCCTTGCCGTTGACCACCACATGCAGCCGCGCGCCCTCGAACACCCCGGCCACGTCGTCCCAGTTCCACATGATCTGCGGCAGCGCCACGAAGGGGTTCATCACCCCGCCGTCGACATGCATTTCCTCGAACACCGCGCCACGCCCCTGCGAGCGGATCATGACGGGGGGAAAGGCGCCGGGAATGCTGGCCGAGGCGATCAGCACGTCGCGAAACAGGGCCAGGGCTTCCGGCCCGCCGCGCTCGGCGATGGCGCCCATATTCCAGATGACGCCCCGCTGGGCGTCCAGATCCGTGGTGGCGACCAGCAGCAGCCGCCCCTTGGCGTGTTCGGCCGCGACCTCGGCCAGCATGGCCTCATCGACATGGCTCTCGACCAGATGGCGCAGCGGCTCGCCGCTGAACACGCCCGACCCGACCAACGCCCGCACGCCCCGGCTTTTCAGCAGGCCCGTCGCCTGACCGCCGGTATAGGCTTCCTTCAGCCGGCCATCCCAGCGCGGGCCGAGGAAGACGAAGGGCGCGGCCAGGGCGCCGGTCGACACCCCGGTCACGACTTCAAAATCCGGCCGTTTGCCGCTGGCGGTCCAGCCGTTGATCAGACCAGCCGTGAAGGCGCCGTTGGCCCCGCCGCCGGACAGGGCGATCAGGTCGAAATGACCGTCCGGCCCCTTGGGCACGCCCTCGCCCAGCTGCTGCTCGATCTTCTGCGCCGCCGCCTCGTCCTCAATCGAAAAGCGGACATTGGGAAAGCCCACGGGCGAAGCGGCCTCGCGCTCGGTCAGGCCGAAGTCGCTGCGCGCCCCGCTGGCGCAGGCCGACACCAGCAGACCGGCGCTCAGAACGGCCGCGACCGTACGCATCAGGCTGAAACCCATATGGAACCTCCAAGGCTCGCACCCTAGGCGCTTTCCATGACAGGAGGAAAAGCCCATCGCCCGAAAAAGCTGCGTTAGGTTTTGATTAACCAAGAAGGCCGCTTCGGACGCGCCATCGTCCGAATGCGGACCCAATCCGGCGCGACAACAGAACTATCCACAGCCTGTGGACTGATTCGCTTTACGGAAGCTCCTCATGTTCATCGCCATCGCCCGCCCGGCGGTGGAGCCCCAAGGCCCCGACGCCGTCGCCGTCCCCGGCTCCCCCGCTGTTCCGACCCTTTCGCCACGCGCCCTGCACGCGCGTCTGCTGGACAACGCCGCCGCGCGTCGCCGCCGAGGACTCGAGCGCAGACAGGCCGGGCGCAACGACGACGCCGCCTACTGGATTTCCGCCGCCCCCATGGCGATCCGCAAGGCCTGCGCCCTGCGCCAGGCGGATTTCGCGACCCTGCCGTAAGGCCCGGAGCCGGCGGGGATGCGTGAAAGACCTCGCATTCGAATCTGCACGAACGTCCCGAGCGTTTCGCAACCCCGGGAATTACAGAAATATTCAGGCGTGCCGACTATGTTCAGGGCCTCCCCTTCTCGAGTTCCCCATGCCTGACGCCGCCGCTCCGCATTCCGCCTTTCTTCGCCCCATGCTGGAACTCATGGCCGAGCATCTGGGCGGCGCCGTCATCCTGCACGCCGCCCCGACGGGAGAGATCCTGATGGCGGCCGGCGGCGTGCCGGGCCTGGCCTTCAACAACGCCGTCGGCGCTACGACCGAAGACTATATCGGACGGTTTGAAGTCTACGCCCAGGACGGGTCCGTCGCGAAGTTGGAGGCCCTGCCCGTGGTGCGCGCCATGACAACAGGCGAACCCGTCGTGGACGAAGTATGGCTGTTGGGCGCGGGCGGGGGCGCGGCCCCTGTGCCGGTCTTCGTCGATTCCTATCCGCTGAAGGACGACAGCGGCGCCGTCATCGGCGTGATCGCCACCAGCACCGATCCCAGGCGGTGGGCCACGCGCGCAGAACGGCTGAAGCAGTCGATCTCGCTGCGCGATCGGTCGGTCAGAGACTGAGCTTCAGCGCAGTTCCGGCAGACGCCGCATGAAGGAGTCGCGCAGCTTGCGCCGACGCTCGGCCGAGGACTTGGGACGAACCCGCTCGCGGTGCTCCATCCCGCCGCCCCAGCGCTCGTGCATGGCGGCGGCCAGCGCCGGATGGCGGTCGTGCTGGTGGACGATGGGACTGACGCCGCTGCCCGGGTTGACGATGCGGCCATCCACGAGGCGCAGGTCGGCGGTGGGCGTCAGGCCCAGGGTCGCCACGCGGCCGTAGTTGGGGACGATCTCGCCCTCGATCAGGCCCAGGTGGACGGCGATGTTGCAGGCCGCCTGATCGGCGCCGAACGCCCCGCCGATCTCCGAACGCGGCACGGCGGCCAGCATCAGCAGGGTCCGGCAGAAGCGCATCATGGCCTCGCGCGGCCCCATCACGGTGCCGACGCAGATGCAGGGCTTGTCGGCCAGGGCGCGGGCCACCGCCTCGCCGCCGACACCGCGCAGATACTTCATGTTAAAGGCGTGGTCGGCCAGAACCCCGTCGGCGTACTCATTGAAGAACTCCAGACCTTGCGGCTGGGGCTCGAACGGCGCGGCCTGAAAGACCACGTCGCGCACATCGGTCAGCAGGACATTGCGGGCATGGGGCCGTTCGCTCATCAGCCGGTCAAAGGCGGCGAAGCGCGCCACGACCGGATGCGGCGCCCAGCCCTCGACCGTCGCCGGGGCCACGGCCTCGATCCGGTGCTCGCCCAGGAAGGCCAGCAAGGCCGGGTCCTGATCCACGACCAGCGCCACAGGCCCGTCGAACACCGCCCGGAGCGACCGCACGAACGGGGCCACGTCGGCGGCGTCATAGCCCGTGGCGTAGCCCAGGATCAGATCGTCCGCCGCGTCGGAGGCCGTAGCCTCGCGCCGGCCCAGCATCGCCCCGGCGAGCCAGTCCAGATAGGCTGACTTCGCCGCTGGCGCCGTCATTTTAAGCCGTCATCGAGGCGGTGAAGCGGTCGAACAGATAGAGGCTGTCGATCGGACCGGACGAGGCTTCCGGGTGATGCTGAACGCTGAACACCGGCTTGCCCTTCAGGGCGATGCCGCAGTTGGTGCCGTCGAACAGGCTGACGTGGGTTTCCTCCACGGCGTCCGGCAGGCTGTCGCGGTCGACCGAGAACTCGTGGTTCATCGACACGATCTCGACCTTGCCCGTGGTCAGATCCTTGACCGGGTGGTTGGCGCCGTGGTGGCCCTGATCCATCTTGATGGTCTTGGCGCCCAGCGCGATGGCCAGCATCTGATGACCCAGGCAGATGCCCAGGATCGGCTTGCCGCTGGCGACCAGCTTCTGGATTTCCGGCACGGCGTAGGCGCCGGTTGCGGCCGGATCGCCCGGACCGTTGGACAGGACCACGCCGTCGGGATTGCGGGCCAGGATGTCCTCGGCCGAGGTCGTCGCCGGCACCACGGTGATCTTGACGCCGGTCGAGGCCAGGGCGCGCAGGATGTTGCGCTTCACGCCATAGTCGATGACCACGACCGACTTGGCGCCGGCTTCAGGCTTGGCGTAGCCGGCCGGCCAGCCCCATACGCCCTCGGTCCATTCAAAGGCCTGGGTGGTCGAGGCTTCCTTGGCCAGGTCCAGACCGACCAGACCGCTCCAGGCCTTGGCCTGACCCACCAGGGCGTCGAGGTCGAACCGGCCCTCGGGGTTGTGGGCGATGACGGCGTGCGGGGCGCCCCTGTCGCGGATGATCTTGGTCAGGGCGCGGGTGTCCACCCCGGCCAGGCCGACCACGCCGCGCGACTTCATCCAGCTGTCCAGGCTGCCGGTGGCGCGCCAGTTGGCGGGCTCGGTCGGGACGTCGCGGAAGATGGCGCCGCGGGCCGCGCGCTCGGGCGAGGCGCCGATCTGCTCGACGTCTTCATGGTTCACGCCGACATTGCCGACATGGGGGAAGGTGAAGGCCAGGATCTGGCTCATGTAGGAGGGGTCGGTCAGGATTTCCTGATAGCCCGTCATCGAGGTGTTGAAGACCACCTCGCCGAGGACCGAACCGACGGCGCCGACGCCAATGCCTTGCAGGATGGTGCCGTCAGCGAGCGCGAGGACGCCAGTGGCGCCGGACAGAATCTGGGTCGTCATGGCGCAGGCTCCTAACAATGAATACGGGCAGACAAACGGCGGCGTCACTAAAGAGATGCCGGGGCGGGGTCAACCGCCCTTGGCCCTTTAGATCTTTTGGGCTCTTCAGACCTTCTGGGTTTTCCGCACCCAGATCCAGGCCAGGCTGGTCAGGGCGAAGAATCCGACGCTGGGCAGGATATAGCCCCCCGCCGCCGCCGCCACCGCAAAGGTCGAGAAGACCAGGCCCGCCACGGCCAGGGTCCGCCAGCCCGCCTTCCGGGTCAGCTTCCAAAGCGTCATCGAACACAGGGCGTAAAGACAGAGGGTCAACACTGAGGTGACGCCGATCAGGACGCCGAACTGCTGGCCCAGGGTCGGCTGTGCGCTAGCGACGACCATCGCGCTCATGACGACGCAGTTCAGAATGGGATTGCTCAACGGGGTCTTGCCCTTCTGAGCCCCGCCGAACCAGCGCGGCATCCAGCCCGCCTCGGCGGCGCCGCGCGAGGTCTCGCCCGCCAGCATGGTCCAGCCGGCGATGGTGCCCAGCACCTTGATGACGGCGCATGCGGCGACCAGACCGGCCACGGACGAACCCATGACCCGCGCCACCAGATCGGCGTAAGGGCTGGTCGAATGCACAAGCACATCCGCCGGAATGACGCCGAAGACGGCGATGCTGGCGGCCACATAGACAATGAAGGCCAGGGCCACGCCGCCCAGCGAGGCGCGACCCACATCGACGGCGGGGTTCTTGACCAGACTGGACAGGGCCGCGGCGCTCTCGACGCCCAGGAAAGCCCAGAAGATGATGGCCAGCGAGGCCGGCACGGTCTTCAGCAGGGGCTGATCGCCGGGGCTCCACGAGGCGGCGAAGGTGTCGCTGTTGAAGGCCATGACCCCGGCTATGATGGCCAGAACAATAGGGATCAGGCCGAGACCCAGGGTGATGGCGCCGAACCGCGCTGCCGTCCGGGCGCCTGAGGCATAGGCGGCCGAGGTCAGCCAGATCAGGGCCAGATTGCTGACCGCCGCCCACAGCGGCTCCTTCAGCGCGGGAATAAAGAAGGCCAGATAGCCGGTGCCGGCCACCGCCAGCGCCACGTTCCCGGCCAGGCAGGCGGCCCAATAGGCCAGCCCTGTCTGATAGCCGATGAAGCGGCCCATGCCGCGTCGGGTGAAGTCCGACAGGCCGTCGGCGTCCGGCTGCATCCGCCCCAGACCGCCGAACACCAGGGCCAGGGTCACGGCGCCCAGGCCGCAGATCAGCCAGCCGATGATGCTGGAACTGCCCGTCGGCGCCAGGGTCGCAGGCAGCAGATAGACGCCCGAACCGATCATATTGCCGGCCACCACCAGGGCGGCGAGCGCCCAGCCGATGCGGTGCGGCGGATCGGGCAGAATTTCAGTCTGGGTCATCCGCGCCCCTTTACGCGGGAATCCGCGCTCCGTCCCATGCGAATACGCCGCCGCTGTCCGCCGGCGTCAGCCCCTCAATCACCGCCAGCAGACGGGCGGCGGAAAACGCGGGCGAGAACAGCTTGTCGGGCTTGACCCCACGCTGGAAGGGCGCGCTCAGGGCCGTGTCCACCGTGCCGGGATGCAGGCCCGCCACCACCGCTTGAGGGTGGGTCCGCGCCAGTTCCACCGACAGAGTCTTCAGGATCATGTTCAGCCCCGCCTTGGACGCGCGATAGCTGTGCCAGCCGCCCAGCCGGTTGTCGCTGATGGAGCCGACCCGCGCCGACAGGGCCGCAAACACCGCCCGCTGATCGCGCGGCAGCAGAGGCAGGAAATGACGCGCCGCCAGCGCCGGCCCCACGGCGTTGATCCGATAATCGCGCATCAGATGCTCCGCCGTCAGCTCGCGCCAGCTGCGTTCCGGCGTCTGGCCGGAATGCAGCACGCCGGTCGCCACGACGATCAGGCTCGGCGCGGGCCCTTCGGCGATGCGCGCCGCAGCGCCGGCCATGCTGGTCTCGTCCTCCAGATCCAGATAGCCGTGCGTCACCCCTTCCATGGGGGCGGCGGGCGCGCGTGACAGGCCATGCACCACGCGGTCGCCCGCCTGCCCCAACTGCTGCGCCAGCGCCCGCCCAATGCCGCCCGACACGCCCACGATGATCGCCGAACCCTTGGCCATGGCCTCCGTCCTCTCTGTTGTCGGAAGAAATACGTCACCGAGCCGCCGCTGGACCGCCCGCCGCCCTACCCTCGCCGCCGACGGGGGTTTAGGAAGCGCCAGCCCTCACCCCGCCTCACCCGGACGCCCCATGACCATCACCACGGTCGGCCTCGATGCCGACGACACCCTGTGGCACAACGAAACCATCTTCCGCCTCAGCCAGAAGCGGTTCGTCGACCTGCTGGCCGATCACGCCGACGAGCCGGTGATGATGGACCGCCTGTCCCAGGTCGAGCGGCGCAACCTTCGCCTCTATGGCTACGGCGTGAAGGGTTTCACCCTGTCGATGCTGGAGACGGCGATGGAGTTGTGCGACGGCGCCGCCCCCCCGCACATCGTCCGCGAAATCCTGGCTGCGGGTCGCGAGATGCTGGCCCATCCGGTCGAAACCCTGCCCGGCGTCGATGGCGTCCTGGCTGAACTGTCCGAGAAGTACCGCCTGGTCCTGATCACCAAGGGCGACCTGATGGATCAGGAGCGCAAGCTGGCGGCGTCTGGCCTCGGCGACCTGTTCGCCGCGGTCGAGATCGTGTCGGAGAAAGACCGCTCGACCTATGAACGCATCTTCGCCCGCCACGGCACCGGCGCCGCCGAGGCTGTCATGGCCGGCAATTCGATGAAGTCCGACGTCCTGCCCGCCATCGAGGCCGGGGCCTTCGCCTGCCACATCCCCTACCACATCACCTGGGCGCACGAGCTGGCCGACGCCCCGGAAAACCACCCGCGTTACGTCTCGCTCAGCCGCATCGGCGAGTTGCCGGACTGGATCGCCACGATCGATAAGCCTGACTAGATATCAACGCTCTTGGAACGAAAATATTCATTTCAAAGCATAGAGATCACCGAACACCGTAACTTCACAATATGGCATGAAGATCGTCTTAAATGTGTCTTGATTGCACCACTGGCGAAACAAGACGACGCTTCGTCCACAGTTAGACCAAACCTAGGCAAACTTAGCCCCATTTCGGTCACACCTTGAGGAATGTGTGGCCGCTTCCGGCTTTTTTGTGTCAGGTGTATTAAAGTAATGAGAGCATTCCTCCTCGGTTCGACGGTGCTGGTCAGCGCCATCGCTCTGACCGCCCCCGCGATGGCCCAGTCGGTCGAAGCTGCGCCCAAGTCCGACGTCGCCACCGAAGTTGGCGAAATCGTCGTCACGGGCTCGCGTATCCGCCGCGACCCGACCAACGCTCCGACCCCGCTGATCCAGGTCACGCAGGAAGAGCTGCTGTCGACGGGCCAAACCAGCGTCATCGACTATCTGGCTACCCTCCCGGCCCTGCAGAACTCGACGGTTCCGTCCGACACGACCGGTTCGAGCCTGAACACCGGCGGCCTGTCGCTGCCGAACCTGCGCTCGCTGGGCGCCGGCCGCACCCTGACGCTGGTTGACGGTCGTCGTCACGTCAGCTCCTCGGGCGGCGATCTGTCGGTCGATGTCGACACCATTCCGCGCCTGCTGATCCAGAACGTTGAAATCATCACCGGCGGCGCCTCGTCGGTGTACGGCGCGGACGCCGTTTCGGGCGTGCTGAACTTCATCCTGAAGAAGGATTTTGAAGGCCTCGAGATCGACGCCAACTACGGTCAGATCAACAGCAACGGCGAAGCCAGCCGACGCGTCTCGGCCTTGGTCGGCAAGAACTTCTTCGACGACCGTCTGAACGTCTACGCTCACGCGGAATACGAAAAGGTCGACAATGTCGACTCGATGGACATCAACTGGATCCGCCGCGGTCCGATCCGCTTGGCCGTCGATGCAGACCCGACCAATGCCCCTTATGACGGCGTGCTCGACGCTGACGTCTTCTACGGCGTGAACCGTCTGGACATCCTGCCCTGGGGCCAGACCACCCTGGCCAACCTGCTGCAGCCCAGCGCCCTGACCAACCCGAACATCCCGTATCAGAACTGCCTCCCTGGCGGCAATTTCTCGTACGCCGCCAACTGCTTCGGCATCAATCCGGGCAAGACCTTCGTCTATGAAGGCAACACGGCTCGCGCGGCCAACTTCGGCGACCGCGTCGGCAACGTCGGCCACAACCGCCCGTACAACATCGGCGGCGACGGCATGCCGCTGGGTGAAGTCGCTGGCTACAGCCGCGTGCCGGAATCGAAATCGCAGCGCTATCAGGTCGGCGGCAACTTCCAGATCACCGACGCGATCTCGTTCAACGCTTCGGCCAAGTACATCACCGAAGAAACCTACATGCGCGGCCAGCGCACCTTCTTCGACATCGATCTGGACAACGGCTCGTACGGCGCCAACGAGACCGCCTCGCTCTGGGGCACTTCGGCCTTCGACCTGCGCTGGGCCGACAACGCCTTCCTGCCGCAGAACGTGAAGGACGCGATCGCCGCCAACCGCATCGACGTCTACGCCCCGCCGACCGCCGCCAACGCCGGCCAACTGACGGGTTCGGTGGCTCTGCCGATCGCCCGCCACACCTTCTTCGGCCCCGAGCGCTCGCAAACCAACACCCGCGACGTCCAGCGCTACACCGCCGGCTTCAAGGGTGATCACGGCCCGATCAGCTTCATGAAGTCGCTGTCGTGGGACCTGGGCTACGTCTACGGCAAGGCCGAGATCGAAAACATCGAACGCGGCGTCGACACCCAGCGCATGTCGCTGGCCGCTGACGCTGTGGTTGATACGGCCGGCGTGCTCGGCAAGGCCGGGGCCATCGTCTGCCGCGCCAGCCTGCTGAACGCCCAAGGTCTGGCGGTCGCCGACAGGCATCGCCTCGATGCCGACGGCAACCCGACCGACCTGCGCGACACCCAGTACGGCCGCGACTCCATCGCTCAGTGCACCCCGCTGAACATCTTCGGCGCGGGCAACCAGTCGGCCGAAGCTCTCGAGTACGTCGACGCCTTCGTCCGCGTTCAGGAAATGAACGAGCAGCACCAGGCCATCGGCTCGGTCGCGACTGAGCTGTGGGACTTCTGGGGCGCCGGCAACATCGGCGTGGCCCTGGGCGCCGAATGGCGCAAGGAAACCACCTCGGCCGTCGGCCGCAGCTCGACGGCGGGCGATCGTCTGCTCTTCCTCAACACCGGCGCCGACTTCCCGGAAGTCAGCTACGAGTCGAAAGAAGTCTTCGCCGAGCTGTCGCTCCCGCTGTTCCGCGACAACAAGTTCCTGGGCGAGTACGCCGAGCTGAGCGGTTCGTACCGCTACGCCGACTACTCGACCGTGGGCAATGTCGACGTTTACGGCGTGAACCTGGTTTATCGCCCGATCCGGGACATCACGTTCAAGACGAGCTTCAACACCTCGGTCCGCGTGCCGAACCTGGGCGAAAACTACTCGCCGTTCAGCCAAACCTTCGCGAACAACTTCGCTGATCCTTGCGCCACGGCCAACATCGCCGCTGTCAACGACCAGGAAACGAAGGACAACCGGATCAAGAACTGCACGACCCTGGCTGCTCAACAGGGCCTGACGTTCGACTTCGCCGGCGCCACCGCCACCAACCTCGACGACTTCGTGCCGAACTACACCTCGGGCATCGCGGGCTCCTCGGGCGGCAATCCCAACCTGCAGCCGGAAGAGTCGGAATCCTTCACCTTCTCGACCGTCCTGAAGCCGCGCTTCGTGCCCGGCCTGACCATGACGCTGGATTACTTCGACATCCGCATCGACAAGGTCATCGCCTCGGTCACCGCTGGCACCATTGCAGCCAACTGCGTCAGCGGCGCCGAGCTGAACATGGACGCCTGTAACTCGATCTTCCGCAACAATCCGAACATCGAGTTCGGCGTTGGCGCTCCTTCGGGCGACGCCGTCGGCGGCTTCATCGAGCGTTCGTTCAACTATGCGGCCCTGGAGACCCGCGGCCTCGACTTCGGCGCCAACTACTCCTGGGACACCGCCGACTGGGGCAAGGACTGGGGCTCCATCGACTGGCGCCTGAACGGTTCGTGGCTGATCGAGCAGAAGCAGTACCTGAACGAGTCCGACGCGAGCGACTATGATGAACTGGCCGCCGGTCTGAGCGGAAGCAGCATCTACCCGCGCGTCCGTATGTCCTCGTCGGTGACCTGGCGTCCGAACGACATCTGGAGCCTGAACTGGACCGCCGACTGGCAGTCGAGCGTCAACATCGTCCGCGCTCGTGACTTCGTGAACAACGCGGACTCGCGCCTGACGGACCAACTGGACACGGGCAACTTCACCCGTCACGACCTCACGGTTCGCTACAACGTCCGTGACGATCTGAGCCTGCGCGCAGGCGTCGTGAACCTGTTCGAAGCCGAACAGCGCGACATCCTGGGCACCACGATCATCTCGAACTACGACCCCTATGGTCGCCGGTTCTTCGTGGGCCTGAACTTCCGTCCCTGGTAAGTTCAAGCGTCGCTAAGACGATTAAGGGCGGTCCTTCGGGACCGCCCTTTTTCTTTTGCCCGCTCCCTGCATCGGCGGCATGTGACAGGCCGTAACACGCCGTGCGACGATCGGGGGCCGCAGGGGCTTGCAAGCCGGGGGCGCCGTCTCTAAACGGGCCGCTTAACCGACAACCTGAACGGATCGGTCGCGGGCCTCGCCTGCGTCCGGTTTCTTCGCGCGCGTGGAGCCCGCCGCTGACCAGTCATGAGGAAAAGGATGCTATGGTGCGCGCTGCTCTGGCCGAGCAGGGCGACAGCGGGATCACCCCGCGCCATACGCTGTTCTATTTCTATGGCGACGGCGACCACGGCGACCTCAACGAGGTGGCCCGCCGCGCCGGGTTTCTGACGCGGGGCCAGGACGATCTGACCGTCCTGGAGACGACCATAGCGGTCGACGAGGCGTCGTTTTCGCCTGTGTCGGCCATGATGCAATCCTGGGCCGCGGCCTTCCAGCTCGACTACGACGGCTGGGAGTGTGCGGTCGTGACGAACTGAGTAGCAGCCGATGCCCAAACGCACAGACATCAAGTCCATCCTGATCATCGGCGCCGGCCCGATCGTCATCGGCCAGGCGTGTGAGTTCGACTATTCCGGCGTTCAGGCCTGCAAGGCGCTGAAGGCTGAAGGGTACCGGGTCATCCTGGTCAACTCGAACCCCGCCACCATCATGACCGACCCGGAGGTGGCCGACGCCACCTATATCGAGCCGATCACGCCCGAGATCGTTGAGAAGATCATCGCCAAGGAGCGCCCCGACGCGCTGCTGCCGACCATGGGCGGCCAGACCGCGCTGAACACGGCCCTGGCCCTGAACGCCTCGGGCGCTCTGGCGAAATACGGCGTCGAAATGATCGGCGCCAAGGCCGAGGTCATCGACAAGGCCGAGGACCGTCAGAAGTTCCGCGACGCCATGGACAAGCTGGGTCTGGAAAGCCCCCGCTCGCGCGCCGTCCACCACATTGAAGAAGCCGACGACGCCCTGGCCTTCGTCGGCCTGCCCGCCATCATCCGCCCGTCCTTCACCTTGGCCGGCACCGGCGGCGGCATCGCCTACAACATCGAGGAGTTCCACGAGATCGTGGAGCGCGGTCTGGACCTGTCGCCGACCACCGAGGTCCTGATCGAAGAGTCGGTGCTGGGCTGGAAGGAATACGAGATGGAGGTCGTCCGCGACACGGCGGACAACTGCATCATCATCTGCTCGATCGAGAACATCGACCCGATGGGCGTCCACACCGGCGACAGCATCACCGTCGCCCCGGCCCTGACGCTGACCGACAAAGAATATCAGCTGATGCGGACGGGTTCGATCAACGTCCTGCGCGAGATCGGCGTCGAGACCGGCGGCTCCAACGTCCAGTGGGCGATCAACCCGGCCGACGGGCGCATGGTCGTCATCGAGATGAACCCGCGCGTGTCGCGTTCGTCCGCCCTGGCGTCCAAGGCCACCGGCTTCCCCATCGCCAAGGTCGCCGCGCGCCTGGCCGTCGGCTACACCCTGGACGAGCTTCAGAACGACATCACCATGGTGACGCCGGCCAGCTTCGAGCCGAGCATCGACTATGTGGTCACCAAGATCCCGCGCTTCGCCTTCGAGAAGTATCCGGGTTCGGAACCGCACCTGACCACGGCCATGAAGTCGGTCGGCGAGGTCATGGCCATCGGCAGCACTTTCCAGGAATCCATGCAGAAGGCCCTGCGCGGTCTGGAAACCGGCCTGAACGGCTTTGACGACATCGAGATCGAAGGCGTGGCTGACGCCGAGGACGACGCCGGCGCCCGCGCCGCCGTCATCCGCGCCCTGGGCCAGCCGACGCCCGACCGCATCCGCGTCATCGCCCAGGCCTTCCGTCACGGCCTGACGGTCGAGGAGGTCAACGCCGCCTGTTCCTACGAGCCCTGGTTCCTGCGTCAGATCGCCGACCTGATCCGCACCGAGGGCCACGTCCGCGTCCAGGGCCTGCCGACGACCGAAGTCGACTTCCGCAAGCTGAAGGCCAAGGGCTTCTCCGACGCCCGTCTTGCCGAGCTGACCGGCACGACCGAGGTCGCCGTGCGCCAGGCCCGTCGCGCCCTCAGCGTGCGCCCGGTGTTCAAGCGCATCGACACCTGCGCCGCCGAGTTCGCCTCGGCCACGGCCTATATGTATTCGACCTATGAGACCGGCGCTCTGGGCCAGATCCCCGAGTGCGAGGCCGCACCGTCGGACAAGAAGAAGGCCATCATCCTCGGCGGCGGTCCCAACCGCATCGGCCAGGGCATCGAGTTCGACTACTGCTGCTGCCACGCGGCCTTCGCGTTTGCGGACATCGGCGTCGAGTCGATCATGGTCAACTGCAACCCCGAGACCGTCTCGACCGACTACGACACCTCGGACCGCCTCTATTTCGAGCCTCTGACCGAAGAGGACGTGCTGGAACTGATCGACGTCGAGCGCTCCAAGGGCGATCTGATCGGCGTCGTCGTCCAGTTCGGCGGCCAGACCCCGCTGAAGCTGGCCCACGCCCTGCAGGAAGACGGCGTGCCGATCTTGGGCACCAGCGTCGACTCGATCGACCTGGCCGAGGACCGCGAGCGCTTCCAGCAGATGCTGCAAGCCATTGCTCTGCAACAGCCGCCCAACGGTCTGGCCCGCTCGGCCGAGGAAGCCGCGCAGAAGGCTGAGGAAGTCGGCTATCCCGTCGTCCTGCGCCCCTCCTACGTCCTGGGTGGTCGCGGCATGATGATCGTCCACGACCGCGAGCAGCTGGACCGCTACGTCCATGAGGCCATGCGCGTCTCGGGCAGCGATCCGGTCCTGATCGACCACTATCTGAACCGCGCCACCGAGGTGGACGTGGACGCCCTGTGCGACGACGAAGACGTCTTTGTCGCCGGCGTGCTGGAACACATCGAGGAAGCCGGCGTCCACTCGGGCGACAGCGCCTGTTCCATGCCGCCCTTCTCGCTGCGTCCCGAGATCGTCACTGAGCTGAAGCGTCAGACCACCGCCATGGCCAAGGCCCTGAAGGTGCGCGGCCTGATGAACGTGCAGTTCGCCATCGAGGAACCGCACAGCGAAAACCCGCGCATCTTCGTGCTGGAAGTGAACCCGCGCGCCAGCCGCACGGCGCCCTTCGTGGCCAAGACCATCGGCCAGCCGATCGCCGCCATCGCCGCCAAGATCATGGCTGGCGAGAAGCTCGCCTCCTTCGGTCTGGTCGATCACGAACTGGACCATATCGCGGTCAAGGAAGCCGTCTTCCCCTTCGCCCGCTTCGCCGGGGTCGACACCATCCTGGGCCCGGAAATGCGTTCGACCGGCGAGGTCATGGGTCTGGACTGGAAGCGTGAAGGCGAGGCCGACCTGGCCCCCGCCTTCGCCCGCGCCTTCGCCAAGTCGCAGATCGGCGGCGGCACCGTCCTGCCGACCGAGGGCTGCGCCTTCGTCTCGGTTAAGGACGCCGACAAGCCCTTCATCCTGGAGGCGGTGAAGTCGCTGCTGGCCCAGGGCTTCTCGGTCGTCGCCACCTCCGGCACCCACGACTATCTGGCGTCGGAAGGCGTCGAGGTCGGTCTGGTCAAGAAGGTGCTGGAAGGCCGCCCCAACATCGTCGACGCCATGAAGAACGGCGAGATCCAGCTGGTCTTCAACACCACCGACGGCAAGCAGGCCCTGGCCGACAGCTTCTCCATCCGCCGCACGGCCCTGATGATGAAGATCCCCTACTACACCACCGCCGCCGGTTCGCTGGCCGCGGCGCAAGGCATCGCCGCCATCCGCGCCGGCGAACTGGATGTCCGCCCGGTGCAGTCCTACAACTGAACCTCGGTTCAGTCGTGAAATCAGCCCCCGGCGTTCCGACGCCGGGGGCTTTTTCGTAAGCCCCACTTGTCCCGCTCATCCCGGCGGACGCCGGGATCCAGTAAGAACCCCGCCCGCGACCCTGTCCTCTGAGTCCCTAGGCCAAAGCACTGGATCCCGGCGTCCGCCGGGATGAGCGGGGATGGAAACGCATTATCAGTATTCGCTACGGCACTCTGCACGCTCACAGCCTTGGCGACGCCATGCCCCTATCGAATATCGACCTGATCCTGGTGCTTCTGCTGGCCGGCAACGTGATCGCCTTCGGCCTGTTCTGGTTTGACAAGAAAGCGGCCGAGAGCGGCGACTGGCGCATCTCCGAGAGCACGCTGTTGCTCGCGGTCCTTTATGGCGGCATCGGCGCCTGGATGGGCCAGCAGATCTTGCGCCACAAGACGCGCAAAGAGCCGTTCCGCTCCCGCCTGGGCTTTCTGCTCGGTCTCTATGTTCTGACCCTGCTGGCCGCCGCAGCCTATGTCCTCTGGCCCGCCCTCGCCGCCTGAGATTTCGGCGGTTGTCGCCCCGGTCAGACGCGATAAGCTCGCGTCAGGGACAGGGGAAGAATGATGAAAAATTTGACGATCACGGCCGTGCTGACGGCGGTTCTGGCGGCCGGCGCCGCGCCAAGCTTGGCGCAAGACGCCAGGCTCAAGGCGGCGGTCAAGGCGGACTACGACGCCAACCTGGGCGCCCTGTTCGACCACTTCCACCGCAACCCTGAACTCTCGGGCCTGGAGGTCCAGACCGCCGCCCGGATGGCGCAGGAGCTTCGCGCGCTCGGCTATGAGGTCACCACCGGCGTCGGCGGCACAGGCGTGGTCGCGGTGCTGAAGAACGGCGCCGGGCCCACCGTCATGATCCGCGCCGACATGGACGGCCTGCCCCTGGCTGAAAACTCCGGCCTGGCCAACGCCTCGACCGTGCGCCAGATCGACAGCGACGGGGTCGAGAAGCCCGTCATGCACGCCTGCGGCCACGACGTGCACATCACCGCCCTGGTCGGTACGGCGCGCCAGATGGCGGCCAGAAAAGCCAACTGGTCCGGGACCCTGGTCCTGATCGCCCAACCGGCCGAGGAGCGCCTCTTCGGCGCCCGGGCCATGGTCAACGACGGCCTCTACACCCGCTTCCCCAAGCCGGACTACGCCCTGGCCTTCCATGTCTCAGCAGACACGCCGACGGGCCGGATCGTGGCCCCCCAGGGGATCGTCTATTCCAGCTCCGACAGTGTCGACATCACCGTCCACGGCGTCGGCACGCACGGCGCTTCGCCGCATCTGGGCGTCGATCCGGTGTTGGTGGCCTCGCAGATCGTGGTCTCGCTGCAGTCCCTGCGCAGCCGTGAGACCAGTCCGCTACAGGGCGCCGTGGTCACCGTCGGCGCCATCCACGGCGGCATCAAGCACAACATCATCTCCGACCGGGTCGACATGCAATTGACGGTGCGCGCCGACAGCCCGGAGGTCCGCGCGCAACTGCTGGACGGCGTCGACCGCATCAGCCGCAACACGGCCCTGGCGCTCGGCGTCCCTGAAGACAAGCTGCCGACCGTGACCCGGTCTGCGCTGGAGACCACCCCGCCCACCCTCAACGACCCGACCGTCGCCGCCCGCGTCCGCGCCGCCCTGGCCGTCGGTCTGGGCGAGCAGGTTCTGATGGACGTACCGCGCTCGGGCATGGGCGCCGAGGACTTCGCCCACTTCATCACCCCTGAAAGTGGGGTGAAGGGCGTCTATTTCGCCGTCGGCGGCACCCCGGCGGATCAGACCCACAGCGCGCCGGGCCACCACTCGCCCCTGTTCCGCATCGCGCCCGAGCCCGCGGTCACTCTCGGCGTCGAGGGCTCGGTCCTGGCCGCCGAAGCCCTCATGCCCCGGACCTGAGCCAGACCTGGTCCCTGAACCGTCGGGCGGCTGATCCGTTCAGCACCGGTCGCCCGATCTTCACGGAGTTCCGCCCATGCGTCTGCCTCGCCTTTCCACCGTCCTCGGCGGTCTGCTGCTGTCGCGGCGCGGCCGCGCCTTCGCCGGGCGTCACGCCGGCAAGCTCGCCTTCGCCACCCTGGCCTTCGAGCTGTGGCAGAAACATCAGGCGCAACAGTCCGGCGCGGCGTCGAAGTCCGCGTCCGCGACCAGGCCGACCGCCAGGCATCACGCCCGCAGCCGCTGGAGCGGTCGTTCCCGTCGTTGATCGACACGCAGCGTCTGGACGTCCCCTAGGTCAAGCGCCCAAGCTGGGCCTTCAATAGACGGAGCGCGTCCATGATCGTCGTCCATCACCTGAACAACTCGCGCTCGCAGCGCGTGCTCTGGCTGCTCGAAGAGCTGGGCCTGCCCTACGAGATCAAGCGATATGAGCGGAACGCCGCCACCATGCTGGCCCCGCCCGAGCTGAAGGCGGTGCATCCCCTGGGCAAGTCGCCGGTGCTGGACGACGGCGAGGTGCGCGTGGCCGAGACCGGGGCCATCGTCGAATACCTGCTCGACGCCTATGATCCCGAGGGCCGTTTACGTCCGGCGCGCTCCACGGCGGAGGGGCGTCGTTTCACCTATTGGCTGCATTACGCCGAGGGCTCGGCCATGCCGCCCCTGCTGCTGAAGCTGGTCTTCGCCCAACTGCCCAAGCGCGCGCCCGGCCTGCTCCGACCCATCGTCAACGGCATCGCGACCAAGGCCCAGACCCGCTTCATCGACCCGCAGCTCAAGGCTCATGCGGAGTGGCAAGAGGCCGAACTGGCCGCCACCGGCTGGTTCGCCGGCGTCCATTTCAGCGCCGCCGACATCATGATGAGCTTCCCGCTGGAGGCCGCCGCCAGCCGCGCCATCGACCTGGCGGCCTATCCCAACATCGCCCTGTTCCTGAAGGCGATTCACGCACGTCCGGCCTGGAAGCGGGCGCTGGAGCGGGGCGGTGACTACGCCTACGCCTAGCTCCGACATCGGCAGATCACGGCTCCGCGAGGTCGCAACCCCGACCGGGCGACGACGTTAACGAGCCCATGCGCCTGTCAGTCATTCAAGTCGTGGCGGCCCTCGGGGCCGCTGTATGTATCGTGATCGCCTTCATCGCCGCGGGAATCGGCCTGATATCGGGCTTCTTCATGTTGCTGGCGGTCGCAGCCCTGGGCTTCATCGCCTGGACCGCTATCCGCCGCGCCATGGGCTATCATCGGGAGCGCAACGCCGTGTCGCGCAGTTCCGGGTCCATGCAGCCCTGACCTCGATTCAGCGGCCGCCGTTCGCTCCCGCCGAGATGCTCTTGAGTTTGGCGAAAGGGCGCCCTACCCTCTTTGGCCGATCACGCGCGCCCCGTGATCGTGACTGTGCTGATTATACGTCTCTCCTTAGTCTCCGGGCGAAACAAGAAACTCACGACACAATGGAAAAAGTGCCGATGACGGCCGAGGGCTACCGTGTCCTCGACGAGCAACTGAAGCAATTGAAGCAGGTCGAACGACCCAGCGTCATCGCCGCCATCTCTGAGGCGCGCGAGCACGGCGACCTGTCTGAAAACGCCGAATATCACGCTGCCAAAGAACGCCAGGGCTGGATCGAAGGTTCGATCGCCGACATCGAGGACAAGCTGTCCCGTGCTCAGGTGATCGACGTGTCCAAGCTGTCGGGCAACCAGGTCAAGTTCGGGGCCACCGTCACCTTCGTGGACGAGGACACCGAGGAAGAGGGCGTCTATCAGATCGTCGGCGAACACGAAGCCGACGTGAAGCTGGGCAAGATCTCCATCGCCTCGCCCATCGCCCGCGCCCTGATCTCGAAAGAGGTCGGCGACGTGGTCGAGGTCAACACGCCCGGCGGCGTGAAGGCCTATGAGATCCTCAAGGTCGAGTGGAAGTAAGCTCTCCTCCCTCTGAGAAGGTCACAAGGGCGCGCGGTTCTACCGCGCGCCCTCTGTCCATCTGGGTGGTGTCCGACGGCCGGACCGGCATCCAGAACCAGGCCCTGGGTCTGGCCGAGGCGGTCGCCCGCCTGACCCCCGCCGACATCGCCATCAAGCCCGTCCGCTGGCGGCCCCTGTTCGACCGCTGGCCGTCAGGGCTCAAGACCCCCGCCATGCTGGCGCCGGGGTCGTTCGATCCGCGCGTCGTCACCGACTGGCCCGACCTGTGGATCGCCACCGGGCGCGCCAGCCTGCCCCTGTCGGCCAAGGTTCGCGACTGGAGCCACGGCAAGACCTTCACGGTCCAGACGCAGGACCCGCGCTGGCGCAACGCCGCCTATGATCTGATCGTCGCCCCCGCCCATGATGGGTTATCCGGCGACAATGTCTTCGAGATTGTCGGCTCGCCCCACCGCATCACGCCGTCGAAGCTGGCCGAGGCCGCGCCCGCCTTCGCCGACCGCATCGACGCCCTGCCCCATCCCCGCGTCGCCGTGATGATCGGCGGCAGATCCAAGGCCTTCGACCTGCCCGAGATCCACGCCGCCGCCCTGGCCGAGCAGATCAAGGCGGCGGTGCAGGCGGCGAAAGGGTCGCTGCTGCTGACCTTCTCGCGCCGCACGCCCGAAGCGGCCAAGGCGGTCATGACCGAGCGCCTGTCAGCCTTGCCCGGCTGGATCTGGGATGGCGACGGCGACAACCCCCTGTTCGCCATGCTCGACGCCGCCGACCACATCCTCGTCACCGAGGACAGCGCCAATATGGCGACGGAGGCCGCCTCGACCGGCAAGCCGGTCCATATCCTGCCCATGATCCCGCTGAAGCCTGCGGGCAAGTTCGCCCGCCTGCACGCCGACCTGGCCGTCCATGGCGCCGCGCGTCCGTTCGACGGCACGCTGGAGCCCTGGACCTACGCCCCGCTCAACGAGACCGAGCGCGCCGCCCGCGCCGTGCTGGAGGCCATAGCCGCACGCGGCTGAACTGGCGTTCCAAGCTTCAGCATTCTACCCTCACCGAAGGATTTGGGGAGAATATCCAATGCGCTGGCATGCTGTAACCGTAGCCGCTCTGTTGTTGACCAGCCTCCCCGCCGCCGCCCAGAACACGCCAGGCGACCTTGCCACCATCCAACTCCTCTCCGAGTTTCGTGAGAACCTCGAAAAAGCCGATACTCATGGAGTCGTCTCAACCTTAGCCGCCGCGTTCCCTGAGGATTACGCCGCCTTCGAATTGGATATGCTGGCCAGATACCGAGCGGGCGACCTCAGTGAGGGTGAAGCTGAACAGCTCGGCCATCAGTTCACCAGTGACCTGGTCCAGCGCAATTTGTCGCTCGTGAAAAGCGCAACGCCTGCTCAGTTGAAGACGCTATCTAGCGCCAGGGTTCAAACTCTTACGGTGCTCATGCGGGGCCACGTCGCCGCCTGCCATGAGTACGTCGAGAGCGACCTGTCTGCCCAACGCGCCAGTGAAATCGGCCTTGATGGCGCAGACGCGCTAGCTGTTTTGGGCCGCAAGGTGGTGGACATTGTCACGGCCCCCGCCGCCAATGCCGCCCATCCCCAACCCGAAGACGCTGAATGGGAAGCGGTCGGCGTCCGCTATGTTGAACTTGGCGGCCATCCGATCTGGATCAACGCCCTGTTCAGCGATCAGGACTTCAACGCGATCAGTCATACAACACGTTGTGAAAGCGCTTTGGCGTGGGAACGCGCCATCTATGAAGCTCCCGACCATGTGACCGCCGCCTATATCAGCTCACTCTACACTGAAGCCCCCAAGGCGACGGCCCCGGCTGACGGCGTCTCTGGCTAGGCCTCAAAGCACACCTAATCAGCCCAGCGACAGCCGCGCCAGGTTCTGGTCGCCCCGGCGGCACTCCGGGCCCGGCTCGGCGCGGATCGCCACGCCCGCCGCCGTCAGTTGGGCGCGGAAGGCCTCGCCTGCATTCGGCGAGGGTTCTTGGTCCTCGGCCACGGCGGCGCCCGGCGCAGGGCGGCAGTCCCGAACCGCTGGACTGGCCCTCCAGCGGGTCAGAGCCCAGACGGCTCGCGCCCTTGCGCCCGCGTCGCCCAGATCGACCACGGACAGTTCCTGTACCGGCGGCGTGACCCAGACGTCCACGCCTTCAAAGCGCCCCCGCAGGCCCGCCTCCAAGGCATAGGCGCTGGCCAGATCCAGCCCGGCGTCGGGCCGCAACAGGACGATGGCGCGACGCCCCTCGGCGTCGACCATGACCGCGTCGGTGGCGAAGGGCACCGCGTCGGACAGGCGGGTGCGCAGGGTCGCGGTCGGATCGGGGCTCGAGCCCGCGCTGGCCTGGACCGCGCGCGAGGCCGCCTGGGGATCGGCTACGACGATCTGATCCAGGGTCGCCGTCACCGGGACATGCAAGGCCGCCGACAGCCGGTCCTGCAGCTGTTTCTGAGCATCCGGGACCAGCTTGCGCGTGCTGACCAGGGTCGAGACGGTGACGCCCTGGCCCTCGCTGCGCGCGTCCAGAAGGGTGACGCGCGAATCCGCCCCGGCGAAGATGTCGGCGACCGCCGTCCGGGTCTCGGCCGTGGCCTGGCTCTCCAGCCCAATCGCGCGCAACGAGATCACCAGCGGGATCGACAGCAGGACAAAGACCGCCAACACCGCCAGACCCCGCCACGGCGAAGGCCGCTCCCTCAACCGAGGCCGGAAGCCGTAGAAGCCCGCCGTCAGCGTCGCCGAGAGGGCGATGGCCACCAGGTTGGTCATGAACAGATAGAAGGCCCCCACCGAGATCGACAGGTCCCCCGTGCCGATACCGAACCCCACCGTGGCCACCGGCGGCATCAGGGCTGTGGCGATGGCCACGCCGATGATGGTCTCGCCGCGCTGACGGATCACGGCATAGGCCCCCGCTACGCCGGAGAAGACGGCGATCAGAAGGTCGAAGAAGTTGGGCCGGGTCCGCGCCAGAATCTCGCTGGTCGGCTCCTTCAGCGGCGACAGCAGGGTCAGCAGAATAGCCACCGTCAGCGCCACCGCCATGCCGACCGCCAGACAGGTCAGCGACTGCTTCAACCGGCGCCAGTCCAGCAGGGCCAGGGAGAAGCCCAGGGCCACGATCGGCCCCATCATCGGCGACACCAGCATGGCCCCGATGACCACGGCGGGCGACGACAGCATCAGCCCCAGGGCCGCGATGGCTGCCGAGATTACCGTCATCATCAGGTAACGGCCGCTCAAGCCCCCGTTGTCATAGACCGAGGCCTCGACCGCCTCCCTGTCGACCCCGCGCCGCGCCGCGGCCAGCAGACGGCGCACGTAACTGCGCGTTTCACGTACCGGATCGGCGGCTGCGGTCATGGCGACACCCTGTTCCTTGAAGGAGCATGGGCCTGAGCGCCGGACGCCGTCAATCGAGGGCGGCGCCTCGACTATCACTGTGGTGCGAGCACTTCCTGGCGTGGAAACGACAAGCTGGCATCGCGCATTCGGGAATCAGGCCCTAAATAGGCGCCATGAGCACGCCCCGTACTGTCCGCCTCGCCGTCATCGGTTCCGGTCCCGCCGGCTGGACCGCCGCCATCTACGCCGCCCGCGCCTCGCTGAACCCGGTGGTCATCGCCGGTCTGCAGCCCGGCGGTCAGCTGACCATCACCACCGATGTCGAGAACTATCCCGGCTTCGCCGAGACCATCCAGGGTCCCTGGCTGATGGAGCAGATGCAGGCCCAGGCCGTGCACGTCGGGACCGAGGTCATCCACGACATCGTGGTCAAGGCCGACCTGTCGCAGCGCCCCTTCCGCCTGACGCTCGACAGCGGCACGGAGCTTCTGGCTGAAACCGTCATCATCTCGACCGGCGCCCAGGCCAAGTGGCTAGGTCTGGAGTCCGAGAACAAGTATCAGGGCTTCGGCGTCTCGGCCTGCGCCACCTGCGACGGCTTCTTCTATCGCGGCAAGCAGGTCGCGGTCGTCGGCGGCGGCAACACCGCGGTCGAGGAGGCCCTGTTCCTGACCAACTTCGCCGAGAAGGTCACGGTCATCCACCGCAAGGCCGAGTTCCGCGCCGAGAAGATCCTGCAGGACCGCCTGTTCGCCCATCCCAAGATCGAGGTGATCTGGGACGTGGCGGTTGATGAAATCCTCGGCGTCGTCGACGGCGTGGCCCGCAACGTCACCGGCGTGCGCCTGAAGAACGTCAAGACCGGCGACCTGTCGGAAATCCCCGCCGACGGCGTCTTCATCGCCATCGGCCACGCCCCGTCCTCGGAGCTGTTCGCCGGTCAGCTGGAGATCAACTCCGGCGGCTATCTGCGGGTCAAGCCGGGCACGGCCTCGACCGCCATCGAGGGGGTCTATGCGGCGGGCGACGTGACCGACGACGTCTATCGCCAGGCCGTCACCGCCGCCGGCATGGGCTGCATGGCCGCGCTGGAAGCCTCGCGTTTCCTGGCCGAGGAAGACCACAAGGCCGCCCACAACCCCATCAGCCACGCCGAAGCCGAGAAGATCGGCGCCTGGTAGCTCTACCGGCGAGGGCTACGGCCCTCGCCGCAAGCCTCTAGTTAAAAACCTGCAACTCGGGCGGCGCGTAAAGCGTGGGCTCGCCTTTGCGACGCTGTAGGGCGTATTCGACCGCGCTTTGAATCGCATAGTCGTCCGTCGGCTTGGGCAGAACGCCGACTGCGCCGGCCACGCCGTCGCGCACCATGCCGGGATTGGCGGTCATGAAAAGCACGGTGATGCCCCGCTCCTGTCCCAGTTCGCGCCCCAGCTCAATCCCTGTCGGTCCGTCCGACAGATGGATGTCCACCAGCGCCAGATCCACCTCGGATTCACGCACAAGGTCGAGCGCGGTAGGCGCATCCGCAGCCAGCCCCACGACCTGGTACCCCAGGTCCAGCAGGGCGAACTTCAGCTCCATCGCCACAAGCGCCTCATCCTCGATGATCAGAATACGCGCGGACATACTACCTTCCTGACTACTCCAGTTCGGCTCGGACTGCAGGGGAGCGCAGACCTCATGCCGTTTTCAACGCCGCCCTGCGACGCGACAAGGCCGTCGCGGGCAGGTCAGCCTTCACCACCAAACCCTCTGCCAGCCACAGACGTTCCAACCGGCCGCCCAACTGGCCTTCGACCGACAGCGTCGACAGGGTGGTGCCAAATCCGGCGCGCGTCGGCGCGCCCGTCACCGGCGGTCCGCCGTGCTCGCGCCAGACCAGGATAAATCGATCATCCGCCTTGCGCGTCTCCAGCGTCACCCAGCCGTCAGGCTCAGACAGGGCGCCGTATTTGGCGGCGTTGGTCGCCATCTCATGAAACAGCAGGGCTACCGAGGTCGCCGCCTGGTCGTCGAACACGGCATCGTCGCCGCTCAGCAGCACGCGGGGCGTGCCCTGAACCCCGGTGTAGGGCCGGAACATCGCCTCAAGAAAGGCGTGCAAGGTCATGGCGCCCACGCTGGGAGCGGAGACCTCCGTATGCGGCCGCACGAACTCATGCGCCCGGGCCAGGGCGTTGATGCGCGTCCGTAGCGACTGCGAAAAAGCCTTGGCTTCCGGATGCTGCCGCGCCGACAGAGCGACCAGGGCGGAGACCACGGCGAATATGTTCTTGATCCGGTGGCTCAGCTCCTGGCTGACCAGTTCCTTGCCGCGCTCGATCTGCTTCAGGTCGTCGATGTCGGTGCAGGTGCCGAACCAGCGCACGATCTCGCCCTCGTCGTCCCGGATCGCCGTCGCCCGTCCCAGGGTCCAGCGATAGAGGCCGTCGTGGCGACGCAGCCGGTATTCGATCTCATAGGGCTCGCCGGTGGCGAGGCACTCGCGCCAGACATCCCAGGCGCGTTCCCGATCCTCAGGATGAAACAGGTCGCTCCAAGCCGCCCCGTCGGTCGATCCCGGCGTCGTCCCGGTGAACTCGTGCCAGCGCGCGTTGAAGTAGTCGTGAAAGCCGTCGGGGCGCGTGGACCAGACCATCTGCGGCATGGAATCGGCCAAGGCGTCGAACCGGGCGTTGCCCGCCCGCTCGCGGGCCAGGCCTCGGCGCAGATCCAGCAGGGTCATGACCTGATTGGCCATCACCTCCAGGGCCCGCAATTGCACGGGCGTCAGGCCCTCGGGACGCGGGACCACATCCAGGACGCACAGCGTGCCCAGGGGCGCGCCATCGTCGCTCTTCAACAGCACGCCGGCATAGAAGCGAAAGCCCCCCTCGGCTGTAACCAGGGGATTGCAAGCGAACCGCGCATCCTCGCGCGCGTCGGGCACCACCAGCCGGTCGGCTTCCAGCAGGGCGTGGCGGCAGAAGGAGGTTTCCAGCGGCGTCTCGCGCACGCCCAGCCCGACCTCGGCCTTGAACCACTGCCGCTCAGCGTCGATCAGATTGACCACGGCCACCGGGGTTTCGCACAGGCTGGCGGCCAGCTCGACGATGTCGTCAAAGGCCGGCTCGCGATCCGTGTCGAGAATGCCCGTCGCCCGCAACGCCTTGAGGCGGTCCGCTTCGGTCCATGTAGAGGTGCTGGCGTCGGTCAAGCGTTCAATCCGGGAAACCTCTCAGCGGGCCAGCAGAAATGCGTGAAGCGACAAGTCGTTGCAGCAACCCACGCCTCAGGCCGCCGGCTTGCCGACTTCCTCCACCGCCATCGCCGTCACACCAGGCGGCGGCGCGATCACAGCGGTCGGCGCCTCATAGGCTTTCAGCCGCTCGTTGATGGCGGCGATCTCTTCCTTGCTGGCCTGACGACGACCGCCCAGGCTGGCGATGCCGACGACGCGGGTCTGGCCGTCAATCTCGACGGTGCGCAGTTGGCCCGGCGCGGCCCCGGCCAGGGCCTCCTCGACGCTGTCGGCGGCGCTGGCCAGAAGAATGCGGGGCTGGGCGAAGCGGGCTTCGTCGATGACCGGCTCGCGGCCCGCCGATCTCTGGACGAAGGCGTTGCTTTCGCCGGGCGCGCCCTTCCAGCGATAGAAGATGTGCGCCCCGACCTGGGTGATCTTGGCCAGGGTCGGCGACCACCAGGGATGGACGTAGTCGGCATGATAATGGGTCGCCGTGCCCACGCGGGTCGCCACATGGCCGGCCAGGGCGCGCTCGGCCACGCGGGCGGCGCGGGTCCAGGCCCAGGGGATGGGGGCGCGGCTCAGCGCCCCGTCGCAGGTGAAGCTGAACTGGCAGCCCGTGGTCCGCTCGGCCCCCTGATAGACGACGCCGCAGACGGTGTTCGGATAGTTGGGATCGCGGACCCGGTTCAGCACCACCTGGGCCACGCCCTCCTGCCCCTCGGTCGGCTCCAGCGCCGCCTCGTAATAGACGGCCTGGGTCAGGCAGCGCAGGGCGCGCTTGCGGTCGGCCTCGGTGGCGGGACGCAGGTCGAAGGGCTTGGCCGGTTGCAGCGCCCCAAAGGCGTTGGGCATGGCCGCATTCAGCTGCTGGGCCGCAAGGCCCGAGACGCCCGTGTCCAGCGACGGCTTGCCGCCCAGGGTCAGGCTCTCCCACCCGGGGGTCAGATCGTAAAGCTCGGGCAGGTTCAGCGCCGGATCGAAGCGGCGCGCGACGGCCAGCTGGCCGGGGTCGAGCCGCGCCATGATCAGCTTCAGCCCGCGCGGGGTCAGGTCGCCGCCGGTGGCGCGGGCCACAGCCTCGGCGGTGCGGTCCAGGTCGGGCCGCACGCTGGAGCTGGCCGACATGGCTAGGCCCATGACCGCCAGACTGACAGCCGCGACCATGGGCGCCGCGGCCAGGGCCTGACGTCCGGTCGTCTTCAGCTGCGGCAGTCGGCCTTTCAGCATCCAGCGTCCCAATCGAGCGTCCCCTGTGTGGCGCTGGCGAGCGCCGGAGGGAGATCGGAGTGACCGCCCAATCCGGCGCTTTTCAGGCCCGAAGATTACCGTTCCGTCAGCGCCTAGCGGTCGCCGAGGCTGGAACGCAGCATCCAGGCGGCCTTTTCATGGGCGGCCAGACGCTGGGTCATCAGATCGACGCTGGCCTCGTCGCCCACCTTGTCGGCGGCGTCCAGGGCGGCGCGGGCCGTGGCGATCAGCACGCCGTGGTCCTTAATCAGTTCCTTGAGCATGGCGCTGGCGTCCTTTTCAGGATCGCCGTCCTTGATCGAGGTCAGGTTGGCGAAGGCCGAGGCGCTTTGCGGCGCCAGTTCGCCCAGGGCGCGGATGCGCTCGGCGATATCGTCCAGCGCGGTCCAGATTTCTGTGTATTGCTGCTCCAGCAGTTTGTGCAGGCTGAAGAACTCCGGCCCGCGAACGTTCCAGTGATAGCCGTGCGTCTTCTGATAGACGGCGAAGCTGTCGGCCAGAACCTTGGACAACTCCTGCGCGACGTCGCCGCGTTCCTTGGGTTTCAGGCCGGTATCGATGGAAGCGGTCATGTCTGCTCCTGCTGCGTGACGAAAGAAGGATCCAGCTCTGCAGTTAGGCCTTTTCGCGCGCTCGCCAAGGGGCGGCGCAGACCTGCGCACGTGAATCTTCACTGTCTAACGCTGAAGTCGTGGGGGCGTTGCAGGAACGTCCTTCTCCCCTTGCGGGAGAAGATGGACGGCGAAGCCAGACGGATGAGCGGTTTTGCGAGGTTCAACTCGCCGTCTTCATCCGCCCAGGAACACGCCTCATCCGGCCCTGACGGGCCACCTTCTCCCACAAGGGAGAAGGGCCGTTAGAAGGTTTTAGCGCTGACGCGACTTGCGCGCCGCATAGCGGGCGTCGCGAGCAGCCTTCTGCTCTTCCTTGGTCAGTTGCTTGCGCTCCTTGCGGGCGGCGCGCTTGGCGGCGTCGACTTCTTCCTGGGCGTCGTTTTCAGCGGCGATGCGAGCCGCTTCCTTCTCGGCCTTTTCGCGACGCAGTTCAGCCTTCTCCAGCTCGAACTGTTGGCGCTGGGCCTCCTTCTCGGCGGCGCGCTTGGCCGCGAGCTTTTCGAACTCGGGATCCTGAACCGTCGGCTTGGGCTTGAACTTGGCCAGCAGAGCCTTCTTGGCTTCCTGCTGCGTGGTGATGCGGTCGTTGAAGCCGGTTTGTTTAAGGTCTCGCATGCGTAGAGGCGGTCTTCCTTGGAATCTGATGAGGGGCGACGCCGATCAGTGGCGGCCCGGCAGGCGTGCGGATGCGCGAACGGCCCGGCGCGCTGCCAAAGCGGAATCCAGAGCAAAAATCAAGCTCTGCCGCCGTTTCAGGGCCTCAAACACGCAATTTAGGGCCGAAATCGCGTCCAGGGAGGCAAATGGGCGCTCGCAGCCTCGCAAGCAAGCGAGGCCGCGAGCCGCCTGATCAGTGGGGCTTGTCGATATGGCCGACGGCGGCCCCGGCCACCCCGCCGACCGCCGCGCCAACCGGCCCGGCCACCACGGCGCCGGCGATGGCGCCGGTCGCGGCCTTCTGCTCGATCGTATGGCCGCAGGCGGAAAGGGCCACGGCGGAGACTCCCAAAGCGAGAAGGGCGGCGGCGCGGATCGGGAAGCGGGTCATCAGGCGGAGAACTCCTTGAAATGGTTGAGCTTGCAACGCCGTCACGGCCAGAAGGTTCCCGTCTCAGGCGAGCGCACGACAGGCAAGTAAAGCGACGCCTTCGAATAGGGTTTCCGGCGAAAATGTCCCCGGACCGAAATCATCACGACGTAATCGAATACAGATTCCATGAGATGTTCTGAAGCAATGACACAACGTCCTCACAGATCGTCGAAACCCCTGCTTTAGGGGCGCGACGAATTGCTGCGACGCAACGATATCTGGCGAATCAACCACATTGAGGTCATAAACGAGTGGCTTAAGGCCCGCCTTCCGGAGGTCGGCCGTTCGTCGATCTCTGGTCCGGAGCCAGTTCGCGACGCGTCATGTCGCCTGGGTTCGTTGAGTACAGGGGCGGCATCCTCGCCCTGCTGAACAGGACTACGCCTTTGAGTTTCTCTTCGCAGACGCGTGCGCTGATGCACGCCGCCCAATCTGTTCGCCTGCGCCCCAAGACGGCGGCTGCGGCGTTCGGCGGCGTTGTCAGCCTCGCCGTCGGTGGAGCCTATCTGGGCGGCGTCGCCGCCCAGGCTTCAACCGTTCGCGCCCAAGCTGAACGCCTGCAAGGCGCCGGCTCCGAGGGCTATACCCAGGAAGCCATGGCCGCCGCGGCCGGCGGCCTGGACGCCAGCGCCCTGGCCATCGCTGATCGTCACGATCCCTATTCCGTCGCCGGCGCCGCCCAGCGCGATCGCCAGGCGGAACTGCTGACCGCCCGCCTGGAAGACAGCCAGAACGGTCTGCGTCGCGCCAACCTGACCAACCCGGCGGCCAAGCCCTTCAATCTGGGCAGCACCCTGGATCAGTCGCGCGACCTCGATTGCCTGACCAAGGCCGCCTATTATGAAGCCCGCGGCGAAGGCGTGGACGGCATGAAGGCCGTGGCCCAGGTGGTTCTGAACCGCGCCCGCCACTCCGCCTTCCCCAACACCGTCTGCGCCGTGGTCTTCCAGGGTTCGAACCGCAGCACCGGCTGCCAGTTCAGTTTCACCTGCAACGGCGCCATGCGCGGCGCGGTCAACCGCACCGCCTGGAACCGCGCCCGCGACGTGGCCTCCAAGGCCCTCTCGGGTCAGGTCTATGCCCCCGTCGGCAACGCCACCCACTTCCACACCACCGGCGTCTCGCCCAGCTGGCGCAACAGCCTGGTCAAGGTCGGTCAGGTCGGCGACCATCTGTTCTACCGCTTTGGCGGTCGCTCGGGCTCCAGCGACTCCTTCCGCTATACGCCGCGTCCTTCGACCGCTCCGGATGCGCCGCGCCTGATCCAGGCCAGCCTCAAGACGACCGAAGCCGCCAGCGGCCCCGTGCCCTACAATCAGATCGCCTCGGAAACCGCCGTCGCCGGGTAATTCCCCGACGGCGGCCTGATCGGGGGCTGCCGTTCAGCGGTCCTGCGTCTTCCACTGCGGCGTCATGTTCTGCTTCAGGTTGCCGAAACGGCCCTGCTGGCCCGTGTTGACGTCCGCATCTCCCGGCTGGCCCGACTGGGCCCCGGTCGCCAGATCGCGCCGGTCAGCCATGTCCTGGACGGACCGCGCGCCGTGATCGGCGAAGCTGCGCTGCTCCTTGGGCACGGACGGTGATTTGGTCATAGCGGGCTCCTTTCACCGAAACGAAACGAGCCTGGGCGCAGGGATGTTCCCGGCCCGCTTCTTGCTGCGGACCCCACCGAACGCCCCGACGTCCCGGAAGCCGCCGCATGACCCTGACCTCCGCCGCCCCCTCCACTGCTTCGAAAACCCGCGGCGGCGCGCTCGACGCCCTGAGATTCGTCGCCGCCCTGTTCGTGGTGGTGTTCCATTTCGGGGACACGGCGCCGGTCTCGCTGCAGACGATGCACGGCTTTCTGGGACGCGGCTATCTGGCCACCGACTTCTTCCTGATCCTGTCGGGCTTCGTCCTGGCCAAGGCCTATGGCGCGGGCGTCGCCAGCGGCAAGGTCTCTCTGGCTCGCTTCTGGTTGAAGCGGCTGGCGCGCTGTTACCCGACCCACATCATCACCCTGGCCATGCTGGTCGTCATGGTCCTGGCCGCCGGGGCCCTGGGGATGCAGGCGTCCAATGAAGGCCGCTTTGACCTGGCCGGCCTGCCCGCCCAGATCCTGCTGCTGCACGCCTTCGGGCTGGGCGGCGGTCACTGGAACATCCCCAGCTGGACCATCTCGACCCTGCTGATCTGCTACGCCTTCTTCCCCATGCTGTGGCGGGGGATGCTGAGGATCAACAGCGTCTGGATCAGCCTGGGCCTGGCGACCGCCATCATCGTCGGCTCCAACGCCCTCAGCCTGGCCCTGCTGGGCGAGCAGCAGTTCAGCCTGCCCTTCCAGTGGTGCATGTTCCGCGCCGCCCCGCTCTTCCTGGTCGGGCTGGCCCTGGCCCGCGCGGTTCAAACGGGGCGCTGGACCGCCGGTTCGGCGCGCATCGTCGGCTTTGGCGGCGGGGCGATCCTGCTGGTCAACGCCGTCCTGGTCGGGCCGGACCTGATCAACGTCCTGGCCATCTGCGCCGTCATCATCGGCTGCGGCGCCTCGCCGGTGACCAAGCCCATCCCCGGCGCCGAATGGGGCGCCAAGGTCAGCTTCTGCCTGTTCATGGTCCACACCATCACCGGGGCCATCTGGTTCGACGTGGTCGAGCCCCTGGCCGCCCGCCTGCATCCGGCGATCGAGAGCGTGGCCTGGGAGGCCTGGGCCATGTGGTTCGGCGCTCTGGTCTTCACCGTGATTGCCTCGGACCTCTACAACCGCGTCATCGACGAGCCGATCCAGCAATGGATCGGCCGCAAGTGGTTCGCCCGCCCGGCTGCCCCCGCCGTCAGCGAGCGTCCAGACCCACGTCCAGCTGCGGAACAGAGTGTGTAAGGGCGCCGACCGAGATCACGTCCACCCCGGTCGCGGCGATCCCGGCCACGGTGTTCAGATTGACCCCGCCTGAGGCCTCCAGCGTCACCGGACCAAAGGCGCTGGCCTTCACCCGACGCACGGCCTCTTCCAGATCGGCCAGGCTGAAATTATCCAGCATGATGACGTCGGGACGCTCGGGCAGGACCTCGTCCAGCTGATCCAGCCCGTCGACCTCGACCTCGACCTTCATCAGATGCGGGGCGAAGGCCTTGGCGCGGCGCACCGCCTCGCCCGCCCCGCCGCAGACGGCGACGTGATTGTCCTTGATCAGGATGGCGTCATCCAGACCGAAGCGGTGGTTCAACCCGCCGCCGCAGGCCACGGCGTGCTTCTCCAGCGCGCGCAGGCCGGGCGTGGTCTTGCGGGTGTCGGCGATGCGGGCGCTGGTTCCCGCCACGGCCTGCACATAGGTCCGCGTCAGGGAAGCGATGCCGCACATCCGGCCGAGCAGGTTCAGCGCCGTCCGTTCCGCCGCCAGCAGGGCGCGCGCATTGGCTTCGGCCTCGACCAACACGGTTCCGGCCTCGAAGGCCTCGCCGTCGGCGACCTTCACCTTGACCTTGGCCTGAGGGTCCATGGCGTGGACCGCGATCCGCACCACGGCGCCGCCGGCCATCACGCCCGCCTGACGCGCGGCGAAGACGGCGTTCATCCGCGCGTCCTCGGGAATGCAGGCCTGGGCCGTCACGTCGCCGGTGCGGCCGAGGTCCTCTGCCAGAGCCATCCGCACGACAGGTTCGATCAACAGGTCCGGCAGGGTTCGGGTCATCATGCTTCACCAATCCTCCCCCGTCCCCGACGGGGGAGGGGGACCACGCGCAGCGTGGTGGAGGGGGCGGCGACATCCGCCCCGGTTGTTGTTGTTTCAGCGTTCAACGATGGAGAGGCAAGAGCCTGGGTCCGCCCCCTCCACCACTGCGTGGTCCCCCTCCCCCGCTGCGCAGGGGAGGATCGCGGTGCGCCCGTCACGTCGCTTCCAACGCAGGGAGCGCGCGCCGCATCCGCGTATGTTCCGCCGTCGGCAGGCTGTCGGGATGGTCGGCGCGGAAATGCCCGCCCCGGCTCTCGCGCCGGTTCAGCGCGCCTTTAGCGATCAGCCGCGCGGCGGTCAGAACCACCGCCTCGGGATAGGGCTTGGCCAGCCGGTCGATCAACGCGATCAGGGCCGTCAGCCCCTCCTCGTCGCGCACCACCCCGGCGAACCGGCTCATGGCGGCGCGCAGTTCGGCCATGGCCTCGGGCGGCAGGTCCTTCGAGACCCGCGCCCTCCTCAACTCAGCCTTCGGCGGCTGCACCTCCTGCGCCGCCGCCCGCCCCGCGCGTCGCCCGAAGGCGCCCGCTTCCAGCAGGGAGTTGGAGGCCAGGCGATTGGCGCCGTGCACCCCCGTCGCCGCGCATTCGCCGATAGCGTAGAGGCCCGGAACCGTGGTCCGTCCCTCGTCGTCGGCGACGATGCCGCCCATGTGATAGTGGGCCGCCGCCGCCACCGGAATGGGGCTGACGCGCGGGTCCAGCCCGGCGCGCATGCAGGCGGCGAACACCGCCGGAAACTCGTGCGGGAAGGCCTCGCCCACCGCTTTCGTCGCATCCAGAAACGCCCCGCGCCCATCGGCCCTTGCGGCGTGCACCGCCCGCGCCACGATGTCGCGCGGGGCCAGATCGGCGTCGGGGTGGTCGCCCAACAGATAGGCGCCGGTCCCGTCGACCAGCCGCGCCCCCTCGCCGCGCAAGGCCTCGGTCGCCAGCGGAGCCGGGTCGAGGCCGACGTCGATGGCGGTGGGATGGAACTGCACGAACTCGGGGTCGAGGATTTCAGCCCCCGCCTCATAGGCCAGGGCCAGTCCCTCGCCGCGCAGGGCCGAGGGGTTGGTCGTCACCTCATAGAGCCCCCCGACCCCGCCGGTGGCCAGGACCACGGCAGGGGCGAAGACCTCGTCCACCCGCCCGCCGGAGCGCTCGATCAAGGCCCCGCGCACCCGGCCATCCGCGTCCTGGATCAGGCCGCGCAGCCGTCCATCTTCCCAGATCTCGATATGTTTCGACGCCCGCGCCGCCGCCACCACCGCCGACAGAATGGCCCGCCCCGCCCCGTCGCCACCGACGCGCGCCACGCGCGGCAGGCTGTGCGCCGCCTCTAGGCTGACGGAGAAACCGCCCGTCTCGTCCCGATCAAACGGCGCCCCCAACGCGGCCAGCCACTCTACCGTCTCACGCCCGCGCTCGGTCAGGGCGCGCGCCGCCTCGGGTTCGACCAGCCCGGCGCCCGCCCCCTCGGTGTCCTTGGCGTGCAGGACCGCGCTGTCCTTCGGCGACAGGGCCGCCGCCAGCCCGCCTTGGGCCCAGGCCGAGGAACAGGCGTTCAGCAGCAGGTCCGGCGTGACCACCAGGGCCCCACCTTTGTGATTCTGGCCCGGCGCAGCCTCCAGCGCGGCCGACAGGCCCGCCAGTCCGCCGCCTATGATCAGCGGCCCCTCATGCCGGATGCGCGCCATGCGTCTAGCGGCCTCCCACGCCGATGAATCGCAAGCCCATGTCGAAGGCCGGCTCCACCGCGCCGCCGGTCAGGGGCAGCAGGGCGCCGATGGCCGCCGCCGCGCAGACCGCCGCCGTCGCCAGATAAAGGGCCAGGCTGCGCCCCGCCTCGGGCCAGCTCAACTGCCCCCACGCCGCGCGCCAGACGCCGCGCTTCAGGTGGCTGAACACGGCGATCCCGAGGAAGGCCGCCAGAATGAACCGCCCGGTCGACAGACCCCACCAGACGGCCAGGCCGCCGACAGCCAGCAGCGCGACCTGCTCCAGACGCGGATGCACCCGCGTCAGCACCGGGCCGAGCGCCTTGGACCCGTCCAGCGGCGGGGCGGGCAACAGGTTCACCAGATTGATCATGGCGATGAAGAAGGCCCCCATCAGCCACTCGGGCGACTTCAACGCCAGCCCGATCGCCACAAAGGGGATCATGGCGATCAGACCAAAGGCCGGCCCCGCCAGCGACACCAGCACGCCGTGCCACTCGGTCTTCGGATTGCGCTGGGCCTTGGCCAGCCCGCCCAGGAAGGGAATGATGTAGATGCGCGCCGGCCCCATGCCGAGCTTGTTCATCGCCAGCACGTGGCCGTATTCGTGCACGAACAGGCCGAACAGCACCGCCCCCGCCACGATGACGCTGCCGGTGATCCACCACAGGAAGCCAGCCATCAGCAGGGTCGAGGCGATGGCCCAGGCCGGATGCTGGCCCTTGTCCTCCAGCGGCGCGGATTTGGCCCCGCGCACGGGTTCAGGCACCGCCTGTTCGGGCGGCAGGTCCCAGGGACCGGGACGGCGTGTGGTGTTGTCGATGTCGCTCATGGCGTCGAACTGGGCGCGCGACGACCGACCCGCAACGGGCCGCATCGCCGCAGCACCTCAGATCAGCTCCACATCGACGTGGTGCCTGGCCTTGATCAGGTCATAGCGCGCTGGGACGGCGGGCGGCGGCAGGTCGATCATCCGCTGCACGGCCAGACGCCCGCGCTCGGCCATCTCGGGCTCCACCGTCACCTCGAACTGCATGTATTTCAGGCAGTCGCGGATGTTCTCCAGGGTGATGCGCTTCATGTGCGGGCACAGGTTGCACGGACCGATGAAGTCCACGCCGGGCACGTCGCCCTTGACGTTCGAGGCCATGGAGCACTCGGTGATCATCACCACCTGCTTCGGCTTGCGATCCGTCACATAGTCGATCATCGCCGCCGTCGATCCGGCGAAGTCCGACGCCGCCAGAACCTCTTCCGGGCATTCCGGGTGGGCCAGGATTTCGGCGCCGGGATAGGCGGCGCGCATCTCGGCGATGTCGGCGGCGGTGAAGCGCTCATGCACCTCGCAGCGGCCCTTCCAGGCGATGATGCCGACGCTCGTCTGGGCCGCGACGTTACGCGCCAGGAACTCGTCGGGGATCAGGATGACCTTGTCGACGCCCCATTCCTTCGCCGCCCATTCCACCACCTGAACGGCGTTGGCGCTGGTGCAGCAGATGTCGGTCTCGGCCTTCACGTCGGCGGTCGTGTTCACATAGGTGACCACCGGCAGACCCGGATAGCGCTGCTTGATCAGGCGCACGTCCGCCCCGGTGATCGAGGACGCCAGCGAACAGCCCGCGCGCAGGTCGGGGATCAGGACGGTCTTTTCCGGCGACAGGATCTTCGAGGTCTCGGCCATGAAGTGCACGCCCGCCTGGACGATCACCTTGGCGTTCGAGCGCGCGGCCTCCTTGGCCAGCCCCAGGCTGTCGCCGACATAGTCGCCGACGCCGTGGAAAATCTCGGGCGTCATATAGTTGTGGGCCAGGATGACGGCGTCGCGCTCTTTTTTCAGCGCATTGATCTCGCTGATCAGCTTGGCCTGTTCCGGCCACTCCAGCGGCGTCACCAGACCCTTGACCTTCTCCCACACGGGAGCGGTCTCGCGCGCCAGTTCCTCTGACAGGCCGAAAGCGCCGTCCGCCATCTTCATCGCTCCCTGCGGTCGTCTGCGCGACCCCGACTTATGCTCAAAGTTAGCATAAGCGGGCGCAATGTAGTCCACCCGGCGCGCGGCGCAAGGGAAATCCGCTCAATCCTCCAGCGTGAACAGGGCGTCCAGCGTCACGCCCAGCGCTCGCGCCAGCGTCAGGGCGACCAGGACTGACGGAGTGAAGACCCCGTTCTCGACCGTGTTCACCGTCTTGCGCGACAGCTTCGCCCGATCGGCCAGCTCCTGCTGCGTCAGCCCCGCCGCCGTCCGCACCGCCTTCAGGTGGATGACCAGACGCGGCTCAGCCACCGCTGGCCCGCCGGTCCAGCTGCCAGTAGCGCAGCGCCGACGCCGAGGCCGTGACGAACATCAGTCCCGGCAAGGCCGCCACCGCCGCCTCGGGCCGCCACAGTCCCAGAGCAAAGACGCCCAGCAGCCCGACCATAACCACGGCCAGCGCCACGTTCAGCGCATCGCGGCGGAAGGACAGGGTCAGTTCGTCCTCCAGCAACCGCTTCATCTTCTTGTCGCCGGGATTGTCGAGGCCCGCGACCATCAGCAGCAGGACGATCGAAACCATCGGCGACAAGCCGACCATCATCCAGTCCAGCCCTTCGCCCTGACCGCTCGCGATCTTCCAGCCCCCAAGCGTGCTCTGATAGACCAGATACAGCGATGTCAGCGGCATCACCGCCATCGACACGGCCCGCTGCTTCTGCACCAGGTCGCGATAGCCGCCCTTGGCGTTCTCGACGCGGACAGTGTCGCCGTTGGGCAGGTAACGGCCCGCCAAAGGAAATGAGGCGACAGCGGCGCCCAGTCCCGCAAAGGCGAGCACAACGCCTGCCGCTGACGCCCATCCCTCGCCGTTCCCGGCGAGCACAAGACCAAGCACGCCCGCCGTCGCCCCCAGGCCGCCCAGCGCCGCGACCATCCGCAGCCGCCACACCCGACGCCGTTCGTTCGCCTTCGCCCGCTGCAGTTCCTCGTCCATCCGCCCCTCCATGACACCTACAGGTTACATATCACCTATGGGTTACATGGCAAGTGCCTTCGCTACAGCAGTTCCGCCTCCAGCCGCGCGGCCCACAGGGCGGCGCGCTTCTTCAGTTCGTCCTTGCGGGCCATGTCGGACAGGTCGGGCGACAGCCGGTCCAGTTGCTCGAAGCGGAAGCTGTCGGCGCCGTGGGCGGTCCATTCGGTCTGCAGCGACTTGAAGGGGCTACTGCCCATCTTGAGCGAGAACCACAGGCCGTTCTGCTGGGTGTCGATATGGCGGCTCTGGCCCACCCAGGCCCGGCCGGTGGCGGAACAGATGACGGCGAAAACCCCGGCGATGGTTTCGCGGTCCTTGTAGTCGTTGATGAGCGCCTTGCGATCTGCGGACGTCATGGAGGCTTTCCTTTGTTTTACCCGGATTAAATAACAGGAGTTATTACCCGGGTAAATATCAGACGCCGCCAGCAGCGGCGCCGCTCAGATATGCAAGGGCCTTCCCCTGACAGCCGCTTCTGCCCTAGACGAAAGGTGGATTGATCCTCCCTATCGCGTCGCTCCGAGAATTTCGTGCAAGACACCGTCCGCCGCATCCTGACCGCCCGCGTCTATGACGTGGCCGAGGAAACCCCTCTGGACCCGCTGAAGCGTCTGTCTGCGCGGCTGGACCGCCCGGCCCTGCTGAAGCGCGAGGACCTGCAGCCGGTCTTCTCATTCAAGATTCGCGGGGCCTACAACAAGATCGCGGCCCTGACCGAGGCCGAACTGGCGCGCGGCGTCATCTGCGCCTCGGCGGGCAATCACGCGCAAGGGGTGGCCCTGGCGGCGGCGAAACGTGGCGCAGTCTCGACCATCGTCATGCCGACCACGACGCCGGGCATCAAGGTGGCGGCGGTCAAGGCTCTGGGCGGAAACGTGGTCCTGCACGGCGACAGCTTCGACGACGCCTACGCCCACGCCCGCGCGCTTGAGAAAGACACCGGCGCCGCCTTCGTCCACCCCTTCGACGACCCGGACGTCATCGCCGGCCAAGGCACCGTGGGACTGGAAATCCTGCGCCAGCACCCCGACCCGATCGACGCCGTCTTCATCCCCATCGGCGGCGGCGGTCTGGCCGCCGGGGTGGCCGCCATCGTCCGCTTCCTGCGGCCTGAGACCCGGATCATCGGCGTCGAGCCCGCCGACGCCCCCACGATGAAAAGCGCCATCGACGCCGGCCATATCGTCACCCTGGACCAGGTCGGCCTGTTCGCCGACGGGGTGGCGGTGCGCCGCGCAGGCGACGAAACCTTCCGCCTGTGCCGCGACCTGCTGGACGACATCGTCCTGGTCGACACCGACGCCATCTGCGCGGCGATCAAGGACATCTTCGACGACGTGCGCGCCGTGGCCGAGCCCTCCGGCGCCGTGGCCCTGGCGGGGATGAAGGTCTGGGCCGCCCGCAATCCGGGCGCGGGCGCCCTGGTGGCGATCAACTCCGGCGCCAACGTCAACTTCGACCGCCTGCGCCACGTCGCCGAACGGGCCGAGATCGGCGAGGGCGCCGAGGCCCTGCTGGCCGTGGCCATGCCGGATCGCCGCGACGACTATCACCGCTTCCTGCAAGCGCTGGACGGCCGTTCGGTGACCGAGTTCAACTATCGCTGGTCCGGCGACGGTCGGGCGCAGATCTTTGTCGGCGTCGGACTGCGCGACGGCGCCGCCGAGCGCGAGAACCTGATCGCCCGCCTCCAATCCGACGGCTACGCGGTCGAGGACATGAGCGACAACGAAACCGCCAAGCTGCACGTCCGCTACATGGTCGGCGGGCGCACCATCGGCCTGCCGCACGAGCGGCTGTTGCGCTTCGAGTTCCCCGAGCGCCCCGGCGCCTTCCTGCGCTTTCTCAACAGTCTGCAGCCCGCCTGGGCCCTGACCCTGTTCCACTATCGCAACCATGGCGACGACGTGGGCCGGGTGCTGGCCGGCGTCAGCATCGCCCCGGATCAGGTCGCCGCCCTCTGGACCGCGCTCGACGCCCTCGGCTACCCCTATGTGGACGAGACCGACAATCCGGCCTGCCGCCTCTTCCTCGACGGCGCCGCCTGAGGGGGACGACATGACCTTGAACCGCCGCGCCGTCCTGGCCGCTCCCCTTGTTCTCACCCCTCTCGGCCTCGCCGCCTGCGCCTCCCTGCCCGCCGCCGCGCCCGCAGACCAGACCGTCTGGACCTTCGACCGCCTCTCGGCCATCGGTGGCGAGACCACTCAGGTCGAAGGCGCGCCCCGGATCATCACCAGCCCCTTCGGCCCGGCGGTCCGCTTCGACGGCGTGGACGACGCCCTGTTCATCGACCGGCACCCCTTGGCGGGCGCCGCGACCTTCACGTTCGAGGCCGTCTTCCGCCCCGACGGCGGCCCCTTCGAGCAGCGCTGGTTCCACCTGCAGTCGGACGAGTCGCCGGGCGGTCCCGGCACCCGCATCATGTTCGAGATCCGCGTGGTCGAGGGCGGCTGGTACCTGGACGCCTTCACCAAGGGCGAGGGCTATAACAAGCCCCTGATCGACACAACCAGGCTGCATCCCCTCGGTCAGTGGGCCCACGTCGCCCAGACCTTCGACGGGACCACCTACCGCGCCTTCGTCAACGGCGTGCTGCAAGCCGAGGCCGAGATCGCCTTCACGCCGCAGGGCCCCGGCCGCGCCTCGGTCGGCACGCGCATCAACCGCGTCAACTACTTCAACGGCGCCGTGCGCGAAGCCCGCTTCACCCCCCGCGCCCTGACGCCCGACCAGTTCACCTCGCCGCTCAGATAAGGCGGGGCGCGGCGCCCTCGTGCGCCAGCAGCCAGCGCTTGCGCTCCAGTCCGCCCGCATAGCCGGTCAGGGTTCCATTCGCCCCGACCACGCGATGACAAGGCACGATGACCCCGACCGGATTGGCCCCGTTGGCCAGACCCACGGCGCGCACGGCGCCGGGCTTGCCGATGGCCTTGGCGAGCTGGCCATAACTCCAGGTCTCGCCCGCCGGAATGGTGCGCAGCGCCGCCCAGACGGAACGCTGAAAATCAGTGCCGCCCGTCTTCACCGCAACCGTGTCCAGAGCCGTGGCGTCGCCGGCGAAATAGGCTGCAACCGCCGCCCGCACCGCCTCGGGCGCCCGACCCTCGTTCAGCACGACCTCGCCGTAGTGGCGGGCCAGCAGCTTCCGCATCCGCGCCTCGTAATCCGTGAAGTCGAAGGCCCGCACCGCGCCCTCGGCGTCGGTCACCAGCAGCACCTCACCCACCGGCGAGGCGATGCGATCGAGCGTGAAGGTTTCAGGCTGCGTCTTTTTCATCATTCATCTCCGTCAGTGCGGCGCCGTCGATCCCCGCTTCCCGCAGGTGCAGCGCGCCATAGGCCCGCCAGGGCCGCCAGTGCTCGGCTCTCGCTTCAAGCCCTTCATCCTCAAGCCGGTCGCTGGCCATGTCCGTCCCCGCATCGATCCAGTCGCCGGGCAGACGCAGGCCAGGCCGCGCCCGCAACAGCGGCGCCAGCACAGCATCCGCCGACAGATCGCGCTGGATCGCGTCGGGGTCCGCCGACAGGTCGAACACCCGCCGCACCCGCGCCAGAATACCGGGCAGCGCCTTCAGGTCCGAAGCCGCCACCGTCACCGTCAGCCGGTTCCCCGCCTCGAACCGGGCCGAGACCTCGCCGGTCGCGCCATCCACATCGAGCGTCAGCGCGCGTCGCCAGACCCCGTCTTCGATTGTCTCACCGCGCGTCCTCAACGCCGCCAACATGGCCTCGACCTCATAGGGCAGACGATAGGGCAGGCTCAGCCGCACCCCCCCGTCGCCCGGCTTCTCCGCCCGACGCCGTAGCGCCGAGGGCGGACGCCCGTAGAGCGACTGAAACGTCTCGTTGAAGCGCCGCACGCTGCCGAAGCCCGAGGCCAGCGCCACCTCGGCCATGGCCAGGTCGGTCTGGTGGATCAGGGCCTTGGCCAGCAGCACCCGCCGCGTCTGAGCCACGCTGACCGGGGCCGCGCCCAGATGCTGGCGGAACAGGCGGCGCAGGTGCCGCTCGCCCACGCCCAGCCGCGCTGCGAGGCCATCGACATCGCCTTCATCGAGGGCCCCCGCCTCGATCAGCCCCAACGCCCGGCTCACCGTATTCGAGGTGCCGCGCCATGCGCCCATATCCGGCGCCGTCTCGGGCCGACAGCGCAGACAGGCGCGGAACCCCGCCTCCGCCGCCGCCGCCGCCGAGGCGACAAAGCGCATGTTCTCGCGCCTGGGCGTCCGCGCCGGGCAGACAGGGCGGCAATAGATCCCCGTCGTCTTGACGCAGGTGAAGAACCGCCCGTCAAAGCGCGGATCTCGCGTCAGGACCGCCCGGTAGCAGGCCTCCTGATCCAGACTGTCGCGGGCGATTTCCATGCCCGCAACATGCGCCCGCGCCGTCGCCCTGTCTCGCGGTTTTCGGACATGGCGACGCCGCGCCCCATCAGTCCCGCGTGGTCGCGATCCGCCACAGGGCCTTCAGGACGTCGACCGCCAGACACAGCATGATGATCGCCAGCACCCAGCTCAGCACCGTGCCCAGGGTCAGGGCCGTCTCGGCCAGGCCGCGCTGGGCCTCGGGAATGGCGTGGATGGCGTCGAAATCCATATGGATCGGCGAGGTTCCCATGACCCGCGCCGTCTGCTCGCCCTGCGTCAGGGTGGCCCAGTGACCGGCCTGGAACAGCCGCCAGCCGATCCACAGTCCCGCCGCCGCCACCGGGATCTTCAGCAGGGCCTGCAGCCGCCGCGCCTCCGGTCGCCACAGCGTGACGCCGTCCACCGCCATGCCCGCCACGGCCCAGGCCAGGATCAGCCCGAACAGCAGCGACCAGATTGGCGCCGCCGTCACGCTGACCTCGCCGCCGCGCAGGGCGAAGTCGCCTACGCCGGTGAAGCGGATCACGCCGATCCACCACAGGATGAAGACGGCGCTGGCGATGAAGGACCACAGGGCCTCGGCGGCGCGCGGCGTCTCGGACCGCACGCCCCAGACCTTGGCGCCCTTGGGCATCCATTCGGCCTTGGCCTTGTCGCTTCCAGCCATCGACGCCCCCCATTTCGCCGGGTCGGCCAGACCAAAGGCCGACAGGTCGCGCACCCGCCATTTCGTCAGCCAGGTCGGCTTGACGTCGTAGTGCTCCATGATCGCCCCGGCCAGGGTCAGCGCCCCCAGCAGGGTCAGGGCGCCGGAGAAGAAGCCGTTGAAGGCCTGGCCGATCGACTGACCGAAATTGGCCGGATCGCCCAGCACATGGACCAGCAGGCCCAGCGCCTGAACCGCCGCGATCACGATCAACCCTGCCTTGGCCCCGAACAGCCAGTAGGGGAACAGCTCCGGCCCGATCAGCGAATCAGGCCCCTTGCGATAGCGGGCGGCGACGACCAGCGGATGGCCGATCTCGTGCAGGATCGCCTCCTTCTCCTCGTCGCTCAGCGCCCGGCCCAGTTCCTCTTCGCGCGCCTCGACCCGGCTCAGGATCAGGTCGCGCAGCTCGGCGACGATGTCCTCGCGGTCCTCGGTCGACAGCTGGGCCGCCACGGCTTCCAGATAGCGTTCGATCACGTCCATTTCGGTCTTCCTCCCCCGGGATTTCACAGCATTCGGTCCAGCGAGGCGTTGATGCCGCGCCATTCATCGGTCAGGGCGGCCAGCATGGCCTCGCCACCGGGCGACAGGACGTAGAAGCGCTTCTTGCGCTTCTCCTCCTCACGCCATTCGCTGGTCAGCAGCCCCTGCCCCTCCAGCCGTCGCAGCAGCGGGTAAAGCGTGGATTCCTCCATCTCCAGCCCGTCCGCCGCCAAGGCCTGACGCAAGGTGTAGCCGTAGCGTTCGGTCCGCAGGCAGGCCAGCACCGCCAGCACCAGCGACCCGCGCCGCAGCTCCAGCCGCATCGTCTCGAACAGGTCCTGGTCCACGCCGCGCCTCACTTGCCGCCACATAGTGTGTGACGCACAGTGTATGCAACATACTGTATGAGACTGTCAACGACCTGGGTTATTGCGCCTTGTCAGGACCAGCGGAGACCGTCAGCGAGGCGCTCCATCCCGTCTCAACTTGCCGGAAAGGGCCGGATTGGCTAGACTGCGGAGCAGCGGACCGGGCCCCTCTGACGTCTGATGGCAGGCGTGATGTCGGACCGCATCGAGCGAGCTCGGTGCGCGACGGCCTCTTACGGTCGATCCTCTTTCACGCGCACGCCGTGGTCGCTCCCTAGCAAAGGGGAGTCCAATGGACCTGATGAGCGTTCTTTTATCCGAATGGCTGGGCAAGCCGGCCTGGATGTGGCTGGCCTTCATGAGCGTCGTCGTGGCGCTCCTGGTGCTGGACTTGGGCGTCCTGCACAAGGATCAGCATGAGATCGGCGTGCGCGAGAGCCTGCTTTTGTCCGGCATGTATATCGCCGTCGCGCTATTGTTCGGGGGCTGGGTCTGGTGGGAGCTCGGCAGCCAGTCCGGCATCGAGTACCTGACCGGCTTCGCGATCGAGAAGTCGCTGGCGATGGACAACGTCTTCGTCATCGCCATGATCTTCGGCTACTTCGCCATTCCGCGCGCGCTTCAGCACCGGGTGCTGTTCTGGGGCATCCTCGGCGTGATCGTGCTCAGGGCCATCATGATTGGCGCGGGCGCGGCCCTGGTCAGTCAGTACGGCTGGGTGCTCTACATCTTCGCCGCCTTCCTGATATTCACCGGGATCAAGATGTTCTTCGCCGGCGATGGTCACGCCGACGTGGGCGCCAATCCGCTGGTGAAGTGGATGCGCGGACATCTTCGCATCACCGACCATCTGCACGGGCAGAAGTTCTTTGTGCGGACGCCGCATCCGAAGACGGGCCGCATGACGCTATGGGCCACGCCGTTGTTCCTGGCGCTGGTGATGATTGAGATCGCAGACGTGATCTTCGCGGTGGACTCGGTGCCGGCGATCTTCGCCATCACGACTGATCCCTACATTGTCTATACCTCGAACATCTTCGCCATTCTGGGACTGCGTGCGCTCTATTTCGCGCTGGCGGCCATCATCCACCGCTTCGCCTATTTGAAGCAGGCGCTGGCTGTGCTGCTGGTGTTCATCGGCGGCAAGATCTTCGTGGCCGACTTGCTGGGCTGGGAGAAATTCCCCGCCGAATGGTCATTGGCGATCACGGCCCTGATCTTGGCGGCGGGGGTGATTTGGTCGCTTTGGAAGACGCGCGGTCAGTCCGCCAAGGCGCCGCCCTTTTGACTGACGAAGGGCCCGCTTCGAGAGAGGCGGGCCCTGACCCTCAACACCCCGCCTTCCCTTCCCCGCGAAACGGCGGCTAAGCTGGCGGCCAGTAGGGGGAAGTTTCCATGTCACGTCGTCGTATTGTCGCGCGTCCGTTGCTGGCGCTCAGCCTGGCTCTGGCCGCCGCCGCCACGCCCGTTCTGGCCCAGCAGAGCCCCCCGACGCAGGACGCCGTCCTCGGCCACGCGCCGGGCACGCGCATCACCCGGCCGGCCGAGGTGCGCCGCTATTTCGAGGCCCTGCGCGCCGCCGCCCCCGACCGCATGGTCATGGGCGATTACGCCACGACCTGGGAAGGCCGCCCCCTGTTCTGGGCCGCCGTCGGATCGCCCGCCAACATCGCCCGTCTGGATCAGATCAAGGCCGCCACGCGCGCCCTGGGCGATCCGCGCCGCACCTCGCCGGATCAGGCCCGCGCCCTCATCAGCGAGACCCCGGTCATCGTCTGGATGGCCTATTCGGTGCACGGCAACGAGATCAGCCCCGCCGACGCCGCCATGGCCGCCGCGCGGCGCCTGATGGACCCCGCCGACGCCGAGGCGCAGGGCTGGATGCAGAACGCCGTGGTCGTCTTCGTGCCGACCCAGAACCCCGACGGGCGCGACCGCTTCATCGACGGCTTCGAGGCGGGCCTGGGCGCCCAGCCCAACCCCGACCCCCTGTCGGCGGAACGCTCCGAGCCCTGGCCGTCCGGGCGGTTCAACCACAACCTGTTCGATCTGAACCGCGACTGGTTCATCCAGTCCCAGCCGGAAACCCAGGGCCACGCCGCCCTGATCCGCGACTGGCGCCCCCAGGTGGTGGTGGATTCCCACGAGATGGGCACGGATTCCAGCTTCTTCTTCCCGCCCGAGGCCCAGCCGCTCAACCCGTGGATCTTCCCTCCGATCCTCGACGCTCGCGAACGCTTCGGTCGCAACAACGGCGCCCGCTTCGACCAGGCCGGGCTGGACTACTTCACGCGCGAGACCTTCGACGCCTTCTATCCCGGCTACGGCGACGGCTGGCCCGCCTATTTCGGCGCCGTCTCCATGACCTATGAGCAGGGCTCGGCGCGCGGCCTGATGGCGCGGCGCCGCTCGGGCGAGGTCATCACCTACGCCGACACGGTCAAGGGCCACCTGACCGCCAGCCTGTCGACCATCGAGACCGCCGCCCGCGACCGCGAAAAGCTGCTGAGCGACTTCTACGCCTTCCACCGCGACGGCGTCGCGGGCGGTCGCGGCGCCTATGTCCTCTCGCGCTCCGCCGCCGCCGATCCGGCCGCCGCCGACAAGCTGGCGGGCCTGCTGGTGCGCTCGGGCATCGAGGTGGGCCGCGCGACGGCGTCCTTCTCAGCCTGCGGCCAGACCTATCGCCCCGGCGACTATGTAGTGAACCTGTCCCAGCCTCAGCGCCGCATGGCCGAGACCCTGCTGGCCAGGGACGTGCCGCTGGACCCGAAATTCCTGGCCGAACAGGAGGCCCGCCGCGCCCGGGGCCTGGGCGACGAGATCTATGACCTGACCGGCTGGTCCATGCCCCTGCTGTTCAACGTCCCGACCCAGAAATGCGCGGGCGCGCCCTCGGTCCAGACCACGGCCGTCGGCCCCGAACTGATCCGCCCCGTCGCCATCGCCGGGTCTCACGCGACCTATGGCTATGCGATCAACCCCGGCACGGCGGGAATGCGCTTCCTGACCGCCGCCCTCAAGGAAAAGCTGCCGGTCCGCTCGATCGAAGCCCCCTTCACCCTGGACGGCAAGGCCTATGCGGGCGGGGCCTTCATCGTGCCGCGCGCCGGGTCGCCCGCCGACCTCGACGCGCGCGTGCGCCGCATCGCCGCCGACAGCGGGGCCGAGGTCACGGCCCTGGCCAGCTCATGGGTGTCCAGCGGTCCCAACGTCGGCTCGGATCAGGCCACCGCCCTCAAGGCCCCGCGCGTCGCCATGGCCTGGGACGACCCGACCGATCCTGAGTCCGCCGGGTCGATCCGCCATATTCTGGAACGCGAGTACGGCTGGCCGGTCACGGCGGTGCGCACCCGTCGCCTCGGCTCGGCGGACCTGTCGCGCTATCAGGTGCTGATCCTGCCCTCGGGCGGCGACTACGAGAAGACCTTGGGCGCGAGCGGCGTCGCCGCCTTGCGCGCCTGGGTCCAGTCGGGCGGCGTCCTGATTGGCGTCGGCTCGGCCAGCCGCCTGTTGACCGATCCCGACGCCAAGCTGCTGGACAGCCGCCGCGAGACCGCCGTCGCCCCGGAGGGCGACAAGAAGGAGACGGCCTCGGGCGCCACCGTCCCCGGCGTCGAGATCCCCTCCGAGGCCGACTATCTGGACCGCACCAACCACCGCGGCTCGCCCGATTCCGTGGCCGGGGTCCTGGCCCACGCCGTGGTGGATCAGGAGCACTGGCTGGGCGCCGGCGTGGCGCGCGAGCTCAGCGTCATGGTGCGCGGCTCTGACATCTACACGCCCCTGACCCGCGAACAGGGGACCAATGTCGTGCGTCTGGCCGGGCCCGACAGCGTCCTCGCCTCGGGCCAGCTCTGGGCCGAGAATCGCCGTCAGTTGGCCTACAAGCCCGTCGCCATGGCCTCCGAACTGGGCCGCGGCCAGGTCGTCGCCTTCACCCAGGACGTGACCATGCGCGCCTTCCTGGAAGGCCTGAAGCCGCTGTTCCTCAACGCCGTCTTCCGCGGCCCCGCCCACGCCTCGGGCGGCAACGGCGAGGATCGCTAGGGTCGATGTTCAAGCCGGGCGGCGACGGCTAGGGTTCAGCGTGATGATCCGCCTCGCCGCCCTCTCCCTCGCTGGCCTGATGCTAGGCGCCTGCACGACCACGGTCGGCGGCCTGCCGGTCAGAAACACGCCGTCCGATCTGGCCCAGTGTCCCGACCTGAGCGGCGTCTATCAGTCACAAGGTGAGATCCTCAGCCGCCGGGGCAAGTCGACCGCAGAGCCCGACCTGAACGCCTTGCTGGCTCGCCCTCTGGCCGTGCGCGACTTGTCGCAGTCGCCGGATCTTTGGCGCGACGGAGCTCCGACCAAGGTCGCTATGTCGCTGAAAGACAGCGCCTGGCGGATCGAGACCGCCGACGATCAGGGCGGCGCCGCCGAGGGCCGTCTGCCTCTGCTGAATGGCGCACCCGATCCGCAGCCGAACGAGCCACCCTACACCGCCGACCTGCTATCGCGCGCCAACGGCTGCGCCCGCGACCGGCTGTGGATCACAACCCACAGCGTGCACACCCAATACGAAAGCTACACGGCCAACCATCACGTGGGCGTCCTGTCCGCCACGCCCGAGGCCCTGATCCTCGACCTATGGTCAGAGCGGCGTCAGTTGGGGCTCCTGCCCTGGGCCTTCGTCGACAGGTCGCTGACGCGTTACCGCTTCGCCCGGATCACGACGCGCGCGTCGTCAGCGGCGGTGCAGCGGTGACGGCCCAGGCTTTCGGCGCGACCAGGGGCTTGCCGCACTTCGCCTCGATCAGCCGGCCGTCCTGGGTGCGATAGCGCACCGGCAGCGAGGCCGCGCAGCGCGCTTGAACCGCGAAGAACATGGCGGTCGCCTCGCTGGCCGGATCATGCCCCTCGACCGACGCCAGCAGCGGGTCGCCCGACAGCGGCCCGCACTTGTCTCCGCTATCCAGCTTGATGCCTTGCTCGACGCTGTAGAAGCCTGCGCCGCCGCCGGCGCAGTTCTCATCGTTCAGGTGGAACAGGGCCGCCAGGCGATAGTCGCTCGGACCGGGTCGATCCTCCAAGGTCACGCCCAGCGCCGTCAACCGGGCCTCGATCCCGCTCCAGCGCGCCGCACCCGGACCGTCCATCAGTACGCCGACCGCGCTGTCCGCTTGCAGCAGGGCGCGGAAGTCGGTGACGCCATAGCCTTCGCCCGCCCGCCCCGCGTCCAGCATGACCTTCCACAGGTCGAACACGTCCCGCGTTCCGCCCGACGTCTGCCGCGTCTCCAGATCGGCGATCCACTGCACCACGACGCCGCAGTTGTAGATGGCAGAGCCGGATCGCAATCGACGGGGGTCATAGTCGGCGTTCCCCAAGGCCTTACGGCACCCGTTCAACCGCTGGGCCAAGGACGTACGCCCCTCGGCTTCGTCGATCACGCTGGTCGAGACGGCGGCGACCACTGCGCCATATTCGGCTCCGCCCTCGTGCAGCCAGGGCGCCGTGTCGCCGTCCACGGTCGTCACGCCATGGCCGTTCCACAGGTGAAACGTCTCGTGCCAGACGAACGTCGACAGCTGCCCCGCCACCTCGGGCGGCGGCGCGTCCCAGGACGAACCGTGAAAGCGCGTCGAGATGACGCCCGTGTCGGTGACGTCGCCGCGAAAAGGATTCGGCCCCGGACTATCGGTGGTGACGATCAGGGTGGGCTCATAGGGCAGATTGCGCCCCAGCCGCGCACCATAGAAGGCCTGCGCCGCAAAGAAGCCGTCGCGCATCGTCGTCGCCAGGAAGGCCGGCGCCGAGGCGCTGGTCACGACCGCCGCGCCGTCGCGGCGCATCACCGCCTCCTTCGGTCCCAGATAGACATAGCCCTTGACCGCATCGGTCGTCGGCAGGGTCGCCTCGCCCGCGACCGGCCGAGCGGTCAGCACCGCGTCCATGCCCTGAAGTTCCAACCCCGGCCCATAGAGGACGTGGCCCGTCCCCACGCGGGCCAGCCCCATGTAGGTACGGTCCACCTCGGCGGCGTCGGGCGCGATCCGGATCTCGAAACGGTCGAAGGGTTCGGCGCCCTCTACCCCGCCGTCCTTCAGCGTCAGGCCCGGCGTCGTCACCGTCCACAGGTCGCGGATGACGCTCTCGGACAGAAAGGCGACCCGCGTGGTCGGTTCGGCCAGCCGCCAGGTCACGATCACGCCGCCGGGCGCGCTGCGCGCCTCGATGGTCGCCGCCTGCTCGGCCAGCGCGGAGGTTGAAGCGCCGCAAACCATCGCCAGGGCGGCGAACGCGCCCGCCAGTCTCTTGCTCATGATGTCTTCCCTCCGAGGCCCCTGCAGCAAGGAAGCTTGGTCTTGATGGCGGAACTTGGTCAACCGGCGGTCATTATCCCCTGCCCCTCGCCGCACACGAGACATGGGGCCGCTTGATTTCATGCGTCAATTCAACGTGACGCCAAGCTCGGACTGCGATAGCAGGCGCGGCGAAACGCTGGCCTGACGTCGGCGTCAAAGGAATTCAAAGTGCGCAAACTCACCCCTCTGCTGATCGCGCTCTTCCTCAGCCTGGGCCTCGCCTCTCCCGCCTTCGCGAGGCAGATCTTCGTCGTGACCCTGACCGGCAAGACGATCACGCTCGATGTCGAAGGCAGCGACTCGATTGAAAACGTGAAGGCCAAGATTCAGGACAAGGAGGGCATTCCCCCCGAGAGCATCCACCTGATCTATGGCGGCAAGCAACTCGACGAAGGGCGCACGCTGTCCGACTACAACATCCCGAAGGACAGCACGCTGACGCTGGCCCTGGTTCAGCCGCCGGCGGCGATTCCCACGATGTCGGAATGGGCCCTGATCCTGCTGGGCGTGTCTCTGGCCGGCGGCGCCGCCTTCCAGCTACAGCGGCGGCGCCTGATCCGGGCCTGAGCCGCCACCCTCAGTCGGCCTCGACGGCCTCGCCGCCCTGCACCATCCGCGTCACCGCCATGTCGGCGGTGACATTGCCCAAGGTGCGGAAGATGTCGGGGATGACCTCGACCGCCAGCAGCAGGGGCAGCATCTCCAGCGGCACCCCCATGGCGATGCAGATGGGGGCGATGGAGGCGAAGAAGCTGGCCTGACCCGGCAGCCCCACCGTCCCGATCGAGATCAGCACGGCCGTCAGCATGGCGGCGAACACCTGGCCCGCCGAGGGCTCGATGCCGAACAGGTGGGCGCAGTAGATGGCCACGCCCAGGTTGGCCACCGGGCTGGTGATGCGGAACACCGCCACCGCCAGCGGCAGGACCAGGCCCGCCGTGGCCCGCTTGACCCCCAGCATGTCCACCGACCGCTCCACCATGACCGGCAGGCTGGCCAGGGACGACTGGGTCGAGAAGGCCACCACCTGGGCCGGGGCCGCGGCGCGCGCGAACCGGCCCAGGCTGACCCGGCCGAAGATGACCGCCAGCGGATAGAAGATCAGGCCGATGCCGATGCAGGCGATGGAGATCAGGGCCACATAGTGCAGCAGCACGCCGGCCGCGCTGGCTCCGGCCATCAGCCCCACCCCGATCGACAGGGCGAAGACCCCCAGCGGCGCCGCCAGCAACACCCAGCGGACGATGGTGATCATGGTCTCGCCGACCGCCTCGAAGAAGGTGATCAGCGGCACGCGCAAACGGTCGGGCAGACCCGAGGCCGCGAAGCCGAAGAAGACGGCGAAGACCACCATGCCCAGGATGGCGTCCTCGGCCGCCGCGCGGATCGGGTTGGCTGGGGCGATGGTTTTCAGGAACTCGCTGAAGGGCGCGCCGGCGCCCAGGCCCTCGGCGCCCTCGGGCTTGATGGCCAGCAGCAGGCGCGCGCCTTCCGGGTCGATCGGCCACAGGGCGTGCAGGCCATAGGCCGCCCCCACGGCGTAAATCGTGGCGAAGATGATCAGGCCCCCGAACCAGGCCACCGCCTTCATCGCCAGCCGCCCGGTCCGCGCCGCGTCCGCAATCGAGGCGATGCCCGTCACCAGCAGACTGAACACCAGGGGAATGATCGTCATGCGCAGGGCGTTGAGCCACAGTTGGCCCAGGGCCTGGATGAAGTCCGCCGTGGCGTGGCCGCCCGGCAGGCCCCACTTTTGCGCCGCCGCCCCGGCGACCAGGCCCAGCACAAGCGACAGCAGCACCAGGGTGCTGAGGGAGGTCAGAAAGGAACGCGCCGTTTTCATAACGGCGACGCTAGCAGCGCCCGTGAAACGCGCCAGAGGAAATCGGCGTCGCCGCGCGGCCTAATGCGGCGTGCCCGAATTGGCGGGATCCAGCGGCAGACCCGCCGCCTGACGCCCCTTCATCACCCGCAGCCAGCCGTGCATGGCCTCCGAATCCAGCCCGTGCATCATCAGGCGATAGCCCGCCTGCAGCGTCGACAGGGCCACCAGCGGATGGCCGTTCTTGACGAAGGCCATGTGGTAGCTCGTGCCCAGGATGCGGGCGATGTAGATGGCCATCACCTCGTCCAGCTGCAGCGAACTGGACGCCCGCACGAAGTCGTCGCGCGGCAGCATCAGGGCGTAGATGGGGGTGTAGAACTCCACCGCCGTCTGCACGTCGACGAAGTTGTGCCAGCGGCGCGGAAACTCCTCGAACGGCGGGAATTCGTCCGAGATCATGGAGAAGTCGATGCGCTCGGGCGGCGTCAGTTCGCGCCCCTCGGCCCGCAGGACCGTGTTCATCTCGATGACGAAGTTGAAGATGTTCAGGTCGTGCTGGAGGAACAGGTCCGGCTCGATGTCCTTCAGCCGCGTCGGCGTCAGCGGCCACTTGGTCACCTTGTCGCCCACGCCCGCATTCTCGCGCACGAAGGCCGTCAGCTCGGACCCGACATGGAAGTGGCGCAGGATCACCCGGTTGGCCTCGGGCGTGGCGAAGGTCCGCAGCCCCCAGTGGATGGTTTTGTGCAGCAGGCCGTTCAGGTTCGGATGCTTGGGCGAAATGACCCGCAGCACCTTCACCAGGCAGAAGAACAGGAAGACCAGAGGCCGCGCCACCGGGAACAGCCAGCGACGCGACCGCGACCGCGCCCCCAGCAGCAGGTCGCGCTTGGCCCCGTCGTCGATCGGCAGGCTGTGATCCAGATACAGCGCCATCCACGGATCGGGGTCCTTGGGGTCGAACCGCGCCGGGTCGAACGGGTCCTCGCCCGGCTTGAAATATCTCACGCCGCGATCTCCTCGATCTGCAGGGCGTAGAGGCGGGCCGTCACCCTGGCCGTGACGACGATGCGTTCGGCGACGAAGGGATCGGGCAGGACCATGCCCAGCATCTCCTCGAACTCCTTCATGTGCTCGGCGTCGTTGTCGCCGTGATAGAGCAGGAAGCGCACCGCCTCGTCGGGCAGGGCCAGCCGCTCCTGCACCTTCAGGCCCCACGGCCGCGCCTTGATCGAGCCCAGCCCCTCGATGATGAACATGGCGCCCAGCAGGCCGAAGGGATCGGGCTTGGACGCCTCATGGAACATCCAGGCCGACAGGGCCTCGGCCCCCACATTCTTCGGCGCCGACTGGATGGCTTCCAGTTCCCCGCCCGAGGCGACGAAGTCGGCCTCCAGAAGGCGGAAATCGCGATGCTCGGTCACCGCGTGGCGCATCAGGGTCGAACGCAGTTCCAGATGATCCTCGCCGATGTTCGACGCCGCCCGGCTCATCCACAGCGCTCCGTCCTTCACCTGCTGGCGCAGGTTGATCAGGAAGGCGTGGTAGTCCCCGATCTCGAACCGCCCCCGCGTCAGCTTGCGGATCAGGGGCGTCGCCTCCAGCCGCTGCTCGAAATCGGCGAAGACGACCGCCAGCTTGCGCAGGGTGTCAGCCACGGCGGCCTCGGCGAGTTGTTCCGCCATCACACAATCTCCAGCATCATGAAGCCGATCATCGCCCGCCCGCTCTCGGGCACGATGCACAGCACCTTGTCTCCGGTCCGCCCGCGCCCCGATTTCAGGAAGGCGTCCAGCATGACCCAGATCGAGGCCGAGCCGACATTGCCGCTGTCGGCCAGGGTCGTGAACCACTTCTCCTCCGGGATCATGGCGGCCGTGCTTTCCAGCAGGCCGACGATCTCCTGACGCAGCGACCGCGCCGAGTAGTGACACAGCAGATGATCGACCTGATCCGGCACGATCCGCCCGGCGTCCACCTTCTCCAGCCAGACCCCGATCCAGGCGCGGATGACGATCTTCAGCAGGTCGAAGTCCTGCAGCAGGGCCACCGCCCCCGCCGCATGGGCGGCCACAGGGCCTGCGTGGCTCCAGGCGCTGGTCATGTCGGCGCGCGCCTGCGGCGTCGTCCCCGCCCACATGCAGGGATCGAAGCGCCCGGCCAGCGAGGTCATGTCGATCCATTCGACCTTCAGGCTCAGCCCCTCGGGCTTCGGCCTCGGCTCCATCACCACGGCGCCCGCCCCGTCCGACAGGGTGAAGCGCAGGAAGTCCGCCTCGATCCGCGCCCGGCCCTTCTCGTCCACCAGGACCGTGCCCTCATAGAAATGCGGTCGGAACCAGCGCGAGGAGAACTCGCCCGCACAGGCGGCGGCGACCTCCGCTTCGCCTGCGCGCACGCTCAGCCACGCGCCCTTGGCCGCCATCAGGGCGCTGGCGCAGACCGACTGATAGCTGAACGCCTCCAGAGGCCCGGCGCCCAGTTCGGCGTGAATCGCGCTGGCGTGGCCGGGGACCAGATAGTCCCCCTGCGTCGCCGCCGCGCCCAGATGCTGCAGATCGCCCAGGCTCAAGCCCGCCTCGTCCAGCGCCGCCCGCACCGCCTCGGCGCACATGGAGGCGTTGGAGTGCAACGGCTCGCCGTCCGCATTCAGGGCGTAGTGCCGCCCCTCGATCCCGTTCCAGCGCAGGGCGCGCCGCCCGACGGCGGACGCCCGCCCGCCGATGCGGCCGATGAAGTCCTCCATCCGGTCGTTGCCGATCCGCTCGCCGGGCAGGACGGCGCCGGTCCCGGTGATGAAGACGTCGCGAAGCATACTCATGGGGCGGACCTTGGCCGCAGGCCCCGGCCCGCACAAGCCGCAAACCGGTGGATTGCGTGCGAACAAGCCACGCCCCGACGCGCCGCCTATGGCGCCCTCGGCCCGCGCGCACTACCTTGGCGTTCATGGCTCGTTCTCCCTCGACACCGTCGCCCAAGCCCGTTCATGTGCCCGGCCAAAGCGCAGGCATGCAGGAGATGGCCGCGCCCTTCCTTCACGACGCGCCGCGCGGCCGGGGAAACAAGGCCGCCCCCATGTTCGCTCCCGTCACCGGCCCGCGCCTGACGCCGGAGGAGCCGCCCGCCGCCCCCGGCGACTGGGTCCCGCACCGCCCCTCGCGCGAGGGCAAGAAGAAGGGCGGCCGCTTCCGGCTGGAGACGAAATACACCCCCGCCGGCGACCAGCCCGCCGCCATCGCCGAACTGTCGGCCATGGCCGACGCCGGCGAGCGCGATCAGGTCCTGCTGGGCGTCACCGGCTCGGGCAAGACCTTCACCATGGCCAAGGTCATCGAACAGACCCAGCGCCCAGCCCTGATCCTGGCCCACAACAAGACGCTCGCCGCCCAGCTCTATTCCGAGTTCAAGGCCTTCTTCCCCGACAACGCGGTCGAGTATTTCGTCAGCTACTACGACTACTACCAGCCCGAGGCCTACGTCCCGCGCACCGACACCTACATCGAGAAAGACAGCTCGATTAACGAGCAGATCGACCGGATGCGCCACTCGGCCACTCGCGCGATCCTGGAGCGCGACGACGTCATCGTGGTCGCCTCGGTCAGCTGCATCTACGGCATCGGCTCGGTCGAGACCTACACCGCCATGACCTTCTCGCTGAAGGTCGGCGACCAGATCGACGAGGCCAAGCTGCGCGCCGACCTCATCGCCCTGCAGTACAAGCGCAACGACCTGAACTTCGAGCGCGGCATGTTCCGCAAGCGCGGCGACGTGCTGGAGATCTTCCCCGTCCACATGGAGGACCGTGCCTGGCGCATCCAGCTGTTCGGCGACGAGCTGGAATCCATCCAGGAGTTCGACCCCCTGACCGGCAAGAAGACCGCCGACCTGGAGGAAGTCACCGTCTATGCCGCGAGCCACTACGTCACCCCGCGCCCGTCGCTGAACCAGGCCATCATGGGCATCAAGGCCGAGCTGAAGGAGACGCTCGACTGGATGACCGAGAACGGCAAGCTGCTGGAGGCCCAGCGCCTCGAACAGCGCGTCCGTTTCGACCTGGAGATGATGGAGGCCACCGGCGCCTGCGCCGGCATCGAGAACTACAGCCGCTGGCTGACCGGCCGCGCGCCGGGCGAGCCGCCGCCCACCTTCTTCGAATACATCCCCGACAACGCCCTGCTGTTCGTGGACGAGAGCCACGTCACTGTGGGCCAGATCAACGGCATGTTCCGGGGCGACTACCGCCGCAAGTCGACCCTGGCCGAGTACGGCTTCCGCCTGCCTTCCTGCATCGACAACCGCCCGCTCAAGTTCGACGAATGGGACGCCATGCGGCCCCAGTCGGTCTTCGTCTCCGCCACCCCCGGCCCGTGGGAGATGGAGCGCACCGGCGGCGTCTTCGTCGAGCAGGTCATCCGCCCCACCGGCCTGATCGACCCGCCGGTCGAGATCCGCCCCGTCTCCGGCGCCACCCGCAACCAGGTCGACGACGTCATCGACGAGGTCAAGGCCGTCACCCGCGCGGGCTACCGCTCCCTGGTCACCACCCTGACCAAGAAGATGGCCGAGGATCTGACCGAATACATGCACGAACAGGGGGTGCGGGTCCGCTACATGCACTCCGACGTCGACACGCTTGAGCGCATCGAGATTCTGCGCGATCTGCGCCTGGGCGCCTTCGACGTCCTGATCGGCATCAACCTGCTGCGCGAGGGCCTCGACATCCCCGAGTGCGGCCTGGTCGCCATCCTCGACGCGGACAAGGAGGGCTTCCTGCGCTCCGAAACCGCCCTGATCCAGACCATCGGCCGCGCCGCCCGTAACGTCGACGGCCGCGTCATCCTCTACGCCGACCGCATGACCGGCTCGATGGAGCGCGCCATCGCCGAGACCAACCGCCGCCGCGAGAAGCAGCAGGCCTACAACCTCGAACACGGCATCACCCCCGAGAGCGTCAAGCGCGACATCAAGGACATCCTCGACAGCCCCTACGAGTCGCGCGACCTCGACAAGCTGACCCGCCCCGGCGTCGCCGAAGAAGCCAAGCCCTTCCTCGGCTCCAACTTCCAGGCCGCCCTCAAGGACATGGAAGGCAAGATGCGCGAGGCCGCCGCCAACCTCGAGTTCGAAGAAGCCGCCCGCCTGCGCGACGAGATCAAGAAGATGAAGCTCCTCGACCTCGAATTCGCCAACGAGGCCCTCACCGGCGCCGGCGAAGCCGTCGACACCTCAGCCCCCAAACGCTGGCGCAAGGAAGCGGCTGCCGAGAAGGCTGAGGCGTTCAGGAAGGGGCGGTAGGGGATCGGGCGCTAAGCCGATCTTTTGCGCGACCGCCCCCGAGGCCTGAGGCTTGGGCGCCACAGGGGCGCAAAACTCCGCGTCTCCCTCAGATGAATAAGGGAACGGCGAGGAAATTGCGGCATTGTCGTGTCGAAGGGTGCATCATGTCGAAATCGAACAGTCCAGAATCCGACGACCGTCCCAACCTGCGGGTGGTCACCTCCCCCGAGGCCGAGGTCTATGACCTGATGCGTGCGCCAGAAACCACCGCCGAGCGCGTCAAGCGCCTGCAAGCCGAGGCGCGCGCCTTGGCGCTCGAGCAGGTCGAGGCGCTGGAGGAGGTTCTGCTGAAAGCCGCCGACATGGCCAAGGAGATCGCCGAGGGCGGCGACGCCTACCCCGTCGGCGCCCGCGAACTGGCCCAACGCCTGGGCCAGGACCTGCCGGTCAAGGCCGAGACCATGAAGGCCATCATCGCCAAGAGCCATCCATGATGGCTTGAAGGGCGCTAACGCGAGCGACGCGGTCGCTCGCTGCTTGAGCGCAGACCAAGGGCGCTATCGCTCGGCTCGCGGAGCCTCGCTGCTTTAGCGCATAAGCGTCCTTACTTCATCGTCATCCCGGCCGAAGCGAAGCGCAGAGCCGGGACCGCCCAGGTCGCCGCCGTCAGCCCTTCTTGCGGTCCCGATAGCGGCTGCGCCGCTTCCGGGATGACGGCAGAGGTCAGCCTCAGCCGACGATGTCGGAGAACTCAGGGTGGCGTTTGAGCCACGCCACCGCATAGCTGCAATGCGGGACCAGGGTCAGCTTCTCGGCGCGGGCGTGCTCGGCCATCGCCTGCATGAACTTGCCCGCCGCCCCCGTTCCGCGCAGGGCCGGATGGGCTTCGACGTGCAGGATGACCCGGGCGTGGCCGCGGATGGCGTACTCGGCCCAGACGGGATGCTCGTTCCCGTCCGCGTCGGCGAACTCCTGCTGGAAGCGGCGGTCGGCGGGCTGGTCGCGGAAGGCGGGCATGGAGGCTCCTGAAATCAGGCCGGCCGATCGTTCAGCAGGGCCAGCAGACCCAGAACGCTTTTCACCGTGAACCAGATCGACACCAGCAGCAAAAGAAGTCCGAACAGCAGCAGGAAGGGAATGCCGATCAGGAAGACCGAGGCCACGGCGCTGACCGCGATCAGGCCCCACAGAACGATGGTGATCCAGAAGACCGACCAGAACAGCTTGATCTGCGCCTCGATATGCTGGGCCGCCAGCCCCGTCGCCGAGCCCCGGCAGGCGTAGGCCACGACCAGCCCCGCCAGCACCAGCAGGTTGGCGCTGGGGATCGACAGAATATAGAGGATCCAGGCCAGAACGGCCCCGTCTCGGCCGTTGCCGCGCGCCTCAAGGTTCTGATCGGTCATGACGGGCCTTTAGTAAAAGAGACGAAGGGGATGGCGGATGGCGCGGCCTTCCAGCAGGTCTTTCAGACCCAGGGCGCCGCGCACGATGGTCCACACCGCCATGACGAACAGGACGAAGACGCCGACGTTGATCAGGATCAGCACCACCCCGCCGACGATGGCGGCCACAGCGGCCATCAGGGTCCGCTGCTGGAAGATGAAATGGCTGCGCGCCACGGGCTCCGCGGGCGGCGGCTTGCGCCAGACCCGCAGCAGGCCGATCGCCGCCGCCACGCCGAAGGTCGGCACGGCGAACAGGATCAGGGCATAGCCGACATAGAGGCTGGTCAGGTCGCCGGCCTGGTCGGACGAGGCCGCGCTGTTGCTGCTGTAATCGCCGGACTGGACCATCGGAACCTCTTGAACGAGGCGGGACAATGGCGGGACGAACGGCCCCGCGCAACCGGCCTCAGCGCGAATAGGCGACTTCGCAGCCCGCGGCCGCCGCGCCGGGAATGGCGCCGGGCTTTTCGACCCGCACCTTGACCGCCAGGACACGGGGATCGTTCAGGCAGGCCAGGGCCACCCGCTCGGCGAAGGTCTCGACCAAGGCGATGTGCTCGCCGGCCGCCAGATCGCGAGCGATGCGGGCCACGCCCTCATAGTCCAGGGTGTCGGACAGGGTGCGGATCGGGGCGGCGCCCAGGTCCAGCTCGACGTCCACGAACAGGGGCTGCAAGCGACCGTGCTCGTGGGCGTGAACCCCGATGGCGGCCTGAACCTCCAGACCGCGCACCAGCACGGTCAGGCCCAGACGGCGCGGCTCGGACGCGGTGAAAGGCGTGACGACGGCGCTCACGACCAGGTCTCCGGCGGCAGGATGTCATTGATGCTGAAATCGGCCCGATCGCACCAGTCGCCCAACCTCCAGGCCCGCTCGGCCTCGGTCAGGCCGCGCGTCAACACGGTATTGGTCGGCGTCTCCTCGATGGCCAGTTCGGCCAGACGGAAGGGCAGACCCTCGGCGGCCAGAATGGCTTCCAACTTGCGCCACAGCGCGATGACCAGGGCCTCGGTCGTGGGATCGCCGTCGATGGTCAGGACCTGGTTCAGCCGCTGCGGCTCATGCGTCTGGAACCAGTCCAGCAGGGGGTCGGCGCGGTTCAGCTGGAAGGCATGGTCCAGGCTGCGGTCGACAAAGCCGTGCCAGCGCCGCTTCAGGTTTTCGAACGAGGCGGCGTGGTTGGACTGGCCAAAGGCGATCTCGGCCGTCGGCTCCAGCGTCACCTTGACGAACTCATTGTGGCCGTGCGGCACGGCGCACTTGGACCCCGCATCGGCGATCAGCCGGTGCGCCATCGAGAAGCGGCGGGTGAACTGGACGGCAGGCATCAGGGGCAAGGGTTCCGAAAACGCAGTCGCCCCATATAGGCGCCGCGAAGGGTTCGCGCATCAACACCCTGACGGCGGCGAAGTAAAGGCGGCCTCAGGGAAGAGGGATCCCGTCGAAGGCCACGTCCCGCCCACGACCGATCAGGCTCTCGCCCCCGTCGATGGTCAGGTTCTGGCCGGTCAGGCTGGGCGTGTCGAGCACGAAGCGCACCGTGCGGGCCACGTCCTCCAGCGAGGCGCCGCGCCCCAGCGGGGTGTCGCGCCAGGCGGCTTCGTACTCGGCCTCGGTCTGCTCGCCGCTGCGCAGGATCAGGCCGGGCGAGACGCCGCACAGCCGGATGCGGGGCGCCAGCCCCATGGCCAGGGTCCGCGTCAGTCCCGCCAGCCCGACCTTGCCGGCCGTATAGGCGAAGAAGTCGGGGTTCGGACTATCGACCTTGTGATCCAGAATATTGACCACCACCCCCTGCCCGTCCGCCGCCTCGATCGCCCGGGCGAAGTCGCGGATCAGGAAGACCGGCGCGGTAAGGTTCGACGCCAGATGTTCGTCCCACGACGCCTCGGTCAGGGTGGGCAGGGTATCGTAGCGGAATAGGGAGGCGTTGTTGATCAGGGCGTCAATGCGCCCGAAACGGCCGACGACGCGGTCGATCAGGCCGTCGCGCTCGCTCGCCGCGTTCAGGTCCGCCTGAAAGGCCGCGGCGCGCACGCCCTGGGCCGACAGGTCGGCGACCAGGGCCGCCGCCTCGTCCGCCCCGCCGCGATGATGGACGGCCACGTCCCAGCCCGCCTCGGCCAGCGCCCGCGCCAGCCCGGCGCCGACCCGACGCGCGGCCCCGGTGATCAGCACCACCTTGTTCAAGGGGTCGCCCATTCAGCCCGGCCTGCGGCGGAAGATTTCCACGCCCGCGCCCGCAGCCTCAGGGAAGATGTCCGGCTTGGTGATCCGCACCCGGCAAGCCTCGACCGGCGGCAGGGCGAAGCAGACGCCGATCAGCTCCTCGACCAGGGTTTCCAGCAACTCGACATGGTCGCGGTCGCGCCAGCCGGCGATGTGATCGCGCACCCGGTCGTAATCAATGAAGTCGCCCTCCGGCCCAGATTCGGCCAAAGGCCAGGCGGCGAACATCTCGACATTGACGATCAGCCGCGTGGGGCGCTCGGGGTGCCGCTCCCACGGGTGCAGGCCGATGCGCACATCGACCGCCACGTCCGACAACAGGACACGGACATGGTCCCCGGCGTGACGCCAGTCGAACCCGCCCGTGCCGGCAGCGGATTCAGTCAACCCGGCCGAACTCGAAGAAGTTCACGGCGGCGATGACGGCGATGAAGGTGAAGATGATGGCGATGGCCAGCATGGGAAGGCTCCTGTTCAAAGCTTCGCATAGAGGGGCGCGACGCTGGGTTCAAGCCGGAGATCAGAGCTTCATCCACCGTCCCAGTCGCTCAAGTCCGCGAACTGCAAGCTCCATGAGCCCGAGCAGACCTATGGCCAGAACCGCTTTGATCACCAACCCGATGGTGAAGCCGTCTTCCCGAAACGCAGCCACGCCGGCAAACCCGAACACGGCGGCCAGAATTCCGATGGCGAGCCTCATCCTTATCAGGTGCACACGGCCATGGACCGGCGCATCGCTGGATGATGACCCGCTAGTTTCCTGCTGACGCTCCATGACTGAACAAGATCATGGGCAGGCTCGGCGCACAATCCAAAGCATGACACTCTCACCCCATGACCACCTGGCGCACCCGACTCGAGCCCTTCACCCGGCCTGTCTTCTTCGCCGTCTCGCGGATGCGGCGGGGCATGACGCTGGGCGTGCGCGGGGTGGCGACGGACGCCGAGGGTCGGGTGCTGCTGGTCAAGCACACCTATCTGCACGGCTGGTGGCTGCCCGGCGGCGGGGTGGACCGGGGCGAGACGACCCAGGCCGCCGTGGTCCGCGAACTGCGTGAGGAGGCGGGACTGATCGCGAAGGGCGAGCCGCGCCTGATCTCGGTCCATTCCAACGAGCGCTTCTTCCCGGGCGATCACGTCCTGGTCTTCGCCATCGACGCCTTCGCCATGACCGAGCGCACCAGCCATGGCGAGATCGCGGAGATCGGCTGGTTCGCCCCCGACGCCCTGCCCGAAGATACGACCCGCGCCACCCGCGACCGCCTGGCCGAGATCTTCGGCGGCGCGCCCGCCGATCCGAACTGGTAGAGACCCCGCATGCAGGTTCCCATTCTTGTCTTTCTGACCCTGCTGATGGCGGGCGCCGCCACGGCCTTGCAGGGTCCGACCAACGCCCGGCTGGTCACGGCGGTCGGGTCGCCGGTGAACGCCGCATTCATCTCCTTCGCGGTCGGCACCGTGGCGCTGGGCTGTCTGGCCCTGGCCTTGCAGACTCGGCCTGACGTCGGCGCGATGAAGGCCCTGCCATGGTGGGCGTGGATGGGCGGCTTCTACGGCTGCGCCTTCGTCATTTCCGCCGCCTGGGGCGTGCCGCGCCTCGGGGTCGCGACCACCATCACCCTGATGATCGCCGGCCAGTTGCTGCTCAGCCTGGTGCTGGACCACTTCGGCGCTCTGGGCGTCGAGAAACAGCCGCTGAGCCTGGGCCGCATCGCTGGCGTCGCCCTGGTGATCGGCGGCGTGGTTCTGGTTCGTCGGTCCTGAGCCTATATCCCCGCCGATGACCGACGAGACCCCCGACATTCCGGCCGCCGCCGCCGGCGCCCCGCTGCCGTTACAAGCCGCAGAGCTGATCGCCGACGAGGCGCGCCGTGCGCCCGACAAGCCCGGCGTCTATCGCATGTACGGCGAGGACGGGACCTGCCTCTATGTCGGCAAGGCCAAGTCCCTGAAGAAGCGCATCATCCAGTATGCGCAAGGGCGGTTCCACACCCAGCGCATCGGCCTGATGGTGTCGCTGACCCGGTCGATGGAGCTGGTGGTCACGGCCTCGGAGACCGAGGCCCTGCTGCTGGAGTCGAACTTCATCAAGAAGCTGAAGCCGCGCTTCAACGTTCTGATGCGCGACGACAAGTCCTTCGCCGAATTGATGATCCGGCGCGACCACCGCGCGCCCCAGGTGCGCAAGCATCGCGGCGCCCACACCATTCCCGGCGACTACTTCGGCCCCTTCGCCTCGACCTGGGCGGTCAACCACACCCTGAACACCTTGCAGAAGGCTTTCCTGCTGCGCTCGTGCTCGGACAGCGTTTACGAGACCCGCACGCGGCCCTGCATGCTGCATCAGATCAAGCGCTGCTCGGCTCCCTGCACCGGCCTGATCTCGCTTGAGGACTACTCAGAACTGGTGAACGAGGCCGAGGCCTTCCTGCGCGGCAAGTCGCGGGCGGTGATCGGCCGCCTGTCGCAGGAGATGCAGGCGGCGTCCGACGAGATGGATTTCGAGACCGCCGCCCGCGTGCGCGACCGCATCCGCGCCCTGTCGGCCATTTCCATGCAGAACAGCGTCAACGCCGACGGCGTGGCCGAGGCCGACGTCTTCGCCCTGCACGCCGAGGGCGGGCAGGCCTGCGTCCAGGTCTTCTTCTATCGCGCGGGCCAGAACTGGGGCGGTCGGGCCTATTTCCCCCGCGTGGACAAGACCGACAGCGACCCCGAAATCCTCGCCGCCTTCCTGGGCCAGTTCTACGAGGACAAGCCGATCCCGCGCCTGATCCTGTCCAACGTCCGCCCGCACGAGCTGGAGCTGCTGGAGGCCGCCTTCTCGATGAAGGCCGAACACAGGGTGGAGATCGCCAAGCCCTTGCGCGGCGGCAAGCTCAGCCTGGTCGATCACGCCCTGACCAACGCCCGCGAGGCCCTGGGCCGCAAGATGGCCGAGAACTCGGCCACGTCGAAAATCCTGGACGAGGTCTGCGAAGCCTTCGGTCTGGACGCCCGCCCCGAGCGGATCGAGGTCTATGACAACGCCCATATCCAGGGGACCAATGCGGTCGGCGGCATGATCGTCGCCGGGCCCGAGGGCTTCCGCAAGAACCAGTACCGCAAGTTCAACATCCGCGGCGACGATCTGACCCCCGGCGACGACTACGGCATGATGCGCGAGGTCATGCGCCGGCGCTTCGGCAAGATGGTCAAGGACGAGGAGGCCGGCGAGGCCGTCGAGCGCCCGGACCTGCTGCTGATCGACGGCGGGGCCGGGCAACTGGCCGAGGTGCTGGCGGTGCTGGCTGACCTGGGCGTCGACGACATCACCGCCGTCGGCGTGGCCAAGGGACCGGATCGCGACGCGGGCAAGGAGCACTTCTTCATGCCCGGCAAGCCGCCCTTCATGCTGCCGCTGAAGAGCCCGGCCCTCTACTACATCCAGCGGCTGCGCGACGAAGCCCACCGCTTCGCCAACGGCGCCCACGCCCAGCGTCGCTCCATGGACATCAAGAAGAACCCGCTGGACGAGATCGAGGGCGTCGGGCCTGGGCGCAAGAAGGCCCTGCTGCACGCCTTCGGCTCGGCCAAGGGCGTGTCGCGCGCCGGGGTGGCGGACCTGATCAAGGTCCCCGGCGTCAACCAGGCGCTGGCGGAACGTATTCATGCCTTCTTCCGCAAGAGCTGAAGCCGGTTTAGGAAGCGCCCATGACCGATGAACGCGACGAACTGACCGAAGGCTATCACCGCTTCCGCCAGAACCGCTGGCCGACGGAACATGCCGAGTATGAAGCCCTGGTCCATGGCCAGAAGCCGCACACCCTGGTCGTGGCCTGTTCCGACAGCCGCGCCGATCCGGCCCTGATCTTCGACACGGCGCCGGGCGAACTGTTCGTGGTGCGCAACGTCGCCAACCTGGTTCCGCCCTATGAGCCCGACGGCAAGCTGCACGGCGTCTCGGCGGCGCTGGAGTTCGGCGTCAACGTGCTGCAGGTCAAGCGCATCGTGGTCATGGGCCACGCCTACTGCGGCGGCGTGAACGCCATGCTGAACGGCTCGCCGTCAAACTGCCAGGACTTCGTCGCCCCCTGGGTCGCGCAGGGCGCGCCGACGGTGCGCCGCGTGGTCGAGGAGTTTCCTGCCGATCAGGTCGAGCGGGCCGCCGAGGAAGCCGTGGTCCGCCTGTCGATCGACAACCTGCGCACCTTCCCCTGGATCGCCGCGCGCGAGGCGGCGGGCGATCTGGTGCTCAGCGGCCTGCACTTCGGCATCGCCGACGGCATCCTGTCCAAGCTGACCGGCGCCAAGCGGTTCGAGCGCCTGGGCTGAGCCTCCGCTGAGGGGGACAAGTCGCCGCCCTCGCCTCTGGTGGCGAACCGTGCCACACCCTCAGGCGTTGCAATGGACGTGATGATGACTTCTGCCCACAAAGCCAACCCGATACCGAACATCCTGACCGGCATTCGTCTGGCGGCGGGCGTGGTCATGTTCCTGCTGCTGGCCGGCGCCACCAGCGGCTTCCCCTTCGTCTCGGCCATGCTGAGCCCTGACGACCAGTTCGCCATGTACCGAACCGGCTTCTGGATCTTCGTCATCGCCGCCTCGACGGACTGGATCGACGGCTATCTGGCAAGGCGCTGGAACGCCGAGACGCGCTGGGGCGCCATCCTGGACCCCATCGCCGACAAGATCCTGGTCACGGGCGCTATCCTGGGCGTGCTGACGAGCGGGTCGGTGCAGCAGATCATCATCCCCTGCGGCCTGATCCTGTTCCGTGAGTTCGCGGTCTCGGCCCTGCGCGAGACCATGGCCGGGCGCATCAACCTGCCCGTCACCCTGGCCGCCAAGTGGAAGACCACCCTGCAGATGGTGGCCCTGGGCTGCCAGCTGTTCGCCCGCAACTGGGACGGCTGGGGCCTGCCTTTCGACTACCTGCCCCACTTCCAGCTGTTCGCCGACACCCTGATCTGGCTGGCGGCCCTCATCACCCTGTGGACCGGCTGGCAGTATTTCAACGCCGCCCAGAAGCAGATGCGGGATCTGTAAGATTCTCCTTCTCCCCTTGAGGGAGAAGGTGGCAGGCGGAGCCTGACGGATGAGGGGTGTCGGCGGCGCGGGTTGAAGTTCAGCCCAGCCGCCGACACCCCTTTTTTATGGGCCCGCGCTGACACCCCTCATCCGAGCGCCTGCGGCGCCCACCTTCTCCCGCAAGGGGAGAAGGAACCTAGAGCGCCTTTTCCATGACCACGAACTCGAGTTCGCGGGTCTGCGGCAGGCCGAAGCGTTCGTCGTCCAAGGGGAAGGGCCGGGTTTCGCCAGTCAGGCGATAGCCGCGGCGTTCGTACCAGGCGATCAGCTCGACGCGCTGGCGGATGACGGTCATCTCCATGCGGGTCGCGGCGAAGCGGACGACAGCCTCGGCCTCGGCGGCGTCGATCAGGCGTCGGCCCAGACCGCCCGCCTGACGGGTCGGGTCAACGGTCAGCAGGCCGAGATAGGCCAGCCCATCCCCCTGATCCGCCACCTGGACGCAGCCGGTCAGAGCCCCGTCGATCTCGGCCAGCAGGATGACCCGGCGGGCGTCGGCGAGGATGTCGCGCAGTTGGGCCTGATCGGTGCGCTGGCCGCCCAGCAGATCGGCTTCATGGGTCCAGCCGGCCCGGGCAGCGTCTCCGCGATAGGCGCTTTCGACCAGGCGGTGTAGCCCCGCCACGTCCGAAGACGCGGCGGGACGGAAGGTCGTCGCGGTCATTTGACCCCGAGTTCCTCGATCAGGTGATCCATGCCGTAGACGTCGCGCAGGGCCGTGGTCACGGCCTGGGTGGTGACGATGACGCTGCGGTTGACGTTGCGGTCATAGCCGTAAGCGTTGCGCTGGGTCAGGACGGTGGAGTCGAAGTTGGCGCCGATGATCTCGCCCTTGGCGTTCACCGCGGGCGAGCCGGACGAGCCGCCGATGGTGTCGGACGAGACGGCCATGTTCATCACCGCATTGGGGTCGATGCGGTCCTTGGCGGCCAGCAGCTTGGGCGCGACGTTGAAGGGCTCGGCGCCCGTCGCACGGTCCCACAGGCCGGCGAAGGTGGTGAAGGCGCCGATGCGCTGGCCCGGAACGTCCGTGCCCTCGACCCGGCCATAGGTCAGGCGGAGCGTGCCAGTGGCGTCGGGATAGACGGCGTCGCCATAGGCGGCGAAGCGGGCGGCGGCCAGTTGTTCCGAGGCGCGGTCGGTCGGCGCCTTGACCTTGTCATCCCACGTCTTGCGCACGGCGCGGGCGTCGGCGTCGATGGCCAGGACGTACTGGATCAGCGGATCGGTCGAGGCCTGGACGGCGGGCAGACCGCCTTCCCACAGGGCGCGGCGTACGGCCGGATCGGCCAGCTTGGTGCCGGTGATCAGGCGGGCCGACAGGGCCTCGGGGCTTTCCTTGCCCAGCAGGGTGCGGACATAGGGGCTGTCGACGGTCAGCCATTCGCGGGTCTTGGACAGCCACCATTCCAGACGGATCTGCTCCAACTCCGGGTAGGTCGGGCGCTCGGCGAACAGGCCGGACTGCACGCCCGGCAGGCGGCTGTCGGCGTATTCGGACAGGCGCTGATCCGACGGCTTGGCGCGTTCCTGAGCGCCGCGCACGATGGCCCGCGCCCATTGGAACAGGGGCGAGCCGCCCGCGACCGAGGTCGTGCCCATGCCGGTGCCGCCTTCCAGCAGGGCCATGGGGGCATAGAGCTCGCGCGCCAGAGGCTGGACGGCGTCCAACGTGGCCCATGGGTTGTTTTGGGGGTCCGTAGCGCCGCCCGCCGCACGGGCGCGGAAGTCAGCCTCGGCCTCGGCCTTGGCGGCCATGAAGGCCGGGTCGATCAGGGCCGCCATGCGGCCGCGACCGCGCTTGTAGGTGTTCTCGACGCCGACGATGGGGTCCATGGCGATGAAGGCCTGTTCCTCGCCCTCTTCCGAGTAACGGATCAGGCGGCCGCGCAGCTCGGAGGCGATCAGCTGGTCCAGCGGCAGGACGACGTCGCGGATCGTCATCAACTGGCCTTGCGTCAGCAGGCGCTGGGTCGAGCCGGGGTTGCCGGTGACGAAGACGGGCTCGCCCTCGGTCGGCTTGTCCGGGTTCCAGGTGAAGTGGGTCGGGGTCAGGGCGGGCTTGCCGTCTTCATACAGGCGGATGAAGGCCGCATCGATGGCGAAGCGCGGGAAGGAGAAGTTGTCGAGGTCGCCGCCGAAGGTCGCGGCGCGATCTTCCGGGGCCCAGGCCAGACGCACGTCGGAGTATTTGCGGAACTTGTAGAGCTTGAACTGGCCGCCGCGATACAGGCTGACGACCTGGCAGCGGATCTTGGGATCATCGCCGCAGTTCTCGGTTTCGATGCGGCCGGCCTCGGCCTCACGCGCCTGGGTGAAGGCCTGGCCGTCCAGGCCCTCGCCCGCCTTCTGGACGCGTTCGGTCACATCGACGATCTCGGTCAGGATCTCGGCCGAGCCGCCGGGGCATTTCAGCTCTTCCTCGCGGCTCTTCGGCGTGAAGCCTGTGTCGGCGTATTGCAGCTGGGGCGTGGACAGGTTGGCGACGCAGGTGGCGACGCAGTGGTTGTTGGTCATCACCAGGCCTTCGCCCGAGATGACGCCCGCCGAGCAGCCGCCGAACTTGACCGACGACAGGCGCACCTTGTCGAGCCAGGCCTGATCGATGGTCGTGCCCAGGGTCTGGTTGGCGCGGGCGATGGGGAAGTTGTCGTAGGTCCACATGCCCTCCTCTGCCTTAGCGGAAGAGGCGGCGGCGAAGGCCAGGACGGCGGCCGAGGCGAAGAACATGGGACGCATGGAGAACTCCTGGTTCAGAACTCTGGCGAGGAAAAAACAGAGTCCAATTCGTCTGAATAGTCTGAAATCGGCGCGCCGTTCAAAGGAAGCTAGCAGGGCGAGGCGTCAGACGGGGGCGTATCTTTCCTCCCTGTCGCGCAGCGATGGGGAGGTGGCGCGGCGCCGAAGGCGACGTGACGGAAGGGGCGACTCCACGGCTGGCGTTTGCGCCGCCCCCTCCACCACTACGTGGTCCCCCTCCCCATGAAATGGGGAGGAAAGACGCAGTCGCTTAGCGCGTCACGCCCAGTTCGCGCAGGAGGCGCGGCTGGTTGTAGACGTTGCGCAGGGCCTCGGTGACGGCGGCGGTGGAGACCGTCACCGTGCGGTTCAGTTCGCCGTCGTAGCCGTAAGAGCCGCCCAGCGAGTGGATGTTGCCGTCGAAGGCGGCGCCGATCACTTCACCCTTGGCGTTGATCACCGGCGAGCCGGAGTTGCCGCCGATGATGTCGTTGGTCGAGACGAAGTCATAGACGACGTTCTTGTTGATGCGGCTTTCGGCGTCGACGAAGCGCTGGGCCGCGTTGAACGGCTCGGCGCCCGTGGCGCGCTCGTACAGGCCGCCCATGTAGGTGAAGGCCGGCACGGTCACGCCGCGATAGGTCCAGCCCTTCACCTGACCGTAGGACAGGCGCAGGCTGAAGGTCGCGTCGGGGTAGAGGTTGTCGCCATAGACGGCGAAGCGGGCCTGGGCGACCTTTTCGGCGGCGCGGGCGGTCGGGGCGTTGACGCCCGCGTCCCACTGGGTGCGGACGGCCTGGGCCGCGTCGTCATTGGCCAGGACGAAGGCGATCATCGGGTCGCCCGAGGCGGCCAGCTGTTCCGGCGTCATGGCCAGGGCTTCGGCGCGGAAGGCCGGGTCGATCAGCTTGGTCTCGACCAGCTTGGCGGCGATGCCCTCGGGGTTTTCGCGGCCCAGCATCGCCTTCACGTTGGCGTTGTCCACGGTCAGGTATTCGCGGGTCTTGGACAGCCAGAAGGACAGCTGGATCTCCTCGACGCCCTTGGCGATCGGGGCTTCCGAGGCCAGACGACGGCCCAGGGCGGCGATGTCGCTGTCGGCGTAGCCGGCGCGGCGTTCGGCGACCGGCTTGGCGCGTTCCTTGGAGGCGCGGACGATGGCGCGGGCGTAAGAATAGAGGGTCGAACCGCCGCCGGCGTTCGCCTCCAGCTGACGGTAGGGCAGGTAGAGGTCACGCGCCGTGGCCTGGGTCTTTTCCAGATCGGCCCAGGGATCGCCGATGCGTTGCAGCAAGGCCGGATCAGCGGCGACGCGTTGACGCAGCTCGGCTTCTTCCTGGCGCTTCTTGCCCATGAAGGCCGGGTCGGTCAGGGCGCCCAGCTGGCCGTAGTTGACCTTGAAGCCGTTCTCCAGGCCGAAGATCGGGTCCACCGAGACGCGCTTTTCCTCGTCGCCCTGGGTCGAATATTCGGTCAGGCGGCCGCGCAGTTCCGAGCTCTGGATCAGGGTGGTGGGGATCTGCTGGTCGCGCAGACGCTCCAGCTGGCTCATGGTCAGCAGGCGCGAGGTCGAGCCGGGGTTGCCGGCGACGAAGGTGACTTCGCCTTCCTTGGGCGCGTTCGGGTTCCACTTGAGGTGGTTCGGCGTGGCGACCGGCTTGCCGTCCTCATAGGCGCGCAGGAAGGCGGCATCGAGGGCGTAGCGGGGGAAGTTGAAATTGTCCGGGTCGCCGCCGAAGAAGGCCGCCTGGAACTCCGGCGCGAAGGCCAGACGCACGTCTTCATACTTGCGGAACTGGTACAGGGCGTACTTGCCGCCGCGATAGAAGCTGATGACCTGGCAGGTCAGCTTGCGGTCGTCGCCGCAGGCGTCCTTCTGGATCTTGTCGATCTCGGCGGCGCGGGCCGTGACGAAGGCGGCGCCTTCCAGGCCGGCGCCGGCGCCCAGCACGCGCTCGGTCACGTCGGTGATGTCGGTCAGGACCTCGGCGGTCTGGCCGGGGCAGGTCTTTTCTTCTTCACGCGTGGCCGGCATCCAGCCGTTCTTGACGTAGTCGTTCTGGGCCGTGGACAGATCCTGAACGCAGGAGATGACGCAGTGGTGGTTGGTCAGGATCAGGCCTTCGCCCGAGACGAACGAGGCCGAGCAGCCCTGCAGGCGCACGGCGGCGTTGCGCACGCCGTCCAGCCACGACTGGTCGATGCGGGTGCCGTACTTGTCGTTGACCGTCTGGATCGGGAAGTTGTCGAAGGTCCACATGCCCTCATCGGCGCGCGCCGGGGTGGCGGTGACGCCCATCACCGCGGCGGCGGCGCCCAGGGCTGCCAGTGAGGCGGTGAAGGAAAAGGTGCGACGAAGCGACATTGGGCTCTCCCGGCGCGCAAGGCCCGGCGCCTCGCGTCTGTTATTGTGTAACTAGCGCCGTCCGTGGACGGGCCTCAAGCCCCCATAGTCCCGCATGGCGCCGGGGGGAAGCCGAAGCCTTACCCCGATTTAACTTGGCCCCGCGCTCCAGCCCGGTCAGATAACGCTGCAAGTCAGGGATTTGAAACGCGTTATGTCGCTCGCGCTCTCCACGCTGCTCTTTGAGTGGCGACGTTATATGGCCGCCGTCATGGCGCTGGCTCTGTCAGGTCTGCTGGTGCTGGCCATGACCGGGGTCTTCATCGGCATCGGCAAGGGCTTCACCGCCCAGATCGAGCGCTCGGCCGCCGACATCATCATCATGCAGCCGGGCGCCAAGAGCCTGATCAACGGCCCCTCGGGCGTGCCGCGCCGCTTCATCCCCCTGGCCTACAATCACCCGGCCGTGGTCGAGGTTCAGCCTCTGGACGGCGCCGGCGGGACCTTCCAGTCGGTGAAGGAGGTCGATCCGACCATGTCCCAGGCCGACCGGGCCAAGCAGGGCGCGCCGCGCCAGAAATTCGTCCAGTCCAGCATCATCGACACCACGCCCGGCTCGGTCACCATTCCCACCGACTACTCGCGCGAACTGGTCGACGCCCTGCGTCAGCCCTACACCGTGGCCGTCGATGAAACGGCCCTGACCACCCTAGGCGTCAAGCTGGGCGACAAGGCCCTGTACAACGGCCAGACCGTCACCGTCGTCGGCGTGACGCGCGGCTATCCCAACATGATGCAGCCGGGCGTGGTCATGTCGCGCGACACCCTGCGCATGGTCGGTCAGGCCGACACCGGCCCGCGCGTCGGCCCCCTGATGATCAAGCTGCGCGACCCGTCGCAGGCCTCCATCGTCGCGGCCCAACTGAACACCATCGGCAATGGCCAGTGGAAGGCCTGGACGCGTCAGGAACTGGCCGACGCCAACGCCGGCGCCATGTTCGAGGAAGGCATCCTGGTCATCATCATCGGCGGCTGCGTGGTGCTGGGCATCATCATCGGCGTGGCCATCACCTGGCAGACCCTGCGCGGCGCCATCATGGCCAACATCAAGGAGTTCGCCTCGCTGCGCGCCCTGGGCGTGGGCATGGGAAGCTTGCGCCGCATCGTCATGGAGCTGAGCTTCTGGGTCGGCGTGGTCGGCGTGGCCGCCGCCATCGGCCTGACCTGGCTGCTGTCGCTGTTCGCCCTGTCCAAGGCCGTCATCATCGCCCTGCCCCTGCCCCTGTTGATCGTCGTGGGCGGCGGCCTGATCGCCATCGCCATGCTGTCGGGCTTCCTCTCGATGGGCATCCTCAAGAAGAGCCAACCTGCGGACCTGCTGCGATGAACATGCATACTAAAGTTCAAGGCCGGCATGGCGAGTTCGCCATCGAGGCCAAGGGTCTGGTCAAGCGGTTCAAGTCCGGCAAGAACTATGTCGAGGTGCTGAAGGGCGTGAACTTCGACGCCCGACACGGTGACCTGACCATGGTCATGGGGCCGTCCGGTTCGGGCAAGTCGACCTTGATCGCCGCCCTGTCCGGCCTGTTGAAGCCTGAAGCGGGCCGGGTCGACGCCCTGGACGTAGACGACATGTGGAAGCTGTCGTCGGGCCGACTGGACAAGTTCCGCCTGGATCACTGCGGCTTCATCTTCCAGGGTTTCAACCTGTTCCCGTCGCTCAGCGCCCTGCAACAGGTGACGACGGTGCTGAAATTCCAGGGCCTGACCCCGGATCAGGCGAAGAAGCGCGCCACCCTGGCCCTGGAAGAAGTCGGCCTCGGCCACCGTCTGCATCAGCGTCCGGCGGCCCTGTCCGGCGGCGAGAAGCAGCGCGTCGCCATCGCCCGCGCCCTGGCCAAAGACCCGCAGATCCTGTTCGCCGACGAACCGACCTCGGCCCTGGACGGCGAGAACGGCCAGGTCGTCATCAGACTTCTGCGCCGGGCCGCCACCGAGCACGGCGCGGCGGTCATCTGCGTGACCCACGACCCCCGCCTGGAAGCCTGGGCTGACCGGGTCATCCACATCGAAGACGGCGTGATCATCGACGATCAGCGCCGCATCCCCAATCCCGACGCCATTCTGGCCTCGCACTAGACACCGATCCTCAAGGACACCTCCATGCCTGCTTTCCTGAAAAACAAATGGCTCTGGATCGGCCTCGTGGCCCTGATCGTGCTCGTCGTCGGCTTCGGCATGTTCCAGAAGGCCAGCGCCGCCAAGAAGGCCGAAGAGACCGCGCAGAAAGAGAAGAAGGTCGAGAGCCCCTACGCCGCCATCGCCAACGCCAAGGTCGACATTGAGGGCGGCATCATCCAGGTCGCGGCCCGTCGCGGCGGCGTGGTGCGCGAAGTCCTGGTTCAGGAAGGCGACCGCGTCGTCGCCGGACAGATCCTGGCTCGCCAGGAAGACGACGAACCGCGCCTGTCGCTGCAAAGCGCCTCGGCCGACGTTGCCCAGGCCGAAAGCCAGCTGCGCCTGATCAACGTCGACATCGCCACCGCCCAGCGCGAGTTCGACCGCCTGCAGAAGCTGGTGGCCACCAACTTCGTCGCCGCCCAGAAGATGGATCAGGCCCGCGACGCCATCGCCCAGGCCCAGGCGCGCCTCGGCGCCCAGCAGGCGGCGGTGCAGACCGCCCGCGCCCGCCGCGATCAGGCCGCCTATAATGTTGAACTGACCGTGATCCGCGCCCCGCAGAACGGCCGTATCGTGCGCCGCTACGCCAACCCCGGCGCCGGCGCCTCGACCCTGAACGTGTCCAACATGTTCGATCTGGAGCCCGACGCCCCGCGCATCGCCCGCGCCGAGATCGTCGAGGCCGACATCCCCAACATCACCACCGATCAGGCCGTCGAGATCACCCCGGAAGGCGACCCGTCGAAGGTTTATGTCGGCAAGGTCCTGCGCCGCGCCGCCGTCTTCGGCGCCCGCAAGCTGGCCTCGGACGATCCCTCGCAGCGTTCGGACGAGCGCGTGGTCGAGGTGGTCGTGGCCGTCAACGACGCCCCGCTGTTGATCGGCCAGCGCGTCCTGGTCAAGTTCATGAAGCCGGGCGAAACCGCCGGGGCCAAGCGTGACAACAGCGTCGCCGGCGTGCCGGCTACGCGCTCGATGCAGACGCCGGCCCGCCGCTAAGGGTCAGCGAGGTTGAAATGGGAAAGGGGCGCTGCGAGGCGCCCCTTTTTTGTTGGCTGCGGCTCTTTCCGCCGCTCATCCCCGCGGAGGCGGGGACCCAGTGAGAACCACACCCGCCTCCGTCGGCAAACTTGCGCTTGAAGCCAAAGGACTGGGTCCCCGCCTCCGCGGGGATGAGCGGAATTTTAGCGACCGCTAAACTCCCCCGCCCGCTTCTCCAGCACCGCCGTCACCCCCTCGATGTGGTCCTCGGTCAGGTGGGCCAGGGCCTGCATGGCGGCGGAAAGCTCCAGCATCTGATCGAAATTCATGTCGCGGCCCTGACGCAGCAGGCTCTTGGCCATGCGCAGGGCCTGGGGCGGCTGGGCGGCGATCTGGGCCGCCGTGGTCATGGCTTCGTCCATCAGGGTCTCGTGCGGGACCACGCGATTGACCAGCCCCCACTGGTCCGCCGTCTCGGCGTCGATGGATCGGGCGGTGAACAGCATTTCGGCGGCGCGGACATAGCCGACGTTGCGCGGCAGCAGCCAGGAGCCGCCGTCGCCGGGGATGATGCCCAGCTTCATGAAGGGCACGCCGAAGCTGGCGCGGTCCGAGGCGATGCGGATGTCGCCGAGCCCGGCGATGTCGCAGCCCAGACCCATGGCCGGGCCGTTGACGGCGGCGATCAGCGGAACCTCCAGCCCATAGAGCGAACGCACGATGCGATGGACGACGCGACGATAGCGTTCGCGGATCGCCGCGCCCGAGCCCTCGAACAGGTCGCGGCGGTCCTTCATGGCCTTGAGGTCGCCGCCTGCCGAGAAGGCGCGGCCCGCGCCGGTCATGACCACGCAGCGGATCGAGGGGTCGGCGTTGACCGCCTCGCAGGCGGCGGCGAAGGCCTCGCCGTCTTCCAGGTCCGGCAAGGCGTTCAGCCGGTCGGGCCGCGTCAGGGTCCAGACCATGACCGCGCCGTGGCGCTCTTCGACGATCAGACCCATGGCGATGCTCCTTTGAAAGATGGAGCCGGTTTCATCGGGGCGGCGCGCCAAGGCAAGCACAATTGAAAAACCCCGGTCGTTGTGACCGGGGCTTGCGGATTGGATCAAATACCATCGCGACTACGCGCGCGGCCGTTTGATCGTGATGGGCACAAAGTTCGAAGGGTGACTGACCGCGCGGTTGTTCGCGGGGTTCATCTGCTTCGTGTTGACCAGCATCCCGCCCCATAGGGCGAAGGACATCATGGCGTGCTGGAGATTACGGTCCTTGTCGTTCATTTGGGCGTCTCCTTTCGTTGAACGATGAAAGAAGACGCGTCGTGCTTATCGGGGATCTCACCGTCATAGTCGTTTCGCGTCAGGCTCCTAGATAGCCACGCTTGGTTAAAAAGTCAAGATTTTGGTCCGAAGCCGGACGTATTGTAGTTTCCCCGTCATAAAACCATGCGCCAGCCAGCAGCCCCCTCGCCCGCCAGACCGCCGCGTTCCATCGCCACGCCCTGCGTCATGGTCTGCACCGTGGACGGGGCCTCTGGGCTGTGCCTGGGCTGTTTTCGCACCCTGCCCGAGATCGCGACCTGGAGCCGGATGAGTGCGGAGGAACGGGCGAAGATCATGGGTGAACTGGAGGGGCGGCGGGGGCTGATCGACCCGGTGTTGCTGGGCGGGTAGCCTCTCCCCGTCATCCTGGAAGCGGCGACCGCAGCGCCTTGGGCGGTCCCGGCTCTACGCCTGCGGCTTCGGCCGGGATGACGAGCAAAGACGGCGCGTAACGACGTTCATCCGTCAACCTTTCGTTCGCCGTATCGCTTCACCCGACGCCAAGACCCTTGCGGCACAGTGGCGTCATGATCCGTATCGATCCGCGCTCTGCTGTCGTTTTCGCCGCCGCCCTGGCCACGTCGCTGGCCTGTGCCGGCGCCTTGCGCTGGATGGACGGGACGGGCGAAGCGCAGGCCGCGATCGCCGCCCCTTCGGTCGTGCGCTCGGCGGACGGCCACTACTGGGCTGAGGCCGTCGTGGACGGACGGCCCATGCGCATGCTGGTGGACACTGGCGCCAGCGTCGTGACCCTGAGCCGCGCCGACGCGGAGAAGGCCGGCGTCAGCGTCGGCGCCGGAGACTTCACCCGCACTCTGAACACCGCCGCCGGTCCGGTGAAGGCGGCGCCGGTCGTCCTGCCGTCGCTGGCGGTGGCGGGGGTGCGGCTGACCTCGGTAGAGGCTTTGGTGGTGGACTCAGACATGCCCGCCTCGCTGCTGGGCATGAGCTATCTGGGCCGGTTGTCCGGCTTCGAGGCCCGCCCCGAAGGCCTGACCTTCAAGGGCTAGCACCGTCCTCGATCCTCCCCTGTTTACGGGGGAGGATCGTCAGAGGTCAGCGCGTCACGCCGAACGGCACCACCTTGTTGTCGGGGTCGTGGCCGATGTCGGCGGTCCCCAGATAGGGGATGCCGGAGCGCGCGCACCAGTAGCGGACCACCTCCTCCGCCGTCAGACCGAAGTCGGGATCATTGGGGGTGACGTCCGACACCCGGCCCAGACGAATGCCCGCCGCGCGGCGGATCGAGGCCTGGCCGGTCAGGTGGAACATCATCCGGTCCACGCGGTAGAGGGCCTCGGACACCTCTTCCAGCATGATGACGTGGCCGGTCAGGTCCGGCTCCAGCGCCGTGCCGACCAGTTCGTTCAGGATGGTCAGATTAAAGGCGACGGCCGGGCGCGGGTCGTCCAGGAGCGAGGGCTCCAGCGCGGCGCGGTCGCCGCTGACCAGCCAGTCGATCGCGCGACGCCCGGTCGCGTCGTGGCGCGCTCCATCCGAGGCCATCGGCCCATGGGCCACATGAGGAAAGCCGGCCTTGTAGAGCAGGGCCAGCAGGCTGCCCGCGTCGGAATAGCCGAGGTAGCGCTTCTTGCGCGCCACATCGGTCAGTTGCGGCAGCACCGCCTCGGCGATGCGGCAGGCGCCGTAGCCGCCGCGCGCGAACCAGAGGGCGCTAAGGCGGGGATCATTGGCGAATTCGACGAAGGCGCGGGCGCGGGTGGCGTCGTCGCCGCCGAAATGGCCGTGCTTGTTGAAGGCCTGCGGGTGGAAGACCAACTGCACCTCGCCGCCCGGATAGGCCTGCTCCATCCACGCCTGGATCGCCTCGCCGCGGGCGGGATCCAGACGCGAGCTGGCGTTCACAACCCCAATCTTAAAAGGATCTGGCTTGAACGGTTCAGGCTTCATGGATGGGGCTGGCCTCCGGCGTCGCCCGTGCTAGTCAGGCCGCCGGACATTCCCCGGTTTCGCGCGTCAAAATCAAGCCGATGAACAAAGACTATTTCTTCTGTGGCGTCGGCGGGTCCGGCATGCTGCCCCTGGCCATGATCGTTCAGGCGCAGGGCAATCGCATCGCGGGCTCGGACCGGGCGCTGGATCAGGGCCGCACCCCGGACAAGTTCGACTGGCTGCGCGCCCACGGCGTCGCTCTGCATCCGCAGGACGGATCGGGCGTGGTCAGTGCTGACCAGATCGTCGTCGCCACCGGGGCGGTCGAGGACACGGTGCCGGACATCGGCGCGGCCCGGCGCGTCGGGGCCACCATCAAGACCCGGCCCCAGCTGCTGAGCGAATTGTTCAACGCCGCCCCGACCTCGATCGGCGTGGCCGGGACCAGCGGCAAGTCGACCATCACCGGCATGGTGGCGTGGATTCTGGATCAGGCAGGTCGCCAACCCACCGTGGTCAACGGCGCCGTGATGAAGAACTTCGCCGACGCCGACCATCCCTTCGCCAGCGCATTGGTGGGCGGTCCGGATCTGTTCGTGGCCGAGGTGGACGAGAGCGACGGCTCCATCGCCCGCTATGATCCGACGGTGGCGGTCGTGTCGAACATCTCGCTGGACCACAAGTCGATGGAGGAGTTGCGCGACCTGTTCGGCGGCTTCGTCGGTCGGGCGCAGACGGCGGTGCTGAACCTCGACAACCCCGAGACGGCGGCGCTGGCGCAGGAACTGGCGCCGGGCAAGGCGATCACTTTTGCACTCGGCGAGGAAGAGGCCGACCTGTCGGCGCATGATCTGGCGCCCCTGCCGACCGGCATGAGTTTCGAGCTGCGGGTGCGCGGCGAGGCCCCGCGTCCGGTGGTGCTGAACGTCCCCGGCGCACACAATGTCGCCAACGCCCTGGCGGCGCTGGGCGCGGTGAAAGCTCTGGGCGTGTCGGTGGACGCAGCGGTCGCGGCGCTCACGACCTTCGCCGGCATCCGGCGGCGGCTGGAGGTGGTGGGGACGCAAAACGGCGTCACCGTCATCGACGACTTCGCCCACAACTCCGACAAGATCGCCGCCACGCTGAAGACCCTGCACGCCTTTGACGGGCGGTTGCTGATCCTGTTCCAGCCGCACGGCTTTGGCCCGCTGAAGCTGATGAAGCGGGAGTTCATCGAGGGCTTCGCCGGACTGATGCGCGAACACGACGTCCTGCTGATGCCCGAGCCGGTCTATTACGGCGGCACCACCGACCGCAGCGTGGGCTCCGAAGACATCGCCGCGGGCGTCCGCGCCGAGGGGCGTCAGGCCGAGGCCCTGGCGACACGCGCCGACTGCGGCGACCGGATCGTGGACCTGGCCCGGCCCGGCGACCGGGTCGTGGTGATGGGCGCGCGCGACGACAGCCTGTCGAGTTTTGCGGCGGAGCTGCTGGCCCGACTTTAAGCTCCGCAACCGGAGCAATCGTCAAATTGTCCTTGTAAAACATTCACTTTCGGCAAATCGGCTGTTAAGCGCCACCCGCCTAACTGCGCTCGCAAAACGCGGGAGGGGCGACCAGATGGCCAGGATCGGAGACTTCGTCGAGGCGGCGCCGCCCATGGCGCCCGATGCGCCCGGCGCCGAGGCCTTCGACCGCTTTCAGGCCGAGCCCGACACCCTGGTCATCGCCGTGGCGGACGCGGACGGACGCCCCGTCGGCCTGATCGAGCGCAACGCCTTCACCCTGAAGATGGCCGCCGAGTTCGGCCGCGCCCTCTATGCGCGGCGTCCGGTTGCGGCCCTGATGGACCCGAGCCCGCTGATGGTCGAGGCCGACGCCTCGGCCGACGTCCTGTTCCAGACCATGGATGCGGCGGGGCTGGGCGCCCTGCTGAAGGGCTTCATCGTCGTCTCGCGCGGGCGCTATGTCGGGGTCGGGGCCGGTCTGCACGTCATGCAGGCGGGGGTGGCCATTCACAAGCGCCGCGCCGAGGCCATGAGCGAACTGGCCCAGAACCTGGTCCGCGCCGAGGCCGAGGCCCGCGCCTCCAGCCGGGCCAAGTCCGAGTTTCTGGCGGTGATGAGCCACGAAATCCGCACGCCGCTGAACGGGGTGCTGGGGGTGGCCGCTCTGATGGAGCGCGAACTGACGCAAGACGCCCTGCGCCCCTATGTCCGCACCATTCTGGACTCGGGGAACAGCCTGCTGCGGCTGCTGACCGACGCCCTGGATATGTCACGGGCCGAGGCGGGAGTTTTGACGCTGGAGCCCGCGCCGCTGGATCTGGACGCCGTGGCCGCCGACCTGTCGGCCCTGTGGCGGCCCCGCGCAGAGGAGAAGGCCTTGCGCCTGAGCGTGACCACGGACACGGCCGCCGCGCGCTGGGTCGTGGGCGACGAGATGCGGCTGAAGCAGTTGCTGAACAACCTGATCGGCAATGCCTTGAAGTTCACGCAAGTCGGCGCGGTCGAGGTCAGCCTGAGCACGCGGCTGGACGACGGGCGGGTGCGGCTGGACGCCGTGGTCGATGACAGCGGGCCGGGCGTCAGCGACGAGGCGGCGGTCGCCATCTTCGAGCCCTTCAACACCGGCGAGGCCGGGCGGCAGGGCGCGGGCGCAGGCTTGGGCCTGGCCATCTGCCGCCAGATCGTCGAACGGATGGAGGGGCGACTGGCGCTGGAGCGATCGCCCGCCGGCGGGGCGCGCTTCCGCTTCGACCTGCACCTGCCCCTGGCCGAGGCCGACGCCCGGCGCGACGAGGACCGAACGGCCGCCCCGACCCCGCACGAGACCCTGCACGTCCTGGTGGTGGACGACAACGCCGCCAACCGCTTCGTCGCCGGCAAGGTGCTGGAGCTGTTCGGCTGCACGCATGAGACCGCCGACGACGGGCGACAGGCGCTGGAGCGGGCTGCGGTCGCGCCCTTCGACCTGATCCTGATGGACGTCAAAATGCCGGTGATGGACGGTGTGACGGCGACGCGGGCCATCCGCGCCCTGCCCGGCGCGGCCTCCGTCGTGCCCATCCTGGCCCTGACCGCCAACGCCGACCCGCGCGACGAGGCCGAGTATCTGGCGGCGGGCATGGACGGGGTGGCGCAGAAACCGATCCAGCCCGACGCCCTGCTGAACGCCATCCGCCTGGCCCTGTCGCGCCACACGGTCGCAGCGGCCGCTTAAGGGCGCGCCTCCAGGCGGGCGCTGGGCTATGGTCCCGCTCGATGCTTCAGGACACGCCCCCCGCCCCTTCCGTCACCGTCGTCGACGTGGTGATCGTCACCGCCGCCCGTCTGCCGCCCGCGGCTGGCGAAGCGGCCTTTTCCGTGATCCGTCTGGGCGAGGAGACGCTGTCGACAGCGACGCGGCTGGACGAGGCCCTGGCGACGGTTCCGGCGGTGTCGCTATTCCGGCGCACCTCCAGCCTGGCGGCCAATCCGACGACGCAGGGCATATCCTTGCGGGCCATCGCGCCGTCGGGGGCGGGACGGACGCTGGTGACGCTGGACGGGGCGCCGCTGAACGATCCCTTCGGCGGCTGGGTGATCTGGTCGCAGGTTCCGACCGAGAGCATCGAGAGCCTGGACATCGTGCGCGGCGCGGGCGCCGGTCCCTATGGCGCGGGGGCGTTGACCGGGGTGATCCAGTTGAGGGAACGCGAGCGCGGCGGGGTGCTGGACGCCTCCATCGGCGAGCGTGGCGGCGCGCGGCTGGCGGGGGCGGGCGGCGTCGACGCCGGCCCGATGCGGCTGACCGGATCGGCGCTTTACGAAACCAGCGACGGCTATGTCCCCGTGCGCGGCGCAGCGGCGGGAGCGGCGGACACGCCGCTGGACCTGGAGGCGAAAAGCGCCTCGTTGAGGGCGGATATCCCGCTGCCCCCCGCTTTGGGCGAGGCGGCCCTGTCGTTGCGGGCCGCCGCCTATGAGGAGGATCGCGGCTCGGGTCTGGCGGGGGCGCGGGCCACGGCCAGCGGCCATGTGCTATCGGCCACGGCGGCCAAACGTCCGACCGAGGGCGACTACGGCTGGCGGTTGCAGGCCTGGCGGCGCGAGAGCGACTTGGCCAACACCTCGGTAGCGGTGGCGGCGGACCGGACGACGACCACGCCCGCCAACGACCAGTACGAGACGCCCGCGACCGGCTGGGGCCTGAACGCCGCCCTGCGCAGGGCCGAGCGCCCGATGGGCGGCGGGCGGCTGGAATGGGAGGTCGGCGCCGACGCCCGCTTCAACGAAGGCCAGACGAACGAACTGTTCCGCTACATGGGCGGCGCCTTCACCCGCGACCGCGTCGCCGGAGGCGAGACCGCCGTGGCGGGGATCTACGGCGAAGGCTCGCTGGAAAACGGGCCGTGGCTGCTGGCCGGGGGTTTGCGGCTGGACGGCTGGAAGAACCGGAACGGACGGCGGCTGGAACGCGACCGGGCCACCGGGGCGGCGACGCTGGACGAGGTCGATCCGGAACGCTCGGGCGAGGTGGTCAGCGCGCGGCTGGCGGCGCGGCGCATGATCGGCGGCGGCTGGGCGGCGCGCGCGGCGGCCTATTCCGGCTTCCGGCCCGCCACGCTGAACGAACTGCACCGGCCCTTCCGCGTCGGCAATGACCTGACCGAGGCCAACGCCGGACTGGTTCCGGAAACCCTGCAAGGGATCGAGGCGGGGCTGGCCTTCGAGGGGCCGATCTCGTCGCTGGGCGCCACCCTGTTCTGGAACCGGATCGAGGACGCCGTGGTCAACGTCACCATCGGCGAGGGCCCGGCGACCTTCCCCCGCGCCGGCTTCGTGCCCGCTGGCGGCGTGCTGCGTCAGCGCCAGAACGCCGGGACCATCGAAGCGACCGGCCTGGAGATCAGCGCCCGCCAGACGCTGCGCGGCGGACTGGACCTGACCGGCGCCGTCTCGGTCACCGACGCCCGCGTGGACGGCGGATCGGCCGCGCCGCAACTGACCGGCCTGCGCCCGGCGCAGGCCCCGATCTGGAGCGCCTCGGCCGGGATCGACTGGCGCGCCAGCGACCGGCTGAGCCTGAGCGCCCGCGCCCGCTATGAGAGCAAGCGCTTCGAGGACGACCTGAACAGCCGGGTTCTGGGCGCCGCCGTGACGGCGGACCTGCGGGCCGACTGGCGGGTGAATGAGACGGCGTCCCTATGGCTGGCGGCCGACAATCTGTTCGACGCCGAGGTCGAGGTGTCCGAGACCGGAAACGGCGTCGAAGGCTATGGCCCGCCGCGTTTGATCAGCCTCGGCCTGCGGCTGACTTACTGACCCGCGACATTCCGACGCCTAAACGGTATTGCAAATCGTTCGCAGAGTATGGCACAGCCATATTGTGACTGAAGCCGCCGCAAACCCTGCCAAATCCGCTGCCCGTCCCAAGGCGGCGCTGAACGCCAAACGGTCGTTCTGGCTGAAGCAATTGCACAGCTGGCACTGGATCTCGGCGGCGGTCAGCCTGGTCGGCATGATCCTGTTTGCGATCACCGGCATCACCCTGAACCACGCGGCGCAGATCCCGGCCGAGCCGGTGACCAGGGAGGCGACGGCCACCCTGCCCGCGCCCCTGCTGGCGCGTCTGGCCGACTTCCCGGAAGACACCACCGACCCGGTCCCCGCCCCTGTGGCGCGCTGGGCCGCCGAGGCCTTCAAGGTGCAGGTGGCCGGCAAGCCCACCGAGACCACGCCGGACGAGATCTATGTCGCCCTGCCCACGCCCGGCGGCGACGGATGGCTGACCATCGACCGTTCCACCGGCGAGGCCGTGCACGAGAAGACCACGCGCGGCGCGATCGCTTATCTGAATGACCTGCACAAGGGTCGCAACGCCGGGGTGGTCTGGTACTGGTTCATCGACGTCTTCGCCGTGGCCTGCGTGATCTTCTCCGTCACCGGTCTGGCCCTGCTGTGGCTGCACGCCCGCGGCCGCCCCTCGACCTGGCCCATCGTGGCCCTGGGTCTGCTCATTCCTGTCGTTATCGCCCTTCTGTTCATTCATTGACGAGCTCCCCTCATGCGTAAGCTTCCCCTCGTCCTGACCGCCGCCGGCCTGACCGCCGCAGCCGCCCCCGCCGTCGCCGCCGATCTGACGGTGAACGTCGAGCTGCCGCGCATTTCCAGCGCCTCCTATCACCGGCCCTATGTGGCCGTGTGGATCGAGAAGCCGGACCAGTCGACGGCCCAGACCCTGGCCGTCTGGTACCAGCAGACCCGCAACAACGAGGGCGACGGCAAGGACTGGCTGAAGGACCTGCGCACCTGGTGGCGCAAGGGCGGTCGCGCCATGGCCATGCCCGCCGACGGCGTGTCCGGCCCGACCAAGGCCCCCGGCCGTCATTCGGTCACCGTGCCCGCCGCCCGCCTGCGCGCCCTGCCCGCTGGGCAGTACAACATCGTCGTCGAGGCGGCCCGTGAACTGGGCGGTCGCGAGGTCGTCCGCGTGCCCTTCCGCTGGGGCGGCGCCAACACCGCCGCCGGAGCCGGCTCCACCGAACTGGGCGCCGTTCGCGTCGCCGTGACCCGCTAAGGATCTGACCATGAAGAAGACCCTCGCCTTCCTGTCGCTGGCCGCCGTCCTGGCCGCGCCGCTCTCGGCCCAGGCGCACCGCGCCTGGCTGGCCCCGACCTCGACCGTCCTGTCGGGCAACGACGCCTGGGTCGGTTTCGACGCCGGCATGTCGAACGGGGTCTTCATCCCCGACCACGCCGCCATGCGTCTGGCCGGCCTGACCATTACGGCCCCGGACGGCTCGACCGCCCAGGCCGAGAACGTCCATCAGGCCAAGTACCGCTCCAGCTTCGACCTGCACCTGTCGCAGCCGGGCACCTATCGCGTCGCCAACGTCGGCTCGGGCTTCATGGCCAGCTACAAGCAGGGCGGCGAGCAGAAGCGCTGGCGCGGGGCCGAGGCCGACTTCCCCGGCGCCCTGCCCGCTGACGCCACCGACGTCGAGGCCGTGCGCACCGACAGCCGCACCGAGACCTTCGTGACCCTGGGCGAGCCGACCGACCTGACCGTCGTCGGCAAGGGTCTGGAACTGGCCCCGGTCACCCACCCGAACGATCTGGCCGCCGGCGAGGCCGCGACCTTCAAGCTGCTGAAGGACGGCCAGCCCGCCGCCAATGTGGACGTGACCATCGCCCGCGGCGGCATCCGCTACCGCAACAATCCCGAAGAGATCACGGTCAAGACCGGCGCTGACGGCGCCTTCTCCGTGACCTGGCCGGAAGCCGGTCTCTACTGGCTGGGCGCCTCGGTGCGGACGGCGGGCGTGAACGGCCAGCCCGGCACGAACGCCTCGTGGAACGGCGCGCTGGAAGTCCTGCCCTGACCTCGAAACGCTCCAGCTCAGCCCCGCCGCCGCTCCAGATCGGAGCGGCGGTTGAAGGCCGTCAGGACAACCGCGTCCTGATCCCGCCCTCGGCGCGCGCGCCGGAGCGGCCGCCCAGCGACCTGATCTGGTCGCTGGCGGGGGAAAGCATGGGCACGACCTGGTCGGTGCGTCTGGTCCCGCCGCCCGGTGTAGGCCAGGACGCGTTTCAGGCGGCGGTCGAGGAAGAGCTGGCGCGCATCATCGCCCTGTTCAGCCCGTGGACGCCGAGCAGCGAGATCAGCCGCTTCAACACCGCCCCCGCCGGGACGTGGAAGCTGTCAGACGACTTTTGGAGCCTGCTGAACGCCTCGCTGGATCTGGCCGACGACGTCAACGGCGCCGTCGATCCGACGCTGGGGGCCCTGGTCGATCTGTGGGGCTTTGGCCCGCCGGGAGCGCGCGATCCGCTCAATCCCTTGCCCGCTGCTGAAGAAATCGAGGCGGCGCTGGTCGTATCGGGCTGGCAGAAGCTGCGGCTGAACCGCGACGCCCAGGCGGCGGTTCAGGCCGGCGGCACGAAGCTTGATTTCTCGGGCATAGCCAAGGGTCACGCCGTGGACCGGGTGTCCGCCCGTCTGACCGCGATGGGCGCGACCTCGCATCTGGTCGAGATCGGCGGCGAGTTGCTGGGGCGCGGGGTCAAGCCGGACGCCCAGCCCTGGTGGGTCGAGATCGAGGCTGTGCCGGGGTCGCCCGCGCCGCATACGGTGGCGGCCCTGTTCGACATGGCGGTGGCCACATCGGGCGACTGGCGCCGCGCCTTCGTGCATGAAGAGCGCCTCTATCCGCACACCCTCGACGGTTCGACCGGGCGGCCGGTGGACAATGGACTGGCCCAGGTGACGGTATTCGACGCCTCGGCCATGCGCGCCGACGCCTGGGCCACGGCCCTGACCGTGCTGGGTCCCTATGACGGGCCGGAGTTCGCCGAGGCGATGCAGATCGCGGCCCACTTTGTGGAGCGGACGCCGCGCGGTCTGGTCGAGCGGATGACGCCCGCCTTCACCGCCATGATGGACGAAGAAGAAGCCTGATCGTGACCGCCGACCTGTCCCGCTGGCTGTGGACGGCCTTCGCCGTCGCCCTGTGGCTGGCCCTGATCGGCCTGACGGTGTGGCGCGTGCGCGCCGCCGCGCAGAAGGCCGTCGAGCAGGCGCGGACGCTGGCTGAAGCGGCCGGCGACGACGCCGTGCTGATCGCCTTCGCCAGCCAAACCGGCTTCGGCGAGGAACTGGCCTGGATGACGGCGCGAGCGCTGGGCGACGGCGGCGTGGGCGCGCGGATCGTCGCTTTCAGTGACCTTGATCTGGAGACGCTGAAAGGGACGCACCGCCTGCTGGTCATCGCCTCGACCACCGGCGAGGGCGACGCCCCCGACAGCGCCGCCCGCTTCGTGCGCCAGGTGATGGCGGCGGATGTGGACCTGTCGCCCCTGTCCTATGGTCTGCTGGCCCTGGGCGACCGATCCTATGACGCCTATTGCAGCTTCGGCCACGCGGTCGGCGACTGGCTGGACCGCTGCGGCGCCCAAACCCTGTTCGACCGGGTCGAGGTCGACAACGGCGATGCGGGCGCCATCCGCCACTGGCAGCACCAACTGAACCAACTGACCGGCTCGACCTCAGCCCCCGACTGGACCCCGCCCGCCTATGACCGCTGGCGTCTGGTCGAGCGGACGCTGCTGAACCCGGGCAGCCCCGGCGGCGAGGCCTGGCATCTGGCGTTTGCGCCCATCGACCACGCGCCCGACTGGGCGGCGGGCGACATCGCCGAGGTGGGCCTGCCCGTGCGCGACGGCGAGCAGCCGGCCAGCCGCGAATACTCGGTCGCCTCCCTGCCCTCGGACGGGCGGGTCGAGTTCTGCATCCGCCTGATGACGCAGCCCAACGGCACGCCGGGTCTGGCTTCCGGTTGGCTGACGCAAGACGCGCAGATCGGCGACGAGGTGGCCATGCGGGTGCGGGCCAACCGCAGCTTCCACGCCCCGCCGGCGGAGGCCCCCATCATCCTGATCGGCAACGGCACCGGCATCGCCGGCCTGCGCGGCCACCTGAAGGCGCGGGCGCAGTTCGCGAAGACCGGCGGGGCCTGGCTCCTGTTCGGCGAGCGGACGCGGGCGCACGACGCCCTCTATGACGCCGACCTGCAAGCCTGGCTGGCGTCGGGCGTCCTGACCCGTCTGGACCGGGCCTTCTCGCGCGACGGGGGCGAGCATCGCTATGTGCAGTCGCTGGTGGCCGAGCACGCCCGGCCGATGGCCGACTGGGTTGATCGCGGGGCCTATGTCTATGTCTGCGGCAGCCTGGAAGGCATGTCGAAGGGCGTCCACGCCGCCCTGGAGGCGGCGCTGGGCGAGGAGCGGCTGACGCGGCTGACCGACAGCGGGCGGTATCGGCGCGACGTTTACTGAGATAGCGCGACGCCTCTCCCTCCCCGTTTGGGGAGGGTGGTCGCGCAGCGACCGGGTGGGGAGGGCGTGGCGATATTGGCGCGGTGCCTGAATGGCCTTGCCGCCCCCACCCGTCTGACGCTCCGCGTCAGCCACCCTCCCCCAAGTGGGAGGGAGAATCCTGCCTCAGACCTCCGACCAGCGGCGCAGCAGGTTGTGATAGAGGCCGGTCAGTTCGATGACGGCCTGATCCTTCGGTCCCCTGTCGAGATTGACCCGCTGGGTGGCCACATCGAGACGGAACAGGCTTTCGCGGTCGGCGTCGTCACGGACCAGGCTTTGCAGCCACATGAAGCTGGAGACGCGGGCGCCGCGGGTGACAGGGGTGACGCGGTGCAGGCTCTTGGACGGATAGAGGACCAGGTCGCCGGCCGGCAGCTTGACCGACTGGGCGCCGTACAGCTCCTCGATGATCAGTTCGCCGCCGTCATAGTCCTCGGGCTCGGACAGGAAGAGGGTGGCCGAGAGGTCGCTGCGGATACGCACATCCCCTCGCTGGCGGATGGCGTTGTCGACGTGGAGGCCGAACTCGCCGCCGCCCTCGTAGCGGTTGAACAGGGGCGGAAAGATCGTGTGCGGCAGGGCCGCCGAAACGAACATCGGGTTGGCGTTCAGGGCCTGGACGATCAGGGCCGAGACCTCCTTCGCCGCCGCGCTGTCCTCCGGCAGTTGCTGGTTCTTTTTGGCCGTCGCCGACTGGTGGCCCGAGGTCATGTTGCCGTCGGCCCAGGGGCCGGCGTCAAGGGTGCGGCGCAGAGCCGCGACCTCGGCCTTGGTGAAGACGTCGGGGATGTGCAGCAGCATGGGAGCCTCGATCAGATGCGCATCGGCCCCGCCGCTCGGACGAACGACGGGGCCGACAGAATGGCGCGAAACGCTGTCGCTTAGTAGCGGAGGTTCAGCGTCAGGATGGCCGAACGGCCCGGCGCCACGTCGGCGTGGTGAACGCCGTTGGTGCGCATGATGTATGCCTCATCGCCCGCGTTCTGGACGTTCAGCTGCAGCGCTGCGCGATCGCTGAGGTCGTAGGAGGCGAACAGGTCCACGCGGGTGTATTCCGGGGCGTAGATGCGGTTCGCGCCGCCGCCGGCGCCGCCCTGATTGCCGCCGAACGACTTGCCGACATAATAGACGCCGCCGCCCAGGCTGAGCTTGGGCATGAGGCGGTAGGTGGTGAACAGGCTGGCGGTGTGCTCCGGGGTATTGGCCAGGGGATCGCCGACGTTGACGTTGGCCGAGGCGCCCTTGACCAGTTCGGAATCCATCCAGGTGTAGCCGCCGAAGACCTGCCACTTGTCGGTGATGTTGCCCGAGACGCCCAGTTCCAGACCCTGAACCTCGACCTCGCCGACCTGATAATACTTGCCGTCGCCTTCCAGAACCGCCGCATTCTTGCGGGTCAGGTGGAACAGGGCGCCGCTGAGGGCCAGACGGTCGTTGAACAGGTTGGCCTTGGCGCCGATTTCGAAACTCTCGGTGTCTTCCGGATCCAGAATCGCGGTCAGCAGGTTGCCTGTGCCGGTCCCAGCGCCGGTGTTCTGGTCGCCCGCCGAAATGGTCGGCGGCGTCGAGGAGGTGGCGTAGGAAGCGTAGAGGCTGGTGTTCGGCGTAGGCTTGTAAACCAAGCCGACCTGATAGTTGACGAAGTCCCAGTCGCCCTTGAACGGCTTATAGACCGGGGCCGCGACCGTGCCCGTGGCGTTGACGGCGTCGACCGAATAGTCGTCCCAGCGCAGGCCCAGGTTGACGATGAACTTCTCGCCGAAGCTGATCGAGTCGAAGGCATAGACGCCCAGCGAGTCCGTCTGGCTGTCGCTGACCACGCCGCGCGTGATCGTGCCGGTCCAGGGATCGTTCGGGTTGGGGTCATAGACCGGGGTGCAGTCGAAGCCGGTCAGGGGCGCCGGACAGGCGCTGCCCGACAGGGTGGTGACCACATAGGAAGCGTTCTTGTTGGTTTCGCGCGACAGTTCGACGCCGACGTCGAAGTCGTGCTTGATCGAACCCGTCGTGAACGAGCCGTGCAGGTCGGTGACATTGGCCAGGGTCTCGGCCGGGTTCCAGCGCGACTTGGTGCCGCGCTTCATCCACCAGACGCCGTTGACCAGCGCCGCACCGGGGGTCGGCGTCGAGTCGAAACGGCCGCCGTCGCCGGGGTTGGTGACGACATAGTCGTTCAGCGTCTGGGAGTAGCGGGTGACGTTGCGGATCGCGAGCGTCTCGCTGAAGCGGTGATCGACGGCCAAGGTCAGGCTGTCGACCGTGTTGTTCAGATAATCGCGCGCCTTCAGCCCGTAGAAGCTGTCATTGGGCACGTCCAGGATGCCGCTGTCCGTCGGACGATCAGCGACCGAAAAGATCTTGTTGAACAGGGGGATGCCGTAGTCAGGCATCTGGTCGCTGTCGAGGTGGTAGTAGCTGGCGGTCAGGGTGGTCGGCGTGCCGAGGCCCACGGCGACGGCGGCGCCCACGCCCCACTTGCTGAAATCAACCGCGTCGCGGCCCGCGACATCGCCCTGTGCGGCCATGACGTTCAGACGCATGGCGGCCGTCGGGCTGACCTGCCAGTTGGCATCGACCGTGCCGCGCGCATAGCCGTCCGTGCCGGCGCCGGCCGAGCCGCGGATGAAGTCCTGCAGACGCGGGGCCTTGGAGGACAGGTTGATGCTGCCGCCGCCCGAGCCGCGGCCCGAATAGACCGAGTCCGGGCCCTTGATGACTTCGACCTGCTCCAGGTTGAAGACCTCGCGCTGCTGGCCGCCGGTGTCGCGGATGCCGTCGACGAAGATATTGTTGCCCGAGGCCTGGCCGCGGATGAAGGGACGGTCGGCCAGCGGCTGACCGCCCTCGCCCGCGCCGAAGGTGATGCCTGGCGAGGTGCGCAGGATGTCCTGCAGCGAGGTGGCGGCGGTCTGTTCGATGATCTGCTGCGGGATGACGGTGACCGCGCGCGGGGTGTCGAGCAGGGGCACGACGAAGGTCGGGTCCTTGGGCTCGCGCCGGGTGCGCTGGCCATGCACGTCGATCGTGCCCAGGTTGGTGGCGTCCTGGGTCGCGTCGGCCGTCGCGATGGGGGCCTCGTCAGCGGCCAGGGCAGGCGCCGCGCACAGCATGCCGGCGGCGCTGGAGGCGAACAGAAGCGCCTTGAGGGCGGAGGAACGAGCGTCGGACATGGGGGAGGAACCAGTCAGTGATAATGCGATCCGGTCGCAATATCAGATTCCTCACCTGCGACAATCTGACTCCTGCGACTAAATCGCAATTGCGGCAGGGATGTCACACCGTCGTCATGACGAGGCCCTCAGCTCGATTTCGCCACCGCCTTGATCGAGGTCGCGGGGTCGGCCAGCAGGGCGGCGTCCACCGGGGTCGCCTTGCCGATCAGCAGGCGCCCGCCCATGAAGTCGGCGGGGGCGTTGACCGCCTCGACGCAGACGACGCGGTCGCCGTCCAGGTGGAAGACGGCGAAGCCGCCTGTCGCCGGATCGCCGCGCACCACTTGACGGTCGGCGTCGAAGGGCAGGCCGGCGATCTGGAGTTTCACGTCATACTGATCGGACCAGAACCACGGCACTTCCGCCGCCGGGGCCGCGCGGCCGACGATGGCGGAAGCGGCCTGCTTGGCCTGCTCCAGCGCGTTGGGCACGCTTTCCAGCCGGTGCATCCTGCCGCCGTGGACCGGGATGGGCCGGTGGGTGACGTCGCCGATGGCGTAGATGGCGGGGTCGCTGGTGCGGGCGGTCTCGTCCACCACCACGCCGTTCTCGCAAGCCAGACCGGCGGTGCGCGCCAAGGCCTCGCGCGCCAGGGCGCCGACGCCCACCAGGATGGCGTCGGCGGCGATCAGGCCGCCGTCGGCGAGACGCACGCCGCCGTCCTCGAAGCCCGCAACCTCGACGCCCGTCAAAATCTCCACGCCGTGGCGGCGGTGCAGATCGGTGAAGAAGGCCGAGAGGGTTTCCGACGCCACGCGGGCCAGCACCCGATCCATGCGCTCGATCACTACCGCCTCGGCGCCGAGGGCGCGAGCGGAAGCCGCCGCCTCGAGACCCACATAGCCGCCGCCGACCACGGCCAGACGCTTGCCGGGAGCGAGCGCGGCCTTCAGCCGTTCGGCGTCCTCCAGGGTGCGCAGCTCCAGCAGGTCGGGCCGGTCGGCGCCCAGGATGGCCAGCTTGCGCGCCATCGAGCCGGTGGCCAGGATCAGCACGTCGTACGGCTCGAGCGTCCCGTCGGCGAAGGTCACGGTCTTGCCCGCCGCGTCGATGGTCGTGGCGACGACGCCGGTGCGCAGGTCGATCTTCTGTTCGACGTAGAAGCTCTCGGGGCGCAGCAGCAGGTCCTCCAGACCCGCCTCCCCCTTCAGCCAGGCCTTGGACAGGGGCGGTCGCTGATAGGGCGCCGCCGCCTCCTCGCCCGCCAGGACGATCTCGCCCTCAAAGCCATACTGTCTCAGCAGCGCCGCCGCCGAGCCCCCCGCGTGTCCCGCGCCGATAATCAGAACCTTGGTCATGGCCCGACAGATAGTGCGCCGCGTCGCGAGAGGCGAGAGGCGAGAAGCCAGAGGCGAGAAGCCAGAGGCGAGAAGCCAGAGGCGAGAGGCTTGGGCGTCCCCCGCCGGGAAACGTCTCTTCAGCCTGGGAAAAGCGCAAATGCGTCTCACGCCTGAGAAAACCGCTTGGCGGTCGGCGTAACCTCGGTCATTGAGCCGCCATGAACGGCGCTTTGGACACCTCAGGCGGCGAGCTGCGGTTCGAGCAGCCCATCCCCCGTGTCCGCCACGTGCGTCTGCCCGGCGAAGAGATGCTGGACCTGATGCGGCGCACGGCGCAGTCCGTGGCCTTCGCCTTCCACCTCGACGCCGAGCGCACCGCCGCCCAGCCCGGGTTCGAGTATTCGGGCGAAACGGCTGTCTTGCCCGACGGCGTCATTTCCCGCTCGACGATGCGCGGTTCGACGATCCTGGAGCGCGATGCGGCCCGCATCGCCGCCACCGGCGCCGACCAGCTCTTCATCATCATCCTGGAACCGGGGCTGATCGACGTGCAGCCGACGCGGTCGGGACGGCGCCTGCGCGAAGGCGACATCCTGGTCGTCGATCTCAAGAAGGCCGTGACCCTGACCCAGTCCGACTACACCGGAATGATGATCGTCATTTCGCGCAGTCTGCTGCCCAAGGAGGTCCGTTGCCTCGACCTGCATTGCAGCGAGATTCGCGCCGATCATCCGCTCGCGCGCGTCATCGCCGGCACCTGCCACCGGCTCTGGGAAGACTCGCGACGGATGACCCCGGCCCAGGGCGCCGTCGTCTTCCGCGGCGCCATGGACATGCTGGGGCTGGCGCTGACCGACAGCAGCCGCGCCCGCGGCGAGGAGGTGCCGTTGAAGGTCGGCGCCGAAGCCATCATCGACGATCACTTGCAGGACGCCGCCCTGACGCCCGCCTGGATAGCCGGGCGGCTCGGCGTGTCGCGCGCCACGCTCTACCGCACCTTCACCGCCTACGGCGGCGTCGCCCGCTTCATCGACGAACGGCGACTGCAGCGCGCCTGGGTTCTGATCTCGTCGCCCGGGGGGCCCACGATCGCACAGGTCGCCAACCTGTGCGGCTACGCCAGCAAGGCCCGCCTCAACCGCGCCTTCGTCGAGCGTCTCGACGCCACGCCCGACGCCATCCGTTCGGCCACCGGCGAAGCGCGCGACAGGCTGCATGAACGCGCGGCGCTGGAGATCATAGACAGCTGGGATCGGCGCTCCGGCCGGGCCATCCTGAGCGAGCAGGCCACAGCCCACTAAGACCGCCCCGCCACTCCTTTGCTAACTCGGAAGATTGCCGGCAGCATACCGGCCGCATCCAATCCAGACGCCTCCCCCAAAACACCCTGCTCGACGATCGCTTTCTCGAGCTTGGCGGCGAAACCGTCAAACACGCGCTGATCCTCTTTAACCCTCGCCCTCAACGGCTCGAAATCACAGGGCGGCAAGAGACGGCCATTCAATTGCAGATTTCGACCGACGAGCGCGCCCGCATCCTGCGTGCCGAGAAAAACCGTCGGGACAACGCCTGCGTCCAGCATGCCTTTAAGCGTATCTTCGACGTCATTCTTAGGTCCGCTTCGGTAGTTGAGGTGCTGCACCTCATCCACAAACAACAGCTCCGTCCCAAAGCGCTCAACGCCAGCCATCACGCGGCGCTTCAGAAAAAGCTCATTCCCGGGCGTCGAATGCGGATCGCCGAATTGATCACGGATGGATGTCAGGAGCTTCTTGAGCGTCGCCGTGCGCTCAAGATCAACTTTCAACACAGGAATGGATGCTGACGTTCCGGTTAGCGGCACCTTAAGGCGCGGATCGCGTCAGAATTCGTCCATTTCCATAGGCCGCATCCAACCGCCCCGTCCGCGCCCAGTCCAACACCGCCTGATAGTAGCCGGGCGCATACCCCAGCGAAGTCCTCACGCCATTCGGCGCGGTTTCGAAGCGAACGATGCCGTGGTCGGTGTCGGGGTATTCCAGCAGAGTAATGGGCCGGCCCTGCGCCGCCAGGTCGATCAGCCGTTGACGGGTGGCGTCCGGCGGGGCGGCGATGTCGTCTTCTGCCTGGATCCACAGCATGGGCGTGTCCAGACGGCTGAGCACCGACAGGGGATCGTAGTCCCAGGAGGTTCCCAGATCGAGGACAGGGGCCATGGCGATGATCTGATCGTTCGGCGTGTTCAGGAGGAAGCCGGTAAACTCGCCCTTGATATCCGCGAACCAGGGTTCGGCGCCATATCGGGCCCGCGCCGCCTCCAGATCGCCAAAGCCTGCCTTACCGTGCGAGCCGATGAATGCGCTCGTGACATCAGTGATCGCGCGCGCCTGTTCGAGCACGTCGGCGCCCCACCCCTTGGCCTTCAGATCCAGAACCACCTGATCGCTGTCTTCCGACAGGGCGCCATAGGCCAGGCCGAAGGCCACGGTGACGAAGTCGACAGGCGTCTGGCTGGCGGCGAGCGGCGCAATCCAACCGCCCTGGCTCGCACCATGCAGACCGACCCGACCCGCCCGCGCGCCGGCCAGACGACGAGCCTCCAGCACCGCAGCCGCTGCATCTTCCGCCAGCACGTAGAAGTCTTGCGTATAAGTCCCCTCCGATCCGCCGGAACCCCGCTTGGCGTAGACGAAGACGCCGACGCCGGACGCGGGGGCGAACCGCTGGAAGGCGTTGAAGTCCAGGGCATTGGCGCCTTCGGAGCCGTGCACCTCGACCATGATGGGGACCGGCCCATCTCCCGGCGGAAGGATCAAACGCCCGTTCAGGCGGGCGCCGCCCTGGCCGGTGAATGTCGTTGGCTGAGAATCCAGAGCCAAGCGGCGCCCGACCTTTCCCTCAAACATGATCCGCCCCACTTCACAGCTCCCAAGCTGAGGTTGCGGACCTTCGACACGGGTAGTCGAACCCAAGGTGCTGATCCAACGCCCATCGGTGTCGAGGGTCATCCTGGCGGTGGACCCGTCCAAGCGGCGCCAGCGAAGGCCCGTGTTGACGAGCGGCGCCACATCCACCCAACTGCCGTCTTGAAGGCGGTAGAGCCCAACGTGGCAGATCGTGGTCGGGTCGGGTCGTGCATCGACATCGGCGCCCGGCAGCTGGGCGGTTGCGGGAAAGGCGGCCGAGGCGAGGAGTAAAGCCAGGGCGGGGGCGAGCCAGGATTGCGACACAGGGTTCTCTCGTATGAAAGTCAGTTCTCGCCGAACGCCATTGCCCGTAGAGCGAGGGCTCGCTAGGCCGGACTTCGCGAACGGCGCCGTGAGTGCGCGAACGGGGCTGCATGAGCCGCAAGGATAAAGCCATCATCGGGACGGGGAGCGCGCGACGCTGGGGGATCGACACAATCATGCTCGTCGCCATGGGCGGCCTGCTGGGCTTCCTCGGTCCCTTCGACTCGGACAGCGCCCCGGCCGGAACCCGCTATGCCTATTGGATCCTCTGCATGCTGGGCGGCGGCTTGATCGCAATCGTGGTGGATGAAGGGTTCGGCCGACGCCTGCCCGTCGTGTGGAAACGGGTGGCCGTCATCTCGACGCTCGCAACGCCGCTCGTGGCCCTGTTCGTTCTGAGCATTCAGTGCTTCCTTTTCGGCGAGATCTTGCGTTGGCCGGTCTATCTGCAACTGCTCTGGCAGGTATGGCCCATCATGCTCGCGGCCATGACGGTCCGGGCTCTGGTCTGGCGGCGCATGCCCGTGCGGATCGAGGCGCGGACCATTGTCGCCCCGCCGCTGCCCGAGGCCGAGGCGGCGTTCCGGCGACGGCTTTCCGCCAAACGACGCAACGCACAGCTGATCGCCGTCGAGGCGCACGACCATTATCTGAAGGTCCACACCGACGCTGGCGTGGAACTTGTCGCGCTTCGTTTTTCGGACGCAATGGACGACCTGACGCAGGCGCACGGGTGGCGGGTGCATCGCTCCTGGTGGGTCGCGGCCGACGCGGTCGAGGCGGTGCGCTGGCGGCGCGGCGGCGGCGATCTAAGACTTCTCGGCGGCCTTAGCGCACCGGTCAGCCGGACCTATAGCGCCAAATTGAGAGAGGCCGGCTGGTTCTAACGGCCGCTTCGCGTCTGGTGTGGTCGCCATCGCAAATGCGCCAGAACCGGACATTCACTGAGCGCCGCAAGGACGACTTTCAGCTCCAGCGCTCGGCCATCGTAAGTGCCGCGTCATGCCCTCGTGGTCATGATCATTTGCGACTCATAGCTGCGGGAGCGCAGCAGATAACGACGCCCACCTGACCCTAGCCAATGGTTCAGATCTCCGCTTCCAGGCGGCCGGCTGGCAGCCCGTCGCGGCTTTGAGCCTCATCAGTAGGCCCCTGAGCCGGGCGATGTTCCTGAATCAGAGGTAGGTCTTGACTCTTGTTTAGATGTTTAGCTAAACACAAACTTATGAACTCGGTTTTCAAGGCTCTGTCCGATCCGACGCGGCGCAAGGTGCTCGAGCTTTTGCGCGAGCGGCCGATGACCGCGGGCGAACTGAGCGCGCAGTTTCCCGTTTCGCGGCCCACCATGTCCGCACACTTCAACGTGCTCAAGGAAGCGGACCTGGTCGACGCCGAACGGCGCGGCACGACCGTTACCTACCGTCTCAAATTGACGGTGCTGGAAGACGCGCTTCTGGGCTTTGCCCAAGTGTTCGGCTTCAAGCTCCCGTCGTCGAAGGAGGATCAGAAATGACGTTCAACCGCACCGCCGCGTCCGTTACCGGCGCGACCGTCCTGATCAGCCTCGCCGCACTGGGCAAGCTGGGGGCGCATCTTGAGGTGATCGACGCGGACATGGCGTCACGGCTGATCCAGATAGCGATCGGCGTGACCCTGGTCGTCTTTGCAAACGGAGCACCCAAGCAGATCGGCCGGCCACGTGCCTCGTTTGAGGCTGAAGGCCGGGCTCAGGCGGCTCGCCGCATCGCGGGCTGGTCCCTCACGATTGCCGGGCTGATCTACGCGGGGGTCTGGGTCTTTGCGCCCGTCGCCCTCGCGGCCCCTGTCTCGATAGCGGTCGTAGCGACCGGCCTGACCGTCACCGTTCTCTGCGCCTGGAACGCGTGCCGATCGCGAAGCGCCGACCTCGCAGGCTGACAGCCGTCTTTACCGGACGCAGGCACCTGCCCGTCCGCCGCTGAACCGACATCTTCAAGTTCGGCCTGTCCGTCCGGCGTCTCACCGCGACGACGCCTCATCATGCCTTTTTCCGGAGCCTCTAATGTCCCCCACCTCAGTTCGCCAAACGTTGCGCGCGGCTCTGCCTGCGGTTGTCGGCGGCCTCGTCCTGCTTTTCAGCGGAGCGGCTTTTGCCGAACCCGCGATCTGGGCGGTGCGCGACCGGGATTCCACTGTCTTTCTGTTCGGCACGATCCACGTGATGAAGCCTGGAACTGAATGGCGCTCGCCTCGCTTCGACGACGCCTTCAAGGGCGCGGACCAACTGATCCTCGAAGTCGATAACCCGGAGGATCAGGCGGCAGTTCTGCCGCTGATACGAGAGCATGGCCTCTCACCGGACCGACCGCTTTCCGTTCTCCTGTCCGCTGAGGACCTGGCCCGCCTCGACGCTGCGGCGCAGTCCCTGGGGCTCAGGGCGGCGCAACTCGATCCCATGCGTCCCTGGCTGGCTTCGCTCTCTCTCGCCGCCGCGCCGCTTCGTCGGGCCGGCTATGATCCCGCCTCGGGCATTGATCCGGTTCTCAGAGCCGACGCCCTGGCGGCGGGGATGACGATCGCAGGTCTGGAGACGTTGGACCAGCAGGTCCGCCTGCTGGCCGGATTCCCCGAGGAAGGGCAGTTGGCCTATCTGCTGCGGTCGCTGGACGATTTTGACGACGGAGCGGCCCAACTTGAACGTCTGGTCGAGGCGTGGCTTGCCGGTGATGTCGTCGCGATCGAACAGATCGGCTTGCGCCCAATGCGTGAAGTCGGGGAACGCGTGTATCAGGCGCTGCTGGTCGAGCGGAACCGGGCATGGGCCGATCGCATCTCGTTGATTCTGGACGACACGGGAACAGCCTTCATCGCCGTGGGCGCCCTTCACCTCGCCGGCGAGGATAGCGTCCAGAGAATGCTGGAAGACCGGGGTCTGACGGTCGAGCGCGTCCAATAGCGCTCGCGGACATCGGACTGGACGCAGAGACAACCTATTGGCTCGCGACCAGAAAAATGCGGCGCCCGTCTCTGCAGCTTCTGGTGACGTCCCAAGCCTGCCGCTGACCTCACCTTTGTTGTCTCCATGAGGCACCTTAGGGCGGGTGTGCGCCATGAGCGGTCATGCATTGATCGTCGGAAACCTGACATTCACCGGCGGCTTGACCACCACACGCCCCCCCCCTTCAGACCCCTCGCCAACCCTCGTCCAGGTTGGGTCTCGAAATCTGAAAGGATGCAAAAGAGAACTAGGCTATTCAGCGTAGATCATCTTGCGCGTCATTCCGCCGTCGAGAGTCAGGACCTGGCCTGTGACGAAGCTGGCTCCGGCCAGATAGACAACGGCGCCCGCGACGTCTTCTGGGCGGCCGACCCGGCCGACCGGATGCTGCGTGTGGTCGATTGACCGGAGATCCTGCCCGTCAGAGATCCAGCCCGGCGCGATAGCGTTGACGCGCACCTTTGGCCCCAAGCTGATGGCCATGGCGTGCGTCAGAGCGACCAGGGCCCCCTTGGAGGCGGCATAGGCCTCGGTGTTCGGCTCGGACATGTAGGCCCTTGTCGAAACCATATTGATGATGACGCCCTCGTCGCCGAACATCGGAATGGCTGACCGGCTCATCAGGAAGGTCCCGGTCAGGTGGCTGTCGGTGACCTCGCGCCATTCGGCCAGCGACAGCTCGGACATCGGGCCACGATCCGGCCGGGCGACGCCCGCATTGTTCACCAACAGATCCAGCCCGTCCCACCCCAGTTCAGCAAAAGCGGCCTGGACCGAAGCCTCGTCGCCCACGTCGCAGATCACGGACCGGGTTTGATCCGGCCCCGGTTTCAGGTCGAAGGCGACGACGGTCCAGCCGTCATCGATCAGGGCTCGGCAAATTCCCCGACCGATCACGCCCGCGGCTCCCGTGACGATGGCTCTCTTCATGCAGACCTCAAGCGGGAGAGAGCCATCAGGTTCCTGTGATCCGCTCTGCGCGATTGCAAGGCACAGGAGATGTTTCGGAATCGCGACATCCACAATGCGCGTCGGCAGTGCAACGCCTTGGTCAGGAGGTCCCGTTTCCTAGACTCAGATAAAGCCTTGTCTCTCAGGTGGCAGGCTCAAGATAGAGCACTTCGCCAGACCCGCTGACGCGGCAGATCGACCGGTAGCTGCCGGTCGCCATGGTAAGGGAGTATTCGTTGCGGCCCAGCTCGCGCATGCTGATCGGCACGCTCGAACCCGGCGGGCGGCTCATGTAGCTGTCGGCGCGACGCGAACAGGCTTCCTGAGCGGCGTCCGGCACGCCGCGGACCCAGCGGCTGTTCGAATGGCGGCGGTTGGTGGATTCCGCTTCTCCCGCCAGATAGCCTTCGTGGTATCCCTCGGTTTCATGGCGATCATCATAGGGCGAACCGTAAAGGGCCGCCTGATAGCCGCGCTGATACTCGCGGTCGTGATTGTCGTCGCCGTCGTTGTGATGATTGTTGTGCGCCGCCAGGGCCGCCGCCAGACCCACGAGCGCAACCCCGGCCACGATCGCACCGGTATTGGACGACGAGGAACGCCCGCCGCATTCATCGCGCCCGGCCTGGTTGATCGACTCGTAGCGCCCGTTGCGGGTCATGATCGACACGCAGTCGTCGCCGCGCCGCCAGTAGGTCATGCGACCGTCGCCTACGACCTCGCTGCGATCGGTCGCCTGGTAACCGCGTCGCTGCAACTCGCCCTCGGATTGGCCCGCGCGCGCGCCGACCAGATCGCTTAATCGCGACGGCGTTTGCGCCAGAACAGGCGTCGCCGCCAATGTGAAAGCCAAGGCAACCTTGATCAGGCGAGACGTCATGGCGGTCCTCGTTCCAGGCGGCCGCCGATCAAGGTCGATGACCGCCGTTTAAAATATCAGCGATTCAGACTGACACAGAAAAGGGCGTAGTGCGACGCTCGGTTCCCCGATCCTGACACCATTATGGCTGAATTTACGCTGGGGATTTCGCGCCCCCGCAGGAGTCTCCGCCGCACGCCCATCACGCCCCCTCATGCCGAACAGGGTCAGCCAGCGGCCGGTAGCCCGTCAAACATAGGCGATCGGAATGACGACCAGCAGCATATAGATGATGGCCCGGAGCGTGGCCCAGACCGCGATGGCAGCCGCCTTGATCCGAGGGATGTTGAGCTTCCTTGAGAACCAGGTCGACTGAACCGCCAGGAACCAGAGCACCCCGCCGCAAATGATGGTCGCACCCACGGCGTTGCTCAGTTCAGGACGCCGCAGGAAGACATCCCCGACCGCGACGAAGGCGGCGCAGAAGGCGGCAAGATAGCACTGGGCGTAAAACGGAGGCCTCAGGGTCTGACGGCTGAGTTTCTTCCCCTGGCGGCGCACAAGGCTGGACGCCGCGATCAGGGGGATCAGGCTGAACAGCAGGGTGCGGAACAGCGTCAAATTCTGCTGCGTCGCGGTGATCGTCTGCAACATCGCCGTGGTCGCGTCCGGCGGCGCGATGTGCGCCGCCGCCGAGATCAGGTTCGACAGAAGGATGGTCACCATCAGCAGCAAGGGCGGGCTCAGGGCGTCGTCGTAGCGATGATCGGTGTCTTCGGTCTGCTCCCGGTCGGAATACTCCATCGTCTTCAGCGGGTGCAGCATGATACGCCCCAGCGTCAGCGGATAGAAGATCAGCCAACTGGCCGCTTCGAAGATGAAATCCTCGAAGCTTTTCAAAAGCTTCATGAAGTCCAAGATCGCCTCGCCTGTCGCCGCTCGATGGTCTCGAGCGGCCACAGTTGCAGAGCCTGAACCGTTGCACAATCGCAAGCCCGCCGACAAAGGCGAGTCCCTGCAAAGCGATCCGGGGGCGGTTGACGCTGATCCCCAGTTGGGCGCTACTGTTCGCCGAACGGGTGCAGCTCATCCTTGAACGGCAAGCCGTGGCATCACCTACGCAGATCGGCTGGCGGCGTTCAGGAGAGCAGGGATGAAGGGTTCGACCGAGGTCTGGCTGATCAGACTATCTGCGATCCTGTGGTTCCTGCTCCTGGTCGGGATGCTGCTGAGCCTGCCGATCCTGTTCGATGTGGGCGGGTGGGCGGTGCTGGGCCTGGCGGTTCTTGCAGGGATTTTGGCCCTTCCTGTCGCCTGGGGTCTGCGACGACTGTTTTCTCGACAGCGGAGCCAGTCGTGGCGGGCCTCTATGTTGAAGACGGCGCTGGCGACCTTCGCCCTGCTGTCTATCCTGGCGGCGACGCCGATCTATTTTCTGGCCTTCAATGCGGCGCTGCGCCCCGTGACCGTGCCCTTGGCCACCCTGTCGAACGGCAAGAAGACCGTGGTCTTCCAGGGCATGATGCACATCGGCACGGAGAGCTTCTACAAGGGCGTGGTCTATGATCTGGAACGGGCCCTGACCGAGGGTTATGTCCTGTTCTATGAAGGCGTGCAGCCGGATTCCAGCGCCGACGCCTGGTTCAGTCAGACCCTGGCGGGCGGCGGAGATCTGTCCGCCAACTACACCGCCCTGGGCAAGGCCTGCGGCCTCGACTTCCAACTGAACTATTTCACCCTGCTGGACGTGGACAAGGCGGCGCACCCCGAACGGCATGTGACGGCCGACGTCACGACCGGCGACATGAAGCGCGAGTACGAACGTCTTGTCCGCACGGACCCCGCGTTCGCCGCCTACGCCCGCTCGGCGGCGGTGAAGAAGGACGAGGCGTCGGGCTCCAATATAGCCAAGGCCCTGGCATGGCTGGACCGCGCCACGCCAGGCCAGCAGGTTCTCATTGGAACGGCGTGCCGTGGCGTCCTCAACATCGTCACCGCCAACGACGACGAAAGCGATCCGATCAACAAGGTCGTGCTCGACTATCGCAATCGCGAACTGGCGGCGCGGATCGCTCAGAGCCCCGCGAACAAGATCTATGTCACCTATGGCGCCGGCCACCTGCCCGGATTGTTGCGCGACCTGAAGGCCCTTGATCCTGCCTGGGAGATCAAGTCCCTCAAATGGGAGCGGACCATCGATTCCCCCGAGACCCTGAGCGGACGGCTGAAATGAACCCGGCGGCTTCTACGGGCGACCACGCCGGGCGGCGAGGGGCGGCCAAGCGCGACTTCCCCTATTACGCGGGCGATCCGGTCGAGATCGGCGGGCGCGGCTGGCTGGTGATCATGGTCGCCCTGGCGGTCGCCTTCGCTCAGTTGGAACTGCTGCCGCTGACGACCTTTCCCCTCAACTTCATTCCCACCCTGCTGTTCACCGGCTTGCCGCTTCTGGCGCTGATGGCGGTGACGGGTTGGCGCGCGCCCGCTGTCTTTCGGCCGATGGGATTCAAGGGGCTGTTCACCGGACTTGGTTTTGCGTTGCTGACCATCGTCAGCTCGATGATCGTCGGCCTGCTGATGACACGCGTCATGGAACTGGCGCCGAACAACTCAGTGGCTGACCTCGCGACGGCAGGCACGGCCGATCTTCTGCTCTTCCTGGCGCGCACCTTCATCCAACTGATCGGCGAGGAACTGATCACCATCCTGCCGCTGCTGGCCATCCTTTGGCTCTGCGTCTCCCGGTTCGGCCTTTCAAGGCGACGAGCGCTTGTGATCGCCGTGATCGCGTCCACCCTTCTGTTCGCGGCCCTGCACCTGCCGACCTACGACTGGAACGTGGTGCAGTGCCTCGGGACCATCGGGACGGCCCGCCTTGTTCTGACGCTGGCCTATGTCCTAACCCGCAATCTCTGGGTTTCCGTGACCGCGCACGTGGCCAATGACTGGTCGCTGTTCCTTATGTCCTTCGCCGGCGGGCATCTGCCGATCGGCACAGACACATAATCCGGCGCCGCGTGGGATCAGCGCCTGTGGTCGCCCACCTAGTCCTCGCGCGCAGACCAAGTCGCGGACATCCAATGGCGCGCTTTGATCTGCGAATGCCAGCGGCGAGAGCAAGGCCAGGCTGAAAACAATGGATGAAGATTGCATCCGACTGCCGCCGCGGCGAACGCGCCAATCACCCTGGACGTCAGCGCGGGTTGCTGAAGATAACGGCGGCATGGATCCGCGCCGCCGTTTCTACGGGGCCACGGTCGGTTCATCGAGGGCGTCCATGACCGTCAGGGCGCGGCCGACCGATCCCGCCCCGATCGGCGCCGGGGTGATCACGACTGTGTCGCCCGGCTTCAAGCTATCGCGAACCTGAACATAGAAGGGGTGCGGCGCGCGCAGGCGGCCGAGCATGGCTGCACTGAGCTCTGCGCCCGCCTCGGCCTCTCGCCCCGGCAAGCCCGCATAGAGCCAACGCTGGGCGCCGTCTGTGCTCGCCGAGAGGGTCAGGACGTGCACTTCTCCATCATGATCGTCCAAGATGATAGCGCTGCGGCCGATCTCTATGCCGTTGCGCAGAACCACGGCGATCTGATCAACCTTGGAGACGATGACTGTCGTCGGCCCCTCCGCGGCCTGCTCCGGGGTCCAGCGCCACGGGACGTTGAGCGGCAGCGGCTCGACCGGTCGTCCGCCCGCCGCGAACGGCGCGACGACCCCGGCCGGAACCGCACCCACATGTCGCGCCGCGTCGCCCGCGATCACGACCGTCACGCTGAAGTCGGTCGCGCCGTAGAGCAGCCGGGCGAATTGCAGCGGCAGGTGCACGCAGCCATGGCTTTCAGGAAAGCCTGGCAACCCGCCAGCATGCAGCGCCACGCCGTCCCAGGTCAGGCGCTCCATGTAGAACATCGGCGCGTTGTTATAGGTCGTCGAATGGTGCCGGGCGTCTTTCTGCAGGATCGTGAAGACGCCCGTAGGTGTTTCGTGTCCAGGCTTTCCTGACGAAATGGTGCTTACCCCGATCCGCACGCCGTTGCGATACACTGTAGCGCGCTGGTCGGACAGGTTCACATAGATCAGGACAGGCCCGGAGGGAGCGATCTCCGGCGCCCAGACCCACTCTCCCGGTTGAAGACTGCCAGCGGCCCGCGCGAGATCGACGGCCGAGCTGGCGGACCGTCCCTGCGACAAGGCGGGCTCAGCGGCGAGAGCGGCCAGAAGCATCGCAAGGACGGTTGTCCGCATTGCGCGACGACTGTACTTCGACATGCTCAATCTGATCCTATGGGCTTCGCCGCGCTGATCTGTCTCAACAGAGCCAGCGGTAAAGTGCATGCGCATTGCTTCACAATAGACGCAGGCCACTTTGCCACAAGCTAAAGTAGATAGTCGCCAACTGCGGCCTCCGACGATGGTTCTCATCAATTCATATGCGCAGATTGGGCCAGCCTCGAAGCGGACACTTCGAACCGCCGCAACGGGTCAGCCATTCGCAGCCTGGCATCTCGGCGGTCGCTGAGCTCGGATGCACCTTTCTCGAGTTGGCCTTCAACCGATCAGGCTGCGCAGAGCTTAGCTTGGAATGAGCAGATTTCAGGTGGTTACGACAGTTTGCCGCGACAGCGCTTGACCGTTTCATTGTTACAGCATAATGGAACGCGCCATGAGCACCGACGCCGCCAAGACCGCCCTGCTGGACGCCCTGCTTTCGCTGCAGACGCGGGCGGAGGCCGACGCCTTTCTGTCCGATCTGTGCACCCCCGCCGAACTGCGCGCCTTCGCCGAGCGTTGGCAGGTGGCGCGGCTGCTGGACGGGGGGGACAAGACCTATCGCGAGATTGCGGTGGAGGCCTCGGCCAGCCCGACCACCGTGGTGCGCGTCGCGCGCTCCCTGAAAGACATGCCGCACCAGGGCTATCGCCTGGTGCTGGACAGACTGAAAGCCTGAGTTGAGATCATGAGCACCGTGCAAGGGCGGCTTCGCATCGCCGTCCAGAAATCCGGCCGTCTGGCCGAACGCAGCCTCGACCTGGTCCGCGACGCGGGCCTGCGGGTGGTCAAGGGCAACAATGACCTGCTGTACCGGATCGAAAACTATCCGATCGACCTGCTGCGGGTGCGCGACGACGACATCCCAACCTTCGTCGCGGACGGGGTCTGCGACCTCGGCATCGTCGGCGAGAACGTGCTGGAAGAGGTCCGGAACGGCGGGCCGAACGCCGAGGTGGTCATGCCCCTGGGCTTTGGTCGCTGCACGCTGAAGATCGCCGTGCCGCCGACGTTGGACTACGCCGGTCCGTCGTCGCTGGAGGGGCTGCGCATCGCCACCTCCTATCCCAAGATCCTGCGCCGGTTTCTGGATGAGAACGGCGTCGGCGCCGACATCGTCACCATGCGCGGCGCGGTCGAGGTGGCGCCGCGGCTGAAGCTGGCCTCGGCCATCTGTGATCTGGTCTCGACCGGCGCGACGCTGGAGGCCAACGGCCTGATGGCCAAGGAGACGGTGCTGGACAGCCAGGCGGTGCTGATCAAGGCGCCGACCGCGCCCGAGGCCGGGCTGCAACACCTGCTGGACAGCATCATCGAACGGATGGCCGGCGTGGTCTCCTCGCAAGGGGCCAAGTACGTCATGCTGAACGCGCCGCGCTCGGCCTTGGCGGAGATCACCGCCATCCTGCCCGGCGCCGGCTCGCCCACTGTCATGCCCCTGTCGGGCCGCGACGACGCCGTGGCCGTTCACGCCGTCTGTCAGGAGGCCGTCTTCTGGGAGACGCTGGAGAAGCTGAAGGCGGCAGGGGCCTCGGCCATCCTGGTCCTGCCGATCGAGAAGATGATGTGATGAAGCGGATCGACTGGAACAAGCTGGACGCAGGCGAGCGCAAGGCCGCGTTGGCCCGGCCGCAGCAACGCACCGAGGGTTTCGTCACCAGTGTGGTGCGCGAGATCTTCGACGACGTGCAGGCGCGCGGCGGGGCCGCCGTAACCGACTGGGCGATCAAGCTGGACGGCGCAGCCCCGCGCCGGGTGGAAATCACCGAGAAGGCCGCCGCCGAGGCGCGCGCCGACCTTCCGCCCGCCGCCGCGCGCGCCCTGCGGGTCGCCGCCGACAACGTCCGCGTCTTCCACGCGGCGACGCGGCCCGAGGATACCGCCTTCATCGAGACCACGCCGGGCGTGAAGTCCAAGCTGGTCTGGCGGGCCATCGGTTCGGCGGGTCTCTATGTGCCCGGCGGCACGGCGCCTCTGTTTTCATCCCTGCTGATGCTGGCCATTCCGGCGGGCGTGGCCGGGGTCGGGCGGCGCGTCGCCGTGACGCCGCCGTCGAAGGACGGCTCGGTTCACCCGGCCATGATCGTCGCCGCCGCAGAAGCGGGGCTGGACGAGCTGTGGTTGCTGGGCGGCGCCCAGGCGATCGCGGCCCTGACCTTCGGCGCTGAACTGGACGAGGGTGTCATCGCCCCGGTCGACAAGCTGTTCGGCCCCGGCAACGCCTATGTGGCCGAGGCCAAGCGTTATGCGTCCAGCCTGCCGAACGGCCCGGCGCAGGACATGCCGGCGGGGCCGTCGGAACTTCTGGTCATCGCCGACCGCGACGCCGATTTCGAGATCGTCGCCGCCGACCTGCTCAGTCAGGCCGAGCACGACGCCGACGCCCAGGTTCTGCTGGTGTCCGACAGCGGCACAGCTCTGAACGAGATCGTCGCCGAGGTGGAGCGTCAGGTGGAGACCCTGCCCCGCGCGGCGATCGCCCGCGCCTCCCTGGAGCAGGCCCGCGCCATCCGCGTAGCCGACATGGCCGAGGCCTGCGCGGTGGCCAACCTCTATGGCCCCGAACACCTGTCGATCCAGGCCGAGGAGGCCGAACGGCTGGTGGACCGGATCACCGCCGCCGGGGCCGTCTTCGTCGGTCGTTGGGCGGCCGAGACGCTGGGCGACTACGCCGCCGGCCCCAGCCACGTCCTGCCCACCGACGGCGGAGCGCGGACGCTGGGCGGCATCACCACCGCCAGCTTCATGACCACCATGTCGGTGCAGATGGTGACGCAAGCCGGCGCCGCCGCCCTGGCCCCCGTCGCCGCCCGTCTGGCGCGGCTGGAGGGGCTGGAGGCCCACGCGCGGGCGGCGGATCTGAGGACGCAAGGATGAGCAAGAATCTCTTCCTTCTCCCCTCGTGGGAGAAGGTGGCCTGCGGGGCAGGCCGGATGAGGGGGACGTTGGCTTCACCCTCGTCATCAACCGTCCTGCCTGCTGAACCCTCCCCCTCATCCGAGCGCCTCCGGCGCCCATCTTCTCCCACGAGGGGAGAAGGGTCATGAGTTTGCCCGCCCCCTATCCCCCGCTGGTGTCCGGCGGCGAAGGTCTGGACCGCTATCCGGCCGAGCCGACTGCGCTCGCCGCGCGACTGGCCGAGCTCTACGGCGTCGCCGCCGATCAGGTGCTGCCGGTGCGCGGCCTGACGCACGGGCTGGAGCTGGTCTGGCGTCTGGCCGCGCGCGAGGGACAGGCGGTGCAGGGGCCGGAGGCTGAGCCCTATCGGGGTCTGGCGGCGCTCTACGCCCGTCCGGCTGAAGGCGTCGAAATCGCCGCCGTCGTCATCCGCGCCCTGGGCTCGCCCGAAGCCGTGGCCGAAATGGCCGAGCGCGTCGCCCCCGCCCTGCTGGTGGTGGACGAGGGTCTGGCGGAGTTCGCCGAGACGCCATCCGCCGCGACGGTCGTGAAGGACCACGCCAACCTGATCGTGCTGCGCAGCCTGTCGCTGGCCTATGGCCTGGCCGGGGCGCGGGTCGGGGCGGCTGTGGCGCAGGCGTCGACGCTGGCGCGGCTGGCGAGCGTGCTGGAGCCCTACGCCCTGCCCGAGGTCTCGGTGCGGCTGGCGCTGCAGGCCCTGGACCCGTCGCGGATGATCGAGACCGCCGAACGCATCGAGGGCGTGCGCCGCGAGCGCGCCCGCGTCGCCGAGGCCCTGTCGCGGCTGATGCCGCTGGAGGCCGGGGTTGGGCCGGTGGTCCTCGCCCGCCCGTCTGATCCGGCGGCCGTGGTCGAGAGCCTTCGCCGGTTCGGCCTGACCGCCGACGCGGCGGGCGACCGCATGCGGCTGCCCGTCTCGTTGAAGCCCGAGGTCAACGACCGACTGCTGGTGGCCCTGGGCGCCGCCGACGCCAAGGTCCGCCGCACGCGGGTTGGACAGGCCGTGCGCGATACGAAAGAGACGCGCATTGTCTGCGCTGTCGATCTGGACAGCGCCGGGCCGGTGACGATCCACACGGGCGTCGGCTTCTTCGACCACATGATCGAACAGGTGGCGGCGCACGGCGGGTTTTCGATCCGCCTGTCGTGCGAAGGCGACCTGCACACTGATCCGCACCACACCATTGAAGACAGCGCCATCGCCCTGGGGCAGGCGCTGAAACAGGCGCTGGGCGAGAGGAAGGGCATTCGACGCTACGGCTTCGTCCTGCCGATGGACGAGGCCAATGCGGCGGTCTCCATTGACCTGTCGGGCCGGCCCTATCCGGTGTTCGAGGGGACGTTCGCGACCCCCTTCATCGGCGACTACCGCACCGACCTTACGGCGCACGTGATCCGGTCGCTGGCCGAGAACGTGGGCGCGGCCATCCACGTCCGCGTCACCGGGGACGACGACCACCACAAGACCGAGGCCGTGTTCAAGGCCCTGGGTCGGGCGCTGCGCCAGGCCATCCGGGTCGAGGGCGATGTCGTGCCGAGCACAAAGGGGGTGCTGTGATGAGTCACGCATTCTCAATCCTCCCCTGCGGAGCGGGGGAGGGGGACCGCGCAGCGGTGGAGGGGGCAGATCCCACACGCTGCGTCCAGATTTCGCCCCCTCCACCATGCTGCGCATGGTCCCCCTCCCCCGCCGCTACGCGACAGGGGAGGATCGGAACCGGCTCATGACCGAAGTCACCCTGATCGGTTACGGCTCAGGCAATGTGGCCTCGGTGCGGTTCGCGCTGGAGCGGCTGGGGGCGCGGGTGCGGATCACCGCCGATCCCGCCGATCTCGACGAGGCCGAGCGGGTCATCCTGCCCGGCGTCGGCGCGGCAGGCTACGCCATGGAGCGGTTGAACGCGCTTGGTCTGGTCGAGGCCTTGCGGCGTTTCCAACGCCCCCTTCTCGGCGTCTGCCTGGGTCAGCAGCTGCTGTTCGAGACCAGTGATGAAGATGGGGGCGTCGAGCTGCTGGGCCTGATCCCCGGCCGGGTCGAGGCCATTGCGCCCGCGCCGTCGCGGCCCTCGCCGCACATGGGCTGGAGCAGACTGAACATCCGCCGTCCCGATCCGCTGCTGGAGGGGATCAAAGACGGCGACTGGGCCTATTTCGTCCACGGTTTCGTCTGCCCTGAAGGCCCCGCGACCATCGCCGCCGCCGACTATGGCCTGGCTGTGCCCGCCGTGGTCAACATGGGCGCCCGCTGGGGCTGTCAGTTCCACCCGGAACGGTCGGCCAAGGCCGGTGCGCGTATCTTGAAGAACTTCCTGGAGTTGCCCGCGTGATCATCTATCCCGCCATTGACCTGATCGACGGCCATGCGGTTCGCCTGTTGCACGGCGATTTCAATCACGTGACCCGCTACGACGCCCATCCCGCCAACCGGATGGCGGCCTTCACCGCCGAGGGGGCCGAGTGGATCCACGTCATCGACCTGGACGGGGCCAAGGCAGGCGAGGCGCGCCAGTATGCGCTGATCGGCGACATGGCGCGGGCCGTGGACATCAAGGTCCAGTCCGGCGGCGGCGTCCGTTCGGAAAAGGATATCGAACACCTGCTGGGGGCCGGGATCAGCCGCGTCGTCATCGGCTCCCTGGCCGTCACTGACACGGATCAGGTGCTGAAATGGCTGGAGCAGTTCGGCCCCGAGGCCATCGCCCTGGCCCTGGACGTCAGAAACGAGAACGGCCTGCCTGTGCCCGCTCTGAAGGGCTGGACCCAGTCGTCGGGCGTGGATCTGTGGAGCGTGCTGGATCGCTATCCGGTCGGGATGCTGCGTCATATCCTGATCACGGACGTCGAGCGCGACGGCGCCCTGACGGGTCTGAACCGGGCGCTTCTGTCCGAGGCCATCGCGCGTCGCCCCGAGCTGGAGATCCAGGCCTCGGGCGGGATCGCCAGTCTGGACGACCTGATCACGGCCAAGGCGATCGGCTGCGCCGGGGCCATTACGGGCCGCGCTATCTATGCCGGTCGCTTCACCGTGGCTGAGGCCATCGAGGCCGTGAACATGGCCCCGGTTTCGGCCAATGACCGCTAGACGCATCATCCCCTGCCTCGACGTCAAGGACGGGCGGGTGGTCAAGGGCGTGCGGTTCGAGGGTCACGTCGACATGGGCGACGCCGCCGAACTGGCCGCGCGCTATCGCGATCAGGGCGCCGACGAACTGGTCTTCTACGACATCACCGCGAGCCCGCAGGGGCGGACGCTGGACTATGGCTGGGTGCAGGACATCGCCCGGCTGCTGGACATCCCGTTCTGCGTCGCCGGCGGCATCCGCACGGTGGAGCAGGCGGCGCGCTGTCTGGATCACGGGGCGGACAAGGTGTCGATCAACTCGCCCGCCCTGGAACGGCCTGAGCTGATCGGCGAGATGGCGCAGAGGCTGGGGCGACAATGCGTCGTCGTCGGCGTCGACAGCGCCTTTCAGGACGGCGAATGGCGGGTGCACAAATACACCGGCGATCCCAACGCCCGGCGCGGCGCCGGCAAGCTGACCATGGACTGGATCGTCGAGGCGCAAGGCCTCGGCGCCGGCGAGATCGTGCTGAACTGCATCGATCAGGACGGGGTGCGGCGCGGCTATGACCTTGAACAACTGGCCGAGGCGCGGCGGCGGCTGAGCATCCCGCTGGTGGCGTCCGGCGGGGCCGGGGCGGTGGAGCATTTCCGCGACGTGTTTGTCTCCCTGGAAGACGGGGGGGCCGACGTGTCAGGCGCCCTGGCCGCCAGCGTGTTTCACTCGGGCGCGATCGCGATTCCCGATCTCAAGCGTTACCTGGACACGCAAGGCGTGGAGGTGAGGATATGACCCGCCTCCTCCCGCTCATCCCCGCGGAGGCGGGGACCCAGTGCTTTGGCGACAACCGCCGCGTACCGGGTTTCGCGAAGAAGGCCGCCGTCCGTCAGATGGCTCAAACCTGGGTCCCCGCCTCCGCGGGGATGAGCGGAGAAGACAAATGACCCCCTCCAACACGCTCAATGTCTCTTCCATCGACTTCGCCAAGGGCGACGGGCTGATCCCCGCCGTGGTGCAGGACGCCGACACCCTGCAGGTGCTGACCCTGGCCTATATGGACGCGGCGGCGCTGCGTGAGACGCTGGACAGCGGCCAGGCCACCTTCTTCTCGCGGTCACGCGGCGGGCGCTGGCGCAAGGGCGAGACCTCGGGCGATTTTCTCAACGTCGTATCGGTGACGCCGGACTGCGACGGTGACGCCGTGGTGGTGAAGGTGCGCCCCGTCGGCAACGCCTGTCACCTGAACCGCGTCAGCTGCTTCGGCGAGGAGGACGCGCCAGGCGTGGGCCGCATCGCGCGACTGGAGCGCACCATCCACGTCCGCGCCCAGGCCGACCCCAACGACAGCTGGACCGCGCGCCTGATCGCCCAGGGGCCGAAACGGGCGGCGCAGAAGGTCGGCGAGGAGGGCGTGGAGACCGCTTTGGCGGGAGCTGCGGGCGATGAGGCGGAACTCGCCAGCGAGTCGGCGGATTTGATCTATCACCTGCTGGTCCTGCTCCATGCGCGTAACATGGTGTTTCAGGACGTGCTGGACGTCTTGGCCCGCCGCGCGCAACCGGCCAAGGACGATAGCTAGACCTTAAGACGCAACCCCGCAGGTCGGGGTCATGGAGGAAAGCGCGAATGGCGGCTCTCATTCTGTTCGGCGGAGGCGGCGACCTCGCCATGCGGATGCTGCTGCCGTCGCTCTATTTCCTCGATCACGACGGCCTGCTGCCGGACGACCTGAAGATCATCGGCGCGGCGCGATCGGCTGAAAGCGCTGAGGCCTATATCGCCAAGGTCCATGAGACGGTGAAGGCCAAGGCCGAGGCCGACGAGGCCTGGGACGAGGCCAGTTGGGCGCGGATGAAGGCGCGTCTCGACTACCTGGCCGTGGACGCCACCGATCCAGAGAGCCTGAAGGGGCTGAAGGCCAAGGCTGGCGACGGTGAGACGACCTCCTTCCTGGCGGTGTCCCCCTCGCTCTACGGCCGCATCGTCACGGCGATGAAGGCGGCGGGCCTGGCCGAGAAGAACTGCCGCATCGTGCTGGAGAAGCCGGTCGGGCGGGATCTGGAAAGCTTCCTCGAAATCGACGACGCCGTGGCCCACGCCTTTGACGAGCGGCAGGTGTTCCGCATCGACCACTATCTGGGCAAGGAGACGGTCCAGAACCTGATCGCCCTGCGCTTCGGCAATACCATCTTCGAGCCGCTGTGGAACAATCTGACCGTCGATCACGTCCAGATCACGGTGGGCGAGACGGTCGGGGTCGGCGACCGCTGGCCTTACTACGATGAATACGGCGCCCTGCGGGACATGTTGCAGAACCACATGCTGCAGCTGCTGTGCCTAGTGGCCATGGAGCCGCCCAGCGACCTGGACCCGGACTCGGTGCGCAACGAGAAGGTCAAGGTGCTGCGCAGCCTTCGCCCTATCACGCCGGAGGAGGCCGAGCGCGTCACCGTGCGCGGCCAGTATGTGGCGGGCGCGGTCGAGGGCCAGCCGGCCAAGGCCTATCGTGACGAACGCGGTCAGGCCTCGGACACCGAAACCTTCGTGGCCATCCGCGCCGACATCGACAACTGGCGCTGGGCGGGCGTGCCCTTCTTCATGCGCACCGGCAAGCGTCTGCCCGAGAAGCGCACCGAGATCGTCATCCAGTTCAAGCCGGTGCCGCACTCCATCTTCGGCCACGGCGAGCGCGGGGACATCTACGACAACCGCCTGGTCATCGAGCTGCAGCCCGAGGAAGACATCTCGCTGTCGGTGATGAACAAGAAGCCGGGGCTGGATCAGCGGATGCAGCTACAGCCGATCAAAATGAGCCTGTCCTGGGGGCAGAACGACAAGGACGCCGCCCCGCCGCGCCGCCGCATAGCCTATGAGCGCCTGCTGCTGGACGCCATGCACGGCGACAGCACCCTGTTCGTGCGCCGCGACGAGGCCGAGCAGGCATGGAAGTGGGTGGACGAGGTGGCCGACGCCTGGGCGGGCGCCGACTTCAAGCCGCTGGATTACGGGGCTGGGACCTGGGGGCCTGAGGCGGCGGACCTCCTGCTGTCGCGGACCGGACGGAAGTGGAACACGCGCGATGAATGATCACCATCCGCTCATCCCCGCGGAGGCGGGGACCCAGTCCTTTGGCGTCAAACGTCATGGCCTGGGTTTCGCGAACAAGGCCGCCGTCCGTCAGATGGATCAAACCTGGGTCCCCGCCTCCGCGGGAATGAGCGGGAGGGTTTGATGACCACGATTGAAGTTTTCCCCACCGCCGCCGCCTGGGCCGAAGCCTGCGCCGCGCGCCTGGCCGAAACCCTGGGGGCGGCGGTGCTCGAACAGGGGCGCGCGGTCTTCGCCGGCGCCGGCGGATCGACCCCCTCGCCCATCTACGCTGATCTGGCGCGCATCGAACTGGACTGGTCCAGGGTCGTCGTCACCCTGGTGGACGAGCGCTATGTGCCCGAGACCTCGCCGGAGTCGAATGCGGCCCTGATGAAGCGGACCCTGCTGACCGGCCCGGCTGCGTCCGCGCGTTTCCTGCCGCTTTATTCGCCGTCGGTCACCGTGGACCGCGCCGCCGCCGAGGCGTCGAAGGCTTTGGCGGCTGAGGGCGGTCGTCTGGACGCCGTCCTGCTGGGCATGGGCGAGGATGGGCATATCTGCTCGATGTTCCCCGACAGCCCGACGCTGAAGACCCTGCTGACGCCGGACCTGAAGCCCGCCGTCTATGGCGTGCCGCCGGGGCGCGACGGCGCCGCGCCGCCGCAGGAACGACTGTCGATCAACCTGCCCTATCTGGCGAAGGCGCGGCGCGTGCTGCTGGCCCTGACCGGCGCGAAAAAGCGCGCCGTGTTCGAGCGCGAAGCGGCGGGCGATCCCCGCGTCCAGCCCATCGCCGCCTTGATCGCGGCCAAGGTTCCCCTCGAAGTGCTTTGGACGGAGGCCGTCTGATGGCTCCCACCCTGAATCCTGTCGTGGCGGAAGTCACCGCCCGCATCACTGAACGCAGCCGCGCCACCCGCGCCGACTATATCCGCCGCATGGACGCCGCCCGCGACAGCGGGGCCGGACGCGCCAAGCTGTCCTGCGCCAACTGGGCGCATGCCTTCGCCGGCCAGACCATCGCCGACAAGCTGACGGCCATGGACGGCTCCAGGCCCAACGTCGGGGTGGTCACCGCCTACAACGACATGCTGTCGGCGCATCAGCCGTTCGAGCGCTTTCCCGCCGTGATCCGTCAAGCGGTGCGCGAAGTCGGCGCCACGGCCCAGGTGGCGGGCGGAACCCCGGCCATGTGCGACGGCGTCACCCAGGGTCGGCCCGGCATGGAGCTGTCGCTGTTCAGCCGCGACGCCATCGCCATGGCGACGGGCGTGGCCCTGACCCACGATGCCTTTGACGCCGCCATGATGCTGGGCGTCTGCGACAAGATCGTGCCGGGCCTGTTCATGGGCGCGCTGGCCTTTGGACATCTGCCGGTCGTGTTCGCGCCCGCCGGTCCCATGCCGTCGGGCATTCCCAACGCCGAAAAGGCCCGGGTCCGTGCCGAATACGCTCAAGGCCTGGTGGACCGCACTACCCTGCTGCAAAGCGAGATCGGCAGCTACCACTCGCCCGGCACCTGCACCTTCTACGGCACCGCCAACTCCAACCAGATGATGATGGAGATCGCGGGCCTGCACATGCCCTCGACCGCCTTTGTCCACCCCGACACCGGACTGCGCGACGCTTTGACCGCCGCCGCCGCCAAGCGCGCGGTCGAACTGGCGCGGTCAGGCGAGGGCCGCATGGCCGACGTCATCAGCGAGAAGTCGATCGTCAACATGATCGTGGCCCTGCTGGCCACCGGCGGCTCGACCAACCACGCCATCCATCTGGTGGCCATGGCGCGGGCGGCGGGGGTGCTGATCGACTGGACCGACATGGACCAGCTGTCCTCGGTGACGCCGCTGCTGGCGCGGGTCTATCCCAACGGCTCGGCGGACGTGAACGCCTTCCAGGCGGCGGGCGGCGTGGCCTTCGTTACGCGCGAACTGGCCCAGGCGGGCAACATCCACAGCGATGTCGTCACCATCATGGGTCAGGGCATCGAACCCTACTTCCAGGAGCCGTCGCTGGTGGACGGCGAACTGGTCTGGCGCGACGGGGTCAGCGAGAGTCTCGACCTCGACATCCTGCGCCCCGCCTCTGATCCCTTCGACCGTGAGGGCGGCCTACGGCTGGTGCAGGGCGATCTGGGTCGGGCGGTGATCAAGGTCTCGGCGGTCAAACCCGAGAACCGCATCGTCGAGGCCCCTGCCGCCGTGTTCGAGACCCAGGAAGACGCCTTGGCCGCCTTCAAAGCCGGGCAGCTGGATCGCGACGTGGTGGTGGTGCTGCGCTTCCAGGGGCCGCGCGCCAACGGCATGCCGGAACTGCACTCCCTGTCGCCGGCCTTGGGCGTGCTGCAGGACAAGGGCTTCAAGGTCGCCTTCGTCACCGACGGCCGCATGTCGGGCGCCAGCGGCAAGACCCCCGCCGCCATCCACGTCTCGCCCGAGGCGCTGGCGGGCGGGCCGCTAGCCCACGTCAAGGACGGCGACATCATCCGGCTGGACCCCGAAGCCGGGATGCTGACCACGGTTGGGGTGGCGGACCTGACCGCCCGACCTCGGGCCGTCCGCTCAACCGCCAACGCCGAGGGCTCGTCCTGGGGCTATGGCCGCGAGTTGTTCGGCGCCTTCCGCCAGGTGGTGACGACGGCCGAGCAGGGCGCGACCGTCTGTTTCCCCGTCCCGCCTGGCATGGATGGTCACACGGACACTCCGCCCAATCCCAACTTCGTTGACCGAATGCTGGACGCCTGATGACCGATCTCACCCTTCTCGTCGGCGACATCGGCGGCACCAACGCCCGCTTCGCCCTGACCCGCATGGTCAACGGCCAGATCACCCTGGAGCACCATCAGAGTTTTCCCGCCGATGAGCACCCGACCTTCCTCGGCGGGGTAAAGGCTTTCCTCGACGGCTGCGAGGTTAAACCGAGCGGCGGGGTTCTGGCCGTCGCCGGGCCGGTGACCGACGGCGCCATCGACCTGACCAACTCGCCCTGGGCGGTGTCGGAGGCCGAGCTGGCGACCCTGGGCCTCAACCCGGTCAAGCTGATCAACGACTTCGAGGCCCTGGCCTGGGGCGCGCCCATCGTGCCGGAGGACCAGCTAGCCTCGCTGGGCGGGCCGGTCGACGGCGATCCCCACGCGACCGTGGCGGTCCTGGGCCCCGGCACCGGCTTCGGCGTCTCAGCCCTGATCCGCGACGCCCACGGACGCGAGATGGCCATGCCCAGCGAGGGCGGCCACGCCTGCTTCCCGCCCGGCGATCCGATCGAGGACGAGATCCTGCGCATCCTGCGTCGCCGCTATGACCGGGTGTCGATCGAGCGCCTGATCTGCGGCCCCGGTCTGCTGAACATGCATCGCGCCCTCGCCGAGATCGACGGGCGCGAGACCCATATCGACGACCCGGCCGAGATCACGGAAACGGCGCTGAAGGACCCGAATACGCCCTGCGGCGCGACCTTGGCGCGCTTCTGCGCCATCCTGGGCGCCGTGGCCGGGGACATCGCCCTGACCACCGGGGCGCGCGGCGGAGTCTATATCGCCGGCGGCATCGCGCCGCGCATCCTGCCCTTCCTCAAGGCCAGTCCGTTTCGCGAACGGTTCGAGCGCAAGGGCCGGTTCAAGGAATACATGCAGGCCATCCCGACCAAGGTGATCCTGCACAAGCAGGCCGCGCTTCTGGGCGCCGCGCGGGTGGCGTTCAAGGAGGCGGGCTGAAAAATGATCACGGCGGCGTGAACCGAATGTGAGGCCGAGGCGTTGGTCCGGTTCAATCACTTGGAGGAACACCATGCGTAAACTCGTTCTCGCCGCCGCTTCCATCGTCGCCGTCGCCGGTCTGGCCGCCTGCGGTGAAAGCGCCGCCGACAAGGCCGCCGAGCAAAAGGCTGACGCCCTGGAGGCCCAGGCCGCCGCGACCCCGAACGAAGCCCAGGAACAGGCCCTGAACGCCGAAGCCGACCGCATCGAGCAACAGGCCGGCAACGCCGACGGCGGCATGACCACCTCGAACACGCCGAACACCTCGCCGAGCACGCCCGCCAACTAAGGCGGCCTGATCGGAACCGACAAGGCCCCCGCCGCGAAAGCAGCGGGGGCTTTTTCATGGAAGTTTCAGACGCGCTTCGGCGGCCAGGGGATGAAGGCGCTGGTGCGTTTCACATAGTCGGCATAGCCGGGCCGCGACTTGTGAATGGCCTTTTCGGTCAGGCCGATGCCGGACCAGCGCGTCAGGGTGAAGGTCAGGAACAGCGGCCCCGCGATCGACCACAGCCCCGGCCCCGTCTCGGCCGCGATCAGATACAGACCCCACCAGACGCAGGCGTCCCCGAAATAGTTGGGATGGCGGGTGTAGCGCCACAGGCCGGTGTCCAGCACCTGACCCTTGCGGGCCGGATCATTGCGGAAGGTCGTCAGTTGGGCGTCGCCCACCGTCTCGAACACGATGCCGATCAGCGCCAGCCCGACGCCGATCCAGCCGACCACGCCCACAGCAGGCTGGGCCGCGACCTGGCCCAGTTGCACCGGCAGAGCGGTCAGCCAGGCCAGAAATCCTTGGGGCAGGAAGACCATCAGCAGGGCCGTGCGCGAGAAACCCCAGCCTTTTTTTCGCTCCTGCGCCTGGAGGATGGCGACGTAGCGCCCGTCCGCCCCGTGCGCCCGCCAGCGCCGCAGCATGTGCCAGGCCAGGCGCAGCGCCCAGATCCCGCACAGGCCCACCAGAAGGGCCGACCGCGTGGGATCGCCTTCCGCACGCGGCCAGGTCGCCAGAGCCAGCATCAACATGCCCAGGGGCCAGACCCCGTCGATGAAGCTGACATCCCCCAGCCGCACGGCCACCCGCCACAGCGCCGTCATGACCGCCAGGATCAGGACCAGATTGAGCAACAGGAGCAGGGCGATCTCGGACAGGGTCATGGCTCAGATACGTCCTTCAGCGCCGTGCGGATGACAGGGGCTCAGTCGATGCAAAGGGTCGCCTCGGCCTTGCCGTCCTTGACCGTGGTGCGGCAGCCGAAACGGTTGCTGTCGGCCTGACAGACGCCGGTCGCGGCGGTTCCGGCGGCGATGCCGCTATTGCCCGCGATCTCGCAGTCGCCCTCGCATTGCGAGGCGTCTGTGCAGCGCTTGCCCGCGTCGGCGTATTTGACCACGCACTGCCAGGACTGCATCCGCCCGACCTGCCGCATCTCGCCGCCGCGCGCGGTGCAGGCGCTGGACGAAACGGTCATCTTCGGCGGCTCGGGGACCTCGACGGCGGGGACGACCGGCTCGGGCGCGGGCGTCGGCGAGCAGGCGGCCAGTCCCAGACCGGCGGCAAAGAGAAGGGCTTTCAGCCTCATCCGACCTGTCCCTTTTCGAACCCGGTCCAGCAGTCGTCGTAGTCGAGCTGCATCAGGGGGGTCTGTTCGGCCCATGCGGTGGTGCGGATCGGCATCCGCGTCTCGAACATGAAGGCGAGGGTGTTCTCGATCTTGTGCGGTTTCAGCTCGGCGTTTGTGGCGCCGTTCCAGCTGGCCTGATCCGGGCCGTGGCCGCTCATGCGGTTGTGCAAGGAAGCGCCGCCGGGGGCGAATCCGCCGGCCTTGGCGTCGTACTCGCCGAAGATCAGCCCCATGAACTCGCTCATGACGTTGCGGTGGAACCACGGCGGACGGAAGGTGTCCTCGGCCACCATCCAGCGCGGCGGGAAGATGACGAAGTCGCAGTTGGCGGTGCCGGGCGTGTCGCTGGGCGAGGTCAGGACGGTGAAGATCGACGGATCCGGGTGGTCATAGCTGACCGTGCCAATGGTGTTGAACCGCGCCGTGTCATAGCGATAGGGGGCATAGTTGCCGTGCCAGCCGACGACGTCCAGCGGGCTGTGGCCAAAGGTCGTGGCCCACAGCAGGCCGCCGTATTTCTGCACGCACTCCGTCGGGCGATCGACGTCCTCGAACCAGGCGACGGGGGTCTCGAAGTCGCGCGGATTGGCCAGGCCGTTGGAGCCGATGGGGCCGAGGTCCGGCAGGCGGAAGGGCGAACCGTAATTCTCGCAGACATAGCCGCGCACTTCAGTACCGGGGGGCCCATCGACCTCGACGCGGAAGCGCACGCCGCGAGGGATGACGACCACATGGCCGGGCGCCGCCTCGATCACGCCCATCTCGGTGACGAAGCGGTGGTTCCCCTGCTGCGGCACGATCAGCAGCTCGCCGTCGGCGGAGTAGAAGACGCGGTCGATCATCGAGCGGTTGGCGACATAGAGGTGGACGCCCACGCCCGCGCCGGAATCGGCGTCGCCATTGCCGCCATAGGTGGTCAGCCCCTCGACCCAGTCGGTCGGCTGATCCGGCATGGTCAGGGGGTCCCAGCGCATGCGGTTGGGGTTGGGCGGGGTCTCGGTGAAGGGACCTGAGCGCACGCGGCCCTGCGCGAACGGCTGATACGGTCCGTGCTGGGCCGAGGGCCGCAGACGATAGAGCCAGCTGCGCAGGTTGTGGTCGCGCGGCGCGGTGAAGGCCGCGCCCGACAGCTGCTCGGCATAGAGGCCCAGGGCCGGACGCTGCGGCGAGTTGCGGCCGACCGGCAGGGCGCCCTCGACCGCCTCGGTGGCGAAGTGGTTGGCGAAGCCGGTCTGATAGGCGGGCGCGTTGGATCGCGTCATGTGGTTTCTCCCTTGCGGGAGGTTTAGCCGGGCCAAGCCGATGCGTCACCCCGGCCCGGCTCAGCCTTGTCCTGGATCAAACGAGCGTCAGAAGCCCTGCGCCCGCGCCAGACGTTCAGCGTGGAAGCCCGCGTCGCCCAGCAGTTCGTTCAGGACGCGGACGCGCTTCATGAACAGGCCGACGTCGAACTCGTCGGTCATGCCGACGCCGCCGTGCATCTGCACCGCCTCCTGCACCGCCAGTTCGGCGACGCGGCCGGCCTTGGCCTTGGCGACGCCGGCGGCTTGCTCGGCGTCCGGACGGCCCGCGTCGATGGCTTGCAGGGCTGCGAGGGTCGCGGCCTTGGCCAGTTCCAGTTCGGTGAACAGGTGGGCGGCGCGGTGCTGCAGGGCCTGGAACTCGCCGATCAGCTTGCCGAACTGCTTGCGGGTGCGCAGGTATTCCAGCGTGATCTTGAAGGCCTGATCCCCCGCCCCGACCAGAGAGGCGGCAGCGCAGGCCCGGCCCAGCGTCAGCGCGGCGTCCAGCGGCCCCTGCCCCTCGCCCACTGCGCCGATCACGGCGTCGGCGTCCACCGCCACCTCGGTCAGGGTGACGCGCGCGGCGTTATGGGCGTCGACCATGATGGTGCGCTCGACCGCGACGCCGGGGGTCTGCGGGTCGATCAGGAAGAGGGTCAGGCCTTCATCCGTCTGCGCCGCCACGATCAGGGCGTCGGCGATGTGGCCGTCCAGCACGAAGCCCTTGGCGCCGTTCAGCTTGAAGCCGTTTCCGGCGCGTTCGGCCCGCGTGGCGATCTTTGCGGGCGCGTGCTTGGGACCTTCATCCACGGCGAGGCTGAGGATGGCCTCGCCCGCCGAAATCTTGCCCAGCCAGGCCTTCTGCGTCTCCGAGCCCGCCGCCTTCAGCACCGTCGCCGCCAGAACGGACGAACCCACGAAGGGCGAGGGCGTCAGGGTGCGGCCCAGGCTCTCGGCGATGACGCCCGCCTCGACCGCGCCGAGGCCGGAGCCGCCGTCTTCTTCGGGGATGATGACGCCCGCAAAGCCCATCTCGCCGAAGGCTCGCCACAGGTCGCGCGAGACGCCGTCGGGGTCGCGGCTGTCGCGCAGTTTCCGCAGGTGGGCGATGGGGGCGTGTTCGTTCAGGAAGCCGTCGGCGGCGTCCTGAAGCATGGTCTGCTCTTCGGTCAGGATCAGGGGCATCAATCCTACTTTCTCTTCGTCATGCTCGGACTTGATCCGAGCATCGGGCGTTGGGGCGAGCGGGCGGCGTCCAGTCCGGCGCCACCCTCGATCCTCGGGTCAAGCCCGAGGATGACGGCGGGCATGGGCTCACGCCCCCGGCAGTTGCAGCAGGTGTTTGGCGATGATGTTCAGCTGGATTTCGCTGGTGCCGCCTTCGATGGAGTTGGCCTTGGTGCGCAGCCAGTCGCGGGCGGCGGCGCCGTCCTTCGAGCGCTCGCCTTCCCATTCCAGCGCGTCCGAACCGCCTGCCGCCATGGCCAGTTCGTGGCGGCGCTTGTTCAGTTCGGAGCCATAGTATTTGAGCATGGAGGCGATGGCCGGGTGCGCCTGTTTGGCCTTCACCTGATCCCCTACCCGCTCCATCGCCAGACGGAAGGCGGCGGCGTCGATGTCGTAGTCGGCGATGCGGGCGCGCAAGGACGGCTCGTCCAGCCGACCGGCCTCGTCCACGCCGAGCGCATCCGTCGCGACCTGTCCCAGGGGACGGCCGACGCCGACGTCGCCCATGGCGCCGATCATGGTCCGCTCATGCGCCAGCAGGGCCTTGGCCACGTCCCAGCCACGGTTCAGCGTGCCGATCAGGTTTTCCTTCTCGACGCGCACGTCGTCGAAGAAGGTCTCGCAGAAGGGCGACTTGCCGGAAATGAGCGTGATGGGACGGGTGCTGACGCCCGGCGTCGCCATGTCGAACAGAACGAAGCTGATGCCCAGATGCTTGGGCGCCTCGGGGTCGGTGCGGACCAGACAGAAGATCCAGTCGGCCTGATCGGCGTAGGAGGTCCAGACCTTCTGGCCGTTGACGATCCAGTGGTCGCCGCGATCCTCGGCGCGGGTCTGGATCGAGGCCAGGTCGGAGCCGGAGCCGGGCTCGGAATAGCCCTGACACCAGCGGATCTCGCCGCGCACGATGGGGGGCAGGAAGCGCTGCTTCTGCTCCTCGGTTCCAAAGGCCAGCAGCGCCGGCCCCAGCATCCAGATGCCGAAGCTGGCCAGCGGCATCTGCGCCTGGATGCGGCGCATCTCCGACGCCAGCACCTTGGCCTCTTCGCGGGACAGGCCGCCGCCGCCATAGGCGCTGGGCCATTCCGGCGCGGTCCAGCCGCGCGCGGCCATGCGCTCCAACCACAGCTTGTGCGCCGGGGTCTTGAACACGGCCTTGCGGCCGCCCCAGACATAGTCCTCGTCGCCGTCACGCGGCCCGCGCACCTCGGGCGGGCAGTTGGCCTCCAGCCAGGCGCGCGTCTCGGCGCGGAATGTGTCCAGGTCGGTCATATGCGTGCCCTTGCTGCGTTTCCCGGAAGCGAGGCTAACAGCAATCCGTTGCGATTGGCTACGGTCTCCAGCCAAGGTTCTGAACCGCCGCGCCTGTGGCGCGTTTTGGGCCCGCACAGAGGGGCCTTGGCATGATCATTCTCAATCGTCTGGTGTTCGGCGCGGCCAGTCTGTTGCTGCTTCTGCTGGCCCTGGGGCTGGTCTGGCTGGGGCTAGGCGACGCGTGGGAGGCCATTCGCAGCCCCGATCAGTCCGGGGCCGACGCCATCCTAGACGTGCTGGGCTATGTCATCGTCGCCATCGCCGTCTTCGACGTGGCCAAATACCTGTTCGAAGACGAGGTGCGGCGCGGCAGCGAGCGGCGCAGCGCGGCGGAGGCCCGGCGCAGCCTGACCAAGTTCCTGTCGACCATCATCATCGCCCTCTTCCTTGAGGCCCTGGTGGTGGTGTTCAAGACGGCGCGCGAGGACGTGGCCCTGCTGGTCTATCCGACGGCCCTGCTGATCGCCGCCGTTCTGGTTCTGGTCGGCCTGGGCGCCTACCAACGCTTCTCGGCCACCGTCGAGGAGAAGGTCGGCGATGACGACGCGGCGGAGGAACGGCTCGACGAGCAGCAGGCGAAGACACCGACCCGCCGCACCCTCGCCCGCAAGAAGGCCTAGCCGCGCCGCCCTCGGAGGCTACTTCTTCGAGGGCAGGAAGGGCGAGAAGGTGATGACGGTGAAGGTGTCGCGGATGTGCGGGCGCGTCTGCACCTGCTTGGTCACGAAGGTGCCGATGTCGGCGTCTTTCGGCAGCTGGAACTTGGCCAGCAGGTCGTGCTGACCCGAGGTCGAGTAAACTTCCGACACGTTTTCAACATTGTCGACCAGATCGGCGGCGACATCGTTGGCGTAGCCCAACTCGCATTTGATGAAGACGAAAATGGCGGTCATCATGGTCGGAACCTCCCGTTCAAGCGGAGGTGCATAGCGGATGGAAACGGCATGGGTAAGGCTCCGGCGACACTGACGGCCCCTCCAGTCGACTACGAGGCGGCGTACAACAATCGGGAACGGGTGCCGGGACACCCGGAAATCCTGAAACGATGGCGAGAAGATTCGGCCCGCGTCATTGATGCGCGGCGTCCCGAAACCGTCGAATACGGCCCCGGGGAGCGTCAGAAGATGGAATGGTTCGACGCCGGTTCGGGCGCGCCGACCGCCATCTTCATGCACGGCGGCTATTGGCAGGCTCTGGACCGGGCCTGGTTCGCCTGGGTGGCGCCGGCCCTGCTGGAGCACGGGATCAGCGTGGTCATCCCCGGCTATGACCTGGCCCCGGCGGTCAAGGTCGGCGCCATCATCGGCGAGATGCGCCGCGCCACGGAGCTGGTGCGCGACCGCACCGGCAAGCGGCCCCTGGTCTTTGGTCATTCCGTCGGCGGGCATATGGCGGCGGCCATGCTGTCCGAAGGGCGGGCGCGGGCGGCGCTGGCGATTTCCGGCGTGTTCGACATCGAGCCGCTGATCCACACCTCGCTGAACCAGGCTCTGGGGCTGGACGCAGTCACGGCGCGGGCGCTGTCGCCTATCCACTGGCCCGCGCCGAACGGCGGAGCGCCGGGCGGTCGGGCGCTGGACTGCTGGGTAGGCGGGGCCGAGAGCAACGAGTTCATCCGCCAGAGCCGCAGCATGGCCGCCGAGTGGGGCGGCAAGGGCGCCGACACCCATGTCGAGGTGCTGGACGGGCTGGATCACTTCACCATCCTGGACCCGCTGGCCGACAAGGACAGCCGCATGGTCAAGCGGCTGGTGACGCTGGCGACCGCCGAATAAGGCGTCGCTTACCAGGATTGATCCCGGTGTCACTTGACGAGGGCGCCGGGAACCGCCGATCTGCGGGCCTGATAGGCCTGAAGGAGACCCCATGCGACACAATCGTCTCAGCGTGCTGACCGCCCTCGAAACCCAGGGCGTCGTCCCGGTCTTCTATCATGCCGACCCGGAGGTCTGCGCCGAGGTGATCCGCGCCTGCGCCCGCGGCGGGGCCAAGGCGGTCGAGTTCACCAACCGCGGCGACTTCGCCTGGGAGACCTTCACCGCCCTGTCGAAACAGTTCGCCCAGACCGATCCCGACATCATCATGGGCGTGGGCTCGATCCTGGATGCGCCGACGGCGGCGCTTTACCTGGCCTCGGGCGCGCGCTTCGTCATCAGTCCCTGCCTGGTTCCCGAGGTGGCCCAGGTCTGCAACCGCCGTCAGGTCGCCTATTCGCCGGGCTGCGGCTCGGTGCGCGACATCTCGGAGGCTCAGGCTCTGGGCTGCGAGATCGTCAAGCTCTTCCCCGGCGCCTCGGTCGGCGGCCCGGACTTCGTCAAGGCGGTGCTGGGGCCGATGCCCTGGACCAAGATCATGCCGACCGGCGGGGTCGATCCCGACGAGGCCTCCATCGCCAAATGGTTCGGCTCGGGCATCGTGGCGGCGGGCATGGGGTCGAAACTGATCACCGACGCCGCCATTCAGGCCAGGGACTGGGCGGGGATCGAGGTCAAGGTGCGCCAGACGGTGGAGGCCATCGCGGCGTTCCGGGCGAAGTAACGCCTCTTCTTTCCTCCCCATTCCATGGGGAGGGGGACCGCGTAGCGGTGGAGGGGGCGGCACAGAGGGCTGACGTTGAGACGCCCCCTCCGTCACGTCGCCTACGGCGCCGCGCCACCTCCCCATCGCTGCGCGACAGGGAGGAAAGACAAAGAAAAAGGCCCCGCCGGATTTCCAGCGGAGCCTTTTCTATTCAGAACCGCAAGCGGATCAGGCAGCTTCGGCGGCGGCCTTGGCCAGCTTGGCCTGGTGGGCGGCCATGCCGGCGGCGATCAGTTCGGCGGCTTCGCCGGCGTCGCCCCAACCGTGGACCGTGACCGACTTGCCCTTCTCCAGATCCTTGTAGCGGGTGAAGAAGTGCTCGATCTGCTCGATCAGGATGGCGGGCAGCTGACGGTAGCTGGAGACCTCGGTGTAGTAGGGGTTCAGCTTGTCGACCGGCACGGCCAGAATCTTTTCGTCGCCGCCGGCTTCATCGACCATCTTCAGCACGCCGATGGGACGCGAACGGATGACGCAGCCCGGCACCACCGGGGTCGGGTTCAGCACGATGACGTCGCACGGATCGCCGTCGTCCGACAGGGTGTGCGGGATGAAACCGTAGTTGCCCGGATAGTACATGGCGGTGTGCAGGAAGCGGTCCACGAACAGGGCGCCCGAGGCCTTGTCCATCTCGTATTTGACCGGCAGGCCGCCCTGCGGGATTTCGATGATCACGTTGACGTCCCAGGGGGCGTTCGGGCCGACCGGAATGGCTTCGATGTTCATGGTACGCTCTTGTTGCAGGTGCGAACGGGGAGTTTGGGCGGCGTGATAAGCTTTGCATCGCCGAACAGCAAGCTTCAGAGGATGCATTGCGACGATCAGCCTTGCTCCATAGGCCCGACTGAAGGCATCAACAGGGCATGAGCCTGTTCGACTGGATCGCCCTCGCCCTCTTCTTCATCGCCTGGCTCGGCTATGGTCCGATCCTGAGCGTGATCGCGCGGCGCAGCGGGTCGCTGAACGACGATATGCTGGTCGTCCGCGACAGCTGGATGACCGCCATGACCCATCGCGAGATCCGGCTGATCGACAGCCAGCTGATGGGGCATTCGATCAACTCGGCCTCCTTTTTCGCCTCGACCAACCTGCTGCTGATCGCCGCTGTGGCCGGCATCCTGTTCGGCGGCGAGAACGCCTTGCGCGGGTTCGCCGCCGTCGGCGCCGAGGCGGTGCCGGTCAAGATTCTGGAGGCCAAGCTGGCTCTGGTTCTGGTCTGCCTGGCGCGCGGCTTCCTCGATTTCATCTGGTCGCTGCGTCAGATGAACTACGCCCTGGCTCTGATCGGCGCGGCGCCCGAAATTCACTCCGAGACCGACAAGGTCGCCTATGGCCATGCCGTGGCGCGGGTGCTGAACCCGGCCCTGGGCGGGTTCAGCCAGGGCGTGCGCGGCTACTACTTCGCCCTGGCGGCGGCGGCCTGGCTGTTCGGGCCCACGTGGCTGGCGCTGGGGGTGATCTCGGCCTTCGGCCTGCTGGTCTGGCGTCAGGCCGGGTCGCCGGCGGCGCGGGCCGTACGCACCGCTCGACGGCTGCTGGAACGCAGCTAGGCCTGAGTTTGGCCATATTGCAGCCGCGAACGGTTTATGCGGATCGCGCGCCCGGCGACAGGTAACAACGAAACAGATTTACGTAACAGCCTGTGATCGCACAAAGATAATCGGACCTTGAAATTTTGTGCGCTGCAAACTAACTTGGCTTTCGACGCCTCCGGGCGTCATGCCCTTCCTGGGCGTTTCCTCCCTATAGACTTTATATGCCGCGCCCCCGGGCGCGGCTTTTTTTTGGTCTGGAAGGTCGGCTCAGACGGCGAAGTCTTCGCCCAGAGCCGCGATCACGCGGTTCAGCCCCGACTGGCAACGCCCCCAGCCGACCGACGGCGCGCTCGCGACCTCATCCCAATAAAGCCGACGGTTCAGTTCGATCTGGATCGCCTCTAAGCCCTCGTCAGGCCGCCCCCAGGACTGGGTGGCGTAACCGCCTGCATAGGGCCGGTTCAGCGCCACCCGCCAGCCCAGAGCCTCGAACAGCGCCCTCAGACGCCGCGTCAGCCTCACCGCGCAACTGGTCCCATAGCGGTCGCCCAGGACCACGTCCGGCCCATTCGGCCCCGTGGCGCGCGCGGGCATGGAATGCCAGTCGATCAGAATGGCACGCCCGTGGCGGTCACGCGCCGCCTGCATCTGTTCGGCCAGGGCCGCATGATAGGGGGCATGGATCCGGCCGATCCGTCCCCTCGCCTCTTCCAGCGTCAGACGGCGGTCGTAGAGCGCCCTCCCGTCCCCGGCCAGGCGCGGCACGACGCCATATCCGGCCAGGGTCTTCAGCCCCGGCGGCGGCGCTTCCGGCGCCCCGACGATCAGGACAGGGTCCAGTTCGTCCGGGCCGCGGTTCAGATCGACATAGGCCCGCCCGATCCGCCCGGTGATCAACACCACCCCTACCGCCGCGCTGGCGGTCAGAAGCTGGTCCACGGCCGCGTCCTCGGCGCTGCGCAACGAAGCCTCTGGCAGACCCGCGGCCGCCCCCATGTCCTCGGGGTAGATCACGCCCGAATGAGGCGAGGCGAACACCAGCGGCGTCGCCCGCCCGGACGGCGCGGGGGAGATGCTGAAGGTCGCGTCGGTCGGCGCTGGTTTCATGGGCTGGGGGCTCATGGCTTGGCCATAGACTGATTTATCCCCGACTTCGCCCCTCTACGCATTCGTCTCAAGGGTGATTTTCATCACGAGTTTACAGATCACAGCCTAGGTTCCCCGCTGACATTCCAAGGACCTGATCCCCACATGGCGCGTATTCTGCTGGCCGAAGACGACGGCTCGCTTCGAGGTTTCCTGACCCGTGCGCTGGAACGCGCCGGTCACGCCGTGGTGGATTGCGAGAACGGCGACGACGCCATCGACGCCCTGGAACAGGGTCCCTATGATCTGTTGCTGACCGACATCGTCATGCCGGGCGCCGACGGGATCGAGGTCGCGCGCGTCGCCGCCGTGCGCCAGCCGGGCATCCGCATCATGTTCATCACCGGCTTCGCCGCCGTCGCCTTGTCAGCCGCTCAAGCCACGCCTCAGGCCAAGGTTCTGTCCAAACCCGTCCACCTGCGCGACCTGGTGAACGAGGTCGAACGGATGATCGCCGCCTAACGGAAAAATACGAAAAAAGAAGGCACAAGCCTCTTGCGGCGGCCGCAAACTGCGGGTTATAGACGCCGCCTTGCCGGGCAACGACATCAGTCGCCGCTCAGCAAACCCGGCGGACGCGTAGCTCAGCGGGAGAGCACCTCGTTGACATCGAGGGGGTCACAGGTTCAATCCCTGTCGTGTCCACCATTCTTTTCAGCAAGTTAGCTAGATAAGCCCATCCGGGCCAGTCGCCGCTTGCCGCTCACTGACTGGGCGCGACCACGCCGTTCCAGCGCCTCGCCGGCGGGACCAACAGCGATCCCTCGCGCCGCGCCATTGAAGCGTGGCCGAGACCTCTACCGGCCTGTTCGAGACCGTCAAAACACAGCGCCTGCGGAAACAGATGTTTCCCCCAACCCTGCGGAACACCAACGGTTTGCGACCGTTGCGCCCTCGGAGGAGCGCCATATGTATTGGGCGAGGGACAGGCGCTGCGCGACTGGAGGGTCGCCGCGCCAGAAAGCACGCAGCGCATGACGTCGCGAACCCTGACCGCGCGACGCAGCCTGGCCGTACCTGCGGATACGGCGGCGCTGCGCATCCTGAACACGGCCGCGCGCCTGTCGGACGAAGAGCGCGCCCTGGTGCGCCGCCTCTGCATCTTTCAGGAAGTCATCAACGCGGGCGAAGCCTTCACCTCCGAAGGGCGGACGGTGACCCCGCGGCTGATCCTGAGCGGCTGGGCCTGCCGGCAGCGCATCCTGGCCGACGGCCAGCGGCAGATCTTCGGCTTCCTGCTGCCTGGCGACGGCCTGGGCCTGGGAACGGACGCCCGTCCGCTCGACGAAACCACGACCGTCGCCCTGACCCGGGTAGAATGCGTCGACGCCGTCATGCTGCGAGAGATCCTGGCGCTTCAGGATCCCCGGCACGACCGACTGCGCCGAGCGCTGGCAACCGCGCGCCGCTATGAGGACGTCTGCCTTTTGAACCACGTCGTGCGCCTGGGCCGCCAGTCCGCCCTGGCCCGGCTGGCGCATCTGTTGCTGGAGCTGCGCGACCGCCTGCAACGGGCGGGGCTGTGCAGCATCGACCGGATGCACCTGCCCCTGACCCAGGAAGCGCTCGCGGACGCGCTGGGCCTCAGCCTGGTCCACGTCAGCCGAACCCTCAGCCAGATGAAGCGCAACCGCCTGATCGCGATGCAGAACGGCTGGCTGACCATTCTGGACGAGTCTTACCTCCGGTCCGCCTGCGACTACGACGCCGACTACCCGGTCCTTCATTGAATCCCGTCAAAAGAGAGAGAGAGAGAGAGAGCGCGTTATGATCCAGCATCGTCCTTCGCCTCAGCAGCGCGAATTGCGCGGCTCTCGTCGAAAGGGTTCCAGGTCCGGCTTGCTGTTGGCGACCGTCGCCGCGGCGGCCCTGCTCGCGCCGGGGGCCGCCCTGGCCCAGGAGGCCGATCTGGCCGCGCGGGTGGCGCGGCTCGAAGCCCTGGTTCTGGACCAGCAGAAACGTATCGAGGCCCAGGACGCGCTTCTCGCTGAGCGGGCGGCGGGAACCGCCCCCCCGGCCGGAATGGCCGCATCCGACGTCGACACCCGCTGGCGCGTCCAGACCGACGCCTCGGGTCGGGCGATTTTCGCCGATCGCGACATGTCGACCTTGCGGGCCGGTCATGCGCCCGATCAAGTCGCCAGCCAGACCACGCTGAACTCCCAGCCCCAGACCCTGCCGGCGCCCGCGGGGGCCCCGCCCGTGGAAGCGCCGCTGCTGGCGGCCCGCCGCGAACAGTTGGCCGCCATCCCCGAAGGCATCGCCGTGCTGACCCAACCCGGCAAGCTGACCCTCGATCTGTCGGGCGAGTACACCCGCTCCAGCGCCAATCGCCTGGTCTTCCGCGGCATCGAGATCGTCCCCGGCGTCCAGATCGGCGTCATCGAAGCCAATGAGGCCGACCGCGACACCAATGTCGCGACCGTCGCGGCCAAGTACGGCCTGACCTCACGCATGGAGGTGGAACTGCGCGCCGGCTATGTTCGCCGCAACGACACCATCACCACGGTCCAGCAGCGCGATGAAGCCGTCACGCGCACCATTGACCTGAGCGGCGACGGGATCGGCGATGTCGAGGGCGCCGTTCGTTATCAGATCAATGGCGGCGAACGCGGCCGCCCGATCGTCATCGCCGGCCTGCGCGTCAAGAGCGACACCGGCGAAGGCCCCTTCGACATTCCCCGCGACGAGTTCGGCGTGGCGTCCCGCCTGGCCACCGGCTCGGGCTTCTGGGGCGTCGAGCCGAGCCTCAGCTTCATTTACCCCAGCGATCCGGCGGTGATCTTCGGCAGCCTCAGCTACTTCGCCCACCTGCCGCGCGACATCAACAAGACCGAGGGCGATATCCGTATCGGCGAGGTCGATCCCGGCGACGCGATCGGCATGTCGATCGGCTTCGGCTTCTCGCTCAACCCGAAATTCTCATTCTCGCTGGGCTACAAGCACAACTATATCCGCCCCACGAGCAGCGAACTGAACGACCTGGTCGAGAAGTCCGATTCCCTCCAGGTCGGCGCCCTGCAGTTCGGCATGTCCTACCTGCTGACGGATCGGTTCAGCCTGAACGGCAACTTCGAGTTCGGCGTCACGGAAGACGCGCCGGACATGCGCTTCGTCCTGCGTCTGCCGATCATCTTCTGACCCGAGAGAAAAGCGCCTCCGACCCGAGGGTCGGAGGCCGTCAACGTCCCAGCGAACCAACCAGGGCCGTATTCAGATCATAGGTCATCTGCATAGCGCGTTGCTGCGCGCTGCTGGCGCTCTGCATCGCGGCCAGATCGGGCAGGTAGAGATTCAACTCCATGTCCTGGCGCAGGTTGCGATTATTGGCGTTGTTGACGATCAGGTTCTGCAACTGACCGGTCGTCACATTATGGATCAGGGCCGTAGCGCCATCGCCATCGACCAAGGCGACGCCGCCACTGGTTCCGGTGAGCCCAGTCAGGTCAATCCCGCGATTCAACAGCGAGGTCATGGCGCTGGCCAGATCCGTCGCACCGGGCACATCGCCACGGGTCTGTTCGGTGACCGCCCCCTTCGGGGTCCAGGTCAACTGCGTCTTCAGCGCCAAGGTGTTGTCGATATAGGAGCGGATCACCACGCCGAAGCCGAAGGTAAAGCCGTTGGTGGTGATGAAGCCGCCACGCAGTCCCGACAGCTCCTCGTCGGAAAGGGGCTGCCCCCCGGCCTGGGGAGACGGAAGCTGCGGCGACGCCGCAGAGGACCAGGACCGCGCCCCCCCTTCTTCAAACATGGGCTGCAGCCATGACGCCGGCTTGGCCAGCGAGGCCGTCGACAAACAGGCGGTCGCCAACGACAGGGCGACCAGGGCGACTGTATGCACGCGCCGCATGATCATTACCTCAGATACGGATCAAGCGGGAAACGCGTGGTCACCTGATAGAGCGGCGGCAGCTCCCGCGTCAGCTCCGCCAGGGAGCTGTTGGGCAGGGCCTGCCAGGGCCGCGATCGATTCCAGGGCGTCCACTCCGCCGCCTGATTGAAACGATCCGCCGGTTCGCGGATCACGAAGGCCACGCCGTTCCACATCGAAGTGAACTCATCGCGGCTATAGATTTTCAGCCCCAGGGCAGGATCGCCGATCAGCACGCGATCAGCGTCGTCGCCCTTGAAAATCACGAAATGCTTGTAGCCCGCAGTGTCCATCATGACGATGGCGGGCCTGTTCATGCTGGCCAAATCATCCAGCGAAAGCCGAAAGCCGTCCGCCTGGTAGCCGTTCGCTTCGAGAAACTGCTTCATGTCGAGCAGAGAGAAGCCCACCTGCCGGATCACATCCTGATCCCCGGCCGCGTACATGGCGCGAAACACCTGCTCCTCGCCGACCTCGCGATCATAGTGATAGCGCAAAAGCGTGGCCAAGGCGGCTGAACCGCAGCTGAAATCGTAGCGCTGACGAACCACCGTGCGGAAAGGGATATCCCGATAGCTGATGACGTTGAGGCGAGCGGGAGCCGCCCCGGTGCTGATAATCACCTCAGCGCTCGCAGGCGGCGCAAACAGCCAGGCCGTACACAAGGCCGCGAGCGGCAGGCCAAGACCGCTGCGGGAACTGGAAGATCTGCGCTTCACGGCGTCGGCCCCGTGGTCACGATATTGATGGTGATCGCGCCTTGCAGGTTGTTGTTGTGGCCGGTGTTCATGACGAAATTGCCGACGCCGCTGTAACCGGCGAAGGCGTTGGCCCCGACCGTGATAGCGCCGGACCCGACGGTGTTGGCGTTGATGCTGTTGCCGCTGTTCGTGGCCTTGAGAAGCTGGTCGCTGGCCACGATGACGCTGACGCCCTGACGAGCGCTCAGGTCATGAAGCTCGGCGGCGTCCAGGGGTTGAACCTTCAAAGGCGCCGACGCTGGCGGTGCTTCGGACACATGGGGTGTCACGACTTGCGGCGTCGGCACGGGATCCGAGCCGGCGAACAACAGCGCGGCTGTTAGAATGGTGAGCATGGCTTCCTCCCGAAAGGGATCGGCGGCCGGGATGACCGGCCGCCGACAGGACGATTATTAGCCGCCGCCGTTGCCGAAGGTGACGTTGGCGTTGGCGCTGACCGCCGTCGCCGCCTGACCAATCGAAGCCATGCCGGTGTTGTTGCTCACGGTTTGAATGCCCGCGAAGCCGGCGAAGGCGCCGCCGCTTTGGCTGATGTCGCCGCTGCGAAGACGACCGTTCTGCGCGCCCCGGCCGTCGTCGGAGAGATCGAACTTGACGTTGCTGACGGAGGCGCCGAGGTCCTGGTTCGTCAGCGAGACGCGCACGTTCCAGTTGGCGGTGTTGAACGAGTCCTGCACTTTCAGGTTGCTGGAGTTGTCGGTGTAGGTCTTGGAGTTGTCGTTGAAGGAATCATCCACCTTCAGGTGGTTGGAGTTGTCGGTATTGTAGGAATCGTCAGTATAGGTTTTCGAGTTGTCGTTACCCGAGTCATCGACACGCGTGTAATCCGAATTGTCGGTGTAGTTCTTTGAGTTGTCATTGAACGAGTCATCGACTTTGGTGTGATCCGAGTTATCCGTATTCGTGGAGTTGTCGTTCCAGGAGTCGCTGATCCGAACCCGCGAATTGTCATTGCCCGAGTTGCTGTTGTAGGAGTCCTCGATAGAGGACGGGTCGCTGCCGCCGCCGCCGCCGCCGCCGCCGCCGAAGGACTGAGCTTCAGTCACCGTTGCAAACGCCAGCACCCCCAACAGAACTGCCGCCGAAGTCATCAATTTGGCACGCATATCGTTAGCCTCCAGATCAAAATGGATACGGAGGTTCCTCCACCTCCGGGAAACCCAATCGTCTTGGAAGGCCGTCGTTCCCCTTTCCCGCAGCAGGAGAACAGGCCCAAAAACAACCGCTTTTCAAACACCCCTTGGGCGCGGCACGTCATTTGTTATGGGGGCCGGTCATCGCCTTTTTCAGATCAGATCATTTGATCGGACCGTCACCCGGAATAAACTAAACGCTGCACCTGACTTCCCGTAGCGCGCGTATCCCGCGCCCTGTGCATGGCGTTCCGGCGCTACGGATGCTAAGCGCGCGACCATGACGACGCCCCCAATCGAACGCATCCGCAATTTCTCGGTGGTCGCCCACATCGACCACGGCAAGTCCACGCTGTCGGACCGGCTGATCCAGCACACCGGCGGCCTGACCGCGCGGGAAATGTCGGAACAGGTCCTTGATAATATGGACATCGAGAAGGAACGCGGGATCACCATCAAGGCGCAGACCGTGCGCCTGAACTACAAGGCCAAGGACGGGCTGGAGTATGTTCTGAACCTGATGGACACGCCGGGGCACGTCGACTTCGCCTATGAGGTGTCGCGCAGCCTGGCCGCGTGCGAAGGTTCGATCCTGGTGGTGGACGCCTCGCAGGGCGTCGAGGCGCAGACCCTGGCCAATGTCTATCAGGCGATCGACAACAACCACGAGATCGTGCCGGTTCTGAACAAGATCGACCTGCCCGCCGCCGAGCCGGAACGGGTGCGGGCCCAGATCGAGGACGTCATCGGCATCGACGCCTCGGACGCCGTCCTGTGCTCGGCCAAGTCGGGCATCGGCATCGAGGACGTGCTGGAGGCCATCGTCACCCGCCTCCCCGCGCCCAAGGGCGACATCGACGCCCCGCTGAAGGCCATGCTGGTCGACGCCTGGTACGACCCCTACCTGGGCGTGGTGCTGCTGGTGCGCGTCTTCGACGGCGTGCTGAAGGCCGGCATGCGGGTCAAGATGATGCAGTCCGGCTCGACCCACCTGGTCGACCGCGTCGGCGTCTTCCTGCCCAAGAATACGCCCGTCGAGGCGCTTGGCCCCGGCGAGGTCGGCTTCATCACCGCCCAGATCAAGGAAGTGGCCCACGCCGCCGTCGGCGACACCATCACCGACGAGAAGAAGCCGACCGCCGAACCGCTGAAGGGCTTCAAGGAAGTCCAGTCGGTGGTCTTCTGCGGCCTGTTCCCGGTCGACGCCGCCGACTTCGAGGACCTGCGCGCCGCCATCGGCAAGCTGCGCCTGAACGACGCCAGCTTCACCTTCGAGATGGAATCCAGCGCGGCGCTCGGCTTCGGCTTCCGCTGCGGCTTCCTCGGCCTGCTGCACCTGGAGATCATCCAGGAGCGCCTGAGCCGCGAGTTCAACCTGGACCTGATCGCGACGGCCCCCTCGGTCGTCTACAAGATCGGCCTGCGCGACGGACGCGAGATCGACCTGCACAACCCGGCCGACCTGCCCGACGTGATGCAGATCGAGACCATCAGCGAGCCGTGGATCAAGGCCACCATCCTGACCCCCGACGAATACCTGGGCGGCGTCATCAAGCTGTGTCAGGACCGCCGCGGCACCCAGGTCGAGCTGTCCTACGTCGGCAGCCGCGCCCTGGTGGTCTATGAGCTGCCGCTGAACGAGGTGGTCTTCGACTTCTACGACCGCCTGAAGTCGATCTCGAAGGGCTATGCCAGCTTCGACTACGAGATCACCGACTACAAGGTCGGCGACCTGGTCAAGATGAGCATCCTGGTCAACGCCGAGCCGGTGGACGCCCTGTCGATGCTGGTCCACCGCGCCCGCGCCGAGACGCGCGGCCGCGGCATGGTCGAGAAGATGAAGGAACTGATCCCGCCCCACATGTTCGTCATCCCGATCCAGGCGGCCATCGGCGGCAAGATCATCGCCCGCGAAACCGTCCGCGCCCTGCGCAAGGACGTGACCTCCAAGTGCTACGGCGGCGACGCCACCCGCAAGAAGAAGCTGCTGGAGAAGCAGAAGGCCGGCAAGAAGCGCATGCGCCAGTTCGGCAAGGTCGAGATCCCGCAGGAAGCCTTTATCGCGGCCCTGAAGATGGACGAGGATTGATCCTCTCCTTCAACGACTGACAACAAGAAGGGGCGGAAGGCGATGCTTTCCGCCCCTTCTTCGTGAGCCAAAACAAGTGCCCCGCCGCCGAGCTCCGAAATTTGGCCTAGCCTAGGCAAGCGCCTCGACGGAACAACGTTGTTCCGTCATTATCGAGTAATGAATATCGACGAACTGATGCAGCCGGATGAATGGGCAGACCTTCCGGAAGACAATGAAGAAGCTTTCGCGAAGGTCATTACCCTAGCGCAGCCACGCCTCAGAGAACGCCTCCGGATGGAGCAGGACTGGGCCGAACGATCCGAAGACTATTCGGGTATAAGAGACGCTCAGCATGGTTTCATGAGCAGCCTCGTAGGTGTGGCCAAATCCTACACGATTACGGCTTTCGCCGACCATTCCATTCCGCATCCGTCTGATTGGGACAACCATGCGAACATTCAATTCCAATCAGACCTCAATCACTTCCTAGCCCAGGTCACCGCTAGGAAGGCCATCAGATCAAGGCAAGCATCCGTCGCGATGGACGATGGGAGCAAAGACAGACTGCGGTCCTACCTCCATGGCCTCAAAGTCGAGATCGACAAGTCCAGCCTCTCCGAAGCTAAAAAGGCCATCCTGCTAGATCGCCTCGCCGCCTTCGAAAAGGAACTGGACGGTCGCAGAATTAACGTTCTGACCGTCAGCCTCATTGTCATGGAGATTCTTGGGGTTCCAGGATCGGTCTGGGCGTCCCACGAAGTCGTCAAACGCCTGAGCGGAAACGCGATCGAATGCGTCGGCCAAGCAAAGGTCGTTGAGAATGAAGCAATGGCATCCAGACTGCCTGCACCGACCTTGCAAATTTCTGCAGCACCGCGTGAGAGTAAACCGACACCTAGCTTCAACAGCTACGACCTCAACGACGACATTCCTTTTTGATCGCTTCCTCGGGTCGCACACCCGCTCCTCTAGAACCCCGCCCGCCACGTCTCCGCCGTTAGAGTCACCGCCGCCTCGAGCGGGGGCTTGAGCTGGAACAGGGCGGGGGCGGCGGCGAGGTCGTGGAGGCGGTAGAGGCGCCAGGCATCGGGGCGTTCGGCGGAGACCTCGCGCTCAGTGCGGGTCAGGAAGAAGTCGGTGGCGGGGCCGCCGCGCGTGGCCTTGACCTCGATCAGGCGTTCGCGGCCCGCCGGGTCGAAGCTGCGGATGTCGTAGCCGGCGCCGTCGCCGCGTTCTTGCGACGTCCATTCGATCTTGCGCGCCAGATCGGGGCGGTCGTGAGCGATCAGGAAGGCGCGTTCGTGGTGGAAGACATGGTGCTCGCCCCACTGGCCGAGGGCGCAGTTGCGGTGGTCGCGGGCGGCGGGGTCGTATTTGCGGACGATGCGGGCGAGGCCCTGTGGCCGGGGCTTGCGGGCCAGGCCGAGCGGCGGCGGGGCGGTGATGGGGAGGATGCCTCCCGAGACGAGCGGTCCCAGTGGAGAAGGCGGCGTCGCCCCCTCCACCGCTTCGCGGTCCCCCTCCCCATGGAATGGGGAGGAAAACGGGGCGGCGGCTTGATCTGACATGCCCGGTCGCAGTTCGCGCGCGAGAGGGAGGCCGAGGGTCCAAGCGTCGGGGTGGGCGTCAAGGTAGCGTTCGACGGCGGGGAATATGGCGCCCTGGATATTGTCCTTGCGCTTGTAGCCGCGAATCGTCGGCAGGCCGAGGTCGGCCAAAACCGAAGACAGGTTCATGTGCTTGAACTCGACGGAGCGGTGCGACCGCCCGGTGCGCGCCATCAGGTCGCGGGCGTGGTGCGCCTTGACGTAGGGACGGCCCGTCAGTTCTGCGGCCAACATGGCGAAATAGGTCGCGACGATGGCGTCGAGTTCGTCGGCCTGCCAGTCGGTTCCTACTTTTGATGGGTCGATCATGGCCCCTCCGCCTACTGGAGGTTAGCTTTGCCTTGGGCGGTTGACCAGGCTGAGACCGAGGGTCGCCTGGCCCTCCCACCCGGTCGCTGAAGCGACCACCCTCCCCATGAAGGGGAGGGAGAAAGGATAAGGCTCGCATTCCACTTTGTGGGTTTTCAGGGGGGTTGGGGGCTGATCGGGAGGATCGGCGCGCCCTGGTCTGTGACGGCGCCATGCTGGGCGGATGAGCGGGAAGCTGAAGGGCGGGCCGGCCCATTATCGGCTGTCGAGGGCGACGTGGGACATCATTCTGGACGAATACCGGAATGGGGCGACTGTGCCGGAGCTGAGCGAGCGGTGGCGGGTGTCGGGTCATGCCCTGCGCAAGCGGATCACCGTGCACGGCGCGACCAAGCGCGACTGGGGCGACCAGATCGCCATAGAGACGGCGAAGGCGCGCGAGGCGGCGCAGGAAGAGGCCGAAAAGGCCAGGGTGGAGCAGGAGGCGGCGGCCGAGGCGGCGCTGGCCCAGGCCCTGTTCGGGCCGCTGACGGCGGAAGACGCGCAGGAGGGCAAGGCGGCGGTGCTGGCCTCGACGGCGATGATCGCCTCGGGCCGGGCCATGCTGATGCGGCGGCTGCCGGAGGCGCAGGGGCTGGCGCGGCTGGCCGAGGTCTATGTGCGGCTGATGGACCGACAGGACAAGGCGCACAGCTTCGAGAACACGCCGCTGGAGGTGCTGCTGGCGGCGCGGTTCAACGGGGAGATGATGAGCGCGCGCTTCGCCCTGACGCCGGAGTCGAAATACGACGACCCCCAGTATGAGCTGAAGGCCCTTTACTGGGATCAGCTGAAGGCTGCGCCCGACGCCTATCGGACCGAGGTGATGGACGCCCGGCGCGAGGCCGCCCAGGCCCGGCGGGAGATGGCTGAGGCCAAGGCGGCGCTGGAGGCGCTGAGGGCGGCCACCCCAACATGAACAATCGTCCACATACCAAGGTGTCGCGTTGCGGGAGGCGCGCGGACGGCTAAGGTCCGGCCAACTTCACCTTGGGGACTGAAACCTATGCGCTTTGCCGCCTCATCCGTCGCGCTCGCCGCCCTTATGGCCGTCGCTTCGCCCGTTCTGGCCCATACGACGGCGCCCGCCGCCGCGACCGCTGTAACTGCGCCGTCGGCCACGCCGCTGCGCGCGGCGCCGGTGTCGGAGCTGATCGCTCGCGTCGATATTCCGTGGAAGCGCTTCCAGCTGGACAACGGCCTGACGGTGCTGGTGCACGAGGACCGCAAGGCGCCGGTCGTGGCGGTGTCGGTCTGGTATAATGTCGGCTCCAAGGACGAGCCCAAGGGCTCGACCGGTTTCGCCCACCTGTTCGAGCACCTGATGTTCGGCGGGTCCGAGAACTCGCCCGTCAGCCACATCCAGACGATGAGCTCAGCCGGCGCCTCGGTCCTGAACGGCACGACCTGGTTCGACCGCACCAACTACTTCCAGACGGTGCCGACCCCGGCGCTGGACTACACGATGTACCTGGAGTCCGACCGCATGGGCTATCTGCTGGGGCAGGTCAGCCAGGAGGTCCTGGATCTGCAACGCGGCGTCGTTCAGAACGAAAAGCGTCAGGGCGACAACCAGCCCTACGGCCTGACCTATTACGCCACGCTGGAAGCCCTCTTCCCCGAGGGGCACCCCTATCGCCACTCGACCATCGGTTCGATGGCCGACCTGGACTCGGCCAGCATGGAGACGGTGCGCGACTGGTTCCGTGAGAACTATGGTCCCAACAACGCCATCCTGGTTCTGTCGGGCGATATCGACGAGGCCAGGGCCCGCGAACTGAGCCAGAAATACTTCGGCGCCATCGCTCGCGGCCCGGTCAACACCCCGGCGGCCGCCCCCATCCCGACCCTGGCGGCGCCGGTCGAGCAGGTGCTGCACGACCGCGTCGCCCAGACCCGCATCAGCCGCACCTGGACGACGCCGGGCCTGAACGACCCGGACTCGGTGCCGCTGAGCGTCGGCGCCTCGGTGCTGGGCGGCCTGGCCAGCTCGCGTCTGGACAACGTCCTGGTGCGCGACGAGCAGACGGCCTCCAGCGTCTCGGCCGGCAACCAGGTCTTCCAGCGCCTCAGCATGTTCAGCTACTCGGCCATGGTGAAGCCGGGCGCCGACGCCGACGCGGTGGCCAAGCGCATGGACGCCGTCCTGGCCGACCTGATCGCCAACGGTCCGACCCAGGACGAGATCAACCGGGTCGTGACCCAGTTCGCCTCGCAGCGCATCCAGGGTCTGGAGACGGCCAACGGCAAGGCCTCGGTCCTGGCCGAGGGTCAGCTCTATTCAGGCGATCCCGACTTCTACAAGAAGGAGTTGGCGGCCTATGCCGCTGTGACCCCGGCCCAGGTTCAGGCCGCGATGAAGAAGTGGCTGAGCCGCCCCGTCTATAGCCAGATCGTCATGCCGGGCGAACGTGAAGCCTATGCCGACGCCGCCGCCGCGCCCTCGGGCGCCACCCCGACCCCGGCGGCGCCGATCCAGCGCGTGGCCCGTGAAGCCGCCCCCGCCATCGGCGAGGTGTCCAACGTCGACTTCCCGTCGGTCGAACGCGCCGCCCTGTCGAACGGCATCGAGGTGGTCTACGCCCGCTCGGCCACCGTACCGGTGACCCGCGTGGCGCTGGAGTTCGACGCCGGCGTCGCCGCTGACCGCGCCGACCGTCTGGGCGCCCACACCCTGATGCTGAACGTCATGCAGGAAGGCACCACGACGCGCGACTCCAAGGCCCTGGCCGAGGCCAAGGAACGTCTGGGCGCCAGCGTCTCGGTCGGCTCGTCGATGGACCGGACCACCGCCAACCTGTCGACGGTGAGCACCAACCTGCAGCCCTCGCTGACCCTGTTGTCGGACATGGTGCGCAACCCCGCCTTCGCCCCGAGCGAGGTCGAACGCCTGCGCGCCGTGCGTCTGGCGGCCCTGGCCAACGAGAAGACCCAGCCGGCCGCGATCGCCGGTCGCGCCCTGCCGCCGCTGATCTATGGCGAAGGCCACCCCTATGGCCGCTCGTTCAGCGGCACCGGCGACGAGGCCGTCATCCGCGGCCTGACGCGCGCCGATCTGGTCGCCGACCACGCCGCCTGGATCCGTCCGGACAACGCCAAGCTGTTCGTGGTCTCGGACCTGCCGCTGGCCGAACTGAAGCCGCAACTGGAAGCGGCCTTCGGCGACTGGCGCGCGCCGACGACGGCCAAGGGAAGCAAGACCTTCACCGCCGCCCTGCCGCAGACCTCGGCCCGCATCGTCCTGATCGACCGTCCGCAGTCGCCGCAATCGCTGATCTACGGCGGTCAGGTCCTGTCGGTTTCGGGCAAGGATGACATCCTGACGCTGAGCACGGCCAACAGCGTGCTGGGCACCGACTTCCTGTCGCGCATCAACAACGACCTGCGCGAGACCAAGGGCTGGTCCTATGGCGTGCGGGGCAGCATCAACCAGTTGCAGAACCGCGCCCCCTATATCGTCAACGCCCCGGTCCAGGCCAACCGCACGGGCGACTCGATGGCGGCCCTGATCGGTCAGTATGAGCGCTTCCTCGGCGCCGAGGGCGTCACCCCGGCCGAGCGCGACCGCACCGTCCTGGGCGAAACGCGCAGCCTGTCGGGCAGCTATGAGACCTCGGGCCAGGTGCTGGGCGCCATGCGCTCCAACGCCCTCTACGGTCGTCCCGACGGCTATCAGGAAACCCTGGCCGGCCGCATCAACGCCCTGACGGCGGAACAGATGGACGCCGCCGCCCGCGCCGCCATCAAGCCGGACACCTTCGTCTGGGTGGTGGTCGGCGACGCCTCGGTGGTCAAGCCCCAGCTGGACGCGCTGGGCTTGCCGGTCGAGGTGCGCTCGGTCACGCCGACGACGGCCCAGTAGGCCGCCTCAGCCCACGAAAAGGAAAGGCCGGCGGGGCGACCCGCCGGCCTTTTTCGTTGAGCGCCTATCGTTTGCGGAAGCGGGCCGCGTCGGCGGCCAGGCTGGAACCCCAGTCGGTCGTGGGGTGGTCGGGCTCGGCGTGGAAGGGCAGTTCGCCGGCGACGCCGCGCACGGCCAGAGCCAGAGTCAGGGCGTAGTGAGGCAGAAGGCGCAGCGGCTTCCGGCGCTTGTCGGTCACGTCCCAGCCCAGGGCCTCGAAGGCCTCGGCCAGATCGGCGCCTTCCAGACGGTGGATGTCGTCCCAATCGGCGGGCCGTTCGACGGCCTCGGCGGCGTCGCCGGTCAGGCCGAACAGGGCCTGGGTCAGGGCGTCGATCTCGGGGAACTCGTCGCGGGCGTCGGGATCGGCGTAGCGCGGCTTCATCAGCGCCTTCAGTTCCAGATCATCGACGCCGGGCAGGTCGATCAGGCGGCGCAAGGGGGCTTGGGTCATGGCCCGCCATAGCACAATCACTGGCTGTTGACCGCGCCCGCGAGCGGTAAGAGGCTGGCGCGTCGTGAAGATCATTGAGGCCCGCTCCATGCCGACCGACCTGCCCACCGCCGCCCGCGCGCCGCGCCTGGCCGTGCTGATCGACGGCGAGAACGCCTCGGCCCGCATCGCCGAGGCCCTGTTCACCGAAATCGCCACCCTGGGCGAGGCCAGCGCCAGACGCATCTATGGCGACGCGGCCAGTCCGTCGCTGAAGGGATGGATCGAGGTCCTGCCCCGCTGGGCCATCCAGTGGCAGCAGAATTTCGCCAACACCAGGGGCAAGAACTCCGGCGACATCGCACTGGTGATCGACGCCATGGACCTGCTGCATTCGGGGCGGTTTGACGGCTTCTGCCTGGTGTCGTCGGACAGCGACTTCACCCGGCTGGCGGCGCGCATCCGCGAGCAGGGGGTGCCGGTCTATGGCTTTGGCGAGCGCAAGACGCCGGAAAGCTTCCGCCAGGCCTGCACCCGCTTCATCTATACCGAGAACCTGACCGGACGGAGCGGCGGCGCCGACGACAGCGAAGAGCCGACGCCCGCGCCGGTCGCCGAGAAAAAGCCGTCGGACGCCGTGCGCCTGATCGCCGCCGCCATCGCAGACATGGACGAGGACGGCGACGGCTGGGTCAATATCGGCGGCATCGGCAACCGGCTGAGGAACGCCTATCCCGACTTCGACCAGCGTACCTACGGCCACGCCAAGCTGTCCGACCTGATCCGCGCCACCGGCCGTTTTGACGTCGAGGCCGGGGCGGGCGGGGCCATGCGGGTGCGGGTCAAACCCCGCTAAGTCCAAGTAAGAGCCGCCGCCCCCTTCCCCCGCGCGCGGGGTGGTCTATGTGTGGGCCATGGCCGCCGCAGAGACCCCCGTCGAGACCTTCAAACGCGCTTTGGCGAACGCCGCGCGCGCCTTGGCCGAGCAGGCCGAGCTGGAGGTCAACTTCGGCTCGGACGGGCCGAGGCTGTCCAACGGCGTCCTGACCCTGCCCCATCCGCCGCGCGATCCGGCCGGGCCCGAGAGCGCGACCCTGCGCGGTCAGGCCGACCGGCTGGCCCTGCGGCTGGCCAATCACGACGAGGCCCTGAACGCCCGTCTGCGGCCGATTGACCAGACGGCGGCGGAGGTTTTCGACGCGGTCGAACAGGCCCGGGTCGAGGCGGTCGGCGCGCGCGAACTGAAAGGCGTGCGCAACAATATGAACGCGGCGCTTCTGACCCGGCTGGAGAAGTCGGGCGCCCTGCGGGCCGAGGCCGAGCGGGTGCCGGTGGCCGAGGCGGCGGCCCTTCTGGTGCGCGAGCGCCTGACGGGCGAGCCCTCGCGCGACGGGCTCAAGTCCATGCTGGATCTGGTGCGGTCCAATCTGGAGCTGAAGGCGGGGGCCGAACTGGACGCCCTGGCCGCCGTGGCCGACGACCAGACGGCGTTTGCGGCAAAGCTGAAGGACGTGCTTCGGGCGCTGGACCTCGACCCCGGCGACGGCCAGGCCGAGGACGCCAATGACGAACAGGGCGAGGACGAGCCCGATCAGTCGCAGCAGGATCAGCCCGACGAGGACGAACAGGAAGAAGAGGACGGCGGCGAAGGCGGGCAGTCGCTGGAGGGCACGGCCGACGACCAGTCCGCCGAGGACGAGCGCCAGACCCGCCCCGACGGCGCCCCGGCCGATCCCGACGGCGAGGCCTCGGACGACGGCCCCGAAATGAACGAAGGCGCCCTGCCCAATCGTCAGGACAGCGTCGACGACGGGCGCGCCGTGGACGCCTATCGCGTCTTCACCACCGCCTATGACGAGACCATCGGCGCCGAAGAGTTGTGCGACCCGATGGAGCTGGACCGGCTGCGGTCGCTGCTGGACGCCCAGCTGGCGACCCTGTCGAGCGTCGTGTCGCGTCTGGCCAACAAGCTGCAACGCCGCCTGATGGCGCAGCAGAACCGCAGCTGGGCCTTTGATCTGGAGGAGGGCGTGCTGGACACCGCGCGCCTGACCCGCGTCATCACCGATCCGACCAGCCCCCTGTCGTTCAAGATGGAGAGCGAGAGCCCCTTCCGGGACACGGTCGTGACCCTGCTGATCGACAACTCGGGCTCGATGCGCGGGCGGCCGATCATGGTGGCGGCGGTCTGCGCCGACATCCTGGCGCGGACGCTGGAGCGGTGCGGGGTCAAGGTCGAGATCCTTGGCTTCACCACCCGCGCCTGGAAGGGCGGGCAGTCGCGCGAGGCCTGGATCAGCGCCGGCAAGCCCGCCAACCCCGGCCGCCTGAACGACCTGCGCCACATCATCTACAAGTCCGCCGACGCGCCGTGGCGCCGGGCCAAGAAGAACCTGGGCCTGATGATGCGCGAGGGCCTGCTGAAGGAAAACATCGACGGCGAAGCCCTGACCTGGGCGCACGAGCGACTGCTGGGCCGGACCGAGTCGCGCCAGATCCTGATGGTGATTTCCGACGGCTCGCCGGTGGACGACTCGACCCAATCGGCCAACGCCGCCCTCTATCTGGACAAGCACCTGCGGCAGGTGATCGAGCAGATCGAGACCAAGTCGCCGGTCGAACTGATCGCCATCGGCATCGGCCATGACGTGACCCGCTGGTACCGCCGCGCCGTCACCATCGTCGACGTCGAGCAACTGGCCGGGGTCATGACCGAGAAGCTGGCCGAGCTGTTCGAGGCCAAGCCGAAGACGGTGGCGAGGTCTGCGGGGAAACGCGCGGCGTGAACCGCCGGGTCTATGTCGCGGCGCTGGCGGCGCTGACGCTGGCGGCCTGCGCCAGCGCCGTCGTCACCTCGCAGTCGTGGACGCCGACGCCGCAGGCCGATGGCTGGAGCCCAGTCAGCGTTTCGACCCGCGCGGTGGGTCTGGGCCTGCCGGGCGCCAAGCTGGCCAGGGGCGTGCGCTACGCCGGAGGCGTGACCGTCCTGGCCGACGCAGGCTCGCCGCTTCACAGCCTGTCCGACTTGAAGCTGACCGGCGACGGCGGCTTCATCGCTGTGTCCGACGTTGGCGATCTGGCGCGCGGCACGCTGGCGCTGGATGCCGATGGCCAGTTGATCGGGCTGCAGAAATTGGGCGTGCGCCGCCTGACCCAGAGCGACGGCGCGCCGATCCGCCAGAAGATGGAGGGCGACGCCGAGGGGCTGGCCCTCACCACCGACGGCGACCTGCTGGTCAGCTTCGAGCGCGACCACCGCATCTGGAACTACGGGCCGCTGACGGCGCTGCGGGCGCCGCAGGCGGTGAGGCGGCCGGACTTCCCCTTTGCCGAGAACGACGGGATGGAGGGGCTGGCGGCGTCGGGCGACGGCTGGCGCGTCGCGGGCGAATCCGGCGGGGTCTGGGACTGTTCGGCTGCGCGCTGTGCGGTCGTGACCGGGCCGCCGCCGACGCCGATCGCCTTTGGCGACTATCGTATCACCGGCATGGACCGCGACCCGGCCGGCGACGGCTGGTTCGTGGTGCAGCGCGCCTTCGGCTTTCCGGCGGGCTTGCGGGCGCGGGTGCGGCGCATGGCGGCGGACGGCGCGCTGGGGCCGGTGCTGGTCGAGCTGAAGCTGCCCGGCACGACAGATAATTTCGAGGGCATCGCGGCAGAGACACGCGGCGCGGGGACGCGGATCTACATCCTGTCCGACGACAACGAGGTCGCCGTTCAACGGACCATGATGCTGGCTTTTGACGTGAGCTGACCCTTCTCCCCTTGAGGGAGAAGGTGGCATGCGGAGCATGACGGATGAGGGGTGGCGACGGCGCGTTCGATAGTCAGGCCCGACGCCAGCAACTCATTTCCAGATGCTGCGCTGACACCCCTCATCCGAGCGCCTCCGGCGCCCACCTTCTCCCTCAAGGGGAGAAGGGCTCTTTAAGTGCGCTTTCGCCCTTCGGCTTACTTCAGCGCCTAGATCCGTTCGCTGATCTTGATGGCGGCCTTGCAGCCGACCTTGATGACGCTGCTGAGTAGGCGGTAAGCCGGCGCCTCGCGGCTGCCGTGGGCGATGGCGTGGTCGTGGTGGGCCAGTTCCTCTTCGCGGAACCTGGTCAGTTCGGCGGCGAGTTCGGGGTCGCGTTCGCGGACCTCCTCGATCTGGTCGGCGTAGTGTTGCTCGATGACGCTCTCGACCGCCTCGGTGCAGGCGTGGGCGGCTTTCTCGCTGATCAGGGCGGTGCCGGCGCCGAGCGCCGTGGCGGCCAGCTTCCACAGCGGGATCATGGCCGTGGGGCGGACGCGGTTCTCGGTCAGCAGGGCCTCGAAGCGGGCCAGGTGGACGGCCTCATGGCCCTCCATCTCGGTCAGGTCGGCGGCGATGGCGGTCTTGCCCTTGCGGCCTTCCAGCACGGCGCGCTGGGCGCGGTAGATGTGGACGGCGGCGAACTCGCCCGCGTGGTCGACGCGCAGCATTTCGGCCATGCGGGCGCGGGTCTGGCCCACGCCGGGACGCGGCAGGGGGATGCGGCGGGCGGCGGCGACGGTGTCGGATGCCTCGGTCATGGTCTGCCTTCTACACCTTCGGCGCGCGCGCGTCCTTGGGACGTTTCGCCGCCAGCAGGCTGAAGACAGCCAGCGCCAGGGAGATGAAGAAGTTCCAGCCCGCCATCGAAATCCCGAACAGGCTCCACGGCACGTCGCCGCAGCCGACGATGGGCTTCATCTCGGCCGTGCCGTCGGCCAGGGCGGCGAGGCCGCTGAGGTCGATGGTGGTCGACGGGGCGGCCGAGCAGGTGGCCGGCAGTTCCCACCACTTCAGTTCTCCGCCCGCGTGATAGCCCGCTGTGATCGCCCCGGTGAAGAAGACGGCGGCCAGCAGGAAGGAGGCGATGCGCGGCGTGCCGCGGCTGGCGCGGCTGAACACGGCCCAGAAGGTGGCGGCCCCGGCGATGGCCACGGCGGCCCAATAGACCTCGCGCTGCTTGAGGCAGAGGTTGCACGGCGGCAGACCCGCGAACCGCTCGAAGGCGTGGGCGGCGCCCAGCATGGCAAGCGAGGCCGCCAGCGCAAAGGCGGTCCACCAGCGGGTCAGGCGTTGATACAGGCGCGTCATGGCGCCTTTCTTAGACGCAGCCGAGGCCCGCGTCGATCAGTGTCCGACAAGCTTGACCGCAAAGACGGCGCCGACCAGCAGGACGAGGAAAAGCACGGTGAACAGGGCCAGCCGTTTCTCGATCACGGCCAGCATGGGCTCGCCCCAGCGCTTGAGCACGAAGGCCACCAGGAAGAAACGGGCGCCGCGCGTGATCACGCACAGGGCGACGAACAGAGCCAGATTGAACTGGAAGATGCCCGAGGCGATGGTGATCAGCTTGAACGGGATCGGCGTCAGCCCCTTGATCAGGATGACCCAGGCCCCGTGCTGCTGGAACAGGGCCTTGGAGGCCTCGAAGGTGTCGGCCTTTCCCAGTACGGCCAGCATCCACATGCCCACCGGCTCCAGGAAGAAGCCGATGGCGTAGCCGAGCAGGCCGCCCAGCACCGAGGCGATCGTGCAGACCATGGCGTAGAAATAGGCGCGATCCGGCTTGGCCAGCACCATGGGCGCCAGCATGACGTCGGGCGGAATGGGGAAGAAGGAGCTTTCCGCGAAGGAGACCACGGCCAGCGACCGGGTAGCGTGACGGTGGCGGGCCAGAGAGAAGACCCAGTCATAGAGCTTGCGAAGCATTCAGGCGTCCCGGTTGCGCCTGCGGCTCCTAGCAGGCCGCGACTGGACGCGCATCCGTCGATAATCGCCTGCGACACCGCAACGTGTCCTGTTTCGGATCAGCCCCGCCTTGCGCCCGACGGGGGGCGCCCATTAGGTTCCGCCCCAATCGGCGGCAGGAGCCGCCACTAAAATATTGAGAGGAGACGCGTCATGCAGGACGCCGCCGCCAAACTCGACCAGGAAAACCCGCTGGGCGTGGACGGTTTCGAATTCGTGGAATTCACCGGCCCCGAGCCGGAATCCATGATCGCTCGTCTGGAGCTGATGGGCTTCACCCAGACCCATGTAAACCCGACCACGGACGCTGTGCGCCTGAAGCAGGGCGACATCACCATGCTGGTCAACCGCAGCCCCAAGGGCCAGGCGGCGGACTTCGCCAAGGATCATGGCCCCTCGGCCAACGGCATGGCCTTCCGCGTCGCCGACGCCAAGGCCGCCTATGAGGGCGCGCTGGAACGCGGCGCCCGCGCCGCCGAGGGCGTGCATGGCGGCGCTCTGGGGAACGACTATCCCTACATCCTGCAGGGCATCGGCGGTTCGCTGCTCTACGTCATCGACCAGTACGGCGAGCAGGGCTCGCTGTATGAGGCCTGGGACGAGATCGAGGGCTGGGAAGAGGCCGAGCGCAAGAACTCCATGGGTCTCGAAATCCTCGACCACCTGACCCACAACGTGCGTCGCGGCGAGATGCGCACATGGTCGGGCTTCTACGGCCAGGTCTTCAACTTCGAAGAGCAGAAGTATTTCGACATCAAGGGCAAGGCGACCGGCCTGTTCTCGCAGGCCATGATCGCGCCCGACCGCGCCATCCGCATCCCGCTGAACGAGAGCCAGGACGACAACTCGCAGATCGAGGAGTTCCTGCGTCGCTACAACGGCGAGGGCATCCAGCACATCGCCCTGACCACCGAGAACATCTTCGAGACGGTCGAGGCCATGAAGGCGCGCGGCGTGGCCTTCCAGGACACGATCGAGACCTATTTCGAGCTGATCGACAAGCGCCTGCCCAACCATGGCGAGGACGTGGAGCGGATGCGCAAGAACCGCATCCTGATCGACGGTTCGGACGAGGAAGGCCTGCTGCTGCAGATCTTCACCCAGGACACCTTCGGTCCGATCTTCTTCGAGATCATCCAGCGCAAGGGCAATGAAGGCTTCGGCAACGGCAACTTCCAGGCCCTGTTCGACTCCATCGAGCTGGACCAGATCCGCCGCGGCGTCATCAAGGTCGACGCCTGAATGAAGATGCGGCCGCCCCACTGGCTGCCCTGGCTCGGCCCGCTTGTCGCGGCCGGGGCCGGGGCGCTGGCCGGGGAATACTGGCTGGGGGGAGGCTTCTGGGTGGTGCTGTTCGCCGCCCTGTTCTGCGGCTTCGCCCCCATCCTGGCCTACCGCGTGTGGAAGCAACTGCACCATCGGCGCTAGCCTTTTCCTCCCCACTCTGTGGGGAGGGGGACCGCGTAGCGGTGGAGGGGGCGGCGCTGACATCCGCCGTCGAGTCGCCCCCTCCGTCACGGTCGCTTGCGCGACCGCGCCACCTCCCCACAGAGTGTGGAGGAAAGAACTGAGGGGAAACCGCCGATGAAATCCGTCCTGACCGCCGCAGCCGCCCTGACCCTGCTGGCCTCGCCGGCCCTTGCCCAAGAGGCCCCGACCTGGTCGCTGGCCATCCACGGCGGGGCGGGCGTGATCGAACGCGCCAACCTGAGTCCGGAACGCGACGCGGCCTATCGCGCCGGGCTTCAAGCGGCGCTGGACGCCGGTTCGGCGGTTCTGGCCCAGGGCGGGTCCTCGCTGGATGCGGTTCAGGCCGCGGTTCAGACCATGGAGGACAACCCCCTGTTCAACGCCGGGCGCGGGGCGGTCTTCACCGCCGCCGGCCAGAACGAACTGGACGCCGCCGTGATGAACGGCGCTGACCTGTCCGCCGGGGCCGTGGCCGGCCTGACCCGCACCCGCCACCCCATCGCGGCGGCCCGCGCCGTGATGGAGCGCTCGCCCCACGTCATGCTGATCGGCGAAGGCGCCGAGACCTTCGCCGCCTCGGTCGGGCTGGAACAGGTCGAGCCGAGCTTCTTCTTCACCGAGAGCCGCTGGCAGGCCCTGCTGAAGGCCCTGCGTGACAAGGGCCTGCCCCTGCCGCCGCGCCCGCAAGGCGCCCCGCCGGAACCCTCGACCCTGGGCAAGCCGGTCCCGCTGGCCTCGCTCAACGAAGCCCCGCTGGACGAGCGCAAGTTCGGCACGGTCGGCGCCGTGGCTCTGGACAGCCAGGGGCGTCTGGCCGCCGCCACCTCGACCGGCGGCATGACCGCCAAGCAGTGGGGCCGGGTCGGCGACGTGCCGGTGATCGGCGCCGGCACCTACGCCTCCAACGCCGACGGCTGCGCCGTCTCGGCCACCGGATCGGGCGAGTACTTCATCCGCGCCACCGTAGCCCGCGACATCTGCCATCGCACCGCCGAGGGCATGACGGTACAGCCCGCCGCCGACGCCGAGATAGCAGAGGTCGGGGCCATCGGCGGCAGCGGCGGCGTCATCGTCATGGGCAAGGACGGCGCGGTCGCCTTCTCGATGAACACTTCGGGCATGTATCGCGGCGAGGCCGGTTCGGGCCGCACGTCGCGCGTCGCCATCTACGCCGACGAAGACGCCTCGCGATGACCGGACAGGTCGTCGATCTGGCGCAGAAGTTCGGCGGCTTTTCCGACCACTGGCGGCCGCGCGTCGCCGCCCGGCTGAACGGTCAGGACGTGCGGCTGGTCAAGGTGCAGGGGGTCTTCCCCTGGCACAGCCACGCCGACGCCGAAGAGATGTTTCTGGTCTGGAAGGGCCGGTTCCGGGTCGAGTTCCGCGACCGCATCGAGAACCTGGAGCCCGGCCAGTTCATCGTCGTGCCGCGCGGGGTCGAACACCGCACCGCCGCCGACGAGGAGGCCGAGGTGATGATCTTCGAACCCTCGGAGGTGATCAACACCGGCGACGCCCCGACCTCCGACTTCACCGCGCCGACAGGGCAGACGATATGACGACACGCGACCATCCCGGCGTCATCGCCCCGCCGCCGCTGATCTATCTCGGCTTCCTGCTGGCGGGATACGGCGTCGGCCAGCTGGTCAGCGAGCCGTCGCTGGGGCTCGACGTCAGTCTGAGGCGCGGCCTGGCCTTCGTCCTGGTGATCGCCGGCCTGCTGCTGGACGGGATCGCGGCGGGGACCTTCCGCCGTCTGGGCACCCCGCCCGAGCCGTGGAAGCCGACCACGGCCTTGGCCACCGGGGGCCTCTACAAGTTCAGCCGCAACCCGATCTATGTCGGTTTCGCCGTCACCTACGCCGGGTTCGCCATGGCCATGGACAGCCCGGTCGCCCTGGCCCTTCTGGTCCCCTGCCTGATGGTCGTGGACCGCTTCGTCATTCAGCGTGAAGAGCGCTATCTGAGCGCCAAGTTCGGCGCCGAATACCAGGCCTATCAAGGAAAGGTCCGCCGATGGCTGTGACCCCGAATCGCCCCGCCCCGCACGCCGACGAACTGTCGGAAATGGCCATCGAGGAACTGGACGCCGCCTGCGGCCTGCTGTGGGTCGAGATGAAGGCGATCACCCCTTGGGGCGACGTCTATGAGGGGGTGGCCCCGTCCGGCCGCGCGGTCGAGATCGAGCGCCGCTATCTGTGGTCGCACGAGCCCGCCGGCGCCATTGCCGTCGAGGTCGAGGTGCGCGATCCGGCCTTGCGCACCGGGGCCGAGGCCCGCGCCGTGATCTCGCCCCCGAATAGTTGATCGAACGGCGGCTTTACGACCGTCGAGACCGCTTCCCAACCGTCCCGCCTCGGACTAGCTTCGCCCTATGAAACTCGCCTCGCTCAAGCACGGCCGTGACGGCCGCCTCGTCGTCGTCTCCAAGGACCTGAACTGGTTCACGGACGCCTTCCTGATTGCGCCCACGCTGCAGGCGGCGCTGGACGACTGGGACCGTTGTGAGCCCCTGTTGCGGGCCCTGGCCGAGAGCCTGGAGCATGAAGCCGTGCCGCGCGGCCGCTTCCACGAGCGCGACGCGGCCGCCCCCCTGCCCCGCGCCTATCAGTGGGCCGACGGCTCGGCCTATGTGAACCACGTCGAACTGGTGCGCAAAGCGCGCGGGGCCGAGATGCCCGCGACCTTCTGGACCGACCCGCTGATGTATCAGGGCGGCTCCGATCAGTTCATGGGTCCGCGCGACGCCATCCCGCTGAAGGACGAGGCCTGGGGCTGCGACCTGGAGGCCGAGATCGTGGTCGTGACCGGCGACGTGCCGCTGGGCGCAACGCGCGACGAGGCCCTGGCTTCGATCCGTCTGGTCGGCCTGGTCAACGACGTATCCTTGCGCAACCTGATCCCCGGCGAACTGGCCAAGGGCTTCGGCTTCGTCCAGTCCAAGCCGGCCAGCGCCCTGTCGCCGGTCTTCGTCACCCCTGACGAACTCGGTGATCGCTGGAAGGACGGCAAGCTGTCCGGCGAACTTCTGGTCCAGTTGAACGGCGCCGAGTTCGGCAAGGCCGACGCGGGCGTGGACATGACCTTCGACTTCGGCGTGCTGATCGCCCATCTGGCCAAGACCCGCGCCCTGATCGCCGGGTCCATCATCGGCTCCGGCACGGTGTCGAACAAGGACGCCGACGGCGGCCCGGGCAAGCCGGTGGCCGAGGGCGGTCTGGGCTATTCCTGCATCGCCGAGGTCCGCACCGTCGAGACCATCCTGACCGGCGAAGCCAAGACCCCCTTCCTCAAGCACGGCGACACCGTCCGCATCGAGATGCTGGACGACGGGCGCCACACCATCTTCGGCGCCATCGAACAGACGGTCGCGCCCGCCTGATCTCCGCTTTTCGAGCGTCGTTCGCCGGGCTAGGCTGACGGCGTTCGGAAGGGGGAGTTCCGCATGTCGCCGCTCTGGCCTTAGGCTGCGTGGCCGGCTGGTGGCGCGGCAAGACCATCACCATCGAGAAGGAGCCCGACGGCTCGCTGAAGGCCCAGGCCTCGCCGCTGGGGCTGATCCTGGTGGTCGGCCTGTTCGCGGCGCGCGCGGGCTTGCGCGAGGTGATGGCGGTCAACGGCGCCGCCTGGCATCTGGACGCGGTGGTCGTCACCGACGCCTTCATGGTCTTCGCCATCGGCCTGATCATCACCCAGCGCATCGAAATCTATATCCGCGCCCGCCGCATCCTGGCCGGCGGAACCGACAGCCATGTAGAAGTCGCAGCATGAAAACCTTTCTCGCACTGGTGACCTCCCTCACCTTCGCCTCGCCCGCCCTGGCTCAGGACCCCGCTGGCGACTGGGATGTCACCCGCGATCCTGACAAGAAGCTGATCGTCGCCTACACGGTCTTCGACAGCGGCTTGGGCGTCGGCGCGCGCTGTTCGAATGGGTCCTATCAGGTCTTGGTCAGCGGCCTGCCGGCGGCGACAGGCACGATGCGGCCCCTGCGGGTCGCCTTCCAGGACGGCGCGCTCAGCGATCAGGATTGGAGCGTCGGCAACGACGCCCCTGTCGCCTTCAGCGAATTCCCCAGTCTTCTGGCTCGCGACCTGCGCGAGGGCGGCCAAATGCACATCGTCGTGCCGGGCGGCGGTCAAAACGGAAAGAACCTTCGCTACGTTATCGACCTGCCGGCGTCCGGTGCGGCAATCGACGAGACCCTGACCGCCTGCGGACGCCCCCTGATCGATCCGCGCGACGCCGAGTTGGCGGCCTTAGGCAAAGACGGACTGCCCACGGATCTGAATTGGGCGCGACCACCAGAGATCTCCTATCCCGACGGCCAAACCTATACGCGCGGCTTCGCCAACCTGACCTGCCTGTCCCGCCCCGACGGCTACCTGCGCGACTGCACGGTCGAGACTGAGCAGCCGCATGGCGGGGGATTTGGCGAGGCGGCGCTGAACGGCACGAAAGGCGCCCGTCTCGTCAACCGACTGGGCGGTCCCGTGCCCCTTCGGCTCATCTCATTCAGGGCGAATTTCGACATGAACGCAGACCCCGCTCGACGGAGTCGCTTGCGCTTACCACAATCCGCATTCAGTCGATTGACCCCGCGAATTCCGCCGCTAGATTGCGCGCCTCCCAGACCTGTGCGGGTGTGGTGGAATTGGTAGACGCGCTGGATTCAAAATCCTGTTCCGAGAGGAGTGCCGGTTCGAGCCCGGCCACCCGCACCATCTGTGATTTCGGCGCCTGTCCGTGTTGCGACCGACGATCAACCCCGCCCTATATGACGGATATCACTCTGGGGGTTTCATGCGCCGTCTTGTTCTGATCGCCATCACGGCTGCCCTTCTCAGCGGATGCACCTCCGTGACGTACAACTGCAACGTCGAGAACAGCTGTCCCGCAGCTCCCAGCCCAGGCGCACGATAGCCCTCGGCGGCCTTCACAAAGCCGCTTCGCCACCCTTTCTCCAGACATCGTCATCGCCCGGAATGCAGCCTTGGCCGTTCTGGCGCATTCCGCTGGGCGAGGAGTGACTTCGTGCGCCCTGCACACAGCGAAACAAAGAATGAGTCCCAACAGGCTTGATTAAGCGGACACAAGTGTCCACTTGGCGTTCTCCATGACTCGTCCCCTTAGAAAAGACGCCGCCGAACGACGCGAGGCGCTGCTGAAAGCGGCCGCCGAGGCTTTTGCGTATGACGGGCTGGACACGCCGCTGCACCTGATCGCCGAGCGGGCGGGGGTTGGGCGGGCGACGCTGTATCGCAATTTCGCCGACCGATCGGAGTTGGCCCTGGCGGTGTTTGTCGGCCAGATCGACGACCTGGGCCGCCGCACCCACGAACGGCTGGACGACCCCGAGGTCTTCCTGTGGTTCCTGGCCCAGATGGTCGAGCTGATGATCCAGAGCGCGGGCCTGTCCAGCGCCATCCGCGACCTGAGGGACGAGGCCCTGGCCCCGATCCGCGCGGGTCTGAAAGAGGCGGGCGCCGAGGCCCTGGCGGTGTCGCAGGCGGCGGGGCGGGTGCGGCCCGATCTGACCGTCGAGGACATCCGCGTCCTCGCCCTGATGCTGGGCGCGCCCTCGCGCACAGCCGCCGTCGCCGACCGCGACGCCCTGAGCCGCCGGGCGCTGGCGTTGGTGCTGGACGCGGTCCGGCCGCAAGCCGGTGAAGCTGAGTGGCCGCAAGCCGGCCAGGGAACAAGTCCGCAGGGGCGCCCCGCATGAGCCGCCGCGACTGGAACCTGCCCTGGGAAGACTATCTGGCGACGCTGAAGCCGCATGAGCGGCCGGCCCTGCCCGGCTCGCCCGCCACCCCCGACCATTCGACGCCGATGCGCTGGGCCTATGCCGCCGTGGGGATTCTGGTGGCCCTGACCGGCAGTCTGGGCAATGCGGCGGTGACGGCCAATATTCCTCAACTGGCGGGCGACCTGGGCGTGACCATCGCCGAGGCGACCTGGCTGCCGGTCATCTTCGTCATGACCAACGCCTGCATGAACCTGCTGCTGGTCAAGTTCAGGATGCAGTACGGCCTGCGGCTGTTCACCGAGATCATCCTGATCGTCTTCCTGGCGACGGCGGCGGCGCACCTGTTCCTCGAGGACTTCGGCTCGACCTTGGTGGTGCGCGGCATCGCCGGGATGGCGGCGGCGGGGATGTCGACCCTGGGCATCCTTTACATCATCCAGGCCTTTCCGGCGCAGCACCGGCTGAAGGGCATCATCATCGGCGTCGGCCTGTCCAGCCTGGCTATTCCCTTGGCGCGGCTGGGGATCGGCCCCCTGCTGGACCACGGCCTGTGGCGGGCCGTCTATATGTTCGACCTGGGGCTGGTGCTGATCGCCCTGCCCGCCGTCTTCGCCCTGAAGATGCCGCCGTCGCAGCGGGTCAAGACCTTCGAGAAGCTGGACTTCGTCACCTTCGCCCTGTTCGCGCCGGGCGTGGCCCTGCTGACCGCGGTGCTGGGGCTGGGGCGCATCGTCTGGTGGACCGAGGCGGCCTGGATCGGCTGGGCCCTGGTCGGCGCCCTGGTCCTGCTGACCGCCGCCGCCGTCATCGAATACAATCGCGCCAATCCGCTGATCGACCTGAAATGGCTGGCGGGCGGGGACATCGTGCGGCTGCTGCTCGCCATCCTGCTGGTGCGGATCGTCCTGTCGGAACAGACGACCGGCGCGGTCGGCTTCCTGCAACAGATGGGTCTGGGCATCGACCAGATGCACGGCCTGTTCTGGGTCATGCTGCTGGCCACAGCGGCGGGGACCCTGACCAGCGCCCTGACCCTGAACCCGATGAAGCTGTGGAAGCCCATCTCCATCGCCCTCGCCCTGATCGCCGTCGGCGCCTTCATGGACAGCCACGCGACAGTGCTGACGCGGCCGGTGAACCTCTATTTCAGTCAGGCCCTGTTGGCCTTCGCCGCCGCCTTCTTCATCGGCCCCACCATGATCATCGGTTTCGGCAAGGTCTTGCAGGGCGGGGGCAAGAACCTGATCAGCTTCATCGTCGTCTTCTCCATCGGCCAGAACATCGGCGGCCTGATGGGTTCGGCCCTGGTCGGCACGGTCCAGACGATCCGCGAGAAGTATCATTCCAACCAGCTGGCCGAGCACATCGACCTGGGCGATCCCGAGGTGGTGCTGCGGCTGCAGCAACTGGGCGGGGCCTATGCCCACGTCATCGGCGACGCGGCCCAGAGACAGGGCGCGGCGCTGAAACTGCTGCAACAGCAGGTCAGCCAGCAGGCCCAGGTCTTGGCCTACAACGACGTCTTCCTGCTGATCTCGGGCGCCGCCGCCGTGGGCGCGCTCTGGGTCGCCGCCAACCATTTCCGCCCCCGTATCGAGGCGCGCCGCGCCGCCCACCGCGAGGCGGCGCAAGCCGCCGCCGCCGCCGCTGTCGAATGACCCGGACCCGACCATGACCGACGCCACACCCGCCCCTGCGCAAGCCCCCGCCGCTCCTCCTCCTCCCGCCCCGGCCCCCGCCGCGCCGCCGCCGTCCAACGACCGCCGCGTGATGTGGAGCGTGGTCATGGTGCTGATCGCTCTGGTGGGGGTCGGCCTGATCCTGCACGCCTGGCGTCTGCCGCCGTTCGACGGCGGGCCGCAGACCACCGACAACGCCTATGTCCGCGGCCAGGTGACGGTCATCAGCCCGCAGGTCAGCGGCTATGTCACCTCAGTCGAGGTGCAGGACTTCCAGATGGTGAAGCAGGGCCAGTTGCTGGCGACCATCGACGACCGTATCTATCGCCAGAAGCTGGAGCAGGCGAAGGCGTCGCTGCATTCAGCGGAAGCCGCCCTGGCCAACTCGGCCCAGAGCCAGGCCTCGGCTCGGGGTTCGGTGGCCCAGACCCGCGCCTCCATCGCCGCCGCCGAGTCCGCCGTGACCAAGGCCCGCGCCGACGCCCAGCGCGTCCGCACCCTGTTCGCCGGGGGCTGGGTGGCCCAGGCTCAGGTGGACACGGCCCAGAACGCCCTGCGCGCCGCCGAGGCCCAACTGGCCGCCGCCCGCGCCGCCGAGGGCGTGGCCCAGACCGGCGTCACCTCTGCGGTCGTCGGGCGCGGCTCGCTGGAGGCCGCCGTCGAGAACGCCCAGGCCCAGGTGCGTCTGGCCCAGATCGACCTGGACAACACCCGCATCACCGCCCCCCGCGCCGGTCGTCTGGGCGAGGTTTCCGTCCGCGTCGGTCAGCAGGTCTCGGTCGGCACGCAGCTGATGGCCCTGGTGCCGGATGCGGTCTGGGTCACGGCCAATATGAAGGAGACGCAGATGCGCGACATCCGCGTCGGCCAGCCGGTCGAGATCTCGGTCGACGCCCTGGGCGGCGAGACGCTGAAGGGCAAGGTCGAGCGCATCTCGCCCGCCACCGGGTCCGAGTTCAGCGTCATCCGCCCCGACAACGCCACCGGCAACTTCACCAAGGTGGCCCAGCGCGTGCCTGTCCGCATCTCCATCGATCCCGGTCAGGAAGCCGCCGCGCGGCTGGCCCCCGGCATGTCGGTGACGGCGCGGATCGACGTCAGCGCGAGCGGTGAAAAGACGCGCTGACATCATGGTGCAATGCAAAATTGATGCAGCTTCAGGGTTGCGTCAGCCTGTCGCAGCCCGCAATTGGTCCCGATGACCAGCGCCCCGACCACCTCTCCCTCAAGTCCGGGGGCCGCCGCGCCCAAGGGGCCGGGGTTCGCCGAATTCGTCTGCCTGATCGCCATCATGATGGCGATGAACGCCCTGGCCATTGACGCCATGCTGCCGGCCCTGCCGCACATCGGCGAAGACCTGGGCGTCGCCAACGAGAACACGCGCCAGTGGGTCATCACCGCCTATCTGCTAGGCTTCGGCGGGGCGCAGCTGTTCTACGGCCCGCTGTCGGACCGCTATGGCCGTCGTCCGGTGCTGTTCGTCGGCATCGGCCTCTATGTCCTGTTCAGCATTCTGGCCGCCTTCGCCGCCTCGTTCGAGCTGCTGATCCTGTCGCGCATCGGCATGGGTCTGGGCTCGGCGGCGACGCGGGTGCTGGCCGTGTCCATCGTGCGCGACCGCTATTCGGGCCGGACCATGGCGCGGGTCATGTCGCTGAGCTTCCTGGTCTTCCTCGGCGTGCCCATCCTGGCCCCGACGGTCGGCCAGTTGATCATGCTGGTGGCGCCGTGGCGCTGGATCTTCGGCTTCTTCGCCCTGTTCGGCGGGTCCTTCCTGATCTGGGCGGCCCTGCGCCTGCCCGAGACCCTGCATCCCGAAGACCGGATGCCGATCAATGTGAAGCGCATCGCCGGGGCCTTTGGTCAGGCCCTGACCAGCCGTCTGGGCATGGGCTACACCCTGGCCATGACCGCCATCAGCGGCGCCCTGTTCGCCTTCATCAACTCGTCGCAGCAGATCTTCTTCGACGTGTTCAAGTCGCCCGGCCTGTTCACCACCGTCTTCGCCCTGGTGGCCGGCGGCATCGCCCTGGCCTCGGTGCTGAACTCGCGCCTGGTGGAAAGGCTGGGCTCGCGGCTGATCGCCCATACGGCCCTGTTCGGCTTCATCGGTTTCAGTCTGCTGCACGCCGTCATCGCCTGGATGGGCCACGACAGCCTGTGGATGTTCGCGGTCCTGCAGGCCTGCAAGATGTTCTGCTTCGGCTTCATCGCCGGCAACTTCGGCTCCATGGCCATGGAGCCTATGGGCCATATCGCCGGCACGGCCGCCTCGGCCCAGGGTTTCATCTCGACCATCGGGGGCGCCCTGCTGGGCTTCTGGATCGGTCAGCACTTCGACGGCACGACCGTGCCGATGACCGTGGGCTTTGCAGCCCTCGGCGTCGTCGCCCTGCTGCTGGTGCTGGCCGCCGAGAAGGGACGGCTGTTCAAGGCGCATCACCTCCGTCCTGTGACGGCAAGCTGAACCGAGGCTTGATCTTTACGGCGCGAGGGAGCCTTTTCGCACGCATCTGAATACGGAGCGTTCGATGACCCTGAAGCTGGTTGGGCGGGTTTCCGCCCTGGCCCTCGCCGCCGCCCTCGCCTCTTCCCTTGGCGCCTGCGCCACCGCGACTGAAAGCGTGCCGATGACGCCTCTCGTCCCCGCCGCGCCCGCAACGCCGGCTCTCGCCTACGCTGACGACATCCACTCCAACGCCCGCCCGGCCGAGGCGCGGGTCGGCCATGTGGCGCTGGACCTGACCGCCGACTTCGCGGCCAAGACCCTGTCGGGTTCGGCGAAGCTGGACGTCACCGGCCGCGTCGGCGCGACCGAGGTGGTGCTGGACACCAAGAACCTGGACATCCGCGGCGTGCGTGACGCGCAAGGGCGCCCGCTGCGCTTTGAACTGGGCGCCGCCGACGCCATCAAGGGTCAGGCCCTGACCGTCCACCTGCCCGCCTTTGTCGGCGCCGAGGTCCAGAAGGTCGTCGTCGACTATTCGACCCGTCCCGACGCGGCGGCGCTGCAATGGCTCAGCCCGCAGCAGACGGCGGGCGGCCAGAAGCCCTATCTGTTCAGCCAGGGTCAGGCCATCCTGACCCGCACCTGGGTTCCGACCCAGGACAGCCCCGGCATCCGCCAGACCTATTCGGCCCGCGTCGTCGCCCCCGCCGACCTGACCGTGGTCATGTCCGCCGAGCACCTGACGCCGCAAGGCGAAGCCGCCGCTGGGGGCCAAAAGGCCTGGCGCTTCGACATGGATCGCCCGATCCCGCCCTATCTGATGGCCATCGCCATCGGCGACATCGCCTTCGCCCCCTTCGACGGCCGCACCGGCGTCTGGACCGAGCCGAGCCGACTGGAGGCCGCCCGCGCCGAGCTGGTGTCGACCCCGCGCATGGTCGACGCCGCCGAGGCCCTTTACGGCCCCTATCGCTGGGGCCGCTACGACCTGCTGGTCCTGCCGCCCAGCTTCCCCTTCGGCGGGATGGAGAACCCGCGCCTGACCTTCGCCACCCCGACCATCATCGCCGGGGATCAGTCGCTGGTCTCGCTGGTGGCGCACGAGCTGGCGCATAGCTGGTCGGGTAACCTCGTCACCTACGCGACCTGGTCGGACATCTGGCTGAACGAAGGCACCACGGTCTATTTCGAGAACCGGATCATGGAGGCCCTCTACGGCCGCGAGCGGGCCATGCAGGAGCAGGTCCTGGGCTGGGGCGAGCTGTCGGCGGAACTGGCCACCACCGCGCCCGACGACACCAAGCTGCACATCGACCTGACCGGACGCGACCCCGACGACGGCCTGTCGGGCGTCCCCTATGAGAAGGGCGCGGCCATGCTGCGCACCATCGAGCGCATCGTCGGGCGCCCGACGTTTGACGCCTGGCTGCGCGGCTATTTCGACCGCCACGCTTTCCAGCCCATGACCGACGTCGGCTTCCTGGCCGACATCCGCGAGCACCTGATCAAGGGCGACGCGGCGCTGGAGGCCCAACTGCAACTGGAGACCTGGATCTACCAGCCCGGCATGCCGTCGAACTGGGTCCCGCCGGTGTCGGACGCCTTCGCAGCCGTGGACGCCCAGGCCAAGGCGGTCTTCGCCGACAAGGGCCCGGCCTCGGCCATCGACTGGAAAAACTGGAACACCCAGCAGCGTCAGCGCTTCCTGGCCTGGCGCCCCGAGGGTCTGAAGGCCGGTTCCGACTGGCTGACCCCGGCGCAACTGGCCGATCTGGAAAAGACCCTGAACCTGGCTGACGAAGGCAACGCCGAGCTGACCTTCGCCTGGCTGCAGATCGCCCTGGCCCACCGTTATGAACCGGCTGTCGCCACCGCCGACCGCTTCCTGACGACCCAAGGCCGTCGCAAGTTCGTCCTGCCTCTGTTCCAGACTCTGTGGGGCGAAGGCGACTGGGGCCGTCCGATCGCCACGCGCATCTACGCCAAGGCGCGGCCGCTCTATCACCCGGTGACCTCGGGCTCGGTGGATCAGTTGGTGGGCCGTCCGTAACGAAAGCAATCCTCCCCCGCCTGCGGGGGAGGGGGACCGCGCAGCGGTGGAGGGGGCGGCTACAGCTGTCGCCCTCAGCCCCTGGATCGCCGCGGTCGGAGGGCCGAAATTCCAAGATGTGGGGCCAAGATCTCGCCCCCTCCACCATGCTGCGCATGGTCCCCCTCCCCCGCTGCGCAGGGGAGGATTTTTACAGATCCACCACCTCAGCCCCGTCCTCCCGGGCCAGTCGGTCAGCGAGGACGGCGCGGTGGCAGCCGCAGGCCTCGGCCTCGAAGCACAAGAGGGCGACGCGTTTCTCGCCCGCGACATGGCGCAACTGCTGGAAGGCGGCCTCGGCGTCCGGCTCCTGCATATGGGCGTTGAAGACGGCGTGCATGGTCGCCACGTCGCCCTTCCGCGCCGCATCGCGCCCGGCCTTCGGCGTGCCGAGCGCCCGCAGATGAAGATAGTCGACGCCTTCTGCCTTCAAACTCTGGCCCAGCAGAGTCTTGGAAAAACCGGCCCGACGCGAGGCCGCCACCGCCCGCACATCCACCAGAACCTCGACCCCAGCCGTCTTCAGCCGCCCGATGACCTCGGCCTGGGTGGAGCCTTCATAGCCGATGGTGAACAGCTTCATCCGGCGATGATGCGCGCTGGATCGCTTGACGCCAAGCGCGGCTACGGCTCCCCTGCGTTCGACCTGGAGGCGCTGATGTTCCGAACCGTGAAGACGACCCTGCCGCTGGCCGCCGCCCTGATGTTGGCCGCCGCCCCCGCCGCCTTGGCTCAAAACCTTCTGATCCGGGGCGGGACCATCCACACCGGCGTCGAGGCGGCGCCCACCGCCGAGATGGTGGCCGTGCGGGACGGACGCATCGCCTATGTCGGCGCCGCCGCCGGGGCCCCCTCGGCCGAAGGGCTGGAGGTGGTGGACCTGAAGGGGGCCACCCTGTTCCCCGGCTTCACCGACGGCCACGCCCATCTGGACGGCATCGGCTGGCGCGAGATGACGCTGAACCTGGAAGGCTCGGCCTCGGTCGTCGAGGCCATGCAGCGGCTCAGCGACTGGGCCAAGACCCACCCGGAGGGCGTCATCGTCGGGCGCGGCTGGATCGAGACCCATTGGCCCGAGAAACGCTTCCTGACCGCCGTCGATCTGGACGCCGCCGCGCCGGGCCGGGTGGTGCTGCTGAGCCGGGCCGACGGCCACGCGGTCGCAGCCTCCAGCGCGGCCCTGACCGCCGCCGGGGTTGATGCGACGACGAAAGCCCCCTCGGGCGGCGAGATCCTGAAGGACGCCGAGGGCCGCCCCACCGGCCTGCTGGTCGACGCCGCCGAACAGCTGGTGTCGAAACTGACGCCGCAAGCCGACGAAGCCGCCACCCGCGCGGCCTATCGCGCCGGGTTCGGCGTCTATGCCCGCTATGGCTGGACCGGCGTCCACTTCATGAGCGCGCCGTGGAAGGACGTGCCCCTGCTGGAGGCGATGGCGCGCGACGGCGAGGCGCCCTTGAGGGTCTATAACAGCGTCACCCCCGATGGGGCGCGGGCGCTCTACGCCTCGGGTCCGCGCGAGGCGGGCGACGGCCGGATCGTGACGCGGGCGGTCAAGTTCTACGCTGACGGGGCGCTGGGTTCGCGCGGCGCGGCCCTGTTCGAGCCCTATGCCGATCAGCCGGGGACCACCGGCCTGATGCAGACCTCGGGCGCCGAGATGGTCCCTCTGTATGAAGAAGCCCTGCGCTCGGGCATCCAGTTGGCCACCCACGCCATCGGCGACCGGGGCAACCACGAGGTCGCCGTCTGGTACGAACAGGCCATGCGCGAGGTCCCCCGCGCCGAGTGGAAGCTGGCCGATCCGCGCTGGCGCATCGAGCACGCCCAGATCATCCGGCCCGCCGACTATCCCTACTTCAACGACCTGCCGATCATCGCCTCGATGCAGCCCAGCCACGCCATCGGCGACCTGCATTTCGCCGCCGAGCGCCTGGGCGACGCGCGGCTGGACGGGGCCTATGCCTGGCACACCCTGGTGGACCGGGGCGTGATCGTGGTCGGCGGCTCGGACGCGCCGGTCGAACGCGGCGATCCCCTGATCGAGTTCTACGCCGCCGTGGCGCGCCGCGACCTCAACGGCTTCCAGGGACCGGACTGGCGCCCGAACGAGGCCGTGGACCGGGCCACGGCGCTGAAGATGTTCACTCTCTGGCCCGCCTACGCCAGCTTCCGCGAGGATGAGCTGGGCACCATCGAGGTCGGCAAGCGGGCGGACTTCACCGCCTTCAACATCGACCTGATGACCGTGCCGGCGGCCGAAATCCCCAAGGGGCGGGCTGTGCTGACCATCGTCGATGGCGCGGTCGTGTTCCGCGCGGACTAGCCCCGCGTTGCGGCGAGGCGGCGCATCGGCTAAGCCGCGCCCATTGAATTCTCCTCCGGACGCGCGTGCGGCCGGTGTTCTGGCGTGGAGCTTATGATGGCTGACTTCGGTCCTGGTCTGATCACCGTCTTCGGAGGCTCCGGCTTCATTGGAGCCCAGGTGGTGCGGGCGCTGGCCAAGCGCGGCTGGCGCGTGCGGGTGGCGGTGCGCAAGCCCGCCCTGGCCTATGACCTGCGTCCGCTGGGCGACGTCGGCCAGATCCAGCCTGTGCTGTGCGACATCACCAAGCCCGCCGACGTAGCCGCCGCCCTGAAGGGCGCGGACGCTGCGATCAATCTGGTCGGCATCCTGTATGAGGGCGCGGGCCGCAAGTTCGAGACCTCGCACGTCGAGGGCGCGGTCAATGTCGCCCAGGCCGCCAAGGCGGCGGGCGTCAAGCGTCTGGTGCACATGTCGGCCCTCGGCGCCGACGTGAACGGCAAGGCCGCCTACGCCCGCACCAAGGGCCAGGCCGAGATCGCCGTGCGCGACGCCTTCCCCGGCGCCGTGATCATCCGCCCCTCGGTCGTCTTCGGGGCCGGCGACAACTTCCTGAACAAGTTCGCCGCCATGGCGACCTTCTCGCCCGCCCTGCCGCTGATCGGCGGCGGCGTGACCAAGTTCCAGCCCGTCTATGTCGGCGACGTGGCCGAGGCCATCGCCCGCGCCGTCGAGGCCCCGCAGGCCGAGGGCCAGACCTATGAGTTGGGCGGACCCTCGGTCTGGACCTTCGAGGACATTCTGAAGTTCATCGTGCGCGAGACCAAGCGCACGCCCTTCCTGATCCCCCTGCCCTTCGCCGTGGCCCGCATGATCGGGTCGCTGGCCCAGATTCCGGCCGCCATCGGCCTGACCCCGGCCGTGACCAAGGATCAGGTGCTGCTGCTGCAAGGCGACAATGTCGTGTCGCCGGGGGCTGCGGGCCTGGCTGAACTGGGGATCGAGCCCACGGGTCTGGAAGCCATCGCTCCCTCCTATCTGTGGCGCTATCGCGTCGGCGGCCAGTACGCCGAGAACCCCACCAACGCCTGATCGGACTGGTCATAAAGAACCCCTCGGGACGCTGGGCCCGAGGGGTTTTTCTTTGGGCGTTGACCGGCGCTTTCCTCCCCATTTCATGGGGAGGTGGCGCGGAGCCGTAGGCGACGTGACGGAGGGGGCGACTCTACGTCAACCGTCTGCGCCGCCCCCTCCACCACTTCGTGGTCCCCCTCCCCACAGGGTGGGGAGGAAAGAAAGTTACAGCGCCCCCGTCACCGCCAGACCGATGATGCCGGCCAGGCCGACCACGATCCGCCACCAGGCGAAGGGGCCGAAGCCGCGCCTGGAGACGAAGTCGAGCAGGAAGCGCACCACCACCAAAGCGGTCAGGAAGGCGGCGATAAAGCCCACCGCGATCAGGCCGAAGTCGCTGAAGTCCAGCACGTCGCGGTTCTTGAACAGGTCGTAGAAGACCGCCGCCCCCATGGTCGGCAGGGCCAGGAAGAAGCTGAACTCCGCCGCCGAGCGCTTGTCCGTGCCCAGCAACAGACCGCCGGCGATGGTGGCGCCCGAACGCGACACGCCCGGAACCATGGCCAGGCACTGGAACAGGCCGATCAGGAAATAGACGCGGAACGGATAGCGGTCGGCGTCCAGATAGGTGGGCATCTTCTTCAGCCGGTCCAGCCACAGCAGCAGCAGTCCGCCGACGATCAGGGCGACGCAGACCACCAGAGGCGTCTCGAACAGCACCGTCTTGATGAAGCCGTAGGCCAGGAAGCCGATCACGACGGCGGGGGCGAAGGCGACCAGCAGGCCGATCAGGAAGCGCCGCGCCTCGGGATCGAAGGGCCAGCGCGTCGCCAGGGTCCACAGGCGCTTGAAATAGACGCTGATGATGGCCAGCAGGGCGCCCAGCTGGATGACGATCTCGAAGGTCTTGCCGGTGCTCTCGAAGCCGAGGAAATGTCCCAGCAGCAGCAGGTGGCCGGTGGACGACACCGGAATGAATTCGGTCAATCCCTCGACCAGACCCAGAAGGATCGCCGTCAGCCAGTCCGCCATGGAAACTCCGTCTCGACCGGCGGCGGTTCGTCCGCGCCGGGCACGGTCCTTCCTTAGCGCCCCGGACAAGACGCCGCCATTGGCGGATGCGCGGTTTTGCGCGACAAGGGCGGGGATGACCGCCCCCTCCTCCGCTCTCGACGACGCCCACGCCACGACCCGCCGGATCACCACCCTGTCGGTGGGGACGGCGACGATCCTGATCGTGATGAAGGCCTTTGCGCTCGGCGCCTCGGGATCGGTGTCGATCCTGGCGACCCTGGCGGATTCGACGCTGGACCTGATCGCCTCTCTGGCGACCTTCTTCGCCGTGCGCTGGGCCGCAGCGCCCGCTGATCCCGAGCACCGCTACGGCCATGGCAAGGCCGAGGCTTTGGCCGGTCTGGTGCAGGCGGGCCTGATCTTCGCCTCCGCCGTCTTCATCGGCTGGGAGGCGGTGCAGCGCATCTTCGACCCTCGCCCCGTCGCGGCGGGCGGCTGGGCGGTCGGCGTGGTCGTCGCCTCCATCGCCGTCACCCTGTGGCTGGTGTGGATGCAGACCCAGGCGCTGAAGAAGACCGCGTCTCTGGCCGTGGCCGGCGACCGCGCCCACTACGCCGCCGATCTGGCGGCCAATGTGGTGGTGCTGATCGGCGTGATCTCGGGCGCCTATCTGGGAGCGCCGGGGCTGGACGCGGCGGCGGGCCTGGTCGTGGCGGTCTGGCTGTTCTGGGGCGCGATCACCCTGCTGCGCGAGTCCGCCGATCACCTGCTGGACCACGCCGGGCCGGAAGAGGCGCGCGTGGCCATCACCGCCGCCGTCCTGGCCGATCCGCGCATCTCGGGCCTGCACCAGCTGCGCACTCGGATGGCCGGGCAGGTGCTGATGGTGCAGATGCACGTCGATCTGGACCCGACCCTGACTCTGGAGGCCGCCCACGCCATTGTCGTCGAGGCCGAGCAGCGCATCCAGGCCGCCTTCCCCCACGCCGACATCCTGATCCACGCCGACCCGCGCGGTCGGGCCGAGGTCCACGCCGCCCGCCCGGAGGAAGCCGTCGAGCCTCTGACGATCCAGTCCGGCCCCTGGTCCTGAGCTGCGACCGTCCGTCGCGGTAAACGCGGTCTTAACGAGCGCGGGCGCATAGACCGAATAATGTCCGCCCCCGCCGTCCTCTATCATTTCGCCTTTCACCCCGGCTCGCGCACGGCGCGCCTGGCCCTGGGCGAGGCGCGCGTCGAGTTTGGCGAGGAATTGGTCAAGCCGTGGGAGGACGACTGCCCCGTCATCGACCTCAATCCCTCGGGGATGCCGCCGGTCCTGACCGTGACGGAAAAGGGCAAGACCCTGACCCTATGCGAGATCGACGCCATCCTCGGCTGGATCGAGGATCGCTCCAAGGGCGACGTCCTGATGCCCGCCGACATCGGCGAACGGGCCGAAGCGCGGCGCCTGACATCCTGGTTCAACCGTCGCTTCATCGACGAGGTCGACGCCGTCCTCCTGCATGAGCGGATGGAAAAGCCCCTGCTGCGCCTGGGCCCGCCCGAGGCGCGGATGCTGCGCGAGGGGCGCGACGCGCTGCGCATCCATTTGGCCACGTTCGAGGCCCTGGCCGCCGGGCGTGAATGGCTGGCCGGGCGGCGGCTCAGCCAGGCCGACCTGATCGCGGCGGGACACCTGTCGGTGCTCGACTATTTCGGCGAGATCACCTGGGCGTCCTATCCGGCGCTGAAGACCTGGTATTCCAAGCTCAAGTCGCGGCCCTGTTTCCGCCCGCTGCTGACTGACCGTTTCCCGGGCGTGCATCCGGCGACCTGGTACGCCGACCTCGACTTCTGAGGCTAACAGGGGCAAAGGCCCCGTCATGGCGGCCGATCCCCGCATCTTCATCCGACAGCGCGCCGCCGAACTGGGCTTCGGCGTGTGCCGCTTCGCCTCGGCCAGCGAGCCGTGGAGCGCGGGCGAGAAGCTGGCCCACTTCGTCGAGGCCGGGCGCCACGGCGACATGGGCTGGATGGAGACGACGCTGGAGCGCCGCGCCCACCCGACCGCCATGTGGGACGGGGCGAAGACGGCCATCGTCCTGGGCATGAACTACGGCCCCGAGGCCGATCCTCTGCCCGAGCTGGCGGACAAATCAGCGGGCTATATTTCCGTCTATGCGCGCGGCGACGACTATCACGAGGTGATCAAGGGCCGGCTGAAGATCCTGGCCGGTCAGATGGCGGCCCGTCTTTCCCAATTAGGTCTGGGGCAGGAGGTGAAGGTCTTCGTCGACACCGCCCCCCTGATGGAAAAGCCCCTGGCCCAGCGCGCCGGTCTGGGCTGGCAGGGCAAGCACACCAATCTGCTGAGCCGCACCCACGGCAACTGGCTGTTCCTCGGCGTCATCCTGACCGCCGCCGAGATCACGCCGGACGAGGCCGAGACCGAGCATTGTGGGCGCTGCACCGCCTGTCTGGACGCCTGCCCCACGAACGCTTTCCCCGCGCCCTTCCAGATCGATGCGCGGCGCTGCCTGTCCTATCTGACCATCGAGTTCGCCGACCCTTGGCCGGTCGAGTTCCGCATCACGGCGGGGCCGCGAATCTACGGCTGCGACGACTGTCTGGGCGCCTGTCCGTGGAACAAGTTCGCGCAAGGGGCGTCCGAGGCCCGCCTGCACGCCCGCGACGCCCTGAAGGGACCCAGGCTGGCGGACCTGCTGGCGCTGGATGATCCGGCGTTCCGCGCCCTGTTCACCAAGAGCCCGGTCAAGCGCATCGGGCGGGATCGCTTCATCCGCAACGTGCTGTATGCGGCGGGGAACTCAGAGGACGCGACGCTGATCGCCCCGGTCGAAGCTCTGCTGGGCGACCCGGCGCCCGTGGTCCGCGGAGCGGCGGTCTGGGCCCTGTCGCGGCTGGATGGGGAACGGTGGGCGGCGTTGCGCGAGGCGCGGCTGGCGGGGGAGCCCGATGAGAGCGTGAGAAGCGAATGGTCCTTCTCCCCTTGAGGGAGAAGGTGTCGTGCGCAGCATGACGGATGAGGGGTGACGGCGGCGCCGCGGGATCATTAAGGCTCGTCAGCGCCGTTCATTTTGAACGCGGCGCTGACACCCCTCATCCGAGCGCCTCCGGCGCCCACCTTCTCCCTCAAGGGGAGAAGGGTTTCTTGGCGCTAACGCCCTTCGGGCTGCATGAGCGCGGGAGAAGGACTTTAGACGTCAGCCGAACCCACGCCGCGACCGCCGCCGGGCACCGGGGCCACGTCCAGCAGCTTCAGCCGGAACACCAGAGCCGCGTTGCCGGGGATCAGCGGCGGGCCGCCTGCTTCGCCATAGCCCAGCTCGGGCGGGACGTAGAGCAGCCACTCGTCGCCGGGCTTCATCAGTTGCAGGGCCTCGGTCCAACCCGGCACGACCTGTTCCGGACTAAAGACGGCGGGCGAGCCGCGTTTGAACGAGCTGTCGAAGACGGTGCCGTCGGTCAGGCTGCCTTCATAGTCGACGCGCGCCAGATCGTTGCGGTCGGGGCGCACACCGCCCGCCGGACCGCTGGCGACCACCTTGTATTGCAGGCCCGACGGCAGGGTCTGGACCCCTTCTGCCGAGGCGTTGGTCTTCATGAAGGCGGCGGACGCCTCGGCGTTCTTGGCCAGGTCGGCGCTGGATGCGGCGGGCTGACGGTTGCAGGCGGCGACAGCCAGCAGGGCGGCGACGGATACGCCAACAAGTGCGGGCCTAGCCCATGCGAAGTTCATAGCCACGTTCCTTCAAGGCTTCGCCGATTTCCTCGGCGTGTCTGGCGTCGCGGGTCTCGACCATGATGTCGAACTCCGCGCCCTTGGCCGGCACGTCCAGCGCCAGCCGGTTGTGCACGACGTCGATGATGTTGCCGCCCAGACCGCCAATCACGGCGGCCATGGCCGACAGCATGCCCGGGCGGTCGTCGCCCAGGATGCGATAGACGATCAGGCGCTTCTCGCGAACCATTTCGCGGTTCAGCACCACGGCCAGCATGCGGGCGTCGATATTGCCGCCGGTCAACTCGATGCCGACCTTCATGCCCTTGAAGCGTTCCGGGTTGGCCAGGACCGCCGCCAGACCGCCGGCCCCGGCGCCCTCGGCCACGGTCTTCTCCAGCGTCGCCAGCAGGGCCACGCCTTTCTCGAAGTCCGCTTCTTCGCAAACGAAGATCTCGTCGATCAGGCTGTCGGCGAGGGCGAAGGGGATTTCGCCCACGGCCTTGATGGCGATGCCCTCGGCGATGGTTTGCCCGCTGCACTTGGCCGGTTCGCCGCGACGGCGGGCGGTGAAGGAGGGATAGCGGGCGGCCTCAACGCCGAAGATCTTGATGTCGGGCTTGATGGCCTTGGCGGCGATGGCGCTGCCGGCGATCAGACCGCCGCCGCCGATGGGGATGATCAGGGCGTCCAGATCGGGCGCGTCCTCGATGAACTCCAGGCCGCAGACCCCCTGGCCCGCGACGATGCCCTCGTCGTCAAAGGCCGAGACGAAGACATAGCCATGCTCGACCTGAAGCCGCTTGGCCTCCTCGGTCGAGGCGGAAAAATCGAGGCCGTGGATGACGACATTGGCGCCGTGGGCGCGGGTGCCGTCCACCTTCACGAAGGGGGTGCCCTCGGGCATGACGATGGTCACCGGCACGCCGAGGCGGCCGCCGTGATAGGCCAGGGCCTGGGCGTGATTGCCCGCCGAGGCGGCGACCACGCCGCGCTTCATCTCGTCCGGCGTCAATTGCAGCAGCCGGTTCAGGGCGCCGCGCTCCTTGAAGCTGCCGGTGAAGTGCAGGTTGTCGAACTTGATCCAGATCTCGGCGCCGGTCAGCAGCGACAGGCGACGGGAATGGCGGACGGGCGTGCGGTCGACCTGACCGGCGATACGCTGCTGCGCCGCGCGGATGTCGTCGATGGTGACGGTCATGAAGTCCCTGAAAACGTTTCTCGGCCGGTCTCTGCGCCCGGTCTCCGGCGCTCTTGTGGCGCAGGCCGCGACGGCGGGCAACCTTGACTCATCGCATCACGGGGGGCCATGCCGGTAGCGCTTGAAACGAGTTTCGGAGCCCCTTCATGTCGAACCGCCGCCCTTCCCTCGCCCTCGCCGCCGTCCTCGCGGGCGGGCTGGCGCTCAGCGCCTGCGCCACCACGCCCATGGGCGGCGGGATCAGCGCCGGCTCGACCGAGTTCAGCGCCGACGCCTTCGCCTGGTCGACCCGCGCCGGTCAGGCCTCGATCGAGGGCCGCGTCGCCTTCGCCCAGGACGGCAAGACCTTCAACTGCGTCGGCAACGTCGGCCTGATCCCCGACACCGGCTACACCCGCGCCCGGATGCAGCGCCTTTACGGCTCGACCGAGCGCGCCGCCGTGCCCGCCGCCGTGGTCCGCACCCGCTCGGCCGGCGAACAGGGCGCCGACTATCGTTCCTATGAGCGCGCCCAGCCCTGCGCCGGGGGCGCCTTCCGCTTCACCGGCCTGCCCGACGGCAGTTGGTTCCTGATCTCGCCGGTCAAGGCCGGAGACGACATCGTGGTGCTGATGAAACGCGTCCAGACGCGCGGCGGGCGGATGATCAGCGTCACCCTCGGAAGTTGAACGGCGCCGAGGACCGGCGTTCGCCATCCTTTGGCCTTATGGGACCGCTCTCTGAACTGATCCATTTTCGGACAGTCGGGGAGCGCGTTCTTGTCCCAACATAATATCACGGGTTCCGAAGCCTTCACCAAGGGCCCCTTCGTCATCATTCGGGCCGTCAAATCCGGCGGTTTCCGTCGGCGTCGCTCGCGCTCAATCGCCACCTATGTCGTCGTGGCGGTTCTGGCGCTGTCGGCTGGCGCAGCTGTGGCTGCGTTCGCCCTCGGCCCCCTGCTGGTTCAGGCGAATCCCGCCGCCGGAGCACAGGCGGACGCGACGTCAGCGCCCGCCGGCCCCACACCGCCCGTCGCCTGAGCGCCGGGTCCCTAGGGACCGACGAAGCTGAGCGCCTCGGCGAACAACTCGCCGCGGCTGCGCACCCCCAGCTTCTGATAGGCGTGCTTCAGATGGGTGCGCAGGGTCTCGATCGAGATGTCGAGCGCCTGGGCGATCCGGCCCGTCTCCGCGCCCACCAGCAGCATCTCGATGATCCGTCCCTCGGACGGGGTCAGAAGATGGTTCTCGATCAGGGCCTGAAAGCGGATCTCGCTTCGGGCCCTCTGCAGGGTCAGGCCGATCAGGGCGTTCGGCGGCGCGCAGACCTCGCGCGCCCAGGCCACCCAGTGGCGCCCGCCTTCGCCCGGCACGACCGCGCAACCCGCCTCCTCGGGGCGGGCCGCAGCGACCAGACTGCTGATGATGGGCGAGCGCGGCGCCAGTCGTCCGTCGCAGATGTCGAAAGCCTCCCCGTCATCACGCAAGGCGCGCGCCGCCTCGTTCATCCACAGAACCTCCAGATCGCGCGTCACGATCAGGCGCGCGCGACGTTCGCCGTCGACCCAGTTGGCCAGAGCCCGCGCGCACACCGCCCCGGGATCCATCGCGTCGGTGGATGCCGGCCGGCGTCGATCACGCGACCGACGGTCGACCGAAAACCAGAAAGGCTCCTGGGGCGCGCTGGACGCGCGATCGACTTCAACAGAACCCTGGCTCACACCGAAACTCCAAGTTCTGGCCGCCCCCGTCCGACCGGTTGTTGCACCACCGCTTCACACAACGCCACAATCTCGACGAATTCCACCATACCTCAAAATATTCCTGACAACACCCCACAGATTGGTGATACCCAAGACCACATCTTGGCTTTAGGTTTACAGAAATTATCCCGCTCGTTTCTTTAATTATCTTGAAAGTCGCAGAGCAACAAAGAACAAGGCAAGCTTGAATCACCGAAGCTAAGTGAAATCCTTATTACTAATGAAAGGTTAATAGTAGCCGCTGTCAATTAGAACGGCCTTCGCCCCGACCATGGGACAGCTCTACAGGCAGAGGCCCATTTCGCGGCGGCGACAGGAAGATTTCACTTTAGCCGGTCACAATTCGCGCGCTCAGTCCTGCCTGACGCGCCCTGAACCTTGCTGCGCCGATCGCCACCACCGCGTCTGCGGGATTGTCGCATCAACGGGCGGGCCGGGCGCCGGCGACTTGTCGCCGCCGCTCAAAAACACGCGCTTCGGCGCGACGGCCTCACGCGGAATTGCACGCCCCCCAGCGTTCCGCACGACCGGAGTCGTCGCCGAAGCGCCAGGCCTGCGCACCGGCCCATGAGATGGCGGGAATGACAATCGGGAAACGCGGAATAAGCTGACCTGAAAATCAGCTAGGCTCAGGACCCATTAATTGGATTCCCAGTGGGTCGTTGATCTGATTCACTGGCGACAGGAGGACCCTGTCATGA
>MCHG01000011.1_pt1 | contig 214699 bp, 197 predicted proteins | sample 787351 | NCBI WGS metagenome assembly MCHG01 (sample SAMN05430296, study PRJNA330682) | permafrost metagenome | biome: Cold desert; feature: permafrost; material: soil; isolation source: enrichment culture inoculated with soil incubated with H2/CO2 at 20 degrees... ... | reverse complement strand
TCGCTCGTTTCATTCCGTCCGTCCTTTCAAGGGCCGGACTCTAGCTCCGCGTGGAGGAAATTCTCAGGGGCACGTCAAGATCGTCAAAGAAGCTGGAGTAGGTCATGATTCCGTGACCGTCGGTAAACGCGAAGCCCAGGCCGGCTTCCACGACCTTCTGGGCGGTCGACACCAGGTGCACCAGCGCGCCCTGCCCTCCCTCGCACGGCACGTTGCCACGATGGATGGTGTAGAGCATCGGGCTGCGCGTCGTGAAATAGAAGGGCACGTAATCGTGCAGACAGCCGCCAGGACCGCACGGGACCTGCCGCGCTGCACGCTGCGCCTGGATCGAGCTGTAGGCGATATTGTTATACCGCGCGTCAGCAGCCTGCAGGCGTGCGGTAGAACTCAAGGCGCCCTTTGCGAGAATCTCGTCAAGGTTGCCGATGTGGGTCATGTGAATGATCGGCGTCGGCTGAGGAACGTTTCCAGGCATGCTCCTTCAATCGATCAACCGCCCTCCATTGTCCAGCCAAGCTGCAGGACTGCTGCGGCTCAGATCAACCTAGAACCAGAACGGGAACATTTCAAGAACATCGCACCATTGCCCGCCGCTTTGGAAACGGCGTTCGGTCACGTTCAACAAACCGCCGCAGCACACCGAGCTGAGCTCGCATGACCGCTAGCCCACTTCGAACCTGCTTCAGCGCGACGAATTCCGCCGTTCAGCCTGAACCGGCCCGTCACGCTTTACGGATGGCTCGCAGAATCCGACGTGTTTCAACGGTGAGCAACATCTCGTCGTCCTGGGTAATCATCCGTGCATGCATGGTGGCGATTCTCACCGGATAAAGCCGCTGAAAGGATTCCTGAATATCTGTGGACCTGTTGAAGACCGGAGCGAAGACGGTTTTCCAGTTCTGCTTCTTCTCAATGATCGCTCGGTAATCCGTGAAGTCCGCGAACTCGATCAGCGGTCTGATCGCTCCGGTCGCCTTGGCGTCCGTCGCCTGCTTCTGACGCCAATTGTCGCTTGTGCCTTCCGGCGCCTGGGTGATGCACCAGTCGGGACCGAAGGCCTCGGTCATCCGCTCGTCGATGAAACGGCGCAACGCCACCTCAAAGCGTTGCAGCTGGTCAAACGCTGATCGATTTCTTGCAAACGAAGCTTCCAACGTTTCGTCCGCATCGGCCTCGTCGTCATCAAGATCTTCGGACGAGTCCAGGTCCAGACCCGCATGATGCATGCCCTCGACGAAGGCGCCGCGTGGAAAAGCGGTCAGGTCAGGACTGTAGCCTTTGTCATAGTAGAGAGCAGTACGCGCCACGGGATCCATCAGGACATCCACCGTAGGCATGACCACCTCACGCCAGTCGCCTAAAGCCGGCCTGAGCAGGTCGCCTATATCCGCACCGAACGGATCCGAGTGACGCAGCACTGCGCCGATGGTCTGCATCTCCATCATGCCGAGCACGGAGTGATCGAGCATGGCGTCGTTGAGCCAGGGCCTGGTCATGGACGTCATGGCCGCCATGATTTGCCCCGGCTTGTCATGGAACAACATCGATTGGCCCTGCAGGGCGTCGACCTGTTCCTGATAGAGCCGCGCGGTCTCCATTGCCGATGGTAGTCGGAAAGCTTCTTCCCAGCGCTGATGGAGGCTGGCAGCCTCCACGGCGAGCTCACTGATGCTCCTGCCGTGGAGGCCCGCGGCTTCCCGGGCGAGAGCATCGGCTCGCTGCATCTCCAGCATCAAGAGCTCAGAGCCTGTCGGCATCCGCTGGAAAAGGTCGAGAGCGAGGTTGCGGTGCTGGTCTGGAGACAGGAAGTCCGCAGCGCGCGCCTCAAGATCCGCCCGATGCTTCATCAGGCTCATTACGTCCAGCTCGGCGGCGGCCCGAACGAACGAACGTTCAAATGCGCCCAAGCTGCCGCCCACTTCAGTTAGCGGATTCATAAGTCGGCTGAGTTCACGCTCTCGCTCAATCAGGTCGCGGAGTGGGTCGGACATGGCAGCTCCAGATGAGACCTGTTGAGAATGTAGCTCTGACATGGTTCGAGCCGGACGTCGCCACATCGGCGCAGGGCAAGCTGATCCCTAGGGGGTGCAGCGTTCACTGAAGCAGCCCGACTTGATCAGAATCAGATCCCGCCGAGCGACCAGAGCTCTGGCAATCGCTAGTGCAGCTCCGACAGAAAATCGCGGATCGTAGGGGCCAACGCCTCTGCGAACCCTTCGGCCGTCTCTATGTCCTCGGACATCGAGATAGGCGAGAGGCGTCCGTTTGGGACCAAGGCGGCCACACGAGCCGCCAGCTCGGGCGGATGCGGTCCCTTCCGATGGCGGCTGCAGCAGCTACGCTGGCGGCGTTGGAGCGAGGGATAGCGTCTTCCACCATCGCTCGGATGACGGGCGCAAGGGAAGGCAGGATCGCCGCCTCGCAAGCGTGGCTGGACGCCCTGGCTATTCAGACGCCCCCAGGGATCAATGAAGCCGAGCCCCTGCAGATGCTCACGGACCGCACGCCAGTCCGCCGCTCCGAAGCCGTGGATCACGACCCGGTCGCCGTCGAGGAGAAGGGAGACGGACCGGTCGGCGCGGCTGTGGCCCGGGGCCGGCACATTGGCGCTTCGCCCGCCGGAATGGATGTCCCCGCCCAGGGCGGCGACGATGAGCCGGGCGACATGACTCGGGGCCTCAGATGAGACCGAGGGCGCGAAAGCTCTGTTCGCCCTCCCGGCCGACCACGACATGATCATGGACCTGGATGTCGAAAACCCGGGCGGCCTCGATGACCCGGCGGGTCATCTCGATGTCCGCGCGCGAGGGTGTCGGATCGCCCGAGGGATGATTATGGACGAGGATCATGGCCGAGGCGGACAACTCCAGCGCACGCCGCACCACTTCCCGGACGTAGACAGGGGCATGATCCACGGTGCCGTCCGCCCGATGCTCCTCGCGCATCAGGATGTTGCGCTTGTCGAGGTAGAGCACGCGAAACTGCTCCCGGGGCTCGTGGGCCAGCGCCCCCCGGACATAGGCCAGCAAGGCCGTCCAGGACGAGATCGAAGGCCGCGCGCCGACATCGGATCTAATCAAATGAACGCAAACCTGTCGCAGCAGCTTGAGGTCCGCGACGGCGGCGACGTCCAGGCCGGGCGTACGGGCCAGCTCTGATGCGTCCGCTGCGACAACCGCGGCCAGGGCGCCGAAGCGATCCAGGAGATCCCCGGCGAGACGATGAGGGTTGGTCGGAAGCGAAGCCCGCTTGAGCATCAAGGCCAACAAGGTTCGCTCATCCATCAACTCGATGGCCGGGAGGCCGGCGCCTGCAGCAAGGGCGCGGGCGTGTTCAAGGTCGGGTTTGGGGATCGATCGCATCGCGAACTCCTCGGTCGCTATCCGCCTCCTCATGGGAAGTCGACCGAAACCCGCCCTCCCCAATCCTTGAATTTCGCCGCAAATGATGGGCCGGCTGACTGGATCGGCTCACTCTCCGCCCATGGATTGCCTCTTGACGCTAGCCGCCCCGGGACGCTCCGTCAGAGGCCCTTTGTGTGTTGATCTTTCGGGCGCCTTCGAGAATCTCGAGACCGCCCTTCGCGGCGATTCCGGCGACGATGACGCCGACCACCAGGTCAGGCCAGGACTGCTTCAACCACAGGACCAGGGCGCCGGCGACGAGGATGCCCCCGTTTGAGGCGAAATCGTTGAAGCTGAAGGTCTCGGCGGCGCGCAGGTTTACATCGTCGCCCTTCAAGCCGCGCAGTAGCTTTAGGCAGATCAGGTTGACCACCGCTGCGACGACGGCCAAACCGATCATGGTCCAGCCAATAGGCTCCGTTCCCAGCCACCATCGGCGGCCGGCGTCGATCAGAACGCCTGCGGCGAAGATCAGCAACAGCACACCCGAGGTTCTCGCGGCGCGCAGCTTCCAGGCGAGAGCGCGGCCAACCGCCAGAAAGCTGATCAAATAGACAAGGCTGTCGGAGGCGTTATCCAGCGCATTGGCGAGCAAGGCGCTGGAGTTGGCCAGCAATCCGCCGAGCCCGAGCCCGACGAACAACAGACCGTTCAGGATCAGCACGATCATCAGCGTTCGTCTCTGACGGTCATGCTCAGCGTTCGATGTCTTCATGGACGCCCTCCTGTTCCGGGCACGGCCGCCCACGTTGACTAGTTTCGGAAGACAGCGCGCATTGGCAGGCAGTGGTAAACATTGGAGCCGTCATTGAAACACGGTCTTGCCGGACTGCCCAGCGACGATCTTGAGATCCGACCGGCCGCTCGTCCAGACCGACGAGCCCAAGCGACGAAACCGGCCGCAAGGTCCCACCGGATCCCACGACGCGCAGCCGCCGGCATTGCCTGGTCAGATCCCAACGCCAAAGCCACCACATCAGCCTCAAACGCACCTTTCCTTCAGCCAGCCCCGGATTGAGAAAAGCGTTTGCCCTGCCCCTGCGGAAGGGGCTTGATCCTCCAGTAGCTAGAGGATGCATAGATCGTCGCATCAACAGGAGAACGCACGATCATGGTGTTCACGGAGCGCCGAGGCGCCAGGGTGCTGAACGTCCGCGCGATGGCTATCGGCCTCGCCGTGACGGTCATTGTTGTGGACCAGGCCACCAAGGCCATGGCCCGCGGGAACCTTGAGGACGTGGTCAATCTGACATCCTTCATCGCGCTTCGCCTCGGGTTCAACCCAGGGGTCACCTTTGGCCTTTTCGCCGGCTCCGGGGACATGGGGCGCTGGGTTTTGAGCATCGTCTCGCTGCTGATCATCGCCGTGCTGTCGATCTGGGCCTGGCGAACACGCAGACCTCTTCTTGCCGCCGGCCTGAGCCTTATGGTCGGCGGCGCGCTCGGGAACCTGCTGGATCGCCTGCGTTTCGGGCACGTGACCGATTTCATAGATCTTCACTGGGGCGATGCGCACTGGCCCACTTTCAACCTTGCCGATGCAGCGATCGTCTGCGGCATCGGCTTGCTTCTGTTGGCTTCGCGAAGCGGGGCCGAACCCGGGACGTCGTCCCCCACGATCGAACCCACCGTTCGATGACGGGGCCCCCCGAAAAAAAGTCCATAGCCGTTCGCTCCGCCCTGGCCATAGGCGTGACCGCAAGCAGCCTGACGGCTACCTGGCTGTGGATTCCTCCCGCGCCATTCGGCGTCGAGACCGACATGGCGACGGCCGATCGCCTGGCCTACGCCCTCAAGTGGGAGTTGCCGGTGCTCGTGTGGCTCGCCGGCTGCCTGCGGCTTGTCACCAGCATTCGGTATCGGTCGGATGAGGACCGACCAGGAGCCGCCTACGGCCCGCCCAGCGCTCGGCTCGCCGTGCCTGCGGCCGTGTTGCAGAATTCCCTTGAGCAGACCGTCCTGGCCGTCGGCGCACATCTGATCCTCGCCGTTGTTTTGCGAGGCGAGGAGTTGATCCTGATCCCCGCTTTGGTGACGCTTTATCTCCTCGGTCGTGTGATGTTCGCGATCGGCTACGCCAAGGGCGCCGCCGCACGCGCTTTCGGCATGGCGCTTACCGGCGCCTCGACGCTTGCCGCCATGGTCATCGCCATCGTCCTGTTAATTCTCGGCCGGTAGTATCCGAGCGCGCCTCATGCCCGTCTTTCCGCCCCAGTCTCCAGGACTTCGACCCATGTTTGAGCGATGACACGCCCCTCGCCCCCTTCGTCGGGACCTCGCAGCATCGGCAAACTCGCCGCCGCCACCGGCATAAAAATTCCGACGATCAGATTCTACGAGCAGATCGGACTGGTGCCGGCTCCGCCCCGGACCGCCAGCGACCGCCGGATGTACGACGATGATGCCGAACAAAGGCTGACCTTCATCCGGCATGCACGCCAACTTGGCTTCGACCTGGATTCGATCCGGTCCCTGCTGGATCTCTCCGATCATCCCGACCGCGCCTGCGACGAAGCCAACACCATAGCCGAACGTCATCTCGCCGAAGTGACGCAGAAGATCACCCAGTTGCAGGCCCTCCGGCGCGCGCTTTCGCGCATGACCGCTGAATGCGCGGGCGGACGGGTCTCGGCTTGCAAGGTGATTGAGGCCCTGCACGATCATTCGGCTTCACAAAAAACCACGACACACGCGCTGTTCGAGTGCTAATGCGAGCGGCTCACAACTAGGTTTCCGATGCGCCCTCTGCTCAGCCTGTTCGTCCTCCTGCTCACCCTTGGCATGACCGCCCCCGCGCTGGCCCAGACGGCTTCGGCCTCGGAGGCCCAGGTCGCGTGGCGGCTGCTCGACTACGTCGGGGTCGACTACGCCGGTGCGGTGGAGAACGGCCAGGTGACCAATCCCGCCGAATATGGAGAGATGGTCGAATTCAGCAGCCAGATTCTGACCCGCCTGGAAGCTCTGCCCTCCACGTCGTCCAAGGCCGATCTGGTTCGGGACGCCGTCGCCCTTCAAGTCGCTATCCGGAACAAGAGCGATCCGCGCACCGTCGCCGGCCAGGCCAAAAGCTTGGCCGGCGCGGTTCTGGCGGCCTATCCAAGTCCGCTGGCGCCGTCATTCCCGCCCGACCTGGCCAAGGGGGCCGCCCTCTATGACGCGCAATGCGCTGTCTGCCATGGCGCCACAGGGCGCGCCGACGGCGCGGGCGCGCAAGGACTTGATCCTGCTCCTATTGCATTCGCAGACGTCGAGCGCGCCCGCCAACGCAGCGTCTTCGGCCTATACCAGGTGATCGACCAGGGGCTCGACGGCACGGCGATGGCCAGCTTTTCCCATCTGCCGGCCGAGGACCGCTGGGCCCTGGCCTTCTATGTCGGCCGTTTCGCCTTCACTGACGCCGAAGCGGTCGAAGGCCGGCGTCTTTGGGAGAGCGACCCGGCGATCCGCGCCGCCTACCCGGATCTGGCTGCCGTCACGCAGGCGACGCCGGCGGAGCTGGCGGCCCGCATCGGCGAGACGAAGGCGCGGGCGGTGACGGCCTATCTGCGCCGCCACCCGGAGGCGGCGGTTCGCCCCAAGGGATCGACCCTCACCCTGGCTCGGACGCGTCTGGCGGAGAGTGAAGCCGCCTATCGTCGCGGTGACCGAAAGGCCGCCACCGACCTGGCGCTGTCGGCCTATCTCGACGGCGTCGAGCCGGTCGAGCCGGCGCTTGGCGCGCGAGACACCGCCCTTCTACGTCGCATCGAGACGGCCATGACCGATCTCCGCGTGTCGATCAGCAAGGGCGCGGCAGAGACGGAGGTCGCGGACCGGATCGCTCGTCTGAATGCCCTGCTGGACACCGCCGAGCGGGCCCTTGCCCCCCAGAAGGCGGACAATCTCGCCAGCTTCATCGGCGCCTTCACGATACTCCTTCGCGAAGGACTGGAGGCGCTGCTCATTGTGGTGGCGATGATCGCCTTCCTCAGGAAGGCCGACCGGCCTGAGGTGTTGCGTTACGTCCACGGAGGATGGGTGGCCGCTCTGGTCGCCGGCGGCGCCACCTGGGCGGCCGCGACCTTCTTCATCTCCATCAGCGGGGCCAGCCGAGAGCTCACTGAAGGGTTTGGCTCGCTTCTGGCGGCCGCCGTGCTCGTTTCCGTCGGAATCTGGATGCACGGCAAGTCGCATGCCGACGCCTGGCAGACCTATATTCGCGACAAGCTCTCCAAGGCGCTTTCGAAGCGATCGGCATGGTTCCTCTTCCTGTTGGCCTTCGTCGTGGTCTACCGGGAGGTCTTCGAGACGATCCTGTTCTACGCGGCGATCTGGAGCCAGGGCGGCCATGTCGGCATGCTGGCCGGCGCGCTCACCGCAGTAGCGATCCTGGCGTTCGCGGCCTGGGCGCTGCTCGCCTACAGCAAACATCTGCCGATCGGTCGGTTCTTCTCGCTGAGCTCAATCCTCATGGCCGCCCTGTCGGTCGTTCTTGTCGGGAAAGGCGTGGCGGCGCTTCAAGAAGCGGGTTGGCTCGATGTTCACCCGATCGCCTGGGCGCCGCGTATCGAGATTCTGGGACTCTACCCCACCATCGAAGGCATTGGCGTCCAGCTTCTAACGCTCGTCGTGCTGGTAATCGGGTTTGCGCGTACCTCTGGCTCCAAACGGCAGGGCTCAGCCAAGGCCTAGCAGGTCGTCTCCGATTGTACCGAACCATCCAGGCCGGAGGCTTCACTCTGGGGCGGAATGCGAGCCCCGGACCGGGGCCGAAACCCCATCAAGGCTCAGAGTATCGGTCAGGTCCCTACCGGTCTGGATCGACAAGGACAGTCGCCGAGTTGCCTGGCCCTCATCGGGCAGGCGGGATATCGATGAGCGACAGGCCCGCGGCCGGCTCCAGCCCACCGCCGTCGCTGCAGACACCCCATAGGTGAAGGTCTCAGGCTACCGCCATCCCCGGCACAGCCGCAAGCTTCGAAAGGAAAACCGTGAGCGGCGGTGATCGCCGCCCACGGTCCGCTGATGCGAGAGGGTTCAGTCCTCGATCCCCTCCGATTTGCGATGTTTGACCGCCTTGGCCGCAAAGGTCGGCAAGACCAGCAGCGTCAGGACCGTCGCGGTCAGAAGGCCGCCGATGACCACGGTGGCCAGAGGCTTCTGAACCTCGGCCCCTGCGCCGTGCGCCAGCGCCATAGGGATGAAACCAACGATGGCGACCAGGGCCGTGGTCAGCACCGCACGGAGACGACTGGATGCGCCTTCGATAGCCGCCGCCACAGGCTCCAGCCCGGCCTGGAGCCGTTCCCGGATCGCCTGCATCAGCACCAGTCCATTCAGGGTCGCCACGCCGGAGACGGCGATGAAGCCGACCGCCGCCGACACCGAGAACGGCATCCCCCTGAGCAACAGCGCCAAGGCTCCACCGACCAGGGCCAGAGGCACGCAGGCGAAGACCAGTCCCGCCTCAGCGAATGAACCGAGCGCCATGAACAGCAGCACGCCGATGAGGATGAAGACGATGGGAATGACCAGTCCCAGCCGTTGCTCGGCCCGTTTCAGGTTCTCGAACTGGCCGCCCCAATCCAGCCGGTAGCCGACCGGAAGAGCGACCTCGCTCACCGCCGCCTGTGCGTCGGCCACGAAGCCGCCGAGATCGCGCCCGCGCACATTGGCCTGGACCACCATGCGCCGGCTGCCGTTCTCGCGACTGATCTGGTTCGGTCCTTCGGCCGTCTCGATGCGGGCGACGGAAGACAGAGGCACGATCACCCCCGTGCTCGAGACGATGGGCAGGGCAGCCAGTGTGGCTGGATCGTTGCGCGCGTCATCCGGCAGACGCACGACCACGTCGAAGCGGCGGTCGCCCTCGAAGATCCGCCCCGCCTCGGCGCCGCCGATGGCGGTCGAGACAGCTTCCGAGACATCGGCTGCGGACAGGCCGTAGTGGGCCGCCGCGAAGCGATCGACGCTGATGGTCAGGGTGGGCAGGCCCGACGCCTGCTCCACGCGCACGTCGGCAGAGCCCGGCGTGGCCCGCAACTTGGCGGCGACCGCTTCAGCCGTCTTCTGCAGGGTGTCGAAATCGTCGCCATAGACCATGACGGCGAGATCTGACCGCACGCCCGAGATCAGTTCATTGAACCTTAGCTCGATGGGCTGGCTGAACTCGAAGCTGTTGCCGATCTGCTGGCTGGCGACCTCTTCGATCCGCTCGATGAGTTCGTCCTTCGGCAACTTCGGATCGGGCCAGTCCTTGCGGTCCTTGAGGATAACGACGCTGTCCGAGTTGTTCGCCGGCATCGGGTCGATGGCGACTTCTGCCGTCCCGGTGCGCGAGAAGACGGTCTCCACCTCGGGCTGGGCCTTGATGGCGCGTTCCAGCACCATCTGCATGGACAAGGACTGCTCCAGCGAAGCGGACGGCACGCGCAACACCTGCATGGCGATGTCGCCTTCGTCCAGGGTCGGGATGAATTCCCGCCCGAGGGTCATGAAGGAGACAGTCCCCACGCCAAGCATCGCCAGCGCAGCGATCAGGACCACCTTGGGACGGGCCACCGCCGCGCCGATGGCCGGCTGTATCCAGCGGCGGGCGAAGCGCAGGATGAAGGTCTCATGCTCTTCGGCCTTGCCGTCCGGTCCCAGATGAACTGTCTTGGGATCGCGCACCAGCAGGGCCGTCATCGCCGGCACGAAGGTGAAGGAGAAGATGAAGGCGCCGACCAGGGCCAGCATGACGGTCGCGCCCATCGGCACGAAGGTCTTGCCCTCGACCCCTTCCAGCATCAGCAGGGGCGTGAAGACCAGCAGGATGATCAGTTGGCCAAAGGCGGCTGGCTTGACCATCTGTCGTGCCGATTGCACCGCCACCTCGAGGCGTTCATGCCGGGTCAGCATCCGCCCCAGTTCGCCCCGTCGCTGCGTCAGCATCAGCAGGGTGTTCTCGATCACCACCACGCCGCCATCGACCATCAGGCCGAAGTCGAGCGCGCCGAGACTCATCAGGTTTCCGCTGATGCCGAAGCGGTTCATGCCGATGACGGCGAACAGGAAGGACAGCGGAATCATCAGGGCCGTGATCGCCGCGGCCCGGAAGTTTCCGAGCAGCAGGAAGAGGACGACGATGACGAAGAGCGCCCCCTCGATCAGGTTGCGCGCCACGGTCGAAATGGTCGAGTTGACCAGGTCGCTTCGATTCAGAACCGGCAGGGCCACCACGCTCGGCGGGAGAGATGCGCCGACCAGCTCCAACCGCTCGGCGGCGGCCTGAGCCACCGTGCGGCTGTTTTCCCCAGCCAGCATCAGGGCGGTGCCGAGGACGGCTTCGTGGCCGTCGTGGCTGGCCCCGCCGAGACGTGGCGCCTGGCCGATCTCGACCTTGGCGACATCGGCGACCCGAACCACCAGACCGCCGCGATTGACGACCGGCGCCTGGGCCAGATCCTCAACCGTCGCGGCCAGGGCGTCGGTGCGAACCACCAGGGCCTCGCCTGCCCGCTGGACATAGCCGGCCCCGGCTTGGGTATTGGCCCGCTCCAGCGCCTGGACCAGATCGGTCATGCCCAGGCCGTAGCGTGTCAGGGCGGCGGCGTCTGGTCGGACGGCGTATTCCTTCACATAGCCGCCGTTGACGTCAATCCCGGCCAGACCGGGTGCGGTGCGCATCTGCGGGGCGATGATCCAGTCCTGGACCGTCCGCAGATAGGTGGCCCGGGCCTGCGGCGTGGTCAGCCGCTCGCCCTCCGGCGTCAGATAGGCGCCGTCGGCCTGCCAGCCAGGCTTGCCGGTGGCGACCGTGGTCTTGGGGCTGAAGGGGACGTAATCAACCGTCCACATCAGCACTTCACCCAGCCCCGTGGTGATGGGCGACAGACTGGGTTCGACGCCTTCGGGCAGACCATCCGACGCCTGCCGCATCCGCTCCGCCACCTGCTGGCGGGCGAAATAGATGTCCGTCTGATCGGTGAAGACGACGGTGATCTGGCTGAAGCCGTTTCGAGACAGGGAGCGTGTGCTTTGAAGTCCCGGAATGCCGGCCATGGCCGTCTCGAGCGGATAGGTGACCTGCCTTTCGATCTGTTCGGGCGCCAAGGCGGGCGCGACTGTGGTGATCTGAACCTGTCGGTTCGTGATGTCGGGAACGGCGTCGATCGGCAGCTTGGTCAGTTCGAACAGGCCGAGCGCAGCGACCAGCGCCACAGCCAGGACGACGAACCAGCGAAAGCGGACGGAGGCCTCAATGAGAGCTTTGAACATGATCTCTCGTCCCTACTCGTCTTCCTCGGCTTCGCTCTTGGAGAGCTCCGCCTTGAGCAGAAAGGCCTTGGCGCCGGCGATACGTTCGGCGCCGGTCAGGCCGCGAAGAATTTCGGTTCGGCCCCCAGCCTGGCGGCCGGTCATGACAGGGACAGCCCGGAAGCCGCCCTGAACCTGGACGAAGACGACGGTCGCCCCCTCCAACGTCTGTACGGCCTCGGAGGGCACGGTCATGCCGTCGGCGTCTCCCCCCGTCACCAGAGCGCCGCTGACAGGCGATCCGGCGGGCGGCAGGGCGCCGCCGGACGGGCGAGCGCGAATGAGGGTCGCACCGCTCTCGCCGGCGCCGCCCACGGCGACGCCCGTAACGACCGCATCGAATTCACCGGTCGGACCTTGCACCCGCAACGACGACCCCGTCCGAACCTGAGCGGCGAGCGCAGGCGGCGCGTTGAACACCAGTTCCACGCGCGTCGGATTGGTGACCTCGGCTATCACGCCGCCCTGGGGGGCAAATCCGCCTGGACCGACCTGAACCGACGTCACTACGCCCGAGATCGGGCTGGATACGCTGATACGGCCCGACGCATTGGGGCCGCCAGCCGCCGACGCCCTGGCGCGAGCGGCTCTCGCGGCGGCGTCCGCGCTGAGCGATTGGGCGCGTGAGGTTTCAACCTCCTGACGCGCCACCACCCCCTGGGACGCAAGGCTGTCGTTCCTTTGATAGGCGCTTCGCGCGGCGTCAGCGGCAGCGGCGGCGGCGTCGGCGTCCGCGCGGAAGGTCGCGGCCTCACCACTCACCAGCACCGCCAGAGGCTGGCCGGCGCGCACCGACTGGCCCGGCGCGACCAGGACGCGCTCGACCCGACCGCCGACGGATGCGGCCACGACGGCGCGGGCGTCGATCATGGGCTCCACGCGCCCGGCAAGACGGATCTCCCCGCCCCCGCCGCGTCCGACCGCCATGACCGTGATGCCCGCCGCCTCGATCTGCGCCGGCGTCAGGGCGATGACGCCCTCTTCGACCTTACCGGCGGCCTCCTCCTCAGCGCCCGCTTCAGCCGACGCCTGAACCGGCGCCGATGGCGCGGGTCCGTCGCGGGTCAGGAGGAAGGCTCCGCCACCGATGGCGACAACCGCCACAGCGGCTCCGGCCATCAGCCAGGTCTTTCTGGTCTTGATCTGGGTTTTCACAGTGCGGCTCCAAACGGGATGCGACTTTGCAGGCGCGCGAGGTCGATTTCCGCCCGGACCCGCGCGAGGCGGGCGTCGACGGCGGCGTTGCGGGCGGAGATCAGGGCGGCGCGGGACGCGCGCAGTTCAAGCTGGGAGATGCGCCCCGCTTCAAAACCCAATCGGGACAAGCGATAGGCTTCCTCAGCCGAGGCCACGCCGGCGTCCGTCGCCGCCACACGGCTGGCGGAAGCGTTTAGACGCGCCTGGGCTGCGCTTCGGTCGGCGGTTTCATCGAGACGGGCGCCGTCCAGGCGGGCGTTCGCCGCCCTGAACTCGGCCTGCGCCGCCTGGATGTTTCCCCGGTTTCGATCGAACAACGGCAAGGGCATGCTCACGCCAAACGTCAAGGCGGTGGCGTCTTCGGCTTCATAACGGGTGATGCCGACAGAGGCGCTGACGTTCGGGCGAGCATTGATCTGCTCCACCCGGATACGCCGCTCGGCTGTGTCGCGCTCCGCTTCAGCCAAGCGCACGACCGGCGAAGCCGCTCCGGACTGATCCGGCGCCGAGGGCGCGCGATCCAGAACGCCCGGGTCGATGGAGGTGACGACCGTCGGCAACATGGCCGTCGCCGTCAACCGGGCGAAGGCGGCCTCGCGTTCGGCTCCCGCCTCATCAAGCGACGCGCGCGCTGACGCCGCCTCAGTTTCAGCCTGGATGCCCCGCAACAGGGGTTCGCGGCCCTCCTCCACGAGCAACAGGGCGGCGCGAGCGTCCGCCAGGGTGATCGTCAAGGCCTCCTTGGCCAGTTGGAAGCGGCGATCGGCCGCCTCGGCTTCGGCGTAGACCAGCGCCAGACGGCCTGCCGCGTCAACGCCGGTGAGATCGCGACGAAGAGCGGCAGTTCCGGCCTCGCCGCGCGCGACATCAACCCTGGCGCCCCTGCGCCCCCAGAGCTCGAGATCCTGGGTCAAGGCCAGACTGGTCTCGGCGTTGCTGTAGCCGTCATAAGGACCGCTCCCCAGGACGCCGTCGGCAGTCAGGCCGAGTTGGGGATTAGGACGCACGCGCGCCTGGCGGACCCGCGCCTCGGCGGCGTCGAGCAACGCGCCGGCCTCGACGTTGACGGGCGTCTGGCCGATGCGCTCAAGCAGGGTTTCATAGCTCGGCGCTGGATCTGCCCAGGCAGGAGCAGCGGCCGCTGTCGCTATCGCGACCACGGCGCAGCCGGCCGTCAGAAGCGACAGCCGACGATGTGAGGAAGACATGGTTCATTTCCCAGATTTCTGACGGATGAGCGCACGAGGGCGCGGCATTGGCGTCAGCTTCTGGGAGGGCGATCCGGGCCGGCAGGCGTCCGGGACGCCATCTGGTTGGTCGTCGGCGCTTTTGGGCCGTCGGCTTTCTTGAGGCTGGCCGGAACAGGTATCGACGCCTGCTGCATGCCCGTTGAGCCGTGGTGACAATGACCATGGGCGCAACCGCTATGGTTCTGGTCGCCGCCCTTGGCTTTACCGTGGTCCTGGTCTGGCGGGCTCGAAAGCGATGAAGCCGCAACAGCAGCCCGCGCTTCTGGCGCACAGGCCGCTGCGTCAACGGCCGGCAGGAAACCAAACACGACGATGACAAGCGCGAAAAGCGCCGCCGTCATGAAGGTTCTGTTCGACCATTCAAACATGGCGCGTTCCCGCCAAGGTTTCAGCGCCCGACAACGCCGCCATGATCGCAAGCTTGACGAAAACACCGCCTATCGGAGACCGCACGCCCGGCCCGGCTTCAAAGCCCGACCTAGATGGCGCCAGGGCGTGCCAGCTCATGTCGGCCTCCACCGCAAAAGGCGCATGGCGTTTGCCGTCACCAGCACGGTCGCCCCGGTGTCGGCGAGGATCGCCGGCCATAGGCCTGTGACGCCGATCACCGTCGTGACCAGGAAGACCGCTTTCAAGCCCAGGGCGATGGTGATGTTCTGGCGGATGTTGCCCATCACCCCCCGCGACAGGTCGATCATGTCGGGAACGTCCTGGACGCGGCCATGAAGCACCGCCGCATCAGCCGTCTCCAGGGCCACGTCGGCGCCGCCCCCCATGGCGATGCCGATGTCGGCGGCGGCGAGCGCCGGCGCATCATTGATGCCGTCGCCGACCTTGGCGACGACAAGGCCTTCGGACTGCAGTTCCTTGACGATTCTCTGCTTGTCCTGCGGCAGAAGCTCAGCCCGCACTTCGACGCCGAGACCGTTCGCGACCGCTTCCGCTGTGCGCCGGTTGTCTCCTGTCAGCATAATCGCACGAATCTTCATGGCCTCGAGCCGGGCCAGGCCCGCCGTAGCGTCCGGCCGCGCCTCGTCCCGCATCGCCAGGAAGCCCGCCGATTGGCCGTCGATCACGACCACGGAAACGGTTTTGCCCTCGGCGTTGAAGCCCGCGATCGCCGCATCCTGAGACGCCGAAAGCCCGACCCGCCGAGCGACGGCCTGTGGCGACCCCAGGAAAACCTGAGCGCCGCTCACGGTCCCTTCGACGCCCTCCCCCGGGATCGCCCGGGCTGACGACGCCGACGGGATGGATACGCCGTCAGCCTTCGCACGGTTGAGAATGGCCAGGGCCAGCGGGTGGCTCGATCCGGTTTCGAGAGCCGCCGCCATTGAAAGCACCTCCCCCTCGGTTCGCGCGCCCGCCACGATGTCGGTCACGATCGGCTTGCCCGACGTCAGCGTCCCGGTCTTGTCAAAGGCGACGGCGGTGATCTTGCCCAGGGTTTCGAGCACGGCTCCGCCCTTCATCAACAGGCCTCGCCGCGCGCCGGCGGACAGACCAGCCGCTATGGCTGCCGGCGTCGAGATCACGAGGGCGCAGGGACAGCCGATCAGAAGGACCGCCAGCCCTTTGTAGATCCACTCGCTCCACGCACCGCCGAACATGAGTGGCGGAACGGTCGCGACCAGGGCGCCGAAGACAAGAACCACGGGCGTGTAGATTGTCGAGAAGCGGTCGATGAAACGTTCAGTCGGCGATTTCGATTCCTGCGCCTCCTCCACCAGGCGCACGACCCGCGCTATGGTGTTGTCAGCGGCGGCGGCTGTGACCCGGACCCGCAGGACGCCGCCCACATTGATGGTCCCGGCGAAGACAGGGTCGCCCGCCATTTTCCGCTTGGGGACGCTCTCTCCCGTCACCGGGGCTTCGTCGATCTCGCCCTCGCCTTCAACGACGTCGCCGTCGGCCGGCACACGGTCGCCGGGCCTCACAAGGATGACGGCGCCGAGCGCAAGGCTTTCAGCCGGTACTTCGCTGACCTGGCCATCGATCTCGACCAAGGCGGTCTTGGGCACCAGGTCGGTCAAACCCTGGATGCTCTTGCGGGCCCGCCCCGCAGCGACGCCCTCCAGCATTTCACCAACCAGAAACAGAAGGACGACGGCTGCGGCCTCTTCTGCAGCGCCGATGAAGACGGCTCCGACCGCCGCAATCGTCATCAGCATCTCGATCGAGAACGGCGTCCCGTACCGTGCAGCGGTGATCGCACGCCAGCCAACTGGGGCAAGGCCTACCGCCAGGGCGACCAGGAAGGCTCCACGCTCCATCGCCGGGAACAGGGCGCCGAAAATGTAGGCCGCGACCAGGGCGACGCCGCAAGCCGCTGTAAGCTTGGCCTTGCGGGTCCACCACCATGGACCGCTGGCCGCCCGGTGGTCGTCACCGGGAGGGGCCATCGTCGAACCCGCCGAAGGCTGCAGCGGCGCGAGGACCTCGACGCCGTAGCCCAGGTTGCGAACCTGACGAAGCACGCCCTCCCCCGCAAAATCGGCGCCGTGCTGAACCTTCAGAACACCCGAGGAGACCGCCACAGCGACATCTGTGACGCCTGGCAGCTTCCGCACCGCAGCGTCGACCTTGGAGCCGCAGCTTGCGCAATCCATACCGGTCACGCGATATCGGCTTTCCAGGTTTTCCATTGTGGCGAGGGGCTCCTTGTTACGAATGCCCGGCGACGCTACTTCCTCTAGCGACTAGAGGAGCAAGCGTTAAAATGAGCCAGGGCGTGACAATCGGCCAGGCGTCCAAGGCGAGCGGGATCAAGGCGCCGACGATCCGCTACTATGAGCAGATTCAGCTCCTGCCGTCGCCGCCTCGCTCGGAGGGGAACCGGCGCCTCTACGATGCAGACGATCTGAGACGCCTGCGGTTCATTCGACACGCGCGCGAACTCGGCTTCGAGATCGAACCGATCCGCGAACTTTTGGCGCTGGCTGGAGACCCGAGTCGACCCTGTCAATCGGCCGACAGCATCGCCCGCTCCCATCTTGCCGATATCGACCACAAGATCGCGCGCCTCACCGCCTTGCGGGCCGAGGTCGCCCGCATGACGCACTGCATTCAAGAATCGGCTGAAAAATGCCGAGTGATTGAAGTTCTAGGTGACCATAGCGGCTGCTTGCACGACAGACACTAGGCTCTGCTTGCTACCGTCCGAGGCAACCGCCTTGACCCGTGCCCATGCCAGTCAAATGGCGGCCCGATATTCCGAGTGAAAGGCGTCGGGCGTGCCGATCGATGCGGCCAACGACCTGTCCGCCATCGCCATCAGGTCGGCCTAGCGCCGGCGGCCATCTTACGATGGACGAAAGATCGACGCCCCGCGTTCACCTGGCCTGGCGACGCGGGGCTTCGGTCAGATGCAATATTCCTAGCCGCAGCAGCCCTTGCCATCCTCCTGGATCGGCGGACAGGGCACATCGGCGTAGGAACAGAAGACGCAGCAATCGCCGGGCAAGGGCTTCAGCTTCACGCCGCAGCCGAGGCAGTCGTAGAACCAGATGCAGGCGTCGGTGGGCATGGTTTCAGTCGCGACATGACCGCAATGCGGACAGGTCAGCGTGGACTGGAGCAGGACGGGCGCCTTCATTTGACGGCCGCCAGTTGGGGCAGGAGCCAGGGCTCGACATAGGGCTCCCAGGCGAGAGAAAGCACGATCAGCAGCGTGGCGACGACAAGCAGCCAGAAGGCCAGCGGTGAAGGTCGTCCGCAGGCCGTATCGCGTCGGCACATCCGAGAGCGGCGCCAGTGCAGCAGCCACCCGACGGCCAGAACCGCGGCGGCGATCGGGGTCAGCCAATGGCGCGCCCCGGCGAACACGGCGACGCCCGCGAAAGATACGCCCGCGATCGATAGCACCAGCGGCAGGACGCAGCAGGCCGCCCATGCAAGAAGGGAAGCGAACCCGCCGACCGCCGCTGAGGCGCTGACGGCGACTTCGGGAATGCGGGCGCGGTTTGGGTCGGTCGCCATGGGCTATCCTGTCTGACTTCTGATACAGCCTACAACCCGTAGCCACTACGGGATCAAGAGCGTGTCCAGACAGGATTTGACCATCGGGCGCCTGGCGCTCAGCGCCGGGGTGAACCTGGAGACCGTGCGCTACTATGAACGTATCGGGCTGATGCCTGCGCCGGCCCGAACCCAGGGCGGACATCGCTGCTACGAGCCTGAACACGCCCAGCGACTGAGATTCATCCGCCGATCGCGCGAACTCGGGTTCGGCATAGACGCCATTCGTCGGCTGATCGCTCTATGCGAGCCGACGGCCCAATCCTGCAGCGAAGTGCGCGACATGGCTCAGGACCACCTTGTCAGCATCGAAGCGAAGATCGCCGACCTGCAACGCCTTCAAGCCTTGTTGAAACAGACGGTCTCCGACTGCGGCGACGGAAGACGAGTCCGGTGTCCGGTCATCGAAGAGCTCGGCTCAAGCTAGATGCCCCCCTCATTCAGCGGCTAGGCAGTTCCGAGGCGACTGCGATTGATATCCGCCCGGAACAGCAACAAGAACAGACAGGCGCGAATGCTAACCACAGGGCTAACCTAGGCAGAACTCCGCCCAGTCCTCCATCAGCCGAAATCGCTTCGCCATCATGTCTCCACGACGATAGGCCGCCTCAACCTTGCTGCTCACAGTGTGCGCCAACGCCATCTCGGCGGCTTCTTGAGGATGCGCGGTCTTCTCCGACACCCAATCCCTGAACGTCGACCGGAAGCCGTGCGGCACGGATTCGACCTTCATGCGGCGAAGCACGGAAGCAAGAGTCATGTTCGAGAGCGCCTCGCCATCGATATTGGCGAAGACCAGATCAGTGTCCGGATTCCGCCGCGTCGCAGCGAGAAGCGCGAGCGCGCCTGACGAAAGCGGCACACGATGCGGCCGCCCCGCCTTCATCCGCTCACCCGGCACGACCCACAGGGCGGCCGGAAGATCGATCTCGGACCATCTGGCGCCCCGCACCTCGCCCGAGCGCGCTGCGGTGAGAATGGTGAACTCAAGCGCCCGCGCGCCTGTCCCTTTTTCGTCAGCAAGCCTGGCCATGAAGGCAGGCATTTGGTCGATGCCCAAGGCCTTGTGGTGAACAACCTTCGCGACCCTGGAGGGTTTGGCGAGGAGTTTGTCCAGATGCCCCCGCCAACGTGCGGGGTTGGGGCCAGATCGGTATTCCCGCGCCGCGGCCCAATCCAGCACCATTTCCACACGCCCGCGAAGACGGCTCGCGGTCTCGGTCTTGATCGTCCAGATGGGCTCCAGAATTCGCATGACGTGCGGGAGGGCGACTTCCTCCACGCCCAGGTCGCCGATCACCGGATAGACATAGGTTTCAAGCGTGGCCGCCCACTGCGCCCTGTGTTTGGGATTCTTCCAGCTAGCCTCATGCGCCGCCATATAGGCCTCTGCGGCCTTGCGAAACGACACCGCAACGACGGCGGGCGTTCTCACCGCTCGGCGCGCCTCACGACCTGCTTCGACCGGATCAATACCGCGCCGGATCTGCTCCCGCGCGTCGCGGGCGGCCTCGCGCGCTCGCGCCAGGGTCACATCGGGATACCCCCCGAGACCCAGATCTCTCCTCCGCTTGCCCATGGTTGCGCGCAAGATCCAGCTTCGCCCGCCGCTTGACAGCACTTGCAGGGCTAGCCCCGCTACGCCGCCAACAAAATGCAGGCCTGGTTCGCGTAGCCGCGACACCGCCAATGGTCCTAGTTCATCTGCTTTCCGGGGCATTTCCCACCCATCCAACAACCCATCATAAAACCCATCAACTCACCCATCAAAAAATCTGCGCTTGAGTGCAACAATATGCAACGTCCTGAAGCGACCAAACTCAAGCCACACCTGGGTTCAACCTACCTCTGAACAACGGTGAATAGGGCTGAAAAGGGCCGAAATCCGACACCCTCTCCGCCACCGGCCTAGCGCCGCTTCAGACAGCATGAGCTGATAGTCAGGCCTTCGGGCCCCGGCGATCCTGCACGCGCAGCGCAGCGATCATGATCATGATCGCGCATTTCGATCAGAATTCTGATCATCTGTGGCCCAAGATCAGTGATTTAGCCTCCCGCCATAAAGGGCTTGTTGCGTAATCGATAATCAGGCCCACTCACCTTAGGCGTTCGCGACGGCGAGCGATGATGTGGTGAGTACGGTTGATGGTTGCGCCCTTTCCTACCGATCAAATCTTCCTCGGCGGCCAGTGGCGTGCGGCGAGCGGCGGCGGCCTTCTGCCCATTGAAAACCCCTCGACGGGCGAGCAGACAGGCGCGCTGGCGGCGGGCGGGGCCGAGGACGTCGACGCCGCGGTGCGCGCGGCGCGGACGGCGCTGGACGGCCCTTGGGGACGCATGACGGCGGTGGAGCGCGGCCGCATCCTGGCCCGCATGGGGCGCGAGGTCAAAGCGCGCATCGACCTTCTGGCCGAACTCGAGGCGCTGGACGTCGGCAAGCCGCTGAAGCAGGCCCGCAACGACGTGATCGCCCTGGCCCGCTACCTCGAATTCTACGCGGGCGCGGCGGACAAGCTGCACGGCGAGACCATTCCCTTCCAGGACGGCTACACGGTTTACACCCTGCGCGAGCCGCATGGCGTGACCGGCCACATCATCCCCTGGAACTATCCGATGCAGATCATCGGCCGCTCGGTCGTGGCGGCCCTGTGCGTCGGCAACGCCGTGGTGCTGAAGCCCGCCGAGCAGGCGTCTCTGACCGCCTTGGCCTTCGCCCATATCGCGGCCGACTGCGGTCTGCCCGCAGGGGCCCTGAACGTCGTGACCGGCACGGGGGCCGAGGCTGGCGCGGCGCTGGCGGCGCATCCGGGGGTCAACCACCTGTCCTTCACCGGCTCAACCGGGGTCGGCGTGGCCATCCAGCAGGCGGCGGCGGTCAACGCCGTGCCGGTGACGCTGGAGCTCGGCGGGAAGTCGCCCCAACTGGTGTTCGACGACGCCGATCTGGACAAGGCCCTGCCCTTCCTCGTCAACGCGGGCATTCAGAACGCGGGCCAGACCTGCTCGGCGGGATCGCGCGTCCTGGTGCAGCGCGGCGTCTATGATGAAGTCGTGCGCCGCATGGCCGAGCGCTTCGCCGCCCTGACTGTCGGCCCGGCCATGGACGACCGCGATGTCGGCCCGCTGGTGTCGAAGAAGCAGCAGGCCATGGTCGAAGGCTTCATCGAGAAGGGCCGCGCCGACGGCCTGATCGTCGCCCAGGCGAAACTGGCCGACCTGCCCGAAGGCGGCGCCTATGTCGCGCCGACCCTGTTCGCCAATGTCGCGCCCGATCACCCGCTGGCGCAGCAGGAGATCTTCGGCCCCGCCGTCGTCGTCATCCCGTTCGAGACGGAAGACGAGGCCGTCGCCATCGCCAACGGCACCGACTACGGCCTGGTCGCCGGGGTCTGGACCGCCGACGGCGGACGGCAGATGCGGCTGGCGAAACGGCTGCGGGCCGGACAGGTCTTCATCAACAACTACGGCGCGGCGGGCGGGGTCGAACTGCCCTTCGGCGGCGTCGGAAAATCGGGCCACGGTCGCGAGAAGGGGTTCGAGGCGCTCTACGCCTTCACCGCGCTCAAGACCGTCGCGGCCCATCACGGATAGGGGAGTAGGCGTCTTGGGGGAGAACAGATCGAAGCGGCTGGAGGGCAAGCGAGCGATCGTCACGGGCGGAGCCTCCGGCTTCGGCGCCGGAATCGCGCGGCGCTTCGCCGAGGAAGGCGCCCGCGTCATCATCGCCGACCTGAACGGCGACGCCGCCCGCGCCCTGGCGACGGAACTGGGCGACGCGGACCTGGGCGTGAAGGCGGACGTCTCCAGCGCCGCTGACGTGGCAGCATTGGAAGAGACGGCAAACCGTCTGCTGGGCGGGGTGGATATCGTAGTGAACAACGCCGGGGTCGGCCACACGCCGCAGCCGCTGGATGAGTTGTCCGACGAGGCCTTCGACCGCATCGCCGCCGTCAACATGCGCTCCATCTACCTGATGTCTAAGGCCTTCGTGCCGAGCATGAAGGCGCAAGGCTCGGGCGCCATTCTGAACATCGCCTCGACCGGCGGGGTCAGCCCCCGACCCAACCTGACCTGGTACAACGCCTCGAAGGGCTGGGTCATCACGGCGACGCGGGCCATGGCGGTCGAGTTGGCGCCCTTCCAGGTGCGGGTGAACGCCCTGAACCCGGTGGCGGGCGACACGCCTCTGCTCAAGACCTTCATGGGCGCCGACACGCCCGAGGTCCGCGCCAAGTTCCTGGCCTCCATCCCCATCGGCCGCTTCTCAACGCCGGAAGACATGGGCGCCGCCGCCGCCTTCCTCTGTTCGGACGACGCCTCGATGATCACCGGCGTAGCCATGGAGGTGGACGGTGGCCGCTGCATCTGACCGCCCCTTCAAGCTGCTGGTCCTGCCCGGCGACGGCATCGGGCCCGAAATCATCCGCGAGACCCTGCGTGTCGTCGACTGGGCCAGAAACGCCGGGCTGCGGATTGAACTGAGCGAGGGACTGGCCGGGGGCGCCAGCATCGACGCCGTCGGCGCGCCCATAGCCGAGGACGTGGTGGAGCAGGCCCTGGCGTCCGACGCCGTCCTGTTCGGCGCCGTGGGCGGGCCGAAGTGGGACCACCTGCCCCGCGCCCAGCGGCCCGAGATGGGCATACTGCGCCTGCGTCAGGCGCTGGACCTCTACGCCAATCTGCGCCCCGCCGTCTGTTTCGACGAACTGCTGGACGCCTCGGCGCTGAAGCCCGACCTGATCCGGGGCCTCGACATCCTGATCGTGCGCGAGGCGACAGCGGGCGTCTATTTCAGCCTGCCCCGCGCCAATGAGATCGGCCCTGACGGCCAGCGCCGCGCCTATGACACCCAAGCCTACACAGAAGCCGAAATCGCGCGCGTCTGCCGCACGGCCTTTGAACTGGCCCGCACCCGCCAGCGCCGCGTCTGCTCGGTGGACAAGGCCAATGTCATGGAGACGGGCGCCCTGTGGCGGACCGTCGCGACCGAGGTCGCCGCCGGCTATCCCGACGTGGAGCTGTCGCACATGTACGCCGACAACTGCGCCATGCAGCTGGTCAGGCGCCCGGATCAGTTCGACGTCATCGTCACCGACAACCTGTTCGGCGACATCCTGTCCGACGCGGCGGCGGCCCTGACCGGATCGCTGGGCTTGCTGCCCTCGTCCTCCCTGTCCGGCCTTGGGCAGGGCGGGCGCAGCCGGGGCCTGTATGAGCCGATCCACGGCTCGGCCCCCGATATCGCGGGCCAGGGCGTCGCCAATCCCATCGCCGCCATCCTGTCCTTCGCCCTGTGCCTGCGCTGGTCGTTCGACCGGGCGGACCTGGCCGATGCGGTCGAGCGCGCCGTGCGGCACGTCGTGTCCAGCGGCGTGCGCACCCCCGACATTGCGGAAGCCGGCGTCGCCCCCGTCTCCACCCTTCAGATGACCGACGCGGTTCTGGCCGCGCTGGACGCCCAGTTCGCGTGAGGATCGACCGATGACCGCCCCCACCCTGCAGACCGTCATGGACCTGATCGACGGCCGCACCGACGAACTGGTCGCCCTGACCCAGGACCTGATCCGCTTTCCCACCGTCAACCCGCCGGGCGAGGCCTATCGCCCCTGCGCCGAGTACATCGGCGAGCGGCTGAAGAAGCGCGGCTTCACCGTCGAATATGTGCGCGGCGAAGGCTCGCCCGGCGACAGCGACGCCTATCCCCGCACCAACGTCATCGCCCGCTGGACCGGCTCTGAACCGGGGCCTTGCGTCCACTTCAACAGCCACATCGACGTGGTCGAGGTCGGCGCCGGCTGGACCGTCGATCCCTTCGGCGGCGAGGTGAAGGACGGTCGCGTCTATGGCCGAGGCGCCTGCGACATGAAGGGCGGGCTGGCCGCCTCTATCATCGCCGTGGAGGCCCTGATCGATTCCGGCCTGCCCCTGCCCGGCGCGCTGGAGATCTCCGGCACGGTGGACGAGGAGTCCGGCGGCTACGGCGGCGTCGCCTATCTGGCCGAGCGTGGCTGGTTTTCGGAGCCGCGCGTCAACCACGTCATCATCCCCGAGCCGCTGAACGTGGACCGGGTCTGCATCGGCCACCGCGGCGTCTGGTGGGCCGAGATCGAGACCAAGGGGCGCATCGCCCACGGCTCCATGCCCTTCCTGGGCGATTCCGCCATCCGCCACATGGGCGCGGTGATGCAGGCCTTCGAGGACAAGCTCTATCCGGCCATGGCAGGTCGCCATTCGGACATGCCGGTCGTGCCCGAGGGCGCGCGCCAGTCGACCATGAACATCAACTCCATCCACGGCGGCCAGGGCGAGGACTTCGACGGCCTGCCCGCACCCTGCGTCGCCGATTCCAGCCGCATGATCATCGACCGCCGCTTCCTGATCGAGGAGTCTCTGGACGACGTGAAGGGCGAGGTGAAAGCCATCCTCGACGGCCTGGCGGCCCAGCGCCACGGCTTCCGCTACGAGATGCGCGACCTGTTTCAGGTGGCCCCCAGCATGGCCGACCGCGACGGCCCCGTGGCCAGCACCACCGCCGCCGCCATCGAGACGGTGCTGGGCAGGAAGGCCCAGTTCGTCTGCTCGCCCGGCACCTATGACCAGAAACACATCGACCGCATCGGCAAGCTGAAGGACTGCATCGCCTACGGCCCCGGCGTGCTGGACCTGGCGCACCAACCCGACGAATGGGTGGGGATCGAGGACATGACCAATTCGGCCAAGGTCATGGCGCGCGCCGCCTACGACCTGCTGACCCGCAAGCGAGGATGAGCGACATGGCCCGTGGCGACGCCGACGAAGGCGACAACATCATCGGCCCGCGCCTGCGGGCGCTTCGGGACCGGCTGGGCCTGTCGCAGCGGGCGCTGGCGCGCAAGGCGGGGGTGCCGTCCAGCACCGTCAGCCTGGTCGAGAGCGGCCGCACCAGCCCCTCTGTCGGCTCGCTGAAACGTCTGCTGGACGCCGCCGGGGTGTCGCTGGGCGAATTCTTCAGTTCCGAGTTCGAGACCCCGACCAAGCATTTCTATCGCCATGACGAACTGACGGAGATTTCGCGCGGCGAGGTCTCCTACCGCCAGCTCGGCTCGGGTCAGGACAGCAGCCTGCAGATCCTGCACGAGACCTATCAGCCCGGATCGGACAGCGGCCGGGTCATGCTGTCCCATGAAGGCGAGGAAGGCGGCCTGATCATTTCCGGTCGCCTGGAAGTGACCGTTGACGGTCAATCCCGGGTGCTGAAAGCCGGCGACGGCTACCTCTTCCCCAGCACCCTGCCCCACCGCTTCCGCAACGTCGGCGACGTGCCCTGCGTCGTCATCAGCGCCTGCACCCCGCCGACCTTCTGACCGCCGCGTTGCAGTTGCTCGGAATACTGAGCGAGAAAAATAAAATACCCGTCTTCTCAGCTGATTGACCTCTCAAAGAAACAGGCTTGTCGATCTCTCCGTTTCGCCAGCTACTTCGTGCAAGACAGTAGCGTGACACCGGGAGGCGGCTCAGGGAAACGCAAGGCTTGCTGCATTGCACAACGCCCCGAGGCCGAGGATAGATAGCGGGTGGCGGAACCGTCGTTCCGCCTCGGCCGCAATGAGACCGCTGAAGAACGGTCCGTGCGGCGTCATGGGAGGGATGAGGCGATGAATCGTCTTTTGGTCAGCGTATCCGCCGGGGCGCTCGCAGCCCTGTGTTCCACCACCGCCATGGCCCAGCAGGCTCCGCCCGAGCGCGCCCCCGAGCGCGCCACGGTGGTCGACGAGGTCATCGTCACCGCCCAACGGCGTGAACAGGCGGCCCAGGATGTGGGCATCGCCCTCAGCGTCCTCAGCGGCGAGAGTCTGATCCAGCAGGGCGTCACCAACGTCAATCAGCTCCAGAACGCCACGCCCAACCTGGAGGTCGAACCGGCCTTCGGCGGCGGCGCGGCGCAATTTCGTCTGCGGGGCGTGGGCTTCCAGGACTACGCCTCGAACAACTCGCCCACCGTCGGCGTCTATGTGAACGAGGTCGCCTATCCGGTCCCGGTCATGACGCAAGGGCTGATCTTCGACATCGACCGGGTCGAGGTCCTGCGCGGCCCGCAAGGCACCCTCTACGGCCGCAACACCACCGGCGGCGCCATCAGCTTCGTCACCAAGCGCCCGACCGAGGAGCTGTCGGCCGGGCTGATGACGGAATGGGGCAGCCACGAGCAGTTCCGCGCCGAGGGCTATGTCTCGGGTCCGGTGGCGGGCGGCCTGCGCGGCCGTCTGGCGGTCTCGACCGAACAGGGCGGCGCCTGGCAGACAAACCGAGTCACGGGCGAGAGCCTGGGCGACGCCGACCGCACCGGCGCCCGTGCCCTGTTGGCCTGGGATCCCAGCGAGACCCTGTCCTTCCTACTGGACGTGCACGGCGGGATCGACAAGTCCGAGAACCAGGGCCTCTACCTGCTCAGCGACCTGAGGACGCGCGGCGGAACGGGGCCGGTCATTCCCGCCGACAAGGACCGCTCCAAGACCGGCTGGGGCCTCTCGCCCCGTTTCGCCGCCGAGATCGGCCGCGACGTCAACGCCAAGCCGGGGCGCGACAACTCGTCCTGGGGCACGTCGCTGAACGCCAATCTGGCGCCCAAGGGCATGAACCTGAACAGCATCAGCAGCTTCGAAACCCTGAAGCGCGACGAGTACGGCGACTGGGATTCCAGCGCCTCTGTCGAGGCCGACACCTTCTTCGGCAGCGATGTGGACGTGATGTCCCAGGAACTGCGGTTGTCGTCCGACAACGACAGCGCCCTGACCTGGGTGGCTGGCTTCTACTATTCCAGGCAAGAGTTGAACGAGCGCTACTCCTCGGACTTCATCGACATCTACGGCACCTACGCCCAGGTCACCTATGACCAGAAGGTCGAGTCCTGGAGCCTGTTCGGCCAGGCGGAATACGCCTTCACCGACCAGCTGAAGGCCATCCTGGGCCTGCGCTACGAGGAAGAAACCCGCGAACTGGAGGGCTTCGGTTCGGCCTTCGGCGGCGCCACCGCCCTGCCGCCGACCACGGTCGACACCAAGATGACGCCCCTGACCGGCAAGGCGGCGCTGGAGTTCAAGCCCGCAGACAACCTGCTGCTCTATGGTTCGATCAGCCGGGGCGCCAAGTCGGGCGGCTTCACCACTTACAACACCGGCAATCGCAGCGGCATCGAACCCTTCGACCCCGAAATCCTCTGGGCCTACGAGGTCGGCTTCAAGGCCGATCCGTCGCGCGCGGTGCAGGTCAACGGCGCGGCCTACTACTATGACTACAACGGCCAGCAGGTCCTGTCGGCGGTCTGCGGCGCCAACGGCCCGGTGGGCCGCTTCACCAACGCCGATTCCAAGATCTACGGCGCCGAACTGGAGGGGGTCTTCCGTCCGGCGGCGGGCCTGCGAATCTCCCAGAGCGTCAGCTACAAGAAAGGCGAGTACACCGACTTCCTGGACCTCGACATCGGCAAGTGCCAGCAGACGCCGCGCGTCACCGCCTATATCGACAAGTCCGGCGACGAGATCCCCTTCCCGGCGCTCAGCTACGCCGGTTCGATCTCCTACGACTGGACCGTCAGCGGTTTCGCCGTCACGGCCGAGACCAACTACTCCTATCGTGACGAATACCCCTCGTGGCTGGGGCCCAAATACGACGTCGAAGCCTACTGGCTCGCCAACGCCAGCGTGACGGTCGGTCCCGAGGCGGCCAACTGGTCCGTCACCTTCTGGGCCCGAAACCTGTTCGATCAGGAATACGACCTGACCCGCAACTTCTTCACCAGCGCCGACATCGCCCAGCCGGGTCGGCCGCGCACGATCGGCGCGCGCCTCAGCCTGCAGTATTGAGGACCGCCGCAGGGCTGGGAGGCTTCCGTACGCCTTCCAGCCCGCCCTCGCTCAGCGCGCCCATAATACTGATCGCCGGGCGTCACAGATGATAAATTTCAATACCTTATGGCTCACGAATAACAGGCTTCCTTTCCCTGCCTATTCATCGACTACTGAGCGCTCTGAGAGGATGTCTGCATGACCGCACGGGCCGCCAACGACCTAGATCCCTTCTGGATGCCGTTCACCGCGAACCGCAGCTTCAAGGCGCATCCGCGGCTGCTCGCCTCGGCCAGGGACATGCACTACTTCACGCCGGACGGTCGCCCGATCCTCGACGGCACGGCGGGCCTGTGGTGCGTCAACGCCGGTCACGCCCGACGCCCGATCGTCGAGGCGATCCAGCGTCAGGCCGAGATCCTCGACTACGCCCCGACCTTCCAGTTGGGCCACCCTCTGGTGTTCGAACTGGCCGCCCGTCTCGGGATGCTGTTCCCCGCCGACATCGACCACGTCTTTTTCGCCGGCTCGGGCTCGGAAGGCGTCGACAGCGCCCTGAAGATCGCCCTCGCCTATCAACGCGCCAAGGGTTTCGAGAACCGCACCCGTCTGATCGGGCGGCAGAAGGGCTACCACGGCGTCGGCTTCGGCGGCATTTCCGTGGGCGGGCTGGAAAACAACCGGCGCGGCTTTCCCACCCTGCCCGGCGTCGATCACCTGTCGCATACGCTGAACCTGAAGGAAGCCGCCTTCTCGCGCGGCCAGCCGACCTGGGGCGCGCACCTGGCCGACGAGTTGGACGCCCTGATCGCCGAACATGGCGCCGAGACCATCGCCGCCGTCATCGTCGAGCCCCTGTCGGGTTCCGCCGGCGTGATCGTGCCGCCGGTCGGCTATCTGGAGCGGCTGCGCGAGATCACCGCTCGCCACGGCATCCTGCTGATCTTTGACGAGGTCATCACCGCCTTCGGCCGCGTCGGCGGGGCCACGGCGTCCGAAACCCTTGGGGTCATCCCTGACCTTCTGATCTGCGCCAAGGGCCTGACCAACGGCGCCGTGCCCATGGGCGCGGTCGGGGTGCGCGGCGCAATCTACGAGGCCGTGGTCAATCAGGCCGCAGCCTCCGGCATCGAGTTCTTCCACGGCTACACCTATTCCGGCCACCCGCTGGCGGCCGCCGCCGGACTGGCGACGCTGGACGTCTATGAGGACGAGGGTCTGTACCAGCGCGCGACCGAGCTGGCGCCCTACTGGGAAGAGGCCGTGCACGGTCTGAGGGGGCTGCCGCACGTCATCGACATTCGCAACCTGGGCATGGTCGCCGCCATCGAACTGGCCGCGCGCCCCGACGCGCCCGGCGCCCGGGCCATGGACGTGTTCCACACCGCCTTCGACGAAGGAATTCTGATCCGCGTGACCGGAGATGTCATCGCCCTGTCGCCTCCGCTGATTATCAGCCGCGCGCAGATCGATGAGCTTATCGATCACCTGTCACAGATCATTCGTCGTACGCGATAAATCCAGCACCGACGACGAGGGGGATAATATGAACAAGTTACTGCTCAGCGCTTCCATCAGTATCCTGACGATTGCCGCATCGTCTGTCGCTTCCGCACAAACTACTTCAAATAACAGCGATCAAACCGCCACCACCGTCGGTGAAATCATTGTTACCGCACAACGCCGCGAACAGGCCAGCCAGGATGTCGGCGTCTCGCTGAGCGTCATCGGCGGCGAGCAACTGGACGAAAAGGGCATCTCGGTCGTCAACGACCTGGAGAACGCCGTCCCCAATATGGAGGTCGACAGCCAGTTCGGGGGCGGCCAGCCCCAGTTCCGCATCCGCGGCATCGGCGCGCGCGAATACTCCTCGAACAACGCCTCGACCGTCGGCATCTACGTCGATGAAGTGGCCCACCCCTATACGGTGACCACGCAAGGCGCCCTGTTCGACATCGCCCGGATGGAGGTGCTGCGCGGCCCGCAAGGCACCCTCTACGGCCGCAACACCACCGGCGGCGCCGTCAACATCATCACCAACGCCCCGACGGCTGATTTCCGCGCCGGTTTCAACGCCGAATATGGGACCTTCGACCGCTACAAGGTCGAGGGCTATGTCTCGGGCCAGATCGCGCCCAACCTGCTGGGCCGCCTGGCCGCCGTCACCGAACAGGGCGGCGCCTGGCAGTACCATCGCGACACCGGCGAGAAGCTGGGCGACCTGAACAAGACCGCCATCCGCGGCCGCCTGACCTGGGACGCCAGCGAGGACGTCACCGTCGATCTGGCGGCCACCTATTCGGTCGACAAGTCGGACGGACGCGGCTTCCGCCTGCTGGGGCCGTACACGGTCTCGGGCGGCGCCGTGACCTATCCGAAGGACACGGCCTGGCGCATCACCGGCTGGGGCATCTCGCCCGCCATGGCGGCTGTCGCCGGCGTCGGCCTGAACGCCAAGCCCTTCCGCGACAACGACGGCTTCGACGTCAGCGCCCGCATCAAGGCCAATCTGGGCTGGGCCGACCTGACCTCGATCACCGCCTACCAGACCTTCTCGCGCAGCGAGTTCAACGACTGGGACGGCACGCGCTTCAATGAATCGAATGTCTATTTCTACAATGACATCGACGTCTTTGCTCAGGAACTGCGCCTGAGCTCCAACGATGACGGGCCGCTCAGCTGGATGATCGGCGCCCACTATGCCGACGAAAGCATCGACGGCGGCTTCTATACAAACTTCCGAGGCAACGCGAACCTGATCAACACCGGATATGGCCAGTCGGTGTCGGCCTTCGGCGTCTTCACCCACAACTCCTATCAGGTGAACGAAAAGCTGAACCTGATCGCCGGTCTGCGGTGGGAAACCGAGGAGCGCACCCTGGACAGCGGCGGCACCTTCGTCGCGCCCAACCCGCCCCCGCCGACGACCAGCTACGACACCGACCTGAACGAGGTCTCTGGCCGCCTGGGTCTGGAGTACAAGCTGACGGACGACGCCCTGTTCTACGCCAGCGTGGCGCGCGGGGTGAAGTCGGGCGGCTTCACCACCTACAACGCCACCTCGGCGACCCCGTTCAAGCCGGAAATCGTCATCGCCTATGAGGCCGGGATAAAGTCGGACCTGTTCGACCGCCGCCTGCGTCTGAACGGCGCCCTCTTCTACTACGACTACAAGGACCAGCAGGTTCAGGGGCTGGAATACGACCGTCTGACCGGGCGTCTGGGCAAGATCACCAACGTGCCCAAGTCGCACATCATGGGCGGCGAGATCGAGCTCACCTGGGTGCCGCTGGACGGCCTGACCATCAGCCAGAACATCGGCTACAAGACCGGCGAGTATGACGAGTACTTCGCCATCGACGGCGCCAAGACCGACGCCGCCAACCCGGTCAACGGTCCCTGGGACATCATCATCTCGAACGACCGTTCGGGCGAACGCCTGTCCTTCCCCAAGATGAACTACGGCGGCTCGATCGCCTATGACTGGGGCCTGGCCGGCTGGGACCTGCGAGCCGAGACCAACTACAACTATCGCGACGAGCTGTATTCGGTCAGCTCCTCGTCGATCATCGACGCCTACTGGTTGTGGAACGCCAACTTCAGCGTGGCCCCGACCGGCGCCAACTGGCGCGTGGGTCTGTGGGGCCGCAACCTCTTCAACACCTACTACGAAGAGACCCGCAACGGCTTCAACGGCTCGGCCCGTCCGACCACCTCGCCCAGCCAAGGCCGCACCTACGGCGTGCGCCTGTCGATGGACTTCTAACCCTCTCCCCCCGAAGGGGCGGGTCGGCTTCGGTCGGCTCGCCCCCGCTTTTTCCCGTTTGCCCGGACCCAACTGTTTCCATGAGTTCCCCGTCCTCCCGCCTGGATCGCCGCGCCCTGCTGACGGGTCTGGTCGTCGCGCCCGCCGTCCTCAGCTTCGGCCGGGCGCAGGCGGGCGGCGCCTACCTGTTCCCGCTCGGCGTCGCCAGCGGCGATCCGGCCCCCGACGGCTTTGTCATCTGGACCCGGCTGGCCGCCGATCCTCTGGCGCCCGACGGCAGGGGCGGCCTGTCCGCGCCCGTCCCGGTGCAGTGGGAGGTCGCCACGGACGACCAGTTCCGCCGCATCGCCGCCTCGGGCCAGTTCGTCGCCGACGCCGCCGCCGCCCACAGCGTCCACGTCGAGGTCTCGGGCCTCAGCCCCCATCGCCCCTACTGGTACCGTTTTACCGCTCAAGGCCAGCGGAGCCCCACGGGTCGCGCCCGCACCACGCCCGCCGCTGGCGCTCATCTGGATAGGCTGCGGCTGGCCGTCGCCTCCTGCTCGCATTGGGAACGCGGCTATTTCAGCGCCTATGGCCACATGGCGGACGAGGCGCCGGACCTGACCCTGTTCCTCGGCGACTACATCTATGAATACAGCCTGGGGCCCGATCGCGCCGACCAGGTGGTGCGGCCCTATAATCTGGAAGAAGCCACGACCCTGGCGGGCTATCGCAACCGCTACGCCCTGCACCGCACCGACGCCAATCTGCAGCGCCTGCACGCCGCCGCGCCCTGCCTCGCCGTCTGGGACGACCACGAGGTTCAGGACGACTATTCCGGCGTCTGGTCCAAGGTCTCCGGCGTCTCGCCGCGCGACTTCCTGCAACGCCGCGCCGCCGCCTATCAGGCCTTCTTCGAGGCCATGCCGATCCGCCGCACGCAACTGAGCGCGGCCATGCAGATGCCGATCTATCGCCGCGTCCGCTATGGCCAGTTAGCCGAGTTCTTCATGCTGGACGGGCGCCAATACCGCTCGAAACAGCCGTGCAGCGACGGCGCCAACGGCGGCAAGGGCCAGATCGTGGCCGACAGCGCCTGCACCGACCGCCTCGATCCCTCGCGCACCTTCCTCGGCTTCGAGCAGGAACGCTGGCTCTACGACAACCTGGCCCAGTCCAAGGCGCGCTGGAACATCCTGGGCCAGAACCTGGTCATGGCGGGCCTGCGCCTCGGCGGCGCCGACGGATCCGAGCCGCGCTACTGGACCGACACCTGGGACGGCTTCCCCGCCGCCCGCGACCGCCTGACCGGCGCCCTGGCCGCCATCAAGCCGCAGAATCCGGTCGTCCTCAGCGGCGACTACCATTCCTTCTGGACCAACGACGTCAAGGCCGACAGCCGCAACCCCGGCTCGCCGACCCTGGCCACCGAATTCGTCGGCACCTCCATCACCTCGACCGGCCCCACCTATGAGGGCCTGATGGCGACCATGCCGAACAACCCCCAGGTCAAATTCTTCGACAGTCGCGTGCGAGGCTATATGGCCATAGACGTCGAGCGTGACCGTATGAGCACCCGCTACCGCGCCATCTCGGACGTGCGCGACCCGAACGCCTCGATCTCGACGCTTAGGTCCTGGGTCGTCGAGGCCGGCAAGCCCGGCGCGGTCGCGGCATGATTTTCAGGAGTTCCCCCATGACGCCCAAGCCCTTCGTTCGGATCAGCGCCGCCGCCTTCGCCGCCGCCCTCGTCCTCGGCGGCTGCGCCGGGCAGGTCGAGGCGCCGCACGCCGCCGCGGCGGTCCCGGCCTCTGGACCCGTCACCTTCTGGACCGGATTCCGCGATCATCCGCACGGCTATCTGACCGCCGAGAACACGCCCAACGCCGCCAACTTCCTGCCGCCTCCTCCGGCTGAAGGCTCACTGCGCGAACAGGCCGACATCGCCGCCTATCGCCAGATGCGCGCTCTGGAGGGGACCGAACGCTGGGAGATCGCCCGCGCCGACAATGAGATCGAGACGCCCGGCGCCCCGCGCGCCTTCGACTGCGCCCTCGGCTTCAAGTTCGAGCCCGAGAAGATGCCGACCCTGACCCTGCTGATGGGCAAGATGCTGGGCGATCTGGAGATGATCCAGACCCCGGCCAAGAAGGGTTACTTCCGCAAACGGCCCTTCGTGGTCGAATCCCTGCCGACCTGCATCGCGCCGGAAAGCTGGCTGGGGGCCAGCGGCTCTTATCCGTCCGGCCACTCGGCCCTGGGCTGGGCCTGGTCTCTGGTGCTGGCCGAACTGGCGCCGGACCGCGCCGATCAGATCCTGCGTCGCGGCCTGGCCTATGGCGAGAGCCGCGCGGTCTGCGGCGTCCACTATCCCAGCGATGTCGAGGCGGGCCGCATCGTCGGCGCCACGATCGTCACCCGGCTGAAGGCCGATCCCGCCTTCCAGGCCGACTTCGCCAAGGCCAAGGTCGAGTTCGAGGCCGCCCGCGCCGCCGCGACCGAAGCCGCCCCCGCCTGTTCCGCCTCGCTGGCGCGCCAGCCGTGGTGAGGCGCGCTTATTCGATGGCGTGACACGAAATTCCTGACGTAGGCTGACGAAGATCGGCCGCGTCGCCGAGGGGGAGATCAAGGCAAGGTGACGAAGACAGGGGCGACAGCATTACGACGGCGCAGCCGGGACAGCCGGCCTCGGCTTGGCCTGGTCATGCTCGCGCTGTCGCTGGCCCTGGGCCTCGCCTGGGGGCTGACCGCGCCGCAGGTTCAGGCGCAGGCGCCGCGCGACCGTCTGGTGCTGGGCCTGCCGCTGGAGCCGCCGAACCTCGACCCGACCTCGGGCGCGGCGGCGGCGGTGGACGAGGTGGTTTACGCCAACGTCTTCGAGGGTCTGACCAGGCTGACGCAGACCGGCGTCGTTGCGCCCGCCCTCGCGGAATCGTGGGAAGCCTCGCCCGACGGCCTGACCTGGACCTTCCATCTGCGGCGCGGCGTCACCTTCTCGGACGGCTCGCCCTTCGACGCCTCGGTGGCCAAGTTCTCGCTGGACCGCATCACCGCCGAGGGCTCGACCAACGCCCAGAAGGCCCTGTTCGCGCCGATCCGATCCGTCGAGGTGGTCGATCCGGCGACCCTGCGCATCCATCTGTCCCGCCCCATGGCGACCCTGCCCTATGTTCTGGCCTGGGGCGACGCGGTGATGGTTTCGCCGAGCAGCGCGGCCACCAACGCCGTCACGCCGGTCGGCACCGGCCCGTTCAAACTGCAGAGCTGGCAACGCGGCAGCCAGCTGACCCTGGTGCGCCGCGACGACTACTGGGGTCCCGCGCCGCGCCTGAACACCATCGTCTTCCGCTTCATCAGCGATCCGACCGCCGCCTTCGCCGCCGTCAGCGCCGGCGACGTGGACGCCTTCCCCAACTATCCCGCCCCCGAGAACGTGGCCCAGTTCCAGCGCGACCCGCGCTTCCGCGTCGTCGTCGGCGCATCCGAGGGCAAGGTCATCCTGGGCATGAACAACACCAAGGCGCCGTTCAACGACGTGCGGGTGCGCCGCGCCCTGTCCTACGCCATCGACCGCGACGCTCTGATCCAGGGGGCCATGTTCGGCTTCGGCCAGCCCATCGGCAGCCACTATTCGCGTCAGGCGCCGGGCTACAACGACCTGACCGGCCTCTATCCGCACGACCCGGCCAAGGCGCGTCAACTGCTGGCCGAGGCGGGCTATCCCAACGGCATCGATGTGACCCTGCGTCTGCCGCCCCGCCCCTACGCCCGGCGCAGCGGCGAGGTGCTGGTCTCGCAACTGGCCGAGGCGGGCATCCGCGCCAGGATCGAGAACCTGGAATGGGCCCAGTGGCTGGATCAGGTGTTCAAACGCCGCCAGTTCGACCTGACCATCGTCGAGCACGTCGAGCCGATGGACTACGACATCTACGGCCGCAAGGACTACTACTTCGGCTACGACAGCCCCGCCTTCGACGCCCTGCTGGCCCAGGTCAACGCCGCCCCGGACGAGCCGACGCGCAACCGCCTGCTGGGCGATCTGCAGCGCCGCATCAGCGAGGACGCGGTCAACGGCTTCCTGTTCCAGTCCTCGCGCATCGGCGTGTGGAAGGCCGACCTGAACGGTTTGTGGATCAACGGCCCCATCGCCGCCAACGACGTCACCGGCGCCTACTGGACCGGCGCGGGCGCGGCGACGGCGACGACGGCAAACCACACGAGCGGCCGCCTGCCCTGGGGCTCGATGTCCGCCCTCGCTGGAGCGGCCCTGCTGGCCTTCATCGGCTGGCGCTTCGGCCTCAGTTGGCTGGCACGTAAACTGGGCGGTCACGCCCTGACCCTGCTGGCGGCGACGGTGGTCATCTTCCTGCTGCTTCAGGTCGTGCCCGGCGATCCGGCCAGCTACATGATGGGGCTGAACGCCAGCCCGGAAGCCATCAACGCCCTGCGCCAGCAGATGGGGCTGGAGGGCTCCGGCCTCGAGCGCTACCTCGCCTGGCTCGGCGACCTGCTGACCGGCCAGTTCGGGACCAGCTACACCTATCAGGTGCCGGTCGGCGGTCTGATCGCCGAACGTCTGGCCGTCTCCGCGCCGCTGGCCCTGATGGCCACCGTCCTGTCCCTGCTGGTCGCCCTGCCCATCGGCGTCATGGCCGCCAGCCGCCGGGGAACCGCCGTCGACACCGGCCTGATCGGCGTCACGCAAGTCGGCGTCGCCCTGCCCAATTTCTGGATCGCCATGCTGTTGATCCTGCTGTTCTCAGTAAACTTGGGCTGGTTCTCGGCCGGCGGCTTCCCCGGCTGGGACCAAGGCTTCTGGCCCGCCTTCAAGGCCCTGATCCTGCCCGCCGTGGCCCTGGCCGCGCCGCAGGCCGCCATTCTCGCTCGCGTCCTGCGCACCGCCCTGCTCGACACCATGAACGAGGACTATGTCCGCACCGCCCGCGCCAAGGGCCTGAGCGTCAATCAGGCCCTGTGGCGTCACGCCCTGAGGAACGCCTGGATCCCCGTCCTGACCATCCTCGGCCTTCAGTTCCCCTTCCTGCTGGCGGGCGGCATCATCATCGAGAACGTCTTCTCCCTGCCCGGTCTGGGCCGACTGGTCTTCCAGGCCATCACCCAGCGCGACCTGATCGTGGTGCAGAGCGTGGTGGTGGTGCTGGTCTTCGCCGTGGTTCTGGTCAGCTTCCTGATCGACCTGGCCTATCTGTTTGCTGATCCGCGCCTGAGGGGACGCCGCGCATGACCGACGCCCCCGCCCTTCCCGCCGCCCGATCCCGCGCGCCCTGGCCGCTATCGCTGATCGTCGGCGGCGCGCTGACCGCCATCGTGGTGGTGACCGCCCTGATCGCCTTCGTCTGGACGCCCTATGAGGTCGAGGCGGTGAACATCGCCGCCAAACTAACCGCACCGTCCAGCGCCCATCCGTTCGGCACGGACCATTTCGGTCGCGACGTCCTGTCGATGATCATGGTCGGGGCCCAGAACTCGCTCGCCGTGGCCCTGGTCGCCGTCGGCATCGGCGCCGGGATCGGCGTGCCTCTGGGTCTGACCGCGGCGGCGCGCGGCGGCTGGGTCGACGAACTGGTCATGCGCGGCAACGACCTGGTCTTCGCCTTCCCCGCCCTGCTGCTGGCGGTGATGATCACCGCCGTCTTCGGCCCCGGCGCGATCAACGCCATCATCGCTATCGGCCTGTTCAACATCCCCGTCTTCACCCGCGTCGCGCGTGGCGCCGCCATGGGGCTGTGGACCCGTGAGTATGTTCTGGCGGCGCGCACGGCGGGCAAGTCCAAGACGCTGATCTCGGTCCAGCACATCCTGCCCAATCTGATGAGCCTGCTGGTCGTGCAGGCGGCGATCCAGTTCGCCGTCGGCATCGTGGCCGAGGCCGGCCTGTCCTATGTCGGTCTCGGCGCCCAGCCGCCCATGCCCAGCTGGGGCCGGATGCTGGCCGAGGCCCAGACCATGATCGGCTTCGCCCCATGGCTGGCCATCATGCCGGGCCTGGCCATCTTCGTGACCGTGCTGGGCCTCAGCCTGAGCGGCGACGGCCTGCGCGATCTGTTCGACCCGCGCGTGCGGCGGGAGCGTTGAGCATGACCGTTCTCGACATCCGCGACCTCAGCCTGTCGATCGGTTCAACGCCGATCCTGAAGAAGGTCAGCCTGTCCGTCGCCTCCGGCGAAATCCTCGGCCTGGTCGGCGAGAGCGGCTCGGGCAAGTCGATGACCTCGCTGGCGATCCTCGGCCTGACGCCGCCGCGCGCGACGATGACCGGCGAGATCAGCCTGAACGCCCAGCTTATCTCCGGAGCCTCCGACGCCGCCCTGCAAAAGGTGCGTGGCCGCGACGTGGGCATCATCTTCCAGGAGCCGATGACGGCCCTCAACCCCGTCATGACCATCGGCGATCAGGTCGCCGAGACGGTGCGTCTGCACAAGAAAACCTCGCGCAAAGAAGCCCTGGCCGTCGCCCGGGCCGTGCTGGATCGCGTCGGCCTGCCCGCCGAACGCTTCCCGCTGGGGCGCTTCCCGCACGAACTGTCGGGCGGCCAGAGGCAGCGCGTGGCCATCGCCATCGCCATCGCCCTGACGCCCAAGCTGCTGATTGCGGACGAGGCCACGACGGCGCTGGACGTCACCACCCAGGCCCAGGTGCTGGAGTTGCTGAAGCGACTGGTGCGCGAGGACGGCATGGGGCTGATCCTCATCACCCACGACCTCGCCGTGGTGGCCGAGACCGCCGACCGGGTGGCGGTGATGAAGGACGGCGAACTGGTCGAAGAGGGCGACACGCGCCGCATCTTCACCGGCATGACTCACCCCTATTCGCAGCGGCTCCTGGCCAACGCTGTCCACGCCCCGTCGCGCCAGGCCGCCGTCCAGCACGACGCCGCGCCGGTGCTGCAGGTCGAGGGCCTGGTGCGCGAATACGCCGGGGGCCGCCCCTTGTTCGGCAAGCCCAAGGCCTTCCGCGCCGTGGACGATGTCAGCCTGACCATCCAACCGGGCGAGAGCGTCGGTCTGGTCGGCGAGAGCGGCTGCGGCAAGTCCACCCTGCTGCGGGCTATCCTCGCGCTGGAGACGCCCCAGGCCGGAAGGGTTCTGGTCAAAGGCCGCGACATCACGGCGGCCCGGGGCGCGGCGCTGAAAGCCATCCGCCGCGACATCCAGGTGGTGTTCCAGGACCCCTACGGCAGCTTCGATCCGCGCTGGACCGTGGCCCGGCTGGTGGCCGAGAACTTCCACCTGCTGGACACGCAGCCCTCGCCCACAGAGGCCCGCCGCCGGGTCGATCAGATGCTGGAGCAGGTCGGCCTGCCCGCCTCGGCCGGCGACAAGTATCCGCATGAGTTTTCGGGCGGCCAGCGCCAGCGCATCGCCATCGCCCGCGCCCTGATCACCGACCCGGCGGTCATCGCCCTGGACGAGGCGGTGTCGGCGCTCGACGTGTCGATCCGGGCCCAGATTCTGGACCTGCTGGCGGACCTGTCCAGCCGTCTGGGCCTGGCCTACCTGTTCGTGACCCACGACCTGACCGTGGTGCGGGCCGTGACCGACCGGCTGTTGGTCATGCAGGCGGGGCGGATCGTGGAACAGGGCGACACCGCCGCCGTCTTCGCCGCCCCCTCGCACCCCTATACGCAGAAACTTCTGGCGGCGACGCCGGATCTGGCCCGCAATATCGGCGCGCTCGACGCCGCCCATAAGGAGACCGTTCGATGAACCGCAGAACCCTGCTCGGCTCGGCCCTGATCGGCGGCGCGGCAACCGCCGCCAGCGCGGCGTCCGCCGCCCAGAGCGCCGCCCCGCGCGCCTCCGGCCGCACCGGTCCTTTGAACCTGATCACCGACGTCGAGGGCATCAAGATCGGTCAGGCCCATGACGCGGGCGTGCGCACCGGCGTCACCGTCATTTTGGCTGAAAAGCCCGCCGTCGCGGCCGTGGACGTACGCGGCGGCGGTCCCGCCGGGCGCGAGACGGACGTGCTGAAGCCTGAAAATCTGGTGCAGGAGGTGGACGCCATCGTGCTTTCCGGAGGCTCGGTCTACGGCCTGGCCTCGGGCGACGGCATCGCCGCCTGGATGGGGATGCGCGGACGCGGCTACGGCATGGGGGGCGCGCCCGGCGTGCCGCCCTCGCCCATCGTCCCCACCGCCTGCCTCTATGACCTCGCCAATGGCGGCGACAAGAAATGGGAGATGGACCCCCCCTATCGTCGTCTGGCCGTCGAGGCGCTGGAAGCCGCGGGCGACCGCTTTGACCTTGGCACCGCCGGCGCCGGTTACGGCGCCGAGGCCGGCGCACTGAAGGGCGGCATCGGCTCGGCCTCGGCCCTGATGGCCAACGGCTGGACCGTCGGCGCCATCGTCGCGGTCAACAGCGTCGGCGCGGTCGTCGCCCCCAATGGCAAGACCTTCTGGGCCGCCCCGTTCGAGATCGGCGACGAGTTCGGCGGTCTGGGCTCGGCGGGCCTCGCCGCCTCGGCCGAGGACTGGGGCCTGTCGAAAGGCCGCGCCCGCCCGCGTGAGAACACCACCCTGGCCTGCATCGCCACCGACGTCGCCCTGACCCGCGTGGAGTGCCAACGCGTCGCCATCATGGCCCAGGACGGCATGGCCCGCGCCATCCGCCCCAGCCATGCGCCCTTCGACGGCGACACCCTGTTCTGCCTGTCCACCGGCAAGAAAGAGATCACCGATCCGGCCATGCGTCAGGTCGCCGTGGCCCAGCTGGGCAATGTCGCCGCCGACGTCCTGGCCCGCGCCATCGCGCGCGGCGTCTATCATGCTGCCAACTACGAAGGTCAGACCGGCAAGACCTGGCGGGAGCTTTAGGACACCCCTCTCCTGCTGGGAGAGGGCTTGAGCCTCCAAGAGCGCAGCGATTGGCTAGGCGAAAGGGTGAGGGTTCGGGGCCTCAGTCGGCGTTAGCCGTAGCCCGCAACCTGGATTGGCCCATGCGCCGAGGACGAACAGCCTCATCGAGAGCCGTTCTCCTTTGCTGAGGTAGCGACGCTAGGAACGACGGCTCACGCCGACTGACTACTCAGCCCCTCACCCTTTCGCCTTACGGATCGCCTTCGGCTCTAGTGCATCCCATTCTACAGCCAGTCGTCGCTGCCGATCGGGGCGCCGGGGGGAATGGGCTGAACCGCCCGCTCCCCTTCGGTCAGGGCCTTCAGGTCCTCGACCGGGCCCGTCAGCAGCTCGCCCAGATAGACGCACTGGGCCGTCTCCAGCCGGTCGCCGCGACAGCGTTTCAGCTGTTCGCCGAAACGCCGCGCATGGTGGCGCACCACGCCCTGAGCCGTCGATGACAGATCTTGCCCCTGCACCAGCTTGGCCAGATTGGTCACATAGCGGGCGCGCACGGCGCGACGCAGCTCCATCTGGCGCGGGCTGAGCGCGGCGCCGGCGCCGACGGTCGCGGCGACCCGATCCAGCGTCTCCGGCAGGCCCAGTTGTCCCGCGTCGCGACGCTGCTGCTCGACCAGGCGGTTGAGACGCTCCGGCGCCAGCAGGGATTCGAACACCACCTCGGACGCCGTCGCCGCCGCCGACGACGGGTCGAACACGGCGTCGGTCTTGCCCTTGAACAGCTCGATCTCGGTCTGGCGGTCGCTATTGCCTGACTGGCCCGACGACAGCAGGTCGATCAGCGGATCGCGCAGGTCCAGCACCTCGGGCGACAGGGCCTTCATCAGGGCCTCCAGCGCCGCGCGCTGACGCTCGGCGGGCATGACCTCGGCCGTCTCGTTGCCGTCGCCCTTGACCGCGTAACGATAGTCCACGCCCGCGATCAACCGCGCCACCGCCGTCGTCTGATAGCGGTGGTAGAGGTAGATCGGCACGATCACCCGCTGCAGGTCAGCCGCCGCCGCCCCGTCCGGGATATTGCCCAGGCCAAAGCGGTCCAGCGCGATCTTGCGCACCGCCATGACGTTGGCGAACTCGGCCACCGGATCGGTCCCGTTGTCCCACATGGCGCTGTAGGGCTGGGCTCCGCCTAGCGCCCGCGTGTCGCTGTCAGAGACGAAGCGATAGCCCTTGGCCTGAGACTCGGCTGCCAGTGCGGCGCGGCGCGCGACCGGGTCCTGGCCCGGCGCATCGCCGTACAACCAATCGACGACATAGCGGTCCCAGGCACCGACGCCCGTCGTATAGGCGCGGCTGAAGTCGAGACGGTCGCCATCCGCGATCACCCAGGGCGCCGGGTAGTCCATAACCGAGGCGCGATCCTCATAGGTCGAGGCGGCGAAGTTGTGGGAAATGCCGAGCGCATGACCGATCTCGTGCGCCGACAGGTGGCGCAGCCGCTGATAGGCTAGACGGTCGGGATCATCCTCGCCCCCCGTCCCGCTCTTGGCCGCGCCGACCAGACCCTCGAAAATCATCTTGTCCTGGCGGTCCCGCAGCGAGCCCAGTTGCACCACGCCGCGCACGATCTCGCCGGTGCGCGGATCATTGACGCTGGTGCCCGTGGACCAGCCGCGCGTCTCGCGGTGAACCCAGGAGACGATGTTGTAGCGCGCGTCCATCGGGTGTGCGCCGTCGGGCAGAAGCTCTACCCGGAAGGCGTCGATGTAGCCCGCGCGATCAAAGGCTTGCGCCCACCAGTTGCCGCCGTCGATGAGGGCCTCTCGGATCGCCTGGGGCGCGGCGCGGTCCACGTAGAAGACGATGGGCTTCTTGACCGTCGAGCGAGCGGCGCTCGGATCGGTCTTCTCCAGTCGGAAGCGACGGGCCAGACGGCGGACCACTGGCTGATCCAGATCGGCGGCGAAGTCGGTCACCAGAACCTGTGCCGAGGTGCCAGAGCGCGGGTCGTGCGGCACGCTGACGAAGCCGTCGTCGGGCAGGCGGATGAAGGAGTGGCGCACGGCGATGGTTACCGAACGGGCGTCGGGGGCGACGCGCGACAGCTCCATGCCCGGCTCGTCGCTGGTGAAGGTCTGGACGCTCTGGAACTCGACGTTGTCGGGGAAGACCAGGGTCTGGTCGAGGTCGAGGTAGCCGAGCGTCGGCGCCGCCTTGAACGTCCCCTGACGCCCGCGCTTCAGCCGCCCGGCGGCGTTGACCGCGTCGCGCTCGAGAAAGCCCGACAGGTCCACCGTGACCGAGCCGTCCGCATGGGTTTCGGCCACGTCGGCGGCCCAGATCACCGAGGGGGCGAAGGAGGCCGTCACCGCGTTCTGCTGGTCCGCCCCGGCGCCGACGGCGCGGAAGCGGTTGTTCTCGAACCGCGCCAGGACGCGATGGCCGACCTTCTGGAAGGCCACGATCTGAGCCTGTCCCAGGCCCGAGCGATCCAGCCCGACCCCGTCCATGCCCAGACCTGCCGACAGGCCGGGCTGATAGAGGTAGCGCCCCAGAACGCCGCCCTCGCCCGGCGCCGGCAGGCGGACCAGAACCCTGCCCTTCTCGCGATCCAGACGAACCGCGAACAGGCCCTCCTGGAAGGCGGCGGTCGCCTCAGGACGCGAGCCTCCCGCCTCAGCCATCGCGGGCGCGGCGCCCGCGACCAGAACCAGGCCGGCGACGCTCGCCAGCAGAACCTTGCGCAACATGGGCCGCCCCCGCGGTTGACTAATGCTGAAGTGCTACTGGACGCCGAGCGCCAGGGCGTCGGGACGGCGGGTGTCCGCCGCGCCCAGGAATCGGTCGCCCTCGATCATGATGGACTGGGTGCTGCCCATTGTCATGGATGGGCGGACCGTGTGGCCGCGCTCGCGCAGCAGGCGTTCGACGTCGGGCGAGAAGCCGCCTTCCAGTTCCAGCGGGCTGTCGCCGCCGCCCTGGTTCAGGCGCGGACGCATGGCCGCCTCGGCGATGTTCAACTGATGGTCGATGACGTTGGAGATCAGTTGCACCATGGTGGCGATGATATAGCCGCCGCCCGGCGTGCCGGTGACCAGCCAGGGCTTGTCGTCATCGAACACGATCATCGGCGTGATGGTCGAACCCAGACGCTTGCCCGGCGCCGGCGAGTTCGGCTGGCCGTTCGTGCCCCAGGAGAAGTTGTCGAGCGAGTTGTTCAGCAGGATGCCCGTCCCCACCGGGGCGACGTGCGCGCCGTAGGAGTTGGACAGCGTGTAGGTGTTCGACACCGCATTGCCGTGGGCGTCGGCCACCGAATAGTGGGTCGTGTCCTGGCTCTCGTACGGATAGGGGTTGCCCTCCGGGATGTCCGCGGCCGCCAGCGAACGATCCATGCGGATCAGCTTGACCCGCTCGGCGGCGAATTCCTTGCTGGCCAGCCCCTGCGCCGGCGTCGTCCACTGCGGCGCGCCGCCGATCAGGCGACGGTCCGACGAGACGATCTTCATCGCCTCCGAAATCAGGTGCAGGCTGTCGACGCTGCCCCAGCGCAGTTCGCGCATGGGGAAGTGCTCCAGCAGGTTCAGCCCCTCGGCCACGCTGACCCCCGAGGCGGTCGGCGGCATGTAGGCGATGCGGTGGTCGCGATAGGTGGACCAGATGGGCGCGGTCACGTCGGCGCGGTAATCGGCCAGATCCTTCTCGTCCATGATCCCGCCGCCGGCCCGCACGCCCTCGACGATCTTTTTGGCCAGTTCGCCGCGATAGAAGGCGTCGGCCCCGCCCTGCTGCACCTGACGCAGGCTCCACGCCAGTTGCGGCTGCTTGAACCGTTCGCCGGCGCGGTAGGGCGTGCCGTCCGCCTTCAGATAGGCTTCGCGCGCGCCGGGGTCCGTGGCCAGAACCGTGGCGCGACCCGCCGTGGCGTCCGCCTCGCCGTCCGACAGGATCACGCCGTCCTCGGCCAGCTTGACCGAAGGGGCCACGACCTGGGCCCAGGTCAGGGCGCCGAAACGCTTGTGCGCCTCCCACATGCCCGCGACCGTGCCGGGCACCGAGACGTTGCGGAAGCTGGAGGGCGCGCGGCGGTCGAACTTGCCGCTGTCGTCCAGCAGGAAGTCCGGCGTCACAGCGCGCGGCGCCGTGCCGTAATAGTTGATGGCCACGTCCTGGGCCGGACGATCCGCCGTCGCGGCCATGTGGACGATCATGTAGCCGCCGCCGCCGATATTGCCGGCGCGCGGCAAGGTCACCGCCTCGGCGAAGGCCACGGCCACGGCGGCGTCCACGGCGTTGCCGCCCTGTTTCAGGATGTCGACGCCGACCTGGGTCGCCAGGGCGCTCTGGCTCACCACCATGCCGCCGCGCCCGACCGTTGGGCTGTGGATCTGGCCGTAGCTGACAATGTCGCCGCCGCTGCCGACCGCAGGCCGGGTCGGAACCGCCGCCTCCTGCGCCAGAGCAGGCGCAGCCGCCAGCAGCGCCGCCGCAGCGACCGCCAAAATCTTCAGATGAGAACGCATAGCCACCCCGTCACAATTCGCGTCAGCTTCATCGAAATACGGAGCCTACCGGCAGGCCGCGCTCAATGAGGAACGTCTGATGGGAGCGATAGCATTGCTGAAACTGCGAACTCAAGGTCGATTTGGAGTGATTACATTGCTCACAATATTGGATATCAGCAATATTTGACCTTAACCGGTTGACGGCGCGATTGTGGCGGCATCTAGTCCGACCTGAGACGGAACCTCCGGGTCAGACGCATTTCATGCGCAACAGCCCCGGACGTCTCACACCAGACCAACCCGGCCGCCGCCGGACGAGCATCGGGGGGATACCGAGCTCGATGACCACCAGAGGGGATAACCAGACCATGCGTGCAGCCTTCGCTCGTCGAAGCTTGAAGACGGCCATGTTGGCCACCACGGCCCTGTTCGGCGCCGCGACCGGCGCCGTCGCTCAGGAAGCCGCCGAAGACCAGGCCACCCAGGTCGACGAGATCGTCGTGGTCGGCTCGCAGATTCGCGGCGCCAAGGTGACCGCCGCCCTGCCCGTCTCCGTGGTCAACGAGGAACAGATCCTGGCCACCGCCGCGACCTCGGGCGACGACCTGATCCGGTCGATTCCCCAGATGGGCGACGTGACCTTCAACTCGGCCTACCTGCCCGCCAGCTCGAACTCGGCGCGCGGCGACACCGGCTCGGTCAACCTGCGCGGTCTCGGCATAGGCAACACCCTGGTCCTGCTGAACGGCCGCCGCGTCGTCGGCCACCCGACCAGCCAGGCCAACGAGCACCTGGTCCCGGTTCTGACCTACAACACCAACGCCATTCCGGTGACAGGCCTGAAGCGTCTGGAAGTCCTGCGCGACGGCGCCGCCGCCATCTATGGCGCCGACGCGGTGGCCGGGGTGATCAACACTGTCCTGCGTGACGACCTGAACGGCCTGACCGTCTCGGCCCAGTACGGCGGCGCCGAGGGCACCGGCATGCGCGAGACCAATTTCAGCGCCTACGGCGGTCGTGACTTCCACGACGGTCGCGGCAATCTGTCGGCCTTCCTCAACTACGACCACCGCACCGAGCTTTCGACCACGGATCAGGACTACACCGCCTCGCTGGACAAGCGGCCCCTGTTCGCCGGCACCGGCTTCGAGAGTGCAACGAACCTGAACAGCCGCTCGTCCCTGACGTCCTGGGGCCTGTTCCGGCCTACGGGCGGCACGGTGCGTCTGCCGGGCGCGACGTCCAACCTGACCGCTTTCAGCACGCAACCGTCGACCTTCTCGGGCTGCAACGCCGCCCTGGGCAATGGGCTCTGCCTCAAGTCCGGCACCGCGATCGACCAGCGCCTCTACTCGGACTCGGCGGCCCTGGGCGTCAGCGTCATGCCCAAGGTCGAACGTCTGAACGTCTTCCTGAACGGCAAGTACAGGCTGAACGACAGCGTCGAGGCCTTTGGCGAACTGGGCTATTATCAGGCTGAAACCACCGCCTGGCAGGCCCCGATCAGCACCCTGTCGTCGATCGTCCTGACCATCCCCAAGACCAATTTCTACAACCCCTTCGGCGCCACGACCCTGCCGGGCGGAGCCATCAACCCAAACCGTCTGCCCGGCGTCACCGCCCCGGCTGGCGGCGTTGATCTGCTGCTCAGCGGCTATCGCTTTGACGACCTGGGCCCGATCGAGGTCAATGTCACCAACAAGCAGTACCGCGCCCTGGGCGGCCTGCGCGGCGAGTTCGCCGGCTGGGACTGGGAAAGCGCCCTGCTCTATTCCGAAGCCAGCGCCGAGGACATCAGCGATAACGTCTCGACCACGGCCCTGCAGAAGCAACTCGCCCTGTCCACGGCGGACGCCTACAACCCGTTCAATGGCGGCGACCTGAACAACCCCGCCTTCGGCGACGCCACGCCCAGCAGCAAGGCCGCCCTGGACGCCATCCGCCAGAAGCTGCGGCGCTACACCGAGACCACCCTTGCACTGTGGGACTTCAAGGTCTCGCGCCCCGACCTCTTCGCCCTGCCCGCCGGCGATCTGGGCATGGCGGCCGGCGTCGAGGCCCGCCACGAGAGCCAACTGGACGACCGCGACGCACGGATCGACGGCACCATCACCTTCACCGACGCCTCGGGCGCCGTTTACGGCGACCTGATCAACTCGTCGATGAACCCGGACACCGAGGGCGACCGCACCGTCTATTCGGCCTATGCTGAACTGGCCGTGCCGATCATCTCGCCCGAGATGAACATCCCGTTCGTGCACAATCTGGAAGCCCAGATCGCCGGACGCTACGAGCACTATTCGGACTTCGGCGACATCGCCAAGCCCAAGGTCGCCGTGGCCTGGGATCTGGCCGAAGGCGTCCGTCTGCGCGGTTCCTGGGCCCAGGGCTTCCGCGCCCCGAATCTGGAGCAGATCAACGCCAGCATCGTCACCCGCTCGAACAGCAGCACCGACTGGGCCTATTGCGAGGCTCTGACCCGTCGCGGCGCCATCACCGGGCTCAACCGCTGCGTCAGCCCGACCATCACGCCCGGCTTCTCCGACGCGGCCTCGGTCAACACCGCCCGTATCCGTCGCAACGTGGCCGAACAGCGCGCCGGCAACCCGGACCTGAAGCCGGAAGAGTCGGAAACCGTGTCGTTCGGCACGGTGATCCAGCCGGACTTCACCCCCGCCGAACTGGGCGACTTCACCATCACCATCGACTGGTGGAACGTGAAGCAGGAAGGCATGGTCGGCGTCTTCCGCGGCCAGAACGCCCTGACGCTGGACTACCTGCTGCGCAAGCAGGGCAGCTTCAACCCCAATGTGGTCCGCGCCGCGCCGACCGCGGAAGACGTGGCCATCTTCGCCGGTACAGGCATGCAGGCGGCCGGCGAGATCCTCGACGTCAAGGATCTCTACGACAACCTCCAGCCCCAGGAAGTGCAAGGCATCGACCTGGGCGTCATGTGGAGCCTGCACGGCACCCGGTACGGCGACTTCAGCGCCAATCTGAACGTCTCGCACCTGCTGCGCTACTATCTGGACCCGTCCCCGGCGGTTCAGGCCCTGATGGACGCCAAGGCTAAGGGCGAGATCGACCCGGTCGTCGCCTTCAGCGGCAGCGCCGGCGATCTGATCCGTTCGGGCGGTCGCCCCGAGTGGAAGTGGTCGGGTTCGGCGACCTGGCGCTATCAGAACATCACGGTCGGCGCCTACACCGCCTATATCGGCAGCGTCGAGCAGGACAATCTGACCAACTCGGCGGGCGAGGCCTGGACCGTCGACTCGCAGATCACCGGCAACCTGTACGGCGAGTACGAATGGAATGACGGCGGCCTGGCCGGAACCGCCGTGCGCGTCGGCGTGCGCAACCTGACGGACGAGGCCCCGCCCCTGGCTCTGGACGGCTACCTCGGCACCGTTCACCAGCCCTACGGCCGCTACTGGTACGCCAGCATCCGCAAGAGCTTCTGATCGCTCTTGACCCTGTCGGGCGGAAGGCGAGCCATCGCCTTCCGCCCCTTTCTGTTTCGACGACTGTTTGGAGTTCCCGATGAAACCCGTCTCCCTGCGCGTGCTGGCCGTCGCCGCCGCCCTGACCGGCCTGGCCGCCCCCGCCCTCGCCGCCGAACTGTCGCCTCAGGCCAAGGCCCAGATCACCGGCACGGTCGAGCGCAACCAGCCCGCCCTGGACCACGCCGCGCTGGAAATCTGGAAGTTCGCGGAGCTGGGCTATCAGGAGACGCAGAGCTCGACCCTGTTGCAGGGCCAGCTGACCGAGGCCGGCTTCACCGTCACGCCCGGCGTCGCCAACGAACCGACCGCCTTCCTGGCCAGCTTCAAGACCGGCGACGGCCCGGTCATCGCCGTCCTCGCCGAATATGACGCCCTGCCCGGCCTGTCGCAGACCCTGAACCCGGTCCAGGAATCGGCCGGCGGACACGCGGGCCATGGCTGCGGCCACAACCTGTTCGGCGCCGCCTCGGTTCACGCCGCCATCGCGGTCAAGGACTGGATGGTCGCCAACAACATCAAGGGCGAACTGCGCGTCTATGGCACGCCCGCCGAAGAGGGCGGCTCGGGCAAGGTCTATATGGTCCGCGACGGCCTGTTCGACGACGTGGACGTGGCCGTTCACTGGCACCCCGGCAACGTCAACAGCGCCCGTCAGGGCGACACCATGTCCAATGTCTCGGGCAAGTTCCGCTTCTACGGCGTCTCGTCCCACGCCGCCGCCGCGCCGGACAAGGGCCGCTCGGCGCTCGACGGCGTCGAGGCCATGAACGCCATGGTCAACCTGATGCGCGAGCACGTGCCCGACCGCACCCGCATCCACTACGCCATCACCGACGGCGGCAAGGCGCCGAACGTCGTCCCGGCCTATGCCGAAAGCTACTACTACGTCCGCCACAACGACCCGCAGATCGTCCGCGACGTGCTGGAACGGGTGAAGAAGGCGGCTGAAGGCGCAGCCCTGGGCACCGGCACCCGCGTCGAGTTCGAGGCCATCGGCGGCGTCTATTCCATGCTGCCGAACGAAGCCCTGATGACCGTCATGGACCGCAACCTGCGCCATGTCGGCGGCATCACCTGGACGCCCGCGGAAATCGCCCTGGCCACCGAGATCCAGAAGACCCTGCCGACGAAACCCGATCTGGCCAGCGTCGGTACGATCGAGCCCGCCGTGATCGGCGGCGACTTCGGCGGTTCGACCGACGTCTCAGACGTCAGCTGGGTCGCGCCGACGGTCGGCCTGTCCACCGCCACCTTCGTCCCCGGTTCGGCGGGCCACAGCTGGCAGAACGTGGTGGCCGCCGGTTCGACCATCGGTCTGAAGGGCGCGCATCTGGCCGCCAAGACCCTGGCCCTGACCACGGCCGAACTGTTCCAGAGCCCGGACACCATCGCTGCCGCCAAGACTGAGTTCGAGCGCCGTCGCGGCCCGGACTTCGAGTACGAGGCCCTGCTGGGCGACCGCACCCCGGCGCTCAACTACCGCGACTAAAGCGCCGCGCCCCTTCTCCCCTTGTGGGAGAAGGTGGCCCGTCAGGGCCGGATGAGGGGTGTCGGCGCGACGTTTGCCGCGAGGAACTCACGCAGCGTCGCGCCAGCCCGCCTAATCCGTCGCTCCAATCCCGGAAAATCACGGCGACTGCGCGCATTTCAGGCCCGTTGTCCTGCCGCCTCTCCTCCCTCTGTCATAATGAGCCGTCTATCAGCGCCACAGAGAGATTTCAGACGATTCAGACGAATTAGACTCTATTTTTTCGTCGAGCCTTCGACCGCGAGATCTTCATCCACACGAGAGGCCGGCCGCCCCCGGACCGCCCGCGCCGGTTGGCCGGCATGGATGTCGCGACCGCGCCGCTCGACCTCCTTGAGGATGACCTCCAGTTCCTTGTCGGTCAGGTGCTCGATGCCGATGAAGCCAGCGTCCGCCTTCTTCACCGCATAGACCAGCTCGTCCAGCTTGGCGTGCATGGCCGCCGCGTCGCGGTTCTGGGTATTCTGGATCAGGAAGACCATCAGAAAGGTGATGATGGTCGTGCCGGTGTTGATCACCAGTTGCCAGGTCTCGCTGAACTTGAAGATCGGCCCTGTCGTCGCCCAGACCACGACCAGCAGCAGGCACAGGATAAAGGTCCACGGTCGGCCAGCCATCTTGGCCGTCGTGTTGGCGAAATGGTTGAACAGCTTTTCCATGGCCGTTTAACCCGCGGGAACAGCCAAGGTTGCTCAGCGGCCCGGCGGCGCTCGACGCTCACGCGTCGCCTGCTCGTAGGCATGGCCCAGCGACAGGATGCGGGCGTCGTCCCATTTCCCGCCGATGAAGCTCAGGCCCACCGGCATGCCCCGATCAAAGCCCATCGGCACGGTCAGATGCGGATAGCCCGCCACCGCCGCCAGCCGACTGGCCGAGCCCTGCATCTCATCCTCGTCCCTGGGATCGTTGGTCCAGGCCCGCGAAGTGGTCGGCGCGATCAGGGCGACGACCCGGTGCTCGGTCATCATCCGATCGATGCCGTCCGGTCCCGCCGCCTGCAGCGAGTTCGCCCGCGCCTCGACATAGGCGGGGTCGTTCAACCCGCCGGTCGCCTGGGCCCGCTCGAACAGGTCCTGGCCGAACACAATCGTCTCGCGCGGTTCGGCGGCGTTGAAGGCGATGACGTCGGCGAGGGTCCTCGTCTTCACCTGCGTCGGGTCGGTCGAGGCCAGATAGGCGTTCAGGTCGTGCTTCAGCTCGGTCAGCAGAACCGTCAGCTCCCACCCGCCGATGGCGCGCAGGTCTGCGGGTCCCTGTTCAATCTCGACCACCTCGGCCCCGGCGGCGCGCAGGGCGGCCAGAGCCCGCTCGAACTCGGCCCGCGTCTCGGCGGAATAGGTGGGCAGCAGGAAGCGCATCACCCCAATGCGGGCGCCCCGCAGACTGTTCGCGTCCAGCGCCGCGCGATAGTCGACCTTGCGAGCGTCCGCCTCGACCGTGGCCGGGTCGGCGGGATCGGAACCGGCAATGACCGTCAGGACGATGGCCGCGTCCTCGACCGTCACAGCCATCGGCCCCGCGGTGTCCTGCGAGTGGCTGATCGGAACGATGTGGGTGCGGCTGACCAAACCCACGGTCGGCTTGAATCCGACCACGCCGTTGACCGAGGCGGGACAGGTGATCGACCCGTCTGTCTCCGTCCCGATGGCGACGGGCGCCAGGCCGATGGCGACCGCCACGGCGCTGCCCGAGGACGAGCCGCAGGGCGTGCGTGCGGGGTCATAGGGGTTGCGGGTCTGGCCGCCGACCGCGCTCCAGCCGCTGATGGACGACGACGAGCGGATGTTGGCCCATTCCGAAAGGTTGGTCTTGCCGAGGATCACCGCGCCCGCGTTCCGCAGTCGGACCACCAAGGGCGCGTCACGCCCCGGCGCGTTGTCAGCCAGGGCCAGCGAGCCCGCCGTCGTCGGCATGTCGCGGGTCTCTATATTGTCCTTCAGCAGGACCGGCAGGCCTTTGAGCAGCCCCGACGCGACCGGTGTCTCGTCCGCCATCACCGACGGCGCCATAGCAATGACCGCAGAGGGCGGCCCCGGCAGAGCGTTATCGGCGCTCAACGTGACTTCAAGCGCCCCGGCCAGAGCCGCGCGCGAAGGATAGACGCCGTCCACGATCGCGGCGGCGGTCGGAGGCTGGAATATCCGCCCCCCTTCCTCACCCGCCAGCGTCCAACTGCCGTCGTCGTTCGGTATGGCGCACGCCGTCAGCGCCAGGGCGCTGACGGCAGCGAGGATCAGTCCGCCTTTTCGGGCGCCCGCGTACCAATGGTGCGGTCGAGGAAGTCGAGGTAGGTGCGCCATAGGTGAAGCTGCCTCTCGTTGCCACGCACGCCGTGGCGCTGTCCGGGATAGAGCATGGTCTCGAACGGGATGCTCTTGGCCTGAAGCCCGTCCAGCACCCGCGTCGTGTTCGCGAAGATGACATTGTCGTCGGCCATGCCGTGCAGCAGCAGCAGACGCCCGGTCAGGTTGTCGAGCCGACCCAGCACGTCCGACGCGGCATAGCCTTCCACATTGGCCTGCGGCGTCGACATGTAGCGCTCGGTATAGGCCGTGTCGTAGAGGCTCCACTCGGTCGGCGGGGCGCCGGCCAGGGCGGAGGCCAGACCCATCCTGGGCTCGGTCAGGGCCATCAGGCTCATGAAGCCGCCATAGGACCAGCCCATCATGGCGATGCGGCTGTCGTCGACGTAGGGCAGCGACCGCAGATAGTCGGCGGCGATGACCTGATCCTCGATCTCCGGCTGACCCATCTTCAGATAGAGGGCCTGCTTGAAGGCCGCTGAACGGTCGCCCTCGCCCCGGTTGTCCAGGCGGAAGACGATGTAGCCCGCCTCGGTCAGAAGCTGGTTGGTCGCCCCCTGCCAGGCGTTCTTGACCCCGCCGCCCGACGGGCCGCCGTAAACCTGCATCACGACCGGATAGGTCTTGGTCGGGTCAAAGCCCGGCGGCGTGGTCATCTGCCACATCAGGGTCTCGCCGTGGCTTTGCAGCGTGCCGAAGGTCGGCTTCTGCTGGCGCTCGGCAAAGGGCCAGAAGGGGTGGCCGGGTTGCAGCTTGTTCTCTTCGATCCAGCGCACGCGTTGGCCGTCGATCGAATAGAGGGCCGACTGAGACGGAGTGTTCACGTCGGTATAGTTGCCGACATAGGCAGTGCCCGTGTCGTTGACCGAGGCGCTCCACCAGCCGCCGCGCGGGGTGACCTCGGTCGGCGCGCCCGTCCGCTTGTAGCTGGCGCGGAATAGCTGCTGCTCGATCGGGTATTCCTTGCCGTCGCGCATGGAGGCGGTGAAGAAGACCTCGCCCGTCGTCGGATTGACGCCCGCCAGCGACTTGACCGGATAGTTCCCCTGCGTGATCGCGCGCAGGCGGCGACCGTCGCGGTTATAGAGGTAGAGGTGGTTCCAGCCGCTCTCTTCCGAGGACCAGATGAAGTTCCCGTCCGCCAGAGCCTTGAAGCTGTGGCTCAGCGGCACCCAGGCGTCCGAGCGCTGGGTGGCGATGACGCGGCTGGCGCCGGTCGCCGGATCCACGCTCAGCAGCTCCAGAGTCTTCTGGTCGCGCGACAGGCGCTGGACGTAGAGGGTCCGCCCGTCCTTGGCCCAGTTGACGCGGGCCAGATAGATGTCGGCATTGGCGCCCAGGTCGACCTTGACCCGTTTACCGGCCTGCACGTCCTGGACATAGAGCTCGACCACGGCGTTGGGACGCCCGGCGCGGGGATAGCGCTGCTGGATCACCGAAGCGCCGCCGCCGGTGATGTCCAGGCGCGGGATGATGTCGACGGTGCTTTCGTCCGTGCGTTGCAGGGCGATGAAGCGCTCGTCCGGGCTCCACCAGTAGCCGGTGTCGCGATCCAGCTCTTCCTGGGCGATGAACTCGGCCGTGGCCCAGGTGATCAGGCCGTCGCCGTCCGTAGTGATGGCCTGTTCGGCGCCGGTGGCCAGGTTGAGCACGACCAGATCCTGATCCCGCACGAAGCTGACGAATGAGCCCTTGGGCGAGACCTTGGCGTCGATCTCGTCCGCCGTCGTCTCGGTCAGGCGACGCACGCTGCCGTCGGCGCGGTTGGCCAGGAAGATGTCGCCTTCCAGCGGGGCCAGGATGTAGCGCCCCTGCTCGTCCCACGAATATTCGACCACGCCGCGCGCCGAGATGCGCATGCGCTCGCGCCGCGCCTTCTCGGCCTCGGACAGTTCGCCGGCGTCGGGGACCAGAGCCCGCGCGTCGATCAGCTTGAACGGCTCGCCGCCCTTCACCGGGGCGGCCCACAGGTCCAGCACGTCCACGTCGTCCTCGCGCGAGCGCAGGAAGGCCAGCAGCTCGCCGTCCGGCGACAGGCTGACGCCCTTGGCCACCGGCCCCGACAGGGACGGATTGGCGAAGACCCGCTCGACCGTCAGGATCGAAGATGCGGGCGCGGTCGCCGCCGGGGGCGAAGCGGGTTGCGGATTGGTCTGGGCGAAGGCCGAGGTCGCAGCCATCAGGATCGTCGAAGCAAGAAGGAATGTGCGCATGGCGGCGAAGCTAGAGGCGGAATCCGCCGCCGTCATCCGCAAATCTGCACGGCTGCGACGCCCGCGAGCCTTTCGCATTCGCCCTCGACGGCCTAGGTAGTCGCCATGTCCGACGCCTCCCCCGCCGCGCCGCCCGTCAAGGCCAGCCCGTTTCACAATCTGGAAGTCCTGTGGGTCCGCCACTGGACCGACCAGTTGTTCAGCTTCGCCCTGAAGCGGCCCGAGGATTTCCGCTTCCGCTCGGGCGAGTTCGTCATGATCGGCCTGCCGGGCGAAGACGGCGGCAAGCCGGTGCTGCGCGCCTATTCCATCGCCAGCCCCTTCTGGGCCGAGGAGCTGGAGTTCTTCTCGATCAAGGTGGCCGACGGCCCGCTGACCTCGCGCCTGCAGAAAATCCAGCCGGGCGACAGCGTCCTGATGGGCAAGAAGCCGACCGGGACCCTGGTGCTGGACGCCCTGACCGGCGGCGAGCGTCTGTGGCTGATCGGCACCGGCACGGGCCTGGCGCCCTGGCTGTCGGTGGCGCGCGACCCCGAAACCTATTTGCGCTTCAAGCAGGTCATCGTCTGCCACACGGTCCGCAACGTGGCCGACCTGGCCTACCGCGACTTCTTCACCCACGAGATCCACGACGACCCGCTGATCGGCGACGAGGCCAAGGCCCAGTTGACCTATTACCCGACTGTGACCCGCGAGCGCTTCGAGACGCCCGGCCGCATCACCGACCGGATCAAGTCGGGCGACGTCTTCGCCGACCTGCAACTGCCCATCGGCTTTTCGCCCAACAGCGACCGCGTCATGCTGTGCGGGGCCATGGCCATGATCAAGGAAACCGGCGAACTGCTGGAAACCTATGGCCTGAAAGAAGGCTCGAACGCCGAACCCGGCGACTATGTTCTGGAGCGCGCCTTTGTCGGCTGACCTGATGACCTCTCCCAAGACCGTGACCATCGACGACCGCAAGGCCCCGGAAGACTGCGCCAGCATGATCGACGTGCGACAGGGCGTGGACGCCCTGGACCGGGCCCTGGTGACCCTGCTGGCCGAGCGCCAGCGCTATATGGACGCCGCCGCCCGCATCAAGCCGAACCGCGACGCCGTCTTCGACCAGGCCCGCATCGACGACGTGGTGGCCAAGGTCCTGGCCGCCGCCGAGCCCGCCGGCCTGTCGCCCGACATCGCCGAGCCGGTCTGGCGCCTGCTCATCGACCGCTGCATCGCCCACGAGTTCGCCAAGTACGACGCGACGCGGGGCTGAGGCGAACCTCAGCCCTTCAGGCTTCTCAACATCAGTTCGTGGCGATAGGCGGCGATGTCGCCCAGGGCGACGTCCAGCGCCGTCTTGACCCGTTCCAGCCCTGCCGCGGCCAGCGCCTGCTCGCCGTGTTCGACCGCGTTGCAGACCGCCGCCAGATCGCCCGCGCCAATGCCGGCGCTCGCCCCGCGAATGGTGTGAACCGCATCGCGCCAGCCCTCGGACGCGGCGTCCAGCAAGGGCGACCACAGGGCCGCCTGCTGCACGAACAGGCCCAGCACCTCCTCGGTCACATCGTCCATGCCGCCGGTCATGGTCTCGAGGACGGTGAAATCCACCGCCCCCGTCAGATCGCGCGCCGCCATCAGGCTTCCGGGGTCTTGGCCAGGCGGGCGTTCTTGGACGACCACAGCAGATAGATGGCCAGACCGCCCAGGTTCCACAGCAGGAAGTATAGCTGGGTCGAGGCCTTCAGGCTGAAGAAGAAGGTGATGCAGCCGACGATGGCGATGCCGCCGACCAGCCACCACAGCGGGGTCTTGAACTTGCGCTCGCGGTTGGGCTCACGCACGCGCAGCACGATCAGGCTGACGCCCACGGCCATGAAGGCCATCAGGGTGCCGGCGTTGGCCAGCGACGCCAGTTCGTCCAGACGCATGATGCCCGCCAGAATGGCGACGACGATGGCGGTGAAAACGGTCACCACGACCGGCACGCCGCGGTTGGAAATCTTGGCCAGGCGGTTGGGCAGAAGCCCGTCGCGGGCCATGCCCAGGAAGATGCGGCTCTGGCCGAACAGGAAGGCTAGCAGCACGGTCGGCAGGGCGATGACGGCGGCGGCGGCGATCCACTGTGCCGCCACGCCCTGCCCCAGACCGCGCATGATCAGGGCCAGAGGCTCAGGGCTGTCGGAGAAGGAAGCCACAGGCGCGGCGCCGATCGCCGCCGCTGCGACGACGATATAGAGGATGGTGCAGACCACCATCGAGCCGATGATGCCGATGGCCAGATCGCGCTCGGGCTTCTTGGTTTCTTCCGCGGCCGTGGCGATGGCGTCGAAACCATAGAAGGCGAAGAAGATGATGGCCGCCGCCGCCATGACCCCGGTCTGCACAAAGGGCGCGCCAAAGCCGTAGGGCATGAAGGGCGTGAAGTTGGCCGTATCGAAGTGCGGCAGAGCGATAGCCACAAAGGCCACCAGGGCGGCGATCTTGATCAGCACCAGCACCGCGTTCAGCGTGGCGCTTTCCTTGGTGCCCATCAGCAGCAGGCCAGTCACCACGGCGATGATGAAGACGGCGGGCAGATTGATCAGGCCGCCCTCGACGTGCGGCCCGACCGTCAGGGCCAGCGGCAGGTCGATGCCTAGCCCCGCCAGGAAGGGAATAGCGTAGCCGGACCAGCCCACGGCCACCGCCGAGACGACCAGCGAGTATTCCAGGATCAGGCTCCATCCCACGACCCAGGCGAAGATCTCGCCCAGCGAGGCATAGGAATAGGTATAGGCGCTGCCCGAGGCGGGCATGATGGTCGACAGCTCGGCATAGGCCAGGGCCGCGCAGGCGCAGACCAGACCCGCCAGACCAAAGCTGATCAGCACCGCCGGACCGGCCAGACCGGCGCCGACCCCGATCAGGGTCAGGATGCCGGTGCCGACGATTGCGCCGACGCCAAGGGCCATCAGGTGCGGCCAACTCAGAGTCTTCTTCAGCGCCGGCCCCTCTTGCGGGGCCAGCATCGCATCGATTGACCGCCGACGGTTCCAGAACGCCATATGTGTAGTTTCCTCGTGCCGCGTCTGCCGGCGGCTGATTCCGGCGACTATCTTAACGCGTCCGACAAACTTTAGAAAATGCCGCGATCAGCCCTTGCGCCCCCCCGGCATCCTGAGTAATAGGACGGCCCTTCGGGCAACCCACCGGGTCGCAACGAAGAACCGGCGCCACACCAAGGGCGCAGACGACGGTACGGGTGATTAGCTCAGTTGGTAGAGCAGCTGACTCTTAATCAGCGGGTCCACAGTTCGAACCTGTGATCACCCACCATCGTCTCTCTCAAACATCCTGAGAACATCCAGCCCCTCGGGGCCGGCGATTGCTTGCGCCTCAGGTGACCTGACGCTTCTCCAGTTTCCGCGCCAGGGTGCGGCGATGCATGCCCAGCCTGCGAGCCGTCTCGGAGATGTTGAAGTCGGTCTCGGCCAGGACCTCGTGGATACGTTCCCATTCCAGGGTCTTGATCGAGGTGGGACGGGCGCTCAGGGCCGCGTCGGGGTCGCCCTCCTGACGGGCGAAGGCGGCCTCGATCTCGTCCGTGCCCGACGGCTTGGCCAGATAGTGGCGGGCGCCCAGCTTGATGGCCTCCACCGCCGTGGCGATGCTGGCGAAGCCGGTCAGAACGACGATGTTCAGATCAGGATCAAAGGCGTGCAGGGTCTGCACGCAGGTCAGACCCGAGGCCGCGCCCAGCTTCAGGTCCACCACGGCGTACTGCGGATGATGGACGGCCAGCAGTTCGACCAGCTGTTCGTGGCTGCGCGCCGACACCACTTCATAGCCGCGCCGTTCGAACGACTTGCGCAGGGTCTTGGCGAAGGCTTCGTCGTCTTCGACGATCAGCAACTGGCGCGGGGCCTCGGTCATATCGGTCATTTAGGCGCCAAGACCTCCAATGGCAGGGTCAGGCGGACGCAGGCGCCGCCGTCGCGTCGATTGACGGCGACCACGCCGCCCCCCAGTTTGCGCATCACATTGACCAGCAGGAAGAGGCCCAGCCCCGCCCCTGCCCGGCCCTTGGTCGATTGATAGGGCTGGCCAACACGCTCAAGAATATCGGGCGAGAAGCCCGGCCCGTCATCGTTAAACTCGACCGACAGCAGGTCGTCGTCCAGCGTCGCGGCGATGACCATGCGCTCCGCCCCCGCCTCATGGGCGTTGTCCAGCAGGGCGCTGAACACCTGTTTCAAAGCCGGATCGGCGATGATGCGCGGATCGCGCGGCGTCGGCCCCCTCAGGACCACAGCCATGGCGTCGTTGGACTTCTCGCGCCAGTCGGCCACGATTTCGGACAGGAAGCCGCCCAGGGTGGTGATGGTCGGCGCCTCGCCTCGCGCCTCGCCCGCCGACATCAGGATGCCGGTGACGATGGTCTTGCAGCGCTCGACCTCGGCCTGCATCTCGGCGATGTCAGCGGCCAGATCGGCATTGGCCGTCAGTTCCGGCATCCGCTTCCAGTCGCTGAGGATGACCGACAGCGAAGCCAGCGGCGTGCCCAGCTCATGCGCGGCGCCGGACGCCAGCAGGCCCATGCGGACGATGTGGTCCTGTTCCGCCGCCTGCTGCCGGGCGTCGGCCAGATAGGCGTCGCGCGCCCGCACGTTCTGGGTCGTGCGCGTGACGAAGGCGACCAGCAGCACAGCGATCAGGATGAAGTTGACCAGGGCCCCGGCCTGGATCAGCCCCAGGCGCGCGTCTGCGCTGGGCGGCAGCAAGAGGGGCTGATGCCAGACAGCCAGCAGGCCCAGACAGGCGCTGGTCACCAGAACAAAGCCCCAGGCGTAGGGCGGTCGAAGCAGCACTGCCGCCAGCACGATCTGCATCAGATAGAGGGCTGCGAACGGATTGCTGGCCCCGCCGCTGAAGAACAGCAGCCAGGTCAGGGCGGCGACATCGGCAAACAGGGCCAACAGCAGCTCGGGATCCGTCACGCTCTGTCGGCGCAGCGCCACCGGGGCGCTGGCCAGGTTCATCAGCGCCAGCCCTGTCGGAGCCAGCAGCAGCATGCCCAGCGGCAGGGGAATCTTCAGCCCCCAATGAACCACGGCGATGGTCACCACCTGCCCGACCACCGCCAGCCAGCGCAACTGGATCAGCAGCAACATGTTGCGCCGCCCGGCCGCGCCCGGCGACACCGGCGCCTCGGCCTGGTCGTCCAGACCTAGGAGGCTGCGCGCGAACCCGATCGCGCTCATCGCCTGCGCTTCCTTTCCTCACGCAGGAACAAGACGAAGCCCGCCGCCGACATCAGGGCCAGACCGAACCAGGTCAGGGCGTAGATCAGATGGCTGTTGGCGAACCGCACCACGGTCAGGCCGCCGCGCGGCCAGCCCCCCGGATTGGGCGTGGCGTCGGCGTCGATGAAGTAGGAGGCGACCGGCCCGGCAAGCCCCCTCGCCTTGGCGATCCCCGCCACGTCGCGCGAGAACCAGCGGTCGCCCGCCGGATCATTCGCGCGCAGGAAGCCGCCGTCGGGTTCCGTCAGGCGCAGCAGGCCGACGACCGTCGTCTCGCCTTCCACCTGAGCGGCGGCGCGCTCCGCCGGCTTCTGGCGCTCGGACGGCACGAAACCTCGGTTGATCAGGACGGTAAAGCCGCGATCCGTCACCAGCGGCGTCATGACCCAGTAGCCGGGTCCGAGGTCCGTCACCGCCTTCACCAAAGCCTCGTGCTGATGATCGAAGCGGCCGCTGACGACGACCCGACGATACTGATCAGTCTGCCGCGTGATGGTCTGGTCCGGCGGCGGCGCGGCGACGGGCGCGGCGTGGATGCGGGCGTCGACCTGCCGGATCAACGCCTGCTTCCAGGCCAGCCGCTGCACCTGCCAGACGCCCAGAGCCGAGAAGCCCGCGAACAGCATGGCGAACATGACCGCCCCCAGGATCAGGGCGGTCCTGCTGCGCGGCGGCCGGGCGGGTCGCGACGACGGCTCTATGGCGCTTCTCCCCGGCTAGCCGTCAGGCTCAGCCCATGCTCTGCATCTCATGCGTGGGCATCATGTTGGTGTTCAGGTGATACATCACCCAGACCGAGCCCGCGACGGCGATCACCACGATGACGATGGTGAAGATCAGCGCCAGCATGTTCCACCCGCCCTCGGACTTGTGGTTCATGTGCAGGAAGAAGACCATGTGCACCACGATCTGCACCACGGCGAAGGCCGTGATGATCAGACCCGTGGTCTGCGGCGCCAGGGCCTCGCTCATCACCAGCCAGAATGGGATCGCTGTCAGCACGACCGACAGCAGGAAACCGATCATATAGGTCTTGAACGAGCCGTGATCGTGGTCGTCGCCATGATGGTGATCATCGTGGTGATGGTCACTCAGAGTCTTGGCAGCGTGTTCGTTGTGGGCCTCGGCGCTCATCGCAGCATCCCGAACAGATAGACGAAGGTGAAGACGCCGATCCAGATGACGTCCAGGAAGTGCCAGAACAGGCTGAGGCACATCAGCCGGCGCTTGTTGGCCGGGATCAGGCCCTTCTGCCAGACCTGGATCATCAGCGTGACCAGCCAGATGATGCCGAAGGTGACGTGCAGACCGTGGGTGCCGACCAGAACGAAGAAGGCCGACAGGAAGCCGCTGCGCTGGGGCGTGGCGCCCAGGTGGATCATGTGGGCGAACTCATAGAGCTCGATCCCCAGGAAGCAGAGGCCGAACAGACCGGTGATCGCCAGCCAGGTCTGCATCTGGGCCGTACGGTTCTTGACCATGGCCAGCATGGCGAAGCCGTAGGTGATCGACGACATCAACAGCATCGACGTGTTCAGCGCCACCAGCGGCAGGTCGAACAGGTCCTTGGGCGCCGGGCCGGCGGCGTAGTTGCCGCCGATCACCGCATAGACGGCGAACAGCATCGCGAAGATGAGGCAGTCGCTCATCAGATACATCCAGAAGCCCAGCATGGTGCTGTGGCCTTCCGGGTGATGCGGCTCCTCGACCGGGTGGTAGATCGGCCGCCCGGCCTCGTCGACGTAGTCAGGGTTCAGGGAAGCTGCGTGGCTCATCAGATCATCCCTTCGCCGCTGCGGCCGCCAGGGCCTTTGTGTGCGCGTCCTCGGTCGCCTGCACCGTCTCGGCCGGGATGTAGTAGTCGCGCTTGTAGTTGAAGGTGTGGAAGATGGCGTAGGCGATCAGGGCGAAGAAGCTCAACGCCGCCAGCCACCACATGTACCAGATCAGGGCGAAGCCCATGACCGTCGACAGGCCGGCCAGGATCACCCCCGCCCCCGTGTTGGCCGGCATGTGGATGGGCCTGTAACCGTCGATCGGACGCTCATAGCCGCGCGCCTTCATGTCCCACCAGGCGTCCGAGTCGTGGATGATCGGCGTCTTGGCGAAGTTGTAGTTCGGCGGCGGCGACGACGTGGACCACTCCAGGGTGCGGCCATGCCAGGGATCGCCCGTCTCGTCGCGCAGCTTGTCGCGGTTGATGATCGAGACGGCGAACTGGATCAGCATGGCCAGGATGCCGACGGCGATGATGCCGGCGCCGACCGCCGCGATGATGAACCAGATCTGGTAGGACGGATCGTCGAAGACTCGCATCCGCCGTGTCACGCCCATGAAGCCCAGGACATAGAGCGGGGCGAAGGCGACCCAGAAGCCGACCACCCAGCACCAGAAGCTGACCAGCCCCCACTTCTTGTCCAGCTTGAAGCCGAAGGCCTTGGGCCACCAGAAGTTGATGGCCGCGAACAGGCCGAACAGCACGCCGGCGATGATGACGTTGTGGAAGTGGGCGATCAGGAACAGCGAGTTGTGCAGCACGAAGTCGGCCGGCGGCACCGCCAGCATGACGCCCGTCATGCCGCCGACCACAAAGGTCAGCATGAAGGCGACGGTCCACATCATCGGCAGCTCGAAGCGGATACGGCCGCGGTACATGGTGAACAGCCAGTTGAACAACTTGGCCCCGGTCGGGATCGAGATGATCATCGTCGTGATCCCGAAGAAGGAGTTCACGGACGCGCCCGAGCCCATGGTGAAGAAGTGGTGCAGCCACACCAGGTAGGACAGGATGGTGATGACCACCGTCGCATAGACCATGGACGTATAGCCAAAGAGCTTCTTGCCCGAGAAGGTCGAGGTGACTTCCGAGAAGACGCCGAACAGAGGCAGGATCAGGATATAGACCTCAGGGTGGCCCCAGATCCAGATGAGGTTCACGTACATCATCGGGTTGCCGCCGAAGTCGTTCGTGAAGAAGTTGGTGCCGAGGTAGCGGTCCGCCGTCAGCAAGGCCAGAACGGCGGTCAGCACCGGGAAGGACGCCACGATCAGGACGTTCGCGCACAGCGAGGTCCAGGTGAAGATCGGCATCTTCATCAGGCCCATGCCCGGCGCGCGCATCTTCACGATGGTCGCGATCAGGTTGATGCCGGACAAGGTGGTCCCCACCCCCGCGATCTGCAGCGCCCAGATGTAGTAGTCGACGCCGACGCCGGGGCTGTAGCCGATGCCCGACAGCGGCGGATAGGCCAGCCAGCCGGTGCGGGCGAACTCGCCGATGAACAGCGAGGCCATGACCAGCACCGCGCCCGCCGTCGTCATCCAGAAGCTGAAATTGTTCAGGAAGGGGAAGGAAACGTCCCGCGCCCCGATCTGCAACGGCACCAGATAGTTCATCAGGCCGGTGATCAGGGGCATGGCCACGAAGAAGATCATGATCACGCCGTGAGCGGTGAAGATCTGATCATAGTGGTGAGCGTTGAGGTAGCCCTCGGCCCCGCCGAAGGCCATGGCCTGCTGCAGGCGCATCATGATGGCGTCGGCGAAGCCGCGCAGGAACATGACCAATCCCAGGATCATGTACATGATGCCGATCTTCTTGTGATCGACCGTGGTGAACCATTCGGTCCAGAGATAGCCCCACAGCTTGTAGCGGGTGATCAGGGCCAGGGTCGTCAGACCGCCCAGCACGACGACGGCGAAGGTGGCGACCAGGATGGGTTCGTGGAACGGCAGGGCGTTCCAGTCCAGCCTTCCGAAGATCAGGGATGCGATGTGATCAATAGACATGTCGGTCAGGCGCTCAGGATTGCGACGCAGAGGGGGCGTCGGCGACGGTCGGCGCAGGAATGCGAGGGGCGAAGGGCCAGCCGGCGGCGGCGACTTCGGTGCGAGAGGCCTGACCCGGCCGGGTCAGGCCCCTGCCCATGATCTGTTCGGTGGGGGCCGAGCGGGTGATCTGGGCGGCCAGTTCCTGACGGCGGCGGCCTGCGTCCACGGCGGCCTTCTCGGCCTCCAGCGGGGTGCAGATCGCCATAACGTAGGACTCGCCTGAACCCAGGACGGCCTCGCCGCGACGGGCATACTTGTCATAGGCCAGCGGCCAGGTGGCGTGGACGGCGGTCAGACCCAGGCCGCCCTTCCTGTCGATGGCCATCATCTCGCCCATGCACATCTTGCCCGGCTCGACGCACATGTTCAGCACCGCGTCGAACAGGCCTTCATCGACCGAGGCATAGTGCAGTACCGGCACCTTCTCGCTGGGCTTTTCCAGCTCCAGGTAGGTTTCGCGATCCAGGCTCTTGCTGTCGGCGCGCACGCCCGCGACCCACTGGTCGAAGCCGGCCTGATCCAGACCGTGGAAGGCGAAGCGCATGTCCGAGAAGCCGTCGCCCGAATAGTTGGCCGAGAAGCCGACGTACTTGCCCGGACGGTTGATGACGGCGTTCATCTTCGTCTCCATGCCTGGCATGGCGTAGATCTGACCGGCCAGGGCGGGGATGTAGAAGGAGTTCATCACACCGGTCGAGGTGATGTGGAAGCGGATCGGCCGGTCCACCGGCGCGGCCAGTTCATTGACCGTGGCGATGCCGTACTCGGGGTAGATGAACAGCCACTTCCAATCCATGGCGACGACATTGACCTGAAGCGGCTCGACCCCGGCGGCGACGGGTTGCCCCTTGTTGATCCGATCCAGCGAACGATACGGATCCAGCAGATGGGTGCCCGACCAGGTGATGGCGCCCAGGCAGATGATGATCAGCAGCGGCGCAGCCCAGATCACCAGCTCCAGATGGGTCGAGTGGTCCCAGTCGGGCTCATACCGGGCTTCCTTGTTCGACTCCCGGTACTTCCAGGCGAAGAAGACGGTCAGCGCCATCACCGGGATGATGATGATCAGCATCAGCACCACCGACCAGACCAGCAGGTCGCGCTGCTGCGCCGCGATGTCGCCCGCAGGCGACAGGACGACGGCTTCGCACCCCGACATCAGGGCCAAAAGGGGCAGCAGCAATAGGGGTCGCAGGCGGCGCACGGCGGTTCCTGTTCGGGAAGAGGGCTCTGGCACGGTCATTGTGCGTCGCCCCTACCGCCGCCCGCCGAGGGGGGACATTGGACAATCCGTCCTATCCCCCGCGAAGATGATCGGGAGCAAATGACGGCTTTCGCCATTCTTACCATGTCGGCGCGCGTGTCGCGCCCGGGTCCAGGGAACGTCATCGGTCATGAACGCCACCAGCGGCGCGCCTTCTTCAGAGTCCCTCGAGCGGGACGCCAGCCACATCAACGCGCGACACGGCAAAATCGACGCCGGAGAAATTGCGATCGGCGTGATCATCGGTCGCACGTCGGAATTCTTCGACTTCTTCGTCTATGCGATCGCCTCGGTCGTGGTCTTCCCGCAGCTGGTCTTCCCCTATGCGGGACCACTGGGCGGGACCCTGCTGTCCTTCGCCGTCTTCGCCGTGGCCTTTATCGCCCGGCCGTTCGGCACGGCGCTGTTCATCGCCATCGACCGGCGCTTCGGACGCGGGACGAAGCTGACCATCGCCCTCTTCCTGATGGGGATTTCGACCGTCTGCCTCGGCTTCCTCCCCAGCTACGCCCAGGTCGGACACTGGGCGGCCGTCATGCTGATCGTCTTGCGCATCGGCCAGGGCGTGGCTCTGGGCGGCGCCTGGGACGGCATGGCCTCGCTGCTGGCTGTCAGCGCCCCGGCCAACCGTCGCGGCTGGTACGCCATGGTGCCGCAACTGGGCGCGCCCTTCGGCCTGATCGTGGCCAGCGCCCTGTTCGCCTACTTCCTCAGCAAGCTGTCGGCCGCCGACTTCCTCGACTGGGGCTGGCGCTATCCCTTCTTCGTGGCCTTCGCCATCAACGTGGTGGCCCTGTTCGCCCGCCTGCGCATCGTGGTGACGCCCGCCTTCCAGGCCGCCTTCGAGACGCTGGAGCTGCAGCCGACGCCGGTGCTTCAGGCCATCCGCGAGGAAGGTCCCAAGATCGTCATCGGGGCCTTCGCTCCGCTGGCCAGCTTCGCCATGTTCCACATGGTGACGGTCTTCCCCCTGTCCTGGGTCTTCCTCTACACGGAAGAAGCGCCCAGCCGCTTCCTGATCATCGAACTGATCGGCGCCGTTTTCGGCCTGGTCGCCATCCTGGCCTCGGGCTGGCTGGCCGACCGCTATGGCCGACGCGCCCTGCTGGCCGTCACCGCCGCCGGGATCGCTGTCTTCTCGGGCTTCGCGCCGCAGATGCTGGACGGCGGCCCGATGGGCGAGCTGGCCTACATGATCCTAGGCTTCGTCCTGCTGGGTCTGTCGTTCGGTCAGGCCTCGGGCGCCGTGGCTTCCAGCTTCAGCCTGACCAACCGCTACACCGCCTCGGCCCTGACCTCGGACCTGGCCTGGCTGTTCGGCGCCGGCTTTGCGCCCCTGGCGGCCCTGGCTCTGTCAGGCAAGTTCGGCCTGATAGCGGGCGGCGGCTACCTGCTGTCGGGCGCCGTCTTCACCCTGCTGGCCCTGTGGCTGAATCGTGAACTGGGACAGGGCCGGGCCGGCGCCAAGACCTAGGTCTTGAAGACCGACATACCTCATCTTATCTGGGGCGCGATCGGATCGCGCCCCATTTTTGTGCGTTCTGCAAGGGTCCTGACCGCGTAGCTGCGGCCGCGTCAGAACTTGCCAGGCTCCGAACGCCAACAAGGTTAGCGCCGATTAACGACAGGGCTTAAGCGCACGCTAAGCCTGTCTACTCGCTTGGAGTTAAGAGCCGACAAGTATCGTGTTGTTGAAATCAAGGGTGATGAGGACGTCATGACCAAGAAGATCTCGGCAAAACGCCGCATGTTTCTAGCTCTGGCCGCCTGTGCGGCCGCCATCCTGGCGCCCCAGGTCGCTGCCGCCGGCCCGACGGCGGGTCATTCCTACCGACTGCGCGCCACGGTGCCGGTCGCCTGCTGGGTGCGCCCCACGGGCACGGTCATGGCCGAAAACGGTCGCGCGGGCTCGGTCGTCGAAGCCTGCAACAGCCCCGGCGGCTTCACCGTCTCGGCCCAGTACCGCCCGCTCGCGGCCAGCGAGAAGGCCAAGATCGTCTATGGCGACCGGTCAATGAACCTGTCCAAGAGCGGCATGCTGGAACTGCGCCGCTCCAACATGGCGACGATCCGCACCGTCGATTATCGCTTCGACGAGGTCGAACTGGAGCAGCCGCTGATCCTGGCCCTGACCATTCAGCCCATCTAGGCTGAGCACAGGCTGAATACTGAAACGCCCCGCAGGATCTGCGGGGCGTTTTCGTTTCCGGCGAAATGATCGCGGCGTCAGATGGCCGCGACGGTGAAGGTCAGGGTGTCGCTGTACTCGCCTGCCCTCTTGCCCGACACATCGCCGATCCGCACGGTCAGCGGATAGTCGTCACGACGCGCCGTCTGGGACACGACATTGATCGTGTCCGTCCGCTGCAGATTGATGTCCTGAGCCCCGACCTTGAGGTTGTAGTCGACATACCAGGCCGTCGCGCCCTGGCGCAGGCGTCCACGGTTGGCCGAAGTGACGGAGACGCGGTAACCGCCCGTGCTGTGCACATAAAGGGCGGTGTTCAGCGGGCGCGGCCCCTCGGTCAGTTCGCCCAGGTCGATGACAGGCGTGCCGTTAGGACGCGAAAACTCGCCCTTGAGGCCTATGGCGGCGGCGGCGGCGAGATCAAGCACCAGAGTCACCGGACGCGTGGCGTGGATCGTCCCGTTGGCCTGCTCTACGAACAGGTTGGCGACCTGAGTATATCGCCCCTGAGCCACGCCCGCCTCAGGGAAGGCGGCGAAGGTGATGCGGGCCGGCAGTTGTTCGCCCTGCTTGATCGAGACGCTGGTCCCGTTCCGCCTTGCGCTCTCGCCTGATCGCGGCGTGATATCGACGCCGCCGTAATCGACATCGACAAGCGTATAGCGCACGCGGTTGGCGCCGCCCGGGGTCGTCAGACCGAACGCTTCGGCTTGCAGCGAGGCCAGGATATTGCCGTTGCAGGGGGTCCTCCCGCTGTTCACCAGCAGGACGTCGAAGGTGCGCTGGGCGATTTCGTCTTCCAGGGGGTTGTAGCGGATCACCCACTGATCCAGCGCCGGCTGGATCGTCAGATTGCACTTGTCCTGGGCCGAGGCTTGACCGGGGATCAGCGCCAACAGACCAAGGGCCGCAACGGCGGCGAAGGATTTCGAGAGGGTGGAGACCATGATCGTCTTCCTTCCGTTCATTGGTCGGTGATGTCGACCGACACGGCGACAGTCTTGAGATCCAGCAGACCTTCGTTGTCGGCTGGAACCGTGAATTCGAACCCGGCGGCGGGCGAAGTGAAGAGCTCGACCCGATAGGTCTTGCCCGGGATCAGCTTCTGGATGGCGAACCGCCCGACCGAGTTGGTGAAGAACAGCTCCGGCTCGGCCGTGGGATCATCAAGCAAGCGAACGCGACCCGAGATCAACGCCGCAGGCTTGCCGGCGTTGCCGACCATCCGGCCCAGGGCCGAGACGAAGGCGTCGCTGCCGACCTGGATGGCGTAGCCGCTCTTGTAACCCGGTCGCACGCGCCGCACGCCTTCGCCGATGTCGTAGCCCGGCGGCACGCCCAGCACGTCATAGCGCACCGACTGATCGACATAGGAGGTCAGGGTGTTGGACACCGCCGGCCCCAGGGCGCCGCTACGCGAGGTGTAGTTCCCGCGTTCGAACGACTCGCCGACAATCACCGGCTTATCTTCCAGCGACTGGTGCGGATAAAGAATGGCGAAGCTGTCGTAGATGTTGCGGCCGATGGCGACCTTGCCGCCCGCCGTCGAGATCGAGGCGCCGACGCGCAGCGACGTCACCTGTTCGTCGGTGATATTGCTGAAGCTCTGCCCGAAGGCCGAGTGAGTCAGGCTGGCGTCGAAGCGGTTGGCGATATAGTCGAGCTGGCCGCTGAGCGTGCCGGGCCCGTCGTCATAGGTCGAAGCCACCGAGTAGCCGAACGATCCCACGCGGTTCTCAGGTGACTGCTGGAAGCGCAGGCTGCCGCTATTGCGCGCCGAACTGTATCGAGCCTCGCCACGGCGGTCGTAGCGCGGCTGCCAGACCAGGGCGACGGTCACGCCGACGCCGTCGCTGGAGCCCGTGCCGAAGTTACCGCCATAGTCGACCCATTCGGCACCAACCTGAACACTCCACTCCGGAGCGAAGCGATAGGAGCTGACAGCACTCAGCGAATAGGAGTCGTTGGTAGTCCCGCGCCCCAGCCGGTAGGAAGCGCTAGCCGTTGCATTCCAGGCATCGGAAAACTGGTGCGAATAAGCGCCGGTGAGCGCCCAGGACGTCGAGTTATCTCCGAACGCATTGCCCAGGGTGGCGTAGTCCTCAGACGTATAGTCGGCCACGACCGTCCAACTGTCGTAGGTACCGCCCAGATCGACGAAGTGGTCATAGCTCAGCGCATAGGCGTAACCTGCCCCCCTGTCAGCGTTGCTGGCAGAGGCGTTCAGTTGCAGACGCGCACCGTTGCGCAGAATGAACTGGGTCTGGCCGGTGACGTTCTGAACATCTTCGGACGCCTGCAAGCCCAAGCCGACGGCTGGCTTGTTCAAGAAGGCCTTACGCCAGAATCCGCTGAAGGCCAGCGAGCCGTCGGAATAGTCGGGCGAACCGAACGTCCCGGAATTGGTCACGCCCAGATAGGCGCCGTACTCGTAATCCCCCGGCTCCAGTTCGATCGAGTCCAGATAGGCGCTGTAGGACACCATCTCGCGGCGACCTGACTCGTTCTGGATTTCCAACTGGACGTCGTTCGAGCCTGTTTGGAGCGGCAGATTGGACAGGTCGTACTGGCCTGGGTCCAGCTTGAACTCACGCACGAAGACGCCGTTGCGCAACACGCGCACGGTTGAGGATTCCTGCAGCACGAGCTGGCGACCGCCAGACAAGCCGTTGTTGCGGAAGCTATTGAAGCGTTGCGTCTGGCGCGTCACGCCAACGCCGCCCATTTCGGCGAAGCCCTGACGACCGCGTGTCTCGACGTTCAGATCGCCCAGAAACCAGCGACGGTACTCAGCGGGTTGATCGAAAACGAAGCGAGCGTAGCGGCGCTCGATCTCGTAATCGCCCGAAGATTGATCTTCGCGTCCTTGAACATCGGCCTCCAGCACCACGCCCTTGTAGCGGACGGCGCCGTTCAAGAAGACGCTGGGCGAGGTCACGTCGCCCGTCGACTGGCGTCGCGACACGGCCAGGTTGGTGTTCAGATAGGCGCTGAAGTTTTCGGGCGCCTCTCCCGGCTCCTCGGGCCGACCGCCCTGGAACAGGGATTCGACCGAGCGTTTGGTCGGATCGATGCGCAGCACCAGAACCGCCAGCTGATCCGGGTCATAGTCCAGCGAAATGCCGGTGGCGTTGATCTCCTCCGGGGCAAAGGACTCCACGCCTTCCAGTTGCGTCTTCAGCTCGGCTTGCGCTTCGGGCGTCAGCAGGGGATCAATCAGCGCCCGGAACCCGGCGCTCTCGACGATGAAGCGGTCGTCGCGCGTCAGCAGCACCGGCATTTCGCCCAGCACGCGACGGTTGAAGTTCAGCGGCACCGTCATGGCGATGTCGCGGTCGTAGGGATTGATGTTGGGGCGCGTCTGCGGCGCAGCAGCAGAAGCGGGCGCGCTCGGCGCCGGGGCCACGGCCTCCGACGCCTGCTCTGCCGCCTGGGAGGCAGCCTGCATCAAGCCCACGACATGGGCGTGCGCCCAACCACTGGGCGTCGCCATGACCGCGGTCGCCAGCACGAGCTTTGAGGCTGCGCCCCGCAGCGTCTTTCTTCCGGCCGTCGTCATCGTGCGAATCGCACGCTCACCGGCTTGGCCGGATCCAGCTCGACACCGGTCGGCACCTTGAACGTCCGCTTGCCGCCTAGGGGAGCCAGGTAGCCGACGCCGACTATCTGCGAGATTTCATCGCCAGTGAATTCACGATGGAAGGGCTGCCCAGCCTTGTCCGTCCCCTCCATGATCCAGGTCGCGCCGCTCATCAGCGCGTAGCGCTTGCCGGTATTGGCGACCACGATCTCGACGCCGGGCTGCGCAGGGGGCGGCGGCGAGGCTTCACCGCCGCTGAGGCTGGGATCGACCTCGGGCTCCGGCGGGGTGACCATGGCCGGCACAGCAGACAAAACTTCGACCTTGGGCTGAGCACCAGGCGGGGCCACGACGATCAGCGCTTTCATCGTATAGAGAACCTGAACCGAGAGCGAACCGCCGCTGTCGGGCGTGGTCGGATCGACCTGCACAGGCAGCTGCTTCACCCACAGGTAGTAGGCGCTCGAGGATTCGATGGTTGGTTCGCCGACCCACTGCACACGCACGACCTGACGGCCGCCGACCGGCACCAAGCCCTGCGGCGGGAAGACCAGGAAATCCTCGTCAGCCGGCGTCTCGACGATATTGCCATCGGCGTCGACTTCCATTCGCGTAATCAGGGTTTCAAACGGCAGAGCCGCCGCGCCGACATTGCCGACCTCGATCCGGGCGGCCGATCCGGCGCCGGTCGTGGTCAGTTCCGACACCATGGGCGAGACGCGCATAGCCCAGGCGGCGGACATGACCAGCAGGCTCGCAATAATCCCACCGACCAGGGCGGCCAGGCGGCTGCCGCGCATGAAGCGAAAATCAGATCGAAGCATCAATCTCTACTCCCCCGAGGCTGTCCACAGACCGCCGTCTCAAGAACTCTGTGCAGGCCAGACCCGCCGCAGCAACGCCCATTGCGCGCGGCGCTCAACTTAACGAGCAATGGTCACTGAAACGAAAACGGGGAGGGCGAAACGCCCTCCCCGACGTCTTACGTCTTAGGGCTGCTTACTGAGCAGCGATGAGCACCGAGAAGGAGCTCGTGTAGTTGCCGGCCAGCAGGGCCTTGCTCGGCGTCGGGACGAGAACCGTCAGGTTCATCGGCGACTTCCAGGCGCCGTTGACTTGGGCCTCGTTCAGATCGCCTGCAGCCATGAGGAGGGTACGAGCGACAGCTGCGCCGCCACCCGACACCTGCGTGGCGCCCTGATACGAAGCGGTCACCGAGTAGGGCAGCTTGTTGGTGAAGACGTCGTTGTCGAAGCCCGAGGTCGAGTCGCTGGTCATGTCGGCCGCCGCGCGGCTCAGCGTGACGGTGTTGTTGGTGTTGCAGCCGGCCAGGTTGGTCTGGATCGACAGGGTCGCCGGAGCGACCATGGTGAAGGCGGCGTTCGGGCCCGTGTTGTCGCCGGTGTAGATGCCCAGGGTGCCGAAGTCGAAGGACTCGGTGTTGTTGTTGCCCGAGTAATAGGCGCAGTCACGCGAAACAGCGCCCTTCAGGCTGAAGGTGGCGCCGTCGGACAGGCTCGCCGTCTCAGTGTCGCCGACAGCATTGCCGACAGCGTGCCACGACGACACCACCGAGTTGCCGTTGGCTGCATTGATCGCGTTTGCGGCGCCCAAACCGTTCGAGATTGCGATGCCGATGTCAGCAAGCGTGCCGGTGTAGGGCGTGTTGCCGGTCACGTAGCCGCTGCCCGTGAGGACCGATTGGCCCTTGTGGATCGACTGGGCCGAAGCGCCGGTCACGGTCAGGGCGGCGACGGCGACGCCGGCCAGAATCGAAGCGATTTTCATAGGAATTCTCCAGGTGAGGTTCTGACGAAACTTGTCGACCGAGATGAACAAGCTCCCCCGATCTGCAAACAACATAACAAAACGTAAAAATACAAGTCAACGGAAAATACCGTCGTTAGGCATGATTGTGTCGATTCAACTCGTAGGCGAGAAATATATTGTCCGCCTTATACGCAAAAGACGATCGCTCAAAACATGAGCGATCGCTTGATTTACATCAAATCTGATTTTTATAGTTAAGCTTGTCGCTTCGACTACTACATGCGGGGCGCCAGCGTAATGTTGAGAACCTCGGAATACTCGCCCGCCAGAAGCCCGACACCCTCAGGTCGGTTCGTGAGAATCCGGATGCGGCCGCCGCCCTGGGCGATGCCCTCGCCGCTGCTCAGCGTCTTCTTGGCGACCAGGTTTTCGCTGGCGAAGGTCCCGCTCAAAACCGCCGGGATCGGGTTGATCGTCGGAATGGCGACGTTCAGCGTGTAGCCCAGCCGTCCCGCGAACGGCCCTTCGCCGCGCGGCTTGTTGACGTGCGCCAGGCCGCCGCCTTGCGACTGGAAGCTGATGTCGAACGGGACATTGCAGGCCAGACCGAAATCCGCCTCGACCTGCTGGCCGCCCGTCAGTTCGCCGAAGTCGATGTCGCCGCCGCCCGACAGACGGCAGCTGGCGGTGATCTTGCCCTTGACGATGACGTCCAGGCTGCTCGCCGAGCCGCTGTCGCTAACGGTTTCGGCAGAAGCCGCCGTGACGGTGGTCGCCGCCAGCACCAGAGCCATCAGGCCGGCCGCTTGCGCCATCGAACGCACCGTCGCGCGCTTCCCCTCGGAAGTGGTCAGAAACAAGCCCACTATTCGCCTCCCCTAGCCGCAACTCGCGGCTCCCCCGCCACCAGGAGGGGGTTCGTAGGTCAGCGTTCCAAGAGCCATGCCATCCCGAAATGGCACACCCCCTCAGCGAGTGCAGCGTCAGCCCCTCGCCGCAAGGGTTAATGAAACGTTAACGGACGCGGTTCTACGAGCGCCGTTAAGGTTTGACAAGCTTTCGCTTCATTTTGGGACAACGTCGAAATTTGCGTTGAGAAATCAACCCGCCTTGGCGCGACGCCGCCAGGCGGTCAGCAGGTGTTCGGTATAGCCGTTGGGCTGCTCGCGCCCCTTGAACACCAAATCGCAGGCGGCATTCCACGCCGGGCCGTCAAAGGCCGGCGCCAGCGGGCGATAGACAGGATCGCCCGCGTTCTGACGATCCACCACGACGGCCATCCGCTCCAGCGCCGCCCTCACCTCGCCTTCCGTGACCACGCCGTGGCGTAGCCAGTTGGCCAGATGCTGGCTGGAAATGCGCAGCGTGGCCCGGTCCTCCATCAGGCCGACGTCGTGGATGTCCGGCACCTTGGAGCAGCCGACGCCCTGATCGATCCAGCGCACGACATAGCCAAGGATGCCCTGGGCGTTGTTGTCCAGCTCCTGACAGATCTCCGCCGCGCTCGGGGCCTCCGTCGCGAACGGGGGAGTCAGCAGAGCCGTCAGTCCCGTGGCGGGGCGCGCGGCGATCTCGGCCTGACGCGCCCAGACGTCGACCTCATGATAATGGAGGGCGTGCAGGGCCGCCGCCGTCGGCGACGGGACCCAGGCGGTCGAGGCCCCGGCGCGCGGATGCCCCGCCTTGGTCGCCAGCATCTCACCCATGCGGTCGGGCGCGGCCCACATGCCCTTGCCGATCTGGGCGCGTCCAGTCAGACCCGCTTTCAGGCCGATATCGACGTTGCGGTCCTCGTAGGCCTTGATCCAGCCGGTGTTGCGGATGGCCTCTTTACGAACGACCGGCCCGCCTTCCATCACCGAATGGATCTCGTCGCCGGTGCGATCGAGGAAGCCGGTGTTGATGAAGGCGACCCTGCCCTTCGCCGCCGCGATGCAGTTGGCCAGGTTGACGCTGGTGCGCCGCTCCTCGTCCATGATGCCCATCTTCAGCGTCAACGGCGGCAGCCCCACCATCTTCTCGACGGCGCCGAAGACGGCGTCGGCGAAGGCGACCTCCGCCGAGCCGTGCATCTTGGGCCGCACCACATAGATGGAGCCGGCGGAGCTGTTGCGCTGATCCGCCGGACGCTTCAGGTCGTGCAGGCCGATCAGGCCGGTCATGGCGATGTCGATCAGGCTCTCGGGGACCTCGCGCCCCTCCCCGTCCAGCACCGCATCGGTGGTCAGATGCAGGCCGACGTTGCGCACCATCAGCAGGCTGCGCCCCCTCAGAGCGAAGGCCGATCCGTCCGGCGCCGTGTAGGAACGGTCGCCGTTCATGCGCCGCTGCATCGTCTGGCCGTCCTTGACGAAGCCCGCCGACAGGTCGCCGCGCATCAGGCCCAGCCAGTTGGCATAGACCAGCCGCTTGTCCTCGGCGTCCACCGCCGCGACGCTGTCCTCGGCGTCGGCGATCACCGACAGCGCCGCCTCGACGACGACGTCGGCCACGCCCGCCGGATCGGTGCGCCCGATGGCATGGGCGCGGTCGATGACGATCTCCAGATGCAGGCCGTTGTGGCGCAGCAGGACGCCCGAGGGCGCCGCCGCCTCGCCCGCATGGCCGGCGAAGGCCGCCGCGCTCGCCAGGCCCGTTTCAATTCCGCCTTCCAGAGTGACGATCAGCCGCCCATGCTCGACCCTGTATCCCGTCGCCTGGGCGTGCGAGCCCGCCCCCAGAGGCGCCGCCTGATCCAGCAGGGCGCGGGCGCGGGCGATGACCTTGGCGCCACGCTCGGGATCATAGCCGCCGCCCTTTGGCGCCTCGCCCAGCGCGTCCGTGCCGTACAGGGCGTCATACAGACTGCCCCAGCGCGCATTGGCGGCGTTCAGGAGATAGCGGGCGTTGGTCAGGGGCACGACCAACTGCGGCCCGGCCATGGTGGCGATCTCGGGATCGACATTGGCGGTTTCGGCGCGAACATCGGCCCGTTCTCGCTCGATGTAACCGATCTCGCGCAGGAAGGCCTGATAGGCCTCGGGGTCCGGCTGACCCGGATGGGCGCGGTGCCAGTCGTCCAGTTGGGCCTGAAGCTCGTCGCGGCGCGCCAATAGCGCCCGGTTCTTCGGCGCATGCTCCGCCAGCAGCCCCTCCACCCCGGCCCAGAAGGCGTCGGGCGCGACGCCCGTGCCCGGCGCGGCTTCGTCGCGGACGAAGGCGTCCAGCTCGGCGGCGACGCTCAGGCTTCCGTGACGGACATAGGTGGTGGACATGGCGACTCTCCCTTGAGCCTCAACCCTAGCGGGGCGCCCGCAACCTAGCCACGGCGAAGATCGACGGCTATCTTTGCCGAAAATGCAATGACGAGACCGCGCCATGCTGGCCGAGTATGAGATCTTCGTCCGGGCGCTGGAGGAAGGCAGCCTGTCCGCCGCCGCCCGCCGTCTGGACCTGTCGCCCGCCGTGGCCTCGCGCCGGCTGGCGCGACTGGAGGACCGGCTGGGGGTAAGGCTGATCGAGCGCACCTCGCGGCGGCTGGCCCCGACCGAGGCCGGGCGGCTGGTCTATGACCGCGCCATGCAGTTGCTGGACGGGGTCGAGGATCTGGAGGCCTTGGTGTCGCGCCGCACCACCCAGGCGCGCGGCTTGCTGCGGGTCTCGGCCCCGACCTCGTTCGGGCGGCGACGGCTGGCCCCGCTGCTGACGCCCTTCCTCGACGCCCATCCCCGGCTGACGCTGGAACTGAACCTCAGCGACGCCTTCGTCGACCTGATGGCCGAGGACGTGGACGTGGCTGTGCGCATCGGCAGCTATGAGGCGGGCGATCCCGCCATGCACCGCCTGGCCCCAAACCGCCGCGTCCTATGCGCTGCACCGTCCTATCTGGCCGAGCACGGCGCGCCGCAGACGCTGGACGACCTCCGCCATCACGCCCAGCTCGCGGCCGAGAACCAGTCGGCCTGGCGCCTGGAAGGCCCCGACGGCCCCGTCACCTTCCGCGCCCGCAGCCGGGTGCGGACCAATTCGTCAGAGGTGGCGCGTGAACTGGTTCTGGCCGGAGCCGGCGTCGCTCTGCGCTCGACCTGGGACGTGGGCGAGGAACTGCGCGACGGGCGCCTGCTGCGGGTCTTGCCGCAGTATGCGGGGGCCTCCGACGTAGCCGTCTTCGCCCTGACAGCCGGGCGGGCCCGCGCCGAAAACCGGGTCCGGGCCTTTATCGACTTCCTGGCCGGCCTCTATGGCGATGTGCCAGAATGGGACAAATGACCCCTTCCTTCTCCCCTTGAGGGAGAAGGTGGATTGCGAAGCAAGACGGATGAGGGGTGCGAAGAAGCTTGGTTGGCGAAACCCGATCAACCTCGCGCCGACACCCCTCATCCGGCCCTGACGGGCCACCTTCTCCCTCAAGGGGAGAAGGTGCGCAGATATTACTGCGCCGCCGTCGTCGCCTTCGGCTTCAGATAGCGGTCCAGCCAGGCGGCCATTTCCCACTGGGTGTGGCCGACCGATTCCCGCGCCCGATAGCCATGGTCCTCCAGCGGCAGGACGACATAGCGCGCTGTCGCGCCATTGCCTTTCAGCGCCGCATAGAAACGCTCCGACTGGATCGGGAAGGTGCCCGAGTTGGCGTCGGCCTCGCCGTGGATCAGCAGGATCGGCTCATTGACCTTGTCGGCATAGGCGAAGGGCGACATGGCGTTATAGGTCTCGGTCGCCTCCCAGTAGGAGCGCTGCTCGGCCTGGAAGCCGAACGGCGTCAGGGTGCGGTTATAGGCGCCCGAACGCGCGATGCCGGTCTTGAACAGATCGGTGTGGGCCAGCAGGTTGGCCGTCATGAAGGCGCCGTAGGAGTGGCCGCCCACCGCGATCCGGTCGCGGTCGGCGACGCCCAGGGCCACCACCGCATCGACCGCCGCCTTGGCGCTGGCCGACAACTGCTCGATGTAGGTGTCGTTAGGCTCGGCCCCGTCGCGACCGATGATCGGCATCGTCGGGTTGTCGAGGATGGCGTAGCCCTGGGTCAGCAGGAACAGGTGGCTGATGCCTGCCGGACGCACGAAGCGGTTCTCGGTGTCCACGACCTGACCGGCCACGGCGGCGTCGGTGAACTCGGCCGGATAGGCCCACATCAGCAGCGGCAGCGGACCGTCGCGATCCTTATCGTAGCCGGCCGGCAGATAGAGGGTGCCCGACAGTTGGACCCCGTCGTCGCGGGTATAGGTGATCAGCTCGCGCTTCACGTCGGCCAGTTGCGGCGCCGGATCGGGGAACTGGGTCAGCTGGGTCACGCCGCCGTCCAGGTCGCGCAGACGCAGGTTGGCCGGATCGGTGCGGCTTTCGCGATAGGTGACCAGCTTGCGGCCCGCGTCGTCCAGGATGCCGACGACGGTTTCGTATTCGCCCTGGGCTGCACGCCACAGACGCTCCGTCTCGCCGGTCTTCAGGTCCAGGGTGTCAAGGAAGGGATAAGCGCCCTGACGCGTGGCGCCGTCGCCCTCGACGAAGACCTTGGAGCCGTCGGCGGTGAAGCGAATGGTCGAACGACCGCGCGCATTGGGCTCGACGACCACCGAGCCCGGATCATTGTAGCGGTCCTGATAGTTGCGATCGACCAGGACGCGGCCAGCACCGGGGTTGGACGGATCGACCAGGGTGCGGGTCTCGTGGCGGGTGTTGAACCAGCGGCTGTTGACGATGGCCACGTCGTCGCGGCCCCACTGCACGCCGGAATAACGCTCCTTCAGGTCCACCAGGGTGCGCGGGCGATCATTGAACGGCGCTTGCAGCATCAGGACCCGGTCGCGCACCTCGGCGGCGTTGCGCGGATCGCCGCCGTCCTGGGCCTCGACCCAGACCAGGGTGGCGTCGGCGTCGGCGCGCCACTGGGCCGCGCGCGGGCCAGGGGCCACGGCGTCGAACGGCGTCGGCACATTGTCGCGCAGCGGCAGGTCGGCGACGCGGTGCGCCTCACGCCCGTTCAGGTCGGTGATGATCACCTCCGCCGGGAACAGGCTGGCGGGCACAACGTAGGAATAGGGTTTCTTGACCCGCGTCTGCAGGATGTAGCGGCCGTCCGGCGACACGGAGGCGCCCAGGAAGACGCCCGGCTGGCCGATGGTGCGGGCGCGACCGTTCAGCGGCACGATGGTCAGCTGGCTGGTGAAGTAGTGGTCGAACAGGGCCTCGTCGCCGGCGTCAGCCAGCAGGTCCTGATAGGTGCGCACCGGGGCCGCACGGCCGCCGGTCTCGGCCACGGTCGGGCCCGAGGGCGGGCGCGTCACGTCGGGCGCGGCGCGGCGACCGGCGGGCACGGCCTGAACCAGCAGACCTGAGGCGTCGGGCAGCCAGCTGAAGCCCGCGCCATTCGCGGCGTTGACCGTCGGTCCCGTCAGGCGGCGCGCCTGGGCCGAGGCCACGTCGGCGGTCCACAGTTCCAGCCCGTTCGGGGTGTTCAGCAGGAAGGCCACGGCCTTGCCGTTCGGGGCCCAGCTGACATTGGTCAGGCGCGCATTGGCGGGCAGACCCGAGACGACGCGCGCCGCGCCGCCCTCGACGGCCTGGAAGCTGAGCCCCGTCAGCCAAGTGACGCGGCTGTTGGCCGGGCCGTTGTTCTGCGGATTGATGCGGTATCCCGCCAGGCGCAGCATGGGCTCGGCCAGTTCGGCGATGCTCGGCAGGTTCGAGCGATCTTGCAGCAGAAGGGTCTGGCGATCCGGGCTGAGGCTGGCCGTCGGGTTGGGCTTGGAATCGAGGATCTGCGCGATCGGCTGCGGCGGCTGCTGATAGGTCGGCGCGGCAGGGGCCTGAGCGGCCGCGGGCATGGCCAGCGCAGGCACGGCCGCCAGAATGACCAGCGCAGGCAGGGCCTGCTTCAACAGTTGACGACGCATGATGGTTTTCCCCCGACTTCGCGCCCGCAAACGCCGGGCGCGAAAGGTCTAGGGGCGCTCTTGCCCGAGGGTCAACCCTTACGGCTCAGCCAAAGCGCCCTTCGGTCCATCGTGCGACGAAATAGCCGCCCACGGACGCCACCGCAGTCAGGGTCGTCCCCCAGCACAGGTCAATGATCGTCAACCGCGTGGACCAGACGCTCAGCGTCGCCTGATTGGTCAGGTCGTAGGTGGCGTAGGCGACGAAGCCGAGCACGGCCCCGTTCAGCAAGGCCCGCGTCCAGGCCGCCTCCTTCAACGCCGGCGTGATGGCGAAAAACACGATGCCGCCGATGGAGATCAGATAGAAGATCACCGCCGCCGTCATGTTCGGCTTGTCGGCCATCAGAGGGCCGGTCACGGGACGATAGAGCCGATCCGCCATGGTGGTCAGCCACACCGCGTCGATGGCGGCGAAGGTCAGGCCCGCGCCCAGATAGGCCGCGACATATTTCAACATCAGGACAGGCCCTCTCCGGCCGGCTTCAACAGATAGTGGCTGACCGCCCAGGTGCGGCCCTCGTCGTTTCCGAACAGACCCGCCGTCGCCAGGTAGAAGCGACGCCAGCGTCGGGTCCACAGCGCCGCGTCCCGGCCATAGGTTTCGCGCATCAGCACGGCCACCCGTTCGGCGTTGCGATCCATGTTGGCCAGCCAGTCATTCGCCGTCCGCGCATAGTGCCCCCCGTTCCAGGTCCATTCCTGCGCCACCTCGAACAGGTCGGGGAACTGTCGGATCAGGCCGCGGCTGGGCATGATCCCGCCGGTGAAGAAATGCTGGGCGATGAAATCGCCGCTGTCGGTGTGGTCGAATCGATAGGGCGCGTCGCGGTGGGTGAAGACGTGGATGAACATCCGCCCGTCGGGCTTCAGCCAGCCTTTCGCCCGCGTCAGCAGCGCCCGCCAGTTGGCCATGTGCTCGAACATCTCGACCGAGACGATGCGGTCAAAGCCGCCGCTCTCGGCCTGAAAATCATTCATGTCGCAGGTCACGACCGTCAGATTGGTCAGACCCCGCGCCCGCGCCTGGGCCTCGATATGGCCGCGCTGGCCGTGACTGTTTGAAACGGCGGTGATCCGGGCGGCCGGATAGCGCTCCGCCATCCACAGGCTGAGCGAGCCCCAGCCGCAGCCCAGTTCCAGAATGGTCTGCCCGTCGGCCAGTTCGGCGTGGGCGCAGGTTTCGGCCAGCGCCTTCTCCTCGGCCTGATCCAGGGTCTCGGCCCCGTCGCCATACAGGCAGCAGGAGTATTTCAGCCGCGCGCCCAGGCAGATCTGAAAGAACTCGGGCGGCAATTCGTAGTGTTGGTCGTTGGCCGCATCCGTGTGCTCGGCCACCGCCCGGCGCGCCATTTCCCGCGCAAAGGCGGCCTGATCGTGCGGCCCGTCGCGATCCAGCCGCCGACGCGCCTCGCTCACCAGGCTGTCGATCGCCGGACGGGCGATGAAGTCGGGAAAGGGCGCATCCTGCAACTGACGGATGGCGACGTTGACCAGGCTCATGCGGATTCCATTGTCGATAGGGACGGCTCCTTGCATACGCAGCAGCCGCGCCTTTGGATGCGCACGCTTGCTCCGTCCCCTCGCCCGCTTTAAGGACGGAGAAGACCGCAATATTCATCAGACGGTGAAAAAGGGAGAGCGATGCGCAAGATCTACGCTGACGTCACGTCCGCGCTGGAGGGCCTGACCTTTGACGGGATGACCGTCATGTCCGGCGGCTTCGGCCTGTGCGGCATTCCCGAAAATCTGATCGCCGGGCTGAAGGCCTCGGGCGTCAAGGGACTGACCGTCATCTCCAACAACGCGGGCGTGGACGGCTTCGGCCTGGGCCAACTGCTGGAGACCAAGCAGATCGCCAAAATGATCTCGTCCTACGTCGGCGAGAACAAGGAGTTCGAGCGGCAATACCTGGCCGGTGAACTGCAGCTGGAGTTCAACCCACAAGGAACGCTCGCCGAGCGCATTCGCGCGGGCGGCGCGGGCATCCCCGCCTTCTTCACCGCCACCGGCGTCGGCACCCTGGTCGCCGAAGGCAAGGAAGTGCGCAACTTCGACGGCCGCGACTATGTCATGGAAACCGGCCTGATCGCCGACCTGGCCATCATCAAGGCTTGGAAAGCCGACGAGCGCGGCAACCTCGTCTTCCGCAAGACGGCCCGCAACTTCAACCCGATGATGGCCACCGCCGGCAAGGTCACGGTCGTCGAGGTCGAGGAGATCGTGCCCACCGGCTCGCTGGACCCCGACCACATCCATACGCCGGGCGTCTATGTCGACCGCCTGATCCAGACCGTGTCCGAGAAGCGCATCGAACAGCGCACCGTCCGCCAGAAGGAGGCCTGATCCATGGCTCGTACTCGCGAACAACTGGCCGAACGCGCCGCCAAGGAGCTGCAGGACGGCTTCTACGTCAACCTCGGCATCGGCATCCCGACCCTGGTGGCCAACTATATCCCGGAGGGCATGGAAGTGACCCTGCAGTCGGAAAACGGCATGCTGGGCATGGGCCCCTTCCCCTATGAAGGCGAGGAAGACCCCGACCTGATCAACGCCGGCAAGCAGACGATCACCGAAATCCCCGAGAGCAGCTATTTCAGCAGCGCCGACAGCTTCGCCATGATCCGCGGCGGCCACATCAACCTGTCGATCCTGGGCGCCATGGAAGTGGCCCAGAACGGCGACATCGCCAACTGGATGATCCCCGGCAAGCTGGTGAAGGGCATGGGCGGCGCCATGGACCTGGTCGCGGGCGTCAAGCGCGTGGTCGTGGTCATGGATCACGCCAACAAGCACGGCCAGTCCAAGGTGCTGAAGGCCTGCACCCTCCCCCTGACCGGCACGGGCGTGGTCAGCCGCATCATCACCGACCTGGCCGTCTTTGACGTCAAGCCGGACGGTTCGGGTCTGGAACTGATCGAACTGGCCGAGGGCGTGACCCTGGACGAGGTCGCGGCCAAGACCGAGGCTGACTACACGGTGGCGGCTGGTCTGGGCTGAACCGCGCCCTCCCCGCCTGAAGACAGAAACCCCGGCGACCGCGAGGCCGCCGGGGTTTTCTGTATCCGTCATCCCGGGAGCGGCGCAGCCGCTATCCGAGACCGCTAAAAAAACGCAACGCCTTGGGGCGGTCCCGGCTCTCCGCCTGCGGCTACGGCCGGGATGACAAAACTAGGAACCCCGCGTCGCCTGGAAGCCCTGCTGATCCGTCCACAGAACGATCTGGCGGCTGGCCTCGGCCGTGGCGCGGTCGAAGGCGGCGACGATGGCCGACTGGCGGTTCTCACCCGCGCTCTCGCTGACCGTTATGCGGTCCTCGGCCACGATCGAGCGGTCGCCAGGGCGCACCAGACGCAGCAGGACCACGATACTGGCGTTCGGCACGGCGCCCGGCGCGGCGTAGTCCGCCTCGAAGCGGCGCACATCCACGCTCAGCAGCAGACCGTCGCGCGTCAGGGGACCGCTGCTCAACACCGTGCAGGTTCCACCGTCGAGGAAGGCGTTGCGCAGAGCTTCCTCAAACAGGGTCTCGGCGGGCGACACCCAGCGCGCGCCCTTGATGTAGGCCGCCTCGGCCCCGGTGACGGCCAGGATGCGATCGCCGCGCGCAGCCTCGGGGAAGTCGATCCGGCGCATCGACACATGGACGTCCGGGCAAGCCGAGGTCGCCCCCGTCCCTGCAAAGGCCGAAGCCCCCCCGAACCGATAGAGCTGAACCGGATCGGGCGACGACAACAGGGCGCAACCGGACAGGGCGACCGACGCAGCCGCGATCACAAGAGCGGAACGGATCATGGCTGCACCTCGATTTCCTTGGACGGCGCCTTCGAGATGAAGTCGCGTGGGCTCTCACGGACATTGTCGATCAGCGACTGCAGCGAGCGCGTCGCCTGATCCAGTTGGCGGATAGTGTCGTTCAACTGCGGCACGGTCTGCGTGCCGAAGTCGCCCAGCGGCCCCTCCAGCCCCGTCGCCGTTCGGTTGATCGAGGCGATGGTCTGCTGGGCTTCGCGCGTGGCGGCGTTGATGTTGGCGATGGCCTGCTTGCCGTCCGTGTCGATCATCTGACGCGCGCTGACGCCCAGGGCCTGGTATTCGCCGACGGCGGCGTTGGCCTTGGTGATCGTCTCTTCAAGCTGCTGGAACATGCCCTTGCGGGCTTCTAGTTCGGCGGTCAGGGCCTCGACGTTCTTCACACTGGACGAGAAGCTGCGGATGTTGTCGTCCGACATGACGCGGTTGATGCGGTTCAGCGCGTCCACCGTCTGGGCCAGAACCGTGCCGGACCCGCTCAGCAGTTCCGCAATCGGACTGGGCTGGCTCTGGATCACCGGCACGACGTTCGGCGGATACTGGTCCTTCAGCAGGGCGCTGCTGGCTTCGCCCGCCGTGATCTGAATGTAATTCAGGCCGGTGATGCCCTGCGGCTCCAGCTGGGCGCGCGAGGTCACGCGTACGGGGGTCGTGCCGTTCAGACGCACCCGGGCGATGACCTGATCTCCCTTCTGGGGGTCCAGGTTCAGGGCCGTGACCTCGCCGACGCGGATGCCGTTGAAATGCACCTCCCCGCCTTCGGACAGACCGCGCACGGGACCATAGAAGACGATGTCATAGACGTCGTAGTCGTTGTTGAACTGCAGGCGGGCCAGCCAGATCGTGAACACGGCCAGCGCCAGCAACAGGGCGACAGTGGCGATGCCGACAGCGGCGTAATGGGCGTCTCTTTCCATCTTTCGTCCCGCTCTCCTCAAGCGGCCTTATGGGCGGCGCGACCGCGCGGCCCCAGGAAGTATTCCTTGATCCAAGGGTGGTCGGAACGTTCCAGTTCCTGAACCGTGGCCTTGGCTACAACGTGCTTGTCAGCCAGCACCGCCACCTTGTCGCAGATGGCGTAGAGGCTATCGAGGTCGTGGGTGATCATGAAAACCGTCAGGTCCAGGTCGTCGGACAGGTCGCGGATCAGCTGATCGAAGGCGGCGGCGCCGATGGGGTCCAGCCCCGCGGTCGGTTCATCCAGAAAGATCAGTTCGGGGTCCAGGGCCAGGGCGCGGGCCAGGCCGACGCGCTTGCGCATCCCGCCCGACAGCTCGGCCGGTTTGAGATAGTGGGACTCAGGCTTCAACCCGACCATGGCGATCTTCATCTCGGCCAGTTCGCGGATGGTGTTGGCTGGCAGGGTGGTGTGCTCAACCAGGGGCGAGGCGACATTGTCGAGAACCGTCAAGGCAGAGAACAGCGCGCCCTGCTGGAAGAGGACGCCCGTGCGGCGCTCGACCTCGGCGGCCTCGTCCTTGGTCATGGTTTCGCGATCGACCCCAAACAGCTTGACCGAGCCGCCCTCGGGCTGTTTCAGGCCAATGATGGAGTTCAGCAGCACCGTTTTGCCGGTGCCCGAGCCGCCGACCACGCCCAGAACCTCGCCGCGTTGCACGTCCAGATCGAGGTCCTGATGGATCACCCGGTCGCCAAACTGACTCAGCAGGCCGCGCACCTCGATGACGTTCTCACGTATCGGTTTTTCTTTTGGAGCCGTCACAGGTTCAGCTCCAGGAAAATCATGGCGAAGACCGCGTCGAGGAAGATGATGGCGAAGATGGCCTGAACCACCGCCGCCGTCACGCGGCGCCCCAGGCTCTCGACGTCGCCGGCCACAGACATGCCCTGACGGCAGCCGATGGCGGCCACCACCACGGCGAAGACCGGCGCCTTGATCAGACCGACCATCAGGTGCTGGTCCATCATCGGATCTTCGGTGATGCGCTGGATGAAGAAGGACGGACCATAGGCCAGCTCGCTCCAGGTCACCAACATGCCGCCGAACAGGCCCGACACCATGCCGACGAAGGTCAGCAGCGGCAGCATCAGCAGCATGGCCGCCAGCCGCGGGATCACCAGGGCCTGGAACGGATTGACGCCCATGACCTGCATGGCGTCGACTTCCTGGTTCATCCGCATCGACCCGATCTCCGCGGCGAAGGACGAGGCCGACCGGCCCGCCAGCAGCACCGAGGTGATGACCACAGCGAACTCGCGCAGCACCGAGACAGCGACCAGTTGCACAGTGAATACGCCCGCGCCGAACTGGGTCAGCAGATTGGCCCCCAGGAAGGCGATGACGGCGCCGATGAAGAAGTTGGTCACGGCGATGATCGGGATGGCGTCCAGCCCAGACCGCTCCGCCTGACTGAACCAGGCGGGCCAGCGGATGGCGCCGGGATGCTTCAATGCCGAACCCACGGCGACGATCAGCCGCCCCAGGAAGGCCAGCGACAGCACAGCCTCGGCGGCGAAGTCGTAAACGCCCAGGCCGATCTTGGCGAAGGTCCGGGTGAAGGCGCCGGCGCGTTTCGGCGGCGCGCTGGACTCGCGGTCCAGCTTCTCGACCATGGCGTAGATGCGTCCTGCCTCGGGGCGTTCACGCCATACGGTCTTGGGCAAGGGCTGCGACAGGTTCTGCACGATCGCCAGGGCGCCGGCGGTGTCGAACCGCCCCAACTGGTCCAGCGCCAGCTCTGCGACTGGCCGGTCGCCCAGGTCGTCAGACAGGCGACGCGCCGTGCGGGCCAGACCCATGGTGGTCCAGTCGCCCGTCAGCCGCAGTCGCGCACCGCCGTCCGGCCCGTCCTCGATCTGAAAATCAGCTACGTCCATGCCCACCCTTTACCCGAGCTTGGCCTGATCGCCCATGGCGAAGCTCGTGGAAGAGGCAAACGCGCTGAAACCCGGATCGTTCAATGCACTGCGAACAGAGTTCCCGCTTCGCCCGACGATCAGCGCAGATAGTTGAGCAGCGACACATCCCGCAGTTGGCTGATCACCTGAGCCGAGGCCTGAATGGCGATCTGGGCCATCTCCAGCTCCGTCACGGCCTGCGCCATGTTGGCGTCGGTCTTGCCCGACAGGATGGTGTCGACTGAAATCTTGCGGGCTTCCTGCGACTCCAGCAGCGTATCGACCCGGGCCTGCATCGAACCGTTCTTGGCCTGGATGTTGACCACGTCCTTGGCCGCCGTCTCGAACCGGGTCATCAGGGTCGTCAGGGCGGTCTTCTGGGCGTCGTCCATCTGGCCGTTCAGCGGCGTGCCCTGATGCAGGATCTGCAGGTCGCGGAAGACGTCGAAGAGAGCCTGACCGATATCGCTGGCCAGGAAGCCCGTGTCCATGGTGACGGTCTCGTCCAGCCGGGACGTCTGTTTCAGCTGGTCGTTCTTGAAGACCCCCGCCACGCCGGGCATGGCCGCCAGCTTCTCAAGGTCAGTCCCAGCGGGTGCGGTAGGCAGCACCACAGCCTGCTGATCCACTGCTCCGCCCGAGAACAGGGACTTGCCCTGGTGCTTCATGTTCAGCCCGTCCTGGGCCATCTTGAAGATGGTCTCCATCTCGGACATCAGCCCCTCCATCCGCCCGGCGGCGATGGCGTTGGCGATGGCCTGGCGACCGGCTGTGGCGGCGTCGGCGACCCGATCTAGCCCCATGTCCTGCATCGTCAGGCGGTCGGCCACGGTCTTGTTGGTGTCGATGAAGCCCTGGATTCGCGTCTGGCTGGACTTCAGAGCGATGACGGTCTCGGACTGTCGGCCGAAACCGACCAGATCGGTGGCGTTCTTCTTGGTGTTGACCTTGTTCTGCGCTTCCTCGCCGCGCGCTTGCGCGTTCATCAGGTGCAGCAGGGCCGACTGATAGTTTCCAAACGTCGCAACGCGGGTCATCGCATCATTCCGATCAGGGTGTCGTACATTTCCGACGCAGCCTGGATAAGGCGCGCCGAAGCGTTAAAGGCTTGCTGATAGGTGGTCATCAGCACCAGTTCTTCGTCCATGTTGACGCCCTCTGCCGAGCTGCGTCGCGCCGACGCCTCTTGATAGAGCGCCCCGGCATTCGTCGCCCGGGTCTTGGCGATCGTCGCCTTGCCGCCAAGATCGCCCGAAAATTCCGCTGCATAGCGCGCCAGGGACATGCTGACCGCGCCCGCGCCGCCCGCCGCCGAAAACGAGGCCGCGTTCTGGTCGGCCTTGGCCAACAGACGCCCGCCGCTGCCGTCGTTCTTGCTGAGCGCCGGCGTGCCCGCCGCCACGCCCAGGTTCAGCTGGGCCAGGGCCAGTTTGGACGGGTCCTTGACGATATCGCTGCGCACCGAGAAGCCCCCGCTGCGCGAAGCCCGCGCGCCGCTCAGGCCGAAAAGCTCGCTCATCGACACGCCGGACGGAACCTGACGGGTGCCGTCCTCGATCACCGACATGGTCGACGGCGGCGCACCATGGCCGGTGAAGATCAGCTCACCCGCCCCGTTCATGCTGAAGCTGCCGTGGACGCCGACGCCGGTCGTGGGATCGTTCAACGCCGTCAGCATCTCGGCCATCGTCCCCGCGCCCGCCGGCACGGCGACCGCCAGATCGCGGATGCGCGAACCCGAAGCGTCGGTGAAGCGGAACTTGATCGTCTCGCCCGGCGTGAAGCCATGCTGCGAGGCGGGCGTCAGGCCGGTGTCGTAGAGGGCCGGACGCTCGGTCGAGACCAGGTCGTTCAAGCCGAAATAGTGCGAGAAACCGCGTCCGGCCTTGTTGCTGGGCGTGGCGGCGTCGTCGGCGATGGCGATGCCGCTGCCGACCGGCGCCTCAATGCTCAAACGTCCGTTGACGAAGCTGGCGGTCGCTCCGCCCAGTTGTCCGTTCAGGGTGGGCAGGAAGGTGGCGGGCGTGGCCGCCACGCCGTTGATCGTCATCGTCCCGCCCGAGAAGACGATCTCGGCCGAGTTCTGGATCACGCCCTGGGCGTCGACCGTAGTGATGGTGGTCTTGCCGGTGAAGCCCGCCAGGGCCGTCTCCAGCGACTGTCCGACGTTGCGGCCGTTCAGCACCGACGGCGCGGGGACCGAAGACGAGGCGTTGTGCGCCCGGTTCAGCTCGTCAGCCAGCCGCGTCATCAGCTCGCCCAGACGCTCGGCCGCCTCGGGAGCGTCCACGTCGCGAAGCTCCAGCAGGCCCTTGATCTCGCCGGAGGCCAGACCCTCGGTCAGCGGTCGCCGCTGGCCGTTCGGCTCGGTGACCATGATCTGGTTGAAGACGGTCTCGGACGACACCGCGCCCGCCCGTTGATACTCCAGCTTGGCCGCGCCCTGCCCGGCCAGCAGAATCCCGGCGCCGGTCCGCACCTCGACCCCGCCGATGGAACGGGTGGTGATCCGTACGTCCATCAACTCGGACAGTTCGTTGATCAGGCTGGCCTGAATGGTCTGAGCGCCCGTCGAATCCGTGCCGACGACATTGGCCTTGGCGATGTCGACGTTCAGCTTCTCGATCTGATCGACCAGGCCGTTCACCTTGTCCACGGCGCTGCGCAGACGCCCGTCGGCCTCCTCGCGCGTGGCCTGGATCTCCTTGGCGACGCGCGCGGCCTCGTCGAACATGGCCTGGGTCTTCCAGATCGCGTCCTGACGCAGCGGCCCGGAGGTGGCGTTCTCCGCCGAGGTCGAGAAGGCCGAGAATATCTTGTCGATCTGGGCGAAGAAGCCGCTGTCCGCGCCCGGGTCGCCGAACTGCGACTGGATACTGTTGAACAACTCATAGCGCACGGACTGACGCCCGGCGTCAGCCCCGGCCGACAGGCTGGCGGCCTGAAGGAAGCGGTCGGTGGCCAGGCGGATGCGCACGACCTCGACACCGGCGCCTGCGCCCTGGCTGGCCCAGGACTGCTGGTCGGCGACCTTGCGGATATACCCGGGCGTGTTGACGTTCGAGACGTTGTCGGAAACCACCCGCAGCTGCGTCTGCGCGGTGTTCATGCCCGAGGTGGCGATGTTCATGATCGAGTTCAGGGACATCAGGCACGACCTCCATGCAGGGCCGCGCCCGGCAAGCCTTGCTGGCCTGCGCGCAAATCTTGCCCGGCTTTATGGTTAGCCATTCTAGCCAACTCCTTGAATTTGTTAGACATCGGCTTTTCAGCACCTGTGCGTTCACACAACGAGGCGCAAATCGCGGGCCAAGCCGCCTCAAGGCCGGGATCGTCCGTTCCGCCCGGCAAAAAGCGTCAGGAGCGGCAAGAACCGCCGGGCGTCGGGCCTCCCCGGGTGCCGGGCAATTCATAGAATTATGTTTATATTCAATAGACTAATAAGAAGGCCAGGCTTGGCCCGGCGCTTGCGACAGCGCCTCCCGAACACTTGGGTGCAGTAGGCGCCGATACCCCAACGAAAGCCTATCGCCCTTCATGTCCGCGCTGAGCGTCATGTCCATGATCGTCCCGACCGCCACCGGCGCGACGGCTGCCGCCTCGATCGAGACGGCGGCGGACGACGGCCTGTTCGCGGGCCTGATCGCCGCCGTGACGCCGTCATTGAAGACCCAGAGCGAAGAGGGTGATGCCGAGGCGATCTCTGTGGACACCGCCGCCGAGGCCCTGGCGCTGGAGACTTCCGCACCGGCTTGGGCCCCCGTTCCTCTGATCGCGCCCGCAACTCTACCGGTCACGCCGCCGAACGCGCCTGCCGCGCCCTCCGAAAACGCCGAAGCCCCCATGGCCGCGGCGCCGGCGCCGACCGCGCCCGTCTCGCCGCCTTTGTCGCTGGATGGTGAAGCCGCGCCGTCGGTCGACCCCATACCCACTGACAACGTCTCGACCTCCGCCAACCCCTCTGCGCCCGTCTCGGCGCAATCGCCTGTCGTACCCGCCGCGCCGTCACTCCCCGGCGCAGCGCCGGCGGAACCTCGCCCCGCTCAGGCTCAGGCTCAGGCTCAGGCTCAGGCTCAGACGCAAGTCCAGGCTCAGCCCCTCGCCGCTGAAGCCCCCGAACGGCCAGCCCGCGTCGCCGCTGAGAACAGGCCGCCCGCAGAAACGGCTCAGACGCCAACCGCGCCCGCCTCATCGGACACGCGCCGGGTCGCCGCGCGTACTCCGGTCGCCCCTGTCGTCACGCCGATCGCGACCGCCGCGCCGGTCTCCGCTGAACCGCGCGCAGAGCCTGTCGTCGCCACCGCACCCGCTATCCCGCAAGGCGCGGCCTCGTCCACTGCGGCTGCTCCCGCCCCTGCTGCGCCCATAGCAGCCGCCCCCGTCGTCGCCTCGTCCCAGCCCGTGCCCGAAGCCGCGCCAGCCCGAGCCGCCGGACCGACCGCCGAGCCGATCGCCCCGACTCCCGCTGCGATTGCGGCTGCCGTGGCCGCGCCCGCGCCGCGCATCGCCTTGACGCCGCAGCAACCCGCCTCGCCCGTGGCGGCGCCCGCGCCTGCCGCTGACGCCTCAGAAGCCGTCGTCGCCGCTCCGGTCGTCATCGCCGCGTCGGACGCGGATGCTGACGCGCCGCCTGCCCAACCCGCACAGACCGCTCAGGCCGCACAGGCCCCAAGCCCGGCCCCGCCGACCGCCGCACCGGCTCCCACGCCGGTCCGCAACGGTTCAGCCCGTCTGGACGAGCGTCAGTCCAACGCCGCAACCTCGAACGCTTCTGAGGCCAAGGCCGACGCCCCCGCCAGCGCAAACCTGACCACAGCCACGCCCGCCGCAACCACACCGGCAACGACGGCTGCCCTGAACGACAAGGCCGCGCCCGCGCCGATCCTGCCCGCCGACGTCGCGCCGCTCGACGCCCAGGCCGATCTCGCGCCGTCGCAACAGATCCTGGACGCCCAGACCGCCGCCTCGACCGCCCAGCGAGATCTGGGCCAGTCGCAGCTGTCGCGCGCCACGGTCGAGACCACGGCCCATCTGGCCGCTCAGATCCTCAAGAAGCTGGAAGGTCGTTCGACCCGCTTCGACATGGCTCTGACGCCCGAGGGCCTGGGCCGCGTCGATGTCAGCCTGGAAATCGATTCCGATGGTCGCCTGGCTGCCCGCCTGGCCTTCGACAACCCTGCGGCGGCGACCGACATGCGCGCCCGCGCCGACGAATTGCGTCGTCAGCTTCAGGACGCCGGCTTCCAGCTGACCCAGGACTCGCTCGAGTTCTCGGAGCGCAACCCCTCCTCCGGCTTTGGCGGCGGCGGCGCCTTTGACCGCGCCCCTGACCGCCGCGCCTTCGCCGGCGCCGCCCGCCTGGCCGCCCAGGCCGACGCCGTCCTGCCGCCTCCCGGCGCCTGGACATCCCTCTCGATGACGCCCGACCGCGTCGATATGAAGGTCTGATCGATGGTCACCGCCGTCAATGGAAACACTGCCCAGGGCAAGATCAACACCGGCTCGAGCATGCTGGCGTCGAACTTCGAGACCTTCCTCTCGTTGCTGACGGCCCAGCTGAAGAATCAGGACCCGCTGTCGCCGATGGACTCCAATGAGTTCACCGGCCAGCTGACCCAGATGGCCGGCGTCGAACAACAGCTGCTGTCCAACCAGTTGCTGACCGCCCTGTTGAACGGCCAGAAGGGCGACGGCCTGGCCAACGCCTCGAACTACATCGGCAAGGACGCCACCGCCGTCTGGGATGCGACCAAGGCCGCCGACGGCAAGGCGACGTGGAGCTATGAGCTGGGCAAGAACGCCACCGAGGTCGAGCTTCAGGTCCTCAACTCGACCGGTCAGGTCGTCTGGAAGGGCCCGCCGCCAGAAGGCGGCACGACGTCCGGGGTGCACGACTTCAACTGGACCGAGGGTCAGGACGGCAGCGTCTATACGCTGAAGGTCGTGGCCAAGGACGGCACCGGCAAGGTCGACGCCCAGGTCCTGATGCGTGGTCGGATCACCGGCGTCGAGATGTACGCCGACGAGCCCTACGTCACCATCGGCAACTCGGTCATGCCGCTGTCCAGCATCATCGCGCTCGACGAGAAGAACGCCAGCGTGACACCGCCGAAGCCGGATCCGACGCCGGAGCAGCTTCCCGTCATTCCCGAGACCGACGCCTGAACGGCGGCCCTCTCGATCCCCAGATTTCCGCTTAAGGAGCCGACACAATGAGCATCAACAGCGCCATGCAGGCCGGGGTTTCCGGTCTTTCCGCCAACTCCGCCGCCCTGGCCGCGATCTCGCAGAACATCGCGAACGTGAACACCATCGGCTACAAGCGCACCCAGGGCGAGTTCCAGACCATCGTGAACAGCCAGAGCAAGGGCGCGGGCGGCTATGCGGCCGGCGGCGTCATGACCACGGCCCGGCACTTCATCAGCCAGGAAGGCCAGTTGCAGCGCACGACCGAAAGCACCGACCTGGCCGTCGACGGTCAGGGCTTCTTCGTCACGACCGAGAAGGCCGAGGGCGTCGGCGCCACCGACAGCCGCCTGTTCACCCGCGCGGGCGCCTTCCGCATCGACAACCTGGGCTATCTGAAGAACAGCTCGGGCCTGTATCTGCAGGGCTGGCCCGTCGATTCCAACGGCGACATCGCCACGGACCCGTCGGACCTGACCCGTCTGCGCTCGATCAACATCGGCACGGTCGGCGGCACCGCCGAGCCCACCACCCGCGCCCAGATCAACGCCAACCTCTATTCCGGCCAGGCCATCTCGAGCGCCTCCGCCCCGCAGAAATATACGGGCGTCGCCATGGTCCCCGCCGCGTCGGGTCCCAAGGACTTCACCGTCCGCTACTCGCCGACCGGCGTCGCCAACCAATACAACGTCACGGTCAAGACCGGGATCGAGACCATCAACGCCGTCGCCACCTATGACGCCGCCGGCAACCTGGCCACCCTGACCGGCCTGACCCCCGCCGGCGCGTCCGTCGACGGCACCCTGGACAACCTGACCCTGCCTTCGGGCGGTGCGGTCTCGCTGAGCAGCCCCGGTCTGGGCATCAAGACCAACAACATCGCCAAGACCAAGTACGACCCGTCGATCAACTCGATGGCCATGTACAATGGCGAGGACGACAACCCGCTGGGCGTGAAGCCGGACTTCAAGATCAACATCCCGGTCTCGGACTCCAAGGGCGGCCAGCGCAACATCGAGATCCGTCTGCTGAAGAGCGACGTGGCCAACGAATGGTACGCCGAAATCGTCGCCGTCCCGGCTGAGGACGTGGTCACCGGCGGGGCCTATTCGAACGGTCAGATCAAGAAGGGCGTCATCGCCTTCACCCCGGCGGGCCGCCTCGACATCTCGACCATGCAGGGCTGGCCCGCGGGCAAGGGCCTGTTCGACGACCCGGCCAACGCCGTCCTGGACTTCGGCAAGTCCGACCCCAACATGGTCATCGACCCCGCCGACCCGAACGACGACCTGAAGGTGAAGTGGGCCGACGGCCTGGGCATCTCGTCCCAGACCCTGACCCTGGATCTCGCCACCTCGGCCGGCGGCCTCAGCCAGCTGAACACGGCCTCCATCGTCCAGTCCACGGTCACCAACGGCACCGCCTTCGGCAACCTGTCGGACATCAAGATCGACGAGAACGGCTTCGTCACCGCCATCTTCGACAACGGCGTCATGCGCCGGATCGCCCAGGTCGCCATCGCCACCTTCCCCAGCCCCGACAGCCTGCGTCAGGTCACCGGCAACGCCTTCCGCGTCAGCCTGGACAGCGGCACCTTCAACCTGAAGGCGGCCGGCACGGGCGGCGCGGGCATGATCGCGGCCCAGCAACTGGAATCCTCGACCGTCGACCTCTCGGCCGAGTTCACCAGCCTGATCACCACCCAACGCGCCTACTCGGCCTCGTCCAAGATCATCACGACGGCGGACGAGATGCTGGCCGAACTGCTCAGCATCAAGCGCTGATCGCTTAACCGGACTCCGTGAGTAAGCCTTTGTTAGACTCGATGAATCCTTCGTTTCCGGCGCCTCGCATGCGCCGGGGACGGAGGATGCGTCTTAGCCATTCCTTCACCACGACGCTTAAACGCCCCTTAGCGGGGGGGCTCCTAGGGTACGCGTCGATGGTGGTGGTGAAAGAGGCTTAAGCCCATGCTGCAAGAGCGACGCCTGAATAGTAGAGGCGAACAATATGTGGTCGGCCCGACGGGCACGCCGCTGACCCTGCGGGATCTCCCGCCGGCGGAAACGAACCGCTGGGTGATCCGCCGCAAGGCCGAAGTGGTCGCCGCCGTTCGCGGCGGTCTGATCAGCCTGGAAGACGCCCTGACGAAGTATCGTCTGACGGCCGAGGAATTCATCGCTTGGCAACAGGCGATCGACAAATGGGGCATGCAAGGCCTGCGCACCACGCGCATCCAGAGCTACCGGGATTGATGACATCCCTTTGGGGGCCTACCGCGCTTCGCGCTACTTGAGGCCCCGAGATCACAAGGCCGCTTCTGGAAACAGAGGCGGCCTTTGTCGTTTTAACGCTCCGCCTCGAAATCGAACGCGAGGCCCTCTATATGGCGGCGATGACCCTGGTTGACGACACCTGCCCCATCCCGACCATCGCCCCCATGTCCGGCGCCGCCGACATGGACGCCGCGATCGAGAGCGCGCGACAGGCCGTCGGCCTGCCGGTCGGCGCGCGCGTGGTCGCAGCCATGTCGGGCGGGGTGGACTCCACCGTCGTCGCCGCCCTGCTGGCCAAGGCGGGCTATGACGTGGTCGGCGTCACGCTCCAGCTCTACGACCACGGCGCCGCCCTGAAGAAGAAGGGCGCCTGCTGCGCCGGTCAGGACATCCACGACGCCCGTCTGGCCGCCGAACTGATCGGCATCCCCCACTACGTCCTGGACTACGAAAGCCGCTTCAAGGACGCCGTGATCGACCAGTTCGCGGACTCCTATCTGAAAGGTCAGACCCCGGTCCCCTGCATTCGCTGCAACCAGACGGTCAAGTTCCGCGACCTGCTGGACGTGGCCCGCGACCTGGGCGCCGAGGCCATGGCCACCGGCCACTACGTCCGCCGCGCCGCCGTCGGCAATCGCTCGCAGATGAGGAAGGCCGTCGATCATTCGCGCGACCAGTCCTACTTCCTGTTCGCCACGACCCAAGATCAGCTCGACTATCTGCGCTTCCCCCTGGCCGATCTGGAAAAGCCCCAGGTGCGCGGCGTCGCCGCCGCTCTGGGCCTGCGCATCGCCGCCAAGCCGGACAGTCAGGACATCTGCTTCGTGCCGTCGGGCGACTATCGCACCCTGATCGACCGCCTGCGTCCGCAAGGCCGCGAAGCCGGTCAGATCGTCCACATGGACGGTCGCATCCTCGGTAAGCACGGCGGCATCACCGACTACACCATCGGCCAGCGCCGGGGTCTGAACGTCGCCGTGGGCGAGCCCCTGTTCGTGACCAAACTCGACCCCGACAACCGCCGCGTCATCGTCGGCCCGCGCGAGGCCCTGCTGACCGCCAGCCTGATCCTGGAAGAAACCAACTGGCTGGGCGATCAGGCCACGATCGAGGAAGCCGCCCGCGACGGCGCCCCCGTCCTTGCCCGCGTCCGCTCGACCCGCCAGCCCTCGCCGGCTCGCCTCAGCATGGACGATGGCGACCGCATTTCCGTCGTCTTCGATCAAGGCGAGGAAGGCGTCGCCCCCGGCCAAGCCTGCGCCCTCTACGATCCGGCCGATCCCGACCGCGTTCTGGGCGGCGGCTTCATTCAGAGCACCACCGCTGTCGTCTGATCAGCCTATCGACGGGCTCGCGCTGGGCCTTCGCCTTGGCCTGCCCGCCGACATGCTCTATCTGCGCGACGCCTTCCCGCGAGAGCGCTGGACCGGGGCCTTGCCCGAAACCGCCGCCTTCTGGCTCCAGATGCACGCCGGCTTCCGCGCCCAGCAGGTTCAGATGGCCGACGCCGCGACGCGCTGGCGCTCCGGCCAACTGGACCCGCGCGGCCTTCACGCCGCCCTGATCCCGACGCTGCAGGCCTTCCTCCAGCATCTGGACGGCCACCACCGCGTCGAGAGCGGGCACTATTTCCCGCAGTTCCGCCTGATCGAGCCGCGCATCCAGACCGGCCTCGACCTGCTCGACCGCGACCACGACGCCATCCACGCCCATCTGGACGCCCTCTACCATTCCGCCGTCGCCTTTCATCGGGGGGTCGCCGGTCAATCCTCCGACGCCCCCGACCACGCTCACCGCCTGGCCGACACGCTGGACCGCGCCGCCCCCAGCCTGACCCGCCACCTCGACGACGAGGAAGACATCGTCATCCCCCTGTTGGCGTTAAAGGGAGCGTCCGCAGCCTGACCTCGCAGAACGTCGCTCATTAAAAATTTCGACAGACCGCATCCAGCAGCCCATGGTGAAGCCTCACAAGGTCATCACCCGCTCCACGAGGCTCAGAATGCGCTCCTTCGCCTGCATGGTTTCCGCCCTGACGCTCGTCGCCGCCGTCCCTGCCCTCGCCGTCGCTGAACCGGCAGCGCCCGCGCCGGCGTCTTCGACCGCCGCCACGCCCTACACCGCCGCCCAGTTCTTCGAGACGACCAGCTTCGCGATGGCCAACCCGGACGGTCTGGCCTTTTCCGAAGGGCGCAGCCACGTCCTGATCTCGTCGGACAAGACCGGCGTGTTCAACGCCTACGCCCTGCCCGTCGCGGGCGGCGATCCCGTGCCGCTGACCGCCTCGACCGCCAACGCCACCTTTGCCCAGAGTTACTTCCCCGACGGCCGCCGCGTCCTGGTGGCGGCAGACCAGGGCGGCAACGAGCTGACCCACATCTATGTGCGCGAGACCGATGGGACGCTGCGCGACCTGACGCCGGGCGATAAGCTCAAGGCGGGCTTCGTCGGCTTCAGCGACGACGGCCAGACCTTCTGGCTGACCAGCAACGAGCGCGACGCCGAGGTCTTCGACCTCTACGCCTATGACGCCGGCACCTATGAGCGGAAGCTGATCTTCCAGAACCCCGGCATGGATCTGGCGGCGGTGTCCGGCGACGGGCGGCTGGTCGCCTTGACCAAGTCCCACACCAGCGCCAACTCCGACATCTATCTGGCCGACCTTCAGGCGGGCGGCGAACCCTATCTGATCTCGCAACACACCGGCGACATCGCCTATGAAGTCAACGATTTCGGCCCCTTCAACGCGACCCTGATCTACACCAGCAATCAGGACGGCGAGTTCAGTCAGGCCTACGCCTATGACATCGCCAACAAGGCCCACAACCGCACCACCCAGGCCGACTGGGACGTCATGTATGTCGCCTTCTCGCCCAACGGCCGATACCGCGTCACAGCGGTCAACGCCGACGCCTCGACCGCGCTGACCATCGAGGATTCTCAGACCCGCGCGCCCGTGCGCCTGACCGGCCTGCCCGAGGGCGACATCACCGGCGTTCGCTTCGATCCCGGCGCCGGTCTGGCCGCCTTCACCGTGGTGTCCGACACCTCGCCCGCCGACGTCTTCGTCGCCGACCTGTCGACCGGACAGGCGCGCCGCCTGACCTCGGCCTTGAACCCGGCGATCCGGGAAAGCGATCTGGTCGAGGCGACCATCGTCCGCTATCCGGGCGAAGGCGGGGTCATGGTCCCGGCGGTTCTCTATCGGCCCAAGGGCGCCTCGGCGGCCAACCCGGCCCCAGCGGTCGTCCTGGTCCACGGCGGACCGGGCGGTCAGACGCGGCGCGGCTATTCGGCCATGGTCCAGCACCTGGTCAATCACGGCTATGCGGTGCTGGGGGCCAACAACCGGGGCTCGTCCGGCTACGGCAAGACCTTCTTCCACATGGACGACAAGAGGCACGGCGAGGCCGACCTGCGCGACATCGTCGCCGGCGGCGACTGGCTGCGGGCCCAGGACTGGGTGGCCGATGATCAGGTCGCGGTCATGGGCGGCTCCTACGGCGGCTACATCACCGCCGCGGCTCTGGCCTTCCACCCCGAGAAGTTCGAGGCCGGCATCGACATCTTCGGCGTGACCAACTGGGTGCGGACCCTGCAATCCATCCCCGCCTGGTGGGGGGCGCAGCGCGTGGCCTTGTATGACGAGATGGGCGACCCGGCGGTCGACGCCGAGCGCCACCGCGCCATCTCGCCTCTGTTCCACGCCGACAAGATCCGCCGCCCCCTGCTGGTGGTGCAAGGCGCCAACGACCCGCGCGTGCTTCAGGTCGAGAGTGACGAACTGGTCGAGAAGGTCCGCGCCAACAATGTGCCGGTCGAATACGTCGTCTTCCCCGACGAAGGCCACGGCTTCCAGCGCCGCGCCAACCGCATCACCGCCCAGGAAGCCTATCTGACCTTCCTGAACCGCTACGTGCGCAAGGCGGAGTGACCGGGTCGGCGGTTCCGCGGCGAGGCGGAACCGCCTTCTCCCGGCTCACGGCCTCTTGCCGTCCTTCAGATCGGGCATGCGGTCGACCAGGGGCCGCGCCTGAAGGGACTGGATGGCCCGTTTGATCCCGTCGAACACCGGGCCGGCGTCCTGCTCCATTTCGGCGTAGGCCCGCTCGAACGCGCCATCCAGGCTGTCGAGCAGGGCCAGTTGTTCGCGCCCCCTGTCCGTAATCGCGATCAGGACCGCGCGCTGATCCTCGGGATTCGGCTGGCGCGTCACCAGCTCCAGCTTCACCAGCCTGGGAATCTTCTGCTGGATCAACTGGTGCGAACGGTCCAGCGCCCGCCCGAGGTCGGCGACCGAAACCGGACCCAGCGCCGAGATCGCAACCATCAGGGACGACGACTTGACCGGAATGATCAGACCGGCCCGCGCGAACACCTCGGCCGACTGCTGCTCGATCAGGTCGCTCAACTGCTCGCTGAGACGCCCCAGGAACGTGCGGTTCAACTCGATCATTCGCCCGACAGCTCCTCAATCCAGTCGACGATAGACGCTCGTCTCGCCAGACTTCTCAACACGCTCCAGCCCCGTCACGGCGCCGTTCGCGCGCACCAGCCGGAAGCGGTAGTCATCGGACCCCTGAACTGCAAACAGATCCTTGCCGATCGGGTCCAGCGCCAGAACGAAGCGACCGCGCCAGTGATAGGCCAGGCCGGTCGGGGTGCGGACCAGGGTTCGCCCCTCATAGGCGCCGGACGCCTCGTCCAGGTCCTTGGCGCTCGGGGTCTGGCCGGCGATGGCGAACTCTACCGGAGCCAGGGCCCATGCGGCGTCCGCGTCGCCGGCGGTCGCCCGGCTCTGCAACAGGAACTTCTGCGCCGCCAGTAGCGCGCCCGAGGCCGGCACGACCAGATCAGGCGTCACGCCGACGCCCTCGAAATCCTGTCCCTTGATCGGATCGCGGATCTGGCCGATCGGGACCTGCAGCATGAAGCGATCATCGACCGGCACCCGCGTGACCGGATGAGCGCCGCCGGCGGTCTGCTCGCCGATCACGGTCGCCCGACCCAGCCGCTGCAGCGAGAAGGCCATCCACTCGGCCGCCGAGAAGGACGTCGATCCGGTCAGAACCACGACGGGCACATCGCCCGACCGCTGACCCGGCACGGCGGCCAGGCTCCATTGCCCCCGCGCCACCCGCTTGCCGTCCTCGTTGTAGTTGTAGTCGAAGAACTCCTGTTCCTTGCCGGCCGGGTAGAGGTAGCTCATCAGCAGTTGCGCCATCTCCAGCACGCCGCCGTTGTTGTAGCGAAGGTCGAAGATGATCCCCTTGGCGCCTTCAGTGAACCGCATGGCCCCCACCGCCGTGTCCTGGGCGTACTGCGGGTCGGCGAAGAAGTCGAAACGGATGTAAGCCAGCCCCCCCTCCAGCCGCCGCGCGTCACGAAAGCCGAAGTTGGCCGCCCGTTCGACGTCGCGTCGCGCCTGGGTCGTCGCGTCGCCGCTGGCCTTGGCCTGACGGTTGGCGACGACCTCATCCGGGTCGAAGACCACCGTGAAATGCAGGTCATCGCTCGCCTTGACCAGACCCTGGGACAGGCTGCCCGCGAACTGGTCGGCGTCGATCGGCGTAGCCTGAACCCGCCGATCCAGCTCGGCCGAGATGGCGGGGATCCGATCCTGGAAGACGTAGTTTCTTTGCAGCGCCGCCTCCAGGCGAGCAACGACCTCTCGCTGCGTCCGCTGATCCAGACTCTTGGCGTCCGCCCCCTGGGCGAGAGCCGATCCCGGCGCCAGAACGGCGACCGCCACCAGGGAGATGAAGGTCCGAGAAAACATCGCCGCTCCTATTTATACAAGATATTGCGCAATATGTTGTATAAATAGGCGTGTCAAATTCCGCTTGCGGACCAGACGCCAACCTCGCGAAACGACTTGCGGACCTGGACGTTAGCTACGCTCCCAGGCAGAGGCCGTCAGCCGAAGATCAATCTCCCTGCGAGAGCGCCAGACGCAATAAGTAGCGGCACCGCCCACTTCCCTTTCGCCAGCCACACCGCTGCCAGTGCTGTTAGGAAAATGAGGGCAGCGCCCCAGAGGATCGGCGCACGTTCAGCCGTTGACCACGTCAGCTGGAGACAGGTCGCCCCAATGACTCCAACGACGGCCGCTGCGACCCCAGCCAACACGCGGTGCAGCGCCGGGTTGTCCACCACAGCTTCCAACCTTTCGAACAGTATCAGGGAGAAGGCGAAGGCCGGCAGGAAGATGCCCGCTGTCACCGCCAAGGCTCCGGTCCAACCGCCTGCGACATAGCCGGCGAAAGTACCGAAAATCACCAGTGGCGCGGGCAGCACTCCAGCCAAGGCGACACCGTCGAGAAAGGCGCCGTCGGACAGCCATCCCCGTCCCACGGTATCGGCACGAACGTAGGGAATGGCTGTGTAGGCCCCGCCAAAGGTCAGGAGCCCGCCCTTGAGGCCTGCAACAAACAGATCAAGCGTTCCCGCTTCAGTGATAGGGCCGTTGACCTTGATGGCCGCAGTCATCCCGACTGAGTGCAGGATGACAGATAGCGCAACGGCGACCATACCCACGCCCAAAGCGATCCAGGGTCGTCCGCTGAACCCGTAGATCAGGCCTCCAGCGACGAGCGGTATCCAGAACGGCGCGCCGATAAGGCTGGACGCAAAGCCGAGGCCTGCCAGCAACCACAGCATTCGGTCTTCAAGGACGTGCCGCCCGATCCGCGGCACCGCCCTGATGATGAGCGCCACCACGACGATCTGAACCCCGAGCAGCGCACCGGTCCAGACAGCGCGACCGGCGACCAAGACGTCATAGGCCCATGCCGTCAGCATCATCAGGATAAAGCCGGGCAACATGAACCCGAGGCCCGCTAAAACGCCGCCTATGCGGCCACGCGCCAACATCCCCATGTGTACGCAAAGCTCATGCGCTTCTGGACCGGGAAGCGCCTGCATTACCGCCAGCAAGCGGTTAAACCGTGCGCTGGAAATCCATCGCTCACGCTCAACGAGCTGGTGTCGGATCATGGCGATCTGCGCGACAGGCCCGCCGAATGCCAGGACGCCGAAGTGCAGAAATTTCAGGAACAGGGCGATGAGCGTAAGGCGAGGAGCAATCGCTTCTTCCCGGGCAGCGGCCATCACCTTGCTTCTATCTCCAAGCACGCGCGGCGCTACAGCGGACCGCTCGCCATGTGTCATGGCAGACCATGTGTCAGGCAGACCCTAGAAGGAAGGCCCAAGGTCGTCGTGGGGCGATGTCCGCCAACCCCCCCTTAGCTGACGAAAGCGACGTCCGCTCTTGGGTCAGGATGCGAACCTCCGCTTTCGGCGCCGCAGGCTAGGATCGAATCGACTTTTTGCGGTCATTTGGATGATCATCGTTACGGCTCCCCCCAACGACCTAGTGGTATGCAAGGATAATCCGGGATTGTCCGTCGGCCGCCCTCTGCTCGATACGGGGAAGAAGATGATCATTGCTGCATTTTTGAGTGTCGGCCTCATGGGGCAGGAGGCAGGACCTCCGATCATCACGCCGGTGAACCCTGAGGCCGCCGAAGCCGTCGCCGCATTCGTGGGCTTGGGAAGATACGCCGGCACGTGCGCCGCTCATCTCCCCGCCGGTGCTAAGGCGCGGCTGGACGGCCTCACCTCCGATCAGGCGCCTCCGGGTGTGCCGACTTGGCTCGTTTCGGGTTTTAGGCAGGGGTATGAGCAAGGTCTCGCGGACTCCAGCCGCCCCGATAAAACTGCCGCTGAATGTCGAGACATGGAGCGGGCAGCAAACGCTCGGATGCAGGCCGCCGCAGAACGGCTAAAAGGCCGCCTCTAAGGGGTTGCGGCTCAGTTCCGCCCCCCCTTTAGCTGACGTCCAGATAGTCCGCCTTCAACGCTAGGCCGCCTCGTCCTTCGGCAGGACGTCGCCCACCGTCGGGCGGTTCTCGGCCCAGGTCAGTTCGATGTCGCGGGGTTTGACGATCTCATTGCAGTGGCCGCAGGCGATGCGGGGTTTCAGGTCGTGCCCACAGGTCTTGTGGATCATGGCGATGCCGCTGTCGGCCTCGCCATAGACGTGCTTCTCGCCCCAGGCGTGCAGCGTCACCAGCACCCCGTACAGGTCCTTGCCCTTGGCGGTCAGGACATATTCGTTGCGCGGCGGGCGTTCGGAATAGAGCTGCGGCTCCAGCACGCCATGCTGAACCAGCGACTTCAGCCGCGCCGCCAGGACGTTGCGCGCCACGCCCAGACGCTCCTGCCACTGTTCGAACCGGCGCACGCCGTTGAAGGCGTCGCGGATGACCAGCAGGGTCCACGGGTCGCCGATCACCTCCAGCGTGGCGGCGATCGAGCAGCTCTGGCGGCTATAGTCGGCGGTGCGTCCCATGCAGCGGAAAGTGACCCCGCGTCAGGCTTTTGACAAGTGGGTTGCCAATCGGGACGCAGTTTGTCAGTTTCTTTTAGCAACGAACCGACGACTCCCCGGTCGGGTTCCTGCATTCCTCGACTTGCGGGCGGCGACGCTTCAGTCTCCGCCCGCGCCTCTTTCGCCTGCTGTTGCGTGGACCGATGACCGAAGCCGACCTGCTGCACGACGCCCTGACCCTGACCCCCGATGAGCAAGGGCTCGCCGCCCACCTGTCCGGCGAATTCTCCAACGGTCCCATCGCCGCCCCGCCCGAGGCCGGCTTCCCCTTCGGCGGCCTGCTGGCGGCCCTGTGCGCCGGGGCCATGCGTCAGGGGTTGGAGATCAAGGCCCCCTTACGCAGCCTCACCGTCCAGTATCTGGCCGCCGCCAAATACGGCCAGCCGCTCCATTTCCGCCCCCGCCTGCTGCGCGGCGGCCGCAACGTCGCCTACGCCGTGGTCGAGGGCGGGCAAGGCTCGCGCCTGACCCACCACGCCAGCGCCACCTATGGCGCCGACGGCGACAGCGCCGAGACCCTCAGCCCGCTTTCGGCCCCGCCGCCTTTGCTGGACAGCGACGCCCCCGGCCTCAGCGGCCCCATGGCCCCGCGCTTTTCACAGCACGTCGACTATCGCTTCGACGGCGGCCCCAACATCCTCGGCGGCAACGAGGGCAAGCCCGTGATCGAGCGCGTCTGGATGCGGACCCGCGACGGCGCCCCACTGGACGAACTGCGGCTCTGCTACCTGCTGGACGCCCTCTATCCGCCCGCCTGGACCGCCTTCAAGGCGCCGCCGATGATGACCAGCGTCGATCTGCGCTACGACTTCATCAACGACCCGACGCCCGAGACCGCGCCCGATGGCTGGGCCTTCTTTGAATACCGGCTGCTGGATCACGGCCTGGGCTGGTCGCTGGACGAAGCCGTCGCCTGGGGAGCGGACGGCCGCCCCCTGGCGCTGGCCCGTCAGCGTCGCAAGCTGCTCTAGGGCGGCTGAGCTTGCCAGCAGGCCTCCGGCTCCCCTAATCCCCCGCGAAACGCTTCATACTGGAAACGCCCCCCATGACCGCCGCATCCGATCCCGTCGTCATCGTCTCCTTCGCCCGCACGCCGATGGGCGGCTTCCAGGGCGCGCTGTCCACGGTCAAGGCCACCGACCTGGGCGCCGCCGCGGTCAAGGCCGCCGTCGAGCGCGCCGGCGTCGCCCCTGAAAAGGTCGAGCAAATCTACATGGGCTGCGTCCTGCCCGCCGGTCTGGGCCAGGCCCCGGCGCGTCAGGCCGCCATCGGCGCCGGCCTCGGCAAGCACGTCGAGGCGACGACGGTGAACAAGATGTGCGGCTCGGGGCTTCAGGCCGCCATGATGGCGCACGACGCCCTTCTGGCCGGCACCGCCGAGGTCATCGTCGCCGGCGGCATGGAGTCGATGAGCGGCGCCCCCTATCTGATGAACAAGCACCGCGGCGGCGCCCGCATCGGCCACGACGTCATCGTCGACAGCATGATGATGGACGGTCTGGAAGACGCCTATTCCCCCGGCAAGGCCATGGGCGTCTTCGCCGAGGACTCCGCCGCCCAGTATCAGTTCACGCGTGAACAGATGGACGAATACGCCATCGAAAGCCTCACCCGCGCCAAGGCCGCCATCGCCTCGGGCGCCTTCAAGGCCGAGATCGTTCCGGTCGAGGTCGCCACCCGCAAAGGCCCCGTCACCGTCAGCGAGGACGAGCAGCCCGGCAAGGCCGATCCGGCCAAGATCCCCACCCTGCGCCCCGCCTTCACCAAGGACGGCGGCATCACCGCCGCCAACGCCTCCTCGATCTCGGACGGCGCCGCAGCCCTGGTCATGACGCGCGAAAGCACGGCCAAGGCGCTCGGCCTGCCCATCGTCGCCCGCGTCGTCGCCCACGCCGCCCACGCCCATGAGCCCAGCCTCTTCACCACCGCCCCCGTGCCTGCCATGCAGAAAGCCCTGAAAAAGGCCGGCTGGTCGGTCGAGGACGTGGACCTGTGGGAGGTCAACGAGGCCTTCGCCGTCGTCGCCATGATCGCCCAGCAGGAACTGGGCATCGACCGCGCCAAACTGAACGTCAACGGCGGCGCCACGGCGCTCGGCCACCCCATCGGCGCCTCGGGCGCGCGCATCCTGTCCACCCTGCTGGCGGCGCTTCAGGCGCGCGGCGGCAAGAAGGGCATGGCGTCGCTGTGCATCGGCGGCGGCGAAGCCGTGGCCATGGCCGTGGAACTGCCCTGAAGCTGTGGCGTTCTCCACGGTCACGCTAATCTTGGCCGTGGAGACTATGCCTTTGAAAATCCTCCCCTCCCTCTTCGCCGGCGTCGCCGCACTGACCTTGGCGGCCTGCGCCACCGCTCAGGCGGGAAGCCCGATGACCGACAGCACGCCCAGCGCCCAGACCGCCGACGCCCTGAAGGCCTTCCCCGCCGCCAGCGCGGGTCAGACGCGCCACGTCATCACCCTGCCGGCCCAGGCCGACGAAAGCGCGCTTAAGGTCGAGCTGATCCTGGGCAAGACCCAGACGGTGGACTGCAACCGCCAGTTCTTCGGCGGCCGACTGGAGACCCGCACGGCCGAGGGTTGGGGCTACGACTACTACGTCCTGCCGGCCCTGGGGAACGCCGCGAGCACGATGATGGGCTGCCCCCCCGGCTCGGAACGACAGGCCTTCGTCACCACGCAGGAACAGCCGCTGATCCGCTACAACTCGCGCCTGCCGGTGGTGGTCTACGCCCCGTCGGACGTCGAGGTGCGCTATCGTGTGTGGCGCGCGGGCGAGACCCAGACGGCGCGCTGATCGCCGTCATTGATGGACACCAGACGCGGGCGTCGGTCGTTTTCGACCGGCGCCCGTTTCGTTTCCCGCCCCGCGCATCGCTCCGCCTCGCGCATGAGCGAAGCCAGCGAGGCGCATCCGGCGCTCAGGACGATCATGGGCCGACTCCTGCATTTGCGAACCATTTGCAGGTTTGCGCAGAGTCGGCTGCCGTGCAAGCGTCCGCCGTCATTTTTTGGAGACTCGCCATGCGCGAAGACGGCAAGCTGGACTACCTCGAACTGCCCGCCACCGACATGACGGCGCACAAGGCCTTCTATGCCTCGGCCTTCGGCTGGGTGTTTCAGGACTACGGCCCCGACTACGCGGCCTTTGGCGAGGGCCTGGACGGCGGCTTCACCACCGAGGCCATGACGCCAAAGCCCCTGCCCATCCTCTACGCCCAGGACCTTGAAGCCATGCTGGCGAAGGTGCAGGCGGCAGGTGGCGAAATCACCCACCCGATCTTCGCCTTCCCCGGCGGTCGCCGCTTCCACTTCCGCGACCCGTCCGGCAACGACATGGCCGTCTGGTCGGAATAGACTCGAAGCCTATTTAGGGTCCACCGACTGAGCGATCCGCTCGGCGGCGTCGCGGTCGGCGCCGTCGAGGCTCATCAGCCAGACGTGGATTTCCCGCGGAGCGTCGGGCCGCTGGAACAAATGTTCCATGGCGATCCGGCGCGTCCCCTCCGGCACGATGACCGAGACGCGGCCCGCCGCCGTCACCTGCTCGCCGTCATAGATGGGAAACTGCGACGATGGTCCGGCATAGATCATGGCCAGGGTCTTGGCGCCCTTGCGGACAGACCAGACCTTGGAGTCCGGCGCAGCCCGCCCCTCAAACAGTTGAACCCCGCTGGGCAGCTCGATGCGGAACGGCAGGGCGGCGACTGAGGCGGCGCTAAGCGCGCCCGGCGCCGGCGCCGTCGCTCTGACCGGGGCCGAAACCGCCGAAGGCGCCGGAGCGGGCCGGGCTGGAATAACTGGCGTCGCGGCTACAGGGGCGCGCGCTGGCTCAACTGGAACCGGAGCAGGCGTCGGCGCAGGGCGTGGAACAGGCGCAGACGTCACTCGCGCGGGGGCGGGGACCGCCTGAGCAGGCGCAGGCCTCGGCGTCGGCGCCGCCGTCGGTCGAACAGGCGCAGCAGTCATCGGCGCAGGGCTCAGCATCGGAGCCGGAGCGGCCGGACGCGCGGCAGGCGGCGCTCCGTTCAGCAGCCGGGTCAGTTCCTCGGCGCTCTGCGCGGGGGCCCGAGATTGCGCCTGGGATTGCGCCTGGGCCGCCACGGGCGCCAGGCTCAACAAGACGGAAGCGAGAAGCAGGGTTTTCATGGCGCGACCTTGGCCCCCGCCCCGCCCGGCGGTCAAGCCGCCGGCAGTTCGACCCAGAAGGTCGCGCCCTCGCCCGGCGTCGAAATCACGCCGATCTCGCCGCCCTGCAGCTCGGTCAGGCGCTTGGCCAGGGCCAGGCCGATGCCATGGCCCTCGATGGCCGAGCGCTCCAGCCCCAGACGGTTGAACGGCTCGAACAGTTGCGCCTGCTTGTCCAGGCTCAGCCCCGGCCCGAAATCGGTCACCTCGATCCGCACGCGATCATCGGCCCAGGCCGTGCGCATCAGCACCCGCCCTCCCGATGCGCCGTACTTGACCGCGTTGCCGGCCAGATTGCCGATGACCTGGGCCAGACGCTGGGAATCCGCCTGGGCGATCAGGGCGTCGCCCTCGACCTGCACTTCGACCGACAGGCCCTTGGTCTCTGGCTTGAGGATCAGGCCGCGCCGCACGTCTTCCAGCAGACCGGCCACGTCGGTGGGCCGCAGCTCGACCTTCACCGCCCCGGATTCGGCCCGGGCCACGTCCAGCAGGTCATGAGCCAGAGCCTCGACCTGCCGCGCCGTCTTGACCAGCATCTGCGCCATTTCGACCTGATCGGCCGAGGTCGCGCCCAATTGGCCGCCGGCCCACAGCTCGCCGATACCGATGATGCCGCCGACGGGGCTCTTGATCTCGTGGGCGACGTTGGCCAGCAGCCGCGACTTGGCCGCCGAGGCCCGCTCGGCTCGCTCGCGTCCCGCCCGCGCCCGCTCCGCCAGCCGGTCGCGTTCCTCCAGCAAGGCCGCCACCATCAGGATCGGCATGTAGCCCAGCAGCACCAGAAGCTGCGCCAGCACGGCGCGATTCTCGGCTGCGAACGAATGATAGGGACCGTGGCCCGCCATGGTCCCGCCGATGGCCATGACCGTCACCACGACCAGGGCGGCCGCGATGCCGGACACCCGGAACCGCACAGCCATCAGCAGCAGCAGCGGCATCAACAGGAATCCGTAAGGCAGACTCAGATGCGAAAAGATGGCGTAGCAGGCGCCGCCGATGAGCCCCAGCAGGGCCACGCCCTCCGCCAGCCGCCCCGGCTGACGCACGATCGCCAGATGTCTCCGCTGCAGGGCCAGCCCGAAGGCGCCGATCACCGCAAAGCCCAGCGCGTGGCCGAACCACCAGATCCGCGCCCCGTCGATGACATCCAGGTCCAGCATGGCGTTCAAAGCCAGGGCGCTGATGACGGCGGACGGCAGGGGCGCCACGGCGCAGACGCCCAGGAACTTGCCCAGGCCCTCGACCGAGTTGATGCTCAACCCGGGAACGAAGCGGCGCACCAGCACGACGGCCAGGACGATCTCCATCAGGTTCATCAGCATGAACATGACGGACAGGACTGGACCATTGCCGACCAGGAACTCGCCCGCCAGCACGCCTGTCACCACCAGAACGCCGAACCCCAGGTCATAGGTGAGGCCTCGACCGCCCCGCAGCCAGACCGCCATCGCCAAGGCGCCCGCGCCCCACAGAGCGGCGACCAGACCGTTGGTCCGCGCGAAACTGATCGCCAGCACGACCAGAATGGTCACGCCGACCGCGGTCAGAATTGGCGCAAGAGGCTGACGAAAGAAGGCGGTGTTGGGCGCGGATAAAAGGGCGCCGCCGTCCGCAGTGTCTGCGTCGAGAACGGTTTCAGCCCTGTCGAGCGCTCGGCTCATCGTCATGATCGGGTCCGGTGTACGCGACTAACGCTCCCATCCTGCCGGACCTTCCTAAACATCCTCTGAAGTCAGAAGGCGCTTTCGAGCACGGCGTTGAACGCGCGAACCGCCGCCGCCGGTCCGTCGGCATGCTTCCAGACGCCCGCGCTGACGGCCACGAAGTCGGCGCCCGCAGCGGCCACCTGAGCCGCATTCTCGACCGTGATGCCGCCGATAGCCACGCACGGCGTCTCCATCGTCTCCTGCCAGATGGTCAGTTCAGCCAGTTCGGGCCGATGCGTCGTTTGCTTGGTGTCGGTCGGGAAGAAGGCCCCGAAGGCGACGTAGTCTGCGCCTGCCTCAGCCGCCTCCATGCCCAGATGGCGGCTGTCGTGGCAGGTGGCGCCGATCATGGCGTCGGGCCCCATGATGCGCCGGGCTTCAGCCACCGGCGTGTCGTCCTGGCCGACATGCACGCCGTCGCAGCCTGTCACCTTCGCCAGATCGGGTCTGTCGTTCAGGATCACCGCCACGCCATGAGCCTGGGCGATCGGGGCCAGCCGCGCCGCGGCGGTCTTGATCTGATCATCCGACGCGTCTTTCAGCCGGATCTGCAGGGCCGCGACCGGCCCCGCCGACAGGGCCTGCTCCAACAGACCGGCGAAGGCCTCCAGATCGGCGATGGCCGGCGGCGTGATCAGATACAGCTGACAGGGCGGGCGGGGCGGAAGAGCGGGTTGACGAGCCATGCCCCCCGCCCTGCCCGTCCCCGCGCCGGGCGTCAATGTCGCAACCCTATGCGAACGATTTGCACTCGCCTTAAGACCTGCTATAGCGAGCCATTCTCAGTAACTGCCTCGGGGCTTGCCGCCTTGTACGTCTGCAACTGTAACGGCCTTCGCCAGCGTGACGTCGCCCAAGCCATCGAGGCGGGCGCCACTCGCCCGCGTGAGATTTTCGCATCCAATCAATGCACTGCCCAGTGCGCGAAATGCGTGTGCGAAATGCGCCAGATGATTCAGGACACCCAGCAGGCCTTCGCCCTCGCCGCTGAGTAGTCGACGCATCTGACAGCGAAATTCACTCGCACTATCAATGCAGTGATAAATATTCGCAAATGAACCACGTCGCCTTTGCCGTGGTAAAAGCCTTCCTGACAGGCTGCGTTGAGTCTGGAGCGCCGTTCCGGCCTCCCTTCGCCGCCCACGACGAAAGGCGACGACCATGAAGGGCGATCCGGCGATCATCCGCACCCTCAACGCGGTGCTGACCAACGAGCTCACGGCGGTCAACCAGTACTTCCTGCACGCGCGCATGTTCGAAAGCTGGGGCCTCAGCCACCTCGGCAACGTGATCTATCAGGAATCGATCGGCGAGATGAAACACGCCGACATGCTGATCAAGCGGATCCTCTTCCTCGACGGCCTGCCTAACCTGCAGGACCTGCACAAGCTCAAGGTCGGCGAAGAGCCGATCGAATGCCTGGGCGCCGACCTTCAGCTGGAAATCGACAGCCGCGCCACGACCCGCGACGCCGTCACTCAATGCGAAGCCGCCCACGACTACGTCAGCCGCGACCTGCTGATGAAGATCCTGGCTGACACCGAGGAGCACGTCGACTTCCTCGAGAACCAGCACAAGCTGATCGAACTGCTGGGCGCCCAGAACTACCTCCAGTCCGCCATGAGCGAGATCAAGACCGACGGCGCCGCCACCGGCAACTGATCGCCTTCAGCGCCATCATCAAGGAAGGGGGCGGTCGAGGTTCGGCCGCCCCCTTTTCTTGACCTAGAGCACCTCGCGCCGCGCCAGGTGCGCCACGGCCAGGATCAGCACCACCAGGCCCAGGCCCCCGCCCAGCCCCAGCGCGGTCTGCATCCGCCAGGCCTCGCCCGCCAGGATATTGACCGGCATCTGCCACGGCATGAAGACGCCCTGCCTGGCGGCTGTCGCCACGACCGCGAAGAAGGTCCCGCCTATGCCCACGATCAGGGCCGGCACGAAGCTGGCGAAGCGCATCGCGACCCAGAACTGAATGGCGATCATCAGCGTGCCCGCCACGACCATCAGTCCCAGAGACCGGGCATAGGCCGCCAGTTCGAACACGCCGGTCGGCGCCACAACCGGCTTGATCTGGGCGGCGAGGAAGGCCGCGGCTCCAGACAGCCCCAGCACCGCCACGCTCATCAGCGCCACCAGACCGATGACGCAGATCGCCTTGGCCGCGTACAGGCTCCAGCGCGGAATGGGCAGGGCGCGCAAATGGTCCCAGGACCTCGGCCCATGCTCCATGTGGGCGACGAGGGCGGTCAGGGCCGTGACGCTCATCGGCATCATGAAATAGGCCCATATGGCGACCGCCGAACCCATGACCATGTCCCAGGTCACGGCCTCCTTGGCGCGCAGCATCATCAGGAAGCCGAACAGGGCGATCAGCCCGGGCGCCGCCAGGGCCAGCAGCAGGGCCAGCGAACGGTTCAGCTTGCGAACCTCGACAGACAGAACGGTCAGCATCACGCGGCCTCCGGCAGGGGTTGAGTGTTTTCGGTCACCTGGCGATAGAGCCCCTCCAGCGAGCGTTCGCGGGCGCCAAAGGCGAAAACCCCGACCCCCTGCTCCACCAACGCCCGATTCAGCCCCGCGGCGACCTGGTCGTGATCCTGACCGGGCCGCAGGCGCGCGATCATGCCGTCAGCGCCTTCCACCAGGGTAAGGTCCCATCGCCGCAGCACCGCCGCCGCGCGCTGGGGGTCGTCGACCCGCAGGGTGATCTCCGGCGCCTCCGCCGCCTTCAGCGCGGCCAGTTCGCCTTCCAGCACCAGCCGTCCCTGATGGATCACCCCGACATGGGTGGCGATCTGCTCGATCTCGCCCAGCAAATGACTGGACAGCAGGACCGTCGCCCCGGTCCGGGCGGGCAGGTCGCGCAGAAAGCCGCGCATCTCGGCGATGCCGTCCGGGTCCAGACCATTGGTCGGCTCATCCAGCACCAGCACCGGCGGCGCGCCCAGCATGGCCCGGGCCAGCCCCAGCCTCTGCCGCATCCCCAGGGAATAGCCCGCGACCCGGCGCCCCGCGTCCGCCCGCATCTCCACCACGCTCAGCACCCGGTCGATCTCGCTGGGCGGAAGGCCCAGAAGCCGGCGGCTCAGATCCAGGTTCTCGCGCCCGGTCAGATTGCCGTAGAAGCCGTGCGCCTCCAGCAGGGCGCCGATCTTGCGCGCCGCGCCGGTGCGGTCGCGGGCCACGTCCACGCCACCGACCCGCGCCGTCCCCGCCGTCGGTCGGATCAGACCCAGCAACATCTTCAGCGTCGTCGTCTTGCCCGCGCCGTTGCGGCCCAGAAAGCCATAGACCGCCTGATCCGGCACGGTCATCGACACCGCCTCCACCGCCGTCCGCGCGCCAAAGCGCCGCGTCAGCCTTTCCGTCTCGATCATGCCGACCACGATCGCCCTCCATTCGTTTAACTCTTAGATAAAGTTGCGAAGCGCCGATCTTTAAGTCAAGATTAAAGATCAGTCAGATTCGGAACCGCCAGATGACCCACGATCTCGACCGCTTTCGGCGCCTGTGCGGCCAGTACCGCTGGCTGGCCGTCTTCATGGTGGCCAGCGTGGGCCTGCTGCTGATCCTCGCCCACCTGGTCGCTCCGCTGGTCCAGTGGGGGCGCACGCCGACCCTGACAGGCGGGCGCGATGTCGCCGCCTCTCTGATCTGGATCGCCCCCGCCGTCTGCTATCTGTTCGGCGTCTGGTCGATCGGCGCCGGCATGGGGCAGTTGGCCAAGGGGCGGCTGATCCAGCCCACCCTGGCCTCGACCCTGCGCCGGGTCGGGCTGGCGCTCGGCTTCGGCGGAGTGATCAGCGTCTTCGTCGTCACCAACCTGCTGCGCCTGATCGGCTCCAGCCAGGGCGGCTATCTGCATTTCGACGTGGCCGGGATGACCCTGGGCATGATCGGCGGCGCCCTGTTTCTGCTGGGGCGGGTGGTGGATCAGGCCGGCGCCGTCCAGGCCGAGCTGGACGAGATGATCTGATGGCCGTTCGCGTCACCCTGGACGCCCTGATCGTCGCCAGGGGCATCAAAGCCAGAGACCTGGCCGCCCAGGTCGGGCTCAGCGAAACACAGCTCTCCCTGTTTCGCTCCGGCAAGGTCAAGGGCATCCGCTTTCGCACCCTGGCCCGGCTGTGCGCGGCCCTGGGCTGCCGGCCGGGCGACCTGCTGGACTATGATCTGGACCCGGCCGACCTCGAGCCGCCGGACACGACCGAGCCGGACTGACGGAACCGCCCCGGCGGCGCGTCATTTGATGTCCTGAACTGTTCAGGAGCCGCCATGCCCATCGAAGACGCCCTCGACACCGCCCGCGATCAGGCCGCCGACTTCCTCAACGCCGAGGGACGCGACTGGACCCATGTGGCGCTGGGCCTGGCCTTGACGGCGGGTTTCGCCCTGGCGGCGACCACGGCGGCCTCAAGACTGATCCGCCCGCAGCCGCGCCGCGCGCTTCAGCCGCTGGGCGGCGACGCCCCGATCACCGAGCGCCCCCGCGGCCCGATCAGCTTGATCCTTCCCGCCATGTTCTCGGCCACCACCCTGTCCGCCGTGCGCGTCTGGAACGCCCCGGCCCGCCCCGAGCGCCGCACCGCCATGGCCCTGTGGATCGCCGCCCAGGCCGTCAGCGCCGTCTGGCTGGCCGTGCGCCCGACGCGACTGACGACACAAATCGCGGCCGCCATGTCTTCCGCCGGCCTGGCGGCCGCCTTCGCCCACGAAGCGCGCAAGCTGGACCCCGCCGCCGGCAAGCTGGCCTCGCCCACTGGCATGGGCGTCCGACTGGCCAACCGGGCCGAAGCCCGGCTGCGCGGCGACCCGATCGCCTCCTAGATCCGCCGACCGCCGATCAGCGCCCCCATTGCCCTTTTTCCGCTGTTCCTCTACGGCTCGCCGCGATTTCGCGTGCCCGCCCACGAGCGGCCGGGCCGCCCCCAGCCCTCAGACCCCAGCGGTTTTTATGAAAATCAACGGCAACACCATCAAGCCCGGCATGGTCCTGCAACACAACGGCGGCCTCTGGGTCGTCACCAAGGCCAGCCACGTCAAGCCCGGCAAGGGCGGCGCCTTCGCCAACGTCGAGGCCAAGAACCTCGAAACCGGCAACAAGCTGAACGAACGCTTCCGCTCGGAAGACAAGGTCGAGCGCGTCACGCTGGAACAGAAGGACTTCTCCTACCTGTTCGACAACGGCGACAGCCTGGTCTTCATGGACGACGCCACCTACGAGCAGATCGAGCTGCAAAAAGGCTGGGTCGGCGACGAACGCATCCCCTATCTGCAAGAGGGCATGAAGGTCATCATCGAGATGCATGAAGACCGTCCGATCGGCCTGGAACTGCCGGAACAGGTGACGCTGGAAGTCGCCGAGACCGAGCCTACCGTGAAGGGCCAGACCGCCTCGTCCTCCTACAAGCCGGCCAAGGCCAACAACGGCGTCCGCATCATGATCCCGCCCTACATGGGCGTGGGCGAGCGCATCGTCGTCGACACCTCGACCGGCGAATACGTCCGCCGCGCGGACTAACAAACACCGTCTTTTCCGGCCAAGGTCGGGCGCTTAAGACGTATCTACAGGGGCGCGGATGGTCCGCGCCCCTTTTGCTTCTCCGTCTCTCCGGGCCGACAGGGCCTTCAAGGACAGCCGGACCAGGAGAACCCCATGGCCCTCGCCTCTGCTCTCGTTCAGGTCATCATCGGCGCCGTGCGCAAGACCGCACGCCCCATGCTTCGCGATTTCGGCGAAGTCGCCCAGCTTCAGGTTTCGCGCAAAGGGCCCGGCGATTTCGTCACGGCCGCCGACCTGAAGGCCGAAGACACCCTCTTCGAACTGCTGATGAAGGCCCGCCCCGGCTACAGCTTCCTCGGCGAGGAACGCGGTCTGGTCGAAGGCACCGACAAGTCGCACACCTGGATCGTCGACCCGATCGACGGCACCACCAACTTCATGCACGCCATGCCCCACTTCGCCATCACGGTGGGCCTGGAGCGCAAGCACCCGGACGGCTCGTCCGAGATCGTCGCCGGCGTCACCTACAACCCGGTGATGAACGAGCTGTTCTGGGCCGAAAAGGGCAAGGGCTGCTACCTGAACGACCAGCGCATCCGCGTGTCGGGTCGTCGCGACCTGTCGGAAAGCCTGATCTCGACCGGCCTGCCCTTCATCGGCAAGACCGGCCACGCCCAGTCGATCAAGGACATCCACGCCGTCGGCCAGCGCGTCGCCGGCATCCGTCGTCTGGGCGCCGCCTCCCTGGACTTCGCCTGGGTCGCCGCGGGCCGCTACGACGCCTTCTTCGAGCGCAACCTGCAACCGTGGGACGTGGCGGCGGGCATCCTGTTCGTCACCGAAGCAGGCGGCACCGTCACCACTATCGACATCGACGGCGATCCCAAGAACGGCAAGCAGATCGTGGCCTCCAACCCTGAACTGCACCCGCAGCTGCGCAAGCTCCTGCAAGCGGCGTAAGGCCTCTGATCCTCCCCCGTTTCACGGGGGAGGGGGACCGCCGCAGGCGGTGGAGGGGGCGGCCACGGCCGCCACCCTCAAACATTTCGCAGGGCTGCTCTCCAATATATCCGGGACGACCTCGATCCCGCCCCCTCCACCATGCTGCGCATGGTCCCCCTCCCCCGCTACGCAGGGGAGGATCGCTCTAATCACACGCGCGTCACGTCCTGCCCCTACCCTCGGCGCATGATCCGTCTCATCCTGACCGCCGCCCTTCTCCTCAGCGGAACCCCGGCCATGTCTGCGTCTCCTCAGGTCATCGCCCATCGCGGCGCCTCCGGCGAACGCCCCGAGCACACGGCCTCGGCCTATCGGCTAGCCGTGGAACAGGGCGCCGACGTCATCGAGCCCGATCTGGTCATGACCCGCGACGGCCAGTTTGTGGTCCGCCACGAGAACGAGATCGGCGGCACGACCGACGTGGCCGACCGCCCCGAATTCGCCGCCCGTAAAACCACCAGGACCATCGACGGCGTCCCGACCGCCGGCTGGTTCACCGAAGACTTCACCCTGGCCGAGCTCAAGATCCTGCGCGCCCGCGAACGCCTGCCCCTGCTCCGCCCCGCCAACACCGCCTGGGACGGCCAGGAGACGATCCTGACCTTCGACGAGGTCGTCGCCATCGCCCGCGAGGCGACCGCCCGCACCGGCCGCGTCATCGGCGTCGCCCCCGAGCTCAAGCACCCGTCCTATTTCGCCGGCATCGGCCTGCCGATGGAGGAAGCCTTCGTCGCCGCCCTCGACCGCCACGGCCTGACGGACGCCGACGCCCCCATCCTCATCCAGTGTTTCGAGGTCGGCCCGCTGCAAAGGCTGAAGGCCCGCATCGACGCCCCCCTTTTGCAGTTGATGAGCCTCTCCGGCGGCCCCGCCGACCGTCCCGACCTGATCTACGCCGCCATGAGCACGGCTGAGGGCCTGAGCGCCATCGCCGCCTACGCCGATGCGATCGGGGTCGAGACTGGCCTGATCCTGCCGGGCGACGCCACAGGCCGCAGCATGCCCGCCACCTCGTTGGTCAGCGATGCCCACACCGCCGGGCTCAAGGTCGTGGCTTGGACCTTCCGCGCCGAGAACTTCTTCCTGCCGCTGGAACACCGCCACGGCGACGCTCCCGCCGACCACGGGGACCTGAGCGGCTATCTGAAGGCTTTCTACGCGCTCGGCGTCGACGCCGTGTTCAGCGACTTTCCGGGTGCGGCGGTGGCGACGCGCTAGCCACCGTCAACGTCATCCCGGAAGCGGCGCAGCCGCTATCCGGGACCGCAGGAAGCGCCCACCGTCGAGCCTTGGACGGTCCCGGCTCTCCGCTTCGCTTTGGCCGGGATGACGGAAAATCAGGTTCCCTGGAACTGCAGGGCCGCCAGTCGCGCATAAAGCCCGCCCAGAGCCGTCAGCTCCGCGTGGGTGCCCTCCTCGACCACCTTGCCGCCGTCCATGACGACGATGCGGTCGGCCCGCAGGACAGTGGCCAGACGGTGGGCGATGACCAGGGTGGTGCGCTCGGACATGGCCTGATCCAGCGCCGCCTGCACCATACGCTCGTTCTCGGCGTCCAGAGCGCTGGTGGCCTCGTCCAGCAGCAGGATCGGGGCCTCGCGCACCAGGGCGCGGGCGATGGCCAAGCGCTGGCGTTGGCCGCCCGACAGGCTCTTGCCGCGCTCGCCCAGCGGCGTGTCGAAGCCCTGCGGCAGGGCCTCGATGAAGCCCAGCGCCTGCGCCTCATCGGCCACGGCGCGAGCCTCGGCCAGGGTCGCGGCCTCGCGCCCGAAGCGGATATTCTCCAGCGCCGAGCCCGAGAACAGGGGCGCCTCCTGCGACACCCAGGCGAAGCGCTCGCGCACCGCGATCGGATCGGCGGCGCGCACGTCCACCCCGTCCACCGAGACCAGACCCGATTGCGGATCATAGAAACGCAGCAGCAGGCGGAAGACGGTCGACTTGCCCGCCCCCGACGGCCCGACCAAGGCCACGGTCTCGCCCGGACGCACGGTCAGGCTGAAGCCCTTCAGCGCCGGCAGGTCGGGACGCCCCGGATAGGCGAAGTCCACCGCCGACATCGACACCTCGCCCAGCGGCGGCTGCGGCAGGGCGACAGGATTGGCGGGCGGAGCGATGGCGGGAACAGCCCGCATCAGCTCGTCGATCCGCTCCATGGCCCCGGCGGCCTTCTGCACGTCGCCCCAGCTTTCACCCAGCGCGCCCACGGCGCCAGCGGCGAAGACCGACAGCAGAACAAACTGCAGCAAGGCCCCCGGCGTCATGGTCCCGGCGATCACGTCCTGCGCCCCCAGCCACAGCACCAGGGTCACGCCGCCGAACATCACCACGATGATCATGGCTGTCATCACCGCCCGCGCCCGCATGCGGACCAGGGAGACGCCGAAAGCCTCCTCCACCGCCGCGCCGAAGCGGCCGATGGCGCTCTTTTCCCGACCGAAGGCCTGGACGGTCTCGATGGCGTCCACGCTCTCGCCGGCGAAGCCCACGGCGTTGGCGAAGGTGTCCTGCGACTTGACCGTCAGCTTGCGCACCTGACGGCCGAAGATGAACAGGGGCACGATCAGAATCGGCACGATCAGCAGCACGAACCCGGTCAGCTTGGGGCTGACGAAGAACAGCAGGATCACCCCGCCGATCAGGGTGAAGAAGTTGCGCAGGGCATAGCTGACCGAGGTGGTCAGCAGGGTGTCCACCAGTTGGATGTCGGTCGTCAGGCGCGACAGCACCTCCCCGGTCCGCATATGGGCGAAGAAGACCGGGTCCAGCGTCAGGATGCGCTTGAACAGCGCCGTCCTCAGGTCGGCGATGACCCGCTCGCCGGTCTTGGTGACGTAGAAATAGCGGAATGCCGTCGCCAGCCCCAGAATCAGGGCGTTGGCGCCCAGAATCAGGAACCAGGTGTTGATGTCGCGACCGCCGTTTTCGAAGCCGTTGTCGATGGCGCCGCGCGCCGTCGCCGTCAGCCCCAGGGACGCCGCCGTCGAGAACAGCAGCCACAGGCCGGCGATGCCCGCATCCAGTCGATGCCGCATCATGAAGGGCAGCAAACGCCCCAGAGGCCTGATGTTGCGGGTCTTGGCGCGCTTGCCGCCGGCCTCATCCATCTGTTCAACCAGCAGGGCGCCGGCGCCGGGGCGGCCCTGAGCGGCTGAGTTGGCCTCAGGCGAAGCGGAAGGCGTGGAAACTTGGGTCATGACCGCGCTCTTGCCCCGGATCGCCCCCCGGTGTAAACGCCGCCGCTCATTCCCGCCGCAAGCCTCGGCGGGTTTCTCTATTTACGCGCACTGACGGTCGGCATCGTCGAAGCGCAGAGACGGATCAGATCGATGAAAGCGGACACGCACCCCGACTACCACTTCATCACGGTTGTGATGACTGACGGCAGCTCCTTCCAGACCCGTTCGACCTACGGCAAGGAAGGCGCCTCGCTGGCCCTCGACATCGACCCGTCGACGCACCCGGCCTGGACCGGCGGCAACGCCCAGATGCTGGACCGCGGCGGCCGCGTGTCGCGCTTCAACAACAAGTTCGGCGGCTTCATCAAGAAGTAAGCCCTACAGCCCCTTCTTCGGGCTGCGACAAAGTCGCCACAGAAGCGCCGGTCCGATGGGCCGGCGCTTTTTGTTTGCCCGGAACGTCGATAACATGGGGGCGTTCGATCCTTCGGGGCGCAGACGACGGGTCTGGCGCCGGACCGGACTATAAGAGCTTCAAGTATGAACCGACGGGAATTGGGCTTTGGCGTCGCGACGACGACCCTGACCCTTGGCGCAGCCTCCACCGCACTGGCGCAGAACCGACCGGTCGATCCCCAGGTCTTCATCGCCGGCTTCGACGCCCAGGCCGGTCGCCTGCCCGAAGCCGTTCAGGCCGACGTCCGCGCCGTCTATCAACTGACCGGCGGCAAGCCGATCTGGACCGCCGACCGTCTGCGCGTGCTGCAGGAGGTCGCCGCCGGCGCTGAACGCCACGCCCTGCCCGCTGGCGACTTCTTCGACTTCGTCGGTCTGGCCGCTGACCCGGCCTCGTCCGAGATTCGCACCACCGCGGCCGCCGTCACCTATGCCCGCGTCCTGGCCGAGGGCCGCGTCCGTCCCGAGACGGTCGAGGACCTGTGGGAGATGCAGAAGAACAGCGTCGACATCCCTGGCGGCCTGACCAAGGCCGTCAGCGCCAATCAGCTGAGCCAGTGGTTCGACGGTCTGGCCCCCACCGACATCGGCTACACCAACCTGTCGGCGGGCTACGCCCGCTATCGCCGCATCACGCGCGCCGGCGGCTGGCCGGCATTCCGCGCCGGCGAGACCATTGAGCCCGGTGCCAGCGACAACCGCATCCCGGCCCTGATCGCCCGCCTGGTGGCCGAGGGCGACCTCAGCGCGGCGGCGGGTGAGCGGCTCAAGGGCAATCTGGTCTATGGGTCTGAGCTGCAACAGGCCGTGCGCGGCTTCCAGACCCGTCATGGCCTGGGGGCTGATGGCCGCATCGGCGGCGGCACCCAGCGCTCGCTCGGCGCTTCAGCGGAGGACCGCGCGCGCCAGATCGCGCTCAACCTGGAACGCCGCCGCTGGCTGAAGCGCGACCTGAATCCCGAGCGGATCGAGGTCAACACCGCGGCGGCCATCATGGTCTATTGGAAGGACGGCAAGCCGGTTCACTCCAACCGCGTCGTGGTCGGCTCGGCCGAGAATCAGACGCCCAGCCTGGAAAAACCCTTCGCCTCGGTCGTGGCCAATCCGCCGTGGACCGTGCCCATGGGCATCGCCCGCCGCGAGATCCTGCCCAAGGGTCCCGGTTATCTGGCCGCCCACGACATGTACATCAACAAGGACGGCTGGGTGGTGCAGCGCGCCGGGCCGCAGTCGTCGCTGGGCTATGTGAAGTTCGAGCTGCGCGACAGCTACGCCATCTTCCTGCACGACACCCCGGCCAAGGGCGCCTTCAACCTGTCGGTGCGTCAGCGCAGCCACGGCTGCGTTCGGGTCCAGAACGCGGTCGAGTTCGCCCGTCTGCTGCTGCAACCCGATCCGGCCAAGCTGGCCCAGTTCGACGCCGCCCAGGACAGCCGCGAGACCACCCGCGTCACCACCGGGCGCGAGATCGCCGTACGCCTGCTCTACTGGACCGCCTTCGTCGACGGACAGGGCCGCGTGGCCTTCCGCGAGGACGTCTATCGTCGCGATGAAAAACTGGCCCAGGCGCTGGGCATCGCCGTCAGCCTGCCGCGCGTCATCGCCGATGGGCCGAGCGACGCCAACGACGTCGGGCCGTAGGTCTCGATTTAAAAGGTATTCGGGGGGCCTAGCCCCCGAAGGCCGCCTGCAGGCGATCCAGCTGGCTCTGCACCGGATTGACCGGGGCGTCTTCGTCGCCGCCCAGATACATGCGCTGATCCAGGTGCAGGACGCGGTCGTAGAGCTTTTCAGCGCGCACGGCGTATTCGATCAGGGCGATGGGCAGTTCGCGGTGGCTGGGCTCGCTCTCGACCTTGCGGTCGGCCAGCCGATAGCGCGGCTCGCAGGCCGCGACGGCGCTCATGTCGTCCTCGCGCACGGCGCGCTGCACCAGCAGCCAGGACGCTATCTGCATCAGCCGCGTCGTCAGCTTCATGCTTTCGCCCGCATAGGCCAGAGCCGCAGCGCGCGACAGCAGCCGCGAATCCTGACGCCCGTCGCCGTCCAGATAGGCGGCGGTCTCCTCGACCAGCTCCATGCCCTCGCGGAAGGTTCTGTCGAACAGCTCCGAGCGCGCGAAATCCAGCACCTCAGCGCTGCGCGAACGCAATCCGACCATGTCAGCGTCGATGGCAGTCAACTCGGTTCTACCCATGAAAAGTCACGCGCGTCCGTCAGAAACTCGCGGGTCGAAACGACGCCGCACGGACCGGAACTGCAATCGTCATGCCACGGATTACGAAATCGCGGGAGAGGCCAATCAGCGGAAATTGAACAGGGCGTCGGCGGCGCTGCGCTTGGAGGACTTGCCTTCGATGGCCGCCTTGGCGCGGGCGATCTCGGCTTCGAGCGCAGCGATGCGCTCGTGCAGCTCGTCCACGGCATAAAGGTCCAGATCCTCACGGCTCAGCGCTCTCAGCGCTTCGCCGCCTTGGGGCCGGGGCTCCAGGTCTTCGAACGTCATCACCGCCTCCGTGGCCAGAAACCACACGAACCCGTATGAAAACGCTCCAATGACGACGAATGCAAGCGGCGGAGACATCATGCGGGTCATCGAGATCGAAGGCGGCAAGGGCCCAGCCGAGGCGCTGCGTCTGGCGGAACGCCCCCAACCGACGCCCGCGCCGGGCGAAATTCGCATCCGCGTGCGCGCCGCCGGGGTCAACCGGCCCGACATCGTTCAGCGCCTGGGCCACTATCCCGCCCCGCCCGGCGCGTCGGACATTCTAGGCCTGGAGGTCGCGGGCGAGGTCGACGCCGTGGGCGAAGGCGTGACCCGCTGGAAAGCTGGCGACCGGGTCTGCGCCCTGCTGGGCGGCGGCGGTTACGCCGACTACGCCGTGGTCGACGCCCGTCACGCCTTGCCTGTTCCCGCCAATCTCGACTTCGTTCAGGCCGCCGCCCTGCCCGAGACCGTCTTCACCGTCTTCACCAATGTCTTCGAGGGCGGCGGATTGAAGGCGGGCGAGACCCTGTTGATCCACGGCGCCACCAGCGGCATCGGCGTCATGGCCATCCAGATGGCCAAGGCGGCGGGCGCCCGCGTCATCGCCACCTCGCGCGGCGCGGCCAAGGCCGAGGCGGCCCTCGCCCTGGGCGCCGACGTCAGCCTGGACGCCACGGACGGCGATCTGCTGGCGGCCATCAAAGCCGAGGGCGGCGCCGACGTGGTGCTGGACATGGTGGGGGCCGCCTATGCCGAGCTGAACCTGAACGCGCTCAGGCCCGGCGGGCGCTGGGTGGTCATCGCCACCCTGACCGGTGCCCTGGCCCAGATCGACCTGATGCGGGTCATGCTGAAACGGATCGTCCTGACCGGCTCGACCCTGCGCAGCCGCTCGACCGACGAGAAAGCTCGGTTGACCGCCGCCGTCGAACAGACGGTCTGGCCCTGGGTCGCGTCCGGCAAGGTGCGCGCCAAGGTCGAGGCGACCTTCCCTCTGGAGCAGGCCGCCGCCGCGCATCAGCGGCTCGAGGCCGGCGACCACGTCGGCAAGATCGTCCTGACCCTCTGACAGCTGAAGAAAACGGGAGGCCGCAGCCTCCCGCTCTAGATGCTTACCAGTTGCCGCCGCGGCGGGCGGGACGCAGAGAGGAGATCCGGTCGTTCATTCCGGTACGGCCCAGGTTGCTCACGTCGCCGTCGATGATCTGGCAGCGGCCGCGATAGTTGGCGTCTTCGCAGACTTCCCAGCTTCCCCGACCCAGTCGCATCGAGCTGATGGCGTCGTTCAGGCCGCTGTTGCGAAGGTTCGGAACTTCCTGACGGAAGGTCATCGACTGGCCGCGATAGTTGGCGTCGCGATAGACGGTGATCGAAGTATTGCCCCAACCGCCGCCATTGCCGCCGCCCGGACCGCCGGGCCAACCCGGATTGCCGCCGTTGCCGCCGCCGGGACGACCATTATCCTCGTAGTCGCCGCGATGATTGTAGCAAACCAACAGGCCATTATCGTTGCCTATGTCGCTGCTGGAGCAACGCGCCAGTTCGATAGACGTTTCGCGCATCTGGCCGCGGCGGTCGCGGCAATCGGCGTATAGTCGACCCTGATTGACGTAGGAGCCTGTGCAACTCTGGGCGTAGCTGCCGCGCGGGGCGCCGCGCGCCTGAGCCTGCGCCTCCGCCGAACCCGACGGCACAGTGACGGCGCCGCCAAAGGCCATGACTGCGCTGGCGGCGATAATCGCGAACTGTCTCATGGAGGTGTCCTTCCTGATCCTTTGGCGCACAACGCACCACAAGCCCTACTGTTCAACATTCTCGATGAACCTTTGCTGTACGTGGCATTCGGACGGCGTTTTCTTTTATCGCGAAAGCGCCTATACAGAAGTCTCAGCGCCCGGCCGAAAGGTCGGGCGCCGTCGATTCAAACGCCCGATTTTCGGGCCGCAAACGCCGGGACGCACGCCCCATGACCGACATCCTGATGCCCAAGGCCACCGCGGTCTGGCTGGTGGACAACACCTCGCTCTCCTTCGAGCAGATCGCTGATTTCTGCGGCCTGCACCCGCTGGAAGTGCGGGGCATCGCCGACGGCGACGTGGCCCGCGACATCCGCGGCGTGGACCCGGTGACGGGCGGCCAGCTGACGCGCGAAGAACTGGAAAAGGCTCAGGACAACCCTGACTACCGCATGAAGGCCGTGGTCAGCCGCCACGCCGAGTTGCTGAAGCCGTCCAAAACCGCGCCGAAGTATACGCCCGTATCGCGCCGCCAGGACCGCCCCGACGCCATCTTCTGGTTCGTGCGCAACCACCCGGAAGTGACCGACGCCCAGATCGCCAAGCTGCTGGGCACCACCAAGTCGACCATTGAGAGCGTGCGCAACCGCACCCACTGGAACTCGGCCAACATCAAGCCGGTCGATCCGGTGACCCTGGGCCTGATCGGCCAACTGCAACTGGACGAGATCGTCAAAAAGGCCGCTGACAAGAAGGCCAAGGACGACGCCAAGAGCGGCGGCGCCGCCCTGCAATCGATCCAGGCCGAGCCGGAAGAGCCCGAGTTCGTGCCGGAAGAGCGCGTACGCCCCGGCGCCGAACCGACCGCCGAATCGGTCTTCGGCAAGAACGACTGATCGTTCCGCAAATCTGAATATGGAAACGGCCCCGGAGAGCAATCTTCGGGGCCGTTCTCGCTTTTCGGGAGGCTTGGAGCCTGATCGGTTGAGGTGGGATCGCTTCGCGATTCCGCCGATGCCATGAAACAGGCTCCAGGATTGATGCTGAAGCGAATATCTGCGCCGAGTTGGACTGCGTCCAACTCAACCGATTCCGCTCTAGTGAATCCTGGCCTCCAGACTAGTGATCTCTTCCTTCAACCTGAGCTTTCGCTGCTTCAGCTCCCTGATCTGGATCGGGTCCGCGGTGGGTCTGCGCGCCTCCTGCTGAATGGTCTCATCCAGCGACCGGTGCCTATTTCCCAGTTCGCGAATACGAGCCTCGATGGTCATGGCTTGCGCCTCCATGTCTAAGGGACCACTACACTGAGCGCCTGGAACGACGGCCTGTGGAATCACATTGCAGTGACCCCGCGCCGCTCCGGACACGGAGAGACTGGAAGTCAAAATGGCCGAAGATGTGAACTCGACCATACGGAACTCGCCCCCCTCGCGGCTGGTCGTTGGAATCTCTGGCGCTTCCGGCGTCGTCTATGGCGCGCGGGCGCTGGACGCCCTGCGCGAACTGGGCGTGGAGAGCCATCTGGTCGTTACGAAAGCCGCCCTGCTCACATTGTCGCAGGAGACGGACCTGAGCCCAGACGACCTGATGTCGAAGGCGGACGTGACCTACAAGCTGGGCGATGTCGGCGCCGCCATCGCCTCGGGCTCGTTCCGGACGCTCGGCATGATCGTCGCCCCCTGCTCGGTGCGGACCATGAGCGAGATCGCCACCGGCGTAACCTCGACCCTGCTGACCCGCGCCGCCGACGTGGTGCTGAAGGAGCGTCGCCCTCTGGTGCTGATGGTGCGCGAGACGCCGCTGCACCTGGGCCACCTGCGCACCATGACATCGCTGGCGGAAATGGGCGCCACAATCGCCCCGCCCCTGCCCGCCTTCTACGCCAGGCCCGCGAGCATCGCCGAGATGGTCGACCAGTCGGTCGGGCGGGCGCTGGACCTATTCGGTCTGGATTGGTCGGCGGTGCGCCGCTGGAAAGGCCTCAACGCCGGCCTGACCCAGGCATGAGCGATCTTTGGGCCTGGACCCTGACGGCCTACAAGGCGCCGGGTGTGGCCGAGGCCTGCCTCAGCCTGCAGGACCACCACGAGCAGAACGTGCCTCTGCTGCTCTGGGCCGCCTGGGTCGCCGTCACCGGCCGCCGCCCGGACGAGGACACGATTGAGGCCGCCTGCGACGCGGCCCGCGCCTATGACACCGTCATCGTCAGCCAGCTTCGCGCCGTTCGCCGCACGCTGAAGGCCCCTATCCCCGACATGGACCACGACCACCGCGAGGCCCTGCGTCAGCAGGTCAAGACGCTGGAGCTGGACGCTGAGCGCCGCCTGATGCTGGAACTGGAAAGCCTGGCCCCGGCGCCCTCCGGCGCCCCGCGCCGCGCCATCGAAGGTCTGGCTGAAACGGCGCGGATGTGGACGCGGGTCGTGCCGCGCCCGGCGCTGACGATCCTAGCGGATCGCCTTCCCGCCTGAGCGCCGGTCGGCTATAAGCAGGGACGTCCGGGGCGCACCATGAACGATGACCAACCCTTCCTGTCCGATGAGGACAATCGGCTGCGGGCCGAGCTGAAAACGCTTCAGCAGGAACACGCCGACCTCGAGGCCTCGATCGAGGCGCTGTCGCACATGCCGATTCCCGATCAGCTGCTGATCGCCCGGCTCAAGCGCAAGAAACTGGCCCTGCGCGACGAGATCGTGAAGGTCGAGGACCGCATCCTGCCCGACATCATCGCCTAGGCAGACGAAGGCTCAGCGGCCCTTCTTCCTCAGCCACATGGCCGCGTCGGCTTCGGACAGCCAGACCTCGGGATCAGTCTGCCCCGCATAAGCCCGCACGCCGAAGGACCCGCCCAGCGCCGCGCGCTCGCCCTGCCACTGGAAGCCCTCGGCCTCCAATGTCTGGGCCAGACGTTGCGCCTTGTCGCGCCCTTCCTCGACCCCAGCGTGCAACAGCAGCAGCGCGAACTCGTCGCCGCCCAGCCGCCCGACCGCGTCGGATTCCCGCACATTCTCCAGCAACAGATCGGCGACCCGCACCAGGGCGGCGTCCCCCGCGGCGTGACCCAGCCGGTCATTGACGCCCTTGAAGCCGTCCAGATCAAGATAAAGCAACACGGCCTGAACATCGTGGCGGCGACAGAAGGCCATGCTGCGGTTCAGCACCGTCATGAAGCCGCGCCGGTTCAGCGCCGGCGTCAGAACGTCGTGATCGGCAAGGGCCTCGGCAGCCTCGGCGCGCGCGGTCAGGGCGGCGACCTCGGCGCGCAGCCGTTCGATCTCGGCGTGCAGATCGGTCTCTGCAGTCGGTTCGGCCACGTGGTTCAAGTCAGGCTCCGGCGTCGCGAATCAGGTCCGACTCAGGGCCAAGCGACGCCGATGATTCTAACGACCTTGGTTGCGGGCGCAACGCGCGTGCTGTAACGGGCCGCTTTCCGTGTGGGGAGCCTTCGCATGACCGCCTCGACGCCACCCGTCGCCATCATCATGGGCAGCCGTTCCGACTGGCCGACCATGAAGCTGGCCGCCGAACGTCTGGATCAACTGGGCGTCGACTGGGAGGCCAAGGTCGTCAGCGCCCACCGCACGCCGCAACGCCTTTATGACTTCGCCACGACCGCCAAGGCCAACGGGCACAAGGTCATCATCGCCGGCGCCGGCGGCGCGGCCCACCTGCCCGGCATGGCCGCCTCGATGACCGACCTGCCCGTGCTGGGCGTGCCGGTCCAGTCCAAGGCGCTGAAGGGGATGGATAGCCTGCTCTCCATCGTCCAGATGCCCGGCGGCGTGCCCGTCGCCACCCTGGCCATCGGCGAGGCGGGCGCCGCCAACGCCGGCATCCTGGCGGCGCAGATCCTGGCCCTGTCTGACCCCGCGCTCGCCGAACGCCTTAGCGCCTTCCGCGCCGCCCAGACTGCTTCCGTCGCCGAAACCGTCGAGGACTGACTTGCCCCAGCTGCCCCTGAGCCCCGGATCGACCCTCGGCATTCTCGGCGGGGGCCAGTTGGGCCGGATGCTGAGCCAGGCCGCCTCGCGCCTCGGCTTCGACGTCGTGATCCTCGACCCGCAGCCGGACTGCCCGGCCGCCCGCGTCTCGCGCGCCCAGATCACCGCCCCCTATGACGATCCCGACGCGCTGCAAGCGCTCGGCCGGTTGTGCGACGTCGTCACCTTCGAGTTCGAGAACGTCCCCGCCTCCTCGGTCGAGACCCTGGCCGAGGCCGGCGCCCTGGTCGCGCCCGGACCGACGGCCCTGGCCGTGGCCCAGGACCGGGTGGACGAGAAGACCTATCTGAACGCCGTCGGCGCCGTCACGGTCGACTTCGCCGCCGTCTCGACGCTGGATGACCTCACCAACGCCATCGACCAACTGGGTCTGCCCGCCCTGCTGAAGACCCGCCGCGAGGGCTATGACGGCAAGGGCCAGGTCTGGATTCGCGACGCCGCCGACGCCGAGGCCGCCTTCGAGGCCATCGGTCGCCGCCCCGCCATTCTGGAAGCCGCCGCCGTCTTCAACCGCGAACTGTCGGTGATCGCCGCGCGCGGCCATGACGGCGCCGTGGCCGTCTATCCCTTGGGCGAGAACATTCACGCCAACGGGGTGCTGAAGACCACCCTGGCGCCCGCCGCCGTCGACGCGAAGACGCAGGGACGCGCCCATGAGATCGCCTCGGCGGTGCTCGACGGCCTCGACTACGTCGGGGTCATGGGCATCGAGCTGTTCGACATGGGCGCCGATTCTGACGGAAACTCCGTCCTGCTGGTGAACGAGGTCGCCCCGCGCGTCCACAACACCGGCCACTGGACCCAGGACGGCTGCGTCTGCGACCAGTTCGAACAGCACATCCGCGCCATCGTCGGCTGGCCGATGGGCCCCACCGAGGCCCACGCCCGCATCGAAATGACCAATCTGCTGGGCGACGAGATCGAGCAGTGGCGCGCGCTGGCCGCCGAGCCGAACGCCCGCCTGCACCTCTACGGCAAGCACGAGGCCCGCGCCGGTCGCAAGATGGCGCACGTGAACAGGGTGCTGGGGGCGGTTTAGCCACCCCCCGCTCATCCCGGCGAAGGCCGGGATGAGCGGAGGTTAGTCTGTTTCCTTCGCCCCGTACCGCAGCCGCCCCAGAGCTTCCGTCACCGCCTTCAGCGGCGCGTCGAAATCCTTGCCGGCCTTCCACTTCTCGAAGGCCATGACGTTCTCGATGCGACGGGCGACAAAGGCGTCAGCCGCCTCGCGGCCTTCGAACCAGCGCATGGTCAGGGCGGGGATCAGTATGCCGCCCAGGATGGCGCGCTTGGAATAGTGGTTCTGGTCCGTCGCCGTATCGCCGGCCCAGCGCCACAGGTGGTCAGCGCTCTCCCAGGCCAGCTTGAAGCCCAGGTCCACATTGGTCGGCAGGGCCAGGAAGCCGGCGCAGCGCTTGGCCGCCTCGATGTCCTGCGCCCCCGCCTCCAGCCGCGCCGAGACAGCGGCGGCGATTCGCTGGCGAATCTTCATCGTCTCCGGCGGCGTGGCCTCCAGCGCTTTCAGGGCGCGCGAATCGTGACGCCGCGACAGCAGGACCGCCAGATCACGCGCCCCGTTCGGCAACAGCAGTTCCTCGTCGCCCAGCGACAGGCCGTTCGCCTCACACGCCGCACGCACCAGACGGCTGTTCCAGCCTAGCGCGGGCGCGCGTTCTATAGCGGCGTCCAGCACCGCCTGCTCCATACGGACAGCCCAGTCGTCCTTGGGCGGGGCGGGTTTGGGATCGGCGGGGGCGGCTTCGGTCATATCCCCAAGATAGTCCTGTCCTTCCGGCATTTCGACCCATCACGATTGCCTGTGTCGATCTGGACAGGCCCCGACTGGTCGTGTATCAGCGCGCCTTCATCCGAGAGCCTCAGTTCTTTCGGTCGAGATTTTTATTTTGTCTGCCCGTCTCCCTTCGAAAGGACGCGGCGGGCGGCCAAAGGAGAGATAACCCTGGTTCAGATTTTCGTTCGCGACAACAACGTCGATCAGGCGCTCAAGGCCCTGAAAAAGAAGATGCAACGTGAAGGCAGCTTCCGTGAAATGAAGCGCCACGTGCACTTCGAAAAGCCTTCGGAAAAGCGCGCCCGTCAAAAGGCTGAAGCTGTCCGTCGCGCTCGCAAGCTGGCTCGCAAGCGCGCCCAGCGCGAGGGTCTGCTGCCGGCTCCGAAGCCCCGGGTTCCGGGCGGCCGTTAATACGGCCCCAGCCCAGGCTGAAAGTTCAAGGCCCGCTCCGGGAAACCGGAGCGGGCCTTTTCTTTGGCTGAAGGGTCAGGTGGCGCCTAGAAGACGCCGACCGCGGCGTCGGCCCAGATCAGCAGCACGGCGAAGACCAGTGCCCCGCCGATGGCCAACCGCCAGGCCAATGCCTTGGTGCGCCAAGCCACGAGCTCGAAGATCAGGCCTGCCCCGACCAGCAACACGCCCGCAAAGGCGAAGTCCGCCGCGTCCCACGCCACCTCGCGAGTGAACTGCATGGCGATTAGCGGCAGAAGCAGCAGGCCTGCGATCAGCCCCCACATCAACAGCCGCCACTGCCCGCTTGTCGTCCTCGCTATCGTCGTCATGATACGCCTCGATGAATGAGATCGTCTTTCGTCCGCCTCAGTGAACGGACGGCGGCGCGCGCAGTTTCACGGGCGCCGCCGTCGCCTCAGCTCCCGCCGCGCACGGCGCCCAGGAAGCTCTTCCAGTTCAGCTTGACGTCCGACAGGGCGCCGGCGCGGAAGGCCCGCCCCGCGACCCAGACCATCAGGGCGGCGAACAGGAACATGCCGATCAGGGCGCCCACGATCTCGACCAGGGGCGGACCGCTGGGGGCGCGCGCGGCCATGACGAAGGGGGTGAAGGGGGGGATCAGGCTCATGATCTTCACCACCGGCGCGTCCGGCGTACGGATGGCCAGCTGCATCACGATCAGCGGCACGAAGAGCACCATCATGATCGGCCCCATCAAGGTCTGGGCGTCGCGCGGCGTCTCGCAGAAGGCGCCGATGGCTGCGAACAGGACCGCGTACATCAGATAGCCGCCGACCATGAACAGCAGGAAGTAGATCAGCAGGCCATTGCTCATCAGCACCGAGCCGATATCCCGGGCCATGTCCGGCGCGGCCAGGATAAGGCCGATCCCCCCCAACCCACCCCAGGCGGCCAGAACCGTCAGCGTCAGCAAAGCCACGCCCAGCACCTTGCCGGTCAGGATTTCGGTCGCCGAGGCCGAGGACAGCAGGACCTCAAGGATCTTGTTCGACTTCTCTTCCATCACGCTGTTCAGCAGGATCGAGGCGCCCGTGATGATCAGCGACCACAGGATGAAGCCCACCGCCAGACCGACCACGGTCGGCAGCTTGTCGCGGAACGACACCTCGCCCCCCGACGCCGCCTTGGGCGAGAAGACGGACAGTTCGGGACGGAACCTATCCGTCTGGGCCACCACCGCAGGGTCGATGCCGCTGGCGGCGAAGACCTGACGGCGATTGACGTCCTTCAGGGCGTCGCGAACGGCGTCCTCGACGGCGTCGTCGGTGGCGCGGGCGGTCCAGACGCGGGCGCCGGGCTGGCCATTGGTTTCAGTCAGGAAGACGATGCCGCTCAGCTTCTGGCCCTCGGGCGCATCGTCGCCCAGGTAGCGGCGGGCCAGAGCGTCGCGGGCCTCGCCGGGGGCGGCGGCGAGGATTTCCGCTGGCGGCGCAACCAGATTCAGGCTGCGCTTGGGGGTTTCAAAGGCTGCGCCGGCGCGGGGCGCCTCACGCTTCAGCGCTGCAACGCCAGCCTCAAAGCCTTCGTTCTCGGCCACCTTCCGCACCCGATCACCGCCCGCCACTCCCGCCTCGGGTATGGCGGCCATGCGCAAGGCGCTGATATCGCCCTTCGCCTGCTCGCTTTCCAGCGACTGACGCACGGCGGAGGCCAAACCCGACCCAGCCGGCGCCTCATCGACCAGGGCCACCGAACGCATAGGCTCGGACTGGCTCATCAGGATGGGAATGGCGCCGCCCAGCGCCCCGAACAGGGGGAAGGCCAGCAACGACAGCCAGAAGCCGACGGTCTTGGCATAGGCCATGAACTCGCGGCGCGCGATCAGAAGGGTGCGGTTCATCGGGCAGCCTCCGTCTTGAGCGCATCGCGCGCAACGCTCTGGTCCTCATCCGGATGATCGCCGGTCAAACCGATGAAGGCGTCGTGCAGGGTCGGCTCCTTGATCTGGAACCGGCGCACGTCCAGCCCGGTCAGGAAGGCCGATTTCAGCGCCTCCTGCCCGCCAGCGCCCTGCGCCAGCCCGGCGCGCAGCGTGCGCACGCCGTCTTGATCGTTCAGCACCTCGACGCCGGAAACCCCCGGCAGGGCCGCGACAGCCCCCGTATCCAACACCCCTTCGAGTTCCAGGAAGCGCGGCGAGGTCGCCCTCGCCTGATCCACGGTCCCCTCGAAGGCCTTCTTGCCGCGCGCCAGCAGCACGACCTTGTCGCACAGCCGCTCGGCGTGTTGCATGACGTGGGTGGAGAACAGGACGGTCGCCCCATCGGCGGCCAGGGCCCGGATCATCGCCTCCAGTCCCTGCTGGTTCATCGGGTCGAGGCCCGAGAAAGGTTCGTCCAGGATCACAAACTCGGGTCGATGCACCACGGAGGCGATCAACTGGACCTTTTGCGCCATCCCCTTGGACAGCTCTTTCATCTTTTTCTTCTGGGCGTCGCCCAGGCCCATCTGCTCCAGCATCTCGCGGGCGCGCTTGCGGCCCTCGGCCTGGGGCAGGCCCTTTAGGCCGCCGAAGAAGGAGATGGCGTCCACCGGCGTCATCTTCTTGTAGAGACCACGCTCTTCGGGGAGGAAGCCGATCCGGTCGCGCACCTTGCGTCCATCGTCAGCGCCAAGGATCTCGATCCGGCCGGACGTGGCGGGCTGTAGCCCCAGGATCATGCGCAGGGTCGAGGTCTTGCCCGCGCCATTGGGGCCGAGAAAGCCGCAGATCGTGCCCTTCTCGACCGCAAAGCTCAGGTCGGACACGGCCTGAAAGCCGCCGTATCTCTTGCTGATTCCATCCAGCGTCAACGCTGCTGTCATGCCGTCCCCCTTCAACCGTCAGATGCGAATCCTAACGGTGCGGCGGGCACAATGGAAAGGCTATTTTACATTACGAATCGGTCATGATCGGCGACGCCTACTTGGAAGCGCTGACCTTCACGTCAAAACTCTGACCTACGACCTTGGTGGGGTTCACCTGGCCGCCATTGCGGCGGACCTCGAAATGCAGGTGCGGCCCCGTCGAATAGCCGGTTGAACCCACCAGACCGATACGCTCGCCCGAGGCCACCGACTGCCCAGTGTGCACGTCGATGCGGCTCAGATGACCATAGACGCTGCTCATGCCGTTCGGATGCTTCACCTCGATGAAGTTGCCATAGCCGCCCGCCTGGAAGCCGGCGCGGACCACCCTGCCCTCAGCGGTCGAATAGACGCTGGTGCCCTTGGGCGCGGCGATATCGACGCCCTTGTGGGCGCGAGCCTTGGCTTCGATGGCCAGTTTACGCAGACCGAAGGCCGAGTTGACCCGATAGCCCTTCACCGGGGCCTCGAACACGATCTTGCGCATCAGAGGGCCGGCGGGTTGAGCCACTGCCGTCACCGGCGGGGCGGCGGGGGCGGACAGGTCGTCGACCTTGTCCGGGGCGGGATTGGCGCCGTGCAGCGGAGCGGCGGCCATGGCGAGAACAGCGGCGCCGGCCAGCAGGGAGATCTGACCGACATGAAGCACGAACGGCCGGGCGGCCGGGGGAAGAAAACGCATACTAAAACAACAGCTCCTGGCGCTTTTTCAAGCGGGAGGGCCGTCGTGGTCGCGCAATGCGCGGATGGCGGAAGAACACTCGCCGACGGCCGGGGTTGTCCTTTTCTGGCATTACACCGGGTCGCGAATGGGGCGCCGCAGGGGCGACAAGGCGTCGCACCGTGGAACCCGCACGCGAAAGGGGCCGCGCGACCTGCGCCGCGCGGCCCCTCTCCTGTCTGGCAGACGCCTTACAGCGGCAAGGTCAGTTGCACCCCGCCCATATGGCTGTCGGCCTGATCGCCGAAACGCCCCTTGTAGCCAATGGAGACCTTCAGACGGTCCATCACCGTACCCTCGATGCCCACCGAGGCCAGGAACTGACCACCCCAGGGCTGACCGATTTCACGCGCCAGGATCTTCGCCGGGTTACCGGCGATGCCAGTCTGCACCGCGTCGCTGTCGTCGCTGAGGCTGTCACGATAGCCGCCCTCGGCGAAGAAGTGGAAGCGGTCGATGCCCGCCTCGGCGCGCAGGGCGATCTCGGCGGTCGCGCCCTGAACCGAACGGTCCTGATAGGCATACTGGGCCGCGACGCCCTGTTCGGTGAAGGCGTCCACGTCGCTGTTGATCCAGGCCACGGCGGCGCGCGGCGACAAGGCGACGCCGCCCATGTCGAACCACATCCCGCCCTGCAGACGCGCACCCGTGCTGACGCCGCGTGTCGAGCCGGTGTGAACGATCGGGGCCAGGGAGGTCAGGCGGCTGACGTCGTTGAAGTCGTCCTGGGCCACGCCCGCCGCCGCGTTGACGAACAGGTCGCCCGAGCGCCAGCCGCCGTAGATGTCGAGGCCGAACGTGTCGAGGTCGACGTTCAGCGCGCCCGCGTCCACATCGGCGTTGCGGTAAGAACCGGCCAGGCCGAAGCGCATGGTCTCGGTGCCCGACTCCAGCGCGATCCGCACGCCGTAACCGTCCGAGGTCGCCGCGCCGATGGCGCCGCGCGCGTCGGTCTTGGTCCGGTCGGCCAGGGCCGCGACCGAGATCGCCGTCCCCGCCGTCCAGGCGTCGCGGCCGGACAGGCTGGCGGTCGAGCCGTCCAGCGCGTCCTCACGGTGACGCCAGGCGGTCTCGCCCAGCACGGCCGTCTGCGTGCCCAGATCTCCGTAATAGAGGTAATCGTTGGCCAGGCGCGCGATCAGCCTGTGCCCCGCCGCCGTCGGGTGGACGCCGTCCCAGTAGAGGTAGGTATCCGGCGTCGAACAGGCGGTCGTCCCGGTAAAGCAGGCGTCCTTGGCGTTGGTCAGGCCGAAACGCTCCGGGCTGCCCGACAGGGTGTCGCTGATCTTGTAGAGGTCCATCAGGATGATGTTGGTGTTGGGCTGGGCCGCCGCCGTGGCCATCATCCCGGTCAGCAGCGCGCTGTTGAAGGTTGTTCCGGCGTAGTCGGCCAAGGGCGACGCCGGCAGTCCGGGCCCCTTGTTGAACTGCGGCGTGGTGCCCAGTCGCGGCAGGTTGGTCACCAGAATGGTGCCCGCCCCGGCCGAGGCCACGCTGTTGACGATGAACTTCATGTCCGCCGCCGCGCCCAGGGCGACGGTCGAGATGCTGCCCTGCGGGTTCGCCGACGCGCCCGCCGCCGGGATGCCCTGGAAGATGTTATTGGCGCCGCCCAGGATGCTGACCAGATCGCCCGCGCCGAACTTGCCGCCCGCGCCCGTATAGGCCAGCAGTTGATTGCGCATTCCAGGCGGGGAGGCTTGGCTGTCGGTGCGCGCGCCGCCGAAGGCGTAGTTGACGCTGCCCGTCACCGGCGCGCCGGCGGTGTAGCGTCCGGCGTTGAAGCCCAACAGCTCCGTGAACACCGGCCCGTTGGAGAATCGCCCCTGGAAATAGGGCGGCGAGGTCGGGTTCGTGCCGCCCGTCGCGGCGAAAAGATTGCCGTTGTCCGACAGGCTGTCGCCGAACACAACTAGCCGGTTATAGGTTTGGGCCCCGGCGGCGCCGGCCGTCGAGACAGCCGCCAGAGTCAGCGCGGCCAGAGCCGCTCCGCGAAGAAGACGTGACATCGGTGTTCCTCCCTCGACCGTCAGTGCGCGGTCGTTAGTGAGAGGATGCGCCGCTTGGCCGCTAACGCAAGATGCCCCTAGGGAAGCTGAACAACGATCAGTGAAGCGTACGGAAGCGAAGTGTGCCCGGCAGGTCACGCAGGGTCTTCAACACCTCGGGGTCATAGTCGCGATCCACGTCGGTGATGACGTATCCGGTCCGCTCGTCCGTCTTCAGGTGCTGGCCCAGGATGTTGAGGCCCGCCGCCGACAGGGCGCGGTTCAGCTCGGCCAGAACGCCCGGCTGGTTCCTGTGGATGTGCAGCAGACGGTGGGCGCGCGACACCTCCGCCAGTTGCACGTTCGGCAGGTTGACGCAGAAGGTGGTGTCGCCCCGGTTCAGATAGCCCAGCAGGCGCTCGGCCGCGAACTCGGCGATGGCTTCCTGCGCCTCCTCGGTCGAGCCGCCGATGTGGGGCGTCAGGATGACGTTCTTCAGGCCCTGCAGGGGGCTGGCGAAGGGATCGGCGTTGGTGCGTGGCTCCTCGGGGAAGACATCGACCGCCGCGCCGGCGACCCGGCCCGACTTCACCGCCTCGGCCAGGGCGTCGACATCGACGACATGACCGCGCGACAGGTTCAGGAACAGGACGCCCGGCTTCATCCTGGCGAACTGCGCCGCGCCGATGATGGCGGTGTTCTCCTTGCGCCCGTCGACGTGCAGGCTGACGACGTCGGCCTCGGCCAGCAGGGCGTCCAACGAGCGCATGCGCCGGGCGTTGCCGAGGGCCAGCCGCTCCGACAGGTCGTGGAAGATGACGCGCATGCCCAGCCCCTCGGCCAGCACCGACAGCTGCGAGCCGATGGCGCCATAGCCGACGATGCCCAGGGTCTTGCCGCGCAGTTCGCGCGAGCCGGTGGCGGACTTGTTCCATTCCCCCCGGTGCATGGCCGCCGACTTGTCGGCCACGTCGCGCATCAGGACGATGGTCAGGCCGATGGCCAGTTCGACCACCGAACGGGTGTTGGAATAGGGGGCGTTGAAGACGGCCACGCCATGTTCGGCGGCGGCTTCCAGATCGATCTGGTTCGTGCCGATGCAGAAGGCGGCGATAGCCAGCAGACGGTCGGCGCGTTCCAGCACTCGCTTGCTGACGTTGGTCTTGGAGCGGATGCCCAGGACGTGCACGCCCTTAATCGCCTCGATCAGGTCGTCCTCGTCCAGCGCGCCCTTCAGGGTCTCGACGGAATAGCCCGCCTCCTCCAGCCGCTCGACGGCGGCGGGGTGGATGTTTTCCAGCAGCAGCATCTTGATGCGGTTGCGCGGATAGGACCAGCGGCCCGACACGCCCTCGGCGAACAGGACCTCGTCCAGCGAGGCGGCGACGGCGTCGGCGACCTCGATCACCTTGGCCCGGCCGACGACCTCGGTGAAGGCGTAGAAGCGGTCGGCGGCGCCGGCGAGCTTGACCTCGGCGTCGGTCCAGCCGTCGCCGACCATGACCACGGGTCCGGTCAGGTTCAGGGCCTTGATGACCTCGGGCTTGCCGTTGTCGCGCGACAGGGGGTTGGCGTCGTCCACGCCCGTCACCCGGCCCTCGGCGTCATAGATCAGGTCGTTGGCCAGAACGTGATCAGCGGCGATCCCCAGCCGCGCGGCCAGGGGCGCGATCACCTCGCGGAAGCCGCCCGACAGGATATAGACCCGCTCGGCGTGGCGCTCGAAGAAGTCCACGTTGCGGCGGATCGAGGCGCTGGCCTCGTCCAGAATACGGTCGCTCAGGGCCTCGACGTGGCTGCGGGTCAGGGACAACAGGTCCAAACGGCGGCGCAGGGCCGTGCCGAAGTCCACCTGCCCCGTCATCGCCTGGTCGGTCAGAGCCGCGATTTCGGCCTTTTTCGCCGCCGCATCGGGCGCGTCGGACAGGGCGATGTCAGCGAGCGCCTCAAGCGTCTCGATGCGCACCAGGGTGGAGTCGAAGTCGAAGATGAAGACGGGCGAAGTCATGCCCCGCCCCTAGCCCACCTTCGCACCTGCAGCAATAAAAAGGGGCGCCGAAGCACCCCTTTCCGCATGAATTTTCCAAAAACGTCACAATTTGCCGAAACCGCTCGATCCCCCGCTCCTGCGACGGTTTTCCAGGGCCGCAGCGCCGATGGCGGCGGCGATGGTGGCCACGGCCAGCAAGGCCCCGCCCTCCCTGGCGTGATCACGGGCGAAGTCGCCGGCGTCTTCGGCATAGCGGCGCGCCTGTCTGGCGTAACGTTTCATCGGCTTGCGGGAATTTTTGCGCGAACGATGCAGCCAATGTTCAGCCTTGGATTTCGCTTCATGACCGAAATGGCCGGCGCGCTCGCCGGCGTAGCCGCCCAGATCGGCGGCGCGATGGGTCAGATCACCCGCTCCATCCCGCACCCCGCGCGCGATGTCATCAAACCGATGACGAAGCGCCTCGGCGTCGAACCAGCCCCGCGGGTCAACCCGTTCGCGTAGCTGCTGATAGCGGGTCGGGCCTGAACGCTGATTCAGCAGCAGGGCGGCGATACCCACACCGGCCAGCACGGCGACGACGCCGGCGGTGATCCCGGGGTGTTTGCGGACTTCGTCCACGGCGTTGAACTGTCGAACCATAGGCAATCAAACCTCTTCTTGTCGAAACTGTCGTCAGGACAGGAGCGAACCGCGTCAAAAGAGGTTCCGCCACAAACGGCCAAGCTGCAAGCCGCGTGGGCGGATGGCCCCTGCCCCTTACCAAGCAGGGGCAGGCTCCCTATGTTGCGCCGCTTCCGAACAGTTTCGCCTTTTATCAGGATCTTCGCCGTGACCGATCACGCGCCCACCGCACAACCAAACCCCGCCCCTGCCGACGACTTCGCCGCCGCGTTCCAGATCGAAGGCTGGCCCGTGCGCGGCCGCCTGGTGCGGTTGGGCGAGGCCGTGGACAAGGTCCTGTCTGCCCATGACTATCCCGCACCCGTCGCCGGCCTGCTGGGCGAAGCCTGCGTCCTGGCCGCCATCGTCGGCTCGGCGCTGAAATTCAAGGGTCGTTTGATCGTTCAGGCCCAGGGCGACGGCCCGGTGCGCTACGTCGTCGCCGACTACGACACGGCGGGCACGCTGCGCGGTTTCTGCCGCTTTGACCCTGAAGAGGTGGCCGCGGTGTCCGAGGGCGACGTCCGTCCCGGCGCACAGGCGCTGCTAGGCAAGGGCGTCTTCATGATGACCATCGACCGAGGCGAGGATTTCGAACGCACCCAGGGCATCACGCCGATCGAGGGCGAGAGCCTGTCGCTGTGCGCCGAACACTACTTCACCCAGTCCGAGCAGGTGCCGACCAAGGTGCGCCTGGCCGTGGGTCAGGTGACGACGGCGGCCGGCACGGCTTGGCGCGCGGGCGGCGCCATGATCCAGGTCATCGCCAGCGACGACGCGCGCGGTTCGACCGAGGAAATCTGGGAACGCACCCGCGCCCTGTTCTTCACCCTGGGCGACGACGAACTGATCGACCCCACCATCAGCGCCGAGACATTGCTGTTCCGCCTGTTCCACGAGGACGGCGTGCGGCTGGAAGGCGCCCAGCCTCTGACCGCCGTCTGCCGCTGTTCCAAGGAAAGGATCACCGGCGTCCTGGGCTCCTTCCCGGTCAGCGACCGCGCCGAAATGATCGAGGCCGACGGCTTGATCCGCGCGACCTGCGAATACTGCTCGACCATCTATGAGATCGACCCGGAAGAGATCGCGAGCTGACACATCAATCGCCCTCCCCTTCATGGGGAGGGTGACTGAGCCCGCAGGGGGAAGTCGGGTGGGGACGCTTTAGCAAATCAAGCGCCGCGCTCCGTATCGCCGCCCCCTCCGGTCGCTTGCGCGACCACCCTCCCCATGAAGGGGGAGGGAGAATTCTTCTAGCTGTTCAAATCCAGCGAATAGCCCGCCGAACGCACCGTCCGGATCGGGTTGACCGTGCCCTCGACGTTCAGCGCCTTGCGCAGGCGACCAACGTGGACGTCGACCGTGCGGGCCTCGACATAGACGTCCGAGCCCCAGACGGCGTCCAGCAGCTGTTCACGGCTGAACACCCGGCCCGGATGCTTCATCAAATGATCCAGCAGGCGGAACTCGGTCGGGCCGAGGTGGATTTCCTTGCCGGCACGACGGACGCGGTGGGCGACGCGGTCGATGACGATGTCGGCGTGGTTGATGCGATCGTCGGCCAGGCCCGGACGGATGCGGCGCAGCACCGCACGGATGCGCGCCGTCAGTTCCGTCATCGAGAAGGGCTTGGTCATGTAGTCGTCGGCGCCGGTGTCCAGGCCGCGCACGCGGTCGGATTCCTCGCCGCGCGCGGTCAGCATGATGATCGGCAGGTTGCGGGTCTCGGCCCGACCGCGCAGACGACGGCAGACCTCGATGCCCGACAGCTTGGGCAGCATCCAGTCCAGCAGCACCAGATCGGGCAGGCGCTCGTCGACCTGCAACAGCCCCTCCTCCCCGTCCGCCGCCACGGTCACGTCATAGCCTTCCTTCTCCAGATTGTACTGGAGCAGGGTGGCCAGGGCGTCCTCGTCTTCCATCACCAGAATATAGGGTTGCACGTCAGGCTCTCCGGTCGGTCGAAGTCGTCAGCGGGAAGGGTCAGCCAGCCGTCGGGTCGGACGGCGGCGGTGTCGAAATATGCGGCGTGGAGGTCTGTTCCTCGCCGGGGCCAGGGACGGCCTTGGGTCGTTCGCCCAGGATGTCCTCGCCGGTGATCTCATAGTGGACGGTTTCGGCGATATTGGTCGCGTGGTCGCCGATCCGCTCCAGGTTCTTGGCCATGAACAGCAGATGGGTGCAGGCCGTGATCGTGCGCGGATCGCCCATCATGTAGGTCAGCAGTTCGCGGAACAGGGCGTTGTAGTGCTCGTCCACCTCGTCGTCGGTGCTCCACACCGACAGGGCGCGTTCCAGCTCAGACGCCGTGTAGGCGTCCAGCACGTCACGCAGCCGGGTCGAGACCAGACGGCCCATCCGCTCGATCGAGCGGGTCAGCACCTGCATCGGCTCGCCCTCAGCCAGGATCAGCGCCCGCTTGGCGATGTTCTTGGCCAGATCGCCGGTACGCTCCAGATCGGAGGCCAGCTTCATGGCCCCCAGCGTCCGGCGCAGGTCCGAAGCCACCGGCTGACGCAGGGCGATCAGGCGGATGGACTTCTTCTCGATGTCGCGATGCAGGGCGTCCAGACGGTTGTCGCGCTCGACCACCGCCTTCGCCAACGCCACGTCGCGACGGGCGACGGATTCGATGGCGTCCGCCACCTGCGCCTCGGCCAGACCGCCCATGCGGACGACCTCGGCCGTCAGCTGGTTCAGTTCGTCGCCGTAAGCCTTGACCGTGTGCTGGTTCATGCTCGCGCCCTTAGCCGAAGCGGCCGGTGATGTAGTCGAGCGTGCGGCGCTCGCGCGGATTGGTGAAGATCTCTTCGGTGTCGCCGGTCTCGACCAGCTTGCCCATGTGGAAGAAGGCCGTGCGTTGGGACACGCGGGCCGCCTGGGCCATCGAGTGGGTGACGATGACGATGCAGTAGCGCTCGCGCAGTTCGTCGATCAGTTCCTCGATCTTGGCCGTGGCGATCGGGTCCAGCGCCGAGCAGGGCTCGTCCATCAGGATGACTTCGGGTTCGACCGCGATCGCGCGGGCGATGACCAGACGCTGCTGCTGACCGCCCGACAGGCCGGTGCCCGGCGAGTGCAGGCGGTCGGCGACCTCTTCCCACAGACCCGCGCGCTTCAGCGCCTTCTGGACGATGTCGTCCAGTTCGCCCTTGGACGTGGCCAGGCCGTGAATCTTGGGCCCATAGGCGACGTTCTCATAGATCGTCTTGGGGAAGGGGTTGGGCTTCTGGAAGACCATGCCGACCTGGGCGCGCAGCAGGACCGGGTCGATCTTGCGGTCGTTGATGTCGCCGCCGTCCATCTCGATGCGGCCGGTCACGCGGCAGCCCGGAATGGTGTCGTTCATGCGGTTCATGGTCCGCAGAAAGGTCGACTTGCCGCAACCCGACGGCCCGATCAGGGCCGTGACGGTCTTGTCCGGGATGTCCAGCGAGACATCGAACAGGGCCTGCTTGTCGCCGTAGAAGACGCTGACGTCGCGCGCGGCGATCTTGATCGGACCCAAGGGCGCAGACGCATGGGCGCCGACCACCGGGGCGGTCGTCAGGGGTGCGGGTTCGCGGACGGCGGAACCGCCGCCTTGGCCCTCAGGGGCGCGGAAGATGTTGAACTTCATAAGACTACCACCGGCGTTCGAACCGCCGACGCAGCAGGATCGCGGCGGCGTTCATGACGATCATGAAGGCGAGGAGCACAAGGATGGCGGCGGCGGTCCGCTCGTGGAACGCGCGCTCCGACGCGTTCTCCCAGATGTAGATCAGCGAAGGCAGGGCGCCGACCGGCTCGTCGATGGCATGGGGCACGCCGGGGACGAAGCTGATCATGCCGATCAGCAGCAGGGGCGCCGTCTCGCCAAGGGCGTGGGCCATGGCGATGATCGAACCCGTCATGACGCCCGGCATGGCCAGGGGCAGGACGTGGCCGAACACGGTCTGGGTGCGGCTGGCGCCCATGGCCAGGGCCGCCTCGCGGATCGACGGCGGCACCGCCTTAAGCGACGAGCGCGTAGCGATGATCACCGTCGGCAGAGCCATCAGGGCGAGAACCAGACCGCCGACCAGCGGGCTGGCGCGCGGCAGGTGCAGGAAGTTGATGAAGAGGGCCAGCCCCAGCAGGCCGTAAACGATCGACGGCACCGCGGCGAGGTTGTTGATGTTGACCTCGATGATCGCGGTCAGGCGATTGCGCGGCGAGTATTCTTCCAGCCAGACAGCGGCGCCCACGCCGACCGGAATGGCGATCAGGGCCGTGACCAGCAGCATCAGGGCCGAACCGACCACGGCGCCCAGCAGACCCGCCAGCTCCGGCTGGGTCGAGTCGCCCTTGGTGAACAGGGCGCTGTTGAAGTGCGCCCGCACGGCGCCGGACGCCTTCATCCGGTCCAGCCAGGCCATCTGCTCATTACTGATGCGGCGTTGATCCTCGGGCGTGGCCTGGGAAATCTCGCCCTTCAGATAGAGGTCGGCGTTGTCGGACAGGGGCGCCGAGACCGGCACCGTCTGGCCAACCAGGCCGGGCTGGCGCGCGATCATGCCCGCCGCCTGGAACTTCAGCTCCGACGAGAACAGGGCCTTCATGGCCGCGGCCTTGGAGCCTTGGGCGTCGTCTTGGATGCCCAGACGGCGCACCTGTTGCTCGGCCACCATCTGCTCGAAATTGGCGCCCTGAGGATAGCCGCGGTCGATGCGCGCCGGGTCCATATAGACCGGCAGGGTGACGCTGTGGGCGTAGAAGGCCGTGCGGCCCTGCATGATGATGCTGCCCAGCAGGATCACCAGGAAGATCAAGGCGAAGCCGATGGCCGCGCGGCCATACCACTTGAAGCGGGTCTCGCGGGCGTAGCGACCGCGCAGCCGGGCCTGCAGCCGCTGGGTGCGCGAACTGACGCCGGTCACGGTCTGGCCCGTCGGGTTTTGGGCGGCGTCAGTCATATTGTTCCCGATAGGCTTGCACGATGCGCATGGCGACGATGTTGAGCAGCAGGGTGACGACAAACAGGGTCAGGCCCAGGCCGAAGGCGGCCAGGGTTTTTGGGCTGTTGAACTCCTGGTCGCCGGTCAGCAGGGTGACGATCTGCACCGTGACGGTCGTGACCGTATCCAGCGGGTTCAGCGTCAGCTTGGCGGCCAGACCGGCGGCCATGGTCACGATCATGGTCTCGCCGATGGCGCGCGAGATGGCCAGCAGGAAGGCGCCGGCGATGCCCGGCAGGGCGGCGGGCAGAAGCACCCGCTTGACCGTCTCGGACTTGGTCGCGCCCATGGCGTAGGATCCGTCGCGCAGGGACTGCGGCACGGCGTTCATGATGTCGTCGGACAGGGAACTGACGAAGGGGATGAGCATGATGCCCATGACCGCCCCGGCCACCAGAGCCATCTGGTTCTGCACCAGCAGCAGGTATTGGCCGATCCCGTCCAGCGGTCCGCCGACCAGCCAGCCGCCGATGGTGTTGAAGAAGACGCGGAAGGCCGGGCCCACGGTCAGGGCGGCGAAGAAGCCGTAAACCACGGTCGGCACGCCGGCCAGAACCTCAAGCAGGGGCTTGACCACGGCGCGGGTGCGACGACCGGCGTATTCCGACAGATAGATGGCCGAGAACAGGCCGATCGGTCCCGCCACCATCATGGCGATCATCATGATCAGGAAGGTGCCGGCGAACAGCGGCACGGCTCCGAAGGCGCCCGACGAACCGATCTGGTCGGCGCGGATCGCCATCTGCGGGCTCCACTTGGTCCCGAACAGGAATTCGGTGATCGGCACCGAGTTGAAGAAGCGAAGGCTGTCCCAGACCAGGGAGAAGATGATGCCGACCGTCGTCAGCACCGCCACCGCCGAACAGGCGAACAGGACGATGCTGATCCAGCTCTCCACCCGGTTGCGGGCGCGCAGGTCCGGGCGGATGCGGACGAAGACGAAGACGCCGCCCAGAATGGCCGCGATCAGGGCCGCGACGCCGCCGCCCCAGCTCAGGGCCGACGAGATACGGTGCGCGCGGCGTCCCTCGGCCGGGAGTTCCTCGGCATAGGGGGCGGGCCAGATCTGCTGGGCCTCAAGGCCGTCGCCGATGCGGCGCGCGTCCGAGAAGAAGGCCTCGCGACGGAAGGGCTCCAGCTGGGCGACGCTGTCCGGCGCGCCGGCGGCCAGCATCTGGCGCTCCAGCGGGGCCGAGAAGATCGAGGCGGCGATCAGCACGACCAGAGCCGGCATGCCGACCCAGATCAGGGCGTAGAGGCCATGCTGCCCCGGGCGCGAGTGGGCCTTCACCCCCGCGCTGCGACGCGTCGCCAGCCTGCGCCCGCCCAGATAGGCGAGAACAGAGAAGCCGATCAGCAGTAACAGAAAAATCCAGATCATCCGGGTCCGTACGCGCGTGAATCACAACGCATCGGGGGCCGGTGCGTTTCGGCCCGGAAACTGCCCGCGATTGGCGAGCGGAATAAGACGGCGGCGTGACAGTTCTGTTACGACGCCCATCCTTCATGTCGCAGGCCTGTCACGCCACGGGTCCGCCCCCAGAATCCGCGTCCCGCGCGGGCGCCAGGGGGAAGCAGGCGGTGAAGATCGCCCCCTGCCCCAGAGCGCTGTCCACGGCCAGACCGCCGCGGTGGCGGATGATGATGTGGCGCACGATGGCCAGGCCCAGGCCCGTCCCCTGTCGTTCGCCGCTCTTCTGGCCCTCGACGCGATAGAATCGCTCCGTCAGGCGCGGCAGGTGCTCGCGCGCCATGCCGGGGCCGTGGTCGCGCACGGTGACGACGGCGTATTTCTGACCCGCCTCGCGGTCCGGCGTGGCCAGCGACAGACGCGTGCCCTCGGGCATCCGCGCCGTCATGACCTCGTCAAGACTAAGGTCGCGCTCGATGGCGATCTCGATCACCCCGCCGCTGCTGGAGTATTTCAGGGCGTTGTCGATCAGGTTCTGAATCACCTGAATGATCTCGTCACGGTCGCCCGAGACCGTCGCGCCGCCCTGTCCGAGGTCGGCCTTGATGGTGACGCCGCGCTCGCTTGAGATGACGCTGACCGCGTCCACCACGTCCGAGGCGGCCCGCGCCAGATCGACCCGGCCCAGCGGCGCGATGTGCTCGTTCAGTTCAATCCGACTCAGCGACAGCAGGTCGGCGACCAGCCGCCCCATGCGGTCGGCCTGGATCGCCATGATGTCGAGGAATTTGTCGCGCGCCTTGGGGTCGTCCTTGGCGTGACCCTTCAACGTCTCGATGAAGCCCGACAGCGAGGCCAGCGGCGTGCGCAACTCATGGCTGGCGTTGGCCAGGAAGTCGACGCGCATCATCTCCATGCGCCGTGTGTCGGTCTCGTCACGCAGCGCCAGCAGGGCCAGCGTCCCGGCGCCCCACAGATGGGCGTCCCGCTCAGGCAGCGGGCGGACAAAGGCCCGCCAGTGACGTTCCTGGGCGCCCCCGCCGACGTAATCGACCGTGCTGCTGAAATCGCCGAACAGGGCCTCGTCCACCGCCTCCAGCACCTTGGGATCGCGGATGACCGAGACCAGCAGCCCGCCACCGGCCCCGTTCAGGCGAAACAATTCGCGCGCCGCAGCGTTGGCCAGGGCGATGCGACGCCCGGCGATATCATCGGCCTCGCCGCCGCTGATGATCAGGATGGGATCAGCCAGGGCTTCGAACACATCGGCCAGCAAGGCGCCGTCGGGGGCCAGATCGACAGGCCCGCTGCCGTCCAGTTCGCTGATGCTGGCCAGAGGCTGAGGCCGACGATTGACCAGCCAGGTCGTCGTCGCCACCGCCACGGCGCCCGCCGCCAGCCAACCCGCCAGTTCCGGCTTCATCACCGCCAGCACCGCCATCACCAGAATGGCCACGCCGCCGCTGGCGCCGGCGGTCCAGAGCCGGGACGAGGCGGTGGGTGCGACCGGCGAAGGCGAGTGCTCATACGGCATGAAAATCGACGTTATCTCATTATTCAGCGACTGGCCCTAGGCTGGCCGCGACTCGAAAGACGACCGGGTGAGCCGAGATGGTGGCGCATAGCGTAGTTTGTTCACCGATTTGCGGCAGTCTTTTCGGCGGGTTGGAGGGGCTTGTGACGTGAATACGATCCTGAACTGCCTGGTTCAGCAACACGATTGGCGGATTCTGCCCTTCGCCCTGCTTGTCTCCGTCTTCAGCCTGCTGATCGCCCTTTGCCTGTTCGATCGCGCCCGCAATGTCGCCCGACGCTCGCGCCGTGTCTATCTGATCGCCGTGCCCCTGGTGGCCGGCCTCGGCGTCTGGAGCACCCACTTCATCGCCATGAAGGCCTACGACATCGGCGTCCCGGCGCGATATGACGTGAGCGAGACCGCCGCTTCGCTGGCGGTCGTCATCGTCGCCTTCTACGTCGCCATGCACCTGGCTTTGGCGGATGTCGGCCGCATGGGGCGCCTGGTCGCCGCCTTGACCTGCGGCCTCGGCGTCGCGGCCATGCATTTCCTCGGCATGTCGGGACTGCGGCTCTCAGGCGCCATCCTGTCGTGGAACGCCCCGCTTGTCGTGGTGGCGGTCATCGGCGGCATGCTGTTGGTCAGCGGGGTTGCCCTGCTGCCTTGGCGTGTGGGCGCCAAGCGGGTCATCGTCGCCACCATCTTGGCGGCGCTGGGGGTCTGCTGGCTGCATTTCGTGGCCATGAGCGCCGTGGTCATCACGCCGACACCCGGCGTGATCCTGCCGGTCGCCGCCGCCGCCGAAACCACCCTGACCCTGTGGATCGGAGCCAGCGTCGGCCTGCTGGCCATCATCGCGGCCTTCCTGACCGGCATGGTCTGGTGGTCGCGACACAGCGCCCTGGGCCAGCTGCGCGAGGCCATCGAAGCCATGCCCGACGGCCTGGGCTTCTATGACGCTGACGACCGGCTGGCGATCTGGAACCGTCGCTACACGGAGATCAATCCCGAGGTGACGGCAGCGCTGAAGGTCGGCGTCACCTTTCGCGAAGTCCTGATGGCGGGCATCAACGCTGGCCTCTATCCTGCCGCCCTGGGGCGCGAAAGCGCCTGGATCGCCGAGCGCATGGCCAATCGCCGTCGTCCCAGCGGGGCGATGGAGCAGCAGATCGGCGGCCGCTGGCTGCGGGTTCAGGACCGCAAGACCGCCGAGGGCGGCACGGTCACCGTCTGCTCCGACATCAGCGACATGAAGCGCGACGCCCAGGCCCTGGCCGAGGCCAGAGACGCCGCCGACGCCGCCAACCGCGCCAAGAGCCAGTTCCTGGCCAATATGAGCCATGAGATCCGCACGCCACTGAACGGCGTCATCGGCGTGGCGCAAGCGCTGGCCCGAACCGACCTGAACGAGCAGCAGCACGAAATGCTGGAGCTGATCCATTCCTCCAGCCGCACGTTGCAGACCCTGCTTAGCGACATTCTCGATCTGGCTCGCGTCGAGTCCGGGCGGTTGGAACTGGGCGACGAGCCCTTCGACCTGACCCGCGCCGTAGAGGAAGCCGGACAACTGTACGCCGCCGCCGCCCGCGACAAGGGCCTGCAGTTCTTCGTCGAGGTCGCGCCCGAAGCGCGCATCTGGATGCACGGCGACGCGGTGCGGCTGAAGCAGATCCTGACCAATCTGGTCTCCAACGCCGTCAAGTTCACCGCCTCCGGCTTTGTCAGCCTGACGGTCGACGCCGGACCGCAGGGCCTGCGCTTCGTCGTGCAGGACACCGGCATCGGCTTCGACGCCGAGACGCGCGACCGCCTGTTCAGCCGTTTCGAACAGGCCGACGGCGACATCACCCGTCGCTTCGGCGGTTCCGGCCTGGGCCTGGCCATCAGCCGGGAACTGGCCGCCATGATGGGCGGCGGACTGGGCTGCGAGAGCGAGCCGGGCGGCGGCGCCGCCTTCATCCTGACCCTGCCGCTACGTCCAGCCGAGGCGCCCGCGCCGACGCCGACCCTCGTTGCATCGGAGGACTCGGTCTTTGTCGAGACCACGCGCCGTCTGCGCATCCTGGTCGCCGACGATCATCCCACCAACCGCCGCGTGGTCGAGTTGATCCTGGACCAGGCGGCCGTCGATCTGGTTTCGGTCGAGGACGGAGCCGAGGCGGTCGAGGCCTGCCGCGCCGCGCCCTTCGACCTGGTGCTGATGGACATGCAGATGCCAGTCATGGACGGGCTGACGGCCACCCGTGAAATCCGCCTGCACGAAATCGCCATGGGCATGCCGCGCACGCCGGTCGTCATGCTGACCGCCAACGCCCTGCCCGAACATATTGCGGCAGGAACCGAGGCCGGCGCCGACCGCCATCTGGCCAAGCCGTTCAGCGTCGAGGCCCTGCTGGCTATGGTGCAGGAACTGACCACGGACGCGCCTCAGGCCGCTGAGCGAGCGGCCTGAGAGTCTTCGTCTTCTATTCGTAGCCGTGAGCGGCTTCGTTGATCACCTGTGACGGCATGGTCGAGAAGTCGATGCTGACCGGCTTCACCGCCTTGGCCTGAAACGTCTTGATGACGTGGTCCAGGCGCTTGCGGACTTCCTTCGTCGCCTCGGCGTCCGGGTCGAGACCCAGCGGCGCCAGGCAGAATTCGATGATCGCGTGGGGTCGGTTCAGAGGTTCCATAGGCTCATTCCTTTCCTAAGCGGCGTGGAACTGGGCGGTTTCGGTGGAGTCTTTCAGGGCCGTGGTCGAGGACTGGCCGTTCGAGATCACCGTGGCGACCTGATCGAAATAACCGGTGCCGACTTCGCGCTGGTGACGGGTGGCGGTGTAGCCGGCCGCCTCGTTCGAGAACTCGCGCTGCTGCAGCTCGGAATAGGCCGCCATGCCGCGATCGCGATAGCCGTCGGCCAGCTCGAACATCGAGTTGTTCAGGCTGTGGAAGCCGGCCAGGGTCACGAACTGGAACTTGTAGCCCATGGCCCCCAGCTCGCGCTGGAACTTGGCGATGGTGGCGTCATCCAGCTTGGCCTTCCAGTTGAAGGAGGGCGAGCAGTTGTAGGCCATCAGCTTGCCCGGATGCTCCTTCTGGATCGCCTCGGCGAACTTCTTGGCGTCGTCCAGATCAGGGTGCGAAGTCTCCCACCACAGCAGGTCGGCGATGTTGGCGTAGGAAAGGCCACGCGCGATGCAGTGATCCAGACCCGTGCCTTCCTTCAAGCGGAAGAAACCTTCGGGCGTGCGGTTTTCGCGATCGATGAAGGGCTGGTCGCGCTCGTCGATGTCCGAGGTGATCAGTTGGGCGCTCTCGGCGTCGGTGCGGGCGACCGTGATGGTCGGCGTGCCCATGACGTCGGCGGCCAAACGGGCGGCGACCAGGTTGCGGATATGGGCCTGGGTCGGGATCAGGACCTTGCCGCCCAGGTGGCCGCACTTCTTCTCAGAGGCCAGTTGGTCCTCGAAGTGGACGCCGGCAGCGCCCGCCTCGATGAAGGCCTTCATGATCTCAAAGCTGTTCAGGGGCCCGCCGAAACCGGCCTCGGCGTCAGCGACGATGGGCGCGAACCACTCACGCTTGGCGCCGCCCTCAGCGTGCTCGATCTGGTCGGCGCGTTGCAGGGTACGGTTGATGCGGCGGCACAATTCCGGCGCGGCGTTGGCCGGATACAGTGACTGGTCGGGATACATGGCCCCGGCGGTGTTGGCGTCGGCGGCGACCTGCCAGCCCGACAGATAGATGGCCTTCAGGCCCGCGCGGACCATCTGCATCGCCTGATTGCCGGTCACGGCGCCCAGGGCGTTGATGAAGGGCTCGTCGTGCAGCAGCTGCCACAGACGATTGGCGCCGCGCTCGGCCAGGGTGTGGGTGACCGGCACCGAGCCGCGCAGGCGCAGGACGTCCTCCGGCGTATAGGGCCGTTCGATGCCGTCGAAACGGCCGGCGGGCGAAGGAACCAGATCGGCGAAGGTCGTCATGTTCGTCTCGGTCTCGATAAGGCGCGGCCGCAGCCGCTGTCCCGAAAACCTGAACACGCATCCGTCACGAAGGACACATAGATAGAAGCACCATTCAAGTCAAACAGTCACATCATGACACTTGCTAAGGAGTCATGTTGTGACATGATCGCGCCATGAACGCCGCCGCTGATCGCAAACTCTTCCTCGGCGGCCGCCTGAAAAGGCTGCGGCGCGACCTCGGCCTGTCGCAGACGGCGATGGCGAGCGACCTGGGCGTCTCGCCCTCCTATCTGAACCATATCGAGCGCAATCAGCGTCCCGTCTCGGCCCAGTTGCTGCTGCGTCTGGCCGAGACCTATGACGTCGACCTGAGGAACCTGGGCCAATCCGGCGGTCCCGCGTCCGAGGCTGAACTGGCCGAGGCCTTCGCCGACCCCCTGTTCCAGGGCCTGGCCGTGCCGCGCCACGAGATCGTGCAACTGGCCGAGGATCAACCCGCCGCCGCCGACGCCATCCTGCGCCTCTACCGCGCCTTCTCCGACCGCCGCGTGCGCGACCGCGCCGAGGCCGAGGCCGGCGGCGGCGCGGCCCCGACCGACAGCCCGTCGGAATGGGTGCGCGAGTATGTTCAGGCCCGCCACAACCACTTCCCCGAGCTCGACGCCCTGGGCGAGGCCCTGCACGACGCCCTGCGCGCGGAAGCCCCCGCCCCCGACGAAGGCTTCGAGGCCCTGGCTCGAGGGCGCCTGTTCGCCCGCCACGGCCTGACTGTGCGCACCCTGCCCGCCGAGGTCATGGTGGAATGGACCCGCCGCTTTGATCCGCACCGGGGACGGCTGCTGCTGTCCGACGCGCTCGGCCCCTCCTCGCGCGCCTTCGCCGTCGCCTGCCAACTGGCCCTGATGGAGCACGGGGCCGAGCTTCAAGCCCTGACCGAGGCGGCCAACGCCCCCGACTCCCCAACCCGCAACCTGCTGAAGGCCTCGCTGACCAACAGCCTGGCCGCCGCCGTCCTGATGCCCTACGCCGCCTTCCAGCGCACAGCGGAAGAGACCGGCTATGATTTGGCCCGGCTGCAGGCCCGCTTCGGCGTCGGCTTCGAGCAGGCGGCGCACCGGCTAACCACCCTGTCACGTCCCACGGCGCGCGGCGTGCCCTTCTTCCTGATGCGAGTGGATCAGGCGGGCAATGTGTCCAAGCGCTACGCCTCCGGCGCCTTTCCCTTTTCGCGCTTCGGCGGGGCCTGCCCGCGCTGGCGGCTGCACTCGGCCTTCCGCACGCCCGGCAGGATCGTCACCCAGATCATCGAGACACCCGATGGCGGCCGCTGGTTCACCCTGGCCCGCACGGTGGACCGTCAGGGCCAGGACGCCTTCACCGAAGGCCAGGACCTGGCCATCGGCCTAGGCTGCGAGCTGAAACACGCCCACCGCCTCATCTATGCGCGCGGCCTGGACCTGCAAAAGCCCGAGATCACGCCCATCGGCCCGGCCTGCCGTCTGTGCGAACGCCACCCCTGCGCCGAACGCGCCGCCCCGCCGGTCGGGCGGGCGCTGACGGTGGACGACTGGTCGAAGTCGGTCAGTCCCTATCCGTTCGCCTGACGGCTTAGTGCGCCAGCAGCAGGGCCACCGGGCTTTCGGTGATCAGGGTCTGGGTCACGCCGCCGAAGATCCACTGCCGCATCCGGGCGTGGCCCCAGGCGCCGCTGACGATGGCGCCGGCCTTCATCTCGGCGGCGCAGTCCAGCAGACGACGGCCCGACGAGCGGTCGTCATGGGCCCGGGCCTCGGCCTCGGCCTTGACGCCATGACGGGTCAGCCAGGCGACGACGTCGGCTGTGCGTAAACGCGCGCCGTCCATGTCCTCGGGATCGCAGAGCTCCAGCACGCGCACGCTTTCGGCCTCGCGCAGCATGGGGATGGCGGCGACGGCGGCCAGACGACTCTCGCGACTGTCGGTCCAGGCCAGCAAGACCGGAGACCCGACCACGGACCGCGCCGGGTTCGGCGGCAGGATCATGACCGATCGCCCCGCCCGCATGGCCAGATCAGCCGGATGCGGCGCCCGCCAGCCGCTGGCGTTGGCCGCGTCGCGCCCGACGATCAGCACGTCGGCGGCGCGGGCGTGCTTGATCAACAGGCTGGTCGGATCGCCCACGTCGGCGCGCCATTCGCACGACACGCCCGCGCGGGTCGCGATCTCCCGAAAGCGATCCTCTGCTCCCTTCAGCGCCTTCTCGGCGCGTTCGTGCTGCTCAATCAGCACCTCGCCGAGCAGAATGCCCGCCCCATAGGCGTCGGCCACCGGCGTCTCGGGTGCACAGGCCGACACCCCGATCAGGCGCGCCCCGTGCGCCTTGGCCAAGGCGGCCGCCTGCTCAATCCGTTGGGTGTTGTCGGCTTCGTCATCGACATAGACGATCAGGCTGGACCAGGTCATCGCGACTTCCTCTCGTTCCAGAACGATAGAACGCCGCGGGCCGGCTTTGGTCCTTGATCCCGATCAAATAACAGCGATCAGATCAGGATGATCTTGCCGTTCTCGACCCGGTGCGGAACGCCCGTTTTGCGGAACAGGCTGGCGATCTCGGGGGCGGGGTCGGCCGCACCCTGATCCAGCATCCGCTCGATGGTCTGCGCCAGCGACGGATCGCCCGAAACACGCGTCAGCGCGTCCAGCCATTCGGCGCGGCTCAGGACGCCGTCGTCGCGATTGGCCGCCAGCACCGGGCGCAGGAAGTCGAACCAGTCGCCCCCATCGCGCCGCGCCTGCGCCCCTTCCGCCGCCATGGCGAAGACGGCGCCACAGGCGTAGTAAGCCCGGTGCTCGCCCCGATCGCCCGCCTCGGCCACCGGCTTGCGGGCCAGGTCGATGCAGTCGTCCACCTCGGTCTGAAGTTCGGCGCGATCGTCATAGGCTGGGTCCAGCGCATTCAGCGCGCGCACCGCCATCAGGTCGGCCCCGCCCTCGGTGATCCAGGCGTCGCGGGCGAACTGATAGCGCACCGCCTGCCCCAGCCAGAAGTGCGCGCTCTCATGCCCGATGAACCAGCGCGAGCGTTCCAGCACCTGCTGGCTGGGGTTCAGCACGCCCACGCCCTCGAACTTCATGACGATCAGGCCAGGCAGGACGCTGCCGCCCATGCTGGACAGACGCTCGGTCGGGCCGTTCCAGCTGACCATGACGGTCGAGGTCTCGCTGCCCACGCCCGGCGCGCCGAGACGACGCAGGTAGTAGTCCCCGACGTGGGGGGCGAAGCTGCGGATTTCCTCGCCGATCCACGGCGGCAGGTTCGGGTCGATGACCGTGGTCAGGCCCTCGCCCGGCGTCACCCGCGCCTGGCCCAGCAGGACATAGGAGCGCTCGCCCGTCGTGGTCAGATTGGCCTGACGCTTGCCGTTGAACAGCACCGGCCCGGCCGTGTCACGCCAGGTGACGGTGGAGGCCCCGCCTTCCAGATCGACGCCGTTCAGGTCTGCAGGCATGGCCTCGGCCGCCTCCACCGACGGCAGGGCGAAGACGTCGAACTGACGCGTCGGCAGGGCCACAGCGCCGTCCGAGAAGGTCAGCGTGCCGTACTCCGCCTCCAGATAGACCGACTTGGGCTTGAGCGAGAAACGCACGTGACGCGGCACGGGACCGCCATCCAGAGCGCGGATCACATCATAATGGCCGCGCCGTTCCATGACGACGCCGGGCGTCTCGACCGTCCACTGGGTCGGACGCCAGGGCTGGCGCACATCGGTCATCAGAGCCGAGTCCATGAAGGCCCAAACCTGTGCGTCGCGGTTGAAGACATAGTCCGCCGTCCACCGGTCGCCGTCGCGCACGACCTCGACCACCGGCGCGGCGCGCACGTCCCAGGTTCCTGGCGGCAGGGGCGCAGCGGCGCAGGCGCCCAGCAGGGCCGTGGCCAGGACGGTCGAGACGGCGAGGGCTTTCAGAGGCAAGGCGGAAACTCCGAACTGTTCAGCTTGAGCATAGGCGACGCAGCGCCCGCGTCAGCTTACGGTTTGCTCAGGATTGCGCCCGCTCTAGGGCGCGGCCCGCGGCCGCCAGCTCGCTCGCCATCACCGCCTTTAGGCGCTGCGGGGCCTCAATCGTCACCTGCTCGCCCCAGCTGAACAGGTGCCAGGCCAGTTCGCGCATGCCCGAGGCGCGGAACCGCACCACGACCGAACCATCCGCCTGCCCCTCAATGGTTTGCGTCGGGTGCCAGCGCCAGCCGCGCGCCTCGGCCGCGCCCTCGGGAGCGATGCGCAGCACCACCTCCTCAATCTCGTCCTGATAGATGCCGAAGGACTGACTGGCGAAGGCCGCCAGATCGAAGTCGGCTGGCGGCGCCGCCACCCCGTCGCCCGCCTCGACTGAGGTCATCCGGTCAAGACGGAAAGTCTGGATGCGCCCGCTCTCGCGGTCCGCCGCCACCAGATAGTTGGCGCGTCCGAACATGACCCCGCAGGGGGCGACGCTACGGCTGCGCGCCTCGGTGCCCGGTCGAGAATAGATGAAGCTGAGAGGCCGCCCCGCCAGCACCGCCCCACGAATCTCGGCCAGCACCGCCTCGTCCGCTGAGGGACGCGGCCCGGCTTGAACGGCGATGGTCTCGGCGCGGACCAGGGCCTCCAGATCGGGCGCGAGCCGGTTCAGGGTGGTCGAGCGCATCGCTGCCTTCACCTTGCGCTCCAGCCCCTCCAGGGCCGCCGCCCGCCCGGCCTCACCCGCGCCGCGCAATCCCGCCGCCGCCTTGGTCAACTCCAGCATCTCGGTCGCGGTCGGGGCCTGTTCAAAGGCCGACAGACCACCGCGAATGCGCCAGCGCTTGGTCGGCGGGTCCGACACCTCCTCGACCTGCGGGAACAGCATCAGCACCGCGTCGCGCATCCGCTCGGCCGTACGCCGCCCGACCCGCAGCTGGCCCGCCATTTCGTTGAGCGTCAGGCCCTCGGCGCTGGCCGCCATGCCCCGCGCCAGATCTATGACCATCGCCGCCTTGTCGTGCCGCAAGAAACTTCTCCACAGAGATACGTCCGAACCTGACGCAATGCTGTCGCATCCTCTCAACATCAGCAAGAGGCAATCGCTTCAGGAGATCACCACATGGCCTTCGCCCGCACCCCGACGGTTCAAAAGCCCGCCCGCAAGACCTTCGCCGACCGCTACATGATCGTGCCGTGCGAGGCCGAGGGCGACCTGGCCGTCATCTGGGACCGCCAGGAAGAACAGGTCGTGGACGTCATCTCAGCCTCGGCCAGCAGCCGTTACTCGGACGAGGACGCCCTGTGGGACGAGTTCCACGCCGCCCCGGCCGCCGCGGCCCACGACTGGCGCATGGCGGCCTGACGGAACCCGCAAAGCCTAACAGCGTTCGGCCTGAACCGACCCCTATGGTCACGCCAGCCGGGAAGTTGTTGATGACGTCGTCTCACACCGCCGCGCCTTCGCTCGACGACATCGTGAAGTCGGCCCTTCACCGATCATGGTGGCTGTTGCTGCTGCGCGGAATCATCGCCATCGCCTTCGGCGTCGCGACCTTCGTCTGGCCGCAGATCAGCCTGCTGAGCCTGATCCTCGTCTATGGAATCTACGCCGTGGCGGACGGCGTTCTGGCCCTGATCGCCGCCATTCGCGGCGGCGGCATCGCCCCGCGCTGGTGGCTGGCGCTCGGCGGGGTGGTCAGCATCCTGGCGGGCGGTCTGGCCTTCGTCTGGCCCGGCCTGACGGCCCTGGTCCTGGTCTATCTGATCGGCTTCTGGTCGATCATGCGCGGAATCATCGAGATCGTCGGCGCCATTCGTCTGCGCAAGGAAATCGCCAACGAGTGGACCCTGATCGCGGCGGGGGTCCTGTCGGTGATCTTCGGTCTGATCCTGGTCTTTGCGCCGGGCAGCGGGGCCATGGGCCTGCTGTGGCTGATCGCGGCCTGGGCCATCCTGTTCGGCGGGCTGCTGATCGTCCTCGCCTTCCGCGTCAGGAAGCTGGCGAAGGCCTAAAGGCCGCGTTGCGGGCGATGACGCGGGCCCGGATGTCGCCGCGCATCCGCTCCAGTTCGTCCGCGTCGATCAGACGACCGCGCAGCACCACGTCGGCGATGCGCCGCGTCGCCGACACGTCCTTGAGCGGGTCCGCCTCCAGCACCAGCAGATCCGCCGACTTGCCCGCCGCCACGGCGCCGTAGCGCTCGCCCTGTTTCAGGAAGCGCGGCCCGTCCACGACCGACCCCATCAGAGCCTCGCGCGGCGTCAGGCCCAGCTTCACATAGAGCTCCAGCTCGTCGTGCAGCGAGAAGCCCGGATAGTTGAACGAGTTGAGGAAGCCCGCATCCGTCCCCGTCAGGATGACCACGCCCGCGTCGCGCAGCATGGGCAGGGTGCGCGACGTCACTTCCTTGACGAAGTGGCGGTCGGCCACCTGCTGCGGCGTGGCCCTGGCCGCGCGTTCGACGCGCCAGGCGTAGGTGGCGCGGATGCCCGGCCCGACATAGGCCAGGCCGGCGTCGTGCGAGTGGTCGTCCAGATCGAGGTTCGCCAGCGTGGTCGAGCCGTAAAGGGTCGGCGACACCGCCGTGCCCAGTTCACGCAGCCGAGCATAAACGCGCCGCGCCGTCTCCACGTCGAAGGTGTCGGCATAGCGCCGCATGGTCTGGGCGTAGGTGTACTTGCCCGCCAGATAGTCGGCGGCGATGGCGGCCTCGTCCTTCGAGCCCGCCTTCATGGCGTAGTCGAGGTGTTCGATGGACGACAGACCCGCCTCGGCGGCCTCCAGCACGGTGATGCTGGCCGGGATGTGGGCCGAGGTCTTCATGCCCCGCTTCTTGGCCTCGCGCACGGCGTAGAGGAAGAGCTCGGGCTTCAGGGTGTTGTCGGTGATCTTGACGAAGTCGACGCGCAGGGCCTGCAACCGGTCCAGAGCCGCGTCCACGTCGGCCTCGCTGCCGGTTTCGATCACGCCCTTCCACACCGGGGCGACGCCCTCGATCTTGGGGCCGGAGGTGAAGATGCGCGGGCTGTCGGGCGTCGGCGGGGCGTCGCGCCAGTCCAGCACCTGCTGCGCCAGGTCGCCCGCCGCGTCGCGCACCGCCACCACGCCGTTGACGACATAGAGGGGCATCAGCTCGGCGTTCTCGCCGATCAGGGTCTCGCCGCCGCCGAAGTGGACGTGCATGTCCCACAGGCCGGGCATGACGTAGCGGTCGCCGAGATCCTGCGTCCGCGCCGCGCGATAGCGGCTGGCCTGTCCCTCAGGGAGGACGGCGACGATGTCCCCGCCGCGCACGGCCACCAGTTGATCAGGGGTCGTCGTCCCCTTCTCGACGTCGACCACCGTGGCCGAGGTCAGCAGCAGGTCGATCGTCTCCACCGGGGTTTCAACGGCGGTCAGCGGCGCCGTGGCGCAGGCGGACAAGAGAGCGGCGGCGGCGATCAGGAAATGGCGCATGGCGTTCGCTATACGCGGGGCCCGCGCCCCGCAAGCCGATCAGGGATAGAGCCGCTTCATCTCTGCCACCGACCATTCGCACAGCTCACGCAGCACGCCCACGTCGATCTGATCCAAACGCTTGATGTAGAGGCAGGATACGCTGGTCGTGTGCGGTCCCAGCCGGTCCAGCAAATCGGTCTGCGCGGTGAATCCCGGCATGATGTAAACGGTCAGCGCCGCCTTGCGGGGCGAGAAACCGATGATGGGCCATTCGGCCGGCTTCCTGGTCGAGTTGACGTAGGTGTAGCGGCCGAAACCAACGATGGACGGCCCCCACAGGACCGGCGTCTCGCCCGTGATCTCGCGCATCAGGGCGCAGACGGCCAAGGCGTCCTCGCGTCGCCGCGCCGGTTCGACGGCGGCCAGAAAGTCCTCGACCGAGGCGTCGGTCGGCTGGGTCTTGAGGTCAGACACTCGGCGTCTCCACGGCATCCGCCGCCAGCCCCGGCGCCGTCGAACAACTGGCCAGGGTCCAGTCGCCCAGACTGCGCAACCTGCGCCAGGCCCCGGCGGGCGCCGCGATCTGCGGCTGATCCGGCCCCAGCATCAGGGGCCTCAGCCCCTGATCCGTCGCGATCTCGAGCTCCAGCTGAGCGCCCATATAGAAGGCCCAGATTTCGGTCGTCTCGACCAAGCGCCAGTCGCCCGCCTGGCCGGTCAACAGCCGGTAGTCGGTCGCCGCCTCGGACCCGCAGACGACCAGGCCGGGATCGCGCGCCATCGGTCGGAAATGCCCGCCCTCGGGATGGGGGCTCAGCGACAGGTTGGCGATGACTTCGTCGGCGCTGAAATCCATCTCCCCCTCCGCTGCCAAGGTCCATCAAGGGACAACTTCGAGCGCTTGATGGCCCTGTTCGCGGTCAGACTCAACGTCGCCGCGCCGCGCTTTAGCCACAAAACGCCGGTGTTCTAACGGTGAATTGGAGAGGCTTGGGGGATGTCATGCTGATCATGTTGCTGTCGCTTGCGCTGGCGCAATCGCCGCCCGCCAATGACCCGTGCGGCTATGACCGAGCCGCCATGATGGCCCAGCCAATACGTGATTTTGATCAGAATCCGTCGGGCTGGCGCATGGTCGCCAAATCACCGGGCTGCGAAGCTCAGGCCGCCGACCTGATCAAAGCCTACCGCCGCGCCAACTGGGCGGCGCACAAACCCGCCGAAATCCACACCAGCTATTGGCACGAGGGCCAGATGCGTGCGGCGGCGGGTCAGGACCAGGCGGCGATCCCCCTGCTGATGGCCGGGGTCAACCCCTACCCGCTTCACGGCAAGGAGATCTATGCCCAGGGGACGGTCGCCTTCCTCAACCGCGACCGGCGCGGCCTAGAAGACGCTCGCGCCCGCCTCGCCGCCCTGCCCGTGCCGCCGGACTGGAGTGAGATGCAGGCGGCGGCGGCCTCCCGAGACGTCACGCTGGCGTGGCCGCCGAACCTCGACATTCTCGACCGACTGCTGGCCTGTTTCGACCGCCCCTATAGCGAAGCCTATGGCGATTGTCGGCCCGAGACGTCCGCGCCCTAGAGCGCCTTCACGATCCCCTCGACCATCTTCTTGGCATCGGCGAACAGCATCATGGTGTTGTCGCGGAAGAAGAGTTCGTTCTCGACGCCGGCGTAACCCGCCGCCATGCCGCGCTTGATGAAGAGAACCGTCCCCGCCTTCTCCACGTCCAGCACCGGCATGCCGTAGATGGGCGATTGCGGGTCGGTCTTGGCGGCGGGGTTGGTAACGTCGTTGGCGCCGATGACGAAGGCCACGTCGGCGGAAGAGAACTCGGAGTTGATGTCCTCCAGCTCGAACACCTCGTCGTACGGCACGTTGGCCTCGGCCAGCAGGACGTTCATGTGGCCCGGCATCCGGCCCGCGACGGGGTGGATGGCGTACTTCACCTCGACGCCCTCTTCCTTCAGCTTGTCGGCCATTTCGCGAAGCGCGTGCTGGGCCTGGGCCACGGCCATGCCGTAGCCGGGGACGATGATGACCTTGGAGGCGTTCTTCATGATGAAGGCGGCGTCCTCGGCCGAGCCCTGCTTGACGGGGCGGGTTTCGACCCCGCCCGAGCCGCCGGCTGCGGCGGCGTCCCCACCGCCGAAGCCGCCCAGGATGACGCTGACGAAGCTGCGGTTCATGCCCTTGCACATGATGTAGCTAAGGATGGCTCCCGACGAGCCGACCAGGGCGCCGGTGATGATCAGGGCGATGTTTTCCAGCGTGAAGCCGAGCGCCGCCGCGGCCCAGCCGGAATAGGAGTTCAGCATCGACACCACGACGGGCATGTCGGCGCCGCCGATGGGGATGATCAGGGTCGCGCCCAAAATCAAGGCGATGGCGAAGACGCCCCAGAAGGCCCAGATCGCCGTGCCGCCAGTGCCGATCAAGACGCCGATCAGGAAGACCAGGGCCAGGGCCAGGCCGATGTTGATCAGGTGCCGCGCCGGCAGCAGGATGGGCGAGCCGCTCATCCGGCCATCAAGCTTGGCGAAGGCGATGACCGAGCCGGTGAAGGTGATGGCCCCGATGGCGACGCCCAGGCTCAGCTCGACGATCGACAGGGTCTTGATGCCGCCCTCGGCCGTCATGATGCCGAAGGCGTCGGGCGCATAGACGGCGCCGACCGCCACCAGACAGGCGGCCAGACCGACCAGGGAGTGGAAGGCCGCGACCAGTTGCGGCATCGCCGTCATCGGCACGCGCCTGGCGATCAGAGCGCCCGCGCCACCGCCGACCACGACGCCGCCGCCGATCAGGGCCAGGGTCATCAGGTCCAGCGCGCCGGACGTTCCCAGCGTCAGCAGGGTCACGCCGACGGCCACAGCCATGCCGATCATGCCGAGCGTATTGCCGCGACGGCTGGTCTCCGGGCTGGACAAGCCCCTGAGCGAGAGGATGAACAGGACCCCCGCGGCCAGATAGGCCAGCGCGGCTATGGATGCGTTCATCAGATCCCCTCCCCCAGGGTCATGTCAGTCGGTCATTTCAGATCAGAAGACGTTGACGACGGCCGGCGTCGCCGCGTCGCGAGTGCCGGCCGAGGTGGCCACGCCGTTCTTGACGACGGCGACGCCGACGCCGCCCTCGCCGCCCGTCTTGGTCAGGCGGCAGCTGCCGTTGTCGCTGGGCAGACGCCCGGCCATGCGGCCCGTGCCCGTGTGGTTGATGCGGTTCATGTGGATGCCGCGCACCGTCACGGGCGCGAACTGGCATTGCAGCGCCCAGGTCGCGCCCTGGGGCGCCGCGACGGACCAGTGCAGGCCGCCGTAAGGGTTCTGGCCGACCTCTTCGGTCTTCTGGGCCGAGGCGGCGCCCGAGGCGGCGACGGCGGCGGTCAGGACGGCGGCGAAAATCAGGGGGGTTTTCATCACGATTACTCTTAGGATTTGGTCAGACCTTGGGTGCGGGACAGTCGCCACAGCGCGGCGGCGATGAACAGCGGCCCCAGGAATATCATGGCCCAGTCGAAGACGGTCATCTCGCGGTTCTGGATGACGATGCGCGTCAGCACGGCGGCGAAGACCAGCACCACGCCGCAGTCCTGGAACCGCAGCCGACCGATGGGGTCCGTGACCCGCACCCAGCTCCAGATCCACAGGGCCACGCCCAGACCGGTGACGGCCCAGGAGACATAAAAGGCGAACAGAACCGGCGAGAAAATCACGAGGCCTTGGGCCTTTCCTTCTTCTTGTACATGGCCAGCATCCGTCGCGTGACCATGAAGCCGCCGAAGATGTTGACGCTGGCGAGCGTCACCGCCGCCACGCCCGCGCCCTTGGCGATCCAGGCGTTCGGACCAGCAGCCTCGGGGCTCAGCGCCGCTGCGGCGATCAGGCCGCCGACGATGATGACGCTGGAAATGGCGTTGGTCACGGCCATCAGCGGCGTGTGCAGCGCAGGCGTCACGCTCCACACCACATAATAGCCGACGAAGATCGCCAGCACGAAGATGGCCAGGCGGAAGACGGTGGGATCGACGTGTTCCATGTTCAGATCACCTTTCCTATGCGGTTCGAGGCGAGATTTTGAATACGGGTCACGACCCCGTCCATGTCGGCCTCGACCTCACGGGTCGATACCCTCAGCGTAACGTAGCCTTGGCCTTCAAACCACGCATCGCGCTTCAGATCGCGTAGCGCCACGTGCGTCAGATTGTGCACGTCGCCATCGACCTCGACCACCAGTGAGGCACGATGGCATATAAAGTCGGCCACATACGGACCAACCGGACCTTGACGCCGAAAGCGCACGGGCACGCGCAGGCGCTCCCACAATTTCGCTTCCGTCCAGGTCGGCTCGGCGCGCAAACGACGCGCGCGCTTAACCGTCCGTGTCGGCGTCCTATTCCGCTCAAAGCCCTCCCCCTCGATGGGGGAGGGTTGGGTGGGGGTGAAGGCAGACGGTTTCAAGATGGGTGAAGGCGACGCCTCACCAGTCTCGCCGGCGACGTCCGCGTTCACACCCCCATCCCCAACCCTTCCCCCATCGAGGGGGAAGGGAGCATATTCGCTGATCATCCCTTCACGCCTTCATGCACGACGGCCCCACCGTGCGTCACGACAGCGGCTTTGAGGATTTCGTCGTCCAGATCCAGCGTCACGACGCCCTCCTTCAGCATCAATCCGACGAAGGCGGTCAGGTTGCGCGCATAAAGGGCGCTGGCGTCCGCCGCGATCCGGCCCGGCAGGTTGGTGTAGCCGACGATGGAGGCGCCGTTGGCCGTGGTCACGACCTCGCCCGCCTTGGCCCCGGCGACGTTGCCGCCCGCCTCGACCGCCAGATCGATCAGGACCGAGCCGGGCTTCATCGACGCCACCTGTTCGGCGCTGACCAGAACCGGCGCGGCGCGGCCGGGGATCAGGGCCGTGGTGATGACGATGTCCTGCTTCTTGATGTGTTCGCCGGTCAGGGCAGCCTGCTTGGCCTGGTATTCCGGCGACATCGGCTTGGCGTAGCCGCCCGCCGTCTGGGCGTTCTTGAACTCTTCGTCCTCGACCGCCAGAAACTTGGCGCCGAGCGACTCGACCTGTTCCTTGGTGGCCGGGCGCACGTCGGTGGCCGTGACCACCGCGCCCAGACGACGCGCCGTGGCGATGGCCTGAAGGCCCGCCACGCCCACGCCCATGACGAAGACCTTGGCCGGGGCGACCGTGCCCGCCGCCGTCATCATCATCGGGAAGCCCTTACCGAAGGCGTAGGCCGCCTCGATCACCGCGCGATAGCCGGCCAGATTGGCCTGGGACGACAACACGTCCATGACCTGGGCGCGGGTGATGCGCGGCACGAATTCCATGGCGAAGGCAGTGACGCCGGCGCCCTTCAGCGCCTCGACCGTGTCCTTCTCGCGATAGGCGTCCAGCATGGCGATAACGATGGCGCCAGGCTTGAGCGCGCTGGTTTCCTGCGCCGTTGGGCCGCGCACTTTCAGCACGATGTCGGCGCCCTCCAGCACTGCGCGGGTGTCGGGCTTCACCGTGGCGCCGGCCTCGGCATAGTCAGCGTCGGGAATGGACGAGCCGATGCCCGTCCCGGCCTCGACCGAGACGGTCGCGCCGAGCGCGATCAGCTTCTTCACCGTCTCCGGCGTTACAGCGCAACGCGTTTCGCCTTCACGGCGCTCGCGGGTCACGGCGATGGCGACAGCCAAGCGAATCCCTCCCAAGTCCCCCAGAGCCCGAACGTTAGGACGAAGCCAAAGCGGGCGTCAAAGCGCAAATCGCCCCACGACTTGACAATTTGTTGCGGCACGAGAGAAAATTCGAGCGGACAGCGCAAGTTTCGACCTTTTCGCCCGCTGCGTCGGACACGAAAAAGCCCGCCGGACGCGGGGGCCGGCGGGCTTTTCGAATACCGCAGCGCCGCAAGCGCGGCGGCGAACTCAGTGGGCGGGCTTGGAGCGCAGGGCGAAGAAGCCCGCCACGCACAGAACCACCGCGCTGATGGCGCCAGCCATGAAGCCTGCCCCGACGGCGAACCAGACGGTCAGCAGGACCAGGATGGCGGCGGTCGCCAACGAGCCCCACTTGGCCAGGAAGAGGAAGAGGTGCCAGGTCGAGACCTGTTCCGAGATTTCCATCGTGCCGTGCACATAGGCGTGTTCGGCGTGGTCTGCGTGCTGGTCGGACATTCAGGTCTTCCGAAAAAGAGTCGAGATTTCGACGGCTCTTATAGCGACGCCCGCGCGGGGCTCAAGCCCGCGCGGCGCCTTGCTGCGTTCATGGCTAGGCCGACAGCGCCTCGAACTGATCGACCAGACGTTCCAGACGCCGGGTCCCGATGGTCCAGAAGGCCGGGTCGCGCGGGTTCAGACCGAAAGGCTTCAGCGCCTCGACATAGGTGTGGGCCCCGCCGCCGGACAGCAATTCGCGATAAAGCGGCGTGAAGGCCGCCGGGTCCTTGGCGCGCGTCTCCATCAGGGCCGCGACCAGCAGGTCGCCGAAGGCGTAGGCGTAAACGTAGAAGGGCGAGTGGACGAAGTGACTGACGTAGGCCCACCAGTTTTCATAGCCGGGGTTCAGCGTCACCGCCGGGCCGAGGCTGGCGCCCAGTTCCTCCATCCAGATCTCGCCTATGCGCTCGACCGAAACCTCGCCCGCCGCGCGCTCGTCGTGGAAGCGCGTCTCGAAGCGGTGGAAGGCGATCTGGCGCACCACCGTGTTCAGACCATCCTCGATGCGGCCCGCCAGAAGGGCGCGCTGATCCTGCGGCGTCGCCTCGGCCAGCAGGCGGTCGAAGGTCAGGCCCTCGGCGAAGATGGAGGCGGTCTCGGCCAGCGTCAGCGGCGTGTCGGCCAGCAGCGAGCCTTGAGCCGCCGCGAGGGTCTGATGCACGCCGTGACCCAGCTCGTGGGCCAGGGTCAGCAGGTCGCGCCGCTCGCCCATCCAGTTCAGGAAGACATAGGGGTGGCGGTCCGCCGTCACCGGGTGGGCATAGGCGCCGGACTGCTTGCCCGGTCGGGCCCTGGCGTCGATCCACGGCCGGTCGAAGAACCAGGCCGCGCGCTCGGCGAAGTCGCCGCCCAGGTCATTGAAGCTGGCCAGCACCACCTCGCGCGCCTGCGCCCAGTCATAGGTGCGCGGCGGCGTCGCCTCGATGGGGGCGTTGCGGTCCCAATGATCCAGCGTCGTCTTGCCCATGGCCTTGGCCTTGAGCGCGTAATAGCGGTGCGAGATGCGCGGATAGGCTTGCGCCACCGCCTCGGCCATGGCGTCGACGCTCTCGCCGTCGACCTCGTTGCCCAGGTGGCGGCTGTCGGCGGGCCGTTTGAAACCGCGCCACTTGTCTTCCAGCGCCTTGTCGGCGGCGACGGTGTTCATGACCATGGCCATGGTCTGGGCCTTGTCGGCGAAGGCTTTCGACAGGCCCTCGGCGGCGGACGCGCGCTTGGCGGCGTCGGCGTCGCTGAGGCGGTTCAGGGCTTCGGACAGGGTCAGGCTTTCGCCGTCGGCGTCGGCCCGCAGCGCCGCCAGGGTCTCGTCGAACAGGCGCGGCCACTGGGCCTGAATCGGGCCGCGCTCGGCGATGAAGGTTTCCAGCTCGGTGGAAAGCTCATGCGGCTTCATCGCCCGCACCCGGCGCAGCCAGGGCGACCAGCGCGCGGCGGCGGGATGGGCGGACAGGGCCGCTTCGATCTCGGCCTCCTCCAGCTGATTGATCTCCAGCGTCAGCCAGACGGTCGGCGTGGCGATGACCGTCATCTTCTCGCGGATATTGGCCTCGAAGCCCTGCGCCCCCGCATCGTCGCGCGCCGTCGAAGCGGCGAGGAAGGCGAAGGCGCCCAGACCGCCCATGACGTCCGCCGCCTGCTCGTACAGGGCGATGGTCTGATCCAGCGCCGCGCCCAGCGCCGCCGCGTCGCCGCGCTGGGCGATCAGCTTGCCCTGATAGGCATTCATCTGATCCACCAGAGCCTTGGCGCGCTCCAGGTCGGCGCCGATGCGCGCATCCTCGCGCGAGGCGTAGAGGTCGGACAGGTCCCACAGGGGGGCGTCGGCGAATTCGGTCATCTGGACGGGCGCGTTCATGCCCTTGGTTGTGGGGGCGCGGGCGGGCGGGCGCAACACCCAAGCCGCTCGTCCACTCCACACCCCGCTCATCCCGGCGAAGGCCGGGATCCAGATGCAAACGCTGCGGGTGGGAGTTGATGGCGAAAAACGCCATTCGCGTTCAGCGGCGCGCCTTACAATCTGGATCCCGGCCTTCGCCGGGATGAGCGGATTTGGGGCGGGACTTTCCATTCCTGCGAGTAAGCGCCAACCTGCCGACAAAGCTCAGGGGGCCACGCCATGACCGACCCGTTACACGACCAGACCGGCCGCGCCTCGCTGGACGGCGCGCGGGGACTGGCCGTCGCCCGCCTCAGCATCGGTCTGGCGCAGGGGCTGCTGCTCTATGGCCTCTATCGCAGCATGGCGACGCACGACGCCCTGACCTGGCCCGCGACCAACCCGCCGCTGTTCGCGGCCCTGGTTCTGGCCTGCGCCTTTACGCCGGTCATGCTGCTGGCGGGGGTCGGGCGGTTGTCGGTCAAGGCGCTCGCGATCTGGGGCGCGGTCGCCGCCGCGGTTCTGGCCCTGCTGGGCTGGCACGACCCGGCGCAACAGGCCAGCGACCACTTCCGCCCGCCCTATCTGCGCTTCCCCGTCGTCGCCTTCAGCGCCGCCGCCCTGTTCATCGCCCATCACCTGATCGTTCCGGCGGTCGCCCCGGCAGAGGGAAGGCGGCGCTGGATCGCCGACTTCGACGACTATTTCGACACGGCGTGGAAGGCGGGGGTGCAACTGGTCCTGTCGCTGGGCTTCACCGGGGCCTTCTGGCTGCTGCTGTTTCTGGGCGCGGCCCTGTTCCGCATCATCGGCCTCAGCTTCCTGTCCGACCTGATCGGCGAGGAATGGTTCGCCATTCCCGTCACCTGCCTGGTCTTCGCCATCGCCGTGCAGCTGACCGACGTGCGGGCGGGCCTGATCCGGGGCGTGCGGACCGTGGCCCTGATGCTGCTGTCCTGGCTGCTGCTGGTCATCACGGTTCTGGTGGCGGGCTTCCTTTTGGCCCTGCCCTTCACCGGGCTGGACGGATTGTGGAAGACGGGCAGCGCCACGGCCCTGGTGCTGTCGGCCGCCGCCGCCCTGATCATCCTGATCAACACCGCCTATCAGGACGGACGCGAAGATAACCTGCCGCCGGTGGTGCTGCGCGTGGCCGTGCGGGTCGCCGCCGTCCTGCTGACGCCGCTGATCCTGATCGCCGTCTGGGGCCTGAGCCTTCGCATCGGCCAGCATGGCCTGACCCCGGACCGGATCATCGCTGCGGCCTGCGCTCTGGTCGGCGTCATCTATGCGGCGGGCTATGGCTGGGCGGCGCTGTCGCCCTTCTGGAAGAAGACGGCGTGGATGAAGCCGCTGGAGCGCACCAATGTCGCCGCCGCCGTCCTGACCGTCGGCGTCATCCTGGCCCTGTTCAGCCCCCTGCTCGATCCCGCCCGCCTGTCGGTCGGGGACCAGGTCGCGCGGCTCAAGCGCGGCGCCGTCAGCCCGGCCGAGTTCGATTACGGCTTCCTGCGCTTCGATGCGGGCAAGGCCGGCCGCACCGCCCTCGCCGCACTGGCCAAGTCGTCAGACGCCCAGATCGCGCGTCGGGCCAAACAGGCGCAGGCGGCCGACAATCGCTATGATCTGAAGCAGACCGACGCGTCCATTCCGCCCCGCATACCCCGCATCGAGGCTTGGCCGGTCGACGCCGCCCTGCCGGCAGGCTTCGTGACGCCGGTACGACCCGGCGACCCCCGCTACTATTGCGAAGAGGCCGTCGCGTGCCTGGCGACCGCCCGCGACCTGAATGGCGACGGAAAGAACGAAGTCCTGCTGGCCGACAACTATCGCATCGCCCTGTTCGCACAGGGGGCCGATGGCGGCTGGAAGCATCAGGGCGACTATCGCATCGCCTACTGCGGCACAGGCCCCACCAATGTCCGCGACCTGCTGAAAGACTCGCAAACCGCACCCGTCGCATCCACCTGGCCGGACCTGACGACCGCGCGTGGAAGCGGTCGCTTCCAGCCGGAACAGGACTGCCCCAAACCTGCCGCCGTTAACCCCTGACTCAGTTCTCCGAAACCCGATCTTCACCCCCTGCCTGTTATAGGTGAGCTTCAAGCGAGCCGATCCCGAGCAACGAGGACGGCCGTGACGGTGATGTTAGGGTGTGTATCCAATGGCCAAGACCGTTCTGGTCGTCGATGATGATCCCACGCAGCGCCGCCTGATCCAGGCGGTGCTCGACCGCGAAGGCTATGCCGTCGTCCACGCCGAGAGCGGGGGCGAGGCGATCGACCGCCTGACCAAGGGCGGCGGCGCGGACGTGGTGCTGCTGGATCTGGTCATGCCGGGCCTTTCGGGTCTGGAGACCCTGGCGGAAATCCGCACGGCGGGCGTGGCCGTGCCGGTCATCGTCCTGACGGCCAACGGCGGCATCGAAACCGTGGTCAAGGCCATGCAGGCCGGGGCCCAGGACTTCTTCGTCAAGCCGGTCGGGCCTGAGCGCCTGCTGATCGGCGTGCGCAACGCCCTGCAACTGACGCAGCTTTCCGCCGAGATCGGTCGTCTGAAGAAACACGTCTCGGGCCGGACCTCGTTCGACGACATCGTCGGCGACAGCCCGCCGATGCGCATGGTCAAGGCTCTGGGCGTTCGCGCCGCCAAGTCCGGCATCCCGGTGCTGATCACCGGCGAGAGCGGCGTGGGCAAGGAAGTCATCGCCCGCGCCCTGCACGGCGCCTCGGACCGGTCGGGCAAGCCCTTCGTGGCCGTCAACTGCGGCGCCCTGCCCGCCAACCTGGTCGAGTCGATCCTGTTCGGTCACGAGAAGGGCAGCTTCACGGGCGCTACCGACAAGCACCTCGGCAAGTTCATGGAGGCCAACGGCGGCACCCTGTTCCTGGACGAGATCGGCGAGCTGCCGTTGGACATGCAGGTCAAGCTGCTGCGCGCCCTGCAAGAGGGCGAGATCGACCCGGTCGGTTCGAAGCGCGCGGTCAAGGTCGACGTCCGCATCGTCTCGGCCACTAATCGCGACCCGGCCCAGCAGGTCAAGGAAGGCGCCTTCCGCGAGGACCTGTTTTATCGCCTGAACGTCTTCCCGATCGAGGCCCCTGCCCTGCGCGAACGGCGCGAGGACATCCCGGCCCTGGTCGAGCACTTCATCGCCCGCTTCAATGTGGAAGAAGGCAAGCGCGTCGCCGGGTGCGCCGTCGAGACCATGGCCTTGCTGCAGGCCTTCGACTGGCCCGGCAATGTGCGCCAGCTGGAAAACGCCATCTATCGCGCCCTGGTCCTGGCCGATTCGCCCCTGTTGCAGCCGCACGACTTCCCGGCCATCTCGGGCGTCGCCATGCCGCTGACCTCGGGCGGCGTCATCTCGCACGACCGCGCCGAGACGCCTCAAAGCCACGACAACGGCGAAGCCCTGCCCGACAGCCCGGTCCGCATCATCGATGCGCGCGGCCATTTGCGCACGCTGGAAGAGATCGAACGCGACCTGATCCAGCACGCCATAGAGGTCTATTCCGGCCACATGAGCGAGATCGCCCGGCGCCTCGGCATCGGCCGCTCGACCCTGTACCGCAAGGTCCGCGAACAGGGGCTGGAAGAGCAGCTGAAGGAAGCGGGCTGAGGTTCGAAGGAACCTGATCCCGCAAGCTGAGCTTTACCTCTGGCCCCCTTGGGCTGGACGGAGGACGCCATGGCTATCGAAAGCGCATTTCGGCTGGACGGCGACGTCGCCATCGTCACCGGCGGCGCCGCCGGGATCGGGCGCGGCATCGCCGAGACCTTTGCGCAGGCCGGGGCCGCCGTGGTCGTGACTGACCTGAACAAGGACGGCGCCGACGCGGTGGCCGAGGGCATCGTGGCGTCGGGCGGCCGGGCCATCGCCCTGGAATGCAACGTCACAGACGAGGCCCAGCGACAGGCCGCGATTGACGCCGCGCTTCAGGCCTTCGGCAAGATCACCCTTCTGGCCAACAACGCCGGCGGCGGCGGACCCAAGCCTTTCGACATGCCGATGCGCGATTTCGAATGGGCGTTTCAGCTCAACGTCTTCGCCATGTTCCGCTTCATGCAGATGGTCGCGCCCCACATGGAGCAGGCGGGCGGCGGGGCGATCCTGAACATTTCCTCGATGGCCGGCGAGAACAAGAACAGCCGCATGGCCTCCTATGGATCGTCCAAGGCGGCGGTCAATCACCTGACCCGCAACGTCGCCTTCGACCTGGGTCCCAAGGGCATCCGCGTCAACGCCATCGCGCCGGGGGCCATCAAGACCCACGCCCTGTCCACCGTCCTGACGCCCGAGATCGAAAAGGCCATGCTGAAGCACACGCCGCTGGGTCGTTTGGGCCAGCCGCAGGACATCGCCAACGCCGCCCTCTTCCTGTGCTCGCCCGCCGCATCGTGGGTCAGCGGACAGGTCCTGACGGTTTCCGGCGGCGGGGTTCAGGAACTGGACTGAAGCCGTGCTAGACTGTCGGCATGAGCGACCACCACGACGACCAGTCCCCCGCCCCGGCGGAAACCGCGCCGACCGAAACCCCGATCCAGCGCGCCCTGCGTGAAAAGCAGGAAGCCATCGCCGCCCGCGCCAAGCCCCCGCGCGGCGGCCGCTTCCAGCGCGAACAGGCCGCCCGCGTCAAAAGCGGGGCCGTGCGGCCGTGGAGCACCAAGTAGGGGCCGGCGCGAAGCCGACGGCCCCAAGGGTGGGCTATTCGACGCGACGCCAATATGCGGTGAACGACATACCTATCGGATTGTCATTCCTATCCCGCCTAAAACTCGATTTTTGGCCAATGAATTGAAGACGCTGATCCGTGGCGCCTTCTTGTAGCTCGCGCCACGAAAGCACGCTCAACAATGCACTGTTTTCTTCGCGCGACAGGTTCGCGCGGCTAACGCCACGCGCTTCGCAAAGAGAAGCTGTGCAAATTATGTCGAGTTTCGCGATCGCCTCGGCAAAGGCCGGAGTGCGACGATAGACGCTAGAAAGCGCGGCCTCAGTGCCGGCGGACCATGCCGGGTCAGCTACACCCGCAGCCATCTCAGCGTGAAGAGCGCTGAAATCGGGAGTAGCAGCGGAGGTTGTTTTTTCAGAATAAAGAACCGGCTTTGGTGCGGCGGTCTCTGCACCAGTAGTCTGATAAGCAAACATCACAACTGCGATGAGGCCTGTGGCTGCTAGCATTGAAATTTTCCATCGTCGGTGAAGCGATGCGCGAAGAAGCGCACCTGGACGATTAGTTTCTGCACAGCGAGCGCGCGTTTCACTTAGACCAATTTCCTCGTGACGATTTTCTTGTGCTGCGACTATCCGAGCGATCTCGCGACTGCTGCTTATGCCCGTTTTCCGTCGAGCAGAGCGAAAGCGCTCATTTACTGCTGCCTCAGACATACCTCTGATAGACGCGATGGATTTGGCAGTATGCCCCTGCCCCAAAAGCGAAAGGAGATCTCGCTCGGTGTCGCTCAGGCGAGCAACCTGATCTCTATCATTGTGCTTCATGGCCTCTGACGCCCCCCACCTGTGCATCCGCTCGCGAACAAGGCGCCAAACCAGCCTCAGTCTCGGTCTGCCCTGCTCACATACTGCGTTCAGACCCCGAAATCGCAAGGGGCCGAAAGCGGAGATCCCTAGGGCGGCGTTTTCTTCCCTTTCGTCATCCTACGGCAAGCCGCCTCTTGGCGGCGCAGACCGGGGGACCCAGCGGCGCGCGAGAGCGCGAACCTGTCGCGCAGACGATGGTCAACATTTCTCGTGAACAGATCGCCTTCGGCGCCGCTGGGTCCCCCGGTCTCACTGCGCTCGCCGGAGGATGACGAAAGCGAAAGCGCACACCAAACAGCCGCCATCTGGGTTCCGGGTTCGCTGCGCGCCCCGGAATAACGGAAGGGGGCGGCGAGAGCGGCTCCTCACTCCTCGGCCTTCTTCGCCTTGCGCATCCAGGGGCGGATTTCCTCGCCGTTGGCCTTGGCTGTGATTTCCTTGAGCTTGCGGCCCTGCATGGTCGAGAAGGCCTGACCGGGGGCGCCCTTTTCGGGGTCAGCGAAGGCGCGGCCGTGGGTCTGGATGCGCTCGCCGACCGAATCGAGGAAGTCGCCCTCCCATTCGGACAGCGAAACGCCCGCCTTCTCTGCCGAGCGGCGGGCGCGTTTGAGGGCGTTCAAAGCCGACCGCTTCGCGGCCTCCTTCTGCTGCTCCCAAGGCGACAGCGAAGGTTTGGTTTTCAGGGCGCTACCGCCCTTCTGGCTGCTGGCCCGCGCCAGCCCGCTGGAGCGCAGCTTGGATGCGTCGCCGCCCTTCAGGCTGCTGGAGCGTGAAGGGCGGTCGCTGGGGGGCTTGAAGGGGGTGCGCTTCAGGCCCGCCTCCCTCAGATCTCGCCGAGGGCCGACAGGTAGAGGTCGAGGATGGCTTCTTCTTCCTGACGCTTGGCCTTGTCCTGCTTGCGCAGACGCAGGACCTTGCGCAGGACCTTGACGTCATAGCCCTCGCCCTTGGCCTCGGCGAAGACCTCCTTCATGTCGACCATGACGGCCTGCTTGTCCTCTTCGAGGCGCTCCAGGCGTTCGATGATCGAGCGCAGACGGCCCTGGGCCGTGGCGGTCAGGACGTCGGAAGAGGCGTCGAAGGCGGGGGCGTCGTCGGCCATGGGAGAAACTCCAGAAACTTGAATTGGCCGGCGGGCGACCGTGAACCCACTCTCAAGCAGACCGGGGGCCGACAGGGCAAGAAAGGAATCGCCCGAACAGCTCAAGAGGCCGAATCGCTGGCGCTCCAGCAGCCTGACGTCCGGACACGAAAAAGGCTGCGGACAGAGCCCGCAGCCTTTGAATATCGCAACCGCGGCGCCGAAACCGGCGCCGACGCGGTCTTAGCCTTGCTTGGCTTTGAAGCGCGGATCGGTCTTGTTGATCACATAGACCACGCCCTTGCGGCGAACGATCTTGCAGTCGCGGTGGCGACCCTTGAGCGACTTAAGCGAGCTACGGACCTTCATGGTCGGACGTCCCGAAAATTGGAGGCCCGTGAGGGCGATCAAAAACAAATGCGCTGAGCCCTGCGAACAGGACCTTGCGGCGGAGCGGTGCGTATAGAGAGGCCCTCGCCTTTCGTCAACATTCCGCGCCGGGATTCCGCTGGAGGCCTGGCCTCCGGGTCGAACGGAGGGTCTCCGGACATGCACGTCCGGCGCGTCGCCCCTCCGCCACCAGGCCGTGTCCAAGGGAGCTGAAATGTAAAACGCCGTTCGTTAAGCGGGCGCTTTTGAAAAGGGTTAGCGCGGGCTTAACCCTTTTCACGGAAACCCCTTTTGGCTTCGCGCGCTTGTGATTGGTAGTGGAATTCGGGGGCGTTAGCCTGTGGTCATGCGTATCGCCTATCGTCTTGTCCTGATTGGTTCCGTTGCGGCCTGTGCGCCCATGGTTCCTCCCCTGCCTCAGCCGCAGCCGGTTCCGCCGTCCGTGGTCGAGCCAGCCCCCGCGACGCCGCCGTCGACGCCGCCCGCTGCAACGGACCTGTCCGACGCCTATGATCAGGCCAGCTTCGAAGCCTGGAAAAAGAGCTTCCTGGATCGCCTCGGCGGATCTCGGAAGTGGGAGTATTCTCGCGAGCTGAACGGCGTCACGCCGAACGCCAGCGTCATCCGCCTGGATCGCAACCAGCCCGAATTCTCTCGCCCCGCCGGCGCCTATATCCAGAGCGCCACCGCCCCGGCCCGAATCGCCATGGCGCGTCAGCGCGTGGACCGCGTGCCGTGGGAGGTGACGCAGCGATTCGGCGTGCCGACCGAGATCCTGCTGGGCGTCTGGGCGCAGGAAAGCGCCTTTGGTCAGGTTCAGGGCGATTTCGACGTCATCCGCTCGCTGGCCACGCTGGCCTTTGAAGGCCGCCGCCGCGCCTGGGCCGAGGATCAGTTGAAGAACGCTCTCGACATCGTCGTGGACGGCAGGCGTGACCGGGCGGGCCTCAAGGGCAGCTGGGCGGGCGCCATGGGCCAGACCCAGTTCATGCCCGACAACTATCTGAAGCTGGGCGTGGATCAGAACGGCGACGGCAAGGTCGACATCTGGGGCTCGGAAGCCGACGCCCTGGCCTCGGCCGCCAACCTGCTGGCCCAGGCCGGATGGAAGCGCGGTCAGGGCTGGGCCTATGAGGTCATTCTGCCCGCTGACTTCGACTACAGCCAGGCCGAGGGCCCCAAGCACAACTGGGCCTTCTGGTCAGGCCGCGGCGTGCGCCTGGCCAACGGCGCGATGCTGAACGCCGACGAAGCCGCCGAGGGCGCGACCATCTTGTTGCCCCAGGGCGCCAAGGGGCCGGTCTTCCTGGCCCTGCCCAACCACTATGTGATCCGGCGCTACAACAACTCGGTCAGCTATGCTCTGGCGATCGGCCTGATCGCCGACGGGGTGGCGGGCAAGCCGCCGCTGAACGCCGCCTGGCCCAACGACGGCCCGCTGACCCGCGAACAGCGCGTCGGCGCCCAGACGGCCCTGACGCGCATGGGCTTCGATACGCAGGGCGTGGACGGGGTGATCGGGTCGAACACCCGCACGGCGCTGCGCCGCTGGCAGCAGGCCAACGGACGGGTGGCGGACGGCTATCTGACCGACGTGCTGGCGGACGAGTTGATCAGGCGGGCGCGCTGATCATCCTTCTCCCCTTGCGGGAGAAGGGGGCAGGCGAAGCCTGACGGATGAGGGGTGTGAGCAACTCCCATCCGATCAAGGCCGAAACGCCTGATCCACGACATCTCAAACGTTGCGCCGACACCCCTCATCCGGCCCTGACGGGCCACCTTCTCCCGCAAGGGGAGAAGGAAGAGATTACCCCTTCATGCGCCAGGTCGCGCCTTGCGGGCCGTCCATGACGACGACGTTCAGTTCGTTGAGGCGGTCGCGGATGCGGTCGGCTTCGCCCCAGTTCTTTTCGGCGCGGGCGGCGGCGCGTTGTTCCAGCAGGGCCTCGACCTCGGCCTTGAGCGCCGGATCGCCGCCCTCGAACCATTCGTCCGGCGTCAGGGCCAGCACGCCCAGCAGGCCGGCGGCTTCGATCAGGCTCCAGCGGGCCATGGCGACGTCGTTGATGTCGGCCTCGGCGTCGTTCAACAGATCGCGCAGGGCGTTTCCCAGCCCGAACAGCTGGGCGATGGCACCTGGGGTGTTCAGGTCGTCCTCCAGCGCATCCAGCACCGGGTCCAAAGCGTTCTCGGCCAGCTCCATCTCGGCCTCGTCCAGCGCGGCCTCGTCGAAGTCGGCCAGGGCCGCGTCAGCGTCGCGCAGGACGCCGTAGAGACGGTCCAGGTTCTTGCGGCTCTGCTCCAGCAGGGTCTGGTTCCAGTCCAGCGGCTGACGATAGTGGGCGCTCAGCAGGGCCCAGCGCACCACCTCGCCCGGCATGGCCTGCACCAGATCATGCAGCAGCAGGACGTTGCCGATCGACTTGGACATCTTCTCGGCGTCCACGGTCAGGAAGCCGTTGTGCATCCAGTAGCGGGCGTATTCGTCGTGCGCCTGATCGCCATGGGCGTGGCCGTGGGCGCAGACGCCCTGGGCGATCTCGTTCTCATGGTGCGGGAAGACCAGGTCGATACCGCCGCCGTGGATGTCGATAGGCAGACCCAGGGTCTTCTCGATCATGGCCGAGCATTCGATGTGCCAGCCGGGACGCCCCTCGCCCCACGGCGAGGGCCAGGACGGCTCGTCCGCCTTGGACGGCTTCCACAGGACGAAGTCGTGGGGGTTCTTCTTGTACGGCGCGACCTCGACGCGGGCGCCGGCGATCATGTCGTCCAGATTGCGGCCCGACAGCGCGCCGTAGGACGGATAGGAAGAGACGTCGAACAGGACATGACCCTCGGCCGCATAGGCGTTGCCGGCGTCGATGATGGCCTGGATCTGGGCCGTGATGGCGTCGATGTAGTCGGTGACGTGCGGGGCGATGTCGGGCGGGCTGACGTTCAGCAGGCCCATGTCGGCCAGATAGGCGGCCTCATACCGCGCCGTGATCTCGCCGATGGCGACGCCTTCCTTGGCCGCCTTGGCGTTGATCTTGTCGTCCACGTCGGTGACGTTGCGGGCGTAGACGACCTTGTCCGGTCCATAGGCGCGGCGCAGCAGCCGCACCAGGACGTCGAACACCACCGGCGGACGCGCATTGCCGATATGGGCGTAGTCATAGACCGTGGGGCCGCAGACATAGAGCGTCACCCGGTTCGGATCGCGCGGCGTAAAGGCGCGCTTTTCACGGCGAAGGGTGTCGTGGATATGCAACGGCATGGGTGACAGTCTTTGCGAGTTTTCTTGCGGGACGGACGGCGTGTCCCATATAGCGGCCTGATACACAGTCCGAACGGATTGGTAAAAGGTAGCCTTGGCGGTCTCCCCGCCCCGCTGGATCAGTTCATGAGCACTTCGCCCGCCAAGCCCGTCCTTGTCACCGATGAAACCACCGTCGTGCGCCCCAGCCGCGAACAGGCGCTGGAGGCCGTGCGCACCCTGATCGCCTGGGCGGGCGACAATCCGGCGCGCCCCGGCCTGATCGACACGCCCAAGCGCGTGGTCGACGCCTATGGCGAATGGTTCGACGGCTACGACGCCGATGCGGGCAAGGAGCTGTCGCGCACCTTTGAGGACGTGACCGGCTATGACGACATGGTCATCCTGCGCGACATCGAGATCGAGAGCCATTGCGAGCACCACATGGCCCCCTTCCTGGGCAAGGCCTATGTCGCCTACCTGCCGGGCGAGAAGGTGGTGGGCATCTCCAAGCTGGCGCGCGTGGTCGAGATCTTCGCGCGTCGCCTGCAAAACCAGGAGACGCTGACAAACGACATAATCGAGGCCATCGAATCGCACCTGCAGCCGCGCGGCGTGGCCGTCCTGCTGGACGCGGCGCACCAGTGCATGACCACGCGCGGCGTGCATCACCGCCACGTCACCACCATCACCACCCGCTTCACCGGCGCCTTCAAGACCGACCCGGCCCTGGCCGACCGCTTCCTGAAACTCGCCCGCGGATAAGGGGTTTGAACCGGTCGTCTCGCACCTGCGAAGCGGCTGGTTATGCAATCTTATTGCCCGATGACGCGAATTCGTCACGCATGACGGCTTTACAAGCCCGGCGCGGGACGCCAAGACACGAAACATACCTTTGAGTGCTGCTCGCCAAAGAATGCGAGCTGTGATGGGAGACGACGGCGTATGGGCTCTAAACTTTCCGGTCCCGCGGGCCAGGGTGGCAAAACGATCGAACAGAACGCGGACATCAACGTCACGCCGTTCGTCGACATCATGCTGGTTCTGCTGATCATCTTCATGGTCGCCGCGCCGCTGGCCACCGTCTCGATCAAGCTGGACCTGCCGCCAGCGGTTCCGAGCGCGACCACCGAGAAGCCCAAGGAACCCGTGTACATCACGATCCAGGAATCGGGCAGCATCTACATCGCCGAGAAAGAAACCTCGGTCGCCACCCTGCCGGCCGACGTCTGCGCCGCTCAGGCCGTGGCCACGGATTGCCGCGAAGAGCGCGTCTTCGTTCGCGCCCAGGCCGAGGTGAAGTACAACCAGTTCATGGAAGTCATGAACAAGCTTCAGGAAAATGGCTTCTACAAGGTCGGCCTTCTGAACGAAGACATCGAGTAGGACTTCAGTCCGCTCAAAGAAATCAGGGCCGTCCCTTCCCGGGGCGGCCCTTTTTCTTGGTCCGAATTTCAACAGGGCGCTTGCCCTGCCCCTCGCCGCCGTTCTTGATGCGGGCCAGAGTTTCGGGGGAAATCGCCATGCGTCGTCGCACCTTCCTGTCCAGCCTGCCGGCCGGCGCCCTTCTGGCGGGAGCCGGATCGGTCGCCGCGCAAACCGGGGGCTCGTCGCGACGAGAACAGACACAGCCCGCCGTCGCCTCCCCGCGCCCGGCCGATCCCTATGCGGACGTGGGCATCGGCGACCGGGTGACGGGGCCGAAGTTCGTCGGCCGCTCGACCGTCTGGGGGGCCAACGGCGCCGCCGCCACGGCCCACCCCGCCGCCACGCTGATCGGTCTGGACACCCTGCGGCGCGGCGGCTCGGCCATCGACGCCGCCATCGCCATCAACGCCGCCCTGGGCTTCCTGGAGCCGACCGCCAACGGCATCGGCGGCGACGCCTTCGGCCTGATGTGGGACCCGGCTCAGAAGAAGGTCGTCGGCTTCAACGGCTCGGGGAACAGCCCCCGCGGCCTGTCGCTGGCCACGGCCCGGTCCAAGGCCGGTCCCGACGGCTATCTGCCCAGGTACGGCGCCGTAACCGTCAACGTGCCCGGCACGGTCGACGCGTGGTGGAGCGCGCATCAGCGCTACGGCAAGCTGCCGTGGAAGGACGTCCTGATCCCCGTCGCCGAGCTGTGCGAACAGGGCGTGCCCGTGCCCGAGGTCATCGCCTGGTATCTGGAGCGCAACATGGCCGGTTTCGACCGCGCCAGCGCCCAGATCGAGGAAAACGACAACCGCAAGAAGGTGTATCGCCCCCACGGCCGCACGCCGAAGACAGGCGAGGTCTTCGCCAACCCCGACCTGGGCCGCACCTACCGCCTGATCGCCGAGGGCGGACGCGACGCCTTCTATGACGGCGCCATCGCCGATCACATCGAGCGCTATTTCAAGCGCATAGGCGGCTGGATGACCCGCGCCGACCTGGCCGCCCACCGCACCGAATGGGTCGAGCCGTTGATGACCACCTATCGCGGGGTCGAGGTCTATTCGCTGGGACCAAACACTCAAGGGTTGTCGACCAACCAGATCCTGAACATCTGCGAACAGTTCGACCTGAAGGGCATGGGCTTCCAGTCCGCCGCCTCGATCCACGTCCAGGCCGAGGCCAAGCGCTTGGCCTTCGAGGACCGCGCCCGCTACTTCGCCGACGAGCGTTTCGCCAAGGCCCCGACGGCGTGGCTGAACTCCAAGGAATACGCGGCCGAGCGCGCCAGGCTAATCAACCCGAACCGCGTCATGGACCGCGTCTTCCCCGGCGACGCCCCGACCCAGGGCGACACCACCTATTTCAGCGTGGCCGACAAGGACGGGATGATGGTCAGCTGGATCCAGTCCAACTATCGCGGCATGGGCTCAGGGCTCACGCCCGACGGCCCGGACGGCGGGACCCTGGGCTTCATGTTCCAGGACCGGGGCGAGCTGTTCGCGCTGACCGACGGCCACCCCAATGTCTATGCGCCGGGCAAGCGCCCCTTCCACACCATCATCCCCGGCTTCGCCTGCAAGGACGGCGAGCCGTGGATGGCCTACGGCGTCATGGGCGGCGGGATGCAGCCGCAGGGCCAGGCCCAGATCATCATCAACATGGTCGACTACGGTCTGGACCCGCAGCAGGCCGGGGACAGCCCGCGCTGGCAGCACTACGGCTCGTCCGAGCCGACCGGCCAGTCCGCCGAAGGCGTCGGCAAGCTGCATCTGGAATCCGGCGTGCCGGAGGCCACCAAGCAGCAACTGACCGCCATGGGCTGGGACCTCGGCCCGCCCGACGGCGGCTTCGGCGGCTATCAGAACGTCATGAAGCAGATCAACGCCCAGGGCCGCTGGACCTATGGCGCGGCGACCGAGATGCGCAAGGACGGCAACGCCCTGGCCTACTGATCCGGACTGTTTGAGGAAGACGCCATGATCGCGACCCTGCTGGCCGCCGCCACCCTCGCTGCGCCTACCGCCTGTACGCCCGTTCCCGGCGTCGAGGCCCTGTGGAAGGACGAAATCCGCTACGTCGTCGTCGGCGAAATGCACGGCACGACCGAGACCCCCGCCGCTTTCGCCGACCTGGTCTGCGCGGCGCGGGACAAGGGGCCGGTGACGGTCGCGCTCGAATTCTCGGAAGGCATGCAGCCGATGCTGGACGCCTTCATGGCGGCCGAAAGCAACGAAGCCGCCCGCGCGATTTTGGCCGCCTATCCGCACGGCCCCTTCGTCCATCACGACGGACGCGGCAGCGTCGCCATGCTGGACCTGCTGCTGCGCCTGCGCGCGATGCAGCGCGAGACGCCCAGCCTCAAGGTCGTCGCCTTCGCGCCCGACAGCCCGCGCGTTCAGGGCTTCAGCCAGTCGTACTACGACCTCGACATGGGCCATCGGCTGGCCACGGCCGCGCGCAAGGCGCCCGGCAGCCGGATGCTGGTTCTGGTCGGCAACATCCACGCCCAGAGGAAGACGATCGAACGCATGAACCTGACGCCCGCCGTCGTCCACCTGCCGCCCGCCGAGGTCCTGAGCCTCTACGTCGTTCAGCAGGGCGGAACATCTTGGAACTGCGGACGCGACGCCTGCGGGGCCAACCCCTTGCCGGAAGCCTACGACGGCGCGGCGCGCGGCGTGATCGTCCAGCCCTATGGAAACGGCGCCTTCGACGGGGTTCTCGCTCTGGGTCCGACCACAGCGTCGGAGCCCGCCAAGCCTTGACCTGACGCCGCGTCAATCGCCTAGAGTTCGTTTCCAAACAGGACGGACCCCATGAGCGACCTTGTCACGCGCGACTTCACCGCCCCGGCCCCCGACGGCTATCTGCTGTCTATGCGGCTGGTGTCGGCGGCCGAGCCCCGCATCGCCGTGCTAGTGTCGTCCGGCACCGGGTTTCCCAAGGGCTTCTATGAGCGGTTCGCCCGGCACATGGCCGAACGGGGCGCGGCGGTGCTGACCTATGATTTCCGGGGCATAGCCGGGTCACGGCCCGATGATCTGAAGGCCATGGCGATGGACTATCCCGACTGGGGTCGGCTGGACATGCCCGCCGCCCTGGACGCCCTGATCGAGGCCGCGCCGGGACTGCGCGTCGTCCATGTCGGGCACAGCGTCGGCGGGCATTTCCTGGGCTTCATGGCCAATCAGGACCGGATCCACCGCCACGCCTTCGTCTCGGTCGGGACCGGCTGGTGGGGCGGGCATCACCGATCCTACAACCCGATGGAGCTGTTCTTCTGGCTGGGTTTTGGGCCGTTCAGTCTGATGCGGCACGGCTATATCAAGGGCGGCGGCCTGTGGGGCGGGACTGATCTTCCGCGCGGGGTCTTCACCACCTGGCGACGCTGGTGCCTGAAGCGGGAATACTTCTCGCGCGAGCTGGCGACGAGCTTGCGACCGCATCACTATGAGGCCGTGACCGCGCCGATCCGCTCGTGGATCTTCACCGACGATCCCATCGCCACGCCGAACAGCGCGCGGGACCTGCTGAGCGTCTATCCCAAGGCTCCGTCCGAGATCAGCGTCCATGCGCCGTCCGACTTCGGCGCGCGGCGGATCGGCCACGAAGGCGCCTTCCGCAAGGGCATGGAGCCGCTGTGGGACCGGATTTTCCACTGGCTGGAGAATGGCGAAGGCTGATCCGGCGCCTATATCGAGCGCTCCCCCGACTTCGCGGAGCCAACTCATGCCCTATTCTGACCAGCCCACCGTCGTCGCCGCGGGCGTGGAGATTCCGCTTCTGGGCTTCGGCACCTGGCAGCTGGAGGCCGACGATGCGCGGCGCATGGTGCGCGAGGCCCTGCGCATCGGCTATCGCCACATCGACACGGCCTGGATCTACAAGAACGAGAAGGCCGTGGGCGACGGCATCGGCGACGCGGTGGCGCAAGGGATCGTGGCCCGCGACGACATCTTCGTCACCACCAAGATATGGGTCGAGCATTTCCATCGCGACGCCCTGCTGCGTCAGGCCGAAGAGTCCGCGATCAGCCTGGGCCTGACGCCGGACCTGCTGCTCCTGCACTGGCCCAAGCCGACGCCGGCGCTGGCGGAAACCATCGGCGCCCTGAACGAAGCGCAGGAGAAGGGTTTCACCCAGCATATCGGCCTGTCGAACTTCCCGTCGGCCCTGTTCCGCGATGCGGCGGCTCTGTCGAAGGCGCCGCTGGTGACCAACCAGGTCGAGTACCATCCCTATCTGTCGCAGAAGACCCTGATCGAAACGGCGCGCGAGCTGGGGTCGTCCCTCACCGCCTGGTCGCCGCTGGCCCAGGGCAAGATCGCCGACGACGCCGTGATCGGCGACATCGCCAGGGTTCATGGCAAGACCAACGGCCAGGTGAGCCTGCGCTGGATCATCCAGCAGGGCGTCATCGCCATTCCGCGCACCGCCAAGGAAAGCCGCGCGACCGAGAATTTCGACATCTTCGACTTCGAACTGTCGGCGGACGAGATGGCCAGCATCTCTGCCTTGGCTCGCCCCGACGGCCGTCTGGGGGACTGGCTGGACGCGGCCTTCCAATGGGATCAGGATGCCTGACCTAACGGCGTCATAGACGCTCGCGTCAGGGAGGACGCCATGGGTTCGGTTCTGGGCTTTCCGGGGATTGATCCGATGGACGCCGTCGTCGGCGCCCGTATCCGGCGCTGGCGCGACCAGCGGGGCGTCGCGGCCGAGGATCTGGCCACCGCCCTCGACCTGACGCCCGAGGCCCTGCGTCGGGTCGAGGCGGGGCGAGAACATCTGGATTCAGCCGGCCTCGACGCCGCCACCCGCGCCCTGCACCTGCCGGTGTGGGCGCTGGCAGCCGACAGGCCTGAGTATTGATGGCCCGCCTCTATCGCGCCGTCTTCGCCTGCGTCGGCTGGTTCGCCGTGGCGCTTCAGTATGGGGTGACGCTGGCGGATAACCCCGACAGCAGCGCGGGCGAGCTGACGCTGAACTTCTTCAGCTACTTCACCATCCTGAGCAATATTCTGGTGGCCCTGGCCCTGACGGCGCCGGTCGTGGCGCCGAACAGTCGGCCGGGGCGCTGGTTCGCGGGCGAGGGCGTGCGGGCGGCCATGGCCATGTACATCGTCGTGGTCGGGGTAGTGTACCATTTCCTGCTGGCCCCGACCTGGAACCCGCAAGGGTTAGCCCTGCTGGGCAACAGCCTGCTGCACTACGTCATGCCCGCCGCCTTTGTTCTGGACTGGCTGCTGTTCGCGCCCAAGGGCCGTCTGAACTGGGGCGATCCGGCCAAGTGGCTGATCTTTCCGCTGGTCTATGGCGGCTGGACTCTGATCCACGGCGCGCTGAGCGGCTGGTGGCCCTATCCCTTCGTGGACGTCGGCGCTCTGGGTCTGGGGCGGGTGCTGCTGAACTTCGTCGGCCTGCTGGTCTTCTTCCTGATCGTCGGCCTGACCGTCGTGGCGATTGACCGCACGTTTGGACGGCGTGACAGACGCCGCGTACCCGCCTAAGCGTCAGCGCATGGCCTACAAGTCCCTGCGCGATTTCATCGCTGTCCTCGAAGCCGATGGCGAACTGGTTCGCGTCTCCGAACCCGTCTCCACCCATCTGGAGATGACCGAGATCCAGACCCGGCTGCTGAGGAACGGCGGCCCGGCGGTCCTGTTCGAAAAGCCGGTCATGCCGGACGGCTCGATCAGCCCCATCCCCTGCCTGGCCAACCTGTTCGGCACGGTGAAGCGGGTCGCCATGGGCGTGACGCTGGAGGGCAAGACCCGTACCACGGCGGGCGAACTGCGCGAGGTCGGCGAACTGCTGGCCTTCCTGCGCAACCCGACGCCGCCGCGCGGCTTCTCGGACGCCATGGAGATGCTGCCCCTAGCCAAGACCGTCATGTCGATGCGGCCCAAGACGGTGAACAAGGCCCCGGTGCAGGAGGTGGTGCTGAAGGGCGATCAGATCGACCTGACGTCGCTTCCCATTCAAGGCTGCTGGCCCGGCGAGCCCGCGCCCCTGATCACCTGGGGTCTGGTCGTGACCAAGGGGCCGTCGGACGACCGCGAAGACGACTTCAACCTGGGCATCTATCGGATGCAGGTGCTGGGCAAGGACAAGGCCATCATGCGCTGGCTGGCCCACCGCGGTGGAGCCCAGCACTATGCCCGGCACAAGAAGGCCGGAAAGCGCGAGCCCCTGCCCTGCGCCGTGGTGCTCGGCGCCGATCCGGGGACCATCCTGGCCGCCGTGACGCCGGTGCCGGAAACCCTGTCTGAGTATCAGTTCGCCGGCCTGATGCGCGGCTCCAAGGCCGAACTGGTCCCGTGCAAGACCGTGCCGCTTATGGTGCCGGCCAACGCCGAGATCGTGCTGGAAGGCCACGTCCTGCTGGACGAGTTCGAGGACGAAGGCCCCTACGGCGACCACACCGGCTATTACAACTCGGTCGAGAAGTTCCCGGTCTTCCAGGTGACGGCGATCACCATGCGCAAGGACCCCATCTATCTGACCACCTTCACCGGCCGTCCGCCGGATGAGCCGAGCGTGCTGGGCGAGGCCCTGAACGAGGTCTTCATCCCCCTGATCCGGCAACAGTTCCCCGAGATCACCGACTTCTGGCTGCCGCCCGAGGGCTGCAGCTATCGCATCGCCGTGGTGTCGATGAAGAAGGCCTATCCGGGTCACGCCAAGCGCGTGATGATGGGCTGCTGGAGCTATCTGCGCCAGTTCATGTACACCAAGTGGATCATCGTGGTGGACGACGACATCAACGCCCGCGACTGGAAGGACGTCATGTGGGCCGTCTCGACCAAGATGGACCCGGCGCGCGACATCACCGTCATCGAGAACACCCCCATCGACTATCTGGACTTCGCCAGCCCCGAGAGCGGACTGGGGTCCAAGATCGGTCTGGACGCCACCGACAAGTGGGAGCCCGAGACCAAGCGCGAATGGGGCGAGGAGATCCGCATGGACGAGGCCGTGGTCGAGCGGGTCAACGACATCTGGGACAGCCTCGGATTGCCGGGCGACAAGACGCCGATCTGGAAAAAATAGTCCGCCGGAGCGGTCGTCGAACCGTAGTCTCCCTAAGGCCGCGATAAGCCTCCCCTTAACCCTGTCATCGATAAGACGACGGTGATCGAGGAGAGTATGCGCGTGTTTAAAAACCTGACTGTCGCCGGAAAAATGCTTCTGGCGGGCGGAGCCGTTACGGGTGCGCTGCTGCTTTTCGCGGCCTTCGCCGTGTCGCAGAATACGCGAACCGTCACCCGCGAGCTGTCGCATGACTATGCCCAGGCTCTGGGCGACAGCGCGGTGGCGAACGTCAGCGGCAAAATCAACGAAGCCTCGGCGACGGCACGCTCCATGGCGGAGACCATCGGCAAGGCGCACGAATCCGGCGTGCGCGACCGGGGTACGGTCATGGCCATGCTGAAGCCAGCCGCCGCCGCGACCCCCCTGGTCATGGGCAGTTGGTTCATGGCTGCCCCCGACGCCTTCGACGGCCGTGACGCCGCCATGACAGGCCGCGCCGACCTGGGCTCGAATGCCTCCGGGCGCTTCATGACCTACTGGGTCAATGACGGCGGCACGATCACCCTGCAGAAGCCGATGGAGAGCTCTGACTACGAAGAGCCCTATTACGCTCAGCCCTTCTCGTCGGGGAAGCCGGCCATCGTCGAGCCCTATGCCGAGGACGTCGGCGGCAAGACCGTGCTGATGACCTCAGTCGCCTATCCAGTCGTCTCGGGCGGCAAGGTTATCGGCGTAGCCGGTCTGGACCTGGCGCTGGACGATCTGTCGACCCTGCTGGGCAAGATGAAGCCCCTGGGCACGGGTGAGGTGATGCTGCTGTCCGGCAGCAGCCACTGGGTCTCCCACCCGGACGCCGCCCTGCGAGCCAAGGCCTACACGGAAGACCAGGCCGACGCGGTGCGCACGGTTCTGAGCAGCGGTCAGACCAACCAGTTGAACGGCTTGCGCAACCTGTCCGGCGTGCCGATCAAGCGCCTCGTGATTCCGGCCCCTCTGGCTGGCCTGAACGCCACATGGGCTCTGGTGACCGACATCCCCACGGCCGCGATCAACGGGCCGTCCGACCGCCTGGCGATCGCCATGATGATCGGGGGCATGGTCATCCTGGCCCTGGTCCTGGCCAGCCTCTTCTTCGTGACCGACCGCGTCGTGCGCCGCCCGCTGGCGCGACTGACCACCTCGGTCAAGGCGCTGAACGACGGCCGCTATGAAGAGCCGGTCCAGGGCATCGAAAGCGCCGACGAGGTCGGCAGCATCGCCCGCGCCCTCGACGGCTTCCGCCACCAACTGGCCGAAACCGTCCGCCTGAGAACCGAGCAGGAGCAGACCCGCGCCGCCGCCGAGGCCGAACGCCTGCGCAACGACGCCATTCGCCAGGCCGCCGAAGAGGAACAGCGCTTTGTCGTCGCCTCGGTCGGCGAAGGCCTGTCTCACCTGTCTGACGGCAACCTGACCTATCGCCTGGAAGCCGACTTCCCCGCCGACTATCGCAAGCTGCGCGACGACTTCAACGTCGCCATGGGCCGGATGGAAGAGACCATATCGGTCATCATCAGCAGCGCCGCCGGCATCCGCTCGACCACCTCGGAGATCAGCCAGGCCTCCGACGACCTGTCGCGCCGAACCGAGCAGCAGGCCGCCAGCCTGGAAGAGACCGCCGCCGCCCTGGAAGAAGTCACCACCACCATCCGCCACGCCTCGGACGGCGCCAATCGCGCCCACGATATCGTCGAGGCGACCCAGCAGAACGCCCGCCGCAGCGGCGACGTGGTCGATCAGACGGTCACGGCCATGCGCGAGATCGAGAGTTCGGCCCAGCAGATCAGCCGGATCACCGGCGTGATCGACGAGATCGCCTTCCAGACCAACCTTCTGGCGCTGAACGCCGGGGTCGAGGCGGCCCGTGCCGGCGACGCCGGACGCGGCTTCGCCGTGGTCGCCTCCGAAGTGCGGGCCCTGGCCCAGCGTTCCGCCGAGGCCGCCAAGGAGATCAAGGCCTTGATCGGGGCCAGCTCGGAGCGGGTCAACCAGGGCGTCCGACTGGTCGATGACACCGGTCAGGCCCTGACCCGGATTATCAGCGAGGTCGCCGAAATCAGCGGCCTGGTCGCCGACATCGCCGCCTCGGCCAAGGAGCAAGCCAGCGGCCTGGGCGAGATCAACGTGGCGGTGAACCAGATGGATCAGATGACCCAGCAGAACGCCGCTATGGTCGAGGAATCCACCGCAGCCGCTCATTCTCTGGCGCAGGAAACCACCAGCCTTTCCGACCTGATGGGCCGCTTCCGCATTCGCGACGCCGCCGCGCCGGTCCGCGTCCCCGTTCGTGCGCCAGCCGCGCGCCCCGCCGCACCCGCCCGAACGGTCGTCGCCCTCAAGGCTGTTGGCGGGCGGGGCCAGTCCGCCGCTCAGTCCACCGACTGGGAAGAATTCTAAAACCCCGAGGGCTCGTCATCCGGCGGGCCCTTTTCGGTTTGCCGGGTGACGCCGCCTCTCGCCGCAAATAAGCTGAGCCATTGGGCGCGACTGAAGCCTTGCCACAGACTTGCCGGAGGCTTGCCAGACGATGACGATCAGCCCACGAAGAGGCATGCGCCCTGATTGTTTCATAGCGGCGGCTGTCGCCGCCCTCGTCGCTTGCGTGAGCCCCGCCATGTCCCAGACCCCTTCTGTTTCAAACACCGCGCCCTGGGATCAGGCCTTTCTGCCGCCCGCGCCCGCGTGGAGCGGCGCGTCCAAGGCCCTGCTGCGCGACGCCTCCGATCCCTGGGTCACGGCCTTCGAGGCCGATGCAGCGCATGACTTCTCTCCCTCCTATGCCGACACCCGCGCATGGTTCGACCGGCTGGATGCGGCCAGCGACCTGATCCGCATCGAGCAGTTCGGCGTCTCGCCGGAAGGGCGGCCCATTTATGCGGTGATCGCGTCGAAGGATGGGGCGACGCTTGATCCGTCCAAGCCCGTCCTGCTGGCGCAGGCCGGCATCCATCCGGGCGAGATCGACGGCAAGGACGCGGGCATGATGCTGCTGCGCGACATGGCCTTCTACGGCAAGGACGGCTTGCTGGACCGGGCCAACCTGATCCTGATCCCGATCCTGAGCGTGGACGGGCATGAGCGCACCGGCCCCTATTCCCGCCCCAACCAGCGCGGACCGCGCAACCAGGGCTGGCGTCACACGGCGACCAACCAGAACCTGAACCGCGACTTCATGAAGCTGGATCAGGCCGAGATGCAGGCTGTCATGGGCCTGATCCACAAGTATCAGCCGGACCTCTACGTCGATATCCACGTTACCGACGGCATCGATTATCAATACGACGTCACCTATGGCTACAACGGCGAGGACGGCGTCTGGAGCCGCAGCCCGGCGATCGCCAGATGGCTAGACGAGGCCTTCAAGCCAGAGATGAACGCCGCCCTGGAGGCCCAGGGCCACATCCCCGGCGAACTGGTCTTCGCCATCGACGACCGCGATCCCAAGAAGGGGATGAACGACGGCGGCCTGGGCGAACGCTATTCCAACGGCTGGGGCTCGGCGGCCCACGTCCCGACCATCCTGATCGAGAACCACAGCCTGAAGCCGCACGAACAGCGGGTGCTGGGGACCTATGTCTTCCTGGAAGAAGCCCTGAAGGTTCTGGCCGAAAAATCCCAGACCCTGCGCGCCGCCATCAGCGCCGACCGCGCCCAGCGCCCCGCCGAACTGCCCGCCAACTTCAAGGGCGACGACCAGCCGACGCGGATGCGCCCGTTCAAGGGCATCCTTTATGACACCTATGACAGCGCCGCCTCGGGCCGCCCCGAACTGCGCTGGCTGGGCCAGCCGGACCCGGAGCTGTGGCAGGTGCCCTACTTCGGCTCGCATCCGACCCTGACGCTGAAGCGCCCGACCGCCTACTGGGTGCCGTCCTATCGCGCCGACCTGATCGAGCGGTTGAAGATGCACGGCGTGCAGATGGAGACCCTGGCGGCGCCGCGCACGGTGGCCGTCGACATGCTGCGCCTGGTCGATCCCAAGGTCTCGGGTCGCACCAATGAAGCCCATGTGCCGATCACGGTCAGCGAGGTCCGCACGGAGGCCAAGGACTGGACCTTCCCCGTCGGTTCGGTCCGCGTGCCGACCGATCAGCCGATGGGCGACGTCGCCATCCTGCTGCTGGAGCCGCAGTCGAGCGAGAGCTTCTTCGCCTGGGGCATGTTCCCCGAGGTGCTGAACCGCGTCGAATACATCGAGGCCTACGCCATCGCGCCCCTGGCCGAGAAGATGCTGGCCGCCGATCCGGCGCTGAAGGCCGAGTTCGAGGCCAAGTTGGCGGCCGAGCCCGCCTTCGCCGCCGACGGCGACGCGCGTCTGGCCTGGTTCTATGAGCGCACGCCCTTCTATGATCAGCGCTTCCGCCTCTATCCGGTCGGACGGGAGAACTGAGCATGGTGCCTTCGATTCAGGCGGCGACCCTGTGGGGCGGGCTGCTGATCCTGCTGCTGCTGGTCCTGTCCAGCGTGGTGGTCAGCCGTCGGCGTCGGCATCTGATCGAGTTCGGGGACGGCGGAAATCCCGAGATGACGCCCGCCGTCCGGGCCTTCGGCAACGCGGCGGAATACATCCCCGCCGGCATCTGCGGCCTGATCCTGCTGGCCTTCGTCGGCGCGCCGCCCCTGCTGATCCACGGCGTCGGCGGCGTACTGTTCGCGGGCCGAGCCATCCACGCCCTGGGTCTGCTGTTCCAGAAGGGGCCGTCGCTGGGCCGGGTGACGGGGATGGTCCTGACCTGGCTGGCCCTGCTGGTGGCGTCGGTCAGCTTGATCGCCTGGTCGGTGATCTAAGCCTTCTTGTTGCGATGCGGGGTCGGGTCCGCCATATCGGGGCATGTCCGATAAGACGCCCTCCCCCGACATCCTCCATGACTTGGTCGCCGCCGCGCTGAAGGCCGGTGCCGACGCCGCCGAGGCGGTCTCCGCCCACCGCGCCTCACTGTCCGTCGGCGTGCGCAACGCCGAACTGGAAGAGGTCGAGCGCGAGGAGGCCCGCGATCTGGGGCTCCGCGTCTTCATCGGGCGACGTCAGGCCACGGTGTCCGCCTCGGACCTGTCCGACGCAACCCGCGCCCGCTTGGTCGAACGCGCCGTGGCCATGGCCCGGCTGGCGCCCGAAGATCCCTATGCGGGTCTGGCGCCGCAGGACCGTCTGGCTCAGGGGCCGCACGCCGACCTCGACCTGTTCGACCCGTCCGAACGCACCGCCGAGGCGCTGGAAGCCGCTGCCGCCGAGGCGGAGGCCGCAGCGCTCGGCGTCGCGGGCGTATCCAAGTCGGAAGGCGGTCACGCCTCCTGGTCGGCCAGCGAATGGCGTCTGGTCACCTCGCACGGCTTTGACGGCCGCCATCAGGGCAGCGCCTTCTCTCTGGGCGTCGGCGTCATCGCCGAGAAGGACGGGGCCATGGAGCGCGGCGGCGAAAGCCGCGCCACCCGCCACCTGTCGGACCTGCCCGGCGCCGCCGAAATCGGCCTGAAGGCCGGAGAGCGCGCCGTGGCCCGCGTCGGCCCGCGCAAGATCGCCTCGACCACCGCCCCGGTCATCTTCGAGAACCGCATCGCGACGCAGGTGCTGTCGCCCCTGCTGGGCGCCATTTCCGGCCCGGCCATCGCCCGCGGCAGCTCCTTCCTAAAGGACAAACTCGGCCAGCGCGTCCTACCCGCCGGGGTCGACATGATCGACGATCCCTTCCGCCTGCGCGGCCTGGGTTCGACCCCGTTCGACGACGAAGGCGTGGCGGTCGAACGGCGCGAGATCGTGCGCGACGGCGTCCTGACCACCTGGCTGCTGAACAGCGCCGCCGCCGCTCAGCTGGGTCTGGCCTCGACCGGCCACGCCTCGCGCGGTCTGGCCGGGCCGTCCGGCGTCTCGACCCACAACCTGCATCTGGCGCCGGGCGAGAACGACAAGGCGGGCCTGATGGCCGAGGCCGGGTCAGGCCTGCTGATCACCTCCATGTTCGGCCCCTCGCTGAACGGCAACACCGGAGACTGGTCCGCCGGGGTGTCCGGCTTCTGGTTCGAAGACGGCGAGTTGGCCTATCCGGTCAGCGAAGTGACCGTGGCGGGCAATCTGATCGACCTCTACGCCCGACTGGTGCGCGGATCGGATCTGGAGTTCCGGGGTTCCTTCAACAGCCCCTCCCTGATGTTCGACGCGGTGGCCATCGCCGGAAAATGACCGACCTCCTGTCTGACCTCGAGCTGATCCGCGACGCGGCCCTGGCCGCCGGTCGGCTGGCGCTCGAGCATCGCGAGGCGGGGCTGAAGGTCTGGTCGAAGGAGGGCGGCTCGCCCGTCACCAGCGCCGACCTGGCGGTGGATCAGCTGTTGCGCGACACGTTGCTGAGCGCCCGGCCCGACTACGGCTGGTTGTCCGAGGAGACGGCGGACAGCCCCGAGCGACTGACGAAAAAGCGCATCTTCGTCGTCGATCCCATCGACGGCACCGTCGCCTATATGAAGAACAAGCCGTGGTGGTGCGTGCCCATCGCCGTCGTCGAGGACGGTCGCCCGGTCGCCGCCGTCATCCACGCCCCGATGCTGGGCGAGATGTTCGAGGCCACGCTGGGCGGCGGCGCCCGACTGCAGGGCCGCCCCATCAGCGCTTCGGACACCGACACCCTGGAGGACGCCGAGCTTCTGGCCGACGCCCGGCTGATGGAGGCGCGCGAATGGGCCGAGCCCTGGCCCGAAATGCGCTTCACCAAGCGCAACGCCCTGGCCTACCGCATGGCCCTGGTCGCGGCGGGGGCCTTTGACGCGGCTATCGCCATCAGCCCCAAATGGGACTGGGACGTCTGCGCCGGCGCCCTGATCGCCGAGGAGGCCGGGGCCAAGGTCAGCGACCATATGGGCCGCGCATGGTGCTTTAATCGTCCCGATCCGCGACAAACCAGCCTGATCTGCGCCGCGCCGGCCCTTCACCCGTTGATCGTGAGGCGTACAGCGCCTATCCCGCTGGCCATCTGATCATCCCCTCTCGCAATGGACCCCCTCTCCATGGCCGACGCCCATAACGCGCACGATCCCCAACTGCTTCACCTCGTCATCGGCGGCGAGATGCGCCACCCGGCCGAGCCGGTCTTCCGCGATCTGGACAAGGTCGAGTTCGTCGGCGCCTTCGGCAACTATGAAGAAGCCAAGAAAGCCTGGAAGGCCCGCGCCCAGGCCACCGTCGACAACGCCCACATGCGCTACTTCATCCTGCACGCGCACAAGCTGATCGACCCGCGCTCCGACGTCTAAGGTCGACGCGCGCCTCACGGCGACGTTTTCGGAACCGCACAGGCGGCTGACGCGCTTTCTCGTCAGCCGCCTTTGGCGTTTCTGGAGGACACGTGGCATGCTGACACCCACCCTGATCGTCCTGCTGTTGGTGATCCTGGCCGTCGCCGCTATCGTCTGGGTCGTGCGCAAAGGCCCCGCGCATACGCCCCGTCCGGGCGAGGATCAGGATACGGCTTGGAACGACCCGATCACCCCGGCCGAAACCCATCACCACCGCCCCCGCGAACCGGAGACGCGACCTTGACCCTGTTCGGCTACACCATCGACGGACAGCAGCTGTTCGGCGTCCTCTCCCTGGTCAGCGTTCTGGCCCTGTGGCTGGTCGTTCTGAGACGCGAGCGCGGCTATGCGCGCTGGTTCCGCCAGTGGGAGGCCGACCGCAAGGCCCGCCGCGACGCCGAGACCGCGCACCACGGTCCCAAGCGCGGTCCCTGGGGCTGACGACGAGGCTGACTACTCGCGCTTCAGCAGGCGGTCGACGACCAACTTGCCCCACCAGCCGGCCTTGAACTCGGCGCGGATCGCCTTGGGGTCATATGCGTCGCTGTCGATCCAGTCCTCGAAGCTGAGGCCGGTCGGCTCGATCTCATTGACGTACTTCTCCAGCACATAGTCGAGCACGCCGGTCAGCCCCTCGCGGCTGTGAAGGGTGCGCTTGCCCAGTTCCGACATGGCTGCCGAGATCGGCTCGCCCAGATGGAAGTGGCGATAGAGCACCGCCATCATCCCCGCCCGATCCGCGCCCGACTTGCAGTGGATCAAGGCCGGATACTCGATGCTGCGGAACAGCTCGCGCGCCCGATGGATGCGGTCGCGGCCCGGCGGATCGCGCGAGTCCAGCGGGGCGTCGATCAGGGTGAGCCCGAGACGCTCGCACGCGTTCTTCTCCAGCCAGTAGTAGGCCTCATCGCGCTGTCCGCGCAGATTGATGACGGTCTTAATCCCGCGCTTCTGCCAATAGGCCAGTTGCCCCGGCGACGGCTGATTGGTGCGCACCAGATCCGGTCCCAGCCAGTGGGCGTTGGTGAAGGCCGTGCGCAGGAAGGCGTGATCCGCCCAGAAATAAGACCACCGCGCCTTGCACCGGCCCATCAGCGTTGTCAGATCATAGCGCGCCATAAGCCGCAGATAACGACGAAACCGCCCGGCGTCACCCTCAGCTTGACGGCGGCGGCTTGACTTGACGCCCGTCCCGTTCGACCGAGAGCCAATGACTGTTCCTGCGCCCGCCTCCGACACCCGCGAACCGCTGCGGCCGCTTCTGGGCCGCATCTGGCGCGACTACCTGTCCCGGCACAAGCGCGCCTTCTTCGCCTCCATGTTCTTCGCGGCCGTTTCGGGCGGTCTGACGGCCCTGCTGCTCAAGTTCCTGGAACCGGCGATCGACCTGCTGTTCACCAAGCACGAAGGCCCGGTGGAGGTCTGGGGCCTGGTCACCATCCCGTCGGACAAGGTGCTGATCCTCATCCCGCTGTTCATCATCATGGTGGCGGTGATCCGTTCACTGGCCATGGCGGCGCAATCGGCGCTGGTGAACCGCCTGGGCCACGGCATCGTCGGCGACATTCAGCGACAGCTCTTCTCGGGCATGATCCGGGCCGACCTGTCGCGTCTGCGCGGCCAGCATTCGGGCAGCTTCGTCTCGTCCGTCCTGTTCGACGCCAACCTGGTGCGCGAAGCCTTCACCTCGGGCGTGGTCAACTACACCCAGAACGCGCTCATGCTGCTGGGCGTCATCATCGCCATGGGCTTCATCGATCTGCCGCTGACGCTGATCGTCCTGCTGGGCGTGCCCGTGGTCAGCTGGATCATCCGTCGCTTCGGCCAGAAATCGCGCAAGGCCGCACGCGGAGCCATGGTCGAGACCGAGGCCCTGTCCAGCGCCCTGATGGAGAACCTGGACGGCGTTCGGGTCATCTGGATCGAAAACCGCGAAGCCGCCGAGGAAGCCCGCGTCGGCGAGGTCATCGCCCGGCGCCAACGCCATATCATCAAGGGCTCCGACAGCCGCGCCTTCGCCGGCCCAGCCAGCGACATCGTCGCCTATGGCATCGTCGCCGCCGTCATGGCCTATGCCGGGTGGAGCGCCAGCCAGGGCCAGATGACGGTCGGCGCCTTCGCCTCATTCATCGGCATGCTGCTGCTGGCCGGTCAGGCCCTGCGTCAGGTGACCAACCTGACCACGGTCCTCAGCGAGGGCCTGACCGCCGCGCGCCGCCTGTTCACCGCCCTGGATATCGAGCCGGAAATCCGCGAGGCGTCCAACGCCATCGAGCTGGAGACCGGCCCGGTCACCGTCGCCCTGGATCACGTCTCCTTCGCCTATCAGACCCGCGAGGACGGGGCCGCGCCGACCCTGTCGGACGTCAGCCTGCACGTCGCGCCGGGCGAGACCATTGCTCTGGTGGGGCCGTCGGGCGGCGGCAAGTCCACCATCCTGTCACTGCTGCCGCGCTTCTATGACGTGACCGCCGGGGCGGTGACGATCAACGGTCGCGATGTCCGCGAGCTGAAGCTGCAGTCCCTGCGCGATCACATCGCCCTGGTGACGCAGGAGCCCTTCCTGTTTGACGACACCATCGCCGCCAACATCGCCTATGGCCGCAAGGGCGCCACCGCCGAACAGATCATCGAGGCCGCCCGGTCCGCCGCCGCCCACGACTTCATCACCGCCCTGCCCGAGGGCTACGCCACCCGCGTCGGCGAGGCGGGGATGCGGCTGTCGGGCGGTCAGCGCCAGCGCGTCGCCATCGCCCGCGCCTTCCTGAAGGACGCCCCGATCCTGTTGCTGGACGAGGCCACAAGCGCGCTGGACACCGAGAGCGAGGCCCTGGTCCAGGCGGCGCTGGAGCGGCTGATGCACGGTCGCGCCACCCTGATGATCGCCCACCGCCTGTCCACGGTTCAGAACGCCGACCGCATCTATGTCATCGATGCAGGGCGTGTGGTCGAACAGGGAACCCACGCCAGCCTGGTCAAAAAGGGCGGCCTCTACGCCCGACTGGCGCGGCAGCAGTCGCTGGACGGCCCGCTTCCCGTCATCGCCTCGCCCCTGCCCGACGAGACCGGCGCATGAGGCCGCTACGCAATCCTGTGATCCAGACCTCCATGGCCTGGATTCTCTCGGAGTGGATGCGGTTCTGCTACGCCACCATCCGCTGGGAACATGAAAACCAGCAGGTCGCCGAAGAGGTCTGGGCCGAGGGCGGCGGCGTGCTGTGCGCCTTCTGGCACGCGCGGCTGGCCCTCGCGCCGGCCTCCTGGCCGATGAAGCGGGCGCAGCCGATCAAGGGTCTGGTCTCGCTCAGTCCCGACGGCGAGTTCTTCACCAAGGCCGTGGCGCGTCTTGGCATCCCCGCCGTGCGCGGATCGTCCAGCAACAAGGACAAGGCCAAGCAGGCCAAGGGCGGGACGCAGGCTCTGCGCGACGGCCTGAAACAGTTGAAGGTCGGCGGCCTGGCCGTCACCCCCGACGGCCCGCGCGGACCGGCGCGCCATATGGCCGAGGGCCTGCCCCTGATGGCCAAGCTGTCGGGCGCACCCGTCCTCTTCATCGGCGTTTCTTGCAAGCCCGCGATTCGCCTGAACAGCTGGGACCGGGCGGTCCTGCCGCTGCCCTTCGGCAAGGGCGCGGTCGTCTGGGACAAGGCCTGGTATCCCGAAGGCGCCGAGATGGCCGAGGTCGCCGCCGACTGGACCGAACGCCTGACCGCCGTCGAGGCCCGCGCCGATGCGCTCACCGGGCTGGAGCGGATCTAGGCCGTGATCTTCAGCCCCGCCCTGATCGCCTATCGCCTGCTGACCCGCCTGATCGAGCCTTTGGCCCCGCGCCTGCTCGACGCCCGCGTCAAGCAGGGCAAGGAAGACCCCCAGCGCGTCGACGAGCGGCTGGGGCTGGCCGGCGTCGCCCGCCCCGCCGGGCCGCTGATCTGGATTCACGGCGTCAGTGTCGGCGAGGCCCTGTCCATCCTGCCGCTGGCCGAGCGCATCCGTAAGGAGCGCCCCGACGTGACGGTTCTGGTCACGACCGGGACCCTGACATCGGCGCAGATTCTGGCCAAACGCCTGCCGCCCGGCGTCATCCACCAGTTCGCACCCGTGGACAGTCCCGGCGCCGTCGCCGCCTTCCTCGACCACTGGCGGCCCACCGTCGGCGTCTTTGTCGAGAGCGAACTGTGGCCCAATCTGCTGATGGCGGCGAAGAAGCGCGGAACAGCCCTGGCCCTCGTCAGCGCCCGCATCACCGACAAGACCGCCGAGGGCTGGAAGAAGGCCCCCGGCATGGCTCGCGCCCTGATGGCGACATTCGCTCACGTCTGGCCCCAAGATCAGGCCAGCGCCGACCGGCTGACGTCCCTGGGCGCCCGCGTCGACGGTCAGGTGAACCTGAAGCTGTCGGGCGAGCCCCTGCCCTATGATCAGGGCGAGTTCGGCCGCCTGTCGGCCCTGATCGACGACCGACCCGTCGTCGTCGCCGCCAGCACCCACGAGCACGAGGAAATGGCCATCGTCGGGGCGCTGGATCATCTGGCCGACCGGCTGTTCCTGATCGTCGTGCCGCGCCACCCGGATCGCGCCGACGAGATCGCGCGGTCGCTGGCCCAGGACGGCTACAGCTTCGCCCGGCGCAGCCAGCGCCAGCCGATCACGGATCAGACCGACATCTATCTGGCCGACACGCTGGGTGAACTGGGCCTGTTCATGCGGCTGGCTGATGTGGTGGTCATGGGCGGGTCGTTCGCGCCCGCGCTGGGCGGCGGGGCCGTCGGCGGGCATAATCCGCTGGAGCCGGCCCGTCTGGGCAAGCCGGTCGTCACCGGCCCCGACGCCAGCAACTGGGCCGCCGTGACGCGGATGCTGAAGTCATCCGGGGGGCTGATCTCTGTGCTGTCGCCGTCCGAACTGCCCAGCGTCGTCGGCCCCCTGCTGGCCGATCCCGACGCCGCTCGCGACATGGGCGAACGCGGCCGCCGCGCCGCCGCCGAGGCCGCCGCGGGGCTGGACCGCCTGTGGCTGGCGCTTCAGGCCCACCTGCCCGCCGCCCCCTCGCGAGGCCGTCGATGAAGCTGAACACGCCCCGCTGGTGGTACAGCCGCGACCGCCGCCATGCCCCGGTGGCGCGGATGCTGCTCAAGCCCGCCTCGTGGATCTGGGCTGGCGTCACCGCGCGCCGCATCGCCAAGGCCGCGCCGGTCGATCCCGGCGCGCCGGTCATCTCCATCGGTAATCTGACTGTGGGCGGCTCGGGCAAGACGCCCATCGCGCGCGAGGTGCTGCGCCTGCTGCACACGCAAGGGATCAAGGCCGCAGCCCTGTCGCGCGGCTACGGCGGGACGCTGGAGGGGCCGGTTCAGGTCGATCTGGCCGTCCACACCGCCGCCGAGGTGGGCGACGAGCCGCTGATGCTGGCCGCCGACGCGCCCGCCTGGATCGCCCGCGACCGCGTCGCCGGAGCCCAGGCCGCCGTGGCGGCGGGCGCCGAGGCCCTGGTGCTGGACGACGCCCATCAGAACCCGACGCTGAAGAAGACCCTGAGCCTGATCGTGGTGGACGGCGAGACGCGCGGCGACGAATGGCCCTTTGGCGACGGCTCGGTCTTTCCCTCTGGCCCGATGCGCGAGCCGCTGAAGGCGGGACTAGCCCGCGCCGACGCCGTCGTCATCCTGCTGCCCGCCGACCTGGCCGAGGCCGATCCTGAGTTAGTCGAAACCTTCGGCGCCCTGCCCGTCTTCATCGCCCGGCTGGAACCCGCCGCCGCCCCGCCTGCGGGGCCTCAGGTCGGCTTTGCCGGCATCGCCAAGCCGTGGAAGGTGGAGCGGTCGCTGATCGCCGCCGGCTGCGACCTGAAGGACTTCGTACCCTTCCCCGATCACGCGGCCTTGTCAGAGCGCGACTTCGCCCTGCTGACGGATCGAGCCTCCCTGTTCGAGGCGGGGCTGGTCACGACGGAGAAGGACTGGGTGCGTCTGCCGCCGAAATGGCGCGACCGGATCGTTTCCTGGCCGGTCGCGGCGAAGTTCGCGGATGAGGAGGCTTTTGTTGAATTGCTGCGCTCATTCCTTCTCCCCTTGCGGGAGAAGGTGACAGCCGGAGGCTGACGGATGAGGGGTCGCGCCGCGCTTGCTGACGCCGCCCTTCATTCGACCGCGGGCCACCTTCTCCCACAGGGGGAGAAGGATTCAATCGGCGCGGAAGACCTGGCCGTTCTTCATCACGAAGCGGACGCGCTCCAGTTCGGTGACGTCGCTGAGCGGATCGCCCGAGACGGCGATCAGGTCGGCGGGCATGCCCGGCGCCAGACGACCGGCTTCGTTCGAGATCTTCAGGTGTTCGGCGGCGCCGACGGTGGCGGACTGGATGGCCTCCAGCGGGGTCAGGCCGGCGCGAACCAGCAGGGCGAACTCCTGGGCGTTGTCGCCGTGGGCCGAGACGCCGGTGTCGGTGCCAAAGGCGATGCGAACCCCGCCTGCGTGCGCCCGTCGCGCCATGTCCAGCATCTTGGGTCCGGCTTCCAGCGCCTTGGCCGTCTGTGCCGGGGTGAAGTAGTTGTCCGGCCTGGCGGCGACGCGCGCCACATAGTCGCCGGCCATCAGGGTCGGGACCAGCCAGGCGTTGTGCGCCTTGAACAGCCGCATGGACTCGTCATCGAGATAGGTGCCGTGTTCGATGGAATCGCCGCCCGCCTTGAGGAAGGCGTTGATGCCGTCGACGCCGTGGGCGTGGGCCGTGACCTGACGCCCCATTCGGTGGGCCGAGGCGACGATGGCGGCCAGTTCGTCTTCGCTGAACTGCTGGGCCAGACCGGCCGCGGTGTTGGACAGGACGCCGCCGGTGGCGGTGATCTTGATGATGTCGGCGCCGCTGCGGACCTGAAGCCGGACAGCGCGCATGCAGTCCTCGACGCCCGAACAGACGCTTTCCGGCGACAGGACGTGCATGACGTCCTCGCGATAGCCGTTGATGTCGCCGTGTCCGCCGTGGACCGACACCGCCGAACCCGAGGCGATGATGCGCGGTCCCGGCACGTCGCCGCGCCGCACGGCGTCGCGCAGCGCGAAGATGGCCTCGTTGCTGGCCCCCAGATCAGCCACCGTGGTGAAGCCGGCGTTGAGAGTGCGTCGGGCGTAGCGTGCCCCGACCATGGCCTGGGTGGCGTTCGATTCCGTCACCTCGTCCAGACGCCCGGTGGGGCTGGATTGGCCGGTCAGGTGGACATGGCTGTCGATCAGGCCAGGCAGGACGAAGGCGCCGCGCAGATCGACCACCTTGCCGTCGCCGACGAAGCCGTCGCGGATTTCGATGACCTGGTTCCCTCTGATCACGAGAGTTTTATCTCGCAGCACCCGACCGCTGGCGGGATCGGCCAGAAGCCGCCCCACTTGGACGAACGTGGTCGGCTGTTCCCCAGAAACGGCAGCGACCGCGGGGGCTTGCTGTGCCTGCGCCGACGTCGCCGCCAGAACGGCGACGGTCACAATCAAGGCCAGTTTCTTCATCGGTCCCTCCCAGAACTCCAGCTTTCACCTTAGACGCTCGTCGGCTTTCGCCAAGGCTCAGGTTGCGTCGTTACGGGGCTTCGTGAAACAAGCCGTCACAGTTGTTTAAATGTGCGAGGGGCGTCGCATGCGGCTATCCAGACGTGGCTTGATCTTGGGCGGTTCGGCCCTGTTGGCGGGATGTACTTCCGCCGCCTCTACCGTTCAGCTCGCCGGCGCTGCGCCTGCCAGCCTTCCGATCGTTCCGGTCCCGACCGTCGCGCCGCAGCCCGCCACCTTGGCCAAGGTCAGCGGCCCGGTCATCGACCCGCACGGGATCGTGCGCAAGGACCTGATGGAGCGCGCCCAGGCCGCGCTGGACACTCACGGACACAAGATTTCCAAGCGCGACCGGATGTATCTGGTCGATTTCCAGAAGTTCTCGGGCGAGGACCGCTTCTACGAGGTCGATCTGGAAGGCGGCTGGGTCACGGCCTATCGCACCAGCCACGGTCGTGGCTCCGACCCGGCGCACTCGGGCTTCGCCCAGCGCTTCTCGAACCAGATGGACAGCCATATGTCGTCCATCGGCGCCTACGCCACGGCAGGCGCCAGCTGGGGCAGCCAACAGGGGCCGAACGTCCTGCTGGACGGGCTGGAGTATTCCAACAACCGCGCCCGCGAACGCGCCATCATCATCCACGGCGCGGACTACGCCGACCCGGCCTTCCTGGCTCGGGAGGGCAAGCTGGGTCGGTCCTACGGCTGCTTCTCGGTGTCCCACGCCGACCTGGCGCCCCTGCGCGAACGCATGGGCGACGGTCGGCTGCTGTTCGCCATGGCCTGAGCGAGTGCAGCCGCTTAACGCGGCCACACTGACCAGAGCCGCTTAACGCGGCTCCAGCGCCCGCCAGCCGATGTCGGTTCGGTTGAAGCCGCCCGGCCAGTCGATCTTGGCGATGGCTTCATAGGCGCGCGTCCGGGCCTCGGCGATGTCGGCGCCATAGGCGCAAACGTTCAGCACACGACCACCAGCGGCTGTCAGCGTCCCGTCCTCGCGCTTCCTGGTTCCCGCATGGAAGACCTGGACGTGTGGCCCGAAGTCCTGATCGGCGCCGCGGATGACCGAACCCTCCAGCGGGCTGTCGGGATAGCCCTTGGCCGCCAGAACCACACAGATGACCACCCCGTCCTTGAACCGGGGGGCCGGCGCCTTAGTCAGGTCGCCGCGGGCGCAGGCCAGCAGCAGGGGCACGATGTCGCCGTCGAAGCGCATCATCAGCACCTGGCATTCCGGGTCGCCGAAGCGGGCGTTGAACTCGACCACCTTGGGGCCTTCGCTCGTCGCCATCAGACCGGCGTAGAGGACGCCGCGATAGGGCGCGCCCTCGGCGGCCATCATGCGGATGGTCGGCTGCACCACGCGTTCGTCGGCCTGCTGCACCAGTTCGGGGGTGAAGACCGGCGCCGGGGAATAGGCGCCCATGCCGCCCGTGTTCGGTCCCATGTCGCCGTCGAATGCGCGCTTGTGGTCCTGGGCGCCGCCGAACAAGACGGCCCGCTGGCCGTCGCACAGGGCGAACAGCGAGCCCTCCTCGCCGTCCATGAACTCTTCGATGACGACGCGCGAGCCGGCCGAGCCGAAGCGCCCGCCCAGCATCCGCTCGATCTCGGCCTCGGCGTCCTGCCTGTCGGGGCTGATGGCCACGCCCTTACCCGCCGCCAGGCCGTCGGCCTTGATGACATAGGGGGCGGAATAGTTGTTCAGCGCTGCCTTGGCCGAGGCGGTGTCCTCATAGACGCCGTAACCCGCCGTCGGGATGCCGTGGCGTTGCAGGAAGGCCTTGGAGAAGGCTTTCGACGTTTCCAGTTGCGCCGCCTTGGCGGTCGGGCCGAAGCAGGGGATGCCCGCCGCATTCAGCCGGTCGGCCAGACCCTCGGCCAGGGCCGATTCCGGTCCGACCACGACCAGATCCGCCTTCATCTCACGCGCCAGGGCGGCCAGGCCCTCGGCGTCGGTGGCCTTGAACTCGGGCCGCAGCTCGGCGTGCCTGGCCATGCCCGGATTGCCGGGCGCGGCGACGAGCCGCGTTACCAGCGGCGACTGGGCTATTTTCCAGGCCAGGGCGTGCTCACGCCCTCCCGATCCGACGAGCAGAATGTTCATGATCGCGAAATGACCGGCCCAGCCGCCGCGGTCAAGCGGGAGAAAGGGTTACTGCGCCGGCGGCGTCCAGCGCGGCAGGGCCGCCAGCTGCTGCGCCGTCAGGTCGGTGGTGAGGTCCTTGTCGGCGCCGTTGTTGCGCGCCAGGCCGCGAACCTGATCAACCGGCACCTGCACCTTGACGTCGCCAGGTCCGTCCAGTTCGACCACCAGATGGGTCAGTTTGCCCGCGGCGTCCAGCACCAGGACCTCAACATCACCCAGGTCGGTATTGTCGGCGGCGATCAGATCGGCGTCCTCCAACTGCTTGCGCGACATGCCAAAGGCCAGGGCGGCGTCGGTTGCGGCCAAGTCGGCTCGGGTCTCGGTCACCGGAGCGGGCGCTGCGCCGGGCGCGGGGGCCTGAACCACGTCGTCGGTGCGATTGTCGCCGCAGGCGGCCAGAGCCATCAGGGCAGCGGCGGAGACGGCGGTCAGGGCTAAGGTCTTCATGTGGCTTCCTCCAATTCAGAACAGGGCCGAGGCCACATAGATGGCCGCCCCCAGCAGCAGGATGACGCCGATCAACAACCAGGGACTGACCGACGGCGCGTTGCTGCGTCGCGACAGCTGATGCTCTCGCGGCGCGCGGTCGGCGGGATCGGTTCCGGGCGGATCAGCGGGCTCCATGGTGAAGCCAACGAGCGGGGCCGCTGCCCGTTCCCGCCCGCGACGACACGGGCTAAGGTGACGCCATGATCTCTGACAACGACTATGCTTTCGAAGGCCCCGCCGAAGCGCCCGCCGCCGCGCGCGACAACAACCCGCCCCTGTCGATCTCGGAGCTGAGCTTCGCGCTGAAGCGCACCCTGGAGGACCGCTTCGGCCACGTGCGGCTGCGCGGCGAGATCTCCAAGGTGAACCGCCACGCCTCGGGCCACGTCTATCTGACGCTGAAGGACGACAAGGCCGCCATCGACGGCGTCATCTGGAAGGGCGTGGTCAAGGGTCTGGGCGCCCAGCCGGAAAGCGGGCTGGAAGTCATCGTCACCGGCAAGATCACCTCCTACCCGGCCCGATCCTCCTATCAGATCGTCATCGAGAGCATGGAGCCAGCGGGCGCGGGCGCGCTGCTGGCCCAACTTGAACGCTTGAAGGGCCGCCTGCGCGACGAGGGCCTTTTCGAGCCCAGCCGCAAGAAGTCCCTGCCGACCTTCCCGGCGACGATCGGCGTCATCACCAGCCCGACGGGCGCGGTGATCCGCGACATCCTGCACCGCATCGCCGAGCGCTGGCCCTGCCGCGTCATCGTCTGGCCGGTGGTGGTTCAGGGCGACGCCGCCAGCGGTCAGGTGGCGAACGCCATTCGCGGCTTCGATCAGATGACGCCGGACGGGCCGATCCCCCGCCCCGACCTGCTGATCGTGGCGCGCGGCGGCGGCTCCGTCGAGGACCTGTGGTGCTTCAACGACGAAGCCCTGGCCCGCGCCGTGGCCGAGGCCCGCATCCCCATCATCTCGGCCGTGGGACACGAGACCGACACCACCCTGATCGACTTCGTTTCCGACCGCCGTGCGCCGACGCCGACCGGCGCGGCCGAGATCGCCACGCCGGTTCTGGCCGACCTGCGCTGGGCGCTGAGCGATCTGGAGGCGCGTCTGGCGCGCGCCGGTTCGCGCCTGCTGGAGGATCGCCGCACCCGGCTGCGCGCCGCCGCGCGCGGCCTGCCCGCCCGGCCCGAGGACCTGCTGGCCCTGCCGCAACAGCGGCTCGATCACGCCGCCAGCCGTCTGGGCTCGGGCCTGCACCGCAACGTGGCTGTGCATGAGCGCCAGCTGGCCGTGGTCGGCGGACGCCTGTCCAAGGGCCTGCTGGACCGCGCCATCGAACGGCGCGGCGACCGGCTGGCCGCCTATGCCGACCGTTTCGGCCCGGCGATGAAGCGGCGGCTGGATCGCGACGAGACCCGGCTGGCCGCCCTGTCGCGGGCTCTGGCCACCCTCGATCCCAAGCGGCCCAAGCCCGGTTTCGCCCGCATCGAGGACGCGGTCGGGGCCATGATCGCCTCGGCCGCCGCCCTGTCGCCGGGTCAAGCCGTGCGCATCGTCTTCAGCGACGGCGCCCGGGGCGCGACCATCGACGGCGAAGGCGCGGGGCCTCGGCCGATGGCTCAACCTGCTGCCCCGCCCGCGTCCAAGCCCGCCCCGCGTCCCAAGCCGTCAACGGCGGGACAGGGCGACCTGTTCTAGCCGTACATCCGCTCACTCCCGCGACGGCGGGTGAGCGGCTCGAGTTGGGACGCGCCCGTCACGACTTTGTCTTCTTTGAGATGACGGCGATTCACCTCTCGTCTCGCACGCCGAGGCATGCCAATCATCGGTTCATGACGACGCCTGTTTCGCCTCCCGTTTCGCCCTCGCCCGCCACGTTGCATTACGGCGACGGCGAGTTCGCCGTGCTGCGCCCCGGTGCCTATGTGACCTGCGCCGTCAGCGGCGTGCCGATCCCGCTTCCCGCCCTGCGCTACTGGTCAGTGGACCGTCAGGAAGCCTACGCCAGCCCGCTGGAATTCATGGCCGCCGCGCGCGACGCCTGACGACAGCAAACCCATGTCCGCCCTGCAATCACTCGACGTCCTCCTGGCCGACGACAACCCCAATATGCGGTCGATCGTCTTCGCCATGCTGAAGTCCATCGGCGTGACCAGACTGCGCGAGGTCGCAGACGGCGCGGCGGCGCTGGAAGCGCTGAACGCCCGGCCGGCCGATCTGGCCATCGTCGATTTCAGGATGTTGCCGGTGGACGGGGTGACCTTCACCCAACTGATCCGCACCGCGCCGGATAGCCCCAATCCCTATCTGCCCATCATCATGATGACCGGGCATTCAGAACGGCGCCGCGTGGCGCAGGCGCGCGATGCCGGCGTGACGGAGTTCCTGGTGAAGCCAGTCACGCCACTGGCCCTTCTGACCCGCATCCAGTCCGTGATCATGCACCCGCGCGAGTTCATCAGGACCGAGGACTATTTTGGGCCTGACCGCCGCCGCACCCAGAATGAGAACTTTGCGGGACCGTTCCGGCGCGCCACCGACGCCTTGCTCGACTAGGCCTCGGACGCCGCCAGCGCCGCATAGACCTCGGCTGGCCAGCGCTTGTGGACCCAGAACCAGTCCACCGGATGCTCGCGCACCCGATCCTCGACGAAACGGTTGACCGCCTGAATGCCCGCGAGGATGTCGGCGGTTTTGTCGCCGGTGTCCGGCACAGCGATCGGCGCGTGCGCAGTCACGCGGAAACGCACGCCGGGCAGGCGCACCACCGACAGGGGCTGCATCACCGTGCCGAATTTCAACGCCAGGCGCGCCGCGCCGGGCGAGGCGTTGACCGGTTGGCCGAAGAACTCGACCTCGGGTCCCTGATTGTACTTCTGATCGACCAGCAGGGCGATGGACTCGCCGCGCTTCATGCCCGTCATCAGCTCGCGCGTGCCGTCGCCCTTGGGCGCGAACAGCTTGATGCCGTAGCGCTCGCGGCTCTGGCGGATCAAGGCGTCGACGTAGGGGTTGTTGGCCGCGCGATAGGTGACCTGGCACGGCACGCCCGCGGCGAGAATCGCCGCCGCCATCACTTCGAAATTGGCCAGATGGCCCGAGACGAAGACCACCGGCCGTCCGCTGTCGCGGATGGTCTGCAACCGTTCGAAGCCGACCAGATCGATACGCCCGCCTTCCGGCGTCAGGCGATCCATGACCGCCAGTTCGGCGAAGGTGCGGCCGGTCTGCTCCCACTGGTCGATCGCCAGTCGAGCCCGCTCGCCGGCGTCCATATCGGGAAAGGCGATGCGCAGGTTGCGCGTCACCGTCTTGTGCGTGCCCGTCAGCGGGCCAAGCGTCCGCAACAGCCGACCACCAAAGCCGGACGCCCCCTCGACACCCAGCGCCCGCAGGAAGGCGAACAGCGCCTTGAACGCGACCGCCTCCATCCGCCAGTTCAGGTCCTGAAGAAACGGGACCTTCATCTGGGCGCTGCCGCCCTGGGGGCTACTTGAGCGCGCGTCGCTATCACCAGGCAATCGTCAGTCCGCCGTCCACTACAAGAGTCTGTCCGGTCACATAGGCCGAGGCAGGGCTGCACAGATAGACCGCCGTGCCCGCGATTTCATCAGGCTGGCCGATCCTTTTCAGCGGGGCGGGCTCGGTCACGGTCTTCAGCAGCTCCGGGTTCTCCCACAGGTATTTGGCGAAGTCGGTCTGGACCAGGCCAGGCGCGATGCAGTTCACGCGCACGTTCGACGGGCCGTATTCCACCGCCAGATTGCGCGCCAGCTGCATGTCGGCGGCCTTGGAGATGTTGTAGGCGCCGATCAGGGCGTTCCCGCGTAGCCCGCCGATCGAGGAGATGATCAGGATCGCGCCGTCCTTGCGCTCCAGCATCTGCGGCGCAACCATCTGGATCAGCCAGTGGTTGGAGATGACGTTGTTCTGAAGAATCTTTTCGAACTGGTCGTCGGCGATCCCCGCCATCGGCCCGGCATAGGGATTGGTCGCGGCGTTGCAGACCAGGATGTCGATCTGGCCGAACGCGGCGTTGGTCTCGTCCGTCAGACGCTGCAGATCTTCCTTGGAGGCGATGTTGGCGGGGATGGCGACGGCGCGGCCCGCGCCGTGCTTTTCATTGATGGCGGCGGCGACTTCTTCGCAGGGCCCGGCCTTGCGCGAGGAGATGACGACGCGGGCGCCGTGCTCGGCCAGACGCTCGGCGATGGCCTTGCCGATGCCCTTGGACGAGCCGGTGATGATGGCGACCTTGCCGCTCAGATCGAACAATTCCACGCCTAAACCTCCCATTTGGTCGGATTTCTGTGTCCGAACCCTAGCCGTTACCTCTAGTTACCCTGATACTTGGCCGATTCCATACGGGAAAGGCGGTTCAACACCGGCCCCATGCGCAAGATCACCGGCGGTTTTCTGTTCTTCGGCTACCTGTTCCTGTCCCTGGCCATCGGGCAGACGATCTGGCGCGCCGGTATGGGCGCGGGCGCTGGGGCCGCCGGCGTGCTCGGCGCCCTGGGCGTCATGCTGGGCCTGCACGCTGCCATCGCCGGGGTTCTGGACCGTCGCGCCCTGCGCAAGGAGATCGCCAAAGTCCGCGAGGCGCACCGCCTTCTGGCCGATGCGATGGAGTCGACCCAAGGCGCCCTGACCGAACTGGCCGAGGCCATCGAAAGCGGTGCCCTGTCCAAGACCGAGGCCCTGACTGGCGAAGTGCGAATGCTGGAGGGCCTGATCCAGCAGATGAGCGAGTCGATCGACGACCGCCTGTCGTCGTCGCCGATCACCGCCGACACCTTTGAGGGCCGCCGTCAGGTCCAGTCGAACACCCTGCTGAAAACCGTCCACGACGCCCTGACGGAAAACCGGGTCGACCTCTATCTGCAGCCGGTCGTCACCCTGCCGCAGCGCCGCACGGTCTTCTACGAAAGCTTCACCCGGCTGCGCGATCCGTCCAACCGGGTCATGATGCCGGCCGAGTATCTGTCGGTGGCCGAGGGCGAGGGCCTGCTGCCCGCCATCGACAACCTGCTGCTGTTCCGCTGCGCCCAGATCGTGCGCCGTCTGGCGCGTCAGGATCGCAAGGTCGGGGTCTTCTGCAACGTGTCGCTGGCCTCGCTGGGCGACGAGACCTTCTTCCCCCAGTTCCTCGATTTCCTCAGCCAGAACCGCGACCTCAAGGACGCCCTGATCTTCGAACTGGGCCAGGCCACCTTCGACGCGCGCGGCGCCGCCGAAGCGCGCAACATGGCCAAGCTGGCCGACCTGGGCTTCCGCTTCTCCATCGACAAGGTGCAGACGCTGGATCTGGACTTCGCCGACCTGCAACGCTCGGACGTGCGCTTCATCAAGGTGGCCGCCGACCTGCTGATCGAACAGCTGCTGGACCTGGACGGCGCCACGCCCCTGGCCTCGCAGCCCGACATCCAGGCCGCCGACTTCGCCCCCCTGACCCGCCGCTACGGGCTCGAGCTGATCGCCGAGAAGGTCGAGACCGAGAAGCAGGTGGTCGACATCCTCGAACTCGACATCGGCATGGGCCAGGGCCACCTGTTCGGCGAGCCGCGCGCCATCAAGGAAGCTGTCCTGGCCGAAACCGATCCGCCCGCCGAGTTCGTACGCACCACGCTGCAGTCAGCCGAGCAACGCCGGCGGTTCTGATCCCCTTTCGTCATCCCGGAAGCCCGCAGGGCTATCCGGGACCGCCGAGAACGCCACCCTCAAAACACCGCGCCCCTGGCGGTCCCGGCTCTTGGCTCCGCTCCGGCCGGGATGACGGGGGAAAAACAGCCGAAAACCGCCAGACAGTCGGGCCGCCACGCGTTCCGATGTCCATATGACCGACACCCTCGACTGGCCCCGCATCGCCGATCATCTGAACGCCCAGGGCTGGGCCGTCGTCGGCCCGCTGTTGACACCCGCGACCTGCTACGCCCTGCAGGCCCTCTACGACCAGCCCGAGCGATTCCGCAGCCGCATCCTCATGCAGCGGCACGGCTTTGGGCAGGGCGAGTATCAGTATTTCGACAATCCGTTGCCCGATCCCCTGCCCCGGCTGCGGGCGCGGCTCTATGAAGGTCTGGCGCCCATCGCCAACGGCTGGGCCGCGCGTCTGGAGCGGCCCGGCTTTCCCGACAGTCTGGATGAGCTGACCGCCCAATGCCGGGCGGCGGGCCAGGCGCGGCCGACCTCGCTGATGCTGCGCTACGGTCCCGGCGACTACAACCGGCTGCATCAGGACCTCTATGGCGATCTGGTCTTCCCCTTGCAGGCGGCGATCCTGCTCAGCGATCCGGCGGAGTTCGACGGCGGCGAGTTCGTGCTGGTCGAGCAGAAGCCCCGGTCGCAGTCACAGGCCCATGTCGTGCCGCTGAAACAGGGCGAGGCGGTCATCTTCGCCGTGCGCGAACGTCCCGTCGCCGGGACGCGCGGCGACTATCGCGTGCAGATGCGCCACGGGGTCAGCAGGGTAAGGGCGGGCCGGCGGATGACCCTGGGGCTGATTTTTCATGACGCCCCCTGAAGCCCGATCAAGAAAAAGGCCCCCCCGTCGAAACGGAGGGGCCTGATCCCTTAAGCCTTCTGCGCGTCCAGCCAGCGGACCGCATCGGCGTCGCGGGCCGACAGGTCGGGGAAGTCGGCGTCGGAGCCGACATCCGGCACCCGGCGCCAGGAACGGGCGCACTTGGGATAGTCGGCCAGCGTGACCTCGACAGTGACGGCGTCGCCGCCGACCGCCAGTTCAGCGCCCGAAGTGCGGAAGACCTCGGCGGCGTCCAGGCCATCGAACGGCGCCAGCAGTTCAGCCGGGGCCGTGACCACCGGCCAGGCGTCCAGGGCGCCGCCGATCAGCTTGTCGCGACGCGCCGCTTCCAGCGCCTCATTGACCACTTCCAGCACCGTGTTGACCCCGGCCCAACGCTCGGCCTCGGCCGGGTTGCGCCATTCGCCCGGCGTTTCCGGGATGACGCGGGCGCAGTTGGTGCCGGCGTCCGGGAAGCGCGTGGTCCAGGCCTCTTCCATGGTGAAGGGCGTCAGCGGCGCCAGCCAGGCGGTCAGGCGCATGAAGACCTCGTCCATCACCGTGCGGGCTGCGCGGCGACGGATGCTGTCGGGACGGTCGCAGTAGAGACTGTCCTTGCGCACGTCGAAATAGAGCGCCGACAGGTCGCCCGAGCAGAACTCCAGCACCGGACGGACCACGTCCTGGAAGCGATAGTCGCGGTAGGCCTCGCGGACCTGACCATCCAGTTCCCACAGACGGTGCAGGATGAACTGCTCCAGCGGCGGCATCTCCGAACGATCAAGGCGTTCCGCCTCGTCGAAGCCGTTCAGGGCGCCCAGCAGATAGCGGACCGTGTTGCGCAGCTTGCGATAGGCGTCGACCGTAGTCTGCAGGATCTGCTTCCCGATCCGCTGGTCCTCGGCGTAGTCCACCAGGGCGACCCAGAGGCGCAGGATGTCGGCGCCCGACTCCTTGATGACGACGGCCGGGTCGGTGGTGTTGCCACGCGACTTCGACATCTTCTCGCCGTTCTCGTCCTGGGTGAAGCCGTGGGTCAGGACAGCGTCATAGGGGGCGCGGCCGCGCGTGCCGGAGCCTTCCAGCAGGTTGGACTGGAACCAGCCGCGGTGCTGGTCGGAGCCTTCCAGATAGAGGTCGGCGGGCCAGTGCGACGGGCGGTCGCCGGTGTAGCCGTGAGCCGGATCGCGGGCCTCCAGCGTGAAGGCGTGGGTGCAGCCGGAGTCGAACCAGACGTCGAGGATGTCCTCGACCTTCTCGAAGCGATCAGCGTCGTGCGCGCCCAGGAAGTCGGCGTCAGGCCGATCAAACCAGGCGTCGGCCCCGCCCTCGGCCACGGCCTTCAGGATGCGGGCGTCGACCTCGGGGTCATGCAGGGGCTGGCCGGTCTGCTTGTCCACGAACATGGCCAGGGGCGTGCCCCAGGCGCGCTGACGGCTGATCAGCCAGTCGGGACGGCTCTCGACCATGGAGCGGATGCGGTTCTTGCCCGCCGCCGGGTGGAAGGCGGTGGCGTCGATGGCGGTCAGGGCCTTGTCGCGCAGGGTCGCGCCGTCTTCCAGTTCTTCATCCATGCGGATGAACCATTGGGGCGTGTTGCGGAAGATGATGGGGGCCTTGGAGCGCCACGAGTGCGGATAGGAGTGCTCCATCCGGCCACGCGCCAGAAGATTGCCGGCCTCGATCAGCTTTTCCATCACCGCGCCGTTGGCGGGGCCGAACTTGCCGGTCTTCTTGCCCTCGGTCTCCAGCACCTTGAGGCCGGCGAACAGGGGAACGTGCTCATAATAGGCGCCGTCGGCGTCCACCGTGTCCGGCACCTCGCGGTGGCCGTGGGCCAGCCAGACGGCATAGTCGTCCGCGCCGTGGCCCGGCGCGGTGTGGACGAAGCCGGTCCCGGCGTCATCGGTCACATGGTCACCGGCCAGCAGGGGCACGGAGAAGCCATAGCCGCTGTCCAGCGCCGCCAGCGGATGGGCGCATTCTAGACCCGAGGGGTTGATGGCGTCGACGCGGGTGAAGCCGCTGATCTTGGCGGCCTTGAACACGTCCTCGGCCAGCTTGTCGGCGAGGATGAAGCGGTCGCCCGGCTTGGCCCAGGGCTCATAGTCCAGGCCTTCTTCCAGGGCCGTGACCTCATACAGGCCGTAGGCGATCTCGGGGCCGTAGCTGATGGCGCGGTTGGCCGGGATGGTCCAGGGCGTGGTCGTCCAGATGACCACCGAGGGCGTGGCCGCGCGGAAGGACAGCAGGTCGTCCGGGTGGCTGTCGGTCGCGCCGACCACCGGGAACTTGACCCAGATCGTGGGCGAGACGTGGTCGTGATACTCGACTTCTGCATCCGCGAGGGCCGTGCGCTCGACCGGCGACCACATGACGGGCTTGGAGCCGCGATACAGCTGGCCCGAGTTCTTGAACTTGTGGAACTCGGCGACGATGGCCGCCTCGGTCGAGAAGTCCATGGTGGCGTAGCGGTTGTGGAAGTCGCCGGTGATGCCCAGGCGCTTGAACTGGTCGCGCTGCACGTCGATCCAGCCGGCGGCGTATTCACGGCAGGCCTTGCGGAACTCCGACTTGGAGACCTCGTCCTTGCGGCGGCCCTTGGCGCGGAACTGCTCCTCGATCTTCCACTCGATCGGCAGACCGTGGCAGTCCCAGCCGGGCACATAGTCCACGTCGTAACCCAGCAGGAAGCGCGAGCGGACCACGAAGTCCTTCAGCGTCTTGTTCAGGGCATGGCCGATGTGGATGTCGCCGTTGGCGTAGGGCGGGCCGTCGTGCAGGACGTAGAGCGGCGCCTTCTGGGCCTGACGTGTCGCGCGCAGGTGGCTGTAGAGGTCGCCCCAGGCGGCGATGATCTCCGGCTCCTTCTTGGGCAGCCCGCCGCGCATGGGGAAGGGCGTCTCGGGCAGGAAGACGGTGTCGCGATAGTCGCGGCCCGATGCTTCAGTGGCGGTGTCGTTGGTGGCGTCGGCCATGGGGTAATCTTTGTCTTTGTGCGCGGGCGCCGAGGAGGCGGCGCGGACGCAGTCTAGCGTGAAGGCCGTTGGACGGCATCGGCGATATTCGATCCCGACGTGCGCGGGGCTCTACGGCCCTGGCGCTACGCCGGGCGGCTAATCGAAATCGGACGGATCACGCGAACGGTCATGGTTGAAACCGTCTAGCAGACCGGGCGGCGCCTGCGCCATAGTCGATGCAAACAGAGGGAGGCGATCAGATGCGCGTTCAGGCGATGACGGCGGCGGCAGTGCTGGCTTTGACGGCGGCCTGTTCGCCCGCAGAGGAGAAGGCCCCCGCCCCCGCCCCCGCCGCCGAAGCGCCGCTGACTGGCCGCGCGGCCATCTATGCTGCGGGCGAGCGGGACGCCGAGGCCTTCGTCCGCGCTCTCTACGCCAACGCCGCCGCGCCCCTGGCGAACGATCCGGCGGCGGCGACGATCAGCCCCGGTCGCGACCCGCTCTATTCCCGCACCCTGAACGCCCTGATCGGCGTCGACTTCCGCGAGGCCCAGTCCCGGAATGAGGTCCCCTATCTGAACTATGACCCCGTCTGCGCCTGTCAGGACGCCGACGGCTTCGCCCTGACCGGGCTGAAGATGACGCCCGACGGCGAGAAGGCGGCCTCGGCCGATGCGACCTTCACCAACCACGGCGAAACGCAGCAACAGACCCTGAAGCTGGTCAAGGAAGGCCCCATGTGGCGCATCGCCGACGTCGTCGACGCCAAGGGGCAGTCCCTGCATGACGCGCTGATGGCCATCGCCGAGCGTGCGGAGGGCTGACCGCAACTCCTGCGACACGCGACCGTTAGCGATCCTGTCATCATCGTGTTAAGAGCCCCGCCCCTTATGGCGGCGGCGGTGTCGCCAAAGCCTTTCAGACTTCTAGGAGAAGCCACACATGAGCAGGGTGCTGGTTATCGGTGCAGGCGGCGTCAGCTCTGTCGCCGTCCACAAGATGGCGATGAATGCGGACATCTTCTCGCATATCACCCTGGCGAGCCGCACGAAGTCCAAGTGCGACGCCATCGCCGAATCCGTGAAGTCGCGCTTTGGCGTGACCATCGACACGGCCCAGATCGACGCCGACGACGTCGCCGCGACCACGGCCCTGATCCAGTCGGTCAAGCCGGCCCTGGTGGTCAACCTGGCCCTGCCGTATCAGGACCTGGCCATCATGGACGCCTGCCTGGCCGCCGGCGTCAACTACCTCGACACGGCCAACTATGAGCCGCGCGACGAAGCCAAGTTCGAATACAAGTGGCAGTGGGCTTACCAGGACAAGTTCAAGGAAGCCGGCCTGATGGCGCTGCTCGGCTCGGGCTTCGACCCCGGCGTGACCTCGGTCTTCGCCACCTACACCAAGAAGCACCTGCTGGACCGGATCGACACGCTCGACATCCTGGACTGCAACGGCGGCGACACGGGTCTGCCCTTCGCCACCAACTTCAACCCGGAAATCAACCTGCGCGAAGTGACCGCTGAGTCGCGTCACTGGGAAAACGGCCAGTGGGTCGAGGGCCCGGCCCTGAGCCACAAGCAGGAGTTCAACTTCGAAGGCGTCGGCCCGAAGAACATGTACCTCATGTACCATGAGGAACTGGAGTCGCTGGCCAAGTTCTACCCGGAAATCAAACGCATCCGCTTCTGGATGACCTTCGGCGACAGCTATCTGAAGCACCTCGAGGTGCTGGAAAACATCGGCATGACCTCGATCGAGCCGATGATGTTCCAGGGCCGCGAGATCATTCCGATCGAGTTCCTGAAGGCCCTGCTGCCGGAACCCTCGTCGCTGGGTCCGATCACCAAGGGCAAGACGAACATCGGCACCATCGCCACCGGCGAGAAGGACGGCGTTCAGAAGACCTTCTACGTCAAGAACATCTGCGACCACGAAGCCGCCTATGCCGAAACCGGCAACCAGGCTGTCAGCTACACCACGGGCGTTCCGGCCATGATCGGCGCGGCCATGATGCTGACCGGCACGTGGAAGGGCGAAGGCGTCTTCAACATGGAGCAGCTGGACCCCGATCCCTTCATGGACATGCTGAACAAGCATGGCCTGCCGTGGACCGTGGAAGAGCTGGACGCCCCTCTCGCGTTCTAAAATGCTCGCCTTCTAGAGACCTGAGTGAAAAGACGACATGGAAACCAAGGCCGGCGATCCCGGAGCCTTTGCTCATTTTGATCTGAACCGCGTCGCCTCGCCCGCTTTCGTGGTGGACGAGGCTGCGGTGCGGCGCAATCTGGCCGTGCTGAAGGACGTGCGCGACCGGGGCAATGCCCGGGTCCTGCTGGCGCTCAAGGCCTTTTCCATGTGGTCGCTGGCGGACGTCGTCGGGGAATACCTCGACGGCGTCTGCGCCTCCGGTCTGTGGGAGGCGCGGCTGGCGCGCGAGTTCTACAAGGGCGAGCTGACCACCTATTCGCCCGCCTACAAGGCCGAGGATCTGCCCGAGATCCTGCGCCTGTCCGACCACGTCATCTTCAACTCGCCGGATCAGGTCACGCGCTTCGCCGACCTGATCGCAGAGGCCCGCGCGGCTGGCGAGACCTTCGAGATCGGCCTGCGGCTGAACCCCGAACACTCCGAGGGCGAGGTCGCCAAGTACGACCCGGCCCAGCCCTGCTCGCGTCTGGGATTCCCGGTGTCGCAGCTGCGCCCCGAGCATATGCAGGGCGTCGACGGCCTGCATATCCACGCCCTGTGCGAACAGGATTTCGAGCCCCTGGCCCGTATCTGGGCGGCGGTGGAGCCCAAGCTGGCGCCCCTGCTGGGCGGGGTGAAGTGGCTGAACCTCGGCGGCGGCCACCACGTGACCCGCGCCGACTACCAGACCGACCGTCTAGTCGCCTTCCTGAACAAGATCGCCGAACGCCACGGGGTGCAGGTCTATCTGGAGCCGGGCGAGGCCGTGGCGCTGGACGCCGGCATCCTGATCGGCGAGGTGCTGGACGTCTTCGACAACGGCATGCCCATCGCCATCACCGACATTTCAGCCACCTGCCATATGCCGGACGTGATTGAGGCCCCCTACCGCCCCGCCATGCTGCATGAACCCGCGGACGGCGTCACAGTGCGTCTGGGCGGTCCGTCCTGCCTGGCCGGCGACATCATCGGCGACTACGTCTTCGCCGAACGCCCGACGCCCGGAACGCGCCTCGCCTTCCTCGATCAGGCCCACTATTCGATGGTGAAGACCAACACCTTCAACGGCGTCCCCCTGCCCGCCATCGCCCTGTGGAACAGCGCCACGGACGAGCTGCGGATGGTCAAGGAGTTCGACTGGACGGAGTTCCGCGACCGGCTGTCGTGAGGTGACGAGCGGCGTTGTAGTTCAGCGCTCGAAATCGAGAAACCACTCATAGAGCCTAATGGTCATCGATGTTTCAGAACGAACGCAACTACGAACCGGCTGTCGAAGCGTTAAAACCTGCGCTTCACAATTTACCCGGCAAAATCGTCGCAATCACTGGACTGCCGGGCGTCGGCAAAACTTCTCTGGGGCGATATCTAGCTTACCGCTTCAATGTCTCGCTGATCGAGACGGACCTGTTCCTTCGCCGAGCGTGTGGAGCGATGGAACACCATGAGGATTTAATCGACCAGGTCATTGGCACCAGGCTCGACCAAGAAGACCCTGAACGGCAGCGACCAGTTGTCATCGAGGGAGCGACTGTGCTGCGCCTATTGGATCGGCTGGGACGCAGACCAGACTTCATTATCCAAGTCATCAACAGCGACGCTCCAGCGAGCAACCCCAGGTTGGCAAAAGAGCTGGAAGGCTACGATGCCGAATATACACCAGCCTCCGCAGCCGATTTATTTCTCGACTTTTCAGCTAGCTAATAGCTGTTTTAGGCTCAGGACTCATAGCCAGAAGAGCACGGTAGCTGCGAGGGCGATGGCGGAGAGGAAGACGGTCGGGCATCGAT